>Ga0207670_10000005_pt1 | contig 431451 bp, 370 predicted proteins | sample KBSS23HmetaG_FD_184339 | JGI IMG/M metagenome (GOLD analysis project Ga0207670, IMG submission 184339) | Switchgrass rhizosphere microbial communities from Kellogg Biological Station, Michigan, USA - KBS S2-3H metaG (SPAdes) (version 2) | ecosystem: Host-associated > Plants > Roots >...
AGTAGATGAAGGCGTTGTTGGTCTCGCGGTCGGGACGCATCAGAAACTGCCGCTGGGTGCAGCGGCGGGTAATCAGGTAGGTCCGGCCAGGGATGACCTCGCGAGGAAACGACATGCCAATTCATCGGTGCCGCCGCGTTTGTGTTGCGGGGAAATCAACCTCGGAGCGGGCCGGGGGAGGAGACGCGCAGGCCTTTTCGACGATCAGAGACCGCGCACGACGACGGGCTTCGGGTAGGAGGTGGCAGAGCCGCGGCCGAGCTGGCCTGCAAAGTTGTCGCCCCAACAGACGAGCTGCCCGTCCGACAGCAGGGCGCAGCTGTGGCCCGAGCCGGCGACCACCTCGACCGCGGTGACGACCCCGCCGACCTCGACCGGCGCAAGCGATCCGGCGCCGCCGTAGCTCCCGTCGCCGAGTTGGCCATTCTCGTTCTCGCCCCAGCACGCCACGTGGCCGTTGGAGAGGACCACGCAGGTGTGATCGCCCGCGGCCGCGAGGTCGACCGCGCCCGCGATGCCGCCGACCGCCACCGGCGTGGTGCGGACCGCGCTCGTACCATCGCCCAGCAGGCCGTGCGGGTTGCGGCCCCAGCCGACCACAGCGCCGGACGCGCGCAGCACCCAGGTGTTCTGCACGCCGCCGGCTGCCAGCACGCCATCGCCGATCCCGCGCACGGCCACGGGCGTCGCGGTGGAGCCGAGTCCATCCAGACCATTGCCCAAGAAGCCGGACCCCCAGCACAGCACGGCGCCACCCGCAGTGGCCGCGCAAGCGCTGACCAGGCTGACGTAGCGTGGCTCGTCGAGGGTGTGCCCGATCGAGACGACACCAGCCAGGCCCGCGATCTCGACCGGCGCTGCCACGGTGACGAGGGCGAGGTCGGGATCCGGCTCGCCGGAGTGGATCGCGCCCCAGCAACTGACCTTGCCTCCCGCGCGTATGGCGCAGCTCTGGCCGAAGCCGGCGGCCACGGCCACGGCATCGTCGATGCCCTCGAGGCGCACGGGGACCGCGGTCATCGCGGCCTCGCCGCGCAAAGGGATGGCGCCCGAATCGCGCCCCCAGCACCAGACGGCACCGCCGCCCGTGACCGCGCAGGTGAAGGTTTCGGCAGCGGAGATGGAGCGCACGTCCTCCAGCCCGACGACGTCGACCGGTAGGCTGCGAACGCCATTGATCGGCAGGCCGGCGCCGAGCTGTCCGTAATCGTTCGCTCCCCAACACTTCACCTTTCTCGCCGGCGTTACGGCGCAGGTGTATCGATAGCCGGCGGCGATGGTCTTGGCCGTGACGGTCGACGCCAGCACCGACCGCGTGGCGGCAGGCGAGACCGGCACGTCACCGGCGAATGGAACCGCGGGCTCGCCTGGCAGGTGGCACGTCCCGAGCGCGCCGTTCGCGGCGTCGCACGAGAGCCCATCGGCGCAGTCACCGTTCCAGTCGCAGAGCTCCCCCCGAGTGGCCTGCGGGACGCAACGTTCGAAAATGGTGTCACAGCGTAGCCCATCGACGCTGTGGCACATCCCCAGCGGCTCGTCGCCAACGTCGTCCGAACTCGTCCCCTTGTTCCACTCGTGTGGCTGCTCGAATCCGACGCAACGATCGCCGGCCGCCGCCCGGTGCGGATCGGGAACGGCGCCACACACTCCCGCCGTCTCATTGTCGGCAGCCAGGCAGATCAGCCCGGCGGTGGCGCATCCCGCCGCCGGCGAGCAGGCCGCGCCCGCTCCGGGCACGCCGGTGACCACGGCGGCGCAGGCGCGCGCCGCCTTTATCGGGAAGTGCGTTTGCGTATCCGCGACCCCCAGCGCGGCCACGCACGCGCCCGCGGCCTGCGCGTCGAACACTGCGCCCGGCTCGCCAGCGACGCGCTCGATGCGAGCGGCGATGAGGGCCCGCACGCCGACCTGGCAGCTCTGCTTCTCGGCGTCGCCATCGAACAGGCGCCTCCCCGCCGAGCGGCACCACGCCGAAGCGAACGCATCGGGAAAGCCATCGCGCCCCAGCGGTTGGGCTGAGGAGAACGCGTCCTCTCCACAAGCGAGCGCGGGCAGGCAGGCGAGGAAGGCGAAGGCAAGGGCGGTCCGGGTCGTAGTCGTCATGAAGGGGGCGACGCAGCAATGGTCGTGCCGCCAGTCGGATGCGCGTCTCTCTGGTGACCCCGCCGTAATTCCGGACCCGCTGTCGAAATGTGAACGCGTCGTCTGTCCGTCGGCGGTAAGAATCGGGCGGTTCCGGACGAACCTCTCCCAGGTTGGATCTTTGATGAGAACCAAACTCGGGCCCGTCCGGGCGGACGGCCACGTCCGGCTCTCGGACGGGCGCCGCACGATGAATCGCGGAGTTGCGAGTCGAGAGTGCCATGAGGGCCCCGGACACGATTCGGGCCAATTCGGGTTCCTCGCTCGAAGAATCAACCTGGTGATGAGGTCCCGCCGCGGAAGAATCAACCTGGGTGAGGTCCCGCCGGGTGGGGTGAGGTCCCGCCGTGAAAAATCAACCTGGGTGAGGTCCCGCCGGGGGGTGAGGTCCCGCCGTGAAAAATCAACCTGGGTGAGGTCCCGCCGGGTGAGGTCCCGCCGGCAGGGGAAAGTGCGCAACTCGTCGGTCCGACGCTGTCGGTGTAATCTCGCCCGGTGGCCGTTTCGAAGGCGCGTGCGCGCAAGCTGTTCTTGCAGTTCGAGGATGTAAGCGAGGCTCCTCACTTCGATCGGATGGCTTTCAGAACGCCCCGTCGGATCTTCGCCACCCTGGGCGGCGACGGTCGCGACGTGAACTTCCTGTTCGATCCGCTCGAGCAAGCGAGCTTCTGCGAGATCGCGCCCGAGGCGTTGGCGCCCGTCCCCGGGGGCTGGGGCCGCATGGGCTGGACCCGTTGTGACTTGAAGAAAGTGGACGAGGCGATTTTTCTGGCCGCGTCCGAAGCTGCCCACGCCCGGGCCGCTCAGGCCCGGAAAAGTGGACGGGCCAAGCGCGCCTGAGGGAGGCGGGATGAGCGGACCGCCTGGGGCGCTTCGGCCCAGATGGGAATCTGACAGCGCGCGCAGTGAAAGTCGGGGCAGTCGGGTCCCCGGCCACCGCCCAAATGCGCGCCGAAGTCATTACATCTCGCGGTCTTGTGAACCGTTGTCCGGAACCGTGCGGCTCGTGCGACGACCCGATGAAAGGAGAAACCCCATGTTCACCATCGACCGCACGATCGAAATCGCCGCTCCGCTCGACAGGGTCCACACCGCCGTCACCACCGAGGTCGGTTACCACGCCTGGCTCGCCGTCGACGCCGACTTCGACGGGGAGCATGCCACGTTTCGGTTTGCCCAGCCCAACGAGATCCGCTCGGTCACGTTCCGGGTCGACCGTCGCGACACGAGCGGCATCGTGATGACGTGCACCTCCCACGAAAACAACGCCGATTGGCTCGGCACCACCCTCGCGATCGAGCTCGCCGAGACGCCGACCGGAACGCGGGTCCACCTGGTCCATGCGGGCTACGCCGCGAAGAACGAGGTCTATGAACGCTGCCGCGGGGCGTGGCGAACCGGCTCGCGAGCAGCATCCGGTTCAGGCGGATCGCGGTGTCGCACAACTCGTGGTCGATCTGAACGTCGCCGGCGTGCGCGCTGTAGCCTTCGAAGAACAAAACGTAGAGCGTGCGCAGGACGCCGTCGACGCGTGCGGCGAGCTCGGCCTCGGGCGCGGCGTCGAGCTCGTGCTCGACGGCCTCGTCCCGCAGCACCTGGCGCGCGCGTATCAGGCGCTTCTCCACGGCTGGTCCATCCAGGCGCAACGCCCGCGTCAACGCCGAGACGGGAAAGCCACACAGGGTGCGCAAGGCGAGGGCAAGCGCGCTCTCCAGCGGAATCGATGGATGGCAGCAGACGAACATCATCTTCAGGAGATCCTCGTCGCCATCGGTGGCCGAGGGCGGCGCCTCCAGCGCGTCGAGCGCATCGCCGGGCGCGATCCACGTCGCGCGCCGGAGGGCGTCGATGACGCGGCGGCGGGCGGCCACCTGCAGCCACGCGCCAGGGCGTTCGGGAATGTCCGTTCGCCAGGTCTCGAGGGCGGAGACGAACGCCTCTTGAACGGCCGCCTCGATGAGGTCGAGGCGGCGCGCCCCGAACGAGCGAACGAGCGACGCCGCGATCGCCGGAGCGTGCTGCCGGTACAACCCGTCGAAATCGATCAAGCGCGACAGCGTAGCGCGCGCCCGTCCCGGCGACCAGGGGCGCGCAGGGCCTTTCCGGGGGTTGGCGGGGCATGGGGAAGGTGTCCCGGCTGTCTAACGCGAAGCGCTCTGTCGTAGTTGGCCGAAATTTCTTCAGCAAAATACGGTCTCTCGGGGACAAATAACCTAGCCGCACATCGGTCACGATGAGACGTCACGCATCGGTCGGATTCCGTCGGATTCCATCGGGACGTTCCTGGCTCGACCTTCGCACGAGGACCTCCATGTCAACGAACAAGACCTCGATCTTTGGACCGTATCGCCCCGCTCTCATAGGGGCCTGCCTCGCGGTGGCGCTGGGGTGCAGCGCCAGCGGCGATTCTGGGACGGGCGGCTCTTCGACGGGCGCATCGGGCGGTGTCACCGGGACAGGGGGCGGAACAGGAGGCTCGACCGCCACGGGCGGCGTCCCGGGCTCCGGAGGAAACGTCAGCTCCGGCGGGTCCGGTGGGACCACCGACAGTGGCTCGGGCGGAAGGTTGGGGACAGGCGGCACCACCAGCAGCGGCGGATCCACGGGGACAGGCGGATCCACCGGTGGCACGCCTGGCTCCGGGGGGAACGGCGGCAAGACCGGCGCTGGGGGGGCCGGACCGGGTGGATCGGCGGCCGCTTCCGGTGGGGCCGGTGGGGCCGCAGGTAGAAGCGGCGGCGGTGGCGTTCCGGGCGGAGCAGGAGGCAGCACCGCCACGGGAGCCAAGATGAGCGCCGGATGCGGCAAGGCGCCTGCCACGCTCAAGAGCGCCACCGTCAATCAGGCCACGCCCACCAACAGCATCACGGTGGGCGGCATGGCGCGGCAGTTCCTGGTTCGCTGGCCCACCTCCTACGCCAACGGCAAGGCCTACCCGCTGCACATCGGCTTGCACGGTGCCAATGGCAACCTGTCCGAGGACGGGCGGGACAACTTTGGCCTCTGGAGCCTGTCCAAGGACTCGGTGATCTTCGTGACCCTCGCCGCCGTGAACGGTCTCTGGGAAGGCCCTCGGGACCTGACCTACGCGGACGCGGTGCTCAAGCAGGTCGAGAGCGAGCTGTGCATCGACACCTCGAAGGTCGTGTTGGAAGGCTTCAGCCAAGGGGCGGCGATGTCGTGGTACCTGACCGGCTCGCGTCCGGGCGTGTTCCGCGCGGTGGTCGGGCACTCGGGAGGAGGCGTGCAAGGGATTCCTGCCCTCTCGCCGGTCGCCTATCTCGGCTCCCTCGGGACCGGCGAGGGCAACGGTCAGAACACCCAGACGGATCAATTCGCCAAAGCAAACGGATGCACCATCGAGACCTTGCCCAGGGCGGAAACCGGGAAGCATGTGTGCACCCCCTACAAGGGCTGCAAGGAGGGCTTCCCGGTTACGTGGTGCTCCTACGATGGTGGTCACGGCTTCCAGGACACCGACTCCGGATCGTCGATGTCCTGGGTCCCCTCGACCGCATGGGCGTTCCTGATGCCGCTTCTCTTCTAGAGGCAGCGGACTCGGATCTCACGGAAGACGCTACAGATGAACGTGGGCCAGCGCCGACAGGCGCATCAGGATAGCGAAACAGCGGTCAGATCGGCGATCGGCGACCGGCGCCCGGCGGAGAGGGACGCGCCCGAGGTGGCCAACATGGTCACCGCGCGCAACGGGGCGCGGCCGGCGAGCTTGAGCCGCCCTCGCTCGAGCAGCTTGGCGACCGTGTGCACCGACAGCCCGAGCGTGTGCGCAATCAGCTTGTCCGACTGGCCGCGCGCGGCGTACGCGACGACCTGGCGTTCCCCCGGCGAAAGGGCGTGGAGGGCGGCGAGCGCAGGCTCGTTCCGGACGGCCAGGTAGTAACGCCGTCCGCCGCGCTCGAAGTGCTCGGCGATGGACCACCTGCCGTCGACGAGCCCCTGCCACAGCTCGACGGCTCGGGCGGGTGAGGTCGCGCGCGAGCGGGCGGCGTCGACCCGTCGCAGGGCCTCGGTCAGCGCCAGCCGAGAGCGGCGCGAGCGAGCCTGGCCGGTGGCGTGCTCGATCCGACCCGTCGGTGTGAGGATCGCCTCCGCGGCGGCGGTGGCGTCTCCCTGGCGCGCCACCGTCGCGGCCTCGGCCAGCGCGCCCTGGAGCCGCCGCGCGGTCACGAGGTGCGCCGCCACCCGGCGCCAAACGTATCGGGCGTGCGCCGAGAACACCCGCGCCCGGTCGGGCAGGCAGATGACGAAGCCCCTACCGTCGAGCTCCATCGCGTTCAGGAACGCGAGATCCTCGACGCCCGCCGAGCGAAGCACCTGCATGTAACCGGGGATCATCCGTCCGGTCGTCTCGGAAATGCTGCCGAAGGCGTGCCTGTAGTAGAGGGCGGCGAGCCGGACGCGGTCGACGACCGCCCCGGGAGGCAACACGAACAACGAGCGCGGCAGCGCCTCTCCGACGCCGTCCGAGACGATCTCGCCGAACTTGACGTGCGCCCGGCCGGGCGTCTCATAGACGCCGATGACCGCGCCACCGCTCCCGCCGAAGCAGCGACCAGCCTTCGCCGCCAGACGCGAGAGCCAGCGCGAGGGCGACGAATCGAAGCGGTAGGCGGCCTCGACCAACCGGATCGGATCCGACGCCGGCTCAGCCATGGGAGGCCTCCCCTCGGCCGGGGCGCTCGCCGCCGGCCAGCCGCGCGCGCAGCTCGCGGCGTCCGCTGAGGCGGAGCTTGCGGTAGGCGGCGGTGATCTGCTTCGAAACGGTTGCCGCCGTCGTGCCACGGAGCGCGGCGATGCCCCGATCCGAGTGGCCGTCCGCCGCGAGCCGGACGATCTCGCGCTCGGCGCGTGTGAGCGCGCCGAGGCCAGCGTTCGACTCATCCGCGGGCACGCTGATCAAGACCATCCGCGCACCAAGCAAGGTCAGTCGCACGACAGCTCCGTCATCCTGGCCGCGACTATACAGCGACCGGAGGCTCCGGCAGGGGGCGGGGCGTGTCGGGACAATCACCATGGCCGTCGTCTGGCGATGTTGATATCGATGCGGCCCCGCCCCGTCCCCGCTTCCTTCTCGACAACCTAGGGACATCGAAGCTCAGCATGAGACACCTTGTTCCGATTGTGGGGAGACCTTCGGCGCCCACGTCCGTAAAGCACCGTTGCTGTGGCCTATCGACCACAGACGAGAACGCGATCACCATCAAAGGAGAGACACAGATGAAATTACGATCACAGATTCGACGAGCGGCCCTCATTGCCATGGCGGTTGCCACGCTGGGGATGTCGATGGCCGGCACGGCCTCCGCCGCGCAGAAGTACATCTTCGCGGAGCTCCAGGAAGTCAGCCCTGGGGCCCCGGGTGGCGCGACGTACTCCGGTGGCATCTTCGCGCAGGGAAGCGGGTTCTACTCGGACGGCAGTCTGGGCTGCCTGGCGCGCAGCTTCGGGAACGTCACCGTCAGCACCGGCCTGTGCAATGCCACCGTCACCACCTACCTCGGCTACGTGCGCAAGGTCGGCACCACGTTCTGCACTGCGCCCTCCCTGGCCTGGAATGGCAATTTCACCACCTGTCAGGTGAACATCAACACCTGCCGGAGCACCGGTGGCTGCGGCGTTTTCACGCTGAAGGCCTGGGCGCGCGGCTACACCGTCTAACCAGCCGTGTCTCGTCGGCATCCGGGCCGCTTTCGCCGGCTCGGATGCCTGCAGTCCCTGCGATCCCTGGCAGGACCGATCACGACGCCATGAAACAGACGCTATCCCGAACGTGTGTGGCCCTGTTGGCCTTGCTCGCGTCGGCCCTTGCGGCTTGCAAGCCTGCCCCCGGTGACGGAACGTCGCCTGCAGCGCGCCGCTCGGCGCCGCCGTCCGCCAACACAGACAATCTGGGGTTCTCCTATCCCCCGGCGCGGTGGCGCCTGGCAACGCTTCCTGTTCTCGATGCCGCGACGGTCTGGGTCGGCCACATCGCCATCCGTCACGAGGCCTCGGAGACCGGGCTGTTCCGGCCCCCTGAATGGCGCCCGGACTCACCGAACCCTGGGCGCACCGTCGCCGAGGCACTCGCTCTGGCCGAAAGTGTGGGCGCACGCGCTGTGGCCGCCCCCGACACGTTCGAAAAGCTGGCACGCGAGTTTTCTGAGGACGTGGTGAGCAGGGACCAAGGCGGGATGCTGGGCGGTGTCCGGGTGGGCCAGTTGGTCAACACCGACTTCCTCGACGCCCTGACGGTGCTCAAGGTCGGTGAGGTGTCGCGTCCCTTCCGGACGCCCTACGGATTTCACATCGTCAAGCGATACGCTCCCCCGCCCGAAGAGCAGCTGGCCGGCGAACGAATCGTGATCGGGTACCAGGGTGTGTATGGGCTCGCCCGCGACACCCGTCGGACGCGGGAGCAGGCGCAGGAACTCGCCAAGCAAGTGGCCGCACTGGCGAAGAAGGATCCGCGCAGCTTCCCGAGCCTCGTCGAGCGCCATTCAGACAACGCGGACCGCGCCTTCCACGGCGACCTGGGCGTCTACTCGACGCGCGATCCAGGGGTCCTGCCGGCGGAGGTCCAGGTTCTGGCCGGTCTACGGGTCGGGGACGTGGCGGATCCGATCGACAGCCGGTTCGGCTTCGAAGTCCTGCGGCGCGTGCCCGTCGTTCCTCGCAAGGCGTACGCCATGACCGCCATCGAGGTGGTCGTGGGTGGTGGTTTCGCCGACCGAGCCAGCGCCATGGCTGACGCGCTCAAGACCACCCAAGGCATCCTTCGCGAACTCCAGAGCGCGCCCCACCGCTTCGAGGAGTTTCAAACGAACTTCTGCTGCGCTCAGGTCCAACGCTGGACGAGAGGGAGGGGAGAGAACCAGTTGAGTGACCTTCTGGACGGGCTGGCGTTCGGCGAGGTGGCGCAAGAGCCGATCGAGCGGCCCGCCGGATACATGTTGCTCAAGCGGCTGGATCCCGCGACCCTGCCGGCAGAGCCTCGTCAGTTCGAGGTCCCCAACCCCAGCGACCCCGATTATGCGCTTCTGGCCGCCAGCGCCGGAAAAGAGCAGCTCGTGGCCGTGGCCCGAGGCTTCCTCGGTGCCCTCGGCACGAAGGCACTGCTCGACGGGAAGGCCACCGCCAAGGTCACGGAGGTGATCGGCAAGCTCGTGGCCTATGTCGAGCAGAACGAAGCGAACAGCGCGGTCACCGTGTCCACGCTGCGCGCGACGCTGGCATCGCTCGAAGCCACGCTGGGTAAGCGAGACTTCGACAAGCTCGAGACCTTCGGACGACGCTGGCTCATCAGCCAGCTGATGCCGCCGGGATCAGCGGCAGGATCAGGGAATTAGAAGGGGCGAAGCGCGCATGAACACGGATGAACGACCCCGCGTTCGCTCGGGCAAACCTGTCGTCATCACGACGGTGATCATGACGTCAGCCTTCTGGTTGCTTTGCGTGATCGGCTACGCGAAATTCAGCACGACACCCTCGCGGGCCGGGCATCGCCCGGCGGACGAGGCGACCGACGCAGGGAACCGCACGCCGCGGCCCCAGGCGCTGGCGCGGGCGCTGGTGTCGCTCGCGTCGGCCGAGCCCGAGCAGCGGCCCTCGACGATCAGGGAGCCGGACCCGAGCCAGGCGGGGGCGCCCCGCGACCCGCCCACCGAAGCGGGCCCCGTGTCCAAAGAGGAGGCCGCCGCCCAGCAGAAGGCGGACGCGCTCACCCTCGACCAGCAGCTAGAGACGGAGGAGGTCGACCCCGTCTGGTCCCCGAAGCTCGAACGTCAGACGACCGAGGCCATCGCGCGGGCCGGAAGCAGCATGCACCTCGACGGGGTGACCTGTCGGGAGACGTTGTGCCGCGCCAAGGTCTCCCACCTGGATCCGAAGACTCACGACGACGATGTCGAAAAGTTGCTCAACATGCCCATCGTGGCCGGTCAGGCGATGGCTGTCGCACCGTCGAATGACGATCGGAGCACCGTCTTCTATTTCTCGCGCCGGGGGACTTACCTTTCGGTGCTGCAGCAGCCGGCGACGCAACTCTCCTTGCCGCCGGAGATGCCCCCACAGGTGATGCCCTCTTCCGCTCCGTGAACGCTGTGAGTGGCCTCCGGTTCTGAGCCGCTCGGCACACGATCGCCGTGGTGGTCGCCTCTGGATGAGACAACGCAACGAGCGCAATCGTGATGACCCGACACCCAATCGTTCCCGCCGTTCCTCCTTCCTTCAGTCGGCGCCGCAAATCGGCTGTTCGAGCAGCCTCTTCCAGAGCAGAGGAAGAGTGAGTCTCGTCGGCTACCAAACCGAGAACGATCGTCCGGCGGATGACGCCATGGCGCGGTACGCGCAGGGCGAAGGGGAAGCGTTCTTCGCCGTCTACGATCATGTGGCGCCACGCGTGCGGCGATACCTGCGCCGGCATCTCGCGGAAGAGGCGTCGGTCGAGGACCTGATCCAGCAGACCTTCCTTCTCCTTCACGCCAACCGCCACAGCTTCGTCCCGGGAGCTCCCATCCTGCCCTGGGCGGTCAGCATCGCGAGGAACGCGATGATTGAACAGTTCAGAAAGCGCCGCCGCGAGCAGGCTTATGCTCAGGCGCCCGACGTGAATTTCATCGACCGACTCCGGATGGCGGTGGCGACCACATCCGAGGACGTGTTGCGCGCCCGGGAGACCGGGGCCCGGCTGGTCGCGGTCTTCGAAGGTCTGCCCGAGCGTCAGAGGAGAGCCCTCCATATGGTCAGGGTCGACGGGCTCTCCCATCATCAGGTCGCCAAGGAGCTCGGCACCACGACGGTCGCGGTCAAACAGCTCGTCTGGAAAGCCTCGGAGAAGATGAAGGCCGTCATCGCCGGCTGAGCGGCGCGGTCGAGATCGCTGACGCCGCGCAGGGCATTTCCAGGCGCCGCTAGACAGCCACCCGTCACCGTGTTCTCCTCCACCGTTCGACCGGCGAGGAGGGGATGACGATGGAGACGAGGATGGGCGAGGTGCGTATCGCGGGATCGACACGAAGGAGCAACGCCGGAATCCGATTGATAGCGGTCGCGGTGCTCATCGCCACAGGCCTCGGCGCCGTCTCGACCTCAGCCCGTGCCCAGAGCGGGTTGGAGGACGACCGCGTGATGGTGCAGGGCTTTTACTGGGAGTCGTGCCGCCACGGCCGGCCCGACCGTTTCCCCGACTTCGGCTCGAAGCGCTGGTACGACGTCGTTCGCGATCAAGCCCCCACCTTGGCCACCGCCGGCTTCGACCTGATCTGGCTGCCACCCACCGCTTTCTCGGGCGACGTCAGCGTGGGCTACAACCCAAAGGAATACTTCCGGCTCGACAACAGCTATGGCAGCGCCAACCAGCACCGCAGGATGCTGGTCGCGCTGCTGAAAGAGGGGATCGAGCCCATCGCCGACATCGTCATCAACCACCGCGATGGCAGCGCCGGCTGGGCGGATTTCAAGAACCCCGCCTGGGGCCCGTGGGCCATCTGCAGCGACGACGAGGCGTTCTCGAACCAGTCCTCGGGCATTGCGGGGACGCCGCTCGGGCAGCGCGGCCAGTGCGAGGAGAGCGTCGGCTACCGGCCCGGCAAGACCTACGCCTACGAGAGCTTTCGCGATGTCGCCCACACCGACAAGCGGGTGCGCGACGACATCGTCCGCTATCTGCTGTCGTTGCAATCGGCGGGCTACCGTGGCTGGCGCTACGACATGGTGCATGGCTACGGCGCGCGCTGGATCGCCTGCTACAACGCGGCCACGAGGCCGACGTTCTCGGTCGGCGAATACGACTGGGATGCGCACAACCAGATGCGGGGGTGGATCTGGAGTACGTCCACCGCCCCCGATGCGGCCGGGGTCGAACACCTGAAGGGGTCGAGTGACGTCTTCGACTTCACGTCGTTCTTCAGCTTGAAGGCCATCAACGGTGGCCGGTATGCGTCGCTGTACGGCTTCGGCAACGGCGTGGGCATGGTCGGCGACACCACGGACGGTGTGCCATGGAAGAACCGCGCCGTGACCTTCGTCGAGAACCACGACACGGGCTATCGCACCAACGACGACGGGAACCCGCAAAGCGACCACAAGATGGACAGCTTCGCGAACAACTGGCAGGTCGAGCAGGCCTACGCGCACATCCTGTCGCACCCTGGTGTGCCGACCGTCTACTGGAAGCACTTCTTCGACTGGGGCGATCCTTTGCGCGCCAAGATCAAGGCGCTGATCAACGCGCGCAAGGTGGCAGGCGTGCACGCCGGCAGCGCTGTCTTCCTGCAGGACAACGCGCGCAGCGCCGGCGTTTACGCCGCGCTCGTCGAGGGACGCAACGGCAAGCTGTGGGTTCGTATTGGCGGTGACGACCGCACGTGGCAGCCGAGTACCTCGGGCTACTCCGGCTACCGCGAATACGCAGCCGGTGCGGGCTGGAAGGTCTGGGTCGGCCTCCCCGGGAATCCGCCCAACAAGCAGGCCCCGCGCCGGCGCCCCTTGCCGGTGCCGACATTCAAGGAAGCGACGCGGATCGCTGTGCCCGACGTCGCGCTTTGCCGCTGACCGGGCTCTCGACTGAGCCAAACGGCTTGTACGACCGTGCTTCTCAAGGCAAGCTCCCCGGTCCCGTGGCAGACCCAAACACGCCCAAGGCACCCGTTTTCGCCGGCAAGAACCCGCATGTCCCCGTCGACGTGGCTTCGGTCTTGAAGACCGTCCCGCGTCCGCGACGTGCGCTCGTCACCGCGGGGATGCCCTACGCCAACGGGCCGCTTCACCTGGGCCACCTGGCCGGCGCGCAGCTGCCCGCCGACATCCACAGTCGCTGGATGGGCATGCTCATCGGCCGCGAGAACGTCTTGTTCGTCAACGGCACCGACGACCATGGCTCGACCAGCGAGGTGTCAGCCGCGGCGGCCGGGATCCCGGTTCGCCAGTTCATCGACGGCATCCACGCGCGGCAGCAGGGGACGCTCGCGCGTTACGCCATCGGCGTGGACGTGTACACCGGCACCTCGCAGCCCGAGACGTTCGCGATCCAGAAGCAGTTGTGCGACTTCTTCCTGACCCGCCTGCACGGAAACGGCATGCTGGACAAGCGCACCAGCCGGCAGTGGTACGACCCCCAGCTCGGGCGCTTCCTCCCCGACCGACTGGTGCGGGGGACCTGCCCCAACCCGAAGTGCAACTACGACAACGCCTACAGCGACGAGTGCGATCGCTGCGGCCACCAGCACGAGCCGACCGCGCTCATCAACCCGAAGAGCGCGCTGTCCAACGCCACCCCCGAGATGCGCGACACCGTCCACTGGTTTCTGGACATGTGGAAGGTATCGGAGGTGCTGCGCGCCTGGATCGAAGGCAAGGCCAAGAAGAAGGCGTGGCGCCCCTCGGTCATCGCCGACACGCTGGAGAAGGTGCTGCCGTCGCTGCGCTTCGACGGCGAGCACGAGGATTCATACAAAGCCCTCAAGGCCACGCTGCCCGCGCACAAGAGCAAGTACGCGCCGGGCAAGAAGGTGGTCGTGCAGTTTGGCGACAAGGTGGCTTTTGAAAAGGGGCGCGCGGCGTTGGCGGCAGCCGGGATCCCGGCGACCGTCGTCGACGAGTGGGCGCACCGATCGATCACCCGCGACATCGGGTGGGGCGTGCCGGTGCCGGCCATCGATCCGGATCTGGCGGGCAAGACCCTGTACGTCTGGCCCGACTCGCTGATTGCCCCCATCGCGTTCTCGAAGGTGGCGCTGGCCAAGAAGGGCCTGGACCCGGAGACCTACGCCCAGTACTGGCGCGATCCCGAAGCGCGGGTCACGCAGTTCCTGGGGCAGGACAACGTCTTCTTCTACGTGCTCATGCAGGGGGCGATGTGGCTGGGGACGCAGGACGATCCGCTGCGCATGCCGGTGGCCGGCGAGCTTCAGCTGACCGACATCGTCAGCGCCTTCCACCTCTTGGTGTCGGGCGAAAAGATGAGCAAGAGCCGCGGCAACTTCTATGGCGGCGATCAGTTGCTGGACGAGAAAGGCTACGCGGCGGACCAGATTCGCTATTACCTGGCGCTGCTCGGGCTGTCGGAGAAGCCGTCGGACTTCGATTTCGCCAAGCTGGATGAGCGCAACCGCTTCCTGGCCGGTCCGCTCAACGCCGCCTTCGAACGCCCCATTTCGGCGGCGCACTCGAAGTTCGACGGGCGCGTCCCCGACGGTGTGCTGGTGGACGGCGTGCTCGGCGACACCGTACGGATGGTCCAGCGCTACGTGAAGTCGATGGACCGCTCCGACTACCCGAACATGCTCTTCGAGGTGGAGAATTACGCGCGCATGATCAACAGCCTGTTCGCGCAGTACAAACCGCACGACGATCGACACCCGGAAGAATCGCGGCGCAACGCCCTGTTCAGCGCGTTCTACGTGCTGAAGAACCTGATGATCATGTTGTACCCCTTCGTGCCCGGGACCATGGACCGGCTCCGCGAGTCGCTGCGGTTGCCGCCCACCGTCTTCCACATCGACGAGCTGGGGATCCCGATTCCAGCCGGCCACGCCATCGGACCGAAGGGTGACTATTTCCCGGTTCCGGCCGGGATGGAACGCACCGAGCCGGCGTAAAAGGGCCCGCTCGGCGGCCGACTGCCGGAACACTGTGAACTCCAAGGAGCGCAGAACGGGGCGTCGGCCCTACGCGGAAGACTCTCAAGGGCGCGAGCGATCCCTTGGTATCACCGCCGCTCTCTCGACATTTGCCTCCGGAGCGTGTGCCTTCGCTGAGGGCGCGATGAAGGCGAACCGAAGTGTGGCTTGGCTGAACGGTCTTTCGTCATCCACCGAGACGCCGTGTGGCTTGAAGGTGAGATGGCGGACGGACGCGAGAGCACACCTTTCGACCTTCGCCGCCCCCAGGCTTGACTTATCTGCGATCGCGTCTTGCACCTTCCCGCTCGCGTTGACTTCGAACGAGACGATGACCTGGCCGCAGAGGCCGGGATTTTTCGAGAGAGTCCGAAAATAGCATTGCTCGAGGCGCGAGCGGTGCCGATCGATCGCGGCGTCTACCTCGGGGGACGTGCTCACGCCGCCGTGGGAGGAAGGTGTCAGGTGGAGGGTCTTCACGATGACCCTGGGACGATCGGACGGGACGCCACAAGGGTCGAAGTCCTGTTCTCGGGCGCGGTCATATGTGCCAATTCCGATAGTGCCGAGCCTGTCTAGCGGAATCACCCCTTCACCGGCTCCCGGGCGTCCCCAGGTTTCGGTCCCGGCGTCGGGATGAGGGGGCGACGCGACAGTCTGTTTCAGAAAGAGGGACGTCAGGACCATCGCACCCGCGCAACCAAGAACGCCTCCGCGAATCACGACACGCTGGAGTCTCCGTCGGGTCGCCGCCGATGCACTCTCCACGGTGGTCCAGAGTCTATCGGGTCGCCGGACCATTCGCCGGCAAACTTCCAACCGTTCCCCCACCGAGGTTTGCCTCCGCTAGTTGCGGTCAGCAGCATGCCATTCACGCAGCGGGCTTACACCTTGGTCGCAGACCACGGCCTTGATCAAACGTCATCGACGGATGGACGGGCTCTCGTTCCGCTCCCTCCCCCCATTCGACGTCTTACTACCTGAGCTCGTGCCCAGCCAGCAGGACCTTCGTGACGATGTACGGCGGCACCGTCACATCCGCGTCGATCGCATCGTTCGTCAGTGGATTGCGATGTTGCTGATTCGAAAGCACCAAGAGAGCGGTAGCCTGGCTGTCTGCCTTGGGTAGAAACGCCAACGACGCAGGAAAGTTGAAGAGAGTGGGATCATCCGCAACGACCTGCCGCCTTCCGGTGCAGGGATCGATGCGAATCAGGCGCAGTTGCAGGGCATCCGCGGCATAGAGATAACCGTCTGACGGATCAAAGGGGTTGAACTGCATTTCGAGAAGCTCCTCGACCGCAACCTCCGGTGCCTTGCCGGCGATCAGCCGGATGTCGGCGGCACGTTGCCATGGCAGGCGGCTGTCGAAGAGCGCGGACAGGGGAAAGCGGAAAAGACCGGCCGCACAGGACGAGTAGAAGAAAACCGTTCCATCCCGGACCGCGATGCCCGCGACGCCCGGGATGGTGGAATTGGTAAACAAAAACGGCAGACCTCCTACGGTGACCATCGGCATGGTGGGACAGAACACCATCTGGGGAATCGCATCCGCTGGTTCGAACGTTCGGGGGACGATTCCGGGGTGTACGGTTCCGTCGGCGGCCACGCGCCAGATGCTGCCGTACACCGCATCGGGAACGAGGTACTCCCCTGACCCCAGGTAGGTGAACTCCTCCGCGAATCCGATGGTGTGCCCCGCAAACGTCACCGTCCGCGACAGCACCGCGCTGAAGTGTCCGTCTTGCAATGAATAGTCGTATTCATAGAGGATGGGGCTCGCGTCACTCTATCGGACGGACCTGGACGGCGCGGCCTGGTTGCTCTCCGTCATGAATGCGCTGCAACCGCTGCTCGATCCCCAGCGTCGCGGCATCCACGGCGGCTTCTATGAGTGTCCGGATCCGTTTTCATTCACGCCCGAGCCGCTGGTCACACTCGGGTTTACCGATTCACTGCGCGCCGTTTTTGACGAGGGCATGCGGACGTTGAGTCCGGCCTTCATCGCCGGAACATTTCTTGCGCCGGGCCTCGTCTCCGGTGCCAACAGCGAAGGGTGGAACGACATCGGGGCGGTTCGCAGCGGGCGCCTTCGGGCACAAGGCTTCGTGGACGTCCTGAATGTGGTGGCGGCGGAACCCGACGGAGGCGGCTGCGCCATATCCAGTTTTCGCGCGGAGCCTGCCCGCCTTCGCGGACCGGAGGGCCACCTGATTCGGGGCCTGTTTCGACACTTCACCGTCGCGCATCGCCTGCAGCGCAGGCTCCGCCATGCGCCGATCTTGACGGACGCTGCTGATGCTGTCCTGGATCCAGGTGGCCGCGTTCACCACGCCAAGGGAGCAGCCGCGACGCGCGAGATGGTTGCCGCGCTCCGTTCCGCCGCTGGCAACGCGGAGGCGGCCCGGGCGAAGCGGCGGCGAAGCGACCCCCACGCCGTTCTCGACGCCTGGGACGGCTTGATCGCTGGTCGATGGACGCTGGTCGACCACTTTCAGCGCGATGGCCGTCGCTACGTATTGGCACTCGAGAACGGTGCCCCAACGTCGGGACTGCGGGCTCTGAGTCCACGCGAGCGGGAGGTCTTGGGGCGCGCGCTGGGCGGGTCGGACAACAAGGTCATCGCCTACGACCTGGGCATCGCCCACGCGACGGTCAAGGTCCTGATGGCGCGGGCGGCCTCGAAGTTGGGGGTGCGGACGCGCCGAGAGTTGTTGGCCAAGTTCGCGGCCGAGGTTGGGTCGCCCACCAACGTGCGCTAGTTCGGCGGGCGTGTGTTTCGCCCACGAAGGGAATCCCGCCGCGCGCTTCCGCCCAATCCCGATCCCCCGGAGTGCGACTTCCTGAAGGGGTTGTCGGATTGCGAGTCGTCCCGGACAGCGAAGACTGCGCTCATTACCGTGTCGGCCAGGCGATGATGGAATGCGATTCGCCAATCTGCACGTTGCCACCGCTCGGCAGATCGCTCGCGCAGATCGTCGCGGTGGTGCAGTCCTGCGCGGCGCGGATGCAGTCGGTCTCGGTCTGGGCCAGCTCCGGCTTGACGATCTGTTTGTTGTTGCAGGCCGTGGTGCACGCGTCGACCCAGACGCTGCCGTAGTCGGGACAAAGCGCCAGCACCTTGGCGCACGCGTCGCCGCATCCGAGCCCGTCCATCGTGCCGCCGGTACCGCCACTTGACGACATATCGCCGGAGGAATTCGTGTCTTGTGTTCCTGTCGAACCGTCTGCCGGCGGTCCTCCTGGGTTCCCCGAACATCCGACCACGACTACGAGCCAGCCCAGCCAGCGCGTCGCTCGACAACTCCCCCCTCCCGGCGGACCGATGGTCATCTGAAGATGGTACTCCCGGAGATCGCGGCCTGGTCCGGGGCAGCCTCCCGGCGTCGCACCCGTCGGCAGCCCGAGCACGGCGTGCGGCTTGTCGGCCATCAGGCGCGCCGCCCGGACGCAGACCGCCTCGGGCGACGAGAGAATCACGACGTCCATCGCCCCGTTGTACCGCGACGGCACGCGGTGCAAAAGAGTGCGTCATGTTCGCCCGAGCCGTCGGGGCATGGTTGACAAGTGAGCGCCATGGAACTCTCATGACGTCGTGATTTCGAGATCCGCGCTTCTGGTCGCCTTGGCGTGCTGCGTTTCGGCCAGTGCGCAGGGAGGTGAATGGGCTCTCAACAAGTTCAGCGTCAGGAAGTGCGACGAGATCCTAAAGAACCAGGGCGACGCTGCCAGAACGTTGAACGCCATCCTGGTGGCCGTCCACGCGAAGTCGTGTTCCGACGTCACCCTCGATGCCCGGGGGAGGACGAAGCTCACTTCGATTGACCTTCACGGGCAAGGGCTCAAAGATCTGTCACCGTTCCGGTTGTTCACCTTCGTGGACGGCGAAATCGACCTTTCGAACAACGTCATCTCGGACGTGACGCCGCTCATCGACGCGGCACACGGCGTCTATCGAATCAACTTGTCGCAAAACAAGATAAGAGACGCTCGGGTTCTTGCCCAAAACTTCTCGATTGCGCTGGTGCTCAATGCCAACGAGATCGACGATCCAGGACTTCTGGGTACGCTGGGCCTGGTCTCGGACTTTTCGCTGCGGGGCAACCGATCGAGCCGCGGTGTCGACTACGATCGAGCGCTCGAGTCGACGTATCGCTTCTATGCCTTGTTCTCGCTCGCGGGGAAGCCCGGATCAGCCAATCAGGGCATCGACGTCGACGCCTTGCGGGCTTGCCTGGCCACGCAGGTGGCCCAGTTCATTTCGCTCAAGAACGCCAGCGTGGAGGACGTTGTCCGGGATGCGCGGCGCTTCTACCAGAAGAAGAGCGAGGTCAAATACCGGGTCCACCTCGATACCTTCTCCGTCGCCAGGGAGAATGGGTCCCTGCTCGCGACGTTTGCGGTCGACTACGTCTGGAACGACCACGAGCTGGGCATCCCGGACGAGGAAGCGGAGACGTATCCAGGGCTGCTCATGCGCGGCAAGAGCGTGAAAGCCTCCGCCACCGTGACGTTCGATTCATCCTTCCGTATCGTCGCGTACGTCGAGAAACTTGCCCCCCGGAGGAAACTGAAGGTCGTCGAGGCGACCTGGGGCACTGCGCGCGTGGCGGACGTGGTGAAGACCATCGTCAACGGAACGGTGGCGGCCGCGGTTCCGATGGTGGGGATACCGAAGGGGACAATCCTCGAGTCCGACTTCGAACATGTCTCCAATGACGCCGGGGGAAAGCTTGGCTCCGCCGATCGGTTCGATCGGGTCGTCTACAAAGGGAAGCCTCTATGGGTGCGGGCGTCATCCTCCGGTGAGGGTGAGCGCAACGACGGCATCTACCTTCGGGAGCAGCCGTGATGCAGATCGCGCGCGCGGGAGTTCCTTGAACGCCCCGGTCTTTCCGGAGGCGAAGTTTCGGGGTCGCGTGTCAGGTCAGCGTGGGAACCTATGCGACTCGCCTCCGGCACCATCGCCCGGCTCCCGAGGTGGCGGGTTTCACGTGTCTGCGGCCTGCTGCAAGTGGTAGAGCGCCACCGCGCCTGCGGTCGCGACATTCAGCGAATCCGCGCCGGGGGCCATGGGAATGGTAATCAGGTGATCGCAGGCGGCGCGTGCGCTGGCTGACAAGCCGGGGCCCTCGGTGCCCAACAGCAGCGCCACCTTCGGAGCCCGCCGGACCGTCGGAAGTAGGGCCGCGCGATCATCCAGGACCGCGCCGTAGAGCTCAAAGCCTGCCGCTTTCAGCGCCAAGAGATCATCGGGCCAGCGCGTGCAGGGAACCACCGGCAGCTGGAACACGGCGCCGATCGATACGCGCACGGCCTTGCGATAGTAGGGATCGGCGCACCGCGGGGACAGCATCAGCGCGTCCGCGCCGAACGCGGCGGCGTTGCGGGCCGAGGCGCCCAGGTTATCGGCGCTCACCAGATCCTCCAGCACCAGGATCGTCTTCGCGTCAGCCGGGATGGTTGCGTTGGAGGGACGCTGCCCGATCGCCAGGCAGCCGCGGTGAACGTGAAAACCGGCGATGGCGTCCAGCACGCCCTGGGTCGCGACGTAGACCGGGCACGTCGCACGCGCCAGCGCGTCGGCCAGCGTCGCCAGCCGGGTGGGCGTCGCCAGCACCGAATGCGTGGTCAAACGGCTGGCCAGCAGACGTCGCACCACCAGCTCGCTCTCGGCCACGAAGCGCCCGCCCTCGGCGGCCAGATCGCGGTCGCGCATGTGGCGATAGTCCGCCAAGCGCGGGTCGTCGGGATCATTCACCTGCAGAAACGGATTCATCACGAGCTACGCGTCGGCGAACGCGCGCTGGAACACGTCGGCGAAGTGGGTGCGCGCCGCGGCCTTGACCGAATCCATTTCCACCGGCCGGTCCAGCACGCTGGCGATCGATGCCATCACGTTGGCCTCCAGTCCGCACGGGTTGATGGCCGCGAAGCGCGACAGGTCGGTCGACACGTTCAGGGCGAATCCGTGCATGGTCACCCAGCGCTTCACCGCGACGCCGATCGAGGCCAGCTTGCGCTTCTCGCCGGTCTCAGGGAGCGCCGTCCACGCCCCGGTCCAGCCCGGGTTGCGTTCGCCGGCGATGCCGAAGTCGCCCACGGTGCGCAGCAGGCACTCCTCCATGTTGCGCAGGTACCGGTGCAGATCGCGTTCCTCGGGACGCAGCAGGAAGATCGGGTAGCCGACCAGCTGGCCTGGGCCGTGATAGGTCACGTCGCCGCCGCGTTCGATCTCGAAGGTGGGGATGTCCGCGATGGCCAGCAAGTTCTCGCGGTGGCTGCTGCGCCCCAGCGTGATGACGTGCGGGTGCTCGACGAAGATCAACGTGTCCGGGATCTCGTCGCGCTGGCGCGCGGCCACCAGCTCGCGCTGGATGCCCCAGACTTCCGCGAAGTCGCGGGTTCCGAGATCGAGGAGGCGGGCGGGCAACACTTCGCTCACGGGCGCAATCTAGCCGAGCGGGCCCGACCGCGCCCGTGCGCTGCTACCGATTCACGATGTGGATGGCCTCGCCCAGGCTGGCCTTGGCGGCCTCCATGATGGCCTCGGGCAGGGTGGGGTGCGCGTGAATGGTCAGCGACAGATCGTCGGCCAGCGCGCCCATTTCGATGGCCAGCGCGGCCTCCGCGATCACGTCCGAGGCGCCGTTGCCGACCACGTGAATGCCCAGCACCTCGTGTGACGCGGCGTCGATGACCACCTTCACGAACCCGTCGGTGTCGGCGTTGGCGATGGCGCGGCCCAGCGCCGCGAACGGGAACTTCCCGATCTTCACCTTGCGGCCCGCCTTCTCGGCCTCGTCGGCGGTGACGCCAGCGGTCGCGATCTCCGGATCGCTGAAAATGACGGCCGGGATGCAGCGCACGTCCATGGCGGCCTTGTGTCCCGCGATCACCTCGGCGACCACCTCGGCCTCGTGCGAGGCTTTGTGCGCCAGCATCGGCTGCCCGGCCAGATCGCCGATGGCGTAGATGCCGGCGACGTTGGTGCGCAGCTGACGGTCCACCGGCACGAAGCCGCGGTCAACCTTCACGCCCACGGTCTCCAGGCCCAGCCCCTCGGAATTGGGGCGGCGGCCGACGGCGACCATGATCTTGTCAGCGTCGATGGTGCTGGTCTCGCCCTTGTCGCCGACCTCGACGGTCAGCACCGCCTTGTCGCCCTTCTCGGCCCACGACTTGGCCTTGGCGCCGGTCAGGACCGTGACGCCCAGCTTCTTCAGCTTGCGCGCGACCAGCTGCCCCAGCTCGGGGTCGGTCCCCGACAGGATGCCGGGCAGCGCCTCGACCACCGTCACCTGAGCGCCCAGCTTGGCGTACAGCGTGCCGATCTCGATGCCGATGTAGCCGCCGCCGATCACCACCAGCCGCTGTGGGACCTGGTCGAAGGCCAGCGCGCCCGTCGAATCGACCACGCGCTTGCCGTCGAACTTGAAGCCAGGGATCTCGATCGGCCGCGAGCCGGTGGCCAGCACGATGTGATCCGCCGTCACCGTGGTCTTGGTCTTGCCGTCATCCAGCTCGACGGTGCGTGGACCGACGATGCGCGCGGTGCCGGTGCGGTAGTCGCAGTTGTTGGTCTTCAGCAGCTGTTTGACCCCGCTGGTCAGCTTGCTGACGACCTCGCCTTTCCAGGTCTGCATCTTCTTCATGTCGACGCGGACATTGTCGGCCAGCAAACCGTAGTCGGCGCCGTGCTTCATCTTGTCGTAGATCTTCGACGCGTTGATCAACGCCTTCGAAGGGATGCAGCCGACGTTCAGACAGATGCCACCCGGCTGGTCCTTTTCGACGACCATGGCCTTGATCTTCAACTGACCGAGACGAATGCCGGCGACATAGCCGCCCGGGCCGGCACCGATGACAAGCGCTTCTACGTGAATCGATTCTGAAGCCATGGTCCTCTAGGGTTTTGCGATTTTGTGGAGCTTGACTTGGGCCGAGAAGGTGCACGGGGGCAGGGTCTGCAAGATCATGTTGCTGTCGGTCAGCATCAGGGCCGCGGCGGCGGAGCCGAGGATCTGCGCGGCGGGCGCCTTGCCCTTCTCGGGGGCCAGCAGCTGGAACGAGAGCTGGTCGGCGCCGGGGGTCAGGGTCACGCGGCTGCCATCGCCCAAGAATTGGTTCAGCGCGGGCGTGGGCGCGAAGGCGGTGTCACTGACGAAGGACACCGGAATGGTGCAGGCAGCAGCCCCACCCGTGTACGGATCGGGGTTGGGAACGGTCGCGCTGGTCTGGTTCTTCGAGACGTTGAAGTTGAACGCGCACAGGCCGTGTGTCTCGACCAGATCGGTCAGCACGCCGGCTTCCAGGGTCACGGTGCCGGTCGTCACGTTGGGCAGCGGCATGGCGGCCCAGGGCGTGAACGGAACCACGCCGTCATTGCCGATGGCCTTGGTCTGTGGACACGACAGCGACGACTGATCGACATCGATCGACCACACGCCCTCGAAGTCGGGAAACGGTTGTCCGGCGCTGTCCGCATCGCATCCCGCCAACGCGGCGGCCGCGATCAAGGCGCTCACCGTACTTTTCCACAGGCCAGCCAGCGGCTGCCGCAACGGCGGTTGAACGTGACGCGGCTTAGGACGGTCGCTGGTTGTCATCGTGGTTCGCCTTTCTGCGGGCGTTGGGTGGCGTGAGAGTAGCGCAACCCCCCCTGGCGGTACCAGAGGCCCGGCCGGAGGTTGTCGCCATTTTCGCGGGGAAGCGGGTGAAGCGGTTTATCGCCGCCGCGCGCGGATGCGTTCCAGCTCGGACAGTTGCTGCTCCAGGGCGGCCGGCGGTCGTACGTAGACGTCTTCGATCAACGTGCGGCGGGTGGGCGCCGCGATGGGTTCTTCGCTCTCCATCGCACCGCGGATCTCGTCGGTCAGGGAGGCGTCCAGGTTGTTGCGGGCGGCGTCGTCCAGAATGCCCTCCGCGCGCAGCCAGGTCTGAAGCCGGGTCAGCGGATCGCGCGCGGTCCAGACAACCCGTTCCGCCTCGTCGCGACGGTCAGACGGGTGGTCGGGCGAGCCGTGGTTGCCCAGGTGGTAGGTGACGGCTTCGATCAAGGTCGGCCCTTCACCGCGACGGGCCCGCGCCGCTGCTTCGTGCGTCGCTGCGTACAGCGCGAAAGGATCGTTGCCGTCCACCCGCACTCCGGGCATGCCGTAGGCCAGCGCCTTCACCGCGAACGTCTCGGACGCACTTTGCGCGCTGGCCGGGGTGGACACGGCCCAGCCGTTGTTCACGCACAGGAACACCACCGGCACGCGGAACACCGCCGCGAAGTTCAGGCCGGTGTGAAAGTCCTCGGCGCTGGTGGCGCCTTCGCCCAGGTAGGCCAGCACCGCCACATTGTCGTGCTTGATCTTGGCGGCCCACGCCAGCCCCGCGGCCTGCGGCAGCTGCGTGGATGCCGACGACGAGCCCGGCAGGAACCGCAAGCTGCGCGGCGTGGCGGTATGGGCGGGCATCTGGCGTCCCTTCCCCAGATCGTGGGCGTTGCCCAGTTGCTGAGCCACGTAGGTCGCGAGAGGCAGGCCGCGAAACAGGGCCGCGCCGCTCTCGCGGTTGGCCGGGACGATCCAGTCGCTGTGTTCCATCGCGGCCACCGGGGCGATGACCGTCGCTTCTTGGCCGCGCGCATCGGCGTAGAACCCGATCCGCCCCGCGCGCTGCCAGGCGGTCATGCGCTCGTCCAGCAGGCGGATGAGACGCATGCCGCGATAGATGCGTCGCCAGGCCTCGGGCGCCAGCGACGGAATCTCCTTGGCGCGGGCACGCCCTTCCGCGTCCAGGATCGACCACAAGCCGGTCGCGCGTTCGTACGCGGCGTCGGTCCACACCTCGACGAACTCCGAGTTCATGTCGCCCATACCGGCGCGGACCTTCTCCGGCTGTGGCGGCACAGTGGGTTTGGCGCTGGCCATGGTCAGATCAAATCCACCATCAGCAGGCCCGGGCTCTCCAGGGTCGCCTTGATGGCGGCCACGAAGCGCGCGGCGTCGTAGCCATCGACGACGCGGTGGTCGACCGAGATGGACAGGTTCATCATGTCGCGCGCGACGATCTTGTCGCCGACGACCGCCGGGCGCTTGGCGATCTTGTGGATGCCCAGGATGGCCACTTCGGGGAAATTGATGATGGGCGTGGCGTGCAGCCCTCCCAGGCTGCCCAGGCTGGTGATGGTGAAGGTAGACCCGGAAAGCTCGGCGCGGGTCGCCTTGTTGTTCCGGGTCGCTTCGGCCAGGCGTTCGATCTCGGCCGCCAGCTCGACCAGCGACCGCTTGGTCGCGTCGCGAACCACCGGAACGACCAGACCGTCGTCGGTGGCGGTGGCCAGCCCGATGTGATGCGCCTTGCGTTGCACGATCTCGCCGGCGGCCTCGTCCAGCGTGGCGTTCAACTGGGGAAACTTCTCCAGGGCGCTGGTGGTCGCCTTGATGATGAACGGCAGGTAGGACAGCTTGACCCCACGCGCCGCCAGCTTCTCGTTGGCCTTGGCGCGTACGGCCACCAGCTCGGTGCAGTCGACCTCTTCCACGTAGGTGAAGTGCGCGGCGGTGTGTTTCGAATGGACCAGCCGCTCGGCGATCTTCTTGCGAATGCCCCGGAAGGGCGTGCGCACGTCGCCGGCCTCGCTGGCGACGGGAGCCGACACCGGCTTGGCCGCGGATGCGCCGGTCGCGCCCCCCGAGGCGCGCGCGCGCACGTTGTCGGAGGTGATGCGTCCGGCCGGGCCCGTGCCGGTCACCTCCCGCAGATCCACCCGCAACTCCCGCGCCAGCTTGCGCGTGGCGGGCGTCGCCAGGATGGTGGTGACCCGGGCCTCGGTGGTTCGGGTATCGACCGCCGGGGTGGCGGCCACGGTCGCGACCGGACCGGCTGGCGCAACGCCCGAGACGGCGTTGTCCGCGGTGGTGGCCGCGGCATCGATCTCGATGGTCAGCAGGACCTTGCCGACCGGGCAGATCTGCCCTTCGGCGTAAAGGCGCTTGCCGACGCGCCCGGCGCGCGGCGCCGGGATCTCGACGGTGGCCTTGTCGGTCATCACCTCGACCAGCGGCTGATCCTCACGGACCACGTCGCCTTCCTTCACCAACCAGCGAACGACCTCGCCTTCGACGACGCCTTCCCCGATGTCGGGCAATTTGAATTCGTAGGTCATGGTCTTGTCGGGAGGTTAGAAGTTCACGACCCGCTCGACAGCGTCCAGGATTCGCTCGGCATCCGGAAGGTATTCATGTTCCAAGGTGTAGGGGAACGGGGTGTCGAACCCGGTGACCCGCAGGATCGGCGCCTCCAGGTGCAAGATCGCGTGTTCCTGGATGGTCGCCGCCAGCTCGGCGCCGAAGCCGCAGGTCCGTGGCGCTTCGTGCACGATCACCACCCGACCGGTCTTCTTCACCGACGTCAAGATGGCCTCGAGATCGAACGGGAGCAGCGTGCGCAGATCGATGATCTCCAGGTCGTACCCCTGCGCGGCCGCCTTCTCGGCCGCCTCGGTGCAGGTGTGAACCATCGCGCCCCAGGCCAGGACCGTCACCTGCTGGCCCGCCCGCGCGATGCGCGCCTGGCCCAGCGGAATGGTGTAGTCCTCGGCCGGCACGTCGCCCTTCGAGGCGCGGTACACGCGCTTCGGCTCCATGAAGATCACCGGATCCTCGTCGCGGATGCTGGACAGCAGCAGCCCCTTGGCGTCGATCGGATTGGACGGCATCACGACCTTCAGCCCGGGGACGTGAATGAACAAGGCCTCCGGCGACTGCGAGTGGTAGTGGCCGCCCTTGATGCCGCCGCCCACCGGGGTGCGAATCACCAGCGGCGCCGGATACTCACCGCCCGAGCGGTAACGCATCTTCGCCAGCTCGTTCACGATCTGGTCGTAGGCCGGATAGATGAAGTCGGCGAACTGGATCTCGGGCACCGGCCGCAAACCGTACAGCGCCATGCCGATGGCGGTGCCGATGATTCCCGACTCCGCCAGCGGGGTGTCGATGCAGCGGTCGGCGCCGAATTCCTCGTAAAGGCCCGTGGTCGCGCGGAACACGCCGCCAAAGCGGCCGACGTCCTCCCCGAGCACGAGCACGCGCGGATCCCGGCGCATCTCCGTGCGGAGCGCGTCGTTCACGGCCTGGATGATGTTCATCTCGGGCATGGAGTTCCGTAGGGGGGCAAGGGGTTCCTGGGAGTGATTTCGGGGACAGGGGATACGTCAAGCGGCGCCCGGAATCAAGGTGAAGTACCAGCGGGGGGAGCTGCCGTCCGCTCCGACCTCTGACGACGAAGAGCACGGCTTCCCCACACGAGCAGACCGAGCGGCAACAATTCCAGCAGCCCCGCCGCCAAGAAAGCCGGCCCCACCTGATGGGTGGTCTCCAGGATCAGGCCAGTCGCGTGATAGCCGGCCAGGCTGCCGCACCCGAACATCGCCGCCAGCAGCAGCGCCTGGCCGGTGGCGCGCAGCTGCTTGGGGACATAGTCATTCAGCATCGCGATCCCGGTGATCCAGAACAGGCCGAAGGTCAGCCCGTGAAGGACCTGGATGCCGATGATCACGCCCTCCGAGCGCGTGCGCCACACCACCAGCCACCGCACGGCGGTCAACGCGAACGACACGCCCAGCAGCGTCTCCAGCCGAAAATGCGCGCGCAGGTTCGCGAACCAGAACAGGATCGCACCCTCGGCGATCACGCCGACGGCGAAGGCGGCCCCGGCCACCGCCGGTGTCAGGTTGCGGTTCAGCAGCAGCAAGCCAAAGAAGCCGTTGTAGGGCGCCAGATTCATCCAGTGCAGCATCCCGACCAGCAGTAACAGACGGAACCGGCCGTCCTTCAGCAGCCTGCCGACCTCGGAAAGGTGCGGGCGCGCAGGGGGCGGGTTCGCGTGGCCTTTGACGAACAGCGACGCGACGCCGGCTGACAATATCCCCATCAGCATCAACCCGGGGACCATCGGGTCGGCCGCGCGCTGGCCGCGCCAGGTCAGCACCAGCCCCCCCAGCGCGGCGGCGACCAGGAAACCGATCGAACCCCACAGGCGCGTGCGACCGTACCCGCGCCCTTCGTGCGACAGCGCAACCGCCAGAGTGTCCACCAGGGGACCTGCCCCCACGCTGAACAGGGCGAAGACCCCGAACCCCAGCAGCACGCCCGGGTAGTCGGCCGAGCGCAACAACAGGGTCACGCCCAGCGCGCTGCCGAAGCACACCACGCGCAGGACGCGTTCGTGGCGATGGGTCCGATCTGCCAGCCACGCCCACCCGAAAGGCACACCCAGGTTGCAGAGCGGGACCAACGAGAGCACCGTGGCGATCTGCGTCCCCGACAGCCCGCGCCCCCGCAGGTAGGGAGCCAGATACGGCGTGACGATCCCCACCGAAATGAACCAGAGCGCGTAGAAGACGCTGATCGGGGTGGCCGGATTCAACCTGTGCGCTCCGGAAGCCAGCGAGATCAGTCCATCGGCAGCAGCGCGCAGTACCTGACCGAGCCGAACGCGGTGCAGGTGGCGCAGTCCCTGGTCGACTGGCAAAGCCTCAGGCACCGCGACGAGCCTCCCGCCTGAATGCAGGCCAGGCCGACGGCGCAGTCGCTATAAGCGAAGCAGGCCTGTCCCTCCGTGGCCTCGGCGCCGGGGCTGTTGGGGCAGTCGCAGCTGGTCTGGTTGGGCCCCGAGACGTAGCAACGAAGGGCCGCATCAGGACAACCGGTGGCGGCGTACGGATCGCACTGATCATCGCCCAGATCGCACGCGCGCTGTCCCGACGGTTGCGCGTTCGCCAACAGGACCGGGCGTGTGCAGGCCGCACCTCCCTCGCAGACACTGGCGTCGCGACACATCCGACGACAGCGTCCCAGGTTGTTTCCACAGGACTCGGGCAGGCACGCCAATCCGGGCGCGCACTCGTCGGCGCCCGGCTGGCAAAGCTGGCCTCGCTGCTTCTGTCCTCCGGCCGTCGCGCACCCCAGTCCGGCCGCTTGGACCAGGCAGCGCAGCCCGCAGGCACAGCCGGTCTGACAGACGGGATCGCACACCGGCGATGAATCCGTAGACGCGCAGAGAGGGCTCACCGGGTTCGAGCAAGACGGCGCGCCCCCCGTTCCCCCGTCACCGACGGTGCCCCCCGTTCCGCCGGTGGCCGCACCGCCGTCAAAGTCCGCGGGCTGACACACGTCATCCACGCAGGTGAAACCGTCCGGACAGGCCCGGGACGCCGCCGCGCACTTCAGTTTGCCCGGCGTCACGTGCGGTTGGTAACACCCCATCAACCAGGCGGCGAGCACCGCCAGGCTGGCCAGGCCTCCGGCGCGCCGGCACTCGCGGCTCGGCATGTCCCTGGACTTGCAATATTCGGCCATCGCGAGCTTCCGGCGACGCTAGAAAGTCAGGGCCGCCGTCAGGCCGAATCCGCCGCCTGAGCCCGGGCCCAGCAGAGGCGCCAGGGTCGCGACCGGGGTCTCCTTGTCCGATGACCGCGTCGCCGACACGATCATCAAGATCGTCCCGGTCGCCGCGAGCGCACCGCCCGCGATGGCCGAAATGATGGCGACCTTGTTCAAAGTCTTGCCCGTGCTCTCCACGTTTGGATCGAACCGGTCGCTCTTCATCGATGCCGCCGTCAGGTCCTCACCCTTTTGCCTGGCCAGCCACCCCGTCGCCGCCGCGGTGCCCAGCGCGGCAACGCCCACCGACGCCAGCACAATCCCGGTGACACGCAGCTTGTTGCTCGGCTGCTCGTCGGGGACCGTGATCAATCGGGGCTCTGGCAGCACAGCCGGCTCGGTCGCCGCGACCGGGGCGGGCTGCGACGACGCCGCTGCCACCTCGGCGGCCTTGCGTCGCGTCTCGAGCGTCCGCTCCAACTCACCGATCTTTCGCTCGACGTCCGGGCGGTTGCGCGCGTTCGGCGAGCGCTGCAGGTACCGCCGGTACGCGTGCAGCGCCTCCGACACCTGATCGTTGAGCCGGAACGCCTGAGCGACGTTGTACAACATCGCCGGGTCGCCACCGATCTCGTAGGCCTTCTGATATTCCTCCACCGCCTCGGAGTATTTCTGAATGTCATAGGCCCGGGTGGCCCGTTCGTAGTGTTGCAGAATTTCCTGTTTCTGATCGGGTGTCAGCTGCATGGCGCGCGCGGGATTACCGGACGCCAGGGTCAGGGCGATCAGCCCGCAGGAAAGCGCGATGCGAAAATGTGAGGAGGTCATCCGTCCGGAACCCGTCGATGGGTTGTGTTTTTAACACGATTCGCCGTCGAGAATCCTGGGATCGAGCCCTTTTACCGAACCGTGACCATTGCTACTCGTTGGCCGGCGGTAATGGGGAATCGGGATCGTAGGGCTGCGTCGAGCCGGGCGCCGGTCCACCCGTCCTGTTCGGCGTGATCGACGGCGGGCTGGTTGGGTTCGTGTGGGCGGGGTTCGAGTTTGCGGGCTTGCCGTTCGCGGGCCTGGTTGTCGCGGCACCGTTGTTTCCGGCCGTGTCGCCCTCTGGCTCGCCCGGTGATCGCGCGGGGCTGGCGTGGGCTCGCGTGGGCGCCGCGCGACGACTGTCCCTACCGGCCTCCTTCGGAGAATCCCCTGCCGAAGGCAGCGTCTCGGCCGGCACTGGCTTGGCTGGCTCCTGAGCCTCGTCGGTCGCGCCCCGAATCGGCTCCGGGTTCGGGTCCCCCTTCGCCGCCGCGGCGGCGGGACCCGCGCCCCCCGCAGCCGCGGCCCGGGCCGGATCCTCGGTTGGCGCGGCCTGATCGGAGGGACTCTTGGCGGGGGGCAGGGGCACCGGGGCCGGCCTGGGGGCGGCGCTGTCGTCGGCGAAGGGTTCCTCTTCGCCCTCCTCGAGGGTCGAGTACCTGACCGCCCAAACCAGGGCTATCGAGAGAACCAATGCGATCCCGATTCCCAGCGCGATCGACGGTCGAAGGGCGGGGTTCGTCCATCCGGTCATCCCGCCGGTCATCCCTCCGGTCTTGCCGCCGGCCTTGCCCGTCTTGCCCCCCTCCATCTCGGTCTCGTCGGTGGACTCGTGATCGACTATCAGGGGTGATGCATCGATCGTCGGGCGGTCCGCGGGGTTGGTCGGCCGCCGAGGCTTCGCGCTTGTCGCTTCTGTATTGGTGGGTTCGGAGGGACCGTGGGGGAGGCGGGCGCCAGTATTGCGAGCGACGTCGCGGGCCAGCACGGTGTCTCTCGTCTGGTCGCGGCTGGGTCTGGCAGGTTCGGATGGTACCTCCGGCTCGGAGGTGGACCTTTCGCCAGCAACCTGAGGTGGCGCCACACCGGCACCGCGGGCGGTCTGCCGATTCGGCGTCACCTCCGGGACAGAAACGGGCCTGGAACTGGCGACGCGCTGCCCCTCAGCTGAGAGATGAACGTCGTGTCCCGGCGCGGTCACCTTCCCGCGAGCAGCCAGCGGGAAGGGCACGCCCAGCAGCGTCACCGGGCGTGAGTCGACGGGAGGCGGCGATTCGAGCGGCCGATCGGTCCGAGACGATTCGCCGGCAGCTGTACCCTCTACCGTTCCCGCGCCGCCAGCCGCGGAACGACCGGTTTGTCCGTCGGCGGTTCCATCCTGGAGGCCGATCCCGCGTTCGGTATTCTTGGACATACCTCCCTTTCCTTACCAAACACGGCGGCCCAACGCCCTCATCCGGGAAGATCTCGCGAAAGACCGCCGTCGTCCAGCAAGATCGCCGAAGCGGCAGCCTATCAGATCCGGCCGCAGATCTGCGCGGTCAAGGGCGTGGCCGAACATGGGTGGACTTGAAGACCAGATACCGGCTCGCGACGAAGTTCAGACCGGTTCCGACGGCAATGCCCACCAGCGCCGCGGCCTGGGGCGGCAGCGTCGCCACGTGCTTCAGGGTGAAAAGCGCGGTCGCGTAGTTGACCACCGCACCCAGCGACGAGGCCGCGACGAAGGCGATGAACTGCCGGGGCCACGACGTTCCCTGGCGCGTCTCGGAGAAACTGAACCTCCGGTTGAGGACGAAGTTCGAACACATCGAAAGGAAGATCGCCGCCGCTACCGCGGGTCGGGTCGCCGTGCCCATCGCCAGCAGCCCCGTAAGCGCGAGCAAGTTGATCCCCGTGCCCAGAGCACCGACGAACAGAAACTGCGCCAGCTGACTCCAGACGCCGAACTTGAAGGTATACAGGCGTCGCAAGTGGAGCAGGTAGAGCAACTGCTGCTTCAAGGTCAGCTTGCTCTCGCCCAGGCGCCGATCTTCGAAATGAATCGGCACCTCGACGACGCGTTCGCAGCCGCACTTCACGATGAGCTCCAGCGCGATCTTGTAGCCGATGGGATTGAAATTGTGGCCGGCCTCGAAGGTCGTTCGCCGCAGGGCGAAGAAGCCGGACATCGGGTCCTGAAGCGCGGTCAGCGGGCGCGCCAGCAGCGTGGCGACGCGACTGTTCAACCAACGAAAGACCCCCCAGTCGTCGGAGGTGGTTCCCCCTTTCACGTAGCGGGAGCCGACGACGAAGTCGGCCCCGGCTTCCAGCTTCTGAAGCATCGCCGGGATGACCTCGGGCGGATGACTCAGATCGGCGTCCATGCCGATCAGGATGTCGCCTTTCGCGCGACGAAGGCCGTCCAGCACGGACGCGCTGAGCCCGCGATCGGCGGTTCGCACAATCAGCTGGACCCAGGGTTCGGGCCGGGCCTGGACCACCTCCGTCGAGCCGTCGCGACTGTCGTCGTCCATGATCAACAGCTCGATCTCGAGGCCCGACGTCGCGCTCAGCCGAGCCACGCGGTCGATCAGGTGCGGCAGGTTGGCCGCTTCCTTGTAGGTAGGGACAACGACCGACACCCGGAAAGGGACTGTCGTCGTCCCGCTGGAGGCTTTGCCGGTTGGTCCGTCGGTCACGCGCGCAGACTACCAGAGCCGCGCTTCCCCCTGCGTCAACCGGGGTGTCGGGCGGGTGTCAGCCGGGAAGCTGCAGACCCAGCAGGGCGACGTCGTCCCGATCACCCTCCGCGGACTCGACCGCGCCGATGATCCGACGGCCCAGATCGCCCACGTCGTGCGCACCGGTTTCGATGATCCGGATCAAGCGCGACGAATCTCCGATCGATCCGTCCCCACGTCGACCTGACAAGACGTCCAGCGCGCCGTCGGTCGTCAAGATGACGATGTCGCGGGACAATGCCGGATAGACCGTCTCTTGATAGGACGCCGTCGGACTGATGCCGATCGGCGATCCCGAGGGTTGAGCGATCAAGGAAACCCACCCGCTGCCCCGGCGCAGGATGGGCAACACGTGTCCGGCGTTCGACACCACCCAGCGCTGGTTGGGCATATCCAGCAGCACACACACCATGGTCGCAAAACGATGGTCCTGCATTTGCCCCGCCACCGACTGGTTCAAGCGCCTCATCAGTTCGGCGGGGCTGCTGGTCTCACCTGCCAAGCGGCGCAGCTCGCCGCTGAGTCGCGCCATCATCAACGCCGCCGTAACGCCCTTCCCAGACACGTCGCCGATGGCCGCCATAACGCGACCGTGTCCCAGGTCGACGAAATCGTAAAAGTCGCCACCGACTGCGAAGGCCGGTAAGTAAGCGGAAAAGGCACGCACGCCTGCGGAGTTTGCCGCGGAAGACGAAGGCAACAACGCCCGCTGCAGTTCGCGTGCGGATATGAGGTCTTGCTCGACCCACGCCGCCGTCGTCGTCGAGCGGCTGGCCCTGGCGCGTGTACGTTGCAAGATCCACCGAACGCCGTTGGCGAGCACCTTCAGCGTATCCACATCCTCGGTCGTGAACTCTGCGGCATCCCCTCGGCGGGTGACCACCAGCAAACCCTCCATTGAAACGCCTGACAAGAGAGGCGCCGACATGGCCGGTCCGCGAGCGATCGAGCGATCGGCGGGCATTGTCCGGGGTTGCAGCGGTATGAATCCCTGGGCGGCCATCTCAGCCGACGCCGCCAAGGTTGGAAATGCCCCGCTCGGCGTTCGCGCCGTACGGATGCTTCTAAGATCGCCCGAAGGGTGGGGCACCAGCAGATCCGCCTTCACGACGTCTGACCAAAGCATGGCCATCACCACGCTCAGACGATCGGCAAGATCCTTACCCGACTCGACGTCCTGAAGTGCCGCCAAGGCCCGCTCTACTGGAAGGGGAGTCACTTTCGCCACGTCTTCGACGCCAGGGAGCACGGGGGCCGAGACGCCCCGCTGGAGCGTCTGAGAATCATCGGATGTTGTGTTCATGCCCCCCCCACACCAAATAGCAATAAGTCAAGATCGAACGCCGAGCAGAAGGACATAGATTGCGTTCATTTCTCTTGAGCGTCAAGAGAAAGAAAGATTACAGAACCGCTCGGGCGCGCGCAGCCGGTGGCGGGATGGCGCAAGGCGCCCGCACGCCTCGGACGCGGAAGGGCGCCTTGCGCCATCCCGCGTTGGACAAGGCGGCTGAAGGCCTGTCTCCGCGCTGGGCGCGTCAGGTCCCGAGCGAGCCCGAGCGACCGTCGGTTTCCATCATCACGCGGTCTAGCCGCAGGAGTCGGAAGATTGCCAGGGGTTGGTCGTGGAGACCGGTTACCCGCACGTGGCCGCCCTGCGCCCGCGAGCGCTTGTAGAGGGACACCACGGCGCCCACCCCCGAACTATCAATCATCCGGAGCTGGGAGAGGTCCACCTCGATCCGCGGAAGGCGTCGCGAGATGAGGCCATCCATCTCGGGACGAAGGTCCGGAACACTAAGGACGTCGAGTTCACCTTTGATGGACAACCGAGTCGTGCCGTCAGCCGTCGTGGAAATTTCGTAGGTCATTCTTCGCTAGTCATTCTTCGTTGCCACGCAGAGTGGCCCGTGGGCTTGTGGCCCGCGGGGCCTCCAAGGATCTTGTTAGCTTCAGGATATTGGGATTTCCTGGCCGGTAGTCAAGATCCATGAAGGACTTGATGATGAAAAGGCCCATACCGCCCTCGGGCAGCGCGGCCAGATCAGGAGCCGGCACGGTCTTCGGGTCGAACCCATGACCCCAGTCGAAGAGATCGATCTCGATGTGTCCGCTCGAGATCCCGACTTCCAGCTCAATCGGTCCCGGCTCGCGCTCGCCGTACCCGTGTTCAACGATGTTGTTGAAGGCTTCTCCGACCGCTGACACGACCTTCATCTGGAACTCGTTCCAGAGCGTTCCATGCGGGTGCGGTGTCACCAGCTTACAGGCCGCCGACACCACGCGAAGCGCGACGTCCCGATGAGCGAGGATCCCCGCAATCTTCATCTTGATCGTGGCCGTGTTGGGCTTCCAGGATTCACCGATCGGAAATCGGTTCGCGACCGATTGGGCGGAGCCGCGGGAGAGAGAACGCCCTCGGCCTGCTGTCAGGCGACGCCCCGGAGCCGACATCGAATTTTCGACCGGTCTAGCCATCAGCAACCTCTGCTTCTGGTGAGTCGATAAGTCTACCCTGAATCGGCAGCGGGAGGCGAGGTTCGTTGCCCTCGACTTCGGAACCTCCGTATCGAGGGGGCCTACCGCCCGCGAAACCAATCGAGCGTGCGGCGCAGACCCTCCGGGAAGGTCACCGTGGGCGCATAGTTCAGCCGCTGGGTGGCCAGGCTGATATCCGCCACGGAATGCAGGACATCCCCCACGCGCCGGGGGGCGTAATTGATCGGAACCGGCCAACCGCAGATCTCAGCCAAGAAATGAACCACTTGGTTCAAGTCGACCGACGAGCCACAAGCGATGTTCAAGGATTGACCGCTGACTCCGGAGGCGGTACTCGCCAGCAGATTGGCTTGCACGACGTTGTCGATGTAGCAGAAGTCACGCGACTGGGAGCCGTCGCCAAAGATGGTCACGCCCCGCTTGGCCAGGGCCGCGGTAATGAACAACGGAATCACCGCCGAATACTCAGACGTCGGATCCTGCCGGGGGCCGAAGACGTTGAAGTAGCGCAGACAAACCGTTTCCAGGTTGTAGGCAGTCGCGAAGATCTGGCAGTAGTACTCGCCCGACAGCTTGGAGACCGCGTAGGGAGACATCGGGGCCGGTGCCATCGTCTCGACCTTGGGCAAGACGGGGGCGTCGCCGTAGGTGGCGGAGGACGCCGCGTACATCACGCGACGAACACCTGCCTTCTTGGCCCCGATCAGCAACTTCAACGTTGCAGTCGCGTTGGTTTCGTGATTCGCCAGCGGCTCGATCAGCGAACGCGGTACCGATGGGATGGCGGCATGATGGAAGACAAACTCGATGCCGGCCAGCGCACGATCAAGCGCGGCGTCTTCACGGATATCGGCTTCGTGCAGATCGATGTCGGCCGAGATTTCGGTCAAATTGGCGCGCTTGCCGCTCGAGAAGTTGTCGATGACACGCACCCGATCTCCGCGTGCCAGCAACGCACGTGCGATGGAAGAGCCGATGAACCCCGCACCACCGGTGACGAGACATGACGAGCCCATGCTCCGAATACTCGCAGAGCGGGTTACCGTCATCAAGGCCACTCATTCGTGGCCGTTCGTTTGCGTCGCGCGGACGCGGGCCGACCATGGTACGAGATCGTAACGATTCAGCGCGCGACAACGGCGGGACAAGTCGAGGCCGTGTGGCGCGGGATTCAACGCCCAATCGTTCCCGTCGGGCTTGACTCTGCGGGCACCGGCACGGCGGATGAGTTCTGTGGAGGTCGGCGACGTGGCTGCAAGGGTTTCAGGATCATGGACGCTATGATCAGCGTGGCAAAAAATACGGCCACAGAGACGGTCACGATCAGGTACCACTGCTTCAGCGTGGTCTTCGGTTGGGGGAGACTGTCGGGAACATCCGGAGGGGGAGAGACGACCATACGGGCGGGAAGATTTACGGCTTCAATCTGAATGGTAGCGGCCGGAAGTCGCGTCCGCTCCGCGCTGGGACCAGGCCGGGGTGCCGGACTGGCCATCGTGGCGACCATCGGGCCGGGGGTTTTGGTCGCGTCGCCGAACATGGTGCCGATCCGGCGGCGCCGTTCGGCCAGCATCTCGCCGGCCTCGCGACGCACCCATTGCTCGACCTCGGCCCGGGAAGCGACCAAGTCGGTATCGGCTGCGGCCGTCATCAGGGCATCGGCCATGTGATCCGCGGTGGCAAAGCGCAGGTCGAGGGATCGGCTGAGCGCCTGGAAACAGACGTCGTCCAGGCACGACGGCGCACCAAAACCACTCGGCGCCGGGATCCTTTTTCGCATCACACGCATGACCGTCTGATCATAGGTCTCCGCGGCGAAGAGCTTCTGTCCCGTCAAGGCCGTCCACATCATGACGCCGACGGCGAAGATGTCTGTCCGGCCGTCCAATACTTCGCCCCGCAGTTGCTCGGGGGCCATGTAGGACGCCTTTCCGAGCCCCGAAGCCTCCGGCGTCTCGGTGATGCCGTCGGTGGCGAAGTGGGCGCTCCCGAAATCCGTCAGGCGGGCCACGCCATCGACCCCGATCAAGACGTTGTCCGGGGACACGTCGGCGTGGACCAATCCCACCGGCTGGTGCTTCTCATCTTGAACGCGATGCGCGTGCTGAAGCGCTCGCAAGACATCCAGAAGAACCGTGACGATGACGGAAGGGGGAGGTCGCGCGCCGTCGTCCGCCAACAGATCGCCCAGGCTGGCCCCTTCGATATAGGGCAGAATCAGAAAGGGCTGATTGTCGTATACCCCTGTGTCCAGTACGGTCTGTGCGTTGGGATGGCGAAACAGAGCTCCCACGCGCGCCTCTCGGTTGAACGCGTGGACGGCCGCGCCCTTTTGCGCCTGATGCTGACGGACGACCTTCAGCGTGAAGAGGCGTCCCGCGTCGGTCATGTCTGCCCGCCGACAAACGTAAATTGAACCCATCCCGCCCTGCGCGATACGCGTGGCCACCTCGTAAGGCCCAACGCGAAAGGGAATGTGGGTACTGGTACTCGCGGCTGCGGCGATAGGAGCCGGCGCAAGAATTCGCGCGGAGCCCCCCGTCTCGGCCTCGGATGCCATGGCGATGGTAGCGATTGCGGGGAGCGGGCGGCCGCCAATGGGCGTTACGTCGGCCGGGTGATCCAGGCGGACGGGGACGGCGTTGGCGATGGGCGGAAGCCCAGAGTCCTGGCCCTCTTGTGCCTTGTCCCGGGATAAGGCCCACAGGGCGGGGCTGGTGACTCCCACGGCGGATTGCCTGCTGTCCGACGACGGAATTCGGGCCGACAGATCCGGGCTGGGGCCGCTTCCGTGCAGCGTCTTCGAAAGATCGGGGGTCTTCAGGTGACGACGTACGCTCGCAAGCGTATCCGCGAAGGTCGCGGAAGGATCGGCACCTGGCCCTTTGTCCGAGCCCGGAGCCGCCTCGCCGGGAAGGTCGGACTCCTCTTTACCTGCCATTGGCAGGCGAAATATAGACGACCCGGGTGACTCGCGCTCGCCTTTCGCCCGTTGCGGGGGCGGCACGAGGCGCTTGGATTCGTCGCCGTGGCCTCGTTGCATCGCGATTGTTACCGACGACACTTGGGTCGTCACAGCGTTTGACCGCTGGGTTTTCCTTTACTCTTCAAGCTCCTTGGTAAGCTCCGATCATGTCGAGCAACACCTCGGGCGGCGTTGGCCATGGAGGGCTTCCGAGCGACGCGCCCCCCGGCCAGGAATCCGCGCCTTCCGAGCCAGAAGCCCCGGCGGCGAAGCGTCCGCCCGCCTCGATGGTGTCCCGGAGCGGGTCCGATGAGGTGAGCGGGTTCCCCCAGTCGACGCCTTCCGCGAAGCGTCCGCAGCTGGCGGTCACGCTGATGGGCATTCCAGCCGCCATCCACCTGCCGGAACGCGACAAGCCAACGGCGGCCGGCCGCGCGGCGAACTCGAGAGTGGGCGGGAGGGAGCGCCTGAGCGCAGCCATATCTGGGACCATCGGTGCAGACGGGGCCATCACCGGGACGGACAGAGGAAGGAACCTGGGCGGACGTCTGAAGCCGAAGGTGGGAAATCGCGATGCCATCGCGGAGGGGGCCAGGCGGAGCGTGGTCCCGGTTTCCGGGGGGCGTGTTCCGACCCCGTCTGACGATGAAGGCGACTCCGATGAAGGTGACGTGGTCGCCGGCTCGAGCGTTCTCGGTCGGTGCCTCGTGGGGGCCGCCGTGGGGGTGACTCTCGCGCTGCTGCTGGTCGGGGTGGTGCGCCTGGGGGGACGGATGGACGGTGCTCACGACCCGGAACAGGGCTTCCCTAAGGCCGCCGCCCCGATGGCCCCTCGTTGGAAACCGGCGACGCCCTTCGCACCCCCGCCTCCCGTGACGACGACCCCCGCGATCGAGGACCAATCTGCGCCGGATGATTCAACACCTTCCTCGAAAGGATGGTCGAGAAAGGCGGCTGGTTCTGAGGGACCGTCCGCAACCGGTGGCGCCGCCGCCGGTGAAGGAGGGGGGACCCTCGAAGAGCAGCCATTGGACGGTTCCGGCGCGCCAACGTTGGTCGGAGCCCCTGCCGCGGAGCCGCTTCGGGCCCCGGTCCGTTCCAAGCGTCCTCCGCCACGTTCCTCTACCGCTCCTGCGTCAGGGTCCGCCGAAGGTACGGCGATTGAGTCGCCGCCCGCGGAGAACTCCGAGCTTCCCTCAGCGCGCGCTCAGCAGCCAAGTCCATCCTCGGAGAAATTGAGATTGAAATCGAAGAGCGGGTCCGGATCGGACCCCGACTCGACCATGGCGCCCTCGCTCGATTGAGGGCATCCCCCCGGACGTCGCCACCTTCCGCATTCTTGCGTTTCGTACTCCCCGTCCATGAGGCGCGTCGGACGTTCCCATGGTAGCCATGAAATTCGTGTCGCTGTCGCTGACCTCTCTGCTTGCCCAGTCCCATCCGGAGGATGGCTGGATCGGGACGTGGTCGCCCGGCATCGGTGATCCCAACGTCGGCGGCTGGCTCACCGTGGTCGCGTATTTGTGCGCGGCGGTGCTGTGTCTACGGGTCTATGGCGTCATTGGCGGTCCCCAAAGACGGGGTCTCGCGGGCCATATGACCGCATTGGCGACTGTCATTCTGGCCCTGGTGGCAAGCCGGCAGAGGATCTTGCGCTTGAGCGCCCAGGCGCGCGCGCGCGCTTTATGGTTCAGTCTCGGAGTGGCGCTCCTTTTTCTGGGCATCAACAAACAGCTCGATCTTCAGACAGCTTTGACTGAATTTGGACGGATCATGGCCAAGTCCGAGGGGTGGTACCAGGTTCGGCGGGGCGTCCAGGTGGTTTTTATTCTTGGTGTCCTGCTGACGGGGGTTTGGCTCTTTCGCACCGTGGTCGTGCTCGCCAGCGGAAACTTCAAACAGATGCGGTCCGTGCTTGTCGGCACGGTGTTTCTCATCTGCTTCGTCGCGATCCGTGCGACGTCCTTTCACCAAGTCGACCGGTTGATCGGGATGAACTTCGCCGGTTTCAAGGTCAACTGGATCCTGGAACTCGGCGGCAACGCCTTCGTGATCCACGGTGCGTGGAGGGCTTTGCGCGTGGTCAGGCGGAATCGGAACCCATTGTCAATTCCCGCGAATGGGGTGCAGTCGTGATCGCGCTCGAGGTGTTGACTGTCGTACTGGCTGGCGTTCTTTTGGTCCCGTCCACCGTCCTCCTGGTGGAGGCGGTCGCCGCCAGAGTCACGGGGACGACGGTCCAGGCCGTTTCTCCCGCGGGCTCGACGGTACGGCTGGCGATTGTGGTCCCGGCCCATAACGAGGGTCCGCAGATCGAGGAAACCGTCCGCCATCTATTGGGCCAGTTGCAGTCAGGGGACCGCCTGGTCGTGGTTGCCGACAACTGCGATGACGCCACGGCTGAACTGGCTCGGACGGCGGGCGCGACCGTCATCGAACGTAACCAACCGGACCGGAGAGGGAAGGGCTTCGCAATCGCGTTCGCTCTTGTGCACCTCGACGCCGATCCGCCGGAGGTCGTCGTCCTCGTCGATGCGGACTGTCGGGTGAACGGTTCTCTCCGGATGCTGGCGGAACGAGCGAAGGCGACGGGGCGCCCTATCCAGGCAGAGTACCTGCTGGGCGGGCAGCAACAGGTGACGCCCATGACGGCCGTGAGCAGCCTGGCGATCCTGGTTCGAAACCGGGTCCGTCCCCGCGGGCTTCACCGCCTTGGTCAGCCGTGCCATCTGACCGGCAGTGGTATGGCCTTCCCCTGGAAGGTCCTGCGGGATGCTCCCGCGACGGGGGCCAACCTGGTCGAGGACCTGGTCATGGGAATTGAGATGGCGCTGGCAGGGCATCCGGCGCAGCTGTGTCCCGAGGTCCAGATCTCGAGCGATCTCCCGACGACCAAGTCGGCGGCCGCCAGTCAGCGGCGCCGCTGGGAGCACGGCCAGCTACACACCCTGGTGGAATATGTTCCGCGGCTCGTATTGACCGGGATCAAGGAACGCCGCCTTTCGCTGGTTTCGCTCGGTCTCGATCTGGCGGTTCCCCCCCTTGCGCTTCTGACGATTATGGAAGGTGCCCTTCTCCTCGCGACCGGGGCGCTCACGCTGACGGGAGCAACCGGGCAGTTTGGTGTGATCCTGGCGGCCATCGACGTGGCGGCCCTGGTCGCCGCGGTCGGACTCGCCTGGTTCAAGTTCGGCAGGCGAATGATTCCACTGCGCTATGGTCTCCTGATTCCCCTCTACATGATGCGGAAGATTCCTGTCTATCTATCCCTGTTGGTGCGTGGGAAGCAGAAGACGTGGGAACGAACAGCGCGTGCGCCGAAGATCGAGACAACCAGTGAGGTACGCGATCCGAAAAGTTTGTGACTCCGCGAGGCCCTCCGCTATTGTGCGCCCATGCGGATTGTTGAAGTCGGCGCTTCGGCCCCCGCTGCGCCTTCCATCGAGGGGACGTTGAAGGTCGCCTACCTCGTCAACCAGTATCCGCACGTCAGTCACAGCTTCATTCGTCGCGAGATCGTGGCTCTGGAGGCGATGGGAATCGTCGTCGAGCGCTTTTCCATTCGGCCTCCGCCCGTGAACCTGGTCGATCCCGCGGACCGCGCCGAGCAGGGAAAGACCCGGGTCCTCTTGGATGTGGGCTCGGTCGCCTTGTTCTTTGCCCTGGTCGCCGCCGCGCTGCGGGCGCCGGCTCGATTCATGACGGCCCTTGGTGCGGCCGTGCGGCTCGGTCGTCGCTCCGATCGGGGGGTTCTCCGGCACTTCGCGTACTTGGCCGAGGCTGCCCTGCTTCTGAAGTGGTTGCGCGTGGCCGGCTCCGTTCAGCACGTACACGCGCACTTCGGAACGAACCCCGCCGCCGTGGCCATGCTGATGCGATTGCTTGGGGGGCCCACCTATAGTTTCACCGTTCACGGTCCCGAGGAGTTCGACCATCCGGTCGAGCTGTCGCTCGGCGAGAAGATTGAGCATGCGGTCGCGGTCGTAGCTATCAGTGAGTTCGGCCGCAGCCAGCTGTACCGATGGATCTCGCATAGCCGCTGGCCCAAGGTTCACGTCATCCGCTGCGGTGTCGACGCCGCCTTTCTGGCGGGAGGCCCCCAACCCGTCGCCGACAACCGCCGGCTTGTGTGCGTGGGGCGACTCTCCGAGCAGAAGGGCCAAATTCTGATCCTGGATGCGCTGGCCCTCCTCACCGGTCAGGGGGTGACGTTCGAGATGGTGTTTGCTGGCGATGGACCGATGCGCAACGTCGTCGAGCAACGCGTTCGAGAACTGGGGTTGGAACGGTCAGTCCGGATCACGGGGTGGATCAGCAACGATCAGGTACGCCAGGAGATTCTCGGTGCGCGCCTCCTCCTGCTGCCCAGCTTCGCGGAAGGCTTGCCTGTGGTGCTCATGGAGGCCCTCGCTCTCGGGCGCCCGGCAGTGAGCACCTACGTCGCCGGGATCCCTGAATTGTTGGAAGACGGCGTGAGTGGCTGGCTGGTCCCCGCAGGATCGGTCGACGCGATCGCGAAGGCGGTCAAGCGCGCGTTGGAGACGCCCTCCGCCGCTCTCGCTCGAATGGGCCAATCGGGCGCGGCGGCGGTTGCAGCGCGCCACGACTGCCGACTTGAGTCCGCCCGCCTGGCCCAGCTGTTTCGAAGGGTCTGTTCGTCATGAGCCTTCACGCGGCAGACTCGGCTGGATCCCCGGATCTACCTTTTCCGATTTGTAACCTCCTGGGCATGTCCCTGGCTTGCACCGACAGGACCGGGCTCCTCGACCATATTTTCGGCCGGTTGGATCGACGGATCGGCGGCTGGCTTGTAACGGCCAATCTGGACTTCTTGCGTCGCCATGCTCACGACGCCCAGATGCGTGATCTCTATGCAGTCGCGGATGTGCGCGTCGCCGACGGGATGCCCCTCTTGTGGGCAGCGCGCATTCAGGGCGACCGAATCCCAGAAAGGCTTGCCGGTTCCGATCTGATCTGGCTCATCGCCGAGCGGGCCGCGCGCGAGAGCCGAACGATCTATCTTCTCGGCGGCGACCCGTCGGCAAATGCCAAGGCTGCAGGCGTATTGCGCCAGCGATGGCCGGCGTTGGGAATCTGCGGGCACTCGAGCCCCATGGTCCAAAGCCCGCCCTCAGTGGCTGAAATCGCGGCTCTCCACGAGGAGATGCTACGAACCCGGCCTGATATCGTCCTGGTCGGCATGGGCTCGCCCAAACAGGAACAAGTCATCCAGGCGCTGCGCCCTGTACTTCCCGAGGCTTGGATGGCGGGAATCGGTGCCAGCTTCAGTTTTGTCTCCGGAGACATTCGTAGGGCGCCCGTGTGGATGCGAAGTTCGGGTCTGGAATGGATGTGGCGCCTCGGTCAAGAGCCGAAACGGCTCGCGCGGCGCTACCTTCTGGAAGATTTGCCCTTCTTCTTCGAGCTGGTTGGCGGCGCAATCGCGCAGCGGGCGCGGCGGGCTTCGGTCCGGCGATAGCCGGGACCGGCATCGTCCTCAAAAGCTAGGTTGGCGCTCCGCCCTCGGGCTTACGAAGGAACACTTTGCAGGTACCTTTCGGGTGGATCGGCCCTTGGACGACCTTGCACGATCCACATGAGCCCTCCTCGGTCGCCGCGACGTAAAGGGTGCAGACGTCGCAGGCTCGATCAGGCTGGGGAGAGGTATCCGCGTATTCCAGGGTCGTCCGGAGCTGGACGTCGCCTGGGGAGAGGCCATCCACGCGATTACAAACCAGGGGCTTCTTGCGACACGAGGCCCCTCCGATCGCCACGGCGATTGTTGTGGTGGCACTGCCGAGCAAAGTCCGGCGGCTTATCCGTGCCTGGGCGTTCGGGGGCTTGAATTTACCTGCGCTCGACATCCTAGGGATTGGACGATACCAAATCCGGACACCGGCGCGATAGGCGAGAAAGCGACCCCAGAGTCGCGGTGGCGCCGGGCGGATTGAGTCACTTCAAGGGCATGAGCGCCAGCACCTCGCCGGTCGCAACGTCGGCGACGTAGAGGTCGCCTGCGGCGTCGCGCCCGAACGCCGAGAACAACCGTGGCCACTGGCCCAGGAGTTCGGGCCGCGGGTTAGTTGCCGGGGACGGAGGCGAACCGGCGGCTGGCGCAGTGGCGGGCAAGCGCATCGACCAGATGCGCCCGCGCACGAAATCCGCGAACACGTACTGCCCCGTCAATTCCGGGACGCGGGTCCCCGTAGCGATGTATCCGCCGGTCACGGAAGAACCCATCACCCGGTCATAGTCGAAGATCGGTTCGGTCAAGCCGGCGGTCGGGCAGTGGGGCGACGTCTGGGAGCAGATTCGCCCCTCGCGCTGGTTCCATCCCAGGTTGGCGCCGGCTGTGACGAGATCGACCTCCTCCCTTGCCTCCTGGCCGACGTCGCCCACGATGGCGCGGCCCTCCGGATCGAAGGAGAAGCGCCACGGATTGCGCAGGCCGTAGGCCCACACTTCCGGGCGCGCCCCGGCGACCTTGACGAAGGGATTGTCGGCGGGCGCAAGGGTCGTCGTATCGACGTCGAGACGCAGGAGCTTGCCGTGGAGCGAACCGAGGTTCTGGGCATTTCCGTCCGGATCATTCGCGGTTCCTCCGTCACCGATCGCGACGTACAACTTGCCGTCTTTGCCGAAAGCGACCTGCCCGCCCTGGTGCACCGCCACTTTCTGCTCGATCTCCAGGAGCACCCGCGTCTCCACGGCCGGACTCTTGCCCAAACGGTCAGACGGCAACGTGAACTCGGCGATCCGCGTCCGCAAGATGTCGTGAAGCCACGGTCCATAGCAGACGTAGACCAGGGGACGTTCCGGGTAGCGGGGGTGAAAGGCGAATCCAAGCAATCCCATCTCGCCCAGCGACCTGACCCAGATGTCGAGAACCAGTGGCGCGGCGTGGCCATCGACCGGAGGGAGACCCGAGAGAGCGGGAGCCAAGTCCACGAGCCGGGCGTGTCCTCCCTGTTCGAGAACAACGGCGCGGCTGCCGCCGCCCGGGACGAACTGAATGTCGGTCGGTCGGTCGAGGCCCTTGACGACGGGGACCAACCGCAGGCGGGCAGGAACGGCGGCAGCGACCACCGGGGGATGAAATTCGAGTGCACCGAAAGAATGTTGGCGGCGCCACCAACGCACGGAAACGACGCCCGCCGCGACGATTGAGGCCGCGAGAAATCCGCCCACAAGCAACACCGTTCTGTGCCTCATTGAGACGGGCACTCTATCCCTGAAGATCGGGCCGGTCGAGATCGGGCCCGTACCCGCAATTGTCTGGTAATCGGGAAGCCCAGCTAGTAAAATCGCGCGGCCGATTGTTCCAGAATTGGAACGATCGGGGGCCTCGCCGTCGCCTATGTCTATGTCCACTCCGCACGGTCACCCCGCAGAGGATCGGCCCCCGACGGCGGGCACAGTGGTCGAGTATTCAGCGGGGAGCGTCCAACGTCATTTCTGGTTGCTCCACGAGATCTTTCCGGACTCGCCAATCGGCAACGAGGCGATCGTCCTGCGACTACGGGGCGCATTGGACGCCGAGGCACTACAGCACGCACTCGATAGGGTGGTATCTCGGCACGAGGCCCTGCGCACAGGGTTCCGGCGCATCGGGGAAGAGGTGGTCGCAAGTATCAACCCCGCCCCGGTTCACTGCCCCTTGCGTAGGCTCGATCTGTCAGACCTGAACGTCGGCACGCGGGCGCGGGCGGTATCGGACCTCCTCGACCTCGAGCGGACGTTGCGCTTCGACCTCGGTGTCCCCCCTCTCATGAGGGTCGTGCTGGTCAAGGAATCGCCGCGTGACCATTTGCTGGTTGCCGTTTTTCACCACATCGTGGCCGACGGGATTTCCTTGCTGCAGATCTTCCCGGCCGAGCTGGCCGCTTGCTACGACGCGGTCTCTGCGCGGGACGAACAATCCCTTCCCCAGGCGCCGACTGCCGGTCCGCGTACGTTCGCTCTGGCCGAGCGGACCGATGAGAGGCGAGCTCAAGCAGCTCTCGATCGTCTGTTCTGGCGCAATGAACTCGCTGGGGCACCAGTGGCCATTTCGTTGCCAACCGACAAGCCTCACCCGCCACGTCGAACTCTTCGTGGTGTGCAGACCGAGCGTCGCCTCCAGGCCGATCAGCGCACCAGCGTGGTTGAGGCCGCGGCACGGCTCGACGTCCGTCCGGCGGATGTCTTGGCGGCAGCCTTCGTCGCCCTGCTCGCCCGATACAGCGAGGAGTCGGATATCGTGCTCGGTACCCCGATAGCCAATCGCACTCCCGATCTGGAGCGAGCCATCGGGTGCTTCATCAACGTTCTGGTCCTGCGGCTGCGGTTCGGCGAGGCGACCTCGTTCGTGGATCTCGCGCGGCAGGTCAGGATGCGGCGCCACGAGGCCCGGGCGCATGCGGCCCTTCACCTCGGCGACATCCTCGCGGAAAGGAGCGCGGGGCACGACCCGACGCGCAGCCCGGTCTACCAGGTCATGTTCAACTACCTGACGGTTCCCACGGGCCTTCCCGTGAAGATGGCCGGCATCGCGATCGACACCTGGCGTCCGAAGTCTGGTACGGCTTTTCTGGACTTGAGTCTGGACGTCACCGAGGAGACCAGCGGTACGTTCCTCTTGAACTTGGAAGCCAATGGTGACGTGTTCGACCAGGCGCACGTGGAGCGCATGCTCGAGCACTACGTCGTGTTGCTCGAGGCCGCGCTTCGCGATCCGGCGGAGAAACTCTGGCGCCTTCCGTACTTGCCCGACGGTGAACGTGAGACGATAGAGCACGCCTTGCGGGGCCCGGTGCTGCCGGAACTCCCCGACATGCCGGCAGGTTTCCACGAGTTTCTTCGAGCACGGGGGGCGGGCTTCGGCGACCGGACCGCCGCGCGCTCCAGCTCCAGGAGCCTCACCTATCGCGCCCTTCAGGCCGAGGCCAACGTGCTCGCTCATTACCTCATCCGTCGCGGAATTGTCCCGGGAGACCGGGTCCTCGTGGGGCCCGGCCACGATCCGTGCGACACCTTGGTCGTGATTCTGGGCGTGCTGGCGGCCGGGGCGGCCTTCGTCCCTCTCGATCCGAGCGCGCCGGTTGCCCGTCGGCTGGCTCTATCCGCGGACAGTGGCGCACGCTGTCTCGTTGCCTGTCCGGGATTCGACGACGACGGGTGTCCCCCGCAACTCGAACGCTTTCCCTATGACGGACGCGCCGTCGGATCGCTCGGACTTTCGCCGGCCCCGCCTCCGGTGCTGGTGCAACCCGGTGACCTCGCCTATCTGATGTACACCTCGGGATCCACCGGGGCGCCCAAAGGGGTTCTGGTGTCCCACCGCAACTTGGTCAGTCAAACGCGGGCGCGCCTCGATCGCTACGACGATCCGCCTGGAGTTCTCCTGGCGACGTATTCGTTCGCGTTCGACTCGTCTTTGGCGGGGCTGTCGTGGGCTCTTGCGACCGGCGGTGAGCTGCGCTTTGCCACCGAGACCGAGCGGCGCGATCCGGTCCGTCTTCGCGAGATCATCGCCCGCGATGGGGTGACCCACGTCGACTTTGTCCCGTCGATGTACGCCGCGCTGTTGGAATCCGCCCATGCCGGAGATCTTGACCAGCTGCGGGTCGTCGTCAGTGGGGGTGAGGAGCTTCCCGCCGATCTGGTCGAACGCCATTGGCGCACGCTTCCCCACGCGCGTCTCTACAACGAATACGGTCCCACTGAAGGGACGGTGTTTGCGACCGTCCACGAGGTCCCCCGAGGAGAGATCGCGTCGCGCACACCGATTGGTCGCCCGATAGCCGGCACCGAGTGCTGGATCCTGGACCGCCACGGGGAATCGGTCCCGCTCGGGCACGTGGGAGAGCTCTGCTTGACGGGTGCCGGCGTCGCGCTTGGCTACCACGGCCGGCCCGAGGAGACGGCGCGCGCCTTCGCTACCCCCGCGGCCGGACCCGCTGTCGGGCGCCGTTTGTACCGGACGGGTGATCGGGTTCGATTGGGAGAAGACGGCCTGGTCAGAATCGTCGGTCGCACCGACGACCAGGTCCAGTTCCGCGGCTACCGCGTCGAACTCGGAGAAATCGAAGAGACCCTTCGCGGGGCGCCCCAGGTAAAGGATGCGGCGGCGATGGCTCGGTCCGACGGAACCGGTCCGATGCGCATCGTCGCGTATGTCGTCTTCGAAGGCGCGACGCCGGCGCCACAAGACACCAACGGCGATGCGGTGGCGGCTGTCCGACGGCACCTCACGACGCACTTGCCCTCCTATATGATCCCGTGGCGGGTCATCCCCATCGATCAGTTGCCCCGGACCCCGCAGGGCAAGATCGATCGTGGTTCGCTCCCCGATCCTTTCTTCGAAGAGCGCTCGGCTCCCAACCGAACCGATCCGCCGCGCAGCGCCACGGAACGGCAGCTCGCGCTCCTCTGGCAGCACCTTCTGGGCCGGTCGAGCGTGGGCCCCCATGACGATTTCTTCGTGCTGGGCGGGGATTCCTTGCAGACGCTGCTGATGTTGGCGGCGGTCGAAAAGCAACATGGGGTGGTGGTGCCCCTGGGAAGATTCGCCCGGATCCCCACTCTGGCAGCACTGGCTGCCCTGGTCGAAAGCCGGAGGAAGGCCGACGGGGAGTCGGAGCAGATGGTGATTCCGGTTCAAGCGGGCGACGGACCACCCCTTTGGGTGATCCATCCGATCGGCGGCCATGTGATCTTCACCGAGAGGCTCCGTCACTACATGGATCCCCGACAACCGATTATCGGGATCCAGTCTCGTGGGATCGAGGGAAGCACCCCGCCGCTGGAGCGAATCGAGGACATGGCGGATCTCTACTGCAAGCTGATCCGCTCGCATCAGCCGCGCGGCCCCTATCTGATCGTCGGCTCTTCGATGGGGGGGCTCATCGCTTTGGAGATCGGGCACCGCCTGATGGAACAGAATGAGCGGGTCGCTCTGCTGGGGTTGCTCGACACCTGGGGTCCGGGCTACCCGCGCCGCACCACCCTGCCCATCAGGGTCCTCGACGGCATGCGCGAGATTCTTTCTCATTACCGGACACCGGTCGCGCTGCTTGCGGAGGTACGACGGAAGGTCGAACGCGTGCTACACCGCAAGCCCCGGGGACAGCCGACGGCCTATTACGATGCGGTGCTGGGCATGAAGAACGGCGGTGCCATCATCGATGCCGTCGCTGCGGTCACGCGTGCCAACGAACGGGCCGCCGCCAACCACCGGATCCGGCCTTACCCGGGTCGCGTCGCTCTCTTGCGAGCGACCCGGACCTTCCGCTGGCCGGGGATGCGCTTCGACAACGAAACCAATGGGTTCGGGGGGATCGCCGTCGGTGGCGTGGAGTCCGTCCCGATTGCCGGCACCCACATGGACATGCTCGATGAGCCCCAGCTCGCCGAGGTCGCTCGCAACCTGCAGAGGTTGATCGACGCGGCCGCCGTACGTGGGGGCGGCAAGAGAACGTCGCACCAAGACGTGGTGCGGTGACCGTCGGTACGGCTCGCGTGCCCTGGCCTGCGACGCCGCGACTTTCCAATCAGCGCGCAGTCTTAAAGAAGTATTCCTGACGCAGGCGGCGGAGCTCCGGCTCCATGGCAGGGTCAAACGCGCCTTCGCGCTTGGCGATGAGCTCGGCCCAAGGGAGGCCCATCGATTCTGCCTCCCAGAAACGGATCATGTCTTCAACCTTGCCGACGACCTTGGCCGGGTTGCCCATCACGATGCTGCCGGCTGGTACGCTCTGGCGCAGGACCGCGCCGGCGCCCACGATGGAGCCTTCGCCGACGGTCGTTCCCCCGAGCAGGATTGCCCCCTCTCCGACGAACACGTCGTCCTCGATCGTGATGGGGGCGACCCGGTCGATCCGGAGGTGATGGCGCTGGTACAACATCTCGATTGCGCCGTCGTGGCAGATGAGCGTGCACGACCCCAGGCAGACCCGGTTGCCGATACGCGTGTATGCCGGGTCGATGATGCGGGTCGAGGGCAGGATCGAGCAGCCGGTGCCCATCTGGTACAGGTTGCCGTGCCGCCGCAGGTACTCCGCCCATTGCTTGCCGTCCGGCCTGCACACGCGCTTGTAAAGGGGCAGGGCGCGGTTGTGCTCCAGGGCCAGACGCTCGACGAAGTCTCGTATCACGACGACCCGACTCCGCCAGCCGCAGTCTTTGCTCGCAGGAGCTTGACCAGCGTGCCCACGTTCTGCCCTGCGCCTGCAAGCGACGCGAGATCGCTCGCTGTGAACCGGACGCCGAAGCGTTTCTCGATCGCAACGATCAGGCTGATGTGCGCCATGGAATCCCACCCGCCAACGTTGGCGGCGGAGGTCGCTTCATTGATTTCCAGTTCGTCCTCATCGAAAACACGCCGGAAGACTTCCTGCAGGTCCGCTACCAGTTTATCCATCGATCGCGATCTCCCGGATGAAGGTTGGATGTGGCTGCCACCCTGCGACAGGGAGGGCCCAGTGGGTGTGCCCACTGGCATCGCCGTCGATCTGTGTGAACCCAAGCGTCGAATAATGATCGCGGACCAGGCCGTTCTTGGAGGTAGGGATGTACTCACCCACCAGGCGTGACAGCCCCTGTTCCTTGGCGTGCGCCACGAGGTGGGCCAGTAAGAAATGTTCAACCCCGCGCTTCAAGACCCGGCAGCTCATCAGCCAGGTGTCGATGACCAAGTCTCCGCCCGACTTCTTGGCGAACATGACGCTGATGAGACCGTTGTCGCCGAAGCGATCCTCGAGCGCGATGGTGCGCGTCACCCACGTCGGATCGCCTAGCATCGCCAGAACGTCCGCGTTTGAATAGTTGCGCTTCGTCAGGTTGAACTGGTTCGAGCGGCTGATGAGCTGGACCGTCCGTTCGAGCGTGGCTGGAACGACCGGTCCGATGCGCGCCACGAGCTCGAGCGACTCCAGGAAACCGTTCAGATCCTCGGTCGAGGACTCGAGCGCCTTGCGCGCCCCGTCGGCGCGGTAGAAGTCGGTGCGCTTCAGGTCCTCGGAGCTGATGGTGACCGCCTGGAAGTAGCGCTGGCTGTCAAGCGCCCTGATGTAGTACGCGGGATCCGCCGGCATCTCGGGGACCGCCACCTCGGGCCTCAGACGACGCACAATCGATCGCTCGACCGGATTGTCGTCGACGAACACCAGTGAGTTGATGCCTATGTTCAGCTCGGCTGCGATCCGCCCCAGGTTCGTCGCTTTATCGTCCCAGTTGGCAATGAAGCAGGCGATGTCGTCCATCCGCAGCGCCATCTCGGGGTGTTTCTCGAACACCTCGCGCGCGACGGCGTCGGTGTTCTTGCTGCACACCGCCAGGATCACACCCCGCCTACCGAGCGCCTTCACATAGCGCTGGAACGCAAGGAACGCCTCGCTCTCCGGATCCCCCTGACCCACCTTGATCCCGCCCAGGCCATCGTCTCCGATGACACCGCCCCAGAGGGTATTGTCCAGGTCGAGCACCAAGCACTTCTTGCCGAGGCCCGACTGAGCCAGGATCAGCGAAGCCACGCTGTGCGCGTAGTCGGCCAGGTGCTCGGGTCCACAGGGCAGCTTGGCGTGGTGATAGAAGCGATCGTCGCTCCACTCCCAGCGGCCCACGGACGCCGCAAGGTGGTCGACATCGTGGATCGTGACGTACGGAGGCACGGCCTCCTGCAAACCCTGGTTGACGAGCGCGATGAACCGCCCGAGGCCGGCGGAGTGCTTCGTCTCGAGGTTGGCCAGCGTTCGCCACGGCGGCACGTCGAAGTTGTTCTGAACGATCTGGCAGCCCAATCGATCGTGCGCCGCTCGCCAGAGCGTGCTCCAGTCGCTCACCTCGGCGTCGACCTTGGCCTGCACAGCCGCGCGATCGTCTGTCAGCTCGGGCTTGTGACCGAGGTTGCGCCACGTCGTGAGGATGACCACGTGGTCGGGGCGGAACTGGCTTAGTCCCGAATGGGGGTCCAGGAACTCCTGATGCAACGTTCCGTAGTCGGCCTCATAGATCTGCGCATCGATGCCGCCCGCGTATAGGAAGAGGTCAATCAGGCCCACGAGCTGGTGAGTTGTGAAACCGCCAACCACCGCGAGGCGCAGCGCATTTTCGGGCGTGGGCGCCTGAGCACGCAACCGACCGAGCAGCTTCACCAGGGAGGTCGCGGTCGTATAGTCCAGGCCAGGCAGCGCCAACCTTGGAAACAGGGTCTTGACCTGGTCGACCTGTCCTTCCTTGAGGGCGCCCTTTATCCAGGAGAAGATCTGCGTGCCGTCGCGCGGACGATCGGACGGCGGTGCGATGAATCGCTCGACGAGGTCGATAGGCGGGGTGACTTGAGCCATGCTGGTTTCAAGGCGGTAGTATACGACGCGATCGATTGAGGTTATCCACTTCCAACGAGCTTCCAGCGTATACCGCCCAAGCGCGGCCAGCCAGTGTCGCGGCCGGCCCTGCGCCGCGGTCATTCTCCCGACGAGGACCGGTGTCCCCGATCGCGGGATCGACCAAGGGTGCCGGGACACGGTCCCGTCTTCCTCGCTTTCCGCCATCGCGCGACCTGGAACGCCCGCCCGTCGGGGCGGGAGCCAGCGCTACCACGTCGAGAGGGTCGTCGGCTCTCCGGGACCGACGGGGCTGCGCTCACGACGCCAAGAGAGAAAGAGCAAATTGTGTGCCTTTGGGGCAACGACCGACTTAAAGCCCAGGCCGCCAATCACGCGCCGAGTACTCCTTCAGAGCGGGGACGTGAGCGGATTATCGTCGCGGAAATATCTGGCGGCGATCAACAGGGACGCGCGCCGAGCCCGATAGGCCGCATCTTGCGACGATTGGGCCGGCGAATAGCGCAAACGAGGGAGACTCGGCGTTGTATTCGGTGCGGGAAGCAGGGCGGATCCGGCGCAGGGCTCCATCGTTGTCGATGGCGACGGCTGATGATAACGTTTGCACACTATGTCAGGCGATCCTACGCGGGCGCGCCGCTGCCACGCGCTGTGAGTGGCAAGAGCGGTCAAACCACATTTTTTCTGACAATGTCCGCTCCGTGAAAGGTTAAATGTCCAAGGCTGAGAGAGAAAGCTCGGTGCCCGGGAATGCCTCGGCCATCCGCGCGCACGGATGGCGGGACTTGGTGATGTTCGCTGCATTGTGCTTCGTTGTTGATTTCGGCTTTTTCATGTTCAGCTATTGGAGGAAGGATCCAATCCACGTCCTTCACTGGGACGATGAGTCCATTTATCACTACCCATTGATTCTGAAATATATTCAGAACGGGTTCTTCCTTCGCGGCGATGACTATACAACCGCCACAACGCCTCTTTTTCATGTGGTCTCAGCGCTGCTTGGAAGGATCCTCGGTACGCCGAGTCCATGGCCGATGCGGGCCTTCAATGTGGCGGTCACGGTTGCGGTTCCGGTCGCATTCTTTCGGATACTTGCACCAACCACTTCACGTTTGAATGCTTGGGTGCTGTCACTCGCCCTCCATTTTGCGCCGTATATGTGGGCACGCGGCTTCGTTCTTTTGACCGAAAACCTTGCGACGCTGATGGTTCTCCTCGCCTTGACCCCCATGTTCGTTCGCGGTCCGGCCAACCTGCGCCAGAGGGAAATGCTGTGGGCGGCATTCTTTCTTGTGCTTGCGGTCCTGACCCGGCAGCAATGGGTTTGGCTCGCACCGTGGATTTCTGCCGAAATTCTCCTGCGGGATGCATCGCTTGCCCCGGTTGCAGATAGTCCACGACCACCGGTGCCAATTGGTCGTCGGATTCAGCTCTGCCTGCCGCTCCTCGCTCCGGTGCTGGTGCTGGTGCCATTCCTGCTGATGTGGAGAGGCTTCGTCCCTCCGAACTTTCATGCCGCCAACCAGTCCGGAGCCACGAACTGGAGGGCCGTCGTCTTCACCCTCACCGCGCTGGGGTTCTATATGACCCTGCTGGCGCCATCTCAGCTCATATCGACCATAAGAGCGTCACCGCGCGTAACTGTCCTGGTGGCATGTTTGGCGGCGTCGTTGTGTCTGCTCTCCGGCCTGCGGTTTCGTTCGATCCACGTCGACAACGGATATCTATGGAAGGTGAGTACCATGTTCCCCAACGTCTTTGGGGCGAACGTTTTCTTGAGCGCGTTCGCGGTGCTTGGTGCACTGATCTGGGTCGCCGCGTTTCGCGGGGGTCCGCGCTGGCTCGGGAGTTTTGTCTTGGTTTTCGCGATATCGGTGTCCCACGTGAATATGAATTTCCAAAAATATTACGAGGTTACCCTCCTCATCGCGGTCCTGATCTTCGCCAGGTCGGTGCGAGCATCGCGGCTCGATCGAGTGGCGCAAGCGCTGTGGCTCGTCGCTGGCTTTTCATACATCCCCTTCAAGCTCGTGACACAATACGGACGTGGGTTCCCTCGGCCCTGAGCGTTTCCAGAAGAACGAGAGAACCTCAATGGCGAACGCGGTCACGTCGGCATTGGCAATTGCGCTGGGAGTCGTCGCTGTCTCGTGCAATTCAGGAAACAGAATCATCTATCACGGAACCGGGGGGCTGGGCGGCATCCAGGCCTCAGGTGCGGGAGGTGCGATAGGAACTCCCGGGGGCGGAGGTCGTGGAGTCGATGCTGAGGCGGCTGACGCAGCCACGGTCCCCGATGGGGCTGGATTCGATGCCGCTCCCCTCGACTTGGGGCCGCCCCCGCCCTTTCAGGCGCTCATGCCAGGGGAGCACCCACGCTTGTTCTTTCGAACGTACGACCTTCCGGCTCTGAGAGCTCGGGCGGCGACGGCCGACGGGGCGGCTTGGATCGGGAAACTCAAGACCTCGCTGGGCGGGGGAGAGGCGTTACGCGCGGACTTGAATTCCTTCACGATCGGGGACGCCTTCGGATTCGGCTTCCTCTACCAACTCACGCGGGAACAGAAGTACGCCGACGCCTGTCGTCAGGCGGTCGTGACGTACATGGGCGGCACTCCCAACAAGGGCGGGGTGGGCGAATACAATTGGCGCGCTCCCAGTGGATACATGGACGTCGTTGGTCCCTCCGTTTCGTCGGTCGCGATGGCGTACGACCTTTGCTACGACGGCTGGGATGAGGGGTTCCGCACCATGGTGGCGCACCAACTGATGACCTATCAGTGTCCCAACGCGAAGATAGAAGGTTGGCCGACCACGGGAGACGTCGTCACCTTGGAGCAAATGGCGGTGACCCCTCCAGGGGATCCGGGAACCTGGACCTTTGGCCCAACGGTCGCCGGGGCGGGTCTCGTCACGCTTGCCACGATGGGCGATCCTGGCGTGGACCCCGCGCAGTCGGCCAGGCTGTTGGCGGGCGTCGCGACAAACGTCGAGCGCGTCTTCTCGGAGGGGTGGGGCGACATGGGTGGATTTTACCGAATGGCCCAACAGGGCCAGATTGTTGCAACCGGGGGTTTCGTACCACTGATGCAGGCCATGCGTGTAGCACTCAACAAGGACTACATCACCGACAACCAGGGAGCCCAGTGGATGACGATGCATTGGGTTTTCGATCTGATGCAGGATCCGAAGGACACACGCCCACGGTACCCGGATCGTCACGACGCGCCCTCGTTGGTGCAGTCGTTTAGCCATTTCGGACTTCGCGCGGAAGGCACGTTCTGGCAAGGATTCGCTGCTGTCCGGGACGACCAGAAACCTGCTCTTCTGTGGACCTATCAGACTCTGAATCCAGAGGGGGGACCTCCCGACTACCCGCAACATGCCGTGTTTGCATTCCTGAATACGCCTGTCGGCCTGACCGCAAAGAATCCGGCCGAAGTCATCCCTCACATCATGCAGGACCATCGGTACGGCCTTTACGAGTTTCGCAATCGTTGGCAAGACCAGAACGACATCTTGGTTACCGCTCTGCTGGGGGGGGCCAGCGACGAACACGGGACAACGTCCGTGACCGTGTGGGGATTCGGATTTCGCACGACGTTCGGCAGCATGCCCCTTGACACCGCCCGTCCCCGGATCGCACACGAGACCTTCGTCGCCAGCCAGGACGGGTCGGGGGTCCTGTCCGTCGCCGGATCATCGCTGGCGGTCGATTTTGGGGGAACGTCGGGCGCGGATGCGTTGCTGGCCTTCGTCGGAGCGCGCGACGATCTGAACGTCGATAACATGCGCCATGAAGACTTCGGTCCTCGGGCCAGTTCGACGAAAGTGATGTTGGGGGCCACGGCGGTCTACGTCATGACACTCCAAAACGGAATCGCTCCGACCGTCAGGGTTGTGGGCGACACCATCCTCGTCGGTAACCAGGCGATCGCTTGGAACGGCTCGGCCCTCGTTCTCACGAACATGAACCCCTAGCCGGTCCCCTTCCGGTGCGTGCAGGGACCGATAATGCCTGTAGGCCGCGCTACACTTGGGGCCATGGTGCACTGTGAAGAAGGCGGGGACGGCTTCCGGTCCGAGGGGAGCGCGACCATGGCCCTGGGGACCCTGCGGAGAGCGAAGCCATTGATCACGGCAAGGGCGAAGGGCAGAGTCTACCAATGACGGCTTCGGATCCTCTTGCGGATGTTGGTTGCGTCGCCATTGGTCGAAACGAGGGTCAGCGCCTTCGAATCTGCCTTCAGTCTCTGCTTCGCTCGGCATCCCACGTTGTCTACGTCGATTCCGGGTCGACTGATGGCAGCGTCGCGATGGCTCGATCGCTTGGCGTCGAGGTCGTCGAGTTGGACCTCTCGATCCCCTTCACGGCGGCCCGGGCGCGAAACATGGGCTACCAACATCTCCTCCGGACCGTGTCCGGGGTCGACCTGGTGCAATTTGTAGATGGCGATTGCGAAGTCTCCGTCGGATGGATCGAGCGCGCGGCGAACCGTCTACGCGAACGCGCCGAACTGGCCGCCGTGTGTGGTCGACGCCGCGAGCGCTATCCGCACGCCTCCCTCTACAACCGCCTGTGTGACATCGAATGGGACACGCCCATCGGTGATGCTCTGGCTTGTGGCGGTGACGCGATGATGCGTCTCGAGGCCCTGGTGAGGGTTGGTGGGTACAACCCGACGGTCATCGCGGGGGAAGAACCAGAGCTTTGCGTGCGGCTTCGCGCCGCCGGCTACCGGATCGAGCGCATGGACGCTGAGATGACCCTGCACGACGCCGGTATGACCAGGTTCTCGCAATGGTGGCGGCGAAACGTACGCTCGGGCCATGCTTATGCCGAGGGTGTGGCGATGCACGGTGGTCCGCCCGAGCGGCATTGGGTTCGCGAATATCGTCGAGCTTTGTTCTGGGCCGCTGCCCTACCGGCCCTGGCCGTGGTGGGCGCGTTGCCCACTCTCGGGGGCAGTCTGGTTCTGTTCGCCGCGTATCCCCTCTCGGCCACACGGGTGTACCGATCGCAGCGCGGCCGCGGACGATCGCGGACGGACGCAGTCTTGTCGGGCGTATTCCTCACCCTGGGCAAGTTCGCCGAACTGCAAGGAATCCTGAAGTTCAACTGGGCGCGCAGGCGCGGCCGCCGGTCCACCATCATCGAGTACAAACAGTCCCCCCGATAGCGGCCCGCGCGCACGCTCCCTTCGTTGACCCGGAGCAGAGAAGGACGGCGCGGAATCTTTGGACGCGAAGGTTCCAACTGCACCGAGGTCACCACCAAGTGTGGTAGACAGGTGGCAAAGGGAACGGTGGTGGCCGAAGAGAAAGCTGAGCCCAAACAGGAGACACGCCTTTTGGTTCTCGGGTTTGGTGCGGTTGTCGTCGGTCTCGGGGTTTTGATGTGGGCGGTTCCGGCCGTAGTTGCCAAACGCTTCCAGCTGGACCAGGAGCGTGTGGCGGCCATCCGAGCCACCCTTCCAGCTGCAGTTCCGGCTCTCTTGGCGATGGGCGTTGCCGCCTGGTTAATGACCTCTCGGTGGTCACAGGACCGGCCACACGCCACCGCCCTCGTCGTCGGGATCCTGACCATCGTGGGTTACGTAAGCCTGACTACGTGTCTGTCGGACTGGATGATCGACGATGCCGCGATCACGTTCGCGTACAGCAAGAACTTGGCGGCGGGCCACGGGATCGTCATCCACCCGGGCCATGCCCCTGAGGAGGGATATTCGACCACGCTGTGGATGCTCATTCTCGCTGCCGGCGGTTGGATGGGCGCGGACATAGCGGTTATCGCAAAGCGCGCCTGCGTGGGGTTTGGCGCCTTATCCGTGGCTTTGTCTCTTTTCGTTTGCGCCCGACTGTCAGGGGACCGGCTTCGTTTTGGGCCATTGGCCTTGGGAATGTCCGTCTGTCTCGGAGCTCCGTTCATCATCTGGTCGGTATCCGGCCTGGAGCACAGCCTGCAGGCGGCTTTGCTTGCCGGCGTGGTGGCCGCGCCGTTCTTCCCGCGGTTCCAGCGCTTGCTCCTCACCGGCTGCCTCTCGGCATTGGTGCTCACGCGACCCGAAGCGCCTTTGACCGTGGCTCTGGTGGGGGCGGTGTTGATCCTTCGCGATCCCACATGGCTGCAGGCCAAGGCCGCTCTCCGCAGACACTGGCCCGTGGTGGCCGTCCCCGCCGTCGTGTGGCTGGCCCTGATGGCATTTCGCGCCGTCTATTTTCACGACACGATGTCGAATCCCTATTACGCAAAGGCGGTCGACGCGAGCTGGTTCCGCCTGATCAACTTCGTGGGCAAAGGGTGGGGGTACTTGACCGGCTGGTTGGGAAACGCCCGAACCTGGTTAATCGTGCCCTTGGCGATGGTCGCGCCCCTCCGCCGAGGCCCCTTGTCCCACCAGCTCGCCGTGGCGGTGTGCTTGGGACAGGTCGTGTTCATACTCTTCGTGAACGGCGACTGGATGGGAAGCTATCGCTTCATCGCCCCGATCCTGCCCGTCTTGGCAACCGTGGTTGTCTGCTGCTTGATCGAAGCCGGACGCCGATGGAGTCGACTTTCGTCGACCGCCGGCACGCTGACGATGGTTTGGTTTCTTGGCGTCGCAACCATCATTCAACTGGTGAATTTCCGTGCGGAGCCTACGACACCCACGGCGATCGTGGGGCAGATTGGCAAGACGTTCGTCGAATTGGGGCACCGTCTCGGGATCCAGGATCCGAGCCTGGCCCACCACGACGCGGGAGGAACCAGCTACGAGGCGGGGATCGACCTCATCGACCTCGGGGGCCTTGGAGATCGGGAAGTCGCCAAGCACATGCATGACCGGGACTTCATTCGAACTTATCTCTTTGAACAGCGTCGTCCGACCTTCATCTTTGGTTCCAGTCAGGTCTTCGCGGCGAAATACACAGAGTTCTTCCGCATGCCCGAGTTCGACCAGTACGTCCCGCTCCGATTTCCCGGACGACCGTTCATGAACGCGGAGCTGTGTCACGTGCGCCGCGATGCTATCCATCCCGTCACCGGAGTGAGGCTCGTCAAGGACGGGACCACGGAGACCTGGATCGTCGACTAGCGGAGGTGAAGGGCGGGAAGCCAGGGCACCACGAGGCGGCCAAGCCCATAGGCGACGACGAAGATCGCGACCGCCAGGAGTTCCCGCCGAACCCGCAGAATACCCAGGGACCGGCTCTTGGGCCAAACCGAGAATCCGGTCAAGGCCTCGGCGACGACGATCCCCCACATGACACCCTTGATGCCGGCAAAATACCAGCCGGCGGGGATGCAGACCAGTGTTCCCAGCAGCCTGAGTGTGCTGCGGATAAAAAGGTAGCGGGTCAGTCCGAGGGCAAACAGGCAGGTCTCCGTCGGAATCACGATCAACGTGATGGCGACCCGGATCGCGAGAATCGGGACAATCCATGCCGCGTTGGCGTAACGCGCATCCCAGAGCGTATGGATCACCCATCCGCCCATCGCTGCGAGCAGCCCCGTCGCAGTCATCGACAGGAGATCCAGTCGAAGCCTCAAGCGATAAAAGAAGGTCGACAGATCCCGCTCGGGATCCCTCGCGGCCTGGCTCAAGACAGAATATAGAACGCCGCCGATGATGCGGACGGCCAACGAAAACAGCATATCCGCCAGGTTCGCCGCTATCCCGTACACGCCTAGCCAAGCGGCCCCGAGGAATCGACCGAGCAGAATCCTGTCAATCTGGCCGCTGAGAAAGGTGGCCGTGCTACTGGCGAAGACCCATCGACCGAAACGACTGATTTCTTGCGCCGCCGCCTTGTCCCATTGAAAGCGGTTGCGATAGGGGACTGGCAAGAAATGTGATGCGACCGCCGCGATCAGCACCGTAAAGACGGTGCCACCGACCAGAGCCTCGGGCCCCGGGTACCAGTGCGCCAAGAGCAGGAGGAAGGACGTGCCCACCACGCCGGTCGCCAGATCCAGGCCGTTCAGCCATCCAAGGGCCAACCGTCGGCGAAGAGTGAAGATCGACGTCGAGTGAAAACCCCCAATGATGAGTTGCATCGCTCCGATGTAGATCAGGCTCTCGAGTTGCGGTTCACGATAGAACCAGGCCGCCGGCTTCGCGAACGCGACCATGACGAGCGCCAGTGCGGCGCCCCTCAGCGCCTGAAGCGTGAACGCCGTATTGAGGAACGCCACGTCGTCCCCCCGCTTGCTCTGAATCACGCAGGGTTGGATGGCAACGTCCGAAAGCATGACCAGCGCGCCCGCGACGGTGCCCACGATGGATGCCAATCCGAAGGCCGCCGGGAAAAGCAGGCGCGTCAAGATCAGGTTGCTACCCAGGCGCAAGATCTGCTGGAATCCGTACCCCCCCACCTCGAAGAACGAACCCCGAAGCATGAGAGCCCGAAGGCCGGGCTTCGCGGAAGTTTCGACTTTCACTTAGAGACCTTCAAAATGTTGGACATCTGACCTTGGCCGAGTCGACAGGAGCAGACGGCGTGAACTGTTAGGCCGGCTCGTGTGGAAGTGAAAGAAAGGAACGAACCCGACCGGTTGGCAAGCTCGTTCACGAATACACATGGGAGCCGCCGTGCTGGCCGCCAAGTTCAAAGTCGGCGGCCTGGGAAGCAGCCCGTTGCGCGGCTTCCTCCGCTAACAGCCTTTTCGGAAGACCTGAAAGAACACCGAAAAGCATCATGAACAGAGGAGTAAATGCGGAGTTCAAGATCAGATCGAAGAGTATGACGGCGCAGTTGACGGTCAACGCGCTCAGCAGGATGCGATCAGAGCGCGACCTGATCTTCTTAATCAATCGGGGAGCGCGGAGCAAAGTCCACGCGTACGTGAAGTAGTAGGCGACGAATCCCACGATTCCGTAAATCGAAACGGTGATGACGACCGCGCCGTCCGGGACCGACAACTTGACACCCGTCACCGGATCATGGACGAAGTTTCGGTCCCATATGCCCCACCCGAACCACATCCGTTGTCGGGCGAGTTCGAACATCCCACCTTCCATGTCGAATCTGTAGGATAAGGACCCCGCCCGTTCGGCGGAAACCCCTCCAAAGAACTCCGTAAGTGACTTCGTCGGAATCACGTCGTTGATTCGCAGAAACGGATAGGCAAGAAAGAAGAGAGTCAGCACTGTCGAAACAGTAAGAGCTCGGCGCGGAGCTGCCAGAAGAATGAGGGGAAGAAGAATCAGCGCGTAAACGATGGCGCCGGTCGACTTGCACAAGACGAAGACGACGACGAGGTAGAGGCAAAGCCACTTCATCGGTAGCTTCGAGATACGAATCCCGGCACGCGTTGAGGCCAGAGCCATCATGGTACATAGAAGCGAGAAGGACGCCAGCGGGAGTCCGTTGTCGAAAAAGACAACCGGTCGGTATCCACCCCAGCGGATGGTCATGCCGAAACCGGACGGCTGATACCCGTAGATCCAACGGTTCAGCTGGGGACTCATCCTGATCTCGAAGAGGATGAAGAGCGTGTAGATGGTCATTGCCACCACCAACATCCGACACAGGGTGGTCAGATCGCGCGATGTCCGGAACATTGCCCGCCCCAAGTAGAATGTCAGCCAAGGATCGATGAACAGCACCATGGTGGCGCTCACAAAGTCCTTGTAGGTTTGGGGGTGGACAGTGACGGGGCCGTATTGAACCGGATCCCGGTTTGTCCAATAGGTCATGAAGTTCCCCAGAATTCCCAACAGGAAGACGGATTCCATTCCTCTGAATGCGCGGGTACTACGCAGATACGACCGACCATATGTCCAGGCTGCCAAGCCGGCTGCCAGGGTTGGAATCGTCCACTTGTTCAACCACCAGGGCCAGATCGGCAAAAGGTACGCGGGCGGCAGGAACATCTCGCTGACAAGCAGCGAGAGCGTGACTGCGACTGGTGCACGGTAACGCGAGAAGAAAACGAAGACGACAATCGGGTAGCTCACCAGAGCGAGCGTGGCAAAGAGATTTGGTTGCATCGCGAAACCCGTTCACGCGGCGGACATGGGGGAGAGCGACGGAGCGGGTTGGTCGATGAGAGTCGTGCGACCAGTGTCGGCGACAGGCCCCAGGACACACCGAGGTTCCCTACCTAGGGCGCTCGCACAACCACAGAGAATCACGCCTTGGCCCTCCGTGTCGATCTCTGTCTGCAGCCGTCGGCGGGTAACCTCCCACGCCCTGGCCGCAACTCAGACCGCCGGAATTCCCAGCCTCGTTCGGAAATCCGCCACGGTTGCGGCTATTCCGTGCTCGAGGTCGACCTTGGGCTCCCACCCACCCAGGAGCTTGCGAGCCCGACTGATATCCGGATTGCGACGTGTCGGATCATCCTGCGGAAGCGGTGCCTTGATGATCGTGGACTTGGAATTCACGATACGCCGAATCAGCTCGGCCAGCTCGCCGACCGTCGTCTCTCGCGGATTGCCCAGGTTCACCGGGTCGGAACCGTGGTCACTGGCCATCAACCTGACAAATCCCTCAAGCAGATCCGAAACATAACAAAAAGATCGCGTCTGCTTGCCCTCGCCGAAGATCGTAATGGGATCGTTGCGGAGGGCCTGAACGATAAAATTCGAGACGACGCGGCCATCGTTTTCGTGTACGCGGGGACCGTAGGTGTTGAAGATCCGGGCGATGCGAACCTCGACGCCGTACTGGGTTGCATATGAAACCGCCAGAGATTCGGCGCAACGCTTTCCTTCGTCGTAACAGGCGCGCGGCCCGATGGGGTTGACGTTGCCCCAGTAAGTCTCTTTTTGGGGATGCTCCGCCGGATCCCCATAACACTCCGAAGTCGACGCGATCATGATTCGGGCACGCGCTTCGCGGGCGAGATCAAGGCAGTTCAGTGTTCCCTGAACGGCGGTCCGAATGGTTCGAACAGGATTGCGCTGGTAGTGAATCGGCGAGGCTGGACAGGCGAGATGGTAGATCTCGTCGACCTCCAATGTGAGCGGCTCCGTGATGTCGTGCCGCAATAGCTCGAACCGGTGGTCGTCGAGTAGGTGCTCGATATTGGCGCGTCCGCCGGTGAAGAAGTTGTCGAGACACACCACCTCGTGGCCCGCCTGAATCAGGCGGTCACATAGGTGCGATCCCAAGAATCCGGCCCCCCCGGTCACCAAGACACGCTTTCGCGACATGTAGTTGGATAGATACACGGTTTGCGAAGACTTTCAAGGTCTTGGCCGTTCGCGATCCTGGGAGGCCCAACAGGGCATACCCAGGTATCCTGATAGTGATCCTCCTCGCCCCACCAGAAAATCCCGGGCGCCCTTAGTTCTGATTGACGCGGGCCTTTAGATGAGAGTCACTTATACCGATGAAGTGACACGTGCCGGGACCAAGCGTCCGACCGGCACGAGCAAGGCGAGGTCAGTACAGCAATGGTTTTAAACAGGACAGTACCCTCCAAGATGATCTCGTCCCGCCTTGCGGGGGCCGTGTGTCTGACCCTCGGTCTGGGGTGCGTCGGCGTTATCCAGAGTCCGCGTGGTCGAAGCGGTAGTGGTGACAACGGCGGAGGCACCGGTGGGGTCGACGGCAGCGGCGGTATTGATGGCGTCGACGGGACCGGGGGGGGCATGGGAGGCGCCAACGCCGACGGGGGAAACGCCGGCAGCGCCAACGGGACAGGGGGGACAGGGGCGATCGGCACCAGGTCCACGCCTGGTGACCTTCCATTGCCCCGGCTCTCGCACGACGAATACACGCAGACCATTCGCGACTTGGTGGCGCAGGTGCTGCCGTCCGATGCGACGCAGGTGCTCTCGACGGTGATGCCTTTGACGACCGACCTGCCTGTCGACGCTTTGGTGAGCGTTTCGACGGAAATCCACGGTGGATTTGCGCGCTTGGACCAATCGGAACAGCAACAGTATTCAGATGTGCCGATCTCCGTGGCGGCAGCGCTTGGGAGCGCCCTCACCAGCACGCCCGCACGCATTGCGACACTTTTTGGAAGCTGCTCGAAATCCGGCGCTTCGGTCGATTCCGCCTGCCTTCGGGCATTCGTCAAGAGCTTCGGTGAGATCGCCCTGCGCCATCCGCTGTCGGATGACGATGTGACCTTTTATGCGGCGACCGCGCAGACCAACCCACCTTCAACGACGGATCTGGCGAACGTCATCGCCGTCATGCTCTCCTCTCCGAGGTTCCTCTACCGCGTCGAGAGTGGCGACCAACCGGTGGACACCAGCATCTACCGACTGGACGCCTGGGAACTGGCCGCACGCCTGTCCTACCACTTCTGGGCCACCATGCCCGATGCTGCATTGCGCGACGCCGCCAAGAGCGGGAAACTCCTGACGGACGACGGCTACGCCAGCGAAGTGGCCCGCTTGATGGCGGATAAGCGGGCGGACACGACCCTCCGACAGTTCTTCGCGCAGTGGCTGTGGCCGTTGATTGAGTTGCCGCCCCTTGACAGCCGGGCCAACGATCCGGCGTTCAAGGCCTTCGCGGGAGCGAACCTTCCGGGACCGGCGCTGCGTGACCACATGGTCACCGACGTCCTTGATGCTGCAAGTTGGGTGACGTCCCACGGCGGGACCCTGGCGGACTTCTTCACCAATCGGCTGTCGTTTGCCCGCGATGCTGACCTGGCCGCCATCTATGGGGTCACGGCCTGGAACGGACAGGGGACTCCACCGACGTTACCCGAGGCTCGGGTCGGTCTCCTCACTCGCGCGGCCTTCCTTTCAACGGGAACCATCAATACTCGACCCATCATGAAGGGCGTCTTCGTGCGGTCGACCCTTCTCTGTGACGCGCTCCCGCCGCCTCCACCGAACGCGGCCAATACCCCCATCGTGTTGGGTTCGAATCAAACGACTCGTGAGGTGATCCAGTCGATCACGGAACAGAGTGGGACGGTCTGCGCCGGCTGCCACAAATCGCGGATCAACCCGATCGGCTTTGCGTCGGAAAACTTCGACGGCTTGGGGCGTGAACGCACCAAGCAGACGTTCTTCGACGACGCCGGAAAGGTGACAGGCAGCAAGGCCATCGATACCACCAGCGTGCCGGGACTCGTCAGTGGAGACATGACGGCTTCGACGGGCATGGGAGACCTGACCCAGCTCCTCGTCGCCAGCGGCAAGGTCGAAACGTGTCTTGCGACGCGATACTTCCGATTCGCGTTCCGCCGATTCGAAAGTTCGGTCGATAGTGATGCCATCAATGGGCTGAAGCAGCTCGTCAGCACCGGAACACTGGCGGACCTTTTCAAGGGGGTCGCCCTGCGGCCAGAGTTCAAGCAGAGAGTGATCGCGCCATGAAGAAAAGAGACCTGAGTCGAAGGCAGCTTCTCCGAGGCGCCGGCGGATTTACGCTTGCGCTTCCTTTCCTTCCATCGCTCTTGAATCCTCGCGAAGCCCGCTCCGCCACTGCGAGAACGCCGAAGCGGTTCGTTCAGATCTGCACGGGGCACGGTGGCATCTGGGGCAGCAACATGTACCCCGCCGACGGCACGCTCACGGATTCCATGACCTATGCGGGACGGACCGTGAAGCGCGGGAAGTTGTCGCTGCAGACGGATTCAACTGGATTGGCCCAGCTGAGCAACGTCCTGCGTGGCTCCCCTTCACTTCTGACGGCTTCCCTTGCCGCCAAGATGAACATCATTCGGGGGTGCGACATCCCCTGGTATATCCAGCATCATACCGGCGGCCATCTGGGTAACTTCGCGCGAAACGACGGAAACAGTACCGACGGCCAGTTCATGCAAGGCTATCCCACGCCGACGATTGATCAGGTCATGGGTTGGTCGCCAAAGTTTTACACCGAAAGCGACCTTTCTGGTATCAGGCAACGGGCCTTGGTTGTCGGATCTCCGATCTCATTCAACTGGTCGAATCCCTCAAACCCACAAGACCACGGCCCCGTGCAAGGGGTGGCCGGCAGCCTGGACGCGCTCGCTCTGTTCAAGCAAATCTTTGTAAATACAGGCGGCACCGGGATGACAAATCCGAACGCGGCCTTGGTATCTGTTGCCGACCGGGTTCACGCGGACTACCTGAGACTACGCAATTCCAACACCCGCCTTTCGTCCGATGACCGGCATCGCCTAGACGATCACATGCAACGAATGAGTGAGCTTGAGCGCAAGCTCAACGTTCGCATGTCGGCGTCGTGCCCCACGATCGCTGCTGTCACCACTGATACGACGAAGTTGCAGAATATGTCGACGTATGCGGTCGATCCGGCGTTGCAGAAGCAAGTTTATCAGGCGTTCAACCAGGTGATCGCAGCGGCCATCATTTGTGATACCAGTCGAGTCGCCGTAATAGATGTTCGGGACCACTTTTCGACATACGCAGGCGACTGGCATCAGGACGTGGCGCACCATGCCGCCGAACCGGACGGGGCCAAGGAACAGACCATGGTGGCCGCGCATCAATTGACCTTCGCGAACATCTTTCTCGACCTCTGCTCGAAGTTGGACATTGATGATGGGACGGGCAAGACGTATCTGGACAACTCCCTGGTTGTGTGGACGCAGGAATCCGGCGAATACACCCACTCGGGTTGCGGCATGCCCATCGTCACCGCGGGTAGTGCAGGTGGGTTCCTGACCACCGGTAACTATTGCGACTATCGGAATCCGGCCTTCGTCGTCGATGCCGGTGAGAGTGGAAATACTGTGAAGCTCTTCGGTGGGCTGCTTTGGCAGCAGTGGCTTGGCACCGCGTTGCAGGCCATGGGGCTCGACCGCGCCGACTACGAGAAGAACGGGCTGGGCGGCTATCCGGGGCCTGTGAAGTTCATCGGGCCGGGGCTTTCGAAGTTCTATACCGACGAAGTCTGGAACGCTGCTGGCGATGTGTTGCCTTTCCTGAAGGCATAGAAACTCTGAGGTCCGCCGGTTTCGTCAGGGGTTCCGCTTTTCGATGAGGTAGTAGAAGACCGTTGGGAGGAATTCTAGTTCCCCCTGGCTGGTAAGGTTTACCGCGGCGGTCTCGTACCCGTTGAAGTCGAGCGCCTTGACAGCGAGCGACGCGATATCGCCTCGCTTGAAGGTGACCCGTCCCCCGAGTCTCTTCACGACGATGGGCGGGCCCCCCGTCGAGGCAATCGGGCGTAGCCCCTTCCCCGGTGCCGACCAGCCACGGTTGGTGTCTTCGCTCATCACCTGCAAGAGCATCTTGTGTGAGGTCCTGAGGGGCTTGTCATCCATGGCGACCAGCAGGACTGAACCGTACTCGTTCTGCGAAGAGATTGTGATGTCGCCAAGCACTATCCGGCCCGCTTCATGGAGCGAGCCAGTGGCTCCTTCGGCCGCGGGGGCGTCGATGGTTGCAAGACCGCGGCCCCAGTCCCAGAGCAGCTCGCCCGTTGCGCTTCGAACCGTGTTTCGACGCCGGTCGATCATCGTCGAAAGATCGGCTGTTCTCGAGGGGGCGCCGTTGGCGGTTACGTTCACCTCGACCCGACCCACGAGGAAAGCGAGGGGGTCGATTCCGTCCTGCGCGTTTGTCGGCCGGGCACCGCTGCGAACGTCCTTGGACCGAAGCTGGTCGAGGTTCTGGGGCGAGGAGATGGGAAGTCCCCTCCCGGCGAACAGGCTCGGAAGGTCAACTTCGAGATGAACGACAGCGTCCCCTGTCTTGACCAGCCCTTTCCGAAACAGGAGCGCCGTGGCGGGGAACTGTCCCATGGCGACCGGATCGTTGATGGAGAATTTTTCAAGTTGCTGTGACCACGTCGTCTCGCCGGCATTGAAGAAGAAGAGGGCGTCGGAACCTTGGAGCGCCCCGTAGGCGGAGGACAGCACCGCCATGTCCGCCCGATACCGGTTAGGTGGAACCCAGCTAATCTCGGAGATCGTCGACGGCTTGCCGTTGTACGCCAGGTCCATGATGGGAAGGTCGTAGGAACGCTCCCCGGCCTTCGTCGTCTCGAACCGCAAAGCCTGGGCGTCGTCGTAACGGTCGCCGGTCGATATCGAGTAGGCGGCGCGTTCGCCCTCGTGAGGGCCGCCAAAATATCCGTGACGGTCCATGAAATCGCAGCCGGCATTGGACCACTTGTCGAGGGGGCCCAGGGTCCGCGCATCAGCCGTCACCCAGTTCGATCCGGCGACGCTGCCCTTGAATGAGACCTCCTCCTTCAAGTACCGATGCATGTCGTCGTAGTACTTTCGCTGCAGGTCGGCCATGAACTCAACAGTGTCGCTGGTCCGTGCGTCGTGACGGCTGACGAGGTCAGACGGCGGCAGCAAACCCGCCCGACCGCCGGCCTCGTCGTCGCCCCGGATTCGGGAACCACCCCATCGCCTGAAGGTTCGGCCCAGGGACGGATCTTTCTTCTGTAGCCACCCGCCGAAGAGTCGTTCCAGAATCTGCATCTGCGGAGCAGGCACGCTCTCGTAGGGTACGAAGGTCCAGAAGAACAGGCTGTCCTCGTTCAGAATCTCGATGAATGCCAGGGTCGGATCCTGCCGCAGTGAAAGACCGGTGTACGGATTCGTCACTGTCAGAGCTGCCTGCCACCAGCCTTTTTGAAGCTGTTGAAAGCGCTGGCTGAAAAACGGAAGCGCGAATGGAGGCTTGTCACCGTGGTATCCCTCGAACGCGGACCCGCCGTTGGGTTTCAGCCACAGCGGAAAATATGTAGACAAGGCCAGATAGATTCCCTCCTTCTTCAAGGCGGCGGTCAGATAGTGGATGTGGTTCAGCTTCGTTTCGTCGATCTTTGCCAGATCTTGGCCCTGGGCGTCCTCCCTCCACAGGGGGCCGTGCAACCGGACCATGTTGACGCCGTGCTTGGCCAGAAATCGAGCCAGCCGGTCGACCTCCGACCGCTGGTAGGTCAGAACGGCGTGGCCAGCCGTCACGGCCCAAAACCGGACCGGCTGGCCGGTCTTCCCATGGATGAAGTGGTCTCCGCTCGCTCTGATGAAGCCGCCGTCACCTGAGCGCGGCTCGTTCAACGACCTGAGGTCCAGGGCAGCCGCACCGAAGGGATCCAACTCCGGCTCGAAGGGAAACCACCCTTCCGGAGCGACACCGTACTTTTCTCCTGGTCTGAGCGTTCCACGCGCGACGAAGGGCACGGAGGTGAGGAGGAAACAATCGAACGCCGCAGGTCCCTTGTCGTCGAGCAATTCGATCCGGAGCGAATGGGCCCCGGCCGTCAGGTTGACGACGCCGAGGTGGACCCAGTTGGCAGCCACGAACTTCGCCAGCTCGACCGTGTCGAGCAAGGCGACGTCTCGTTGGCAGGCCTGCCACGGCTGCTGGTCGAACCGCCACCTGAACGGACCGTGCAGCCAGAACTTGCGCGTATAAAATTCGTATACGGCGGTCTTGGCGACAGCGACCTGATATTCGAGAAAACGGTCCTTTCCCGGATCGCCAACCCCAATCCAACTCCCCCCTGAGAGGGCCTGGATGCCTGCCTGGTCACGCGGCTGGAACGGGTTGTTCTTTGGAAAATTGGTGGCACGCGGTGTTTCCGCTTCCCACCAGACCCAGTCGGGAGAGACCGATTCCGTCGGACGCGGGGAAGCTTCCACCGCGGCGGCGCACAGGACCAAGCCGCAGAGGAAAGCCCCGGCCATCGTGCCCGCACCTCGACTCGCCTGAGCGCAGCTTCCCAAACGCTTCTCCCCGGATCGAGCAAACGCTAGCACAGTTTTCTGCAGGACGGGTGCGTGGTACCTTGGTCGTCCACTCATGACAATGGTCGAGGCTCGACTTGGTTGAGGTTGTACTCGCGGTGGAACACGCGGACGACGTTCGCTCATCAGGGTCGAGAACCGAGGAGAGTCCGGAATGAGGCGCCCCAAAGTTCTGCTCATCGCAGAAGCGGCCAATCCCGAATGGGTTAGCGTCCCCCTCGAGGGGTGGTCTCACTGCCAGGCGCTAGCCGAGGTGGCCGACGTTCATGTGGTCACCCACGTGCGAAATCAGGACGCCATGGTTCGCGCTGGTTGGACACCGGGGGTCGAGTTCACCGCACTCAACTCCGAAGCGGTCGCCGCGCCCATCTATCGCGCCGGTGAAGCGCTACGTCGCTTGACCGGGCTCGGCTGGACCGTGACCACCGCTTTGGCTGCGCTACCCTACTATTACTTCGAGCACCTCCTCTGGCAGCACTTTGGTCCCAGAATTCGGGCGCACGAATTCGAGGCGGTACATCGAGTGACGCCGCTGAGCCCGACCAACTCGAGCATCATCGCTGGGCGTTGTGCCAGGGCCGGCGTTCCGTTCGTCATCGGTCCCCTCAACGGAGGTGTGCCTTGGCCGAAGGGCTTCGCCGACGTCCAGGCCAGCGAGGGCGAATGGCTGGCCTACGTGAGGGACGCCTACAAGCTCCTCCCGGGCTACCGCGATACGCGCCGTCACGCGGCGGCCATCATCGCGGGGTCCGAGTCCACCTGGCAGCAGCTGGCTCCGTACCACGACAAGTGCATCTACGTGCCGGAGAATGCCATTGATCCGGCCCGGTTTCGTGGACAGATCGATCGTCCGGTCACAGCGCCCCTGCGCCTCGCGTTCGTGGGACGATTGGTTCCCTACAAGGGGGCAGACATGCTTCTTGAGGCAGCGGCACCGTTGGTCCGCGAGGGGAAAGTGGTCGTCGATATCATCGGCGACGGACCCGAGAAGGTCCGACTCGAAGGCCTGGTTTCGAAGTTGGGCCTGCAAGCAGGGGTCAGGCTTGAAGGTTGGGTCGAGCACGCGCGTCTGCAGGAACGACTGGTCCAGTCTGACATCTTCGCGTTCCCCAGTGTTCGCGAGTTTGGCGGTGCCGTGGTACTCGAGGCGATGGCGCTCGGGCTCGTGCCCGTTGTGGCCGACTACGCGGGCCCGCGAGAGACCGTGAACGAATCAACGGGATTCCGCGTCCCCATGGGACCCCGTGCCGACCTGATCGAGGGATTTCGAGCGACCCTCGCCCATTTGGTGGGCCATCCCGAGATTATCCGTCCGATGGGAATGCGGGCCCGGGAACGCACGTTGGCTCTCTTCACCTGGCAAGCCAAGGCGCGCCAAACGCTGGAGGTCTACCGTTGGGTGATCGAGGGCGGAAAGAAACCCGACTTCGGGATGCCCCTGCCCGATGTGCCCGTCAGCGCCGCTTCGATGACCCGATAGGCGCTGACCTCATCAGGGAGAACCGACCACCGATCGATTCTGCTCGGCGATCGGCGCCGGCTTGGCCACGTTGGCCAGGCTGTACCGCGCGAAGTCTTGCCAGAAGCCGGGCCGAAAATTGTACGGGCGTCCAAGTAGTTTCGTCTTGGTGGCGTAAAGCGCGTGCCCCAGAAGCCAGACGGCGTCGGCCGCGGCTCCGTAGAGCGACCCATGGTGCTTGACGAGATAGCGCCGGCGCGACTCGAACCAGTATCGCGGCATCGGGCGGGTCTCATCCGCCATCCCCGTCGACAGCGAACCGATATGGGTAATACCTGCGTCGGTGACAAAGCTGACTTTCCACCCCGCTTGACGAACTCTCTTGGCGAAATCGATCTCCTCGAAATAGAGGAAAAAGCCCTCATCAAAGAGGCCGGCGGTCGAAAACACTTCGGGCCGAATGAGCATGCTGGTTCCGGACACCCAATCGACATCGCAGCTATCGGCGGGAGCAAGAGAACCTTTGTGGTTGTCGAGCACCCGGGACAAGAGACCAATTCGAGCCGCGCCTTCCAGCTCGCCCAGGAGCGAAGGAAAGCGGAACGCGACCGCCTGCGTTTCACCGTTGGTGCCGTGCACAAGGCTGCCCGCGAGGCCGGTGTCGGGGTGCTCGTCCATGAAGGTCACAAGGCGCTTGACGGAATTCGGGTCCGGCGCCGCGTCCGGGTTGATCACGTAAACGTATCGAAGGCGTCCCGGTCGCGACAACAGGTCGCGGACACCAACGTTGATCCCGTATCCGTACCCGCCGTTGTGCGCCGAATTCATGACCGTCACCAGCGACGCCCAGGGCGCTCTGGCGCGCGCTTCTTGCAGACGTTCGAGGGAGCCGTCCTTGGAATCGTTGTCCACCACCACAATTGAAGGTTCGTCCCCGAGGGCCAGCATCTCGGGTACCAAGGCATTCACGGCGGCGAGGGTCGCCTCCGTGGTTCGATAGTTGACGATGACCGCTCCGATACCCATGAGTTCAGAGACCTATGACGACAGGTGGGGTGCGCCCCGGGGACGCCTCGTTCACCTCCGGGGGCCCACCCGCACCGACTCCGTTCGGTGAACCGGCTTCGCATTCTGCGAGGTAGTCTCGCAGGGCATCTGCTACAGCCGCGACGTTCGGCTCTTGCAGCATGCTCGCATGTCCGCCGGGAACGTCGATGGCCCGCACGCCCTTGGTACTTCGCTTTGCCCAGCCGAGCAACGGATCGAGATAGCGCTCGACGTAGGGTGCCTCCGAGCCCTCACCCGACGTCGCCCTGAACAACACAATCTCTTCCCTGAGAACGCCTTTCGGCCGGTACCGAGCCTCCGCCTGATTGTAGATGGTTCGGATCGAAAGACTCCGAAGGGCTTTCGGAATGGGCAGATCGCGCTCGAGGCATGCCCCGAGGAGGTAGACTGCCGCTTGATGATACGCCCCGCGGAGGCGCGTCCTGATCTCGTAGTTCACGTACCCGCGGGCCTTTCCGGCAATCAGACGCGGCAACTGGCCCAGCGAGGTGGCGGTACGAAGGGTCTGGCCGATTCGGCTGAACCTTCGCGCCCTGTCGGGGTGGGGTCTAAGCGACGCCTGAACGTCCGCGGCGTCGAACACCGCCGCCAAATGGACCTTTTCATGATCGGCCTCCAGCCGACGGGCCATCTCGAAAGCCAGGACGCCGCCAGCGCAGAGGCCGCCGAGGAGGTACGGTCCATGAGGCCGCACCTTCCGGATTTCGGCGACGTAGTGAGCCGCCAGGTCCTCGATCCGCGTGAACAGCATCGGCGCGTCCGAGCGAGCGGGCGGCTGGATACCGAAGACGGGGCGATCCTGCATCCGAAGGGCGAGGTTTCTGTAGAGCAGCGTCTCGCCGTCCGCGTCGTGAACCAGGAACAAGGGTGGGGCACTTCCCCCTTGATTGAGGACCACCAGCGAAAGAACGTCCGATGACTGGTCGATTCGCGCGGCCAGCGCCTCGACAGTGGGGCATTCGGTCAGGAGCGCGAGGGGCAACCGCTGTCCCATTTCGCGCTCGATGCGCGCGAAGATGGTGACGGCGAGCAGCGATGTACCGCCGAGGTCGAAATAGCCGTCGGAGATCCCGACGGTCGGAAGCCCGAGCGTTTCGGCCCAGATCGCGGACAGCCTTCGCTCCGTGGGCGTGCGCGGAGGCACCGGATCGACGGAGAGGCTACGCGTTCGCCCCTTCGCTCGTGCCAGCGCGGCTAGGACCTTCTCGGGGGTATCGAGATCGCGCGCCACATGCGCCCATCGGGCTGACTTCCTCCGATCGCCGCTTGCGGCCGGGGTGGTGGATCCCGCCTCCGAGACCTTGTCGGTCCGGGTGCCCTCGTGCATGTCCTCCGTTGGGACAGCGCCGGGCGTGTAGACCACCGCGGTGGCCTGGGCAGTCGCGAGCCTATAGGTGACCCCGGTCGCAGTCTCCTCGCGCGCCGCAACTTCAAGGCTGTCCAAGAAGCGTCTCGCTGGGAGGTTTCGTTCGGTCGTCGTCAGTGGGGCGACCACTTCCGAGAGGCCGCGCTCGATCGCGAGGCGGCCGAGTTCGCGCATCATCGCGTGCTCCACACCGCGACCAAGGACGCGGCAGCTGAGGAGCAGGGTGTCGATGACGAGGCCGGCGCCTTCGGTCGAGAAGATCATGACGCCGACGAGACCATACTCGCCGAAACGGTCCCCGACCTCCACCGCACGACACTCGCGGCCTTCCGCGGCCAGTCGTTGAATCTCGGCCTCCGTCCGTCTCTTGGTGGTGACGTTGAACTGGTTCGTACGATGGGTGAGCTGGGCGACGCGGGCCAGTTGTTGTGCGCCTGGCGTCGAGATCTCGATGCGGAGCTCCAACCCGGCCAGGAATTCCTCGAGACTCGTGGCGGACTTCGCGAGGTGGTCCCGACTCAAACTGGCCCGATACATGTCGGAACGTTTGGCGTCCTCCTCCGTGACGCGCAGGATGTCCAGCGGCCAGATCTCTGATACGAACTTCGGGAAGTCCTCCTCCACCGGCAGGTGGATGACGAGCACGCCGGGGCAATTGGCCTCGATTTCGGCGCACTCGACCGGGTTGTCATCGATGAACACGAAGCTATCGAGACCCAGGTTCAACTCCGCGGCGAGCGACTTCAGGTTCTCGGACTTTGGCAGCCAGTTGAGACGCGTGGCGACCAGGTCCTCCAATCGGAGCACCATGTCTGTGCGAGAGGTGAATACCTCGAGAACATCGGGCTCGACGTTCTTGCTGGCCAGGCACAAGAGCATGCCGGCCTTCTTCTTGGCCAATGCGAAGCTCTGCAGGGCTCGATGGCGGTCGTCGATCTGGACTCCCTGGGACCCTTCCTCGCCCACCGCCCCCCGCCACAGGGTACCGTCGCAGTCGAGCACGAGCACCTTAGGGGGGATGCCCTTGAGGGCATGTATGAGGCGCGCCAGCTTTGCTCCTAGGGCGGCGAAAAATAGGGAGGTGTACGGGAGCTGCGCGAGCCGATCTCCTTCTGCGTCATGGAGCGCTGCAGGATCAATCCCGCTCAGCCAATCTGGTGGCACCAGGAGGAGACTTGGACTCGACGCCGTTTCATCTTTCAGTCGGAGCGTCAACGAATCAAAAAATGCGACTGCTTCCAGATTCGCTGCGAAACGAGGCGAGCACGGACACACGACGAGAAGGACGGGCGCCGGATTCGAAGCTGCGACGGTTCTCAGTGCGGCGATGAGGTCATTAACGCTCGCCTTCAGCCTTGTGAGGTCACCCCAGGAATTGGAGGCGCCCGTTGCGTCGCGAAGCCAGTCCTCGAAACGAACGAGCAAAATGTTCACCCCGGAACGGTTCCGAGAGAAAGCGCTGCCAGGGTCGAGAAGCTCCTGAAACACCTGAGCATGAGGTGCAACCACCACACCCAAGTCCATCCCGGCTTCGTTCAGCATCAGCGACAAAGGGTCCGTCAGGGGATCGACTGTGAAAGTCCCCGTGAGCACAACGGATGGACGGCCTATCTCATCTCCGACCGGGAAATCTCTATGTCCGGGCGGTCTGAGCCCTGATGTTTCCAATGTTTCCAATTCCGACGTATTCACCAGACACCCACCCCAAGTTCTGACCGCTTCTTAGCAAGTTTCTCGAATCGTGACCAGGGCCAACACGCCTCGATCCGCGGTCCGCACGCCTCATCCTTGGAAGCGCGCCCTCAGTCGAAGCAAGGGCTGCTCGACGAAGCGAAAGCTGACCTGCGCCACGCCCGCAGTCAGCGCCGTGACAACTAGAAACAAGACTGGGGGCGGTATCGCGACGTGCAGGGCGTGAGCGCCGCCTTTGATGAAGGCGATCATGAACACATGGTAGAGGTAAATCCCGTAACTGGTGATCCCGAGTCGAACCAGAAGGGGGAATTTCAAGAACGTCATCGCGTGGTGATCTGAGCGAATGACCAAGGAACCCAGCAGCACGACCAGGGTGAGTTGGGCCGTCAGATGGGGCCAACCTGACAGATCGCCCGGGGCAATCTGCAGCACCGCGAAAAGGACGGCCAAGACCGGGAGGAACGCGAAGCGCCCGCCCAGCACCCGGTACAGGATGGTGAACGACCGTCGGTCGTGCAGCAGGTAAGCCAGGATCACCCCGAGCGCGATGGGCGTGAACGTAATCTTGAAGATCGGCATCTTGAGCGCGATCGGATTGCCGTAGAGGCGGACGATCAGCGAATCGAAGAATCCGAAATTGACCGCTTGTGATGTTGCGATGACGGCCCCGAGCGCCACCCATCGCCATGGCCTCGACAGAAACCGCTCGGCAGTTGGCCACAGGAGGTAAAACTGCTCTTCCATGGCGAGTGACCAGGTGTGGAAGAAATCCCCGAGGTTGAGGAGGACCACGTCCTGCGTGTAGGTAAGAAGGCCAAGAAATGTCCAGTGGTAAAATTCCCACCCGGCTGGCTTCCAAGGCCTGATCGCCAGGTAAAAAAGCGTCGCCGAAAGAATGGTGAGGTAGTAGATAGGAAAAATCCGCAGGGTTCGGCGCGCATAGAAGTTTCGAAGGCTGATGTCGGTCCGCCTCTCGCGTTCTCGCGTCAGCAAGGTGACGATGAGAAAGCCACTGATGGCGAAGAACATGTCGACCCCTAGGTCACCGTGGTCGAAGGCGGGGATGCCCAAAACCAATTTCGAGTGCTCCTTGAGCACGCCCAAACAGCACAGGGCCCGGATTCCGTCCAGGGCGCCGAAGATCTTGGTTGCGCGGTAGGCCCGATGAGCGGCTACGGCGGCGGACTCGACTGGGGGACCCAGGTACCCGCCGCTAACTTCCACGTTGGTCAGCACGCTCATTCCTCTGCTCCTCGGCTCAGGCGACGCTAGGCAGCGGACTCTACTGCCAGTCGCATCCAGTGGGTAGGGGCGAAGGTCGCCGACGGTCGGCCACGAAGGCTCGCCCGCCGTACCGGGAATCGCCAGCGCGGGGCGGCCTGAGACCTCGTCCCTGACGTTCTCACTTCACGCCGGCGGGTCGTGTCGGCAAACCAGCCATCGCCGCGTCGACAAGATCGAGCGTTCGCTTGGCGAACGTCAGATCGCAGCCGTGGACGAAGTGCATGTCCGGCGCGTAGTTCGCGCGGTCATCCGATCGGCAGTCGTTGAAGGTATTCACGTAAGGGACGCCGTCATCGCGCAGGAGGTCCGCGACCAGCCCATACAGATCATCGTGGTATCCCTGCAACGTGAAGAGGACCACCACGGGGGCCACGTTCTCCTCTCGCAGGTCGTGGATCATTTGCTTCAAGAGACCCCGAAACAACTGCACCGCCTCGCTCTCCCGGCGGAAGCCCTTGGACCCATAGACACTGCTCGAGTAGCTCTGGACGCGATTCTTGGAGAGGCCGCGCCGAATGAATCGTCCCAGCAAGCTCGCGTCCAAAGGGTCACTGGCGAAGAAGAACCGATGGTACCCGGCGTCGTTCGCGGCCAGGACCGCCAATTGTCGCTCCCACAGAGCGGGATCATCGACGAGCGCGGTGCGAAGTTCTGATGCCGAATTGATCAGCGAGTCTGCAACGCGCACCACCGCGCCGTGCTCCATCTTGAAGCGCGGGAAGAAATACGGAAACGGCGAATCGGTGAACAGGCTACCCCGGTTCATGAGGGTAACCTCCTGCACCGCCGCGGAGGTGACGCCGATGACGGCCACCCGGGTCTTCCGAAGCTCGCGATCGACCTGATAGATTCCGTATGTATGGCTGAGCGGCGCGCCCGGTCCTCCGACGTTCCGCTGCGTGATGTCGGGACGAAGCTCCTTCATCGCCGCGGCGAGGTTCGCGGAGAATGACATCCCATAAATCGTTACGTCGACGTCCGACGGCAGCTTTCGCAAGGCCTCCTTGTCCAGCCATCCGGCGTAGAGCACCGAATGCGGTGACAGGTTGGGTGTTTCGACCAACTCGCGTAGCTTCGCCTCGTAGGAGGTGCCGTACCATAGGAACCGGTGTAACGCGCTCCCCGCCAGCGGAGTCTTCGTGAACAAGATCCATACCGCGAGCTCGATGACCCCGAGGAAGACGACGAACCAGGCCGCTGTTCCCCCCACCCGCTTCCACGAGGACAAGGGGCGCGCGGACGAGGGCTTCTGATCAGAATTGGAAGTAGATGAACTCGGCGGGAGCATTGGACCACCCCATGAGGACCAGGACAAAGAGGACCGCGACCAAAGCGCCACGCTCTGCGTCCCGCCATTTTCTGTAGAACAGGTCGCTTGCGTTGCGGAACGCCAAAAAATCGAGAGCCAGTAGGATCGGTATTCCCAGCAGGGTTGCAGTCGGCGGTATGGGCAGATTCAGGTGCCGAAGCGAAATCCCTCCCGTCATGGCCCGCATCAAATCAAAGACCTGTCGGAGCGAGCCGGCACGGAAGATCAACAAGCTCACGGCCGTGATGTGAAAGTAGAAGAAAATCCAGAAGGCTTTGGGGATTCGCTTTCGATAGGGCTTCAGCGCCTTTGGCCACTTGAGTGCGTCCCACGCGACGAGCATGAACCCGTGATACACACCCCAAAGCACATAGGTCCACGCGGCGCCATGCCACAAGCCCATCAGGACCATTGCATAGACGTGCGGCTTGTACTCATTCAGCTTGTCGTCACCTCGTCGCATGTACCGGAGCGCGAGCGGGAGGTAGACGTAGTCCTTGACCCAACTCGACAAACTGATGTGCCAACGCGTCCAGTATTCCGACGGCGACGAGGCGTAGAACGGCGTCATGAAGTTCTTCGACAAATTGAACCCCATCAACTTCGACACACCTCGGGCTATGTCGGTATATCCAGAGAAGTCGCAGTAGATCTGCAGCACGAACAGGTATGTCGCCAAGGCGACGTCGATGCCCGAGTTACCCGACGCGGTGTTGTAGACGGCGTTGACCCCCTCGGCCAACCCGTCGGCTATCACGGTCTTCTTGAACAGACCATAGAGAATCAGAAACCCGCCGCGCGTCACCTGATCGAGTTGAACGCGCCGGGGTTCGACCACCTGGGGCAGAAGGTGCGTGGCCCTCTGGATGGGGCCGGCGACGAGCTGGGGGAAGAATGCCACGAAGAGAGCAAAGTCTGAGAACCGCCGGGGCGGAGCCAGGTGCCCGCGGTAAACGTCGATGGAATAACTGATCGATTGAAACGTAAAGAACGAAATCCCGACGGGCAGAATGATGTGCAGAGGAGTCCAATCAATGTGCCAACCAATGCGCGCCGCGAGATCAATGAATGATTGAACGAAGAAGTTGAAGTACTTGAAGGCCCCGAGGAGTCCCAGATTGCACAAAATGGAAACGGTAAGGAAGCCCTTCTTCGTGCGGGGATCCTCGGTGCGCCAGACCTTGAGGCTGACCAGGTAGTCGAGCGTGGTCGTGAACGCGATCAGGCCCAGGAACCGCCAGTCCCACCAACCATAAAAAACGTAGCTGGCTATGAGCAGCAGCCAGTTTTGCCCCCGATGCGGCAGCACCAGATAGAGACCATAGACGACCGTCAAAAATGCCAGGAATTCTGTACTATTGAAGAGCATCCGACGCCCGACTATAGACATAACTCTTGCGGAACGTCTACACTCCCCGCATCTCGTTGCCGTACATCACGCGTCCCGACCGCTGTTCTCCACAGGGCGAAGCATTGCTGGCGAACTGCCTCCGGAAAGGCGTGCTCCGGCGAGGAACGGACAGAGACAGCAGGGCTGAAGAGGGATTGCGATGAAAGCCGACATCAAGCGCCTGATGAAGGCGGGCAGGTACCGAGAGGCCTTCGAGCTCATCTTGCAGGTCAAGCCGACAGACGCTCCTGACCTTCTCGAATACGCGGCCGGGCAGATCCAGAAGCTTCCCGATGACATCGTCTCGGCGCGTGTGGGTACCAAGAAGCGGCTCGCCGTCCTGGGGGGCGCCACGACCAGCTTCTTGACGCCGCTCATTCAACTTTTCGCTCTGCGGCGCGGGTTGTCGCTGGACGTGTACGAGAGCGACTTCGGTCTTTATGAACAGGAGATCTGGTCCACCTCCCCGGCCTTGCGGCAGTTCGCCCCCGATGTCATCCACATCCACGTGTCGAGTCGCAATCTGACCCTACCCGCCTATGCCGACGATCATGAGCGTCACGTGGCGGAGCAAGGACAGCGGTTCGTCGATCTCTATCGCGCGGCGGTCGAGAGGTTCGGTTGCACGTTGCTCGTGAACAACTTCGAGACCGAGGTCCAGCGCCCCTACGGTGCTCTGGACGTCGCGCCGCAAACGCGAAATGGCATGATCCGGAGCTTGAATGAACTCCTCGCGCGCACGCTACCGCCGCAGGTGTACCTCAATGACGTGGAGCAGCTGTCGGCGATTTGCGGCAAGTCTCGGTGGTTCGACGCGCGCCTTTGGAACGAAACGAAGACGGCCGTCAGCTTCGAGTGCCAGCCGTACTACGCCGATCGGTTGGCGGCCACCCTCGGGGCGCTTTTCGGAAGGTCCAAGAAATGCTTGGTGCTGGATCTCGATAACACCTTGTGGGGCGGGGTCATCGGTGACGATGGTCTGCGCGGCATCCACCTCGGGATGGGCCAACCTGAAGGGGAGGCGTTCCAGCAATTCCAAGCCTACGTCAAGGCTCTGAAGGACCGGGGCATCCTGCTGGCGGTGGCGAGCAAGAATGAGCCCGAAAATGCCCTGAGCCCGTTTCGCGAACACGACGATATGATCCTGCGGGAGTCCGACATCTCGTGTTTCGTCGCCAACTGGGAACCCAAGGATGGCAGCCTGGTTCAGATCGCAAAGCGACTCAACATCGGTCTCGACTCCCTGGTGTTTTTCGACGACAACCCCGTCGAGCGCGAGCTAATACGAGGCAGCCTGCCCGAGGTGACGGTGATCGACGTGCCGGAGGATCCGTCGTTGTTCGTGCAGGCGCTCGATACCGAGAACCTGTTTGACACGGTGTCGGTCACCCAAGAGGACCAGACACGGACCGCCGCGCTACAGCAGAATTCCGCGCGTGAGGACCTCGAGGCGCGAGCAGGGAACTATGAAGATTTCCTGCGGGAACTCGGTATGCGGGCGGTCGCCGAGCCGATCTCGGAACGGAATCTCATCCGAGTCACACAGCTCATCAACAAGACGAATCAATTCAATCTGACGACCCAGCGCATGACCGAGGCGGAGGTTCGCGTCGTCGTCCAGAACCCCGCGTTCTACACCTCCGCCACGCGGCTCGATGACAAATTCGGCAGCCACGGTTTGATCAGCGTCGTGATCGGGCGGGTGACAGCCGACATCCTCACCGTGGAGAACTGGCTGATGAGTTGCCGCGTGCTCAAGCGAGGCGTGGAAATCATGGAGATGGAACGCATGCTGGCCTTCTGCCAACAACAGGGCTTGCGCCTGATCGTGGGTCGGTACCTGCCGACCGCCAAGAACAAGCTGGTGCAGGAACACTACGCCGAGCTGGGCTTTCGGGAGGCCGGGGGCGATGACTCCGGTACGACCTGGCACTTCGACGTTGATGGACGAGTCCCCCTGCCAACGCACCACATCTTGACGTGAGGAGAACCGATGTCAGACACACTGGAGAAGCTACAAGAGGTATTTCGTGACCTGTTCGACGACGACGACATCGAGTTGAAGAGCGACACTTCGGCGCGAGATATCGCCGGGTGGGACTCGCTGAAGAACGTCAAGCTGATCGTTCGCGTGGAAAAGGCGTTCCATGTCCGCTTCGCTACCGGCGAGGTGGTTGGCCTCAAGGATGTCGGCGAGCTGGTGACACTCATCGAAAAGAAGATCGGTCGATAGAAGGGGGCGCGACGACGAGACATCAGCTGGCTTGCCGGGGGCTCGAGCTTCGATACGCACCGATACGGGGCGCGGGACACCCGGTCGCGCGTGAGAAGGCTATAGCGGCTACCCGTTCCGCCTCGCAAGAAGGGAACGGAACGGCCGCAAATCACAGTGAAGGACGTCTGACGAAATTGCGCAGGCGGCGAGCGCGACTCACGGCCCAGCGCGTTCCCGGGATCTTGTCGTACCACTTGTTTGGCGCGACATCGCTGCGCGAGCTACGCTGCCACCCCAAGCATGGGGTGGCGAAGAGTGTCGGTATGCCGGTTCGCTCGCGGAACATGCTGAGTGCGCCGTCATAGTGCATGGGGCCGCCGTCTGGGTGCCCGGCAGGGCGGAGGAGGATGCTTTCGAGGTACGTCACCAGCTGTTCGAGAAACGGCTGATTGATCCCATAAAAGTGGGAGCACATGGTGAGATTGTTCGCCCTCACCAGACCCGTGTTGGATGGTGGCAGGCCTTCCGCGTAATGGCCGAGGTAAACCAGGCCCCACGGTTGCTGCTGCAATTGCTCGACGATCGGTCCTTCTATCGCAGCAAGGTTCGGCGCGATGTCGAGGTCGTCTTCCATCACCAACACGCGTTCCGCGCCCCGGGCGAGGGCGATTTTCAGGAGCTCGAGGTGGCTAAGAAAACAGCCCCGGGCGCCGATACTGGGAAAGCCGCCTGCATCGGCAGGACGAATCGCCGGGAAGAACGCGAGCTTCTCCGGCAAGGGCATCATTCCCAGCCGGGTCAACATCAGCTCCATCTCCATGCGACGATCCGTCCGGGACGGAAGATTCACGACGTACGCTGATGAGAAGTAGTCGATGAGCCGCATGCTTCGGCATTGCAGTGTACGGGGGGGCCGTTCGGCAATCAACCTACCGGACGGATTTCCGGCACCGAGTCGCCAGGCCGCACCGTCGATGCAGACGAGGGTCACATTTTCCGGCTGGACACGCCCTTGGCCCGCACGATAGTCTGGCTCCATTACAATCCTGAGGACGCGTCGATGAAAAATCTGGTCATGGGCTTCGCGACCAATCAGACCGAGCACAGCGTCCGACTCTTCTGTTCCTCGCTGCGGCGCGTCTATTCTCCCGAACAATGCGATCTGGTGCTCGTGACCAACAAACACGAGGACTATTTCAACGAGCTAGCGGCTTCGGGCGTGCAGTTCTTCCAGACGCCGAACAACTATTCGCCACGGACGGGCAAGGTCGCGAAGGCCCTCAATCGCATCGTCCTCAACGGAATGCGCGGGCTCATCGGCAGCGGCTTGCTACAGAAGGTCGCACCGGAGATCGCAGAGGCCTATCCGGTCTTGATCGAGACGTGGCATCACCCGCAGATCATGCGTTGGTTCAGCTACGAACGCATGCTCAAGCTCAACCGCCACTACGAACAGGTCTTTCTGTCTGACGTCAAGGACGTCGTGTTTCAGGCGGAATTGTTTCCAGATAAACCAGGGGATACGGTCACTCTGTTCGACCAGGACGAGGTCTATGGTCCCTCCTACTGGGATACGACCTGGTACCGTGAAGGCTGGGGCAAGGCGGCGCTGGCGAAGGTCATGGGCAAGAGGCCGATCTGTATCGGCACGATTCTGGGCCCGCAGGCCCAGATGCTGTCCCTGGTGAGCGAAATCGCCGCCTTCTTCGCGCGTCACCCGTTCGGCCGAATCGAGCAAGCGGTGTTCAACTACATGCTCTTGACTGGCCAGGTGAAGACGCCCTATCGGATCGCCGATAACGTTAGCGGACCGGTCGCCACGCTTTCCAACCAGAGTGCCTTCGAAAAGGTACGGGTGCAGGACGGGCGCATCCGCAGAGCTGCTGACCTCAGCGTCGTGCCAGCCGTGCATATGTACGATCGCTTTCCTGAAACCAAGGCGCTCTTCCCGGAACCCGGACACGGGACCGCAGCCTAAAGGGAGAGGCCAAGCTCAGCGTCACAAGGACGAACCAGACCGGGGAAGCTCTCGCGCCCCGATGGATAGAGACGGGGACAGGGCCCGAGCGTCAGGCCGAAATTTCGCGGGCCAAGGCTGCCGCGGTCTTGTGGCAGTCGAAGAGCCGCACAGCCTTCGAACGAGCGGCCGAGCCGATTTTCCGCCGAAGGTCGGTGTCTTGGCCCAGCTGAATCAGGGTTCGGAAAATCCCGTCGACGTCCTCTTGTTCGACCAGGAAACCGTCGACGCCCGCCTCGATGAGATCCGGGGTTCCTCCAATCCGCGAGACCACGACCACGCACGCGCATGACATCGCCTCCATGACCGATACGGGGGCAGCTTCTCCCAGCGCCACGCTGGGAAGAAGGAAAACGTCCGCTTGGCGCAGCAGTCCGAGAACCGACTGTTCGGAGATCGTTCCCGTGAAGTGAACCACGTCTTCGAGCCCGAGCGATTTGACCAGCTCCACGAGTTCGGCGCGCGCGTCGCCAGCTCCCGCGATCGTATAGGTGGCCCGCGCTCCGGAATCCAGCAGGCGGCGCATCGCCTGCAATGCGAATCTGTGGCCCTTGTTGGATTGCAGCCGCGCCACGGTAGCGAGGTGAAGCGAACCCGCGGGCTTGGGCTCGAGGGGGGGGGTAAATTGGTCCGTGTCGACGCCCATCCAGATGACCTTGACCCTCGTCTCCGGAATCCCGACCTCGACGACTTGACGCTGCAATGGCCGCGTGACCGCGGCGATGAATTTCGCGTCCCTGAATTTCAAGGCATGATCACGCCCATACACGGGCAAATCGCCATGCAGCGTCACGCTGTAGGGAGGCCCTCCCAGTTTTCGCGCGAGCGCGACGACGTGAGCCGCGCTGGCGGCGGAGTGAACATGAACGTGTTCGAGCCGATGTTGATCGCATACGGACAACAGCTCAATCGCGCACACGAGAAGCCCCAGATGTTCAATTCGCTCCCGAGCGCTCGAAGCGCTGATCGCTGCGAGATAGGCCAGTGCCGCGGGGACGCGCCGGAGAGCGAGCTGAGCCCCGCGCAGGCTGCGCAGGGAAGGCGGATAAACGTAGATCGTCTCGTTCCTCGCTTGCTCGGCAAAAGCATGCCGACAGGCATCGGGATCGGGACGCCGGGTGGAAAGCAGCCGCACGTCGTGGCCCAACGACCGGAGCGCTTGTACCTCACGCCAAAAGAAGGCGTGGGTCTGCGTCGGAAACTCGGGAACGAGATAGCCAATCTTCAACGAGAAACCATTGGGCAGGTCGAGCGATTCCGAACCCGAAGTCGCTGCCTAGTCGTCCCCCGCTGCGACATCGAACTGGCCATGCGGGACTGGGACGAGCAGAGAATCCTCCCGCGACCGTTCTTCGACACGTCCCGAAAATATCTCATCCATCGTTCAAGGGTCAAGCGCGGTGCATCCACCGCCGGTTGGGTGCAGGGCACGCGCATCGCTCACGGTTCACGTTCCACGAGCGACAGCAAACCGTCGACGACGAAATTTGGAAGCGTTCTCCGGACGAGTCGACGCCAGGTCCAAGGGGTGGGTAGTACTGGCTCGACATCGACGAGCGACATGTCGTACCCCGCCGCACGCATGGCCTCGCGCACGGGGCCGAGCGGCAACCGACCGACGTTCTCTTTCAGAAGGGAGACCTTCACGAAAGGCATGCCCACCGCAAGCAACTCCAAGGGATAGAAGAGGGTGGGGTTGAAAGCCCGTGTCCGTCGCATCCGCCTGCGGATAGCTGGTGGCGCCCACGCGTCGACGGGGGCGAACGCGCCGGCCTTGAACCCTTGATCACGGAAGTAGGTGCTCAACCCGATTTCATAGGACAACGTGACCTGAAGCTTGTTGCGGAACGGAAGGACGCTGTCCCAGAACCGCGCGAAGTGGGGCGAGACGATCAGAGGCCGTCGGATGACCAGGAAATAGCTCTGGAGGTGCCAGGACAGCTCGTCGCAATCGGTCATCCCCCAAAAGTCGCAGGCGGGGGTGGACATCTGGTCGAATATCGGGCGGAGCGGAAAGACCGGGCCAAGCACGCTCGAATTCGCGAAGACGATCTCGTCGCTGTTCTGCCAGTCGATTCGATCCAGAGCATGCCGCCACATTCCGAAATCGAAACCGACGTTCTCGGCGAGAATGACCTGGTCGGCGATGCGCAGCACCTTCTCTGATTCTTCAGGCGGGAGCGCCGAGGTTGACACGAACACGATGCGCTCGCACTCGGCCTTGAGCTTGCTGAGGTAGTCGATGATGTGGTTTTTCACCCGATCGTGCGCGTCGAAATGGGCGAAGATCGCCAGTCGATTGACCGACGCGGTGGAGGCATGACGACCGTCCTGTGACCTCATCTGGAAGGCAGAAACCATAGGTCGCGGACTCTCCTGGCGTCAATCGTTCGACGCCTGGGAGCGCGCGAAGAGAGCCGCTTCGGGCCAATTGGTTCACATGAGAGGTCCCGCCAGGTCGACGACGGCGTGGCGGCGACAAGACCCGTCGGGCGTTGTCGGCCGGCTCCCCTTTCCCGTCCGACAGCGGTGGCCTTTGTCGGCCAAGGTTCGCGAATGGGCCGTCCTGCGAAAAAAATTTCTACGGAAGAATACCGGGGCGTGCGCGTTAACTTGAGCGTGTTACAGTTGTGTCTGCAACGGCGCGTCGGGGGCGAACGAATGCGACCGACGCCTGTCAAGTCGATGTCCGCGGGGGACGCGTTCGCGGTCGTGACGGTGTTGTTGGGCGAAACCCTGCGTGGGGCCTTCTATCGTGACGGTCGAAAATGGCCTACCCCAAGGACGTGGCGCAGTCCTCTTCGATTGGTTAAAGATCAAGGCTCGGTCGACCGGTTGTGGGCAGATGCGTCTGGACTCGGGCGTGCGTCACGGGGCGTACCGGCCCAGGTTGCCGGAGTGCATGCGTCCTGCAGCCTACTGTCGCAGAGGCCCAATCGGTCAACCGGGGCCAGAAGATTCATGAAGCTCGCAGCTATCATCGTCAACTATCGCACGCCGGATCTGACCGCCCAGGTCACGGGGAAGCTATTGCCTGAGCTCGCTCCCCTGGGCGAGTTTCATCTATACGTCGTCGACAACTGTTCAGGGGACGGTTCGGTCGAGCAGTTGCGTACGCGCGCCGAAGCGGAGGGGTGGGGGGCACATGTCACCGTGGTTGCGGCTCCGCGGAACGGCGGGTACGGATATGGAATCAACGTCGGCGTCGAGCTGGCGCGCGCCTGCCCCGACCCTCCAGACTACTATTTCATCGTGAACTCCGACGCGTTCGCCGATCCGGGTTCCGTGAAGGTCATGCTGGATTTCATGGAGCAACACCCCGAAGCTGGTCTTTGTGGGGCCAATATTCGGGGTGTCGACGGGGCCAAGCAGGGCGCCGCATTCCGATTCCCTACCGCGATCAGCGAATTCAATGATGCGGCCAACACCGGCCTCCTGGCCCGGCTGATGCCGAACTCCACTGTCGCCCTTCCGCTGCCGGGCGATGCGATGGAGGTTGAGTGGATCTCGGGTACTTGCATGCTGATCCGCCGCGCCGTCTTCGATCAGATCGGCTTTTTTGACGAGGGCTTTTTCCTCTACTTCGAGGAGGTCGATTTCTGCCGCCGGGCCCGGCGCGCGGGATGGCTTTCCTACTGCCTGCCCGCGGCAACCATCACTCATGTGGGGTCGGTATCGACCGGTATGAACGACAAGCGTCGACCGATGCCCCAATACTGGTTCGAGTCCCGCCATCGTTACTTTCTCAAACATCACGGGCGTTCCTACACCGCTCTCTGTGATGTATCTTGGGTATCCGGGTTTGTCATCGGGGAAGCGAAGCGCACCTTGCTCCGACGCCCCGCGACGAATCCCCCCCGCATGTTTCGAGACTTCCTCAGGAACGGGCTTCACCGACTCGTCAACCCGACCGCTCCCGGGCCCGACGATGTCGTCCACGTGTCGGCGCCAGCCGCGGGTCAAGGAACGCCCCCGCCGGCGATGGATACCCGTGCCTCCGCTGACATGAGTGCGCTGGAGCTGATCGCCGAGGATTTCACCACTCACGATCGCCGCCTGTCTGAGCCCGGATTCTGGGCCGTGGCCACCCATCGTTTCGGCAACCGGGTTTCCAAGATGGACGAGGGGCCCGTCCGGACCTCGCTGGACGCGGCGTATAAGGTCATGTTCACCGGTATCGACTGGGTCTGGGGAATTCACCTGCCCCGCTCCGTGGAGCTGGGCCGCCGCGTCCGCCTTTGGCACAGCGGTTGTGTGCTCTTGGCAGCGCGATCGATTGGGGACGACGTTCAGATCCGCCATGACACCACGTTTGGCCCCGTTCGAGGAACAGGCGCCAGTCCGGAGACGTTGCCCGTCATTGAAGATCGTGCCGATATCGGTTCAGGTGCATGTGTCCTGGGTGCCGTTCGCGTGGGGCATGATGCAGTCGTGGGTGCCAATTCCGTCGTGCTGAGAAACGTGTTGCCCCATTCGGTTGTCTTGGGCGTACCGGCTCGGATTGTTCCTTCATGAACAACCCTTTCGAGGCGCCTTCGGCCAGCACTTATCGAGACGTGAACGGCCACGAAAAGCCGCTCCCGATTGGCGAGGTAAACGCAAATCCACCTGGGCTCACGATGAAGGAGTTGTTCCGCGAGGACCTTCGCACCCACGGGGGCGATCTCCTGTCACCGGGTTTCTGGGCCCTGACGCTTCACCGTCTCGGAAACTGGCGGATGGACATCCGGTCAAAGCCTCTGCGCGCCCCTCTCACGCTCCTGTATCGAGGTGCGCACTGGGGGGCTCTCACGTTGTGGGGAATCGATTTGCCCTACAACGCGAAGATTGGTCGTCGCCTCCGGATATGTCACCACGGAGCGGTGTTTATCGGGTCTCGCGAGATCGGGGATGACGTCACCATTCGCCACGCGGTCACCATCGGGTTGAAGCGCAAGACCGAGCGTCGGGCGCCCAGCATCGGCAGCCGGGTGGAGATCGGGCCGGGGGCGTGTATCGTCGGCGACATTCGCGTCGGTGATGACGCCTTCATCGGAGCCAATACCGTTCTCGCCCAAAATGCTCCGTCGGGTTCAACGGTGTGGGGCGTCCCGGGGCGGTTCGTCGAACTCAGCAAGCTTCTGGAACCTCCCGGCTGAGCTTGTCGATAGCGGCGAACGCCGTCCGACGTCCGCTCGCGACGCCATCAGTTGGTGGGGCTCTCGGGGGGGCCGTAGCCCGTCGGCGTAAAATTGGCGCTGGAGGTCAGCAAGATCTTGTCAATGATCGTGCCATCTTCGCGCATCCAAAGATTGATCATGTGGACCCCTGCGCTGGCCACAGGGACGCTTGCCACCGGCCCGTCCATGGTAACCCGCGACCAGGAGAACGTGCTTTCGGCGTGCACGGTCATGCGATCGGCGCTGGTTACCGCCTGCCCATCGATGCCCATGTGAAAGGAGTCGTCCGAGCCGGAATCGGCTCGACCCCTCACCCACAGATAGTGGACGCCGGTCTTGACAAAGTTAACCCGAAAGTCGGCACGCGGGCTGGTGGTCACATACCCAGTATCGATGAACGCGCCATTGTTGGGCCCCGCAAACAAGGCTACTGACCCGGAAGCGTCCGCGGATGAGGTCGTCGTCCAGTCATGACTCGATTGGCTCACGCGGCTGTCGAAGTGTTCTGCTTCGAAGACCAGCAGTCCGTCCGGACCTGGGTCCTGTTGATATCCGGTGCTTGCGCCGGACGCGCGATAGATCGCGGTGTAAGTCGTGCTGGCCGCCGGGGTGTCGAAGGTGTGGGTATTCGGTTGACCGTCAGACCAGGATGAAAACGTCAATGACGTGCCCCCGGATGCCTGGGGGCTGGGGGCGGAAAGCTGCCGGGTCATGCCGACGACACCGAGGACGGAATAGGGGGTAACCACCGGCTGTCCGTCGAGAAGTAGCTGCAAGCCCGACGGATTGGAGGCGATCCCGATCGTCGAAGTACGCGGTCGAACATCGACGAACTGCGTGGCGCTGGCGCCTTTCGAGTCGACCACCGTGAGCAATACTCGATAGTAGACATTGGCGGATGTCTCGCCCATCTTGGGGATCACGAAGGAGCCGCTCTTGGACCCGGAGACCGGTGCTACGGCGGGATGGAGGTGCGTATCATGATGAAAGTCGACCTGCCACGTAAAGGCGCTGGCCGGCAGCGTCCCATCTTCAGGGTCGGTGCCGGTCCCCGAGTAGGTGACCGTGTCACCACCCGCGTAGGTCAGTCCTGCCATCGGAGCAATGATGGTGGCAGTTGGCGCCATGTTCGTGGTCACGGTGAGCGTGGCCGAGTTGCTCTTCGTGCTACCAACGGAGTTGGTAACGATCACGGCGAATGACGTCCCATTGTCTGTAGTGGCGGCCGTAAATGAGTAACTGGTGCCCGTCGCGCCACTGATATTTGCCCCGTTGCGCTGCCACTGATAGGTAAGGGGCGCCGTGCCACTTGCTGCGACGTTGAAGGTGACGACCTGTCCGGCGCTCACCGTTTGTGATTGTGGTTGCGTACCGATGACTGGCGCCTGCGACTGGTTTCCCGTGTAACGTATCCGGCCAACGATTCCGCTCGTTGAGCTGGCGCCGCGCGCCAAGTAGTAGAGTAGTCCATCGCTGCCGACCGCGAGATCGACGGGCGCCGCAATCCCACTGACGAAGCCGACCGCCGTGCCCGTCGTAGGATCGAGCAGTCGGATCCAGTTGCCGCAATAGTCGGCGAAGAAGTACTTGCCCACGTAGGTGCTCGGGTATTGCGAGGTTGGTGGATTGTAGAATGCACCGCCCGTGACCGCACAACCTGTCGTGGCTGTGGTCCCGTGTCCATATGCGAAGATCGGCGAGCGGAAGGACGAGTTTGTGGTCGTGCCTTCCGTTGTCGGCCAGCCGTAGTTCGAACCGGCGACGCCGTCGTTGATCTCCTCCCAGGTGTCCTGCCCCACGTCGTTTATGAACATACGCCCGCTGATCGGGTGAAAGGCAAACGTGAAGGGATTGCGCAAGCCGAGCGCCCAGATCGAACGATTCGCACCCGTTGCGGTTCCGTAGAACGGATTGTTTGTCGGAATCGTTCCATCGGCATTGATCCGCAAGACCTTGCCGAGACGGTTGGCCAGGGTCTGCGCATTGGCGCTGTTGGCGTTTTCACCAACTGCGACGTAGAGCAGACCGTCTTGCCCGAAGTGCAGGGCACCACCATTGTGGTTGGTGGCGCCGCTGAGTCCATCGAGGTCCATGATGACGACCTCGCTCCCGGAGACGGCGACATCGCCATTCGCCGTGAAGCGGCTCACCCGGTTGTGAAGCGCGGGCGTTGAAGACGTGTAGTAAACGAAGACGAAACCATTGGTGGCAAAGTTAGGATGGAAAGCAACCCCGAGCAGGCCTCGCTCGCCGTCAGCGTTCGTTGGCACCGTCAAGAAGGGGGACGCCAGAAGCGCTCCGTTCTTGATCACTCTGAGCTTTCCGCTCTGCTCGCAGACGAAGAGCCGTCCGTCTGGTGCGAAGGTCATCGCGGTCGGGCTAGCCAGGTTGCTGGCGACCGACTCATCAGAGAAACCAGAGGAGGTGGTGACGAAGCGCTCGGTCGGACTGACCGCTTCGTCCTGTCGGGGGCCGCACCCAGTGACCATCAGGAGTGTCACCGATGTCATCGCCAAGGCGAAGACGTTGGGCCGGGCTCGCCGAAGAACCTGGAGGAAGGGAGAGATCGTTCGGGGAATGCGACGCAGCATGGAGGCAGGCGCTACAAGACGCGAGCCAGACGCACTGGCGCTCCCTTTCGCGCGGTGGATCCGGCCCTGTCGGCGCTCGGGCCCCGAGCTTCCCAGCTAGACTTAAAAGCGTAACATCCCGTACGTATTCCGTTTTCCCGAAAGATAGGCCGGTCGGCCGATGCACCGGAGTTCCTGGAGATGACGGTAAACGGAGCGGGAGGACGGTCACTGGTCGGAAACGGGCAATGCCCTCCGGGTCTCGCCCATGAAACGACCGGGAGCCGCGGCTGGGGACGACCGGCCGCCAATGCTCTCGGCAAGTTATGGCCGAAGCCCGGGCGACACGCCGCATAAATGTCCGGAGCGGCCCTGGCGGCGTGTCGTCGCCGGGTGACGCCTTGGCCGATTGGCTACCGGCGGTCAGCAGCACCATCCGTCGTCCGCCCAACTTCGTGCCGTTGTCATTGCCGAACCGCTCGCCGTCCCCGGAGTCGTCGTCAGGGAAGCCGGCGGTGAACGAGTCCCTTTGGTTGTTGTAAATAAAACAACGTCGAAGGACCTTCTCTTCTTGGTCACATTCGTCCGAGCCTTGGCCGCATTCGTCCGAGACTCAACAACGCCGCCGTCTCCTGGCTTTTGCGCGCAACGAATGGAAGGGCATCGGCCCGCTCGCCGGAGGCTGGACGCATTGGGCCGCCTATCCAATGTGGTCGATTCCCGTAGATTCACCCACGGGAGATCTGTACGATTGGAGCCCTTCAGCATGACAAGAATGAATAGCCTAAATTTTCGCATCCAGGGGGCCTCGTGGCACGTCGCGTCGCTCATCATCTTGGCCCTTGTAGCCTCGACATGTGGCGACCGGCCAGAAGAACCCGGCGTCGTTCGCTCGACCTTACCCGCCGGGTTCACCAATGAGCAGGTCTTTGGCAATTTGAACCAACCAACGTCGATGCGGTTTGCACCCGATGGGTATGTGTTCATTGCCGAGAAGAGCGGCCTGATTAAGGCCTTCCCGAGCCTGACATCGCAAACGCCAATCGTCGTTGCCGACCTTCGGACAGAGGTCTACGACTATTGGGATCGGGGATTGCTCGACATCATTCTCGACCCGGCGTACCCATCCAAGCCTTATCTGTACGCGCTCTATGCACTGGATGGTCGTGTCGGCGACAGCGTTCAAGCCGGAACCGTTCCTCGCTACTCAGATGCCTGCACGCAGGCCTACTGCGTGGGCGCCGGACGCCTGGTCCGATTGACCCTTTCTCCAACGACCCATATCTCCCAGGGTGAGACGGTCTTGATCGAAAACTGGGGTATGCAATTCCCGAGTCACTCGATTGGCTCTTTAGCGTGGGGTCCTGACGGCTACCTTTACATCAGTGGCGGCGAAGGGGCTTCGTTCGTCGCTACTGACTACGGTAATTTTGACAATCCTCTCGGAGATCCCCCGACGGCCCTGACGCCCCTGGCGCCTCCCGCAGCGCAAGGAGGGGCTTTGAGGGCTCAGATCGTGACACCTCCAGTCGCGACGCCCCCATTTCCCACTTGGTTCGCTGGCAAGATCATAAAGTTCGACACCGTGGCAGGTGTTCCTCTCCTGAATCCGCTAACGGTACCCGTGCCCTCGCCGGTCGTGGCGTCAGGCCTCAGAAATCCCTTCCGTATTACGTTTCGCCCGTCGACCAACGAGTTGTGGATAGGCGATGTCGGATGGAATGATTGGGAAGAAATCAACGTCATTCCGAACGTGACGGCGCAGGGGTACAAAAACTTCGGGTGGCCGTGCTACGAGGGAGCTGGCCCGCAACCGGGATATCAATCAACTGGGCTCGCGGTCTGCCAGAACCTCTACGGGACTCCGGGCGCCGCGGCCCAGCCATTCTACGCCTACAACCACGCATCGGATGTCATACCCGGAGATGGGTGCGGCGCGGGCGGCTCCGCCGTGTCTGGCCTTGCCTTCTATACAGGCAATAATTATCCCTCCACCTACCACGGCGCCCTCTTCTTTTCGGACTACTCGAGACAATGCATTTGGGCCATCCCGCAAGGGGCCAATGGTAACCCCGACCCAAGCCTACGCAGCCCCTTCCTGATCAAAGGCGGCTCGCCCGTTCAGCTTCAGATGGGGCCTGATGGAAATCTCTACTATGTCGATATCTCCGGAAGCATCCACCGCGTCGTCTACTCAGGCGGCAACCATCCGCCCTCGGCTGTTGTCACAGCCAGCGCCACCGCAGGACCGCTTCCCCTACTTGTAACCTTCGACGCATCCGCGTCGGTTGATCCCGATCTCGGGGATACGACGACGTTTTCGTGGGATCTCAACGGCGATGGCCAATTCGGAGATTCCGTGGCTGTGAACCCCACTTTCACGTATTCCGTCGCCGGCCCAGTCACAGTGAGTGTTCGGGTGACGGACCAATTGGGTGCCAGTTCCATGGCCAGCGTCATCATTCAACCGGGTAGCAATCCTCCCGTCCCCACGATCAGCGTCATCGGTGGCGCGAACTGGAAGACGGGAGACACCATCACCTTTTCCGGAACGGCGACGGATCCCGAGGACGGCACGCTGGGTCCCCAGTCATTTTCGTGGTCGGTCAGATTGTACCATTGCCCGCGTGGCGTCTGCCATTTGCACGTCCTGCAGCAGCTCAATGGTGTTCCGGGTGGAAGCTTCTTGGCGCCTGACCACGATTATCCGTCGTACCTGGAGATTGCGCTCGTCGTGTCGGATTCTTCTGGGTTCCTCGGAAGCACCGCCGCGACGCTGAACCCGGCGACAGCCGAGCTCACCTTGGACTCAAACCCTCCGGGGATGAAGTTGGCATTAAATCAAGACGAGGACATCACGCCATTTGTTCGTACTGAGATCGTCAAGGCCACGATGTCCGTTGCGGCTCCTGATCAGTTCTTCCACGGAGTTCCCTACAAGTTCGTGTCTTGGTCAGACGGCGGCGCCCAGAGCCACAATGTCATTGCGGGGTCGGGGGTCTCGCACCTGACCGCCCAGTTCCAACTTCTCGCAGCGACCAATCAGACTCCTATCGCCAACGCGGGCGCGGATAAAATTGTTCTGCCGGAGGAACAGGTCACCCTCGAAGGCTCGGGCTCGTACGACCTGAATAACGATCCACTGACGTTTGCTTGGACCCAGATCGGCGGGCCATCGGTGATTCTTACCAATCCGAGCGCCGCAGAGCCGGGTTTTACTGCTCTGGGCGTGGCTTCACCGACGAATCTGATCTTCAGTCTGACCGTGAGTGACGGCGTTACGACCAGCGCTCCGGACACGGTGGTCATCACCATCATACCGATTCCGGGAGCGAATCTTTCGTCCCTTGGGACCCCGATTGCTTTGATCACCGCTCCAACGGGCGGGGGCAGCCGCGACTTGAACGTGATCCGCGACGGCGTGAAACCACCCCAGGGGTCCACCGATAGTGCAAGTCAGTACGATACCTATACCGATGGCACCCCCCGCGTCGAGGATTGGGTCGGCTATTCCTTCGATCAGGTGCTCAACTTCAATCGCGTCATTTTCGAAGATGGAAAGAAGGCCGCGAATGGGGGCTGGTTCGATACCTTGGCGGTCGAGGTCCGGCAGGGGACGACGTGGGTGCCGGTGACAGGCTTGCGAATTGCCCCGGTGTACACGGGCGGCGACGGCATTAGCTACAAGACATTCACCCTCGACTTCGATCCCATTCCGGGGAATGGTATTCGAATCGTCGGCGCGCCGGGAGGAGCCGGTCACTTCATCTCGGTGGGCGAACTGGAGGTCTACGCCACACAATCGCAGGGTGGAGGGACGCCTTCCAACGACCCGCCGGTAGGGAATGCGGGTCCGAATCAGAGCGTCCTCGTCAACGGTTCGGTTACGCTTGATGGCACGGCGTCCTACGACTTGCATGGCTCGAGTATTCTCTACACATGGACGCAGTTGAGCGGGCCACCGGTGTCGTTGTCGAGCCAGTTTATCCCGCGCCCAACCTTCACGGCGCCCAGCTCGGCCACAACATTGACGTTCGGTTTGATTGTCAGCAACGGGACCATCGAGAGTCTGGTGTCCCAGGTTCAGGTCTCCGTGGTGACAGCGTCTGGCAGCCCGAACATAACGGCGTCGGGGCAAGCGACGGCCCTGATCATGTCCCCGTTGGGCGGGGGTAATCACGACATTGGCGTGATTCACGACGGGGTGAAGCCGGCAGTCGGGTCGACGGACAGCTCGCAGCAGTATGACACCTGGGCGGGTGGGGGACCGCGGCCGGTGGATTGGATCGGGTATACCTTTGGGGCGCCCTACACTTTTACGAAAGTGGTCTTCCAGGAAGGCAAGAATTTCGGTGACGGGGGATGGTTTGACTCGCTGACGGTGCAGGTCCGCCAGACTGGGAATTGGGTGAACGTGTCGAATCTCCAAATTGTGCCGGTTTATGGGGGAAACAACGGCATCAACTTCGAAACGTTCAATCTCACCTTCGATGCGGTCACTGGGGACGGGATTCGGATCTACGGAGCACCCGGTGGTACGGCTCATTTTGTGTCCGTGGGTGAGCTGGAGGTCTACGGAACTCTCGCTGGGCAGGGCGTCCCCCTGCCGCCGGTGGCCAACGCCGGAACCAACAAGACGGTGATTGTGGGCCAGACCGTGACTCTGAATGGGTCTGGATCTTCGGACTCGGGTGGTGCGCCGCTGACGTTTACCTGGACTCAGATCGCTGGCACCCCGGTCGCGCTGACTGGAGCGAACACCGCGACGCCCGCGTTCACGGCGCCGAACGTGCCGACGACTTTGACGTTCGGTCTGATCGTCAATAACGGCACATTAAACAGTGCGCCATCACAGGTGCAGATTACCGTAGTGCCGACGGCTACCGTGCCCGTGGCAAATGCTGGGGCGGACCAGGCCGTAGCGGTGGGTCAGGTTGTGACGTTGAACGGAGCAGGGTCCTCTGATCCCGGGGGCGCGCCGCTGACGTACGGCTGGAGCCAGACCTCCGGTCCTGCCGTGACCTTGATGGGTGCCAACACCGCGACACCGACGTTCACTGCGCCGAGCTCCCCCACGACGTTGTCGTTCGCTTTGATGGTCAACAACGGGTCGTCAAACAGCGCAGTCGACCAAGTGCAGATCACGGTAGCCGGGGCAGGAGGGAATCAGAACCTGACAGCGTTGGGGCAAGCGACGGCGCTGATCACGGCGCCGATGGGCGGCGGGAACCACGACATCAACGTGATTCGAGACGGGGTAAAGCCGGCTGTGGGATCGACGGATAGCTCGCAGCAGTACGATACGTGGGCGGGAGGGGGAGCGCGTGCGGCGGATTGGATTGGCTACACGTTTGGGATTCCCTATACCTTCACGAAGGTGGTCTTTCAGGAAGGGAAGAACTTCCCTGATGGCGGATGGTTTGACTCGCTGACGGTGCAGGTCCGCCAGTCTGGCAACTGGGTGAGCGTATCGAATCTGCAAATCCTGCCGGCTTATGCAGGAAACAACGGCATCAATTTCGAGACGTTCAGTCTCACCTTCCCACCGCTCGACGGAGATGGGATTCGGGTCTACGGGACCCCCGGTGGAACCGCTCACTTCGTGTCGGTGGGTGAGCTGGAGATCTATGGGACCACATCGGGGCAGGGCGTTCCGTTGCCCCCGGTGGCAAATGCCGGGAGCGGGCAGATGGTGACGGCGGGACATTCTGTTACGCTGGACGGAACTGGGTCGTCCGATCCCGCGGGGGCGCCGCTGACGTACAACTGGAGTCAGATGGGAGGTACGCCGGTAGCATTGATCGGATCCAACGGCGCGACACCGACGTTCACGGCGCCGAGCCTCTCGGGAACCCTGACGTTTGGCTTGGTTGTCAACAATGGGTCGTCAAACAGCTCGCTATCGCAAGTGCAGATTACCGTCGTGGCGGCCGGCGTGCCGGTTGCCAACGCGGGTGCCGACCAAACCGTTACGGCGGGACAGACGGTGGCGTTGAATGGAACTGGGTCGTCAGATCCCGGTGGGGCGCCGCTGACATACGGCTGGACCCAAACATCTGGTACTCCGGTGACATTGACCGCAGGTAGCACGGCGACGCCGACGTTCACGGCGCCAAGTTCGCCGACGACGCTGACGTTCGGTTTGGTCGTCAGCAATGGGTCGTCAAATAGTGCAGTCGACCAAGTGCAGATCACCGTGAGCGGGGCGGCAGGGGATCAGAACCTGACAGCGTTGGGACAAGCGACGGCGCTGATCGGGACGCCGATGGGCGGAGGGAACCATGACATCAACGTGATTCGGGACGGGGTGAAGCCCGCTGTTGGATCGACGGATAGCTCGCAGCAGTACGATACGTGGGCGGGAGGGGGAGCGCGTGCGGTGGATTGGATTGGTTATACGTTTGGGAGTGCCTACAATTTTACGAAGGTGGTCTTTCAGGAAGGGAAGAACTTCACTGATGGCGGGTGGTTTGACACGCTGACGGTGCAGGTCCGCCAAGCCGGGAACTGGGTGAACGTTTCGAATCTGCAAATCCTGCCGGCCTATGCGGGAAACAACGGAATCAATTTCGAGACGTTCAATCTCACCTTTGGAGCTGTGGCCGGGGACGGGATTCGGATCTACGGGACACCGGGCGGGACGGCTCACTTCGTGTCCGTGGGCGAACTGGAGGTCTACGGAACGACATCGGGGCAGGGCGTACCTTTGTCACCCGTGGCCAACGCCGGGGGCGATCAGACAGTGCCGGTTGGTCAGGTAGTCCTGCTAGACGGAACGGGATCGTCCGACCCGGGCGCGGCCCCGTTGACCTACAATTGGAGCCAGATGGGCGGACCCACAGTAGCGTTGGCAGGGATCAACTCGGCAAAGCCGACCTTCACGGCGCCGAGCGCTCCATCTATCTTGACCTTCGGGTTGATCGTCAACAACGGCACGTCGAATAGTCCCGTCGATCAGGTACAGATTACCGTGGTCGGGGCGGGTGCACAGAATTTGACGTCCTTGGGTCAACCAACCGCACTGATCACGGCGCCGCAGGGCGGAGGTAACCACGACATCAATGTGATTCATGACGGGGTGAAGCCCGCAGCGGGATCGACGGACAGCGCGCAACAGTACGATACATGGAGCGGAGGCGGGGCGCGCGCTGTGGATTGGATTGGGTATACGTTTGGGAGTTCCTATAACTTTACGAAGGTGGTCTTCCAAGAAGGGAAGAATTTCGGTGATGGCGGATGGTTCGACTCGTTGACGGTGCAGATCCGCCAAGCCGGGAGCTGGGTGAACGTGTCGAACCTGCAAATCGGGCCGGCATACCCGGGAAACAATGGCGTCAATTTCGAAGCATTCAATCTCACGTTTACCCCGGCGTCGGGTGACGGAATTCGCATATACGGGGTGCCCGGGGGAGTGGCGCACTTCATTTCGGTGGGTGAGCTGGAGGTATTCGGCGCTCCGTCCACACCTTGAAGCATTCTCTCTCTCTCTCTCTCTCTCTCTCTCTCTCTCTCTCTCGGAGAGGGGCGGAACTGGCAGAGTCTGCCTTCTGTCGAGCACCAGTCAGGGCGGTGACGGAACAACCGAGTAAACTTGAATCCCATCGCGACCAATGGGAACATTACCGAGAGATGATGTCGATCTTGCCGGACAGATCGGAGCCGAGCCCGCGGAGACTGTCCGTAGCTTCGTGCTTCGCATTTGCCGCCTTGGTGGGTTGCGGTAGCCACTCGCCCGACACCGTCAATCACGACAGCGGAGTCGACGCTCCGTCGCAGGATGGGGACGCGGTTGAGACCCCGGGCGGCGACATCATGGGAATCGGAGGAGGCTCAGTGGGCGGGGGCGGTAGAGGCGGCGGTTCAGGGGAAGGGGTTGGCGGGGGCTCGGTGGGCGGGTTATCGGGCCAGGAGACGGGAACCGGCGGCTCCATGGACGGGGGGGCGCCAGACGTGGCCGGCGATACCGCGTCGCCGGATGGCTCGCCCCCGGACGTCGTCGACGCTGCGACGGACATGCAGGTGTCGGTCCCGCCGTTTGTCGCCGTGGGATATGCCGCATTTCGGGGCTACTCGACCGACGGCAAGACGTGGACCCAGGCGCATGATCCGGCCTCCTGGCCAGCCGGTTGGATGGGCCCGCCCGTCTCCGGTGACAATCAGTGGCTTCTCCGCGGAGGATGCTATGGCGCTGGCCGTTTCTTGGCAGTCGGCGGCCTTACGTTGACGAGCGCGAACGGTATCGACTGGGCGCTTGTCGAGGCCGCACAGGCCAATGACGGCTGTGCCTACGGTCTAGGTTTGTGGATGACGAACGCTCGATATAGCAATGACGGAGTCAACTGGACGCACCTGCCCCTGGCGGTCAGTGCTCGAAAGATGATCTTCGGCGGTGGCCTCTTTGTCGCGGTGGGAGACAATGACGAGAAGGGTGGACACGTGGCCTTTTCCTCGGACGGCAAGGGGTGGACCCTGTTAGCAATCTCCTACATTGGATCGAGTTCCAATGGCCGCGGATACAATCTCCTGACCTACGGTGGCGGCAAGTTCCTGGCCACGAATCTAGCATTTTCGGATGCACCGATCTTCGAATGGGATGGCGTAAGCCCGAATTCCTTCACGGAAACGGCTCGGTCGGTGGTGCTCGGCTCCAATGTCTCCGTGACGGATGTGGCGTACGGTCGAGGTGCGTTCGTCATAGCGACCCCAGGGGCTCTCTATCGGCGTCCCCTCGGTTCGACCAGTTGGCAGAAAACGGCCTACACGGGCACAGGCGACATCAATAACCTGGCCATTACTGACTCGCTGTATGTGACTCCGGGCGCCTGGTCCGCGGACGGAGTGACTTGGACCAAGTCACAAAACTCCCCACCCGCCATCACGAAGCTTCTGTCGACAACCGGACCGTGATCGGGAACCCCGGCACCTGGCGGTCAGAACGTTCCCCAGGGCGGCACCCTGCGGGAGGTCGCGGTCAGCAACAGGTAGATCCAGAGTTCCCGTTGGTGGAAGCTGAACTCCGGGGCGAAGATCTGTCGACCGCGGTTCGACCAACGGCCTCCCAATTCGGCGATGACGTTGTCCGAAACGCGATGCCGAATTGGTATTGAAAGGGCGGCGGACGTCTCATCGGGATAAACCGTCGCTGAGGCGATGGTTTGGGGGTGCGCCTCGAAGGCTGTGGCGAAATTACCTTCGATAGCCAGCGTCCAACTCGACGGAAGGGCCAGACGAACACCTCCAGCGATCGTGCCGCGCAGCCCTGACGATCCGAGCACGGGATCCAGGTAGGAATCCACCGAAGTTCCGAGCGTCGTTTTCAACACGAAGTCGCGCTCAGCTACGAGCAGGCCGCTGAAAGCTGCTGCCGCGACCGGGTCGATAGTGGTGGTGGTGCCCGTGTCAGATCGCTCGAGGCGGCTATAGGCCACACCTGCGCTGAGGCCAAGTTCAGAATTCCGGCTGGGATGTCCCCGCCATCCGATTCGTGGAACCACGTTTAGACCCGTCAGAGATTCCGTGAACGTGAGCGTGGACCCATTCGACGCGATGGAGCTGATCGGGGACATAGATTGATAGAGCACGAGACTCGACAGAGCCATGGCGCTTATCGGAGAGAGACGGATGACGACACTGGGCACGGCGGATACGGAGTCAAACGTCGGCAGGACGTAAGGCGCGGGGGCCGTTCCCGTCGATAGGGGCGGAACGGCGCCAGCCCCCGCGGGCACCGCGTTCGGGTCGCCGATAGGCCGGCGATGTACGGCGTTCGCGGTCATCTCCAGAGTGGTCGTCGCAGTCGCGTTGAACGCAGCCCCTGCGGTCGCTGTCGCCAAGAAGAACTGCGGGACTGTCACCAAGGTCGCTTGGGTCGTGCCAAGGAGAATAGGGAGGTACGAGTAGTCGACGGCTCCCTCCGAGACCTCAGCGCTTCCTGTGAGTTGAAAGCGGCGCGTGAGGCGGGATGCCGCCCGGACGGAGCCCGTGTGCAGATAGACCGGGACGAAGTTCGAATCTTGGTCCGACTCCCGCCAAAAAATTCGGATGCTGTAGTCGATATGCAGCTCGAGGCTCCGGCTGAGGTACTGCAAGTCCAAGGTGGGGGCGAGGACGCCAAGGACTGTGGCCTCCGAGGGCAACCCCGGGACGCGAGGTGCCTGACCTGCGCGAGTCTCCGCGACCACGATGCCATTGGCGTCGAACTGGCCCGCAACGAAAAGGAGCGCCGCGACCGGTACGAGACCCAACACCGGTGACTACTCCACGACTACGATGTCTTCGTCGCGAAGGCGGAAGCGGGCGACGACCGGGTCCGGGGTCGTGATTTCTCGCGCTCGAAATCTGACGCGAAGATCACCGTCCCCGCGACGAACCACGAAGATTCGATCGCGGCTCGCGAACTCATTCAACCAACCCGCGGCCGCGAGCGCGGCCGCCACGGTACGATCGCGCGTGAGTTCGTAGGCCCCCGGAGTTTTCACCTCGCCGACCACGCTTATCCGAATGGGGGCGACGCGCGACACGGATACAGTCACCGCGGGATTCACCACCAGTTCCGTCAGGCGAGGACGCAACTCGGTGGCAACGTCGTCAGGCGAACGGCCACTGACATGGACGTCTCCGATGGTCGGGAGGAGCACACCTCCGTCATCACGAACCACGAATTCGCCAGACATCGCTGTTTGGTTTCGTACCGACACCACGATGGTATCGCGCGGATGAATCAGCCCCTCGCCCTTCAGCGCGACTGGCGGCAAGTCCTGAATCCAAACGAACGGGCGTTCGCCGACGCACCCTCCGACGGTGAGCGACAACATGAGGCCGAGAAGATGGGCGGAAGTGGAGCGCGTCATTCTTCGAGCCAATGAAGGGGGAGTGCTGGACGCGTCAACCATTGGATGGACTCTGTCGAGAATCCATCGTCGCCAATGTCTGCGACACAATGCGACGACCTTCCCGGACGGCCAATATGACCGATGCCAGGAGCAAGCCTATGGCAAGTCCGAGCCCTGTACGCGTCACACCGGTTCTGAGTCGGCCGGGCTTGACAACTTCAGGGGGAGAGATGATCTCGTAACGTGATTCGGCCGAGACGCGTTCAAGGTTCAATTGGAGTTCGGCCTTCTTCAGTTGTTCGAAGAGCTGACCGTGCAAGTGGGTCGTGGCCTCCTGCGTGTGGGCAAGCTGTTGGACACGTTCTTGGACCCGAGGCAGGTCGCCGACGACGTGCCGAATGCGCCCCAGATTCGCTTCCGTATCGGCGAGGTCACTTCGGGCCGCAGAGAGCTGCGCCTGGAGAAGGGCAATTCGGTGCTGTAGGTCCTGATACCCGGCGTTGGAGCCCCGGTCGAGCTGATTGGTTTCCGACCGCATCTCCTTCTCGATCAGTGCCTCGATACGTTGCTTCTCGTCTTTCAGCTGTCGCACCTCCGGATGGCCGTCGGCAAGTCCCCGCGCGTAGGCTTCGCTGAGTTTGCGGTTGAGCCCGGCCAGCGACTCGCGGTAGCTCTGCGATGACTGCAGCCTGCTCTGCGCGAGGGGACCTTCCGCGGCCAATGCGTGACGTTGGGCCTCCAGCTCGCCTTGCAATCGACGAACCTGAGCGACGAGTTCCGCGCGGTGAGTCTCGAGCTCGAAGCGGCTACCGATCATCAGGCCCCCTTCCTCGGGCAAGCGATCGGCGTTCTTCTCGCTGAATTTGACCTTTTGGTCGCTGAGTTGCTTCATCTCGTTCTCGACACTCGTCAACTGGTTTCGCAGGAAGTCCGCTTGTGCCGTGAACACCCGAAGCCCCCGACTTATCTCGCCATTCAGGTAGTTTTCAAGATGAGCTGCCAGGAACGTGAAGCCCTCCGGCAGACCCTTCCCGAAGGATTTCTCGCGGTAGATGGCCTTGTAGACATGATCCGGTAGCGGCTCGAACTTCAAGCGCTCGACGATTGACGTCAGAACCGCGTTATCTGGTTCCCGCCCCTGCAGCTTTCGCAGAGTGTCGGCGACCAGCCCCGGCTGGACAAACGCAACCTCTGCCCCCGCGAAGAAACGCGGCCCATCGTCATTGTCGGGCGTTTGTGAGGGTCTCATCCACTGCGAATCGACCGGGTTCACTTTCACCTGCGGCTGAAGTTTCACCAGGCAGACAGTTTCGCGGGCAACAGGTATGACGAGGACCGAACCAAGTCCAGCCACGGCACCGGCGATTGTGAATAGAGCGATCAACGCCAGGTTCCTTCGAAGGAATCTGTAGACCAAGATCGCGCGACCGATGATTTCCGTTAACGAAGGGCCCTGGTCCTCGTCGCGGGAAGAGGCCATGGCCGAAGGCGGCGGGATGGCCCTCTCGGAGGGGCGAGGAGGGGCATAACGAACCAGAGGCCACCGCGGTGCACCCGCCGGAATGACGGTCATCGTCGCATCCATCCGACGATCAACCAGGAACTTGAACTCGACCTGGCCCAGCTTGACGCGATCCCCGCTTTGCAACCGAGTTCGTATGACCCTGTTTCCTTCCACGAACGTTCCGTTCGTGGAATCCAGATCCTCTATTTCGAAACCCTGGCTCCCGTTGATGATCCTGGCGTGTTGGACCGACACCGACGGATCGCTGACGCATACATCCGCATCATCCGCGCGACCGAGAAAGACGGTGTTGTGGCTGAGCGGGTAGACCCGCCCACCGTGAAATCCCCCGACGCCCAAAAGGAATGCCTCGGCGTCGCCGGTCGGCACAGCGCGATCGAGCTTAGCGTCCAGGCCAGAACCCGGGGGATGGGCATTGTGGCCTTCGACGCCATCCTTATCCGACGGGCCAGACATGTGGGATCTGGAAAACTTTAGCACGTTCAGGTACCCCCGGCCAGGCCTGGTGCGGGCAGCGCGATTCCCGTGAGAACCATCCCGGCGCTATCGGCGTAACGCCCCCGCCAGGGTCCGAACGCTGCGGTGGCCGTTGCCCCGCCGACGATTCGGACGTCGAAGGTGGAGGACCCTTCGTCGACAGCGACCTCGACGTCATGGAAATCGAGGAAGCTGTGGGTGAGGGGAAACTGCGCCTTGTAGAAACTCTCCTTGGCCGAAAACGCGAGACGGGCCATTCGCGGTCGTCGATACGACGGGAAGGTGAGCAGCCATTCAGATTCTGTCTGCGTAAGAACCTTGGACCAGAGTTCGGGCGATAGACCTTCGCCAGTTTCGGCATCGAAGCCGACGGTCAACACGTCCTGTGTCGCCGCGACCGCGACGCCGCAGTATCCACCGGGCACCGGCCCGGTGTGGGTGATGGATCCAACCACTCCGATCGGCCACTGCGGTGCCCGGCTGGCGGGATCGCTGCGGAGAACGAAGTCCTCAATTCCCAGGCGTGCCAAGGCGCGTCGCGCGCATGAGCGACCGGTGGCGAACTCCACCCGACGGCGAGGCACGGCGGCGTTGACCTGGACCGCCTCATCCGGATGAACGGGAGGCGGATCGATGCCCATGCGTTGGCCCTCGATTATGACGGGCAAATGGTCAAAAAGCCGCGCGCCCGAGAGAAGAGGAGAGTCGTCTTCCGCATGCTTCAATAAGCGCCCTGGTTCTTCTTCGATCCGAAGATCGTCATGAAGATGATCCGCAAGTCCCAAATGAGGTCCCACGATTGGATGTAGTCGAGGTCGTACCGAACACGCTTCTCCATTTTTTCGAGGGTGTCCGTCTCTCCTCGAAATCCGTTGACCTGAGCCCAGCCCGTGATTCCCGGCTTGACCTTGTGACGTAGCATGTAGCCTCGGATGAGGGTCCGGTACTGTTGGTTGTGCGCCACGGCATGAGGCCGCGGGCCCACGATCGACATCTCGCCGGTGAGCACCTGAATGAACTGGGGCAGCTCGTCCAGAGATGTCTTGCGCAAGAAGCGCCCGAAAGCCGTCACCCGCTGATCGTCCTTCGTCGCTTGCTTGATGACCGGTCCATCCTCGCAGACCGTCATGCTGCGAAACTTCAAGACGCGGATCTCCTTGGCGTTCAACCCGTACCGTTTCTGGCGGAAAAATACGGGACCCGGGGAGGTCAACTTCACCCCAATCGCGATGAGGAGGAGTGGAATCGATATGATGGCCAAGATCAACGACCCGACGACGATGTCCTCGACTCGTTTGAGACTTCCCGCGACGCCATTGAACGGTGAATCGTAGATGCTGACCAGGGGGATGTCTCCCACCTGGTGCCAGCGGGCGTGCATCAGGTCGTAGGTCAGCAAGTCTGCAGCCAGGTAAACCGTGGCAGTCGTGTCCGCCAGGTCGTGTAGCGCTGTCGCGATTCGCTCCTCGGCCCTGAGGGGCAGCCCGATGTAGATGATGTCGATCTTTCCCTCTCGTGCGTCGCGCACCAGGGCGTCCAGGCCGCCGATCAGCTCGCAGGGGGCCTTGGCGAATTTGTGATGCCGCACCGCCGCCCGATCGTCATACATGCCGGCGAAGCGCATCCCTAGCCAAGGACGTTCCTCCAGGCTGGAGCACAGGCGTTCGGAAATATTCGTGACGCCCAGGATCGCCACGTTCCGCGTATTTCGTCCTTGAACGCGGAGGTAACGTAAGGCCACGCGCGCGATCAGGCGCCAGACGGTCAGTCCGGCGAAGGTCGCGCCCAGCCAGCCGATGGTTACCGCTCGCGAGTAGGTAGCGCCCGTCTTGGTGACGAAGGCGATGAGAAACAACACAATCGCGACGGACAGCCAGATGGTCAGGGCCGCCGTGACCTCCTTGCGAATCGGATCAGAGCGCCAGGGGCGGTAGAGCCCGCGCGACTCGGCCACGAGGTTGAACATCACCACCGCGACCAGGGTCGCGACCGTCATCTGGGTTCGCCACGGATCGCTGTAGGCCACGCTTGCCAGGAAGTGGCCCAGACATATGGCCACGCAGTCAGCCAGGCGCTGAAACGCGCTCAGGAATTCTTCATTGTGTCTCGCGAAACCTCGCGACGAATCGTGCCTTCCCATTTTCCCCCCCGGCGGAACCAGAACTAGTCGACTATTTTTTCCTACGGCCAGTGTAACGATCGGGCCCTCCGACGCAAGCCGAATTGTCAGTTGGCACGCGGTTTTAGAGCGGTTGTTAACGACCTGTGGTCGCAAATGACCCAACGGTTGCTGTCCTGTTTCTTCCCCGCCAAAACCGCGTTTCGAATGTCGTTCGTGTAGCCCCGCCGTGACCCCGGGACTTGCCCGGCTGCGGATGAGGCTAACGCCGCCACTACATCGCCCGCCTGCGTTGGGAACTTGATTCGATTCTCCACGGACGTGCGCTAGCATCGGCGCATGGTGTCTCCCGCCGCGCCTTCGCCCCTCACCGATGTCCCCTTCTTCTCGCAGGTCGCGATCTTCGCCGGCCTGCCCGAGTGGGTCCTGATTCGCGTCATAAGAGTCGCCCGCCTCGTGGTGCTCGAGGATAATCAGCCGTTGTTCGGAGAGGGCAACCAGGCGCGTAGCATGTTCGTCGTCCGCGAGGGCGAGGTCGAAATCTGCAAGCTGGGTCGCAACGGTGCCGAGTTCTGTGTGGCCCAGCTCAAGGTGGGTGATTGCGTGGGGGAGATGTCCCTGGTCGACGTCCAGCCCCGCTCCGCGAGCGCCCGGGCCCGCGGCGCGGCGCGGCTTTACGCATTCGATCAGGCGCAGGTTGCGAAGCTCTACGAGACTGACATCGAGGCCTACGCCCTGCTCGTCCTCAACGTCGCGCGGGTGCTGAGCCGCCGGCTCCGCTCCGCCGATCAGCTGCTGGTCGACGCCGGCATGGCCATCGAAGGCCTCGCCAACATCGGGCTCGAGGACCTTGACGGCGGAGCCTGACCGAGCGCTTCCGAACATGCGACGCGCTATTCCACCGTGACGCTCTTGGCCAAGTTTCTGGGCTGATCGACGTCGTTTCCGCGAGCGACCGCGATGGCATACGCGAGCAGTTGCAGTGGAAGGACGGTCAGGAAAGGTTGCCAGAGGGGTTCGGTGGCGGGGACGGCCAGAACGACGTCACACTGCCCGCCGATGAAGGTGTCATCTTCGGTGGCGATCGCCAGCACGTGTCCCTTGCGCGCGCGAACCTCGGCCAGATTGGACATGACCTTCTCGTAGCCGGGACCACGCGGCGCGATGACGGCCACGGGAACGCCGTCGTCGATGAGAGCGATCGGTCCGTGCTTCATTTCACCGGCGGCGTAACCCTCGGCGTGAATGTACGAGATCTCCTTCAGTTTCAAGGCGCCTTCCAAGGCGATGGGGTAGTTGACGCCCCGGCCCAGGAACAGGAAGTCTCGGGCGCCCTTGTAGCGATTGGCCAGCTCGGCCAGGGGGGCGTGAGATTCGGCGCCCGGCGCCAGGCGGGACAGGCAGCGGGTCATCTTTTCGGGCAAGGCCGCCAGTTCCGCGGCCAAGGTCCGCCCGGCCTCGAGCGAAAGCGTTCCCCGGCGACGCCCCAGATGCAGGGCCAAGACGGCCAGGGCCGCGAGCTGCGCCGTGAAGCACTTGGTGGACGCCACGCCGATTTCGGGCCCGGCGTGCGTGTACAGGGTTCCGTCCGACCCGCGTGGAATCGATGAATCGACCACATTGCAGATGGCCAGAATCTGGGCGCCACGCGAGCGCGCTTCGCGAACCGCCGCCAGCGTGTCCGCGGTCTCGCCACTTTGTGAGATGACGACGGCGAGATCGCCCGGCCCAATCACGGGATCGCGGTAGCGAAATTCGCTGGCCAGGTCGACCTCGCACGGGATGCGAGACAATCCCTCGATGAAAGACTTACCGACCAACGCCGCGTAATACGAGGTTCCGCAAGCCAGGAGGACCACCCGCTTCAGCGCCGGAACGTCGATGACCACGTCCCCGAGAACCGCGTCGCCGTCCTCGGGCACCAGGCGCCCGCGCAGCGTGTCGGCCACGGCGCGGGGCTGCTCGAAGATTTCCTTGAGCATGAAATGGGGATAGCCGTCTTTCTCGGCCTGCGCCGCGTTCCAGGTGATCGTCCGGGGAGGGCGCACCACCGGCGTTCCCGAACGATCGGTGATGGTCACGACGTCGTCGCGGACTTCGGCCACGTCTCCGTCATCCAGATAGAGGACCGTCCTGGTGTAGTCCAGCAGCGCGGGCACGTCGGAGGCGATGAAGGACGCGCCTTGGCTGAGACCCACCACCAGGGGCGAGGCGTTTCGCGCAGCCACGATGACCTTCGGGAAGCGCGTCGAGAGCACCACCAAGGCGTAGGTGCCTTCGACGCGGGCAAGCGCGATCCGGACCGCGTCGGCCAGCGACGGCGCACCATCGACCAGGGCCTGATCGATCATGTGCGAGAACACCTCGGTGTCGGTCTCGGATGCGAACGTCCGCCCGAGCGCCTGGAGTTCGCGCCGGAGCTCCAGGTGATTCTCCAGGATTCCATTGTGGACCACGGTGACGTCACCGGCGGTATGGGGATGGGCATTCTCCTCGGAGGGACGACCGTGCGTCGCCCACCGGGTATGCCCGATGCCAATGGTCCCGTTTAGGGATTCGGTCGTCAGCGCGCCGGTCAGGGCGGCCAGCTTGCCCTGGCGTCGCACCACCCGAAGACCGCTCTCGGTGAGAACCGCGACGCCCGCCGAGTCATAACCCCGGTACTCGAGCCGGGACAGACCGTGGAGGAGAAACGGGACCGCCTGCTCGGGACCGACGTAGCCAACGATTCCACACATACTCCGTACTTAACCATGCTCTGTCTTCAGTCAACAGGAGACGGCCGCTTTCGTCCTCTCGTCGGCAATCGTTAGGGCGTTGGCCCGCCGGCGATTCCGCTGTAAAGTCACGGCCGCCATGAGCCTAATCGAGCAGACCAAGACCATCGCGCGTGACGTGGCCGCCCGTTTCGCCGACGACGTCGATACGAAGGGCCGGTTCCCGCGCGAGACCTTTGATGCTCTGCGCTCGGCGGGGTTGCTGTCGGCCGCGGTGCCGAAGGAATTCGGCGGCGCTGGCGCCAACATGCGGGACCTCGCCACGATGTGCACGGTGCTTGCCCAGAGTTGCGGATCAAGCGGCATGGTGCTGGCGATGCACCACATTCAGGTGGCCTGCATCGCCCGCCACGGTTTGTCGTCGAGGTTTTTTCAGAACTACCTACGCGAATGTGTCGAGCGACAACTGTTGATCGGCTCGATCACGTCGGAGGTCGGGGTGTGGGGCGACACGCGTTCCAGCATCTGCGCGGTGGTTCGGTCCAACGGACGCTTCAAGCTGGACAAGGACGCGACCACCGCCTCGTACGCCGAGCACGCTGACGATCTGCTGGTGACGGCGCGCCGCAACGAGGAGGCCCCCCCGGGCGATCAGGTGCTGGTGCTGGTGCGCAAACCTGATCGCACGCTGACGCAGACCGGGACCTGGGACACCATGGGCATGCGGGGAACCTGCAGTCCGGGATTCAAGCTGGTGTCGTCGGGCTCGGAGGAGCAAGTGCTCCCCGGATCCTTCGCCGATGCGTCGGCGCAGACCATGGTGTCGTACTCTCACATCCTGTGGTCCGGGGTGTGGCTGGGGATCGCGTCCGAAGCGATGGGACGCGCGTCCGCGTACGTGCGGGCCGAGGCGCGCAAGACGCCCGGCGTGGTGCCCCCCAAGGCGACGCACCTGGCGCGCGTGTCGGCGCAAGTGCAGACCCTGCGCAACAGCGTGCACGGTCAGGCGGTCGAGTTCGATGAGATCATGAGCCGGCCGACGGGCATGGAAGATCTACTGACCATCGGCTGGGCGTTGAAGATGAACAACATCAAGGTCGCCTCGTCCGAGATGGCCCCCCAGATCGTTCACGACTGCCTGCAGATCATCGGCATCGGTGCGTACAAGAACGATTCGAAGGTGTCGGTCTCGCGGCACTACCGGGATTCGCTGTCGGCCGCATTGATGATCTCGAACGATCGGATCTTCGGCAAGACGGCTTCGCTCCTCCTCGTGTACAAGGACGAATGAACGTGGAATACGACATCGAGAATTTCTATCGGGGCCTGGTCGAGCACGGCTTGATCGTGCCGGTACGGGTTCAAGGTGCCTTCGGCCGGGGCGCTGTCTTCGAGGATGTCCTTGAACGGTTCAACGGGCTCATCACGCAGCTTTCCAAGGACGACGGTGCCGAGGTCTACACCTTCCCGCCCGTCATCGATCGAACCATCATCGAGCGCACCGACTACCTGGATTCGTTTCCCAATCTGGCCGGCACGGTGTTCAGCTTTTTCGGTAAGGACAAGGAAGCCCGGGCGCTGTCGGCGAAGGTCCACGCCGGCGAGTCGTGGGGCGATACCCAGGGCATCACCGACGTCTGCCTGAACCCGGCGGCGTGCTACCCGGTGTATCCCGTGATGGCCGGGACGTTGCCGGCCAAGGGTCGGTTGGTCACGATGACCAACTGGGTCTATCGCCACGAGCCGTCGCCAGAGCCAACCCGCATGCAGTCGTTCCGGGTGCGCGAGTTCGTGCGGGCGGGCACTCCGGACATGGTCGTAGCCTGGCGCGATCAGTGGCTGCAGCGCGGACTGGAACTGCTGACGTCGCTGGGTCTGCCGGCGCGGTCCGACGTGGCCGCCGACCCCTTCTTTGGCCGCGCGGGCAAGATGCTTGCCGACGGACAGAAAGGGCAGAAGCTGAAGTTCGAGGTGCTGGTGCCGGTCATCTCGGCCGAGAACCCGACGGCGGTGTGCTCGTTCAACTATCACCAGGAGCATTTCGGCCACGTCTTTGGCATTCACACCGCCGACGATCAGGTGGCGCACACCGCTTGTCTAGGGTTTGGTCTGGAACGGTGTGTGATGGCGCTGTTCAAGACCCACGGCTTCGATGCGAAGCGCTGGCCCGCGCCCGTGCGCGCGCGCTTGTGGCCGTGACCCGCGCTCTTCCTCTCGACGCCGCGAACTACCCGCGGCATTCCCTGCACGGCGAGGACCGCGAGTGGGTCGAGAAGAATTGCTACGTCGACGTCTGGATCGAGGCGGTGCACGCCCTCGGCTGTGATCCGATGGCGATGTTGGGCTTTGTGGTCGCCGTCGATTTCGAGGGCGACCAGTGGACCTTCTTCAAGCCACCTCACGATGAGCTGCGCGAGCTGTACGGAATCGACGTTCAGGAGCTGAACGTCTGGCGTCCCCTGCGGGACCACACCCAGCTTTACATCGAGGGTGGCAAGCTGATTTCGACCGAGGCGGACGCCTTCTATCTGCCCGACACAGCTGGCACCGACTACCAGCGCCAGCACACCAAGAGCACGATCATCATCAACGAGTTCGATTTCGTGCAACGACGGATGGGGTACTTCCACAACGCCGGCTACTACGCGTTGGAGGGCGACGACTTCACGCACCTGTTTCGGGTGGGTTATCCCGCCGATCCCACGTTCATGCCGCTGTTCGCGGAAGCCGTCCGCGTCGATCGCGTCGTCAAGCGTCCCGCCGAGGAATTGCGAACGATCGCCCGGCGCCTGTTGACCAAGCACTTGGCCCGGCGACCGACGGACAATCCCGTGACCCGCTTCGGCGCGCGTTTCGCGACCGACCTGGCCTGGATTCAGGGCAACGGGTTGGCCTTTTATCATGCCTGGGCCTTCGCCACGATTCGCCAACTGGGTGCGGCAATGGAGTTGCTGGCGCTGCATCTGCGCTGGCTGGGCGACGATGCGTCGATGGCCGCGGCCGACCGGTTCGCGATGATCAGCACGCTGAACAAGGCCTTCATCCTGAAGGCGGCGCGGGCGGTGAACGCGAAGCGGGCGCTGGACGCGGGACCCATGTTCGCCGAGATGTCAGCGGCCTGGCAGGCCGGCATCGATGCGCTCGTGCGATGATTCTTCAGAACGCCTTCGTTCGCCTCGAGCCGCTGACCTTGGCTCACGTGGACGCGCTGCAAGAGGCAGCGCGCGATCGCTCGACTTTTGGCTTGGCGCCGGTGCCGAGCGATCGCGCCGAGATGCTGGCGTATGTGTCCGACGCGCTGGCCGATCAGGCGGCCCGGCGCGCGGTGCCGTTCGCGGTGGTGCGTGCCGAGGAAGTGGTGGGTTCGATTCGTCTCATGAATCTGGAGTGGTGGCGGTGGCCGGGGGGGCGGACCCTGGTCGACGGGGACCCGCGAGGGCCCGACGATCCGCCCGACGTGGTCGAGATCGGCCACGGTTGGTTGCATCCGTCGGCGCAACGGACGGCGGTCTTCACCGCGAGCGCACTCTTGCTGCTTGTCCAGTCCTTCGACATCTGGCGCGTCCACCGCGTGACGCTGAAGACCGACGTACGCAATCAGCGGTCGCGAACGGCCATCGGTCGCTTGGGGGGGCATTTCGAGGGCATCTTGCGAGCGCACATGCCGTCGGCCGATGGACGAATTCGGGACACCGCCATGTTCTCAATTGTGCGCGGCGAGTGGCCAGCCGTGCGATCACGGCTTGAGTCGTTTCTGGCTACCCCGCATACTGGATGACCCATGCGATCGGAGCTTCCGCGGATCAGCGTCGGAATTGATTTGGTTCGCGTCAGCCGCGTCACCGAATCGCTGGATCGTTTCGGCGACCGGTTCTTGCGCCGCGTGTTCACCGAAGGCGAGATTGCCTACGCCACCGCATCACCGACGCTGGCGCCGGAGCGGTTGGCCGCGCGGTTCGCCGCCAAGGAGGCCGCTATCAAGGCGCTGGACCTGGCCGAGCAGGGGGTGACCTGGCGTTCGATCGAGGTCGAACGCGAGCCACGTGGCAATTGCCGTCTGGTCCTGCACGGACCAGCCCGAAGGGCAGCCGACGCGGCTGGCTTCAACGAGCTGTCCATCAGTCTTAGTCACGAGGGCGACTACGCCACCGCGGTAGTGCTTGCGATACGCCAGGAGGACCTTCGATCATGATCAATCAGATTCGCAAAATTCTTCGAGACCACGGTCGCCTGAGCAAAGACGTCGACACTTTGCCGGAGACCTCTGACCTGTATCAAGCAGGCATGACCTCTCACGCCAGCGTGAACGTGATGCTAGCGCTGGAAGGGCACTTCGAGATCGAGTTTCCCGATCACATGCTGAAGCGCAGTGTCTTCGAAAGCATGGCGGCCATGCGCGACGCCATCCAAGAACTGACAAAGGCTGCGTGATCCCGGGGGTGCGCGGCATCATCGGACACCGGCGGGTGCTGGTGTCTGGATGGCAGGCGCGCGCCACGGCTCCCGGCGCCGTGGAATCACCAGCGGCGCTGGATGATGCGGGCTGGATTCCTGCGGACAGCACCGCCGCCGAGGCGCTGCGTCTGGCGGGGGCGTTCGCTCTGGAAGGACCCGTGCGTCGTTTCGATGGTGAAGACTGGTGGTTTCGCGCGCAGCTGCCCGAACTGAAGGGGGACAACCACGGGGAGCACGCCTTGGTGTTCGAAGGATTGGCCACGGTGGCTGACGTGTGGCTGGATGGCGTGCCGCTGCTGACGAGCCAGAACATGTTCTTGTCGCACGAGCGGGTGCTTCCTGCTGGCGCACGCGAGGTGGTGGTGCGTTGCCGCGCCCTGGATCCGTTGCTGGCGGCGCGTCGTCCCCGGCCACGTTGGCGGGCGCCCATGGTCGAGAACCAGCAGCTACGCTGGTTTCGCACGACCTTGCTGGGCCGCACGCCCGGCTGGTCCCCCCCGGCTCCTGTGGTCGGACCATGGCGTCCCGTCGTCGTCGAGTCACGCACGGGCTTCGTCGTGGACGAGCTCCGCATGCGGGTTCAGTTGACCGGCGAGCGCGGGCGGGTGGACGTCGTTTGTCGGTTGCGGTCGCTGGGCAACGTTCGATCGCCCCGAGCGGTTGAGCTGGTAGTCGAGCGCAATGGCAAGCAATACCGGACGGCCCTGGTCGCGCAAGGCGAGCGCTTCGAAGGCGCCCTGGAAGTCCCCGAGCCGGCCCGCTGGTGGCCGCACACCCACGGCGATCCGGCTTGCTACGACGCCCGTCTGGAGGTCGGCGGGAGCGCGGTGTCGCTGGGACTGATTGGCTTCCGCAAGGTCGAGTGGGACAACGACATGCGGCTGCGCGTGAACGGCGTCCCCGTGTTTGCTCGTGGGGCCTGCTGGACACCGCTCGAGGTGCTGCGGCTCACCAGCGATCGAAGTTCCTACGAAACGTCGCTGACCCAGGCGCGCGATGCGGGCATGAACCTGCTCCGCGTGGGGGGCACGATGGTTTACGAGAGCGACGACTTCTACGACCTGTGCGATCGGCTGGGAATCATGATCTGGCAGGACTTCATGTTCGCGAACATGGACTATCCCGATGACGATCCCGATTTCGTAGCCAGCGTGATCGAGGAGGCGAGGCAACTGCTGGGGCGCCTGCGAGCGCGTCCCTCTGTCGCCTTGCTATGTGGGAATTCGGAGGGGGAACAGCAGGCGGCCATGTGGGGGGCGCCGCGCGAGCGCTGGAGCCCGCGCCTGTTCCACGAGCTCCTGCCGACGCTGGTACGCGAGGAGGCGCCGGATTTCTTCTATTGGCCATCGAGCGCCCACGGAGGGGCGTTCCCCCATCAAGGCAACGTTGGAACGACGTCGTACTACGGAGTCGGAGCGTATCTTCGCCCGCTGGAGGACGCGCGGCGCGCGGAGGTCCGCTTCGCGAGCGAGTGCCTCGCGTTCGCGAACGTTCCCGAAGCGCCGGCCTTGTCGCCGTCGCTGCGCGTGCACCACGCTGCATGGAAGGCGCGCACGCCGCGCGATCTCGGCGCCGGTTGGGACTTCGACGACGTCCGCGATCACTACGTCGAGCGATTGTTCCGGGTGGATCCCGCACAGCTGCGCTACGCCGATCACGATCGATATCTGGCCCTGGGACGGGTGGCGACGGGCGAGGTGATGGCTCAGGTGTTCGGCGAATGGCGCCGCGCACGTTCCACCTGTCACGGTGGCGTGGTCTGGTTTCTGCGCGATCTCTGGCCGGGGGCCGGGTGGGGGGTGGTGGACGCCACCGGAACGCCGAAGGCTGCCTGGCACTACCTCCGTCGTGCGCTGCAGCCAATAGCGGCACATATCAGCGACGAGGGAGGCAACGGCCTGTACTTGCATGTCACCAACGATCGCCCGGAGACCCTGACGGCCGAGGTGGAGCTGGCATGCTATCGCGCCGGAGAAATTCCGGTCGCATCGGAGCGGCGCCCGATCGAGGTGCCCGCGCATCACGCGGGCGAGTTCGCCGTGGCGTCCTGGTTCGAGGGATTTCACGACGTCAGCTACGCCTATCGTTTTGGCCCGCCCGCGCAGGATCTGGTGGTGGCGACCGTGCGCGTGGGGGGCGAGATGCGCGCGCAGGCATTTCACTTTCCGGTCGGCCTGCCCAACACCCGCGAGGTTGACGTGGGCCTGGTCGCCGAGCTGAACGGTGATCGCGTGACTTTGCGAACCCGCCGTTTCGCCCAGTCCCTTGCGATCGAAGTGGAAGGGTTTCAGCCCGACGACGCGTACTTTCACATGCCCCCGGGCGGCGAACGTGTGATCGCACTGCGCCGCATCGCGGGAACGCAGAACGCGCGCGGCACGGTACAGCCGCTGAATGCCGAGGCGGGGGCCAAGATCAGGTGATCGAGGAACGGATTCGGCTGGGGGGCCTGGACGCAATCGCCGTCGGCGAGCGTGAGACCGCTCGGGTGGTGGCGGTCGTGCTGCACGGGTTTCAGATGGAGCCATCCGATCTGTCGCCGTTCGCGCATTCAATGCAGGCGCCGGCCTGGTTCTTGTTCCCGGAGGCGCCGCTCGCAGCCGCGGGTCGCGGTCGTGCCTGGTGGCACATCGATGTTCGCTCGCGCGACGAAGCCCTGAAGAAGGGGCCCCGCGACTTCGCGCCCCAGCACCCCCCTGACTTGCCGGAGGCGCGTGCGCGCCTGGCAGCCTTCGTGACGGCGGTGCGCGCGTCCCTGCCCGGAAAACGGCTGGTCGTGGCCGGATTTTCTCAAGGGGGAATGCTCGCGTGTGACACCTTCTTGCGCGACAACCTGCCCGTGGACGCGCTGGCGTTGTTGTCGGCCTCGCGCATCGCCTTTGACGAATGGACCCCTTATCTCGATCGCCTGCGCGGGCTGCCGGTGATGGTGAGCCACGGCGACGGCGACGCGGATCTCGCGTTCTCGGCGGGCGAGGCGCTGCGCGATTTTCTGACGAGCGCGGGGGCTCGGGTCACGTGGGTGCCGTTTTCGGGGGGGCACGAAATTCCCCTGGTCGTGTGGCGAAGCCTGCGCAAGTTCCTGCTCGCGACCTGACGAGCCGCCGTGGCGTTCTTGCGGGCTGTTATCGGAGCGATCGCACCACCGCAACGCCGATGGCGACCAGCGCCCCCAGCAAAACGGAGGCTGCGATCGCCAGCAACAGGCTCTGGTAGCGTTGCCACAGGGGCGCCTTGTGGCGGGGCGCGGGTGCGCTCTTTCTGCGATCACGGGATTTCTGTCGAATCCCTTCCGGATGAGGCGCCGGTCGACGTGAGGCCGGCGGACGGGCAGCCGCCGGTCGCCCTGCCGCGGGGCGAGCGGGGAGGTACACCGTCGGACTCTCGACCGCTGAAGCCGCAGCCGCGCGCTCGCCTTTGGTCCGGGCGGCCGCTGGTTCGGGCGCCATCGGAGCTGCCTTGGGCCAAACCGGATCCGAGTGGGCGTTGGACGAGACATCGGCCGGTCGTGGCGGTCGTTCCCCGTTGCGGCGATCCCACCACGGCCGGCGCGGTTCGGCGCCTGGGGCAGGCGGCGCCGGTGAGTCGGTCGGATCGTCGGCGGTCGTGCCGACCCGGACAAGGGGCGGAAGCCGGGCAACGGTCAACGAAGGCGCTGCAGACGGTTGCGACTTTCCCGCCATAGGCGAAAGTTGCGTCGGATCTTGGTTCGGATCCTCCGCCCGATCTTTCGCCGGATCCTGCTGTCGATCCGATGCGCGATCCTGGGGTGACGCCGGTTCCTGTTCAGGCGCCTCTCCAGGAGGCGCTGTGGATGGCAAGGCCGCCTCCGCTTCCGCCGTCGGGGACTGCAGGCGCGGTGATCCCGCGGTCTGTGATTGGCTGGGCCGTTCGGGCTGTGCTGGCGTTGGGAGTGCTTCGGCCGTCACCGGGGCGCGCGGTATCTCGGTCGAAACCGCGACGCGGCCGAGAATTGGAGCCCCCATCGGAAACTGCATGGTGACGGCGGGGGTCTGCTTCGCGTCCGCCGCCGAGAAAGGCAACCCTGCTTGCCCCAGGGGTACGGTCAGCCGCCCTCCGCCGGGCGGCGAATCCGCGCGCGGCGCCAGGGGGCTTGGCACACGCGGCGCCAGTCGGGGTGCGATCGGCAGCTGCGCAACATCACCTCCGCCCATCAGGGTCGCTTCCAAATCCTGTCGAATTCTTTGGGGTCGCGCGAACTGTCCGGGATCGGAGATCAGACCCTCGTTGCGCAGTTGGATCATCGATTTCAGGACCTCCAAGGCGCTGATGCCGCATTCGTCGACGATCTGGACGACGCTGCGCATGCCATCGCAGGCGTTCAAGACTTCGGTGAGTTGACCGAAGGTGCTGCTCAGATGATCGATCAGAGCATCGAGGTCCACCCGAAACACCGTGTTTGGCGTCCCCAGGCGTTCGAGCAGGACGGTCCACTCCTCGACGTAAGTCAGACCCGACGTCACCAGATCGCCCGGAGAACGACCCAGGATGTCGCGGCGGCGGAAGTTTCGCCACTCCAGGTTCAATGCGCCGCTGGTCCAGCATGCCAGGCGGTGAAACGCCTCCAGTCCCGAAGCGTGTCCGGCCTGTGCGTCGATGAGTCTGCCTTGATCGAAATACAGACTTCCGGGGACGCGGCCCGGCGCGCTCAAGATTCCGACACCGGAGCGACCGTTGCGTTGAATCAGCGCGACCAGATCCAACACATCCAGGTCGGCCAGATCGCAAGCGAACCCTCGCGGCGCCATGCTGGCGCCGCTGGTCGCTTCGCGCCGGGGCGACCCAAAAAGCAATCGAGCCCGGGTCATGACCTCCTTGGTGAGATCGCGGCCTGTCAGCCGGCAGTCGGCTCCTGCTTGGAATGCTTGCTGACGGCGGCCGGCAGCCAGACTGGTGTCGACCAGAATCACCGCGGCTGTCTTGCCAGTCGGCGATTGCCTCAACCGCGACACGAAAGCGAACCCGTCTGGCTCGCCCACGGCGACATCGGTCATCACCAACCCGGGGCGGGTCGTCTGAAAGATTCGCAAGCCCTCGGACCCGGTCGGGGCGGTCTCGACATCGAAGCCTTCGGAACGCAGGCCGGACTCCAGCGCACGCACGATTCCAGGATCCCGATGAACCAGCAAGACGCGACTATCCATGGTTCATTTTCTTCCGTCCTGATAACCGATAAGGCGAGACAACCCGGCACTTTATCCCATCCCCGCTGCGTTTGAGAAAATCGTATGATGAAAGGCGCGCGCGACGGTGGCGCCTGACTGGCAGGCTGTTGCGCGCCCGGCGGGACCGAGGGTGATTGTGTTAGGCTCCCGCTCCACCACACACCATGAAGATCATCGTTACCGGGGGCGCCGGATTTATTGGTTCCAACTTTCTGGCCAGGTTCGTGCCGCGGTATTCCCAGCATCAATTCGTCAACGTCGACAAGCTGACGTACGCGGCGAATCTGCGCAGCCTCGATGTTCTGGCGGACGCACCGAACTACCAGTTTGTCCGGGCCGATCTGGTCGAGGCGGCAGCGGTCGAGCAGATTTTCGACGCGCACCACCCGCAGCTGGTCATCCACTTCGCGGCCGAGAGCCATGTCGATCGCAGCATCGTGGGTCCGAAGGCGTTCATCGACACCAACGTCATCGGCACTTTCAACCTGCTGGAAGCCTGCCGCAAGGCCTGGCCCAAAGGCGAGACCGACGGCTTGCTTCACCACGTCAGCACCGACGAGGTCTACGGCTCGCTCGGACCCACGGGGTACTTCACCGAGGATTCCCGTTACGATCCGTCCAGCCCGTACTCCGCCTCCAAGGCAGCCAGCGATCATCTGGTGCGGGCCTATCACCGGACGTACGGCCTCCCGGTCAAGATCACGAACTGCTCCAACAACTACGGGCCCCGACAATTCCCCGAAAAGCTGATCCCGCTGATGATCGTCAACGCGCTGGAGGGCAAACCGTTGCCGGTCTATGGCGCCGGGGCCAACGTGCGCGACTGGCTGTACGTCGACGATCACTGCGAAGCCATCTGGACCGTCATCCAGCGCGGGCGGGTGGGGGAGACCTACAACATCGGTGGTAACGGCGAACGCAAGAACCTGGACGTGGTGCACGCGCTGTGCGCGGTGCTGGCCCAGGAAACGAAGCGGCCGTTGGCGGATTTCACCGGGCTGATCAAGTTCGTCGCGGATCGCCCCGGTCACGATCACCGATACGCCATCGACGCCTCGCGTGTTTCGGCCGAATGCGGCTGGACCCCGCAGGAAACCTTCGAGAGCGGTCTGGCCAAGACCGTGCGCTGGTATCTGGACAACCCCAGCTGGATCGAGGACGTCCGCACCGGCGAATACCGCAAGTGGATGGAACGCAACTACGGCGGGCGCGCCGAAGGGGGGGCCCATGGCGCGCCTTGAAAAAGGTATCGTCCTGGCGGGCGGTTCGGGCACCCGGCTGCACCCGCTCACCAAGGCCGTCAGCAAGCAGCTGATGCCGATCTACGACAAGCCGCTGATCTACTACCCGCTGTCGACGCTGATGCTGTCGGGCATTCGTAAGGTGTTGATCATCACCACCCCCCAGGACCAGCCGAACTTCATGACGTTGCTGGGCGACGGGAGACAGTGGGGCATGGAGATTTCGTACGAGGTGCAGCCCAGCCCCGACGGGCTGGCGCAGGCGATGATCATCGGCCGACGCTTCATCGACGGCGATCCGTCGGCGCTGGTGCTGGGGGACAACCTTTTCTACGGCCATGGCTTTCCCGATCTGCTCCTCAAGGCAGCCGAGCGGCCGGTGGGCGCCACCGTGTTCGCGTACTGGGTGAAGGACGCCACCGCGTACGGCGTCGTGGATCTCGATGCCAGCGGGCGCGCGCTCAGCCTGGAAGAGAAGCCCGCCAATCCGAAGTCGCAGCTGGCGGTGACCGGCCTCTATTTCTACGACGGTCAGGCCGCCGAGCTGGCGGCGTCGCTGAAACCTTCGCCGCGCGGCGAGCTGGAGATCACCGACCTCAATCGTCTGTACATGGCCAAGGGGCAGCTGCACGTCGAGCGGATCGGTCGGGGTGTGGCGTGGTTGGATACCGGGACGCCCGACAGCCTGTTGCAGGCAGCGACCTTCATTCAGACCTTACAGTCGCGCCAGGGACTTCAGGTCGCCTGCCCCGAAGAGATCGCCTTTCAAAAGGGCTGGATCGACGCCAAGCAACTGGCGGACATCTCGACGCCTTTGCGCAAGACGGCCTATGGCCAGTACTTGCTGGGATTGCTGGAGGCGTAGCCGCGCTTCTGCGCGCCTACGAGAATCATCATGAAAGTCACGCCGCTGTCCCTCCCCGAGGTGCTGCTGATCGAGCCCGATGTGTTTGGAGATGCGCGGGGGTACTTCATGGAGACGTGGTCCCGCGAGCGCTACGCGGCACTCGGGGTCGACGTGCCTTTCGTGCAAGACAACCTGTCGCGATCCTCGCGCGGCGTGCTGCGCGGGTTGCATCTGCAAAATCCGTTCACGCAGGCGAAGCTGGTCATGGTGCCCGTGGGGGAAGTGTTCGACGTCGTGGTGGATGTGAGGGTGGGCTCGCCGCGGTTCGGGCAGTGGGCCGGCGCCGTGCTGTCGGCCGAGAACAAGCGTCAACTTTTTGTTCCGGAGGGTTTCGCGCACGGCTTCTGCGTGACCAGCGACGACGTGCTGTTCGCGTATAAGTGCAGCGAACTTTATCACCCGGAGACCGAGCTGGGCGTCGCGTGGAACGATCCGCGCCTGGCGATCGCCTGGCCTGTGACGGCGCCCGCGGTCTCGCGCAAGGACGGCGGATACCCGACGCTGGCCGAAATCCCCGTCGAAAGGCTGCCCCGCTATGTCGGCCCCTGAGACCACGGTTGGCGCGTCGGAGGCGCCTGCGATCCTGCTGCTGGGGGCTGACGGAATGCTGGGACGCGCGTTCTCGGAGCGGCTCGTTCGCGACGGCATCCCGTTTCGGCCGTTGACGTATCCGACCATCGATCTGACGTCGGAAGACAGCGTGGCGCGCGCGTTCGCCACGCCGGTGACGCTGGTGATCAACTGCGCCGCCTGGACGGACGTCGACGGTGCCGAGACGCGCGAGGCTGAAGCGACCGCCGTCAACGGAGAGGGCACCGGTCGTCTGGCCCAGGCCTGTCGGCGCGCGGGGGCGCGCCTGGTGCATTTCAGCACCGACTATGTGTTCAATGGCGCTGCCACCACGCCCTACGCGCCCGACGCTGCCCGCGATCCCGTCAATGCGTACGGGCGTTCGAAGGCGGTCGGCGAGCGCCTGCTGGAGGCATCCGGCTGTCGCTACCTGACGATCCGGACGAGCTGGCTGTACGCGCCGTGGGCGAAGAACTTCGTGCGCACCATCGCCGAACTGGCGCGCAAGCGCGACAGCCTGCGGGTGGTCGCGGATCAGCGCGGGCGTCCGACCAGCGCCGAGGGACTGGCGGCAGCGTCGCTGGCCCTGATCCGCAAGACGGAAGACGCGGCGTCTCCCGGGTTGACCCTTCACGTCACGGACGGCGGCGAATGCAGCTGGTTCGATTTCGCCCGAGAGATCGCCGCGCACGTCGCGCCGACGTGCCAGATCGTGCCTTGTCTGGCGGCGGAGTACCCGCGGCCCGCACGTCGCCCGGCCTACAGTGTGCTGGATCTGACCCCGACCGAGGCTCTGTTGGGACCGCTCCGCTCCTGGCGCGAAGCGCTGGCCGATGTCCTTGGCCGCCTGGAAACATGACGCGTACGCATCCTGTTACATCCCGGCCTCTGTGACACCTGGTCGTTCGCGGACGCGTGGCGCGGCTTCCCCCGTGAGGTAAAGTCTCAGCCGATGACGCCGAGCGAACGAGATCAGGACGGTCGGTCCAGCGTCCTGCTCGGTCCAGACGTTGTCTTGAAGGTGGATTCGCGGATCTCTACGGGCAGTTATGCTGCCGTGGTCGGGCCGACCAGCGAGTTCTCGAACGGTCAGGAGTTGGTCGAAGGCCAGGTCGTCCTGTCGACCGTCCGGGCCTTCGAGCGCCGACTGGTCGCCCTCGTCGATGGCCGTCGCCCGGTAAAGGAACTGATCCACCTCTCGGGCCTGTCCGAGGCCCAGGCCAAACGACACCTGGCGTCCTTGTGTCGACGCCGCGTCCTGATTCCGAACGACGCACCTCAGTCGCCCGATCCGGCGGCACCCGTGGAGACGGAGTCCGGCGATTCGCGCAAGACCCCGTCGTGGGAATCCAAGGCGCGCCCGATGTCGACCGATCAGGACCAGACGGTGGTTGGAGTTCGCGTGTCCGATCTGGAGGCGGCGCGGAAGGTCGACGGGGCGGAACCGGGCGTGCCAGCGCCACGCCCACCGACGGACGACGCCGACACGGAGCGCGTCGCCATCGGTACGCTGCAAGACGCCCGTGGTGGTCCGCAGCCGCCGCACAAGGGCAAGCCGGGCAGTGGCCCCAACAGTTTCAAGCCTAGCGTCACCGCGTTCTGGATCCCTTCCCCCGTCGAGGAAGCGGCGATCGCGTTGGAGGCCCCCGTCCGCCCGCCGCGAGGGGCATCGCCAGCACAAGGAACCATCGTCGTGAGGGGGGCACAGACGGGCGCGGGGTCCCAGCCTACCCCTGCCCCGTGGACCTCGCCGTCGGGCTCAGGTTCGGGACCTATCCCTTCACCCGCCGCGGTGGGGCGAGACAAGAGCGCGCCGACCCCGTTTCGCCTGGGCGGCTACGAGATCGCGACGCGTTTGGACCAAAGCGGTGGCGCGTCGATCTACGTCTGCCGCCGCGCGGGGGGAGGCCCTGGGTCGCGGTTGTTCACGTTGAAGGTGGTGCAGCAGCGTTCAAGTCAGGCCACCGAGGTCAGCCAGGCGTTTCGACGCGAGGCCCGCGTGGGCGCACTGTTGAATCATCCCAACCTGCAGACGGTCGTGGACGTCGGGTCGTATCACGAACAGGCGTTTCTGATCCTCGACTACGTCGAGAGCATCCCGCTGTCGGAACTGATGAGCCGCCCCACCCGGATGCCGGTTCCTGTGTTGATCTCGATCTTGCTGGACGTGCTGCAGGGCTTGAAGAGCGTGCACGACGTGGTGGACGAGCAGGGAATGCGGCTGGGCCTGGTACATGGCGATGTCGTTCCCCACAACATCCTGGTCGGCACCGACGGTAACGCCCGGCTGATCAACTTCGGGAGCGCGCGCTTTGGCTCTGACGGCCGGGTGCTGGAGATCGCGCCCCTGCCGACGGGACATCCGGGTTTTCTTTCACCCGAGCAGCTGTGCGATGCCCCGCTGGACGGTCGCAGCGATCTTTTTTCACTGGGCGTCGTGATGTGGGGGGCCCTGACCGGGCAGTCACTGTTCGAGGCCGAAACGCACGATCTGACCGTCGCCAACATCTTTCGCAAGCGCATCCCACCCGCCAGCGAGTTCGGCGCGCCGCCTGGCCTGGACGAGATCTTGATGAGGGTCCTTTCCCGTTCGCCCGAAGGGCGCTACGCCAATGCGGCCGCGATGGCCGAGGCGCTGTCGCGGGTGGCCGCCAGTCACCGTATTAGCGGTTCGCCAGCAGACGTGGGGCGTTGGGTGCGGCGTGAGTTTGCAGACACCGTGGCCGAGCGACAGCGGCGCATCCAGGCGGTATTCGGGGGCGGGCCGGTGGTCGCTCCAGGGGCAACACCGCCGTCGAATCCAGTGATCCGGTCGCCTTCGCTGGCCACCCTTGTTACCGAGGCACCGCTTCCGCAGCAATCGTCGGCGGTCACCACCTTCAAGGGAAGCGTCCCGCCTTCCGTGGTTGCGCCCCGGATCCAACAACCTCACCAGGGCCCCGCCCCGCGGCCGCCCATGAGGCGCGAGCAGCTGGCGGCCGCCGCGACCGAACAGATGGCGACGCGCTCCAAGACCACCAGCCGCCTTCGGTGGCGCGTGGTCCTGGTGTCGGGACTGATCGCATTCCCGGTGACTCTGGCTCTGACCTACTTCGCATCGGCTCCATTGATGCGGCGGCTGTATCCGGCCACGCCCGAGCGAGCCCCCATCGCGCCGGCGGGACCCGATCGCGGCCACCCGGCAGGAGGCCTTCCGGCGGCGTCTGAACCGTCCTCTCTCGAGCCGGCTGCCGCGGCCGTGCCGTCGGGGTCCGAGGTCCCATCGCCGCCGGGCGCGGACCTCAATCCGAAATAGCCAGCGCGAAACCGTCGGTCGGGATTCACGGCGACCGGTCGGCCGCCGGCTGGCGGGGATCTCGTGATAGCCTGGGCCCAACTCCATGACCGTCCAGCGACGCCTGACCGCCCTGTTGAAGGGCATGCGACCGAAGCAGTGGATCAAGAACTTGTTGGTGTTCGCTGGCTTCGTCTTCACGCTGAATGATCGCTGGCGTCCCTTCACACCCACGATGTGGGACTTCTTGCTGCGATCGCTGGCGGCCTTCGGACTGTTTTCGCTGGTGTCCAGCTCGGTCTACCTGCTGAACGATGTCCGCGACGTCGCGAAAGATCGGCTGCACCCCACCAAGAAGAATCGTCCGATCGCCGCGGGACACCTGCCGCCCGCGGTGGCGACCGCGGTGGCGCTGTTCCTGATGCCCGCTTGCTTGGTGGCGGGGTATTGGCTGAGTCCCGCGTTCGCGGGCGTGGCGCTGGCGTATTTGGTCATGCAGTTCGGCTACATCTTCGCGCTCAAAGAGGTCGTGCTGCTGGATGTCTTCGTGCTGGCGATCGGCTTCGTCATGCGTGCCGTCTCGGGAGCGGTCGCCATCGGCGTTGATATTTCCCCGTGGCTGTACACGGTGACGTTGCTGGGCGCGCTTTTCCTTGGCCTTTGCAAGCGGCGCAGCGAGCTGGTGCTCCTGGATCGGAACGCCGGGGGCCATCGCAAGATTCTCGAGCTTTACACGCAGTCGCTGCTGGACAGCCTCATCAGCATCGTGGCGTCGTCAACCGTCATGGCGTACTCGCTCTACACGTTCACGTCGCCAAAGCAGCCGGGCAACAATCTGATGATGCTGACGATTCCGTTCGTCATTTTCGGTCTATTCCGCTACGTGTATCTGGCCCACACGCACAACGCCGGGGGCAGTCCCGAGGAAGTTTTCCTGAAGGACAAGCCGCTGATCGCCACGCTCGTCTTGTGGATTGTCACGACGGGCCTGGTGCTGTTCTTGGGGCGGCAGACCTGAAGATCCCGCCGGGAATTCGTGTGGCTCAGCGAGGAACGGCGGAACGCCTGACCCGGCGGTAATCCCACCACAGGAAAACGGCGCCCAGGATTTCGCCTGCCAGGGTCACGGGACGGATGACCGTCCCGAGGTGTTGGTGGAGACCGCTGAACGGATAGAACGGGAAGCGCCAGCCGAGCAGGGGCCACAGCAATGTCTCCCGATCCAGCGATAGACCGACGACGTCTAGCAGGAGATGCGTCGCAACGCCCAACGCCAGAGCGCGCGCTGGCGCCGCCCGGGTGATCAGCGCCGCGCCCCACAGCGCCGCAAGCAACAGCCCCGTATGTCCAAAGGTATGCGTGCCGGAGATGAGTCCCAGCGCGTCTCCGTGCTTGCCTGTCCACCAGGACGCCACGTAGTACATCGGCTTGTCGATCAGGTCGGGGAGCAACGTTCCGACCAGGAATGTGTTCTTCGCACGCCGGTCGAAGCGACGGTAGAAGGGAGTGGCGATGGCCTTGCCTAGGCCCAGATGACCGAGAGCGAACATGCTGTTCTAGCCTGCCGACCTTCGCCGTTTTTTTTGAGCGGCTACTTGTCGAGCGGCTTCTCGCCGTGCCGAGCCAGGTGGGCGCGCAGCCCCTCGTACTGCTGTTCCAGGTGCCAAGGCACGTCCGCGTACACGTCCTCGAACATGGTGCGCAGGGGAGGCTTGGGCGCCACGGCTTCGGCGTAGCGAAGCGCGTCGGTGATCTCGGCGGTGATCTCGTCGCGCCAGGTGGCCTCGACGCCGGCGGTGATCTCGCCCTTGCGCAGCAGATACTTGCGATAGCGATCGATCGGATCGCGCGCTTCCCATTCCTTCGGCTCGGTCGGGTCCCGGTACACCGACGGATCATCGGACGAGCTGTGGGCGCCCCTCCGATAGGTGCGAGCTTCGATCAGGGTCGCGCCTTCGCCGCGACGGCCGCGCGCTGCCGCCTCCCCGACCACGTGCACCATTGCCAGCGCGTCGTTGCCGTCGACCAGGACGCCGGGCAGGCCATAGGCGATGGCTTTTTGCGCGAAGGTGGGCGTCACGGTCTGCACCGAGCGCGGTGCCGAGATGGCCCAGCCGTTGTTGCGACACACGATGATGGCCGGGACCTTGTACAGGCCCGCGAACAGACAACCGCTGTGAAAAATGGGCGTCGAGGTGCCGCCATCGCCGAAGAAAGCGACGGCCACGTCGTCCTTGTGCTGCAGCTTGGCAGCCCAGGCCGTCCCGACCGCGTGGGGAATCTGGGTGGCCACCGGCGAGGCGACGGTGACGAAGTTGAGGTGCCGCACGCTGTGGTGAACCGGCATCTGGCGCCCCTTGACGGGATCCTCGGCGTTGCCGAACAGCTGGCACATGAACGTGCGCAGCGAATACCCGCGGTAAAGCGCGGCGCCCACCTCGCGGTAGGCCGAGTAGAACCAGTCGCTGGTACGCAGTGCGGCGGCGGCCCCGATGTGGGTCGCCTCTTCGCCAAAGGTCGAGACGTAGAAGCCCAGCCGGCCCTGGCGCTGCAGGCGCAACATCCGCTCGTCGATCATGCGGATGCGGATCAGCGCGTGCAGCAGCTTGCGGTGCTCGTCGCCCGTCAGGCGCGGCTCGCGCTCGGGGTGAACGACTTGCCCCTCGTTGTCGATGACGCGTACGACTTCCAGTTTCACGAGAACACCGTCCGGCTGATTATGCGCGACCCAAGGTGCTGTCAAGCGCGGGCCGTGGTAGGTGATCAGGCGCCATGGAATGGATGCAGACGATGAAGCCGCGAGATGTCCTGAGCTACCTGGGCCGGGACTACATCGTGGAGGGGGTGCTGACTTACAAGCTGGGCGGAAAGACCTACCGATTGGTCCGCGCCGCCGACGGCGCCGCCGCGCTGTGGGTCGAACCCCTGAGCGACGAGCTGGACGATCGCCTGCTGCTGCTGACGGAGGTGCGCGACCTGCAGATCGGAACGCCGCCCCCGGCGTCCATCTCGTACCGCAACAACACGTTCGTGACGCGGCTGTCGGGCTCGGCCACCGTCGAGATCACCGGCACCGTTCCGGCGCGCGTCCCGGGCGCGGTCGAGGTGTGGCGCTATCGCGCCGCGGGCGATCTGTTCCTGCAGATCGAGGCCTGGCCCACGGGCAAGGTGGTGCTGTACGGCGAATCGGTCCACAAGGGCATGGTGGATGTCCTCCCCGGGTCCTAGCGCCGTCGCCTGGGACCTGGCCTGATGTCCAGCGGCTTCGGAACGCTGTTTCGCATCGCGACCTGGGGCGAATCGCACGGTCCTTCGGTCGGCGTGGTGATCGACGGCTGCCCGCCGCGATTGCCCATCACCACCGAAGAGATTCAGCTGGAGCTGGGGCGCCGGCGGCCGGGGCAAAGCTCGATCACCACCCAGCGCAAGGAGCCCGACCAGGTCGAGATCCTCTCCGGCGTGGCGGACGGCCTGACCCTGGGAACGCCCATCGCGCTGCTGGTGCGCAACCTCGACAACCGCGGCGGCGATTACGACGAGATGCGGACCAAGTTCCGCCCCTCCCACGCCGACTTCACCTACCAGGCCAAGTTCGGCATCCGGGCCTGGCAGGGCGGGGGTCGCGCCAGCGCCCGGGAGACGGTCGGACGTGTGGCGGCCGGCGTGCTGGCGCGCAAGGCGGCGGCATCGGTGGCGGGACACGCCATCGACATCGTGGCGTACGTGACCCAGGTGAAAGGCCTGATCGCCGACGTCGATCCCGCGACCGTCACGCGCGACGCGGTCGAAGCCAACATTGCCCGCTGCCCGGACGCCGCCAAGGCGGTCGAGATGATCGCCGCCATCGACGAGGCCCGCAAGGCCGGTGATTCGCTCGGGGGCGTGGTCGAGGCGGTGGCGCGCGGCGTACCGACGGGCTGGGGCGAGCCGGTGTTCGACAAGCTGGAGGCCGATCTGGCCAAGGCCATGATGTCGCTGCCGGCCGCCAAGGGCTTCGAGATCGGCAGCGGTTTTGGCGGGGTGTTGTTGACCGGGTCCCAGCACAACGATCCGTTCTTCAACCAGCAGGGGCGCATCCGCACGCGCACCAACCGGTCAGGGGGCATCCAGGGCGGCATCTCGAACGGCGAGGACATCGTGATTCGCGTGGCGTTCAAGCCCACGGCGACGATCCTGCGCGAGCAGGAGACCGTCGATGACACCGGCGCGGCCACCACGATCAAAGCCCGCGGGCGTCACGATCCCTGCGTGCTGCCGCGTGCGGTCCCGATCGTCGAGGCCATGATGGCGCTGGTGCTGGCCGATCACGGCTTGCGGCAGCGCGGGCAGGTTGGGGGATGATCACACGATCGCTGTGGTGGCTGACCCTGGTCGGTACGCTCGGCGGCGAGGCGGCCTGTGCCACCGCCCCGGCGACCCAGCAGGATCAGCAACAACAGGCGATGATGGCGGCTGCGCAGCCACCCGCCCTTCCGCCACCCATCGACGTTCAGGGGCAGCAACAGGCGGCCCTGGCGGCCAGCACGACCAACGCGCTTCCACCGGCGCGGATTGACGGAAAGCCGATCTCGGCCGCCAGCTTGGCGGCGCATCAGACAGCCACCGGTCTTCCGCGGGCCGAGGCGCTGACGGATCTGATCGACGTGACCCTGTTGCGTGAAGCGGCCACCAAGCGTGGGATTGCCGTGCCTGGCGGAACGCTGACGCCGGAAGCGCGCGAGGGCGTGGAGCGCAAGTTGGCGACGACCCTGGCGCTGGAACTGCCGCCTGAAACGGTATCGCTGGTGGTGGATCATGCCTGGGTCAAGAACGCGTCGACGCCCGCGGGACGCGCCGCGCAGCGAAAGGCGATCGACCAGCTCCACGCTCGTGCCGTCGCAGGTGAGACGGTTCCGGCCGGCTTTCAGAAGCTGACTGGCGTGAAGGCTGCGGACTGGCACATCGGCGACCACGAAGAGTATCCCGTCAGCGTGGTCCCGGCCGACGTGCGCGAGCTGGGCGCGGGCAGCCTATCGTCGGTGACGGCGGGCGACGGCGGCCTTCACCTGTTCAAGATTCATCAGCGCAAGTCCACGCCACCGGCGCTGAGCCTGGTGCACGAAGCGGTCCGCCAGAACTTGCTGGAAGGGCGGATCATCGAGGTGATCCAGGTCCCTGAGGCGCCGCCCGAAGCTCAGCGCGCCAACTGAAGGTCGCGTCGCGGTTGCGACGTCTGCAGTCACTTCATCCGCGCCACGGTCGCGTGGCGGAAGCAATCCGTCGTGTGATCGTTGACCAGCCCGGCGGCCTGCATGAAGGCGTAGACGATGGTCGAGCCCACGAACGAGAACCCACGCTTCTTCAGATCGGCCGCGATCCGATCGGACAGCGGCGTTCGCGCCGGCACGTCGGCGCGGGCGCGCGGCCGGCCCTGCAGGGGACGTCCATCGACGAACTTCCAGATGTAGGCATCGAAGCTGCCATGCTGTGCCTGAATCTCCAGGAAGGCGCGGGCGTTGCGTATCGACGAGCGAATCTTGGCGCCGTTGCGGACGATCCCGGCGTTGGCCATCAGCCGGGCCTCGTCGCCCGCGTCGAACCGTGCAACTTTCTGGGGGTCGAAGTTCAGGTACGCCTGGCGGTACGCATCGCGCTTGCGGAGGATCGTCAACCACGACAGACCCGCCTGCGCGCCGTCGAGGATCAGCTTCTCGAACCAGTGCCGATCGTCGTGGACCGGTACGCCCCACTCCTGGTCGTGATAACTGCCGAGCAACGGATCGCTGGCAGCCCAGAAGCACCTGGGCGGCCCTGACGGGGGCGATTGGGGCTGGATCGCGTGCGCCGCTCCGGCCTTGGGGCGCGCCTTGCGCGGGGGTGCCTTCTGGTTGGCGCTGGTGCCGGTCTTGGTTCCAGAGGCCTTCTTGCCCGGCGGTTGGGTGGCGGCGGGACGTCTGCGGCTCATGGCAGCCATTTTGTTAACACGGCGGGCGAGGGCGCGAGACGGCGGGTTGCGGCCTGGCGTCCGTCGATGCAGTGTTGGCTGGCGTGTCGCCCCCGACCTCCCAGTCGATGCCCGCGTCGATGGCCGCTTTGCAAAGCGCCACGCCGCCGACGTGGCTGGGGCGTTCGCGCTGGTCGCTCTTGAAGGACGTGCTGGTGGGCGGACGTCGCAAAGGGGAGCGTACCCGTCAGCTCTGGGGACTGTTCCTGGGCTACGTTCGCCCAGGACTTCTTCGCCGGCGCCTGGAGCGTCTGCGCGAGCTGGGACACATCCAGGCGATGCCCACCGCCGCCCAGATTTTGGTCGCCGCGCGCGATCAGATCATCCTGGGCGCCAGCGAGGAGACCAAGCTGTTCTACCGGAGCCAGGGCATTCCCTGGTTCTTTCACAATCTGAGGCGGTTCCTGTCGGGTCCGGCGTTGATGCTGGATCCGGCGGGTGTGTTCTCGCCGCGTGACACGATCATTCACCACATCTTCCAGACGTTTCATCGCCATCCCGTCTACGACCTGGTGTTGTTGCGCGGGTTCCCCGACGGGCTCGACGAAGCGGAGCGGCAAGCCCGGGAGTTGACCGCCGGCACCCACCCCAGCCAGCGCGCGTTGGCCGCGTTGATCGAGGATGGTTCGTATCACGGGCGCATTCTGGACGAGGTGCGCGCGTTCCGCGCCGATCCCTTCGTGGCCCCCCGTCCTATCCCGCCTGGCCTGGTCAGCGATCCGTGGCTGATGCTGGCGATGGACCAATTCAAGGATCTGCGCGGCTTCACCGACTATGCAGCGCGGTTGAAGGTCGGCCTGGCCGACGCGCTGCTGGCCTGGGCAGGCGTGGCCTGGAACGAGACGCTGGGCGCGGCGCTACGGGTCAAACTCGGCCCGCGGCACGTCCGCGTCGAGGGCTGCGATCCTGAGCTGGTCACCCGGTATCTCGGCGACACGCCGCCCGGCTAACGGCGGCCCAATCATTTCCGCAGCCAGGCGTAGGCGCCGGCCAGCGCATCGTGGCCCCCGGTCACCAGGGGTTCGCCGTGGCCGACGATCAACCGTTCGCCGGCCCGGTCCAGGAGCGCGTCGACGCTGCGGCGGGCGGCCTTCCGATCGTTGAAGGCGGTCCACCGGATGAAGCGACTCAAGGCGGTCCGATCATAGAAGCCCATCAGGCGCGCATAGGTTGTGGTCCATCCGTGGGTCGGGCGTCCGATGTTTTGCAGCAGATCGGCGACCACCAGCGTGCGCGTCGGATGATGAAACAGCGCCGTCTCGCGCAACCGGAAACCGTCGACGGGCAGTTCCTCGATCCCGCCTGACGCCGTCAGCTCGGGCGCGGGGTCGGAGCCAGGGCCGTGCCAGCGATCCACCCGCAGGCCCGGGTGCTTCTTGGTCAGGCCCGGCGGCGCGTGAACGTGGGCGGCGGGAAAGGCGGCCGCCCAATCCCCGATCCACAGGTGATGAAACAGGTTCGGCGCATAGAGGTGCGCGACGGTCCCCCGGGCATCGACCGCCGCGCGCCGCTGTGGCGTCAGCGCCAGCGGCGAGAACACCAGGAGGCTGCGGTCGGGAAGTCGCAGCACCACCATGGTCGATGTCAGCTGGAGCCCCAGGAAGCGAACCGGCGCCTGGGCCCGCCATACCCCCTCGGCGAAGGCCACCAACCCGTCGGATGAAGACGTGTCTTGCATGAGAAGCAGTCAAGCGCCCTTGACCAACATTGTCAAGCCGCCTTGACCAAATGTCCCGCGCCACGCTAGACGAACCCATGCCCACCCCGAAGGATTCACCCGTGTCGACCGCGGAGCGCCGGCAGTTCTTGGCGGCGCGCGATCAAGCCACGTTGCAGTTGTTGTTCAAGGCTTCACGACTGGTCAACCAGCAGGCTCTGGCCCGCGCGGCCGCCAGCGCCGGGGGCGCCGGCGTGTCGGTGCGGCCGGCGCACACCGCGCTGTTCCCCCACCTGGACTTCGACGGAATCCGCCTCACGGACCTGGCGACCCGCGTGGGGGTCACCAAGCAAGCCGTCGGGCAGCTGGTCGACGACCTGGTTGCCGCGGGCATGGTCGAACGCCTCGAGGATCCGGCCGACAAGCGCGCCAAGCGGATCCGCTTCTCGCGCAAGGGCTACGCCGCCCTGATGCACGGACTGGGCGTCCTCCGCGAGCTCGAGCAATCCTTGGCGGCGACCCTGGGCGCGCGCCGGATGCGCGACCTTCACGAGACCCTGACCTTGATGATCGCGTCCCTCGAGACACCCGAGCCCCGTCGGGGCGTGGCCGTCTGAAGGCTCTGCTCAGTCTTTCATCGAGGCGCCGCCCGCAAGCGCCGGTAGTCGGCGACCACCTCGGACAGCGGTCGGGCCCCGCCAGCCGCGGTCCGCCGCAGGTCGCGCCCGGTGACCGCCGCCAGCGCGTTGACCGCCAGAATCCGGGTGCGGACGTGCTTCGAATCGAGCGCCGCGGTCGCCGCGGCTACCACCTCCCCATCGCCCAACGCGGCGGCGAGGCCCAGCAGCGCGTCGCGGACCCAGTCCGCTCGCGGCGCCTCGGATTGCCACATCCGTGAGAACAACTGCCGGTCCGGCGGGACGGCGGCAACATCGGCGAAGGTCACCGGCAGCAGGTCGGCGATTGCCGTCCAAGCGATGTCCAGCGGCGCCCGCTTCTCCTCGGCCAGGCTGTTCACGTAACCTTCCCAGGTGTCGGAGGTTCGTTCAGCCTCGGGCCCACGCAGGACGATCTCGATGTGCTCGTCGTGGGTGGTGGCCTTCACCGAAACGGACTGGGTTTCGCCTGCGACCGGCGGGGGAAGCGCAACCTCGACCCGCGCCGCCAGGGCGGCCCGCACCAGGAACAAAGCCTTGCGCGCGCGCTCAGGCTCTACGTGGGCGCGCGCCACAGTGATCGCGGGCGGCGGTCCGTCCAGCTTGGGGTTCCGATCGGATGTCAATCGCACGGCGCGGACATCGCCCCCTTCGGCGGCCATATCCAGACTGATCAGCGTGGCGTTCCCCCCGTGGCCGTGCGCACGCAGACCATCCACATGAACCGGCGCATCGACCGCAACCGCTGGGACACAGGGGAAGGTCACGCGAGCACGGACGCGTGGTTGCGAGCGTGCTTCTTCCACGCGACGGATCAATTCTGCCGCGACCAGCCTCTCGGCCTCGTCGTCGTGCGCGCAGACCGGCGCGGCCGCCTTGGGGGGATGCGCGCCTCCGGCGGAGGAGAGGGCGCTGGCCCCTCCACCTGCAGTGGGCGGACTGGCCGCTGCCGGGCGCCGCTCGCAAGCGCAGCCGATCCCCGCCCACACCAACACAAGCAGGCCGGTCGCTCGTCGCACGCCCATCGCACGACGGGATCGGCAGAAAATACTCATGGCCAGGCGATCTGATTGCCGTTCCGTTCCCACCCCTGCACCCGCGTGATCCAGGCGGCCTGCTGCCCTCGATCCGTACCGTGTCCGGTGTCGTCGTCGTAGGCCTCACCCATCGCCAGCGCGCGTGCGTTCTTGGCCGCAATCAGCTCATTGACGGTCTGTTGTATGGCGGCGCCGTCTGCACCAGTGACAGCCGCGAGCTCATGCTCCATTTCACGCCCGACCAAGGTGGCCATGACGTAGTGAAGCCGCTCGTGACTCAGCAACAGCGCCGTCTTGCTACCTGCCACGACCCAGCTGTCGGCTGGTAGCAACCGGACCACCGCATTCACGGTGGTCACCCGCATCTGACCGGCGGATCCGCCGGTCGAGTAGTGCGCGGTCAGCTCGTAGCCCGTCGAGGCATCGAAACCATCCGGTGATTCCCTGACGACCCGGTAGTGCGTCCACGTGACCCCGTGCGGAAGCGGCAAAAACTGGATGGCCATGGCGATGCCCCCTTGTGCAGAGGACCTTATCAAAGGCCGGCCGGGCAAACCGTGCGACGAAATCGTCCAGTTGGCCCCGGCCCGTCTGACGATGGCCGCGGGACCTGCTGGCGCGCGTCGGCCCGCTTCGCCCGCGCCGTGAGGGAATCCCCACGGGCGAGCTGGGCAGGCGTGGATGACGCCGGGTTACGCCCAGGCGCGAGCGCCGTTGGCGATCTGGGGCGGGCTGTTGGGATCGGTCTTGCCGCGTCCGCCCCCGGAGTAGGGGTGATCCTTCACCACCGCCAGCGACGAGCGGGTGAGACGTTCGATGTCGCGCAAGTACGCGCGCTCTTCGCCGTCGCAGAACGACAGGGCGACGCCCCCCGCACCCGCGCGGGCCGTGCGGCCGATGCGGTGCACGTAGCTCTCGGGCTCGTTGGGGAGCTCGAAGTTGATGACGTGGCTGACCCCATCGACGTCGATGCCGCGGGCCGCGATGTCGGTCGCCACCAGCACGCGGATGCGGCCGTCGCGAAACGCCGCCAGCGCCTTCTGGCGCGCGCCCTGGGACTTGTTGCCGTGGATGGCTTCGGCGCGGATCTGCGCACTATCCAGGTCGCGCGTGACCCGATCAGCGCCGTGCTTCGTGCGCGTGAACACCAGCACCCGCTTCATGGCCGGATCGCGCAGCACCTCGCGCAGCAACGGACGCTTGTCTTCTTTCTGGACGTGCAACACCCACTGGGTGATGGCGGGCGCCGCGCTGGCGACGGGATTCACCGCGATCTTGGCCGGGTTGCGCAGGATCTGGTCGGCCAGCTTGGCGATGTCCGGCGGCATGGTCGCCGAGAACATCAGGTTCTGCCGCGCCGTCGGAAGCTTGGTGATGATCTGGCGAATCGGCTTGATGAAGCCCATGTCCAGCATCCGATCGGCCTCGTCGAGCACGAACACCTCGACGTCGCCCAGGCGCACGTGGCCCTGGTCCATCAGGTCGATCAACCGGCCCGGTGTGGCGACGATGATGTCGGTCCCGCGGCGGAGGGCATCCACCTGCGGACCTTGTCCGACGCCGCCGAACACCGTGGCGCGCGACAGGCGCAGGTGACGGCCGTAGGTGCCGAAGCTGTCGGCCACTTGCACGGCCAACTCGCGGGTGGGGACCAAGATCAGGGCGCGGGGTCCGCCTCGGCGCGCGACGCCGTCACGGGGACGGGCCAGCCGTTGCAGGATCGGCAAGGCGAAGGCGGCCGTCTTGCCGGTGCCGGTCTGCGCGCATCCCAGCATGTCGCGCCCTGCCAGGATCGGCGGGATGGTCTGCGTCTGGATGGGCGTGGGACGGTCATACTTTTCATCCGCCAGCGCACGCAGCAAGGGGCCGTCCAGGCCCAGGCCGGCGAAGCCGCCGTCCGTCGTCGTGGCAGTGACGGGCGCGGTGGCAGTCGCGGACGTTGTTGGCGACGCGGGAGCAGGAGTGGACGGAGACAGGACGGGACTCGGGACGGAACTCGGAATGGACTGCATGAATAGGAGCTGCTTTCGTGTGGCCTCCCAGGTTCGACTTTGCGCCTCATCCGTCAGCGACGGATGGTGAGTCGTTACCTGCTCGGCGTTTTGTGAACGTCTGTCCGTGCAAACCAATCAGACAGCGTTCAAACGAAAGCCCGCCAACCGGTTCCGGCGCGCTTTGCCCAAACAAGCCGGGCAAAGGCAAGGACGATGATGATGTCCGGGGACATAAATGACGGCAAAATGCCACGAAGTCAAGGACGGCCTGCGGGGAGAGGGCTGCCGCCGACCCGCTGGCCGAAATCGTCCGCAGCGTCCCGGACGTGAAAATCCCTTGGTTTTCCGGTCCGTCGGCATGTCCGTTGGGATGTCCGTCGGGATCGTTTTGCCGCAGGTGGCTACTCTCTTCGATCCTAATCAGCCACCGGGACCCATCGGGCAGATCGGCGCCCCAAGACCGCAGCCCAAAGGTCGGGAGACCGCAAGGCATCGGGCGATAGGTTGGCCGCGTTCGTTATTCGACGTCGGGAATCGGCTGGGGGCCGGGGACGATGCCGGCGATGTCGGGGTCTTCCCCCTCCGCCACCGTGCGATCGGCCTTCTCCTTGTCCCGGATTTCCCGCCGCTCGGCTTTTTCGCGCTGCCGTACTTTGCGCGCCAATTCCTTCCGTCGCTTCTCGAATGGATCGATACGAGGTCGCATTATTCAGGCGCAGTGTAGCGCGAACCCCGCCGTCTCGGACAGCCTGTTCTCTCGCCTGTTTGATTCAGGGCCGGGAGGGACCGGGACCCGAGGGTGTCGCGCCCCCGGCGGGCGACCGCCGTACTCGGCTTGCACTGCCGCCGCCCCGCGGCGACGGCGCTACTTCGTCACCGGAACGTGCGGGCAATCCAGCTTCGACGTGTCGTAGCGCGTGCCGCCTTCCACCATCTCGAAGTCGCTGGGCAGGATAGTCTGGAGATCACGGGCGGCCAGGCCGGTCCCCATCACGTTGCTCCACTTGGCGGTGGTGTTCTCGTCGTCCTCGGACGTAAGAGCGATGTTGCCGCCGTCCGACAGGATCATTCCGTAGTCATGCATGGCCTGTGCGACCACGCGCGCTGCCGCATTCGGCAAAGCGGCCAGTACCGCGCTCAGGCGATCGGTGCGGAGGCGCAGGCGGGCGCCATAGGGGACCGCATTCGCGCCGCCGGACGAGTTGGTCGCGTGCGTGGCCGGGTGGACGAACGTGTTCTTGGTGATGATGTCGTTGGGCAGGATGAAGCGGATCGCGTGATCGATGTGACCGGCCGCGACCTCGTCCGCGTCGAACAGCAGCGCGGCGATCGGGAAGCCACCCGCGTCGGCGCTGGTGCAACCATCGCCGCGCAAGCTGGGCGGGGGGACCGTCGACGTGTCCCACACGGCCAGGCAACCGCCCTGGAAGGTGCCACCCGTGATATTCGCGCGCCACTGTTCGTAAATACGGCTTTCCTTGGGTGACACCACGATCAGATGGCAGTCGCCATCGTTGGCGCAGGTGTAGCCCGTTTCGCCTTCCAGATGACCGCCGGTGGGAATCGGGATGGGCGCGGTGTCGCAGTCCGGGCTGTAGAAGTCGCCGGTCTTCGTGAAGGCCATCTTGGGGGCGGTTCCACCGGCATCGCACATCACGTGAATCGAGCTGTCGATCTGCATGCGACCGGCACCCCATCCGTGGGCCTGCAGCGATGCGATGATCGTGGCCGACTGGCTGTCGACGGGCATGGCGTCAGCGCGGCTGTTCCAAGGGGCTGCGGCGGCGAAGAAAGGCCGGCGGCAGGAGGCGGTCGCGACGGTCGCCCCGCCCGTGCCCTTGTTTCCGCCGGTGCTGATCACGCCGCCCGTGCCGACGCTACCGCCGGTGTTGATCACGCCGCCCGTGGCGCCGCTACCGCCGGTGTTGATCACGCCGCCCGTGCCGACGCTACCGCCGGTGTTGATCACGCCGCCCGTGCCGGGCACGCCGCCGGTGCCCAGCGTTCCGGTCGGCTTGCTGCCGCACGCGGGTAGGATCAAGGACCCCACTGCCCACGCGAGCGCCGTTCCTACACGCATGCCGCGCCAATTTTACGGCAGTTCGGAGCGGACCGATCAAGAATTCGTGGCGCGACCGCCGACGGCTACTGGATGGCCAGCAACTCGATGTCGAATACCAGGGGGCCGGCGGGAGTGCCCGCCCGCGCTGGCTTGTCGCCGTAGGCCAGCTTTCCGGGGATCCAGAACCGCGCCTTGTCCCCGACCGCCATCAGTTGCACGCCCTCGGTCCAGCCCTTGATGACGCCGTTCAGGGGAAAGCGGGTCGGCTTCCCGCGCGTGACCGAACTGTCGAACAGCTTTCCATCGGGGGTCCAGCCGCTATAGTGGACCTCGACGGTGTCCGTCTCCGCAGGGTGGGCCTTGCCGCCGCCCTGCCTCAGGATCTTGTACGCCAGCCCCGAGCGGGTCTTCTTCGCGTCGTCGGGGGCAGCGGCGACATCTTCAGGGACGACCACCGGCTCGGGCATTTTCACGAAATCGACGAGCTCGATGTTGAACACCAGCGCGCCGCCCGGAACATCGGGGCGCGATGGGGTATCGCCATACGCCAGCGCGCTCGGGATCCAGAAACGGCGCTTCTCGCCCTTCACCAGCAACTGAACGCCCTCGGTCCACCCGGGCATGACGTCGGTCAGCAAGAACGTCGACGGCTCGCCGCGGGGGATCGAGCTGTCGAAGGTCTTTCCCGCCGAGGTCCAGCCCGTGTAGTGAACGGTGACCTTGTCGTGCGGGCCCGGATGAGCGCCGGCCGTTCCCTTGCGGAGGATCTTCCAGGCCAGGCCGGTCGCGGTCCTGGTCGCGTCTGCGGGCGCCTCGGCGACATCAGCCGGCGCGCGGGGAGCCACCGGTCGTGGCGCGGCTGGAAGCGGCTCGATCGCCGAAACCTCGGGCGCCGGTGTCGGTGCCGCCTTGGTGTCGTCGGCCGCGAAGCCGGCCGAGGGAAGGGTCAGCAGGCCGAGCGTCGACAGAAGGGTTGAAAACGAAGAGCGCCGCATGGCTGCCGCATACCACAGGAAGCGCCTGGCCTGGCAGCCTGGTCAGAGGGAAACCACGGCGGCGCGCCGGCCGTTGGTCAGCACGCCGCCTGCCGGGTGACTACTTCTTGCAGCTGTCCTCGGCCATGAGCTGGAAGCCCTTGCCCATGTCGAGCTCGTACTTGTGAGAGACCTCCTTCGGTCCCTTCTTGGTCATCGTCTCGCGGGTCTTGACCTTCATGCCCATCATGTAGCCCTCGAGGGTCACGACGGCGGTGTCGCCCGTGATCGGGCCGGCACCGAACGTCGCGCTGCCCATGCTGTCGTAGCCGACGATGGTCAGCTGGTTCGAGCCGGCATCGTAGCCGACCTGCAACACGCCCGACATGGCCGGCATGACCTTCGACTTGGGCATCGAGTACTCGCCGTGCCACGAAAACCCGCCGTATTCTTTCTTGAACTTCACGGAGGTCTTGGTGGTGACCTCGGGGGAGCCCGGACCCATCGCGCCGGCGGCGAACTTGCTCTCACACTTCCAGGATCCCTCGAAGCCCTTCATGAAGGTTTCCAGTTCCTTCGAAGGGGTCGGCATCGGGGGCGCCGCGGGAGGGGCGGCCGCCGCCGGAGCTGCGGGGGCTGCCGCGGCAGGAGCCGCCACGGGCTTCGCGGCAGGCGCGGCGGGCTTCATCGATGGGGCCGCCGCCGGAGCAGGCGCTGCCTTCATGGCCGGGGCGGCGGCAGGCGCGGGTGCCGCGGCGGGGGCTGCCATGGCAGCCGGAGCCGGCTTCTTGTCGTCTGCGTGGGCGATGCTGCTCACCGGGAGCGTCGATACGGCCAGCAGGGCAGTGGCAAGACCGAAACGGATCATCGTCATAGGAACTCCTTGTTTGGGGGGGGCACCCGGTCCCCTGACCGGGTTGCGGCGCATCGTACGCCATCTTGGCGCCCTTCGCAGTTCGCCTTCCCCGGGTTGCGGTTCGTTGTCGCTCGCTCGCAAGAGCCGCCCTGGCCGCCGAGGCTGAAATCTTCGCGGGGAATTCGTTCCGCAAGATCTGGGCAACCAATCCAGCCGGGCGTACACTTTCCGCGAAAATGATTATCTTATGGATGACGGTAGAGTGCGGGGAGGTCGGTCGGATGCGAACGCAAGGGGGTCGGCGATGAGTGTGACGGGGGTGCTTTCGATGCTACCGCGCGTGGGGCAGCGCTTCGTGCTGACGGTCGCTCCACCCGACTGGTACGTGGGCAAAGTCGGCGCCCGCGCCGTCGTGCAGGAGGCTTCGGCGCAGGGGATCTACGTTGTGTTCGACAGCGGCCAGCTCGAATCCTTTCCGCCGCTGCGCTTCGCCGAATTCTTTCGCCCCGAGGTTTCGGAGACGCGGCCTGTGCCAGCCGTCTCCGCGCCCACCGGGCCATGGATCGAGCGCACGCCGTCCGGGCGAATCCGCCTGCATCGCTGACGGCGACCGAGCACAGGGATGACCCGCGCGATCAAAGCGTGAACGTCGCCCGCACCACCGCCCAGCTCGACGCGGCCTGAGCGTCCGCTCCGGCCCGTCGCACCGTGTACGCCGCCTGGATGCGCGCGTGTCGTCCGTAGCTGTAAAGGGTCGCGCCCAGCGCCGCGCCCCATCCGTCGACGGCGGAGCGCGGGCCCACCTGATCGTTCAGCCATTCGATGCGCGCGATCAGCTCTACGCGATCCGGAAGCACGAACACGCCCGGTTCCACCGTGAAACCGAACCGGTCCGCGTCGGCCAGCCGGGTCCACAACGCTTCACCCGCGCAGCGGAAACGCCGCCACTGAAACTGGCCGTCGCCCCCCAGCCCCCACTCGCCCACGCCGGGCAAGCGGGCATAGAAAGCCGACACGCCCACCGCGAAGCGCCACCAGCCGTACCAGGGATCGTTCGATCGGCGCAGATTTGGCGCCACACCGACGGGCCCGACCGGCTCGGCGTTCAGGTGCAGCACGGTCAGTGCGCCCCCGTTGCGGAAATCGGATCCGAAGACCGGCGCGACCGCGTACGTACCCAGCGCATACTGGAGCAGCCCCAGATCGCCCGCGACCGCGGCGCCCATGCGGAAGTCCGGGGTCGCGCGCGTGATGATGCGAGCTCGTTCGGGCAAGCTCAGGTCGCCTTCATCGATCCGGCGCGACAGTCCGATCGGCACGCGCAACGCTCCCATGGCCAGCGCGAAGGCCGGGTGCGGGGCATACGCCACGTAGGCCGCGGTGGCACGCGGTCGTCCGCGCGCCAGCTCGCCCGCGATGGGGTCCAGTGCGGTGTCGACCACCTCGGCGCGCGCGGTAGGCTCAACGATCAGACGGGCCTGCCAGGCGCCATCGCTCACGTCGACGCCCACGCGGGCGGTGCGCAGGTAGAAGCCGGGACGGGTGGTGCCGTCCTCGACGGTGGGCGCGTTCGGTCCGTGGTGCAGCACCACGGTATCGCCCTGCACCAGCAAGCGCGGGCTCACCCGCGGGGCGGCCGGCGGACGCGCGTCCGTGGGCGCCACGGCCCCGGCAGTCTCCGTCTGGGCCCGTGCCGCCGGGCCGCCCAGCAGGGGTAGGGCCAGCGCCGCGCATCGGAGGACGACGCCCCATCGCGTGGCGGTCGGCCGTCCCGCGCGGGCTCTCACCGTCAACCGACTTTGCGTTCCAGGGCTTCGATCACCTGCAGCTCGTATTCTTTTCCGTCCAGCGCGTTGGCCTCCATGATGCCGGTCGGGCTGGTGACGTTGATCTCCGTCAAGTAGTCGCCAATGACGTCCAGCCCCACGAAGAAGTGGCCGGCCTCGCGCAGGCGCGGGCCGACAGCGCGGATGATCTCGCGATCGCGGTCGGTGATCTTGGCTTTCATGGCGCGCGCGCCGACGTGAAGGTTGCCCCGCGCGTCGTCCGCGGCGGGCACCCGCAGCACCGCACACAGCAATTCGCCGTCGACCAGCAAGATGCGCTTGTCGCCCTCGCGCACGGCCGGTAGATATTGCTGCGCCATGGTCCAGCGGCGCCCCAGGTTGGTGGCCTGTTCCAGGATCGCGCCGGTATTGGTGTCGCCCTTGCGGACGTGGAACACGCCGAACCCCCCCGACGCGTCCAGGGGCTTGACCACCATCTCGCCGGCCTGCTCGATCAAGAAGCTACGCAGGCGGACACTTTCCCGCGTGACGATCGTGGGCGGGATCAGCTTCGGATAGTCGAGAATCGCCAGCTTCTCGTTGCACTCGCGTAACCCGCGCGGGTCGTTGATGATCAGGGCCTTGCCGCGCGCGCGTTCCAGCAACAACGTCGCGAAGTAATAGTCGAGATCGATCGGCGGATCCTTGCGCATGAACACCGCGTGACACTGCCCGAGCGGCAAGGTCGACTGCACCCCCAGCAGGTAGTGATCCCCGGGCACCCGACGCACGGTGGCCGGCCAGGCCTGGGCCACGGGCTCGTCGTGCTCCAGGCCCAGGTGGCGCGGTTCGCAGAACCACACCTCGTGCTTGCGGTTTTGGGCGGCCAGCATCATCGCGAAGGTCGAATCGCCCGCGATCTGGATGCGGGCCAGTGGATCCATGATGAACAGCAACTTCATGGCGACGTTCCCCCGGAGCCCGCTCCCGCCGCCGGCGCGGTGGCGTCGGTGCTGGCGGCGGACTCCTTCAATGGCAGTAGGTGTTCCAGGGCGTGCTTGCGCAGCCGGTAATAGAGTGTGGATCGGTTGATGCCCAGGCGCCGCGCGGCGTGCGCGATATTGCCCTGCGATTGATCGATGGCGGCGATGATCTCGACGCGTTCCTGTTCCGACAGGCGCTCCTGGAGGGGACGCCCGCGTTCCGCGGCAGTGCCGGCGGGCGGCGTGCCCGACGGGGCGGGAACACCCGCCCGCTTGGTGAACTCGAGATCGGCGGCGGTGATGTCCGGCCCGCGTGACAGAATCAGGGCGCGCTCGATGACGTTCTCCAGCTCGCGCACGTTGCCGGGCCAGGCATAACCGCTCAGGGCGGACACGGCGCTGGGATCCAGGCCGTTCACTTGCTTGCCGAACGCGCGCGCGAATTTCTGCACGAAGTGTTCGGCCAGAAGCGCGATGTCGCCGGCGCGCTCACGCAGGGGTGGCAAGACGATGGGGAACACGTTCAGGCGGTAGTAAAGGTCCTCGCGGAACTTGCCATCATTGATCTGCCGCTCCAGGTCGCGGTGGGTGGCCGAGACCACGCGCACGTCGACCTTGACCGTCTCGGTCCCGCCCACCCGTTCGAACTCGCGTTCCTGCAGCACCCGCAGCAGCTTCACCTGCACGTCCAGGGGGACATCGCCGATCTCGTCGAGGAACAGCGTACCGCCGTCGGCCAACTCGAAGCGCCCAGGGCGCCGTCCGACCGCGCCGGTGAAGGCTCCCTTCTCGTGGCCGAACAGCTCGGACTCGAGCACTCCCGACGCCAGCGCCGCGCAGTTGACCTTGATGAAGGGCTTGCTCTCGCGCGCGCTGTTGATGTGGATGGCGCGGGCCACCATCTCCTTGCCGGTGCCGGTTTCGCCCCGCAGCAGGACGGTGGCGGTGGTCTGAGCGACCTGTTCCACGCGCGCCAGCACGTCCCGCAGCGCGCTGGAATCGCCGACGATGGCGCCGAAGTCGAAGGCGCCGTGGGCCTCACTGGCCAGCATGCCGGCGTATTCGGTCAACTGCTCGGACAGACGCCGGTTGTCCCGTACCAGGTGAAACCGCTCGATGGCCTGGGTCAGGATGCCGCGCATCTCTTTCGAGTCCCAGGGCTTGGTCACATAGCGATAGATGCGGCCCAGATTGATGGCTTCGATCAGCACCTCGACGTCGGTGAAGGCGGTGACGATGATGCCCACCGCGTCGGGGCGTGGCTCGCGCACGGCGCGCAGCAATTCGAGGCCGGTCATGCGGGGCATGCGCTGGTCGGTCACCACCGCGGCGATGTCGTGCGCGCGCGCCAGCTCCAGGGCTTGCTCGCCGCTCGACGCGTAGTGAAGGGTGAAGCTCTTGCCAAAGTTGAATCGGAACGCGTCCAGGTTGTCCTGCTCGTCGTCCACGACCAGCACCGGAAATTTCGCGAGCTCGAGCGCAGTCGATGCCATGGGTGAACGAACGGTATCACAGGCGCGCGGCCGATTGCGGACCTCCGGCCGACCCGTTTTTTGGGCGCCTTCGAAACAACTGTTACGATCGCGCCCCTCGTGCAGCCCATGACGAAGCGAAAGACTCCCGACCCGGTTCGAGGCGCGACCCCCGCGCCCGCCAGCGCCCAACCGGCGTTGCCGCCCCGCAAGCCGATGGCGCGTGCGACGCGCATCACGCTGTTCGAACGGGAGGTGAAGGAGCGCCTGTCGCGCGCCGCGCTGGACCTGCTGCTGTCGCGGGCCGAGCGGTTGTCCGAGGGGCAGCGCAGCGTCCGCGGGGGACGGAACGCCTATTTTGGCTCGACCATGCTGACCATCGATCTGGCCTCGTTCGCGGATGTCCTGCGGGACGCGTGCGACGCGAGCACCGCCCACCGGCTGGCGACGCTGCTGGAGACGGACGCCGCCGTGCCGCGACGAATCCGCGACATCGCCGAGCGCGAGGCGGCCCGGGTAGCGGTTGCGCGGTTGCGGGATGTCCGCACGCAGGTGACGGTGCGGGCGCAAGGGTCGAAGGTCTTCATCGACGTCGACGTCGAGGCCGGGTTCCATCCGTGAAGGCACAGTGATGGAACAGACGACGTACACCTATGCCGCGGTCGCGAAGATCTTGGATCTTCCCGAGAGCAAGCTGCGCTACTGGGCGCAGGTGGGCTTCGTGGGCCCGTCGGTGCGCGGCAACGCGCGCATGCTGTTCAGCTTTCAGGATCTGGTCAGCATCAAGGCCGCCAAGGAGCTGGTGGATCGCGGCTTCGCGGTGGCCGAGATCCGGAAGACACTGGATCGCGTGCGGGCGCAGCTGCCCCACGTGGATCGCCCGCTGGATCGCATTCGCGTGGCGTTCGATGGCGACGCCCTGGTGGTGCTGGACGACGGCGCCGCGTTCGAGGCGACCGGCCAGAAGGTGTTCGATTTCTCGCTGGAGGATCTGGCGAAGCAGGCCGCCGTGCGTCCGCTTCCGACCGCGGCCGATGCGGGGGCCCCGGCGCTGTCGCGGAACCTCACGGCCTACGATTGGTTCGCCGAGGGCATGCAGGCGGAACTGGACCCGAACCGGCTGGCCGAGGCCGAAGCCTGCTACCGCAAAGCGCTGGCGGCCGACGCGGGGTTGGCCGCCGCCCACAACAACCTGGGCCAGCTGGCTTTTCTGCGCGGCGACACGGCCGCGGCGCGAACCGAGTTCGAGGAGGCGCTGGCGCTGGACCCCGAGCAGCCCGAGGCGCGCTTCAATCTGGCCAACATGATCCTGGAGGCCGGCGATCTGGAACTGGCCGTGGCCGAGCTGCGCCGCGTGCTGCAGACCGCCCCCGACTTCGCCGACGCGCACTACAACCTGGCGGTCGCGCTGGGACGCCTGGGCGCGCGGGCGCAGGCACGGGCGCACCTGGAACGCTTCATCAGCCTGGACGGCCAGGCGCCGACGCCGTGGGCGTCCGAAGCGCGCGAGCTGATCGAACAGCTGGCGGACTGACGGCCGCTCAGACGGCGGCCAGCTGAAGTTCTGCGGGCGGGCGCGGGGCGCGCGCCATCGGCAAGTCAGCGTGGGTGCCGCGCGACGTGATGCGCTCGCACAGCCGGGCGCGCAGGTGCCGCCGTGCGCGCAAGAGGCGCGTCCCGACGGTATTGACGGGGATCGACGCCGCTTCGCTGATCTGCAGATACGACAGACGGCCGGTCACGTTCAGCTCGAACACCGTGCGCAGATCGGGGGGCAGCTGGGAGATGGCCCAGGTCAGATCTGCCTCCGTGACCGTCTCCCACGGGGCGGGGGACGCGTCGTCGGCCTTGGTCTCGGTCAAGTTACCGGGCGTCTCGATGGCTTCCAGGCCCACGAACTTCGGCTGGCGTCGCCGCTGGCGCCAGCGGTCGATGAACAGGCGCGAAAGGATCGTCGTGGCCCAGGCGCGCGCGTTGGTGCCGGGGGTGAACCGCTCCCATTCCTTGAGGGCGCGTTCCAGCGCATCCTGAACCAGGTCGTGTGCCTCGCTGGGGTCCCGGGTCAGCCCCAGCGCGACGCGCAACAACGTGGGCTGAATCGGCAGGATGGCCTGGCTGAAGCCGTCGCGGTTCGTGGTGAGCTGGTCCATGGATTCGATTGCCTCCATGAACAAGACGCGGCCCGATGGGGGGCTTGCAGGAAAATCGATCCGGACGGATTCGTCCGTGAAAATCCATATGAATTCCAGTGAGTTATGTCGCCCGGTCCCATGCGTCTCCGGCTTATGGCTTCTCTCGCGCTGCCTTCTCGAGCCACTTTACGTCGAGGAGATCCTGTTCGCGCCCGGCCGCTCGCTTGTTGATCAACAAGTGCTCCCGGGAAAGCACCGCGGCTTCTTGATCGGCAAAGCGTGCCGAAATGCGGTGAGCCCAGGCATCCGAAAACTCGACGCCATCGATGGCGGTGATGATGTCGATTCGGATCGGTTCGACGCCGATCTGAAAGATGAGTCCCGGGTTCGAAAGGTCATCGACGGTGAGGTCCTGCAAGGGGGCGCCGAAGTCGGCCAGTGCCGCGAGAACGCGCGCGGCGTTTTGAGGTTCAGGTCGAACCCAGACGTCGAGATCCTTTGTGGCACGAACAAGACCGTGGGCCGCCAGCGCGTGCGCCCCGACGATCAGGAAATCAACGCCACGCGCGTTGAACGCGGCTAACAGATCTCTGAAGTCGGGGTTCATGACCAGGCTCCCGATTCCAAGCGAGACATTGTTGGGTGAGCTCCCAAACGGCGGCGATCCTGTCGTTCACGGACGAGTTCTCCCAGTCGTCGTCCGGAACCACCGCGCCGGGTCGAATGACGCGGCTTGAAACAATTCGGCGGACGGGGCCTTCGGGCACGGCAATGAGCGTAGCACGCCAGCGACGGTCGAGAACCTTTCCGTCCGAAGGCGGCGTTGAAGTCGTCGAACCGCGTGGCGTCCATCGCCTCAGATCGCCGCCGCGGGCCGTAGGGTGTTGGCCAGGGTCACGACAGTCGGCGCACCTCGATCGTGGCGTGGCCAACCCGCTGTCCCTCGCGATGGATGCGCAGCCAGGGGCGAATCGTGTCGATGGCCTGGTCGAGGGTGGGCACTTGCACGACCATGTAGCCCCCGACCAGCTCCTTGGATTCGGTGAAGGGGCCGTCGACCACGAACCGCTGCGCCGCCGAGCGACGAACGCGCGTACCCTTCGTGCTGGGCTTGAGCCCCTCGCCGCCGATCATCGTGTTGGCTTCGACGAGCGGTGCGCAGTAGGCGTCCATCCCCGCGACCGATTCCAGCGTCGGGGCAACGCCCGACTCGTGGGAGGTGCGGATCATCGCGATGTACCGATGGGTTCCGGGCTTCCGTACCGGCGGCGGTGGTGGCGCCGGCGGATTCGGGTCCGGCGGCGCCCCGAAGTCTTGTGGCGTGTAAGACTCGCGAACCTCGAGCGTGCCCTCGCCGCCGGGCGCGTTCCTGGCGAGCTCCACGGCCGCCGCACGCGAGGGCACGTCGACGATCCAGATCGCGCGCAGCGCCGAAACGTCACGCGCGACGACCGCCGGCGACTCGCCCTGCTCGGAGATCGTGGCCCCCTCATCGAGGAGCTGCTCCGAGCCGAGCACGTTCACGCGCTGCTGCGCGAGGTACGCGGAGATAGCGTCGACGTCCGTCTCCTGCAGCGAATCGGCAATCAGGGTGATCATGAGCCTCATTCCGTACCTCCGGCAGTGAGCATACGCACGTCAGCGTTTCGTCGCGTAGTGAGCCGCGATGACACCCGTGCCGAACGTCTTCGAGGAGCGCAGCTCCAGCCGCGTGCGCTCCTCGCGTTTCGCGAACAGGGGCAGCCCGCCACCGAGGATCACCGGATGCAACGTCAGCCGCCACTCGTCGACGAGAGCCGCCGCCGCAAGCGCGCGCGTGAGGGTGGGGCTGCCGAAGATCATGATGTCGCCCCCGGCCTTCTGCTTCTCGGCGCGCAGCGCGCCGACGATGTCATCGCCGACCACGCGCACGTTGGGATCCTTCGACGCCGCCAGCGTGCGAGACGCGACGATCTTCTTCACGTCCTTGTACCAACGCGCGTGCTGCTTCGTGTGCGCGCTGGCATCGGGCGCGTCACCCGCGGTGGGCCAGTAGCCCTCCATCAGTTCGTACGTCACCCGTCCATAGGCGGCGAGGTCCACGCTGTCGATGAGCGGATACGTGTGATCGGCGAGCTCGTCGTTGAAGACGATGAAGGCCATGTCCCCACCGGGACCCGCCATGAAACCGTCGAGAGAGATGTGAGCGAGAGAGATGATGTTGCGCATGTTCAGTTCCGTCCTTTCACTCAGTCGACGAATGACCCGCCGAGCGATCGACTAACGATCGCGAAAAAGATCGCGGTGTCAACCGTCCGAAGTCATTGGGATCTGTCGGGAGTGGAGAGTTGGCTCGGGCGCGGGTCGTCACCGGTTCTTCCGGGCATCGTCCGCTGGGACGCCTGGTTGGGCGGCGTCGCGATACCGCCCCATCATCTCTTCCGGTCTGGGGACTGCGGCGAACCCGAAGGGCGAATACAGCGGCTGCGCATCGGTGGAGCGCAGAAGGACGACTTGGAGTCCCGCGACATCCGGGTGCTCGACGATGGCGCGCACCAGCGCCTTACCAACGCCCCGACCACGGAACTCCGGTAGGACAAAGACGTCGGCCACGTATCCGATCACGGCGTAGTCGGTCACGACCCGACCGAAGGCGATCTGAGCCCCCCGCACGTAGGCTCCGAAGCACAGCGAGTTCGCGATCGTCCGTTCAACGACCGCTCGCGGCCGCCCCTGCGCCCAGTACGACGACCGACTGAGAAAATCATGAACGATGTCGACGTCGATACGCGACCGATCGGTGGATATCTCGAGCTCGCTCGGAAGGGTGAGCACCTGTGCCTCCGTGCGACCAACGTACCGGCGCTCAGCCGCGTGCGCCAGAGCGACACGCGGGTGGCGTTCGGCTGCTGCAACGGCTTTGTGGGTGGCGACTTCCACACGCTGACGTCGACACGGGTGCACTTTTCGCCGAAACTGCCGCCATGAAGGCCTGGTCGGGAGCGACGACTTGCGTATTGATGATTGTTGCCCTCGCCTGCAGCAGCGGGGGCGCGGGCATCGACGCCGCCGCTGAATCGGGCACCGACATGGGTGGCGATTCCGGAGGCGCCCTGCCCGGGTTTGGGCAGAGTTGCCTCCCTATCGCTCAGCAGGGCGACCCGCAATGCGCGGCCGGGCTAGTCTGTGTGAGCGTCGGCGCCGAGCAGGGGCGAAACCTTTGTACCAAGCGCTGCACCGTTTCCGGCGAGGCGTGCATGGGCGCGCCGAGTGGAAGCAGCCCGACGTGCGAGCGGGATTACCAGCTTCCGGGCGGAGACTCCCGGGTCTGCGAGTTCCTCTGCGCCGGCGCTCCCACCAAGTGCCCGACCGGGACCGCTTGCCTCGTTGACGACGCCGGCAGGATGACGTGCCAGCCACCCCTGCAGTAACGGACACCCGCGGTCATCTGCCGAAAGGACAGTCCGGCACACGTCCCACTGGTCCTGCCTGTCACGACGGCCGTCTGCCCAACGGCCTGGTGGGCGGCGACCGTGGCAACGCGCAATGGGCCAGGGCTGTTCGCGCGCTCAAGCAGCGTCCGGCGTCGCTTCAAGAAACGCATACGACACCTCGCTCGGGATCGGCCACTTGTGCGGCGGTCAGAAGGTTGTTCAGGCGAAACGCGATCGTCTCACCACCATCGGTGTGGCCGAGTTCCGTGGCAATCTGCGCAATGTCCCGGAGCAGAGCCTCGCACTCCGCGCGAAACGCGGCCAATTCCTCCGCCTCTACGTAGAGATCCTCGTTGGCGAGAATCGGCAAAAATCGCGCGCGCCTTCGCAGCGCCTCAGAACCCCAGACCTCGGTCCGCCACGCCTCGACGCCGCCGAGCTGCGATTCGAGCGTCGCGCGTGGATCATCCTCCAGCTCGCCTGATCCCGGCTTGCGCACGTAGACCGTGATCCAAAGGCTCATACCGACTCACCCGCTGAGATCGAACCAGAGCTGGCGTCTGCCCAAGTTGACGTACTTATGCCTCGCGTCCGGTCACGACCCGAGCTTGGCCCGTCCTCGCTCTCCGCCGCCGAGTTGCGCCAGATCCCGCACCGCCCCGCGCGCCGCGCTGGTGGTCATCAACGCATACGCCTGCAGCGCCTGGCTGACCGTGCGGTCGCGGTTGGGGCGCCAGGCGTCGGCGCCGCGCTCTTCCATCGCAATCCGCCGCTTCGCCAGCGTGGCGTCGTCGACGACGACGTCGATCTTTCGGCCCGGGATGTCGATGCGGATGCGGTCGCCCTCTTCCACCAGCGCGATCGCGCCGCCTTCGCCGGCCTCCGGTGACACGTGCCCGATGCTCAGCCCGGACGTCCCGCCCGAGAACCGCCCGTCGGTGATCAGCGCGCACGCCTTGCCCAACCCTTTGCCCTTGAGGAACGACGTCGGGTACAGCATCTCTTGCATGCCGGGCCCCCCCTTGGGTCCCTCGTAGACGATCACCACCACGTCGCCGGCGACGATCTTGTCGGCGTTGATCGCGTCGCACGCCGCATCCTGGGAGTGGAACACGCGCGCCCGTCCTTCGAACTTCCAGATCGATTCGTCCACGCCCGCCGTCTTCACGATGCAGCCGTCGGCGGCGATGTTGCCGAACAGCACGGCCAGGCCGCCTTCTTTGCTGTAGGCGTGCTGGTTGTCGCGGATGCAGCCCTTGGCCACGTCTTCGTCCAGATCCGCGAAGTACTTGTCCTGCGAGAAGGCGACCTTGGTGGCCACGCCCCCCGGCGCGGCCAGCCCCCGCGCGCGCGCTTCCGGCACCGCCGTCGAGCGGCGCACGTCGTTCGCGTCCATCGCCGCGCCCATCGACGCTGCGTGGACCGTCAGCGCGTCCTTGTGGATCAGCCCGGCGCGATCCAGCTCGCCCAAAATGGTGAAGATGCCGCCCGCCCGGTGCACGTCCTCGACGTGATAGGACGACGACGGCGCCACCTTGCAGATGTTGGGCACCTTGCGCGACAGGCGATCGATGTCGGCCATGGTGAACTTCACGCCCGCCTCGTGCGCGATGGCCAGGATGTGCAGCACCGTGTTGGTGGACCCGCCCATCGCGATGTCCAGGGTCATGGCGTTCTCGAACGCGTCGAAGGTGGCGATGCTGCGCGGAAGGACGGACGCGTCGCCGTCGACGTAGAAGCGGTTGGCCATCTCGACGATGCGGCGCCCGGCCGATTCGAACAGCTCCCAGCGCCGCGCGTGCGTGGCCAGCAACGTTCCGTTGCCCGGCAGCGCCAACCCCAGCGCCTCGTTCAGGCAGTTCATGCTGTTGGCGGTGAACATGCCCGAGCACGAGCCGCAGGTGGGACAGGCCGACCGTTCCATCTCGTTGAGCTCAGCGTCGCTGACCTTGGCGTCGCTGGACGCGATCATCGAATCGATCAGGTCCAGCTTGCGGATGGTCGGCTTGCCGTTGCGGTCGTGGGTGCCCGCCATCTTGCCGGCCTCCATCGGCCCCCCCGAAACGAAGATGGTGGGGATGTTCAGGCGCATGGCCGCCATCAACATCCCGGGCGTGATCTTGTCGCAGTTGGAGATGCACACCAGCGCGTCGGCGCAGTGGGCGTTCACCATGTACTCGACGCTGTCGGCGATGAGGTCGCGGCTGGGCAGCGAGTACAGCATGCCGCCGTGGCCCATGGCGATGCCGTCGTCGACCGCGATGGTGTTGAACTCGACGCCCCAGCCGCCGGCGGCGTCCACCACGCCCTTCACGCGCTGACCCACGTCGTGCAGGTGGACGTGCCCCGGCACGAACTGGGTGAAGCTGTTGGAGATGGCGACGATGGGCTTCTCGAAGTCCGCGTCCTTCATGCCCGTCGCCCGCCACAACGAACGAGCCCCCGCCATGTTGCGGCCCTGGGTCGACGTCCGGCTGCGGTATCCCTTCTGACTGCTCATGCCGTGACTCTCCCCGAGCCCGCGGCCTTCGTCCAGCGGTGACGCGCCTTTCCGGACGGACGGGCGCATTTTCCCGCTGAGACGCTAGAAGTTCTCGATAAGACGCCCGAAGTTCTTCGGCTGATCGTTGTCCGCCGGCTTCTCGACGGCCGGCTTTTCGACCGAAGCCGCCGACGGAGGCGGCCCGACCGACGCTTCGGGCTTGGGCTTGGGCTTCTGTGGCCCGGCCGGCTTGCGCGCGCGACTGACGACGGGCTTGCCCGACCCTTCGCGCCCGAGGCCGGCCAATGGCTTGGCGGGTGGTGTGATCTCCTGGGTCTCCGGCACCGGCGGGGGCGGTGAATCCTCTTGAACCACCGGAGGAGGAGGGGGCGGCGGCGCGGGGAGCTCCGCCGTTGGCCGCGTCGGTGCCGGGTCCGCCGCGTGAGGAGCCTCCGGCGGTGACGAAGAAACGCCGCGCGCACGGTAGGCCTGAACCCCCAGCGCCAGACCCAGCGCCGCCGCCAGCCCCATGACGAACGAGGCCGCACGATTTCGCGACGGTGGCGGGACCTCCACCGAGCGGGGAAGCCGTTCGCCTGCCGCCACCGTTGCCGCCGTGCCCGACGACGAGATGGCCTTGGACGCCCGCGGCGTCACCAGGCGGGCGTTCACCGCTTCGTGCTCCAGCCCGGACGGGATCCGCGTCGACGGATCGCCGCCCGCCAGCGCCACCAGGAAGTCGCGGGTCGATGGGAAGCGATCCTCCTTCTGCTTGGCCATCGCGCGCATCACCGCCCGCTCGATGTACTCGGGGATGGTCGGCACGAACTGGCGCATCGGCAGCGGGTCTTCCGCGACGATGCGATAAAGCAGCACCGCCATGTTGTCGCCGTTGAAGGCGGTGACCCCCGTCAGCATCTCGTACACGATGGCGCCCAGCGCGAACTGGTCCGTCTTCGCGTCGATCTCGTCGAGCTTCCCGGCCGCTTGCTCGGGCGCCATGTAGCGCGGGGTGCCCAGCAACGTCCGCTCGCGCGAGATGTTGACGCCCCCCACGCCCAGCATCGACGATTCGTTGCGCTTCGACAGCCCGAAATCGACCAGCTTCACGCGGTCCTTGGCCAGCAGATCATCGCCGCGCACCAGCAGCACGTTCTGCGGCTTCAGATCGCGGTGCACGATGCCGCGGCGGTGCACCGCCGCAAGCGCCGACACGATCTGCTCTATGATCGGCAGCGCCCGCTCCAGCGGCATGGCCCCGGTCGCGGTCATCAGCTGCGCCAGATCGCCGCCATCCAGGAACTCCATCACCAGGAACGGCTGCCCGGCGGGGGTGTGGTTGAAGTCGACCACCTGCACGATGTTCGGATGGCGCAGCGCCGAGGTGATATCGGCCTCGCGGCGAAATCGCGTCACCGACACGTGTTCGAGGGCGAACGCGGGGGGAAGCAGCTTCAGCGCGTAGCGGCCGGCCAGCCGCGCGTGCGTGACCTCGTACACCTCCCCCATGCCGCCGCGGCCCACCAGCCCCACGACCTTGTAGGTGTCCTTGAGGACGGTACCAGCCGCCAGCGTCGGAGGCTCCTCCAGCTCCAGGTCCTGGTCGTCGCCGCCGCCGTTGGTCGGCTCATCCTCGTGTCGGATGATTCGCTGTCCGCCGGCGTCGTTCTCCGCCGGTTTCATGGCCAGCGTGGACAGCGTCGGCGATAACTCGCGGCGGGGTGCCCTGGGCGTCGCAGGACCCGGCTGGACGGTCAGGAAGGGCGCCGAACGCGCCAGCAGCTCGACACACGATTCGCAGGCCGCCAGGTGGTGCTCCGCCTCGGCCAGCTCCAGTGGAGCCAGCTGGCCCGACAAAAAGTCGAGAGCCACGTTCTCGTCGAGACAAATCAAGGCTCGGGCCATCCCCCCGGAAAGTTAACGATGCTACCACGCGGATCTTCCCTGTCGGTGTACGATGAGCGCAACCACGATCGAGATCGCCCGTGAAGGAGCCAGTACACAGGGGGGAGTCGAGCGAGCGGCTCCTGCGGGCCTTCGCCGACGGCCGTATGAGGGGCGCAGGTTCGGCGATCTCGGTGGTGCAGGCGGGCGCGGCCACCGCGTCGGCATTGCAGCAGGCGCTGGAGGTGGGACGTGCGGCCTGGCCGAAGGTGTTGTTTTCAGGCGTGGACTTCGCGACCCACATCGGTCGGGTGCTGGACGTCCATTCGGCGGGCACGGCCGCCGGGGTCCCGGCCGGCGATGCCGATACCGCGGCGGCCATTGCGTCGTTGCAGCTAACCGACCTTTTTCTGGCAGGGGCCGCGGCGCTGGGTCTGCCCGAGGCCATCGCTGAGTTCGAGGCGCGCTTCATGAAACCGCTGCCCTTCATCCTGGGGATGGGCGGGGCGTCGGGGGAGGCCGACGTGGTGTGCTCGGCCTTGCGCACCAAGCTGCTGGTGGGCAGCGCGGAAGGGCCGCCGCGCATCGCCTCGTACGGCGGGCGCGGGCCCCTGGCGGCGTGGGTGGCGATCGCGGCGCAGCGAACGGCGCTGAGCCTGGATCGGCACGAGAGCACCCTGAAGCGCGCCCATGACCGGGCCATGAACGAGGCCATGGCCGTCGATCTGGACCCCGAGCTCAAGCACATGAAGGTGCGCTACAAGGAACACGTCGAGGCCGCCTTTCGCGATGCGCTGGGCGAGCTTCCCGATCGCGATCGGGCCTTGCTGAAGCTGGGGCTGGTGGCGGGCCTGGGTCTGGAGGCGATGGGCGCGTCTTACAACGTGAATGCGTCGACGGTGTCGCGCTGGCTCAGTCGGATCCGCCAGTCGCTGCTGGACCGCACGCTGGTGCTGCTGCGCGAACGCCTGCGCCTGACCGAACCCGAGGCGGCGTCGATCGCACGGCTGGTAACCAGCCAGATCGACGTCAGCGTGGTGCGGTTCCTGTAGCTAGAACCGCAGCGCGCAGCGAACGCCGGCCTGCATGCCGTGCCCCTGCGCTGGCGAACAGGACATCGTCGACGATGCCACGTCGTCCTCCGCGCTGGACCCGCCGGTCAGGCCGACGATCAGGGCCGTCAGGCCCAGCACCCCGGCGCCTGCGTAACCGACGACGGCCAGCACCTTGGCGCGATCGCCTTCGGTGGCAAAACGCTCACAGTCCATTCCGCCCGCGATGTGCCCGTTGGTATCGCCGCACAAGGGCATGCGCTTTGGATCGTTGAAGGCGTCGATGCGCGAGTTGAATTCGAGGGTTTCGTAGATCCCGAACCCCAACATCGCGACGCCCAGGCCGGCAGCGGTCCAGAGCACGGGCGTGCGCCAGGCGCTGGCGTCGCGCCGCGGCCGTTCGTTGTGGCGAAGGGACGGCTGGGGGGTGGGGGACGCGTAGTCGGGCGACACCAGCTCGTTGGTGACCCGCGGCGCCACCTCGGAGGGGGGCGGCGGATCCCTGTGCACGGGCGGCATCTGAACCTCGACGGTAGCGCGGGCGCCTTCGGCCACGGTCACGTCCTGTTCCACCGAGCGATAGCCGGGGGCCTCCAGCTTCACGTGGATGGCGCCGGGCGCGACCCACACCAGGGCGTCTGCCGCCAGCTTGGCGGTCGGACGCCCGGTGGCGGTGACCAGGGCGCCGGGCGCGGCACCACTGATGGCAATCTTGCCCAGCCTGACGCGGGCCTTGCTGCGCCCTTGATCCAGCGCCGATCGCTGGTTGTCCACCCACGGGTCGGTCGAATCCAGCGCCTCGCTCAGGTGGACATCCGCATCCAGCCAGCGGCCGACGGCCAGATCGCACAGGCCCAGCTGGGCGGCGGTGCGCGGCGTGCCGGCCAGGTCGTGCGCGCGCTGGAAGTACCCGTGGGCCTTGGCGTCTTCCCCTTGCTTTCGCAACGCGACGCCGTCCCGGATCAGGCGTTCGGGATCGGGACCGGACTGGGCGATGGCGCCGGATGACACCAGGCACAACGCCACGGTCACCACCAGTCCCCGTGCCATGCGACATCGCGACGATGAAAGGCGGCGGGAAGGCGCTCCGGAAACCATTGGGAAGATCACGTCGCTCCTGTTGGCGGAGAATAGACGTGGCGCAGCGCGGGCGCCAGACCTGCGCGGCGCGGCGCGGACGTCATCGGACCTCGATATTCCCGAGAATAGATTCCGGAACCGACGTTTCGGAAGGGTGGTGGAGACATATCGCAGGGTTGCGAGCTCAGGATCCGTGTGCGATCGTCGATCGCGCGGGGAGCCTTGGGGGCGCGGTGGGGGACGGCGCGGAGATTTCCAACGGCCCGGGCCGAAGAAGGTGGAGCCTTGAAAAGAGCAGTTGAATCATTCGAGGACGACCGGGGACCATCCGCTGGGCGCGCGCGCACGCGACGTGGGGTCGCGGTGGGGCTGGTACTCGCGGCGCTGTCGCTGATGGCCTGCGACCGCTCGAAGGTCGTGATCGAGCTCGACTGGGATACGAGGGCGATCGCGCCGGCTGACACGGAGATCTCAGTCAGGTTCAAGGATCTGGCCAAGACAGACGCCGATGGAACGCCGCAGGAGACCACGCAAACCAAGAAACTTCCGTCGAAGCCGCCCTTGACCTTGATCTACTGGGTGGAGGACCCCAACAAGAAGATCGATGTGGAGGTCGTGTTGTCGGGGATGGGTGGCGAGCTGCTGTGTTCCAGCACGATCCCCTGGGACGGGAAACCGATCTCTTTGTGCGTGGGGAAGAAGGGCGGACCGTGTCTTCCCGGCAAGTGTCCCGCGACCGACGGTGGCGTCACGGACGCGGGTCCCGACGCCGACGGCGGGACGGGTGGCACCTCCGTGGGCGGGCATCCCGGAACCGGCGGCGCGGCGAGTGGTGGCGCGGGCGGCGCGGCGAGTGGTGGCGCGGCCGGCGCAGGCGGGTCGATGAACATGACCGCGAGTGGTGGTGTCGGTGTCGGCGGTAAAGGCGAGGGCGGCAAGGGCGGCGCTCCGGTGAGCTCCAGCGGCGGTTCAATGGGCGCGGGCGGCAAAGGTGGGATCTCGATTGGCCCGCTCGGCGGTTCGACGGGACAAGGCGGTGTGCTCGGCACCGGTGGAATCATTTCTATTGGTGGAAATCCGGGCACGGGTGGCGTGGGCACCGGTGGCGTGGGCACCGGCGGCGCCGCGAGCGGCGGCACGAATGGCACCGGCGGGATGATCGGTACGGGCGGCATCGCCTCGACCGGCGGCGCGACGGGCTCGGGCGGCGCCCCGGCTCCGAGCTGCCTGACCAACACGGAGCTGCCCTGCACCTGCGGCGACTACTGCGACGCGCTTGCTACCTCTTGCGCTCAATACAGATTCCTTCCAGGTTCGCCCACGCGGCAGGACTGCGTGAACTCCTGCGCCGGATTCAACTGGAGCGCCGGGACCTACGACCCATCAAGGTTCCCCAATACCATCTGGTGCCGAGTCGGACAGGCGCAAGTCCTTCGCTGTGCAGCCGCCAGCCCCACGGGCGGGGGCGTCTGCGGCGACGCCGAAGAGCCTCGCTGTCGGGTGTACTGCGACGCCCTGGCTACCAATTGTCCCGGCCTTTACTTTCCGGACGGCGATTGCACGAAGGTTTGCGAGACGTCTCATCTCAGCTGGGACAGGACGAACGAGAGACTTTTCATGACGAGCACCGCCGGGGGTGGCTACACCGGCAACTGCCGTCTGTATTGGGCCGGCCAGGCAGGGACGACGACGACCGCCGACAAAAGCACGGCCTGCAAAAATGCCGGCCCTTCGTCCGAGGTTTGTCAGTAGTATCGGGCCGTTCGTCCCGTCCACTACAGAAAGGCAAACCATGCTGAAGAAGACAAGGTGGCTCTTGTTACCGTTGCTCGCGCTGGCTCCGCTTTCATCGGTTCAGGCGAGCGGGTTGAGAGAAGGCGCAGACCAGGGGCACGACGTAACGATCACCCCATACGCGCCCGGGATCTCGCGCACGGCCTCGGGCGCAATGGGAACGGCCCGTCTCTCTCCGATTGCCGCCTCGGGCCCAGACGTCGCCGAGGACAAAGCGATCGGTTGCTCGGTGGATGTGACCCCCCTTTCGGTTCTGGTCCGGTGCACCGCCTCCAACGCCTCGGAGAACCTCTACTGTACGTCGATTGACAAGAACATCGCCTCGGCAGTGTCCGCGATGAGCAGTGATGCGAAGATCACGTTCACCGCGACTGCCGACCATGTCTGCGTGCGCCTCCTCGTCGAGACCGACTCCCGGTACCAGCAGAAAGTGAACTGACCATGCGCACAGGCAAGCGTTTGCGATGCGCGTGGTTGGCTCCCTTGATTGCGGCGGGGCTGATGGCCTGTGGGTGCCCGAGGCCCGACACGTACGCGCCGCGGGACCTAACTCCCGAGGAGAAGGCGCAGGTCTCGAAAGCGAGAGAGTACCTGGCGGCGGCGGAAACGAAGGGAACCTGGTCTCCGGAAGACGACGACAAGTATTCCGAGGCCATTGCCTTCCTTCCTCAGGAAGCGAAGTTTCAGCTGACGAAGGATCTGTTTGGCCGTCTGAACTCCAAGAAGCTCAAGGTGCTCCGCAAGCCTCGCAAGCCTGGGCCCCAGGTATGCGGCCCCGCGTTTTGCGACGCGACAACCGTGACGCGCCAAAACCCGAATACGACCGGGAAGGTTGACGCCAAGTAAGTGGTTTCGCCGCCCGGGAGGATCAGGGGAGCATCAGTGACGACCAGCGCTTCGCCTTTCTTGATCCTCTTCGGGCTCCTTCTTCTCAGCGGAACCGCGCAAGCTGACACCACCAAATCGACGGCCGGCCCGCCAACGGCGGCTGCTCCCGAAGCCGGCGACGGCGGTGCTCGCGCGGCGGCGCGCGAGGCGCTGGCCGACGGCAACCGTCGCCTGAAGGCCGGCGATGTGGCCGCCGCGATCGAGGCCTATCAGCGCGCGCAGACCCTGTATCCGCCGGCCGCGCCGAAGATCGAATTCAACATCGCCAAGGCTGAAGAGGCGCGCGGCGACACGCCCGCCGCCGCGGCTGCGTTCGAGCGCTTCCTGGCGCAGGGGCAGGACCTGGCCGAAGACTTCCGCAAGGAGGCGCGCAACGAGCTGGTGCGGCTGGCCGCCGGGCTGGGGACTTTGCAAGTGGACCAGCAGCGCCCGGGCCTCTCGATCGTGGTCGATGGCCAGGCCCGCGGGCAGACGCCGCTGGATCACGGGCTGTGGGTGCGTCCCGGGCGCCACGTTGTCACGCTGGAGCAAGGCGATCGCGTGATGTTCCGCGACAGCATCGAGATCGCCGCCGGTGCCAGCGCGCGCGTCAGTCCGGTCCTGTCGCGCGAAGGTGAAGGCAACAATCCCGTGAGCCCGCCGCCTGCCCTGGAGCCGCTGCCTCCCGCGCCTCCCCCGCTCCTCTCGCAGCCGCCCGATCCCGTAGGCCCGAAGCCCGACGAGCCGGCCGCGGAGTCAGGAGACCGGCCGATCTGGAAGCGCTGGTGGTTCTGGACCGGCGTCGCCGCGGTCGCGGCAGCGGGAACGGCGACGGTGTTGATTCTCCGTGCGCGCGACGATTGCCCCGACACGGCCGTCTGCCACAACGCCCTGTGACCCGCGCGTGCGCGCAACTTAGTTAACCTTCCGTCGTCCGTGTGGTACGTGGTTGGTACCCCCATGCCCCGTCGGGCTCCGTCGCAGCGCTGGTTTGTCTACGTCGTCCGATGTCGGGATGGCTCGCTGTACACAGGAATCAGCAACGACGTCGACGCGCGCGTCGCCCGCCACAACGCGGGTCAGGGCGCGCGCTACACGCGGGCCCGGCGGCCGGTGCAGCTGGTCTACACCGAACGCAAGCGCTCGCGTTCCTATGCCTTGCGCCGAGAAGCCGCCATCAAGGCGCTGCCTCGGACGGACAAAGTGCTGCTGATCGAGCAGGGGCCTCCCCGTCGAGCGCCCCGCGTGCGAGGGGTCGAGTGCGCGACCTGACGGCACCGGTCCGACCCGCGCACCGGCGCACCGGAGGGCTGGCGCTGGGCCTCGCCTCGACGCTGCTGACCGGCGTGCTGGCGTCGCGACCGCAAGCGGCGGCGCGCACCGCCACCGCGCGTCCCGTCGCGGATCGCGTGGCGGTTCCCGCCGGGCCCTTCGTTCAGGGCTCGGCGCGCGGCGACGACGACGAGCGTCCGGTGCGCACGCGCGTGTTGCCTGCCTTCGTCATCGATCGCACCGAGGTCACGCGCGCCGCGTACGCCGCCTGTGTGGCGGCCCATCGCTGCAAGCCGTTGCCGGCGCCCGCTCCTGCCACCGGCGACGACGCCAAGCTGCCCGTCACCAACGTGTCGTGGTTCGACGCGCGCGACTTCTGCGCGTTCGCCGGCGCCCGCCTGCCCACCGAGGCCGAGTGGGAGAAGGCCGCGCGGGGCACCGACGGCCGCGAGTTTCCCTGGGGCGCCGATGTCACCTGCGCGCGCGCCAACTGGGGAAGTCAGGACGGCGAGGGGCCGTGCGTGGGGACGAACCCGGGCGTGCCGGTGGCCGTGGGCAGCTACCCGACCGGGGCCAGTCCCTACGGAGCGCTGGATCTGGCCGGCAACGTCTGGGAATGGGTCGGCGACAAGTACGAAGACGAGCCCACGCGCCGAGTCGTCCGCGGGGGTTCGTGCTGCTCGGCCCTGGCGACGCCCCGCGCGGCCAATCGCAACGCCTGGGCGCCCGAGTACCGCGGGGCCGATCTGGGGTTTCGATGCGCGGCGGCCCGATGACGGCGGCGCTCACGCGCCCGCGTCCACGCCGCGCGCCTATGGGCTTGTGGTGCCTGGTGGCCATGACGATGGCCGCGAACGCGTCGGGCGCCAACCCCGCGCCGAAGATCGCAGCCAAGACCGCAGCCAAGACGGCGGCGAAGACGCCACCGAAGCCCGAGGCGAAGACAGCACCGAAGACCGCCGCCCGCTCCAGCGTAAAGCCCCGGCACATCGCCGCACCCGGGGCCAAGACCCAGACAGTCCCGAGCCCGCGCACCGTGACGCTGGCCCACGGCACGGACAGCAAGCCGCCCGCTGCGAAGCCGCAGTCCGCCGCCGGCCAGGACGAGGTGCCGCGGCCGTCCTCCGACGATCGCGACCGCGAGCGCCTGGTGCGGATGCAGGATGCCATCGGCGAGATCCTGCACAACCGCACCCTGGGGCGCTTGCGCGTCGGGCTGCGCGTGATCTCGGCACGGACCGGGCGGCTCTTCTACGGACGGCACGTCGACACGCTGATGGATCCCGCGTCCAATCAGAAGGTGCTGGCGACCACCGCGGCGCTGATGCGCCTGGGCAGCGACTGGCGCTATCGAACCGAGGTGACCGGCCCCGCGCCCGACGACCAGGGCGTGATTCACGGCAACGTTCATCTGCGTGGCAACGGCGATCCCACCTTGCGCTCGGCGGATCTCGAAGAGCTGGCCACGCGTCTGCGCGATCGCGGGGTCACGCGTATCGACGGCGCGGTGGAGGCCGATCCGCGGCTGCTGGGCTTCGACGGCCCGGACTCCGAAGGCGAGGGTGGTGACGTGAAGGCGGCCCTGGTCGTCGATCGAGGCCTGACCGTGGTGCGCGTGCGTCCCGCCGCGACCGCCGGCGCGCCGCCGCTGGTGATGGTGGAGCAGCGCCGCTTCTCCGACGAGTCCGGCGCGGGCCTGGGTTTCGCGGTCCAGAACCAGGCCGTCACGCGGCCCTCCGGACGCACGCGCATCAACGTGCGCGTCGACGTGGCGGGCGGGCGCCTGCGGGTGGCGGTCTCGGGGCGCATCGCGGTCGGCGTCGCCGGCGTGTCCTTCCGGCGCCGCGTTCCGCGTCCCGCCCTGCACGCCGCCGTGTTGTTGCGGGCGGCGCTGGGGCAGGCGGGCATCCCGGTGCGAGACGCCGCCACCACCGGACCCACCGTCGCCAGCGACGGCCTGCTGGACGTGCACCAGTCCGCACCGCTGGCGGTGGTGCTGCGGCGGATCAACAAAGACTCCGACAACGATCAGGCCGAGCGCGTGTTGCAGACCGTAGGTTTCGAGGCACTGGGGGGCCCCGCCAGCACCGAGAAGGGCGTGACCGTGCTGCGCGCCGTGATCGGCTCCCTGGGCCTTTCTCCCAGCAGCTACGTGCCGCGCAATGGTTCGGGCCTGGGACACAGCAACCGGATCACCCCACGCGCGATGGCGGATCTGCTGCGCGCGCTTTATCTCGATCCGCGCGTCGGTCCCGAGATCTTGCAGTCCCTCTCGGTGGGGGGCGTCGACGGCACCACCCGCAATCGGTTCCGCGGCTCGCTGGCATCCCGGCGGGTGCGCGCCAAGACCGGCACGCTGGACGGGAAGTCTTGCCTCTCCGGTCTGGTGGGCGACGGCGACGACGTGGTGGTGTTCTCGATCCTGGTGGAGGGCTTCCGGGGGCGGGCCCTGGCCGCCGTGCGCGCGGCACAGGTCGGCGCCGTCAACGCGATCATGCGCTACGTGCGTGAGGGCTCGGGCGAGCGCATCGAGCTGCCTCCCGGCTTCGATGAACAGCTCCACGTCGGTGCATCCGACGTGGAGACCAGCGGCGACAACGAGGAGAGCGGTTCGGAGGGCGAGGTCGAGACGTCCGAGGAAGCCAGGGCCATCCCCGGCGAGGACGCCGTCGACGCCTACCTTCGCCAGGCACGCGGGGCGGCCCTGGGCGCGGGCGGGGTCAGCGGGGAGCGGCCGGCCAACGGCGGCCTGGGCCTCGAGGCGATTCCGTTGATGGGCGGCACGCCGTCCGGGCGGGGGGCTCCGGCCGCCGCGCCCCCGGCAGCCGCTGGTGGGGTCGGCGGGGGCGGTCCCAAGGGTCCGGGTCTGCGCTAGCGCGATTCGTCCTTTCCGGGAGGGACTTGGCGGCAATTTTGCAATGCGTTGCGGTGCGTTCCAGACGTCCGGCAAACGGCGGTCCCAGGAACGGGCGGGGAGTCGATGCGATGAACGAACCAACGTCACCACAGCCACCGGAAACGAAAGCCGCGCCCGACGAACGGGACAGCTTGCTGTCGGTGGCGGCGCACGAGATCCGGACGCCGCTGGCGTCCTTGCGGCTGTACCTGGATGCGGTCATCAAGGCCGCCGATCGGGGCAGCCTGGATGCCGCCGATGTCGGCGTGCGGTTACGGAAGGCGCGCCGTCAATGCGATCGGCTGAACGTCTTGCTGAACGATCTGATTGGGATCGCCCGCGCGCCCGCCGGGCCCCTGGCGGTTCCTCTGACCCCCGTCGATCTGGTCGCGACCGTCGTCGGGGTCTGCGATCACCTGCGCGACCAGTTGACGGCCGAGGGCCGCGAGCTGGAGGTCGTCACATCGGAACCCGTGTGGGGATCCTGGGACCGGGCGCGTCTGGAACAGGTCGTGACCAACCTGGTCTCGAATGCGCAGAAGCACGCGCCCGGAGCTCCCGTGCGCGTCGAGGTGCAGGCCCGCGCCGACGATCGCGTTGCGCTGATTGTCTCCGACAAGGGACCCGGGATCCCGGCCGAAAATCAGCAGCGGATCTTCCAGCGCCCGGCCAAGGGGGCCTCGACCGAAGGCGGGATGGGCGTGGGTCTATGGATCGTGGCGCGGATCGCCGAAGCGTTCGGAGGCTCCGTGCGCCTGGATAGCCCGCCGGGCGGCGGCGCCACGTTCACGGTCGACCTTCCCCGCGCCCCGGCGTAGCCACACCGTACGGCGCTGGCTCCATCGGGGCACCTGGGCGTCCCGAGAGGGTCAGCCCATGTCGGCTGCGAACGTGGTCGGCTCGTCCTCGCGGTGCTCGACCACGTGGGTGCCGTTGCGCAACTTTTCCCACAGCGTCTTGCGGGATATGCCCAGCATCTCGGCGGCGCGCATGCGCTTGCCGTCGGCCACCTTCAGCACCCGCATCAGGTACTGCTGCTCGAACTCGCGCAGGGCCACCTGAAGCGGCCTCACGGTGGCCAGAGTCGCGTCCTCGATCAATGTCGCTCCGGTCGCCGCGTGGGTCATCGACTGGGGCAGGTGATGGAGCTCGATCTCGCGCCCCCCCGACAGCACCAGCGCATGCTCCACGGCGTGCGAAAGCTCGCGCACGTTGCCGGGGAACGTGTATTGCGCCAGCGTCGCCCACACGGCGGGCGACAGGTTGGGCACCGTCGTGGAACCGGCCGGCAGAAATCGCTGAATGAAATGGCGCAACAGCAACGGCAAATCGCCGGGGCGTTCCCGCAAGGCGGGCAGATGAATCTGGATGACGTTGATCCGGTAGAAAAGATCTTCGCGGAACGAGTTGGTCTTGATGCGCTCGGCCAGATTGCGATGGGTGGCCGACAGGATCCGCACGTCCACTTTGACCGGCGTGTTGGTGCCGATCGGTTCGAAGGTTCCCTCTTGCAGAACGCGCAGTAACTTGGCCTGCGCCGCCTGCGGCAACTCGGCGACCTCGTCCAGGAACAGGGTGCCCCCATCGGCCGCCTTGAACCGGCCTTCCCGCTTCTTGACCGCGCCCGTGAACGCGCCACGCTCGTGGCCGAAGAGCTCAGCCTCGATCAGATTCTCGGCCAGCGCGCCGCAGTTGACGATCACGAACGGCTTGTCGCGGCGCGCGCTCTGTTCGTGAATCATCCGCGCCACGACCTCTTTGCCGGTTCCGGTCTCGCCGGTGATCAGCACGGGGACGTCGCTGGAAGCGACCATCTTGACCATCTCGACCACCCGGCGGATGGGCGGCGATTCCCCGATCAACATGCTGCGGGTGTTGCGTCCGGACAGCTCGCCCTTCATTTTCTCCAGCTCACGGCGCAGCGCCCGGTTCTCGTCGATGCGTCGCAACTGGACCAGCAGCTCGTCGATGTCGAAGGGCTTGACCAGATAGTCGTAGGCGCCCTCTTTCAGGGCCGCCACCGCCTCGCCGACCTCGGCAAAGGCGGTCATCAGGATGACGTCGGTCGACGGTGAACGCTTTCGCACGTCGCGGAAAACAGTCATGCCGTCGACCTGGGGAAGCCGGACGTCGGAAATCACCACGTCGAACACGCGCCGCTGGACCTGCTCCAGGCCGGCGGCTCCATCCGCGGCCGTGAAGACCGTGTGGCCAGCATCGCGAATCATCTCTTCCAGGGGTTCGCGAATCTCCAGCTCGTCGTCGATCAGCAGGATGTCCAGCAAGGCGTCACCTCAGTTTCCATGGTCAGTCAACGGATGCAGGCGATCCGACCGTTCGGACCCGATGCGACGGGAAGCGGAGAAGGATTTTCGTCAGCACGGGCATCCTCGCGTTTCTCGATCCCAGCCGTTTGGTTGCGGTCGCTCCACATCCTTCAAGGGCTGTGCCACGGCGCCGTGTGGTCAAAAGGGGGCATTTTCCCGGGGCGATCTTGGAGAGCTTCCCATAGCGGGAACGTAACGTTACTCCATGGAAACCGGTGTAGCGCCAGATGTTACGAAATCGTACCGTCAGGGTCGTCAGGCTTCAGGCCAGCGTCCGCCCCATTCGGCATTGGGGGACGGCCCGCTTTGGGGAGCGAAGGGTGCAATGGGTGACGAGCCACGTTCGGATTGTTCCGAGGCTCAGACCGGCCGAGCCCGACGAGCGCTGGACGCGCGCTGTCCGCTCGCGGCACGCGCCTTGCCAGGAAACACCCCATGGTTCTTGAACCGCTGACCGCTGGACGCTTTGCCCCGGCCAACGACAACGTTGGCCCGTGGGACGGTGACTTCATCTTAGCTACCAAGGAGAAATCTATGGGAACGGCAATGGATAGAAAGCGAACCATTACGGCGCTGAATGACCTGCTCCGGGGCGAACTTTCGGCGGTGGAAACCTACGACATGGCCTTGCCGCTGATCAACGATGACCGGATGGCGCTGGCTGACCTGCGTGCCTGTCGGTCGTCGCACCAAGATCGAGTCGATCTGCTGCGAGACGCGGTGATCAAGGCCGGGGGCGAGCCCGTCGATAGCTCGGGGGCCTGGGGCGCATTCGCTCGCGCTGTCGAAGGCGGTGCCTCGGCGTTGGGGTCGTCGTCCCTGGCGGTCAAGACGCTGGAGAAGGGGGAGGAACACGGCTTGCGTGAGTACGAAGAGTTGCTTCCCCGGCTGGAGATGGAATGGCGCACGATGATTTCCAAGGAAGCGTTGCCCGAACAGAGGCGTACCCAGAACATCGTTTCGTCGGTCCAGAAGCTGATGAATTTGTGAGCGGGCTGGTCCCGCTCACGCAACAGGCCTGACGTCCCGTCGCACCAGCGCCGGCGATGTTTCAGGCCTGACCTTTTTGCCAGCGGCGTCGCAGTCCAGCGACCGCGCGCCCCCTCGTCAATGCGGTGACGAGGTTGTGGCCGACCGTCCCAGCTTGGCGACCGACGACAGCAAGTGCTCCAGATTGACCGGCTTCCTCACCACCGGCACGCAAGCCGGCCCTGCCAGAGGATCAGACGTGGAGATCAGCACCGGAATATCGGCCAGGGCGGGGGTCGCCCGCAGCGCCCGATAGAACTCGTTTCCCCCCATGATGGGCATCAGCAGATCGAGGATGATGACCGAAGGCCGGGGGATGGCTTGCAGGAGAGACATCGCCTCCCTGCCATTCGACGCCGCGAAAACTTGGTACCCCTCGTCGCCCAGGATTTCGCCCAGCGAATCCCGCAGGTCCACTTCGTCATCCACGATCAAAACTGATCTTCCGTTCACTTCAAAATCCTCCTCGCGGGGAAGTGTTCACTTCACCCCAGAAACCTCCGCGTCCGGGTGCTTCCCAAACGAGGCGTAAAGTGTCTTGAGGTCGTCCGCGTGCTCTTCCTCGACGGCGAGGATTCCTTCCAGCAGCCGACGGGTCGTGGAATCGTCGTCGCCGATGAAGTGAATCATCTCGGAGTACGACTGAATCGCCACCCGTTCGGCGACGAGATTCTCGCGAATCATGTCGGCCACGTCCGTTCCTCTGGTGTACTCGGCGTGGCTACGCGCCGCCAAACCCTGCGGATCGAAGTTCGGCTCGCCGTCGAGCTGGACGATGCGTCCCGCGAGCAGATCGGCGTGTCCTTGTTCCTGTGCGGCGTGTTCGGCGAATTCGGCCGCCACGGTGTCGGCATGAATGCCCTCCGCCATGAACTGGTGGCGCTTGTAGCGGAGCACGCAGACCAGCTCGGTCGCCAGGGCCTGATTCAGCAGATCGACCACCACCACCCGATCAGCGCGGTAAGCTGCGGTGACAGCGCCCTTTTCGATGTCCTCGCGCGCGCGGCGGCGGAGTTCAGCCACGTCCGTCATGAACGGCTGTTTGGTGCGAATCGAAGGCAAAGGAGCGGTCTTCTCGTTCGGCATTGGTCTTCCAACCCTTTCTTCTCCGGTCAATTCAAGGGACGTTACGGGTGTGCGGTGGGAACGTCGGCGGGGGCACGATGGAAGGCGGCGGCGAAACCGCTGTCGCTCTCGAAGAGGCGACCTCGTCCTCGACCAGATGCCAGCCGGGTGCACCCGAGGTTCGCGCCTCGTCGGTGGCCTCGCGGACCATCGGGAACAGTCCCACGAACGCAAAGCACAGATGTACGGCCCCGAACAGCAACAGCGTGGGGCCCCAGCCAAGGTAAAATGCCAGCGCGCGCATCGTGGCGGCCAGAACCAAGAGGTACCCGACGCCAAGGCTGGCGACATTGACCAGCGTCGGGCGCCACCCCATCCGGGAGTGGCGTTCAGGATGAATGATGTCGATGCGATAGCCGGCGACGTCCACGGCGCTGACGAGGGCTGGCCGCCTGGTCTGCTTCCCTGGCATCGAGGTTCCTTTCTTGACCTGGCTCATGCTGTGGACTCCTTCGCCGGGTCAGCCCCGGCTTTGCGGCGGGATCATTGGGGAAGCAAATTCGCCGCGGCGGGCGTGGCGTTCGGGTTGAGCACGGCTTCGGCCCGGCGTTGCAAGCGCGCGAGGTCGAGCAGGTGAGAGGCGCCCTTTGACAGGGCCCCGCAGGCCCGGGTCACCCGATTCGGGCTGACCCGCATTCCTCCCTCCGCACCAATGGCGATGGCAGCGGCTGCTCCCGCGATCAACAGCGCCCGTCGCCAGCCGGTGTGTCCCCTACGGCGTACGCGTCTGGTCCGGCGATGAACGGGGATACCCACCGGGACCGTCGCCCCCAGGGCCGCTTCGTCCGACCTGACGCCTGGGGTGGGCGCGAACGCGAGCGCCCGCCGGCTCTCGGACGTCTGCGCTCCGCAGTGGGCGCAGGGATCGGTGGCCAGATCCAGGGCCACCGCGTCTTCCAGCGCGCGGGCGAAGGACAGAATATCGGGAAATCGCTCTTGGGGATTCTTGGCCAGCGCGCGTTGCAAGACGGCTTGGCTGCGCGAACACGGCCAATCGACCAGCTCGTTCATGCGGGAGGGTTCCTCGTGCACGACCTGGTACAGCACGGCCACCGCGTTCACGCCCACGAACGGCTCGCGACCGGTGAATAGGGTGTACGCCATCGCGGCCAGACCGAACTGATCGGTGCGATGATCGACCTGTTCATTCAACCCGCGGGCTTGCTCGGGCGCCATGTACGCCGGCGTTCCAAGCACCATGGACGGAACGGTGATGTGGCTGTGACTGCCATGCTTCGAGATGCCAAAGTCCACCACCTTCACGCAGTCGCCCTGTCCCGGGATGGGGACCAGCATCACATTCTCGGGCTTCAGATCACGGTGGATGATGTTCTGTGCGTGGGCCGCACCCAGCGCGGCGGCGGTCTGCTGGACGATCTGAGCGACGCGCGCCGGCGCCAGAACGTGCTGGTCGGAGAGGACGGAGCGAAGGTCCGGTCCCCCGGCCAGCTCCATCACCAGATAGGGCGTCCCGTCAGGCAGGACATTGAAGTCGAAGACCTGGGCGATGTGTGGATGGCGGAGGCCCGCCATCATGGTGGCCTCGCTGCGGAAGCGGCTCATCGCCTCGCCGTCGGTCATCAGGGCGCGATGCAAAACTTTGATCGCCACCTGGCCCTGCAGACGCAACTGGGTGGCCCGATAGACATCACCCATACCGCCCATCGCGATGAGCGCATCGATGCGATAGGTGTCGCGCAGGATCGCGCCCGGTTGCAGCCGGACTTCTTCGGTTTCCTCTTCTTCCAGTCGGCTTTCTCCTTCTTCCAACAGCCCTTCGGTGATCGGAGCGTCCTTCCGTGAGAAGGCGTCGCTCCCCGATTCGATCTCGGACGTTGCTTTACCGGGCAACGAGGTCATGGGTTGTACGGCGCGCACCGGATCACCTTGGGTTGTGGATTGGGCATTCAGGTGGTCTGTCGCGATTCGTTCTCGCGACCGTTTCGGTCGGTCAGGGGGGATTCCGGCGCGAAGCGCCGAATGCGCTGCCCCAGATCCGAGCGCAGGTCTTCGCCGGAACTCGGCGCCAGCAGCAAGGCCACGCCGGCGCCAATGATGGCACCCAGGCCAATCAGGCCCAACGAACCCGCCACCCGTTCCGAGGTGCTGGGCTTGATGGCCAGTCCCAGGGCGGAAAGAATATCGTTCTTGCTCAAGTCGGAAACGTCGCTGATCTTCATGAATGCATCTCCTTGTGAATACGGTTGTTGGGGGGAGGAAGTAGGACGGGCGGGCCCCCGCGGTTCGCAAGCGCCCGTTCGAGGGCATCGATGAACAGCGGGACGATGGCCAGGCGCAAAGCGGTTCGAACGCCCGTGCCCAGAGCTCGAGCGGTGAAACGCGTGCTGAGGCCGCCGCCGCTCAGATAACCCGTGCCAGCCGCGATCAAGAGTGACCGAACCGGCCGCCTTCGGATTTCTGCGAAGAGGCGCGCGATCAGTCCATCGGACCGTACCGGAAACGGTGGCGCCTCACTCTGAAAGCTGGGCGGTTCAATCGTAGGGATAGGCATGACGACCCTGCGGTGTTGAAAGGTCTAGGCGCGGCGGGCGACGTGGGCGATCGCGAAGCCGACCAGGAACGCGCCCACCAAGGTGCGGCCCGGGTGCTCCTGGACCATCACGCTTGCCCGCTTGGACACGTCCTTGGCGAGGCGCGTGACCACGCGCTTGGCGTGCTCGGCGCGGGCGGGCAGATGCTCCACCTGGCCGGTGACTTCCTCGGAAATTCTATCGACAGAACGCTTCAGGCTCATGGGATTCTCCTTCTTCAGGCGTTTCGGGGCTGCGGTCTTCGGCGCTGCCGTCTTGGAACGACGGCGACGAACCCGCGACCGTTCAGGCGTCGATTCGTCGGTCTGACGCCGCGTCACACGCTTCTTCCCTGGATGACGCGGATCAGGACCACCACGATCGCGACCACCAGCAGGATGTGAATGAATCCCCCCAGCGTGTACGACGTGACCAGCCCCAGGGCCCACAGGACCGCCAAAAGAATCGCTATCGTGAACAACATGATTGTTTCTCCTGGTTGTTGGCTCGTGGCCGGCGGCTGTACCGCCCGGCGCGAGGCTTGGCAGTTCAATCAACGTGCCATCCACGCACTTCCCGGTCAGCGCGGCATTGGCGCGGCGATCGCGGCCTGCAGCAGGAATCGCGTTCCGATTGGGTAACCGTCCGGAGCGACCGGTCACATCGGCAGGACGGCGGCGCAGGCGTGTTTCGAATTCGGCGCGGTCGCCGGTTCAGCCCAGCTGGGCCAGCATCGTCTCGGCGTTGCTGACCGCGAACTGCCGGGGCGCTTCGACGTTCACCTGCCGGACGATGCCGTTGTCGACCAGCAACGAATAGCGCCGAGACCGACGGCCCATACCCCCGCTGCTCTTGTCTTCGTCGAGGCCCAGCTTCGCCGTCAGCTCGCAGTTGCCATCGCCCAGCATGCGGATCTTCCCGATCGCGCCCAGCTCTCTGCCCCAGGCGGCCATCACGTAGCCGTCGTTGACCGAGACGCACCAGACCTCGTCCACGCCGCGGGCCTTCAACTGGTCGAGCTGCTGGAGATATCCCGGAACGTGGTTTGCCGAGCAGGTCGGCGTGTAGGCGCCGGGCAGACCAAAGATCACGATCCGCTTGTTTCGCGCGGCTTCCGCGACGGCGACCTTGGTGGGCGCGATCGGGCAGGCCGGTCCGAATTCTGTGGATTCGGTCAGGGTCGCGTCGGGGAGGGCATCGCCGATCTTGATCATGGCCCAAAGGATTAAGGACAGTTGGCGGTCGACGCAAGTCCCGGGGTGACATGGCAAGGATTGGGTGAACAAGCGGCCGAGCCAGTCCGTCCATGTGAGGACGAAAATATGAAGGCCGGCACGACACTTCCGAATTTCCTCGGAGCTGCCGGGCCGCCCGATGACCAGGAGCGGACGATGACGCGGACGATGACACTCACCAAGACCGGGCTTGCGCGTGTGGTTCTGGCGACGGGGATCTTGTTGCTGTCGGGGGCCTCGATGGCGGCGCCTCCGGCGCGCAAGGACGCGGGCCCGGCGGCCGAGAAGAGCGCTCCGGTGGCTCCGGCGAAGGTCGTACCGGCTCCGGCCGCACCCGGACCTTCGACAGGTCCGGCCGTCGCGACCCGCAAGGGTCGCGGTCACTTTTAACGCGCCTCCGCCGCCCGAGGGCGATGCTATTTGGGCGGCGCCAGGGACGGAGGCGGCAGCGAACGCGGAGGCGCGGCAGGGGGACGCGCGGCGGCCGGTGGTGGCGCCGACGGCGGGGCGCCACCGGGCGTCGCAGCCGCGGTGGTTGTCGGCAACGCGGCCAGCCGCTGGCGAATGGCTGCATACGGACCGGTGCCCAGTTCGGCCCCCGTCAATCCGTGCTGGGTGGTGTAAGCGTTGATGTGGTCGATGCGGTCTTGCGTGGGAGGGTGATCGGACAGATAGGCCAACACCCCGCCGACATCGCCGCTCTGGGCTTTCAGGCGCTGGAAGAACGTGACCAGTCCGTGCGGGTCGTAGCCCGCGCCCGATGAATACCGCGCGCCGTATTCGTCAGCCTCGGTCTCGTCCTCGCGGGTGTGGGCCAGCAGCAATCCCTTGGCGGCAATGTTCGAAGCGACCTGCGCCACCATCCCCGGATTGTTCCCCAGCGCCATCGCGGCGACGGCATCCAGGCCATATGCAGCGACCATGGAGCGCGCTGAATGGCGGGCGACGACGTGCCCCGCTTCGTGGGCCATGATCCCGGCCAGCTCGGCCTCGTTCTGCGCCATCTCCAGCAAGCCGCGATAGACGTACAGGTAGCCGCCGGGGGTGGCGAACGCGTTGACCGTTTTGCGGTCATCGATGACGAAGACTTGCCACGCCACCTCGGGCCGGTCCTTCTTTCCAAGCGCGATCACCTTGTCAGCCACGCCGCGCACGTAGTTCACGACGGTCGGATCGGCCAGGTAGACGATGCCCTGCTTCGTTTCGAGCTCGCCCTTCAGCTGCAGGCCCAGCTGATTTTCCTGCTCGGGCGAGATCAAGACCTTGGCAACGTTGGTTTCCACTGAACGGGTGGTGCTGGTGGCGCAAGCGCCGGAGAAGGCGGCTGTCGCGGCCACAAGCATGGCGGCGGCAAGAACGTTCGTCGTCTTGGTCTGCATGGGGATCCTGTGGTTGGCGGAGAGAAGGGTGGCCCAAAAAGCAAAACGGCCCGAGCGACGAGCGTATCGTCGTTCGGGCCGCGTCGGCAAACCGGACCGGCTGCTTATTCGCAGTCGCCCGTGATCGCGTTTGGCATCTTGGCAGGAACGTGAATCTTCATCGTCCAGGTCCAGGTCGAGGTGCAGGGATCGCTGGGGGGGGCCGGCAAGCAGGTTGCGGAGAACGCCGACTCCATCTCGGACACCGAGATCGTGAACGCATTGTCGGCCGTCATGGTCAACGCCGAGGTGTCCGTCTGCTGCCACATGCACGTGGCGCTGCTGCTGGAAGGGCCAACACGGGAGAGCGTTCCCATGTTGTTGGCCACGGGCCCCTGACCCACGGACCCTTCTCTTCCAACCCCGACGACGCCGGTCGCCGCCGTGTAGGTCACGGGGAGCTGGGTGATCGCGCCAGGAGTGATGTCGCAACCATCGACAATGCCGGCAGTCCCGGTGACGTCGAAGCAGTAGGTGCCGGCGGTAAGTCCAAACGGGACAGTCGCGCCACCCGCGCCACCCGCGCCGCTCTTGCCGCCCAGGCCCGCGTCGGGGCAGACACCAGCATCGGTACAGCTGCTGTCGCTGTCACAACCCGCAATGGCCAGGCCCACGCCCAGCGCCGCGAACACGGTCACCGTCTTGATCGTCTTTAAGGTCTTCATGTTTCAATTCTCCGTAAGTCAGTTGGTAAGAGCGGCCTAGAAATGACCGCGGCCCTTGCGGGTCTCGGTGGCGGGGCCCGTCGACGGGGCTACTTTGGGCGCCTCGGCAGCAGGAGCGGCCGGAGCGGCGGGAGCGGCGGCCGGCTTGGCGGCGTGCTTCGCGCCCTTCTTGTCCTTCTTCTCTTCGACGACCGGAGCGGCTTCGGGGGCCGGCGCTGCGGCCGCGGCGGCCTTGGCCTGCAGGTCGGCGATCTGCTGCTTCAAGCTGGCAAGCTGCTGATTGGCACCGTCGAGCTGGGTCTTCAAGCCATCCCGCTCGGTGGTCACGGTCTGCAACTGCGCCTTGGTCGAGTCGAGCTCGGCCTTCGAGGGATCGCATCCGAAGAACAGGACGCTGGCGGACAGTGCGGCTGCTGCGACAAACTTCTGCATCGAAATCATGGGCCCTCCGTTTTCATATTTTGGGTCGCCTGGAATCGGAACCGACGAGGTGCTTGTCGGTCGCTCCTCACCGCGCTCGGTGAATTCCGTCCTCTGACGGTGATCTGGCGAAAGTAATTTATTGCTTGCGCCGCCCAGGCTTAACGGGTTGGCCCCAGAAAGGCAAATTCCCCCCCGCCCGGCAAGATGGGGCCGCCGGGCGTCAGCGCAAAGGGGACAGAAAACAAAAACGACGTCAGCCGGGTTTGGCCGACTTGCTTCGTTCGACATAACGAAGGCGCAGATCAAACAGCAGGCCTTCCAGGAACTCGGCCTCGGGGGCGGTCAAATTGCCGCGGGTCTTCTCCTGCAGCATCGCGATCACGTCGATGGTGTGCTGCGCCAGCGGAAGGTCGACTTGCACCGGTCCGCCGTCGGGCGGGTCCAGTTCCCCGAGATGAAGGAGGGCCGAGCTGCCCAGGGAAATGATGAAGGTATGAAAATCGATCTGCGGAAAAGCCGCGGCGTCCTCGCTGGCCGTGGGCAAATCCGGAGCCGGTTCGGGAGGGGCGTCGGGTGTGCTTCGCCGATCGTTCACCACGAAGCCCCGCTGACCGCCCGAGTCTCGCTTGTCGTCCGGCATGGCCGAACTGTATGCCACGCGCGGCGGCGGATTCAACGTGGACCGACCCGAGGAGCCCGGTTCGGGCCCAAGTTGCAGAGCGATCGGGCTTTTCAGCCGGGCGCGCGGCGCCTACGGTGCTTCGGGAGCTTCGGTCTCGTCGGACTCGTCCAGCTCGTCGTCGTCCAGCTCGTCTTCCTCGGGAGGCGCGACATTGGCGGCGACATCCGGAAGCGCCTTCAGGTGCTTCTCGTATTCCTTGCGGGTCGTATGACCCTTCTTGATGTTGCGCTCGACGGTTCGGATGTCGAACACGATTTGCTTCGGGGCGCTCTCGGTCGGGCTGCTCATGGCGGGGAAGAGCTAGCACAGTTTCCGCCCGATGCGAAAGGGGATCCCGGGTGCCCCGGGGGGTGGCGGAATTCGGTCGCGGAAAACATGACGAATCGGAAATAGGCCGGTCGCCCTCCCGGTTGTAAGCTCCGCGCCGAAAAAGGAGACCCAAAGCCGCATGGACGTCCGAGTCATCAATGAGCTGGTTCTGAGACAGTCAGCGTTCGTCGACAAGCTGACCGCCGAGGTCGGCAAGGTGATCATCGGCCAGAAGGCCATGATCGAACGCATTCTGATCGGCCTCCTGACGGGCGGGCACGTCTTGCTGGAGGGCGTCCCCGGGTTGGCCAAGACGTTGACGGTCAAGACCCTGGCCGACGCGCTCCACATGAAGTTCTCGCGGGTGCAGTTCACGCCGGACCTGTTGCCGGCGGACATCGTCGGAACCGTCATCTACAACCAGGCCAAGAGCGAGTTCATCTCGAAGAAGGGCCCGATCTTCGCCAACCTGGTGCTGGCCGACGAGATCAACCGCGCGCCGGCCAAGGTGCAGTCGGCGCTGCTGGAGGCGATGCAGGAACGCCAGGTCACGATTGGAGATCAGACCCACAAGCTGCCCGACCCATTTCTGGTCATGGCGACCCAGAATCCCATCGAGCAGGAGGGCACCTACGCGCTGCCCGAGGCGCAGCTGGATCGGTTCATGTTGATGATCAAGGTCGGCTATCCGACCCGCGAGGACGAGCGCGCGATCATGGATCGCATGACCTCCGGCATGAACGTGCGCGCCGAGCCGGTGGCGACGCCCGCCGAGATCGCCGAGGCCCGATCGATCGTGGGACAGGTCTACATCGACGACAAGATCCGCGACTACATCGTGAACCTGGTCCACGCCACCCGCGAACCCAAGGCGCACGGCCTGGGCGCCATGGCCGACTTCATCGCGTTCGGGGCCAGCCCGCGGGCTTCGATCTTTCTGAACCTGGCTGCGCGCGCGCACGCGTTTCTGCGCCATCGCGGCTACGTGACCCCTGAGGACATCAAGGCCATCGGCGTCGACGTGCTTCGCCACCGCGTGATCCTCACCTATGAGGCCGAGGCGGAAGAGGTGACGACGGAAACCGTGATTCGCAAGCTGTTCGAGCACGTCGAAGTGCCGTAGCACCGTCGGCGGTTTTTGAAATGCTTACGCGAGAAATGCTCCGGAAGATCCGGACCATCGAGATCGTCACCGAGCGCCTGGTGCGCGATCGGATGGCCGGGCAGTACCACTCGGTGTTCAAGGGCAGCGGCATTTCTTTTTCCGAAGTCCGGCAATACACGCCGGGCGACGACATTCGCTTGATCGACTGGAACGTGTCGGCCCGGATGAACGAGGCCTACATCAAGCTGTTCACCGAAGAGCGCGAGATGACCGTGCTGTTGGTGGTGGACATGTCGGCCTCGGGGCGCTTCGGATCGGCCGGTCAAGAGAAGCGCGAGCTGGCGGCGGAGATCGCGGCCGTGGTGGCCTTCTCGGCGATTCGCAACAATGATCGGGTCGGCCTGGTCATCTTCACCGATCGCGTGGAGAAGTTCGTGCCGCCCAAGAAGGGTAAGAAGCACGTCCTGCGCGTGGTCAGCGAGATCCTCTCCTTTGTGCCACAGCATCCGGGGACCCGCATCGCGGCCGGCCTGGAGTTCTTGGGGCGCATCGCGCGGCGACGGGCGGTGGCGTTCCTGGTGTCGGATTTTCTGGCGCCGCTCGACAGCTATGAACGGGCGCTGCGGATCACGTCGCGCCGGCACGACGTGATCCCCGTGACCGTGACCGATCCGCTGGAGGAGGCGCTGCCGCCGGTGGGGTTGATCGATCTGGAGGATCCCGAGACCGGCGAGCTGGTTGTCTTCGATACGTCCAGCCGCGAGGCGCGGGCCTGGGAGAAGGACGCCCGGAAGGGGCAGGAGGCGCGGCAGGCCTTGTTCCGGCGGTTGAGCATGGACGGGATCGCCGTGCGCACCGATCGGCCCTATCTCAAGGCTCTGAGCGCCTTCTTCGAAGCGCGCGCCCGAAGGCTGCGGCATTGAGACCGCTTCGCTGGCACGAGGGGGCAGGCCCCCTCGTGGGCTCCCCCGTCAGTAGGCCGACGGTGCCGGCGCAGCGAAGCTGCGCCTCCCGGGTGCTTGGACCCGCTCGCTGCGCTCGCTCTGGCGTCGTGATCGCCGGGCGCATGGTTGGTTGCCTCGCGTTGTTGGTGACGCTGGGGGGCCGGGCTTGGGCAGATGATGCGGGCGTCGCGGCCGACGCGGGCGCGCCGCCGGTTGCCGATCCGGATGCGCCCACCGTGGCGGCGCGGGTGGATCATGCCGAGGCGCACGTGGGCGATGCGCTGACGGTGACGGTCACGGCGGTCGCGCGGCGGGGCGTGCCCGTGAACCTGCCCAACGTCCTCGAGCTGGGAGCGTTCTCTCTGCTGGATCGCTCCGAGGCGGAGACGGATCTGGGCGACGGGCGCTTCCGACGTGAGTTCAATTTGCACGTGGCGGCCTACGAACCGGGGCCCCAGACGGTGCCGCCGATCGAGATCACCTATCTGGGCAAGGGCGGCGAGGTTCGCCAGACGCGGACGCAACCGCTGGAGATCAAGATTGCCAGCCTGATCGCCAACGAGCCCGAGCCGGCGTTCAAGGACAACGCGGGACCGGTGGCCGTGCTGAAGCAGGATCTGCGGCTGGTCTACATCGCCGCCGGTCTGCTGGCGGCCGGGCTGGGGGCGCTCATCACCTGGTTGGTGGTGCGGCGCCTGCGTCAGCGCGTGATCGTGCGTCCCGGGCCGCCGCCGCGTCCGGCGCACGAGATTGCACTGGAGCGGCTGGATCGCCTGGGTTCGTACGGCTTCCTCGAGAACGCCGACAATCGGCCCTTCTATTTCGCGGTCTCGGAGATCATCCGCGACTACCTGGGTGGCCGCTTCGGCTTCGATTCGCTGGAGCTCACCACCGACGAGTTGATGGAAGAGCTGAATCGACGCGCCGACAACCAGCTGGTCAAGGGCGAAATTGCCCGCTGGCTGGCGTCGTGCGACCTGGTGAAGTTCGCCAAGACCTCGCCCACCGCCACCGAGGCGCGCGGGACGCTGGAGGTGGCCATCCAGATCGTCGAATCCACCCGCCCGCGCCCGGCGCCCGATCCCACCCAGGCGACTGGAGGTCCGCGTGCCGGCTGAACCCACGCTTCGGTCACCGACCGCGCGACGCCCGCGACCGCCGCTGCGGCTGCTGGCGGCGGTCTTTCTGCCCACCGCGGCCGGCTACGGCTACCTTTTTCGGGGCGCCGAAGGCTTTCGCTTCGCGCATCCGTTTGCGCTGGTGCTGGCGCCGCTGGCCGTCGCGCTGATTCTGTGGACGACCTATTGGCGGCGTTCCGATCGCGTCGCGACCTTCCGGCATTCGCGCGCGTCCGAGCTGGGCGCGCATCGTCCGAGCTTGGTCGCCCGGCTGCGCGATCTCCCCGTCGTGCTGCGCTTGCTGGGGGTGACGTTGCTGGCGGTGGCCCTGGCACGGCCGCAGACGTCGCGCGCGTCGGACGACATGGAGCTGGAGGGCATCGACATCGTCATCGCTCTGGACGTTTCGGGATCGATGCAAGAGACCGATCTGGTGCCCAACCGCCTGGACGCCGCCAAGATGGTGATCGAACGTTTCGTGCGGCGCCGGCCCAACGATCGTTTGGCGCTGGTGGTGTTCGGCAAGGACGCCTACACCCACGTGCCGCTCACGCTGGACCACGGCACGTATCTGCGCATGCTGGGCGAACTGCAGGTGGGCATCATCGACGGACGCGGGACGGCCATCGGCAACGGGATCGGGGTGTCGCTGAATCGCCTGCGGCGCTCCGACGCCAAGAGCAAGGTGATCATCGTGCTGACCGACGGTGACAACAACGCCGGCAACATCTCGCCGGTGCAGGCGGCGCGCTTCGCGCAGACGCTGGGCGTGAAGATCTACACCATCCTTGCCGGCGACAACGGCGACAGTCCGGCGGCGTCCCAGGACGCGATCCCCGGTCAGCGCCCGCGGCAGCCGGTGAACCCGAAGCTTTTGGAGGAGATCGCGTCCATGACCGGCGGCGCGCCGTACCTGGCCACCGACACCCAGGCCCTGGCCAAGAACTTCCAGAGCATCCTCGAGGATCTGGAGAAGTCACGGCTGCACGATCGCGCGGTGCTTTACGGTGAACTGTTCCCCAAGCTCGCCTGGGGCGTGTTCGCGGCGCTGCTGCTGGAGGTCGCGCTGCGGCTTTCCCGCTGGAGGCGGCTGCCATGATGCGCTTTGGTGATCCCCGGCTGCTGTGGCTGCTGTTGATCGTGCCGGTGGCCATCCTGGCGTACGTGCTGGGGTTCCAGCGGCGACGGCGCGTGCTGGCCCAGCTGGGCGAGCTGCCGCTGATTCGCCGCATGACCGCCGAGGTCTCGGTGCCGCGCAAGATGGTCCGGGCCGGGTTCCTGGTGGGGGCGCTGGGGTTGTCCGCGCTGGCGCTGGCCCGGCCGCAGGCGGGAGGGCGCGCCAAGCTCAGCCGGCAGCGCGGCATGGACATCATCGTGGCGCTGGATTTTTCGAAGTCGATGTTGGCCAAGGACGTGTTTCCGTCGCGGCTGGAGCGCGCCAAGCGCGAGCTGGAGCGGCTGATGGATCACCTGGCCGGTGACCGGGTAGGGCTGGTGGCGTTCGCTGGGGAGACGCTGGGATATCCGCCGACGACGGACTACGCGGCGGTCAAGTTGTTCTGGCGGGATCTCTCGCCGTGGGACATTCCGGTGGGCGGGACCGCGCTGGGGCGGGCGATCCGCGCCGGGACCGACGTGCTCAAGAACCTGCGCACGAAGCAGGGGTCCCAGGAGGAGCAGGCGGTGGCGCTGGGGCAGCGGTCGCAGGTGATCCTGCTGTTGACCGACGGTGAAGACACCGAGAGCGAACCGCTGGAGGCGGCCGAGGAAGCGTCGAAGCTGGGCGTGAAGATTTTCACGGTGGGCATCGGCTCGCGCTCAGGCGAGCTGATCCCGACTTACGACGAGCACGGTGGCGTGACGGGGTACATGAAGGACAACGACGGCAAGTACGTGACGTCGCGCCTGGGCGAAGACATGCTGATCAAGATCGCCCAGAAGACGGGCGGCGAGTACCTGCACGCCGACGCCAAGCAATTCGGGGTCGAGCAGCTGCAGACGGCGCTGGCGAATCTGAAGCGCACCGAGAATGAAGCGCGGGTGGTAAAGGATTACGACGACATCTACCAGGTGCTGTTGCTGCCGATGTTCCTGCTGCTGGTGGGGGAGGCGTGCATGAGCGATCGGCGAAGGCCGCGGCGGGCGCCCACGGCGCCGGCCGCCGCTGTCGAGGGTGGAGCATGACGGCGATGACGATCCTTCCGCATCGGTCGCACGCGTGGACACGGTTTCTGTTCCTGGCGCTGTGTTTCCCGTTGTTCGCCGCGTTCGATCCCATCCGGAGCCCCAGCCCGGCGGTGGAAGAGGGCAACGCCAAGATGAAGGCCGGCAAGGCCGACGAGGCGCTGACCGCCTACGACAAGGCGGTGGCCGAACTGCCGGGCGAGCCCGGGGTTCATTTCGACCGCGGGACGGCGCTGGCCGCGCTGTCGCGGTTCGACGAAGCCGGCGAGGAGTTCCTCCGCGCCACCGAGGCCAAGGATCCCGGGCTGAAGGCCAACGCCTTCTACAACCTGGGCAACGCTTTCGTGAAGAAGGACAAGTTCAAGGAAGCCATCGAGGCGTACAAGCGGGCGCTGGCGCTGGCGCCGAAGGATGAGCGCGCCAAGTGGAACCTGGAGATCGCGCTCAAGAAAAAGCGCGAGGACGACAAGAAGAAGGAAGATCAGAACAAGGACAAGAAAGACAAAGACGACAAGAAGGACGACAAGAAGGACGAGAAGAAGGACAAGAAAGACCAGGACGACAAAAAGAAGGACGATCAAGACAAGAAGGACGACAAGAAAGGCCAGGACGACAAGAAGCAAGACCAGCAGAAGCAGCCGCCTCCCGACGAGAAGCCGGCCGCCGAACGGGAGATCGAATCCGTGCTCGACAACCTGGAAAAGAGTCCCAAGGATCTGGAAAAGCAGCGGGCGCAGCTGCGAGCCGTCAGGCGAGCGCCGCCCACGAGGGACTGGTAGATCGTTCCGGACTCGATCATGCGGACGTTCTTGGCTCCCCTTTCCCGTCGCCGTCAGCTGCACGCCGCTCTGTTCTTCCTGGGCGTCGCGGCGATTGCTTGCGCCGGCGCCGGCCTCGCGCACGCCGAAGCGCCGCGTTTTCTAGGCGAGGTGGATCGCCAGCAGGTCACCCTGGGCGAGCCGTTCGTCTACCAGGTCACGCTGTCGGCCGGGGACGACAAGGTCTCTGATTACCACCCGCCCGACTTCAAGGGTTTCAAGGTCCTGTCGGCTCCCAGCGGGCCCACACAGTCCACCCAGATGCAGTTCGGCGGCGCTGGAAACTTCATCGCCGTCAGCTACAGCTGGCGGTACGAGCTGGCGCCCTTGCAGAAGGGGCGTCTGTCGATCGGGCCTGCCCGCATTCACGTGAACGGCCAGGAATTTCGTTCCAGTGTGGTGACGGTGGTGGCCGGCAGTGCCGCCACGCCGTCCACGCCACCACCGCTGGCCAATGGGGCTCCGGGGACGGCGACTCCGTCCCCGGGCGGCGCCGCCGAGGCCGCCGACGGTGGCAGCTTCATCCGGTTGGTCACCGACAAGACCAAGGCTTACGTGGGCGAGGCCATCGGAGCCACCTGGTTCCTCTACATGAACCAGCCCCACGACAAATACGACACCCAGGTCGAGCCCACGATGGAAGGGTTCTGGACCGAGGACATCGCGCTGCCCAACCGGCGCGGCGGCATGGTGCTGAATGACGAGCTGGTCCAGGGCCGCCGCTATCAGGTTGGGGCGGCGCTGAAGAAGGTGCTGTTTCCCCTTCACCCAGGCCGCCTGACCATCACGCCGATGGAGGCGCAGCTTTCGCGCGTCGACTTCTTCGGCACCGCCGTGCGCAGCCAGCACGTACGCTCGACTCCGACGGTCATCGAGGTGCTTCCGTTGCCCAAGGACGGTCAGCCCCATGGGTTCGACCCCGCCAACGTGGGCACGTTCACGTTCGCCCGTCACGTCGACCGGACCCAGGTCGCGGTGGGTGAAGCGGTGACACTGACGCTGGAGATCGGGGGACGCGGCAACATCCGGAATGTGGCGCCCCCCGCGCTGGCCAAGCCGGACGGCTTCAAGGTCTACGACCCCCGGGTGACGGTCAACGTCGATCCGGGAAATGGCGTCGAGGGCACCAAGGTCGCCGAGATCCTGTTGCTGCCCGAGCGGCCTGGCACCGCCACGCTACCGGCCCAGCGGCTGGACTTCTTCGATCCTGGGGCGGGGCACTACACCAGCGTCGAAGCGCCAGCCCTAGTGCTGACGGTGACCGGAACGGCCGGCGCCACCGTGGCGGCGACGGGGGGCGCAGTTCCGGCCAAGGACGGTGCTGTCCCCACCACCGAGAACGTCATCGGCGCCGAGATTCGCCCGATCCACGCGCGGGTGGGTCTGCGCCAAGACCTGGCTTCGTCGCTGTTGAAAGGGCGCGCGCTGCTGGGCATCGTGCTCGGGCCGCCCCTGTTGTTCGGCCTGGCGGTCTTCGGACTGCGGCTGCGCGATCGGCTGAGCGAGGAGACCGGCGCCACCCGACGCAAGCGCTCGCGCAAGAAGGTGCGGGCCCACTTCGCCGCCGCGGAGGCCTGCCGGCAGCGACGCGACGTCGCAGCGTTCTACATCGAGATCGATCGGGTGATTCGCGAGACCCTGTCGCACCGGCTGGGCGTGACCGTGGCCGGGTTGCGCATGGACGAGTTGCGCGCGCGCCTGGCGACCTCCGGTCTGGGCGCGACCGACAGCGAGCAGGTGGTGGCCACGCTGGAGGAGTGCGATCAAGCGCGGTTCGCGCCGGGCAGCGTGCCCGGGGACGACGCGGCGCTGGGGGCGGCCATCGATCGCGCAGAGCGATTGGTCGCGGCGATCGAGGCGATGGCGCCCCCGCCGGGAGGAACGACGTGATGGTCCGGCGCACGGGCCCGCTGGTACTGGCGCTCGTGCTGGCCATGGGGCTGCTGGCCGGCCGCGCACACGCCGACCGCCTGGACGACGCCTGGAAGAGCGGCAACGACGCCTACCTGCGCGGCGACTATGCGGCCGCCGTGAAGGCCTATGAGCAACTGGATCGGCAGCAGGTCACGTCCCCCGAGCTGGCGTTCAACCTGGGCAACGCGTACTACCGCCAGGGTCAGCTGGGACCCGCGATCTGGTCGTGGGAGCGCGCGCTGGCGCTCGATCCCGATCAGGACGACGCGCGCTACAACCTGGAACAGGCGCGCAAGGTGGTGGCGACCCGCGTTCACGACAAGATCGAAGGCGCCGATCGCGACCCGGCCTGGATGCGGGTCGTGTCCCAGCTCCCGGCCTCGACCGAGGTCTGGTTGTTCGTCGGGTTGTACCTGGCGTTCTTCGTCGCGCTGGGGCTCCGGCTGCGCGCGCGCCGCGCCGGCGGATCCGACGCAGCATCCGACGAAGGGCACGCAGCGGCGTGGACCGCGGTGGCGGCGATCGTGGGCGTCACCGCGGCGCTGGCGGCGTGCCTGGTGGTGGGCCGCATCGCGATGAACCGCCTGCCCGTCGGGGTGGTGCTGCCCGATCAGGTCTCGGTGAAAGAGGGCGCCGATCCCAACTACAAGACCAGCTTCGACATTCACGCGGGACTGCGCGTGCGCCTGCTGGAGCACGACCAGGACTGGGTGCGCGTCCGTCTGGCCAATGGGCTGGAAGGTTGGGTTCGCGATCGCGATGTCGGCCGTTTGTGATAGGACCTCGGCATGGCCGAGCCGCACTTCGAACGACATGTCTTCATCTGCACCAACCGCCGCGAGCCAGGCAATCCGAAGGGCTCGTGCGCGGACAAGGACAGCGACGCGGTTCGCGACGCCTTCAAGAAGCTGTTGCACGAACGCGGCTTGAAGGGGCGGATTCGCGCCAACGCGGCCGGCTGCCTGGATCAATGCTCGCGGGGCGCCGCCGTCGTCGTCTACCCGGAGCAGGTCTGGTACGGCGGTGTGACGGCCGGCGACGTGCCGGAGATCATCGACCAGCACCTGATTGGCGGCGTTCCGGTCGAACGCCTGCGCATGAAGTAGGCCGCGCGCATGAGCTGGCAAGTCTTCGGCACCAAGAAGTGCGCCGATACGCGCAAGGCCGAGCGCTTCTTCAAGGACCGGCGCGTCGCGATTCACCTGGTCGACCTGTCGCAGAAGGGCCTCTCGGCAGGCGAGCTGCGGAGCGTGGCGGCGCGGGTGGGCGGCGTCGAGGCTTTGATCGATCGCGAAGGCAAGCGCTACGTCGACAAGGGCTTGAAATACGCCGCGCCCACCGGTCCGCGCATCGAGGCGATGCTGGTCGACGATCCCTTGTTGTTGCGCACCCCGATCGTGCGCTCGCCTGCCGGCGCGACCGTCGGGTACCAGCCCGACGTCTGGGAACAGTGGTTGGCGGCTGCGCGCTCTATCAAGTAGCGCGACGCGCCCAGCCCTGCTTTCGGCAACGCTGAACCGCCTGCAAGGTCGCGCGGGCCTGTATATAGTCCGCGCACGTTGTCCGCCTCACCGTCGAAGCCCGATGCCAGGACCGAGCCGTGGACCGTCATGTCGGTGCTGCGTTGGACCACCGGTCGGTTCGAGGAGCGCGGGCTGGCGACGCCTCGCCTCGACGCGGAGATCTTGCTCGCCCAAGCCCTGGGCCTGCCGCGCTTGCAGCTCTACGTGCAATTCGACCGGCCGCTGACGCCCGACGAGCTGACCGCGATTCGCGGTCTGGTGAAGCGTCGCCAGGGGGGAGAATCGGTCGCCTACATCATCGGACGCAAGGAGTTCTTCGGCCTGGAGTTCGCGGTCGACGCGCGGGTGCTGGTGCCCCGTCCAGACACCGAGACCCTGGTGGACGAGGCCGTCGCCCGCCTGCGCCCGCCAGCACCTTCTCCCGAGAGGGAGGTTGCCAGCGGCGCGGAGCCGCCGGCCGAGGACACGCTGGCTGAAAAGCAGGCCCCACCTACGCGGCCCGCCATCACCGGCAAGGTCGCCGAGATCGGCACCGGCTCGGGCGCGATCATCGTGACCCTCGGCAAGCGGCTACCGGACCTGTCTCTCTTCGCAGTGGACGTCTCGTCCGACGCGCTGGACGTCGCACGGGCCAATGCCGTCCGGCACGGCGTGTCCGTGACGTTCCTGCAAGGCGATCTCGATGGGCCCCTGCGCCCGTTCGCGCCGTTCGAGCTGATCGTGGCCAACCTGCCGTACATTCCAACGGGCGACCTGGCCGCGCTGGCCCCCGAGGTCCAGGCCGAACCACGCCTGGCGCTGGATGGCGGACCGGACGGGCTGGAGCTGGTGCGCCGGCTGTGCGCAGCCGCTCCTTCGCTGCTGGCGCCGGGGGGCGCCCTGGCGCTTGAACTGGGCGCCGGTCAGGCGCCGGCCGTGGCAGCGTTTTGTCGCGAAGCGGGCCTGGTGGATGTACAAATGCGGCGCGATCTGGGCGCTATCGATCGCGTCGTATCGGCGAAAAAACCATGACGTCACCTCCGCCATCCGGGATCGCGCCGCCTTCTCCCTCCACCGTGGCGCCCGTCGACGGCGCCGTCGAGGCCGGCCGCGGGGCCTTGTTCATCGGCGCTGCCAAGGTCTTCTTCATGTTGAGTGGGTTCATCCAGCAGGTCGTGCTGGCCCGCCTGGTCTCACCGGGGGGGTACGGCGCCTTCGGCGTCGTGAACAGCACCATCTCGATCGTCAACAACACGGTGGTTCAGTTCACCGTTCAGGGCGTATCGAAGTTCACCGCTGAAGACGATCGCCAGGCCGACGCCGTCAAGCGCGCCGCGCTGAAGCTCATGGTCATCGTGGGCGTGATCTTGGGCGCCGGCTTCTTCCTGGGGGCCCCCCTGTTCGCCGCCTTCGCGCACGCACCAGGCTACGTGTCCTATTACCGCATCGCCGCGATCATCCCGATGATGTACGCGGTCTACGCGGTCTTCATCGGCTCGGTGAACGGGGCCCGTCGCTTCCGCACCCAGGCCGGTTTCGACATGACCTTCTCCAGCGCCAAGACGGTGCTGCTGCTGGGCCTGGCCGCCGTGGCGGGCGTGACCGGTGCCTTCGCAGGTTTCGCGCTGGCGGCCGTGTTCATCGTGGTGGTGGCGGTGCGGGTGGTCGGCCTGCCGCGCGCGACCGGCGCTCCGCCCTTTCCCATGGGGCGCTTGATCGCGTTCATGGCGACCATCTTTGGCTACAACTTCTTCCTGAACGTCGAACTGCTCTACGACCAGCCCCTGCTGAATCACTTCGCCGGCTTGCTCGATCCCGAGCGCGGCCAGATCATGGCGGGGCACTATCAGGCGCTGCGAACCCTGGCATTGTTGCCGTACCAGGCGCTGCTGGTGGTCACCTTCGTGATCTTCCCGCTGGTGTCGCGGGCCACCTTCACCGAAGACCGCGAGAGCGCGCGCGTCTACGTGACGCAGACCCTGCGCTATGCGCTGATCCTGGCCACCGCCATGGGCGTGGCGCTGGGCGCGCGCCCGTCGGCGCTGATCGCCATCCTGTTCCCACCCGCTTATGCCGAGGGTGCCGGCGCTCTGCCGATCCTGGTCGTGGGCGAATGCGCCCTGGCTTTGCTGTCGGTTTCGTGCGCCATCCTGAACGCATCGGGGCGCGCCACGGCGTCCCTGGTGCTGATGGTCGTCACCGTAGCGATCGGCGTGGGAGCGGCCTTCGTGCTGGTCCCGCGCGCGGCGCTGGGCGCCGACATGCTGGAAGCCGCGGCGATCGCGACCTCGACCGGCATGGTCCTGGGCTTTCTTTCAGCGGTCGTTTACGTGCGCCTCCGCCTGGGCGGCAACGTGCCGCTTCCGACGCTGGCGCGGTTGGTGGTCGCGGCCGGCGCCGCCGTGGCGGTGGGCCACTTCCTGCCCGGACACGGCAAACTGGTCAGCTTGTTCATTACGTTGCTGGTGGTTGTGATCTACCTGGGGGGCCTGGTGGCGCTGGGCGAGTTCGGCCCCGACGACCGCGCCAAGTTCCGCCGGATTCTTCGCCGCTAGTCGTGATTGGAGATCGGCTCTGGCCGGCTACTCGATGCCTGAGGACCTGACGGGCATCAACGGCATCCTCAAGCAGCTCGCAACTCGGCTGGTGAAGCGAGCGCTACAGAGCGGACCCGGCACCCCGTGGACAGAGGCAACCGTACAGCGCAAAGTGTGGGGTCAGGTCGAGCGCTGGCGCCAGCGGTGGGGGAGCAGATCGGCGATCTCGGCAGCCGGGTGATCCTGGACGTCGTAGGAGGACGTCGCTGAGGTAGTCGACGGGGTTGACGCCGTTGGCCTGGCACCTCGCGACGTGAGAGTAGAGGCCGGCGACGTTGTAGCTGGGGTCTTCGTTACCGCAAAGAGGTAGTGCTTGCGGCCGAGCGCGACTCCACGATTGGTTACAACAGCCCGTCGAGTTCGAGCTGATCCATTCCGTTGAAGAAGGCAGCGTAACCGACCCGTCCACCGGATCGGGTCACCCCATTTCGACCGCGCCTCGGTCAGAGGCGCACGACCAGTTCGAAGCTGACCACCTTGACAAGCATCCACGATATTGGAATCCTCCCGCCCGCCGGCAGGTTTTTTGGTTGGGGGAGCCCGGCGGAAGAGGAGCATCCCTGTGGCGCCGAAGACAATCGTTCCCTTGTGTGCGTGGTCGCTATTGCTCGTCGGTTGCAGCGGCGCATCTAGCGAAAGAAAAGGCTCGTCGGTTGTTTCGGATTCAGTTCCTGCCGGTGCCGGCTCGGTGAATCCGGCCGACTATTTCTCCTCGCGGCTTACGGCGAAGGAGTTTGAGACCTACGCTGGTCCGCTCCATGATCGCGAACCCGCGCCTGCGATCTCCTCATACCGGCAGAACCCCGTTGCGGCCCTTGGTAGCGTCTTCGTCCGCGTGGCACGTGACGGAAAGACGTGTAAGTCCAAAGATGCAGCGGACTTTACCTATCAACGTCTACTTGAGCCGCCGCTAAGATCTGATTGCAAGTCGAACATCTACCCTGCTGGAGACCTGATCACGAAGCGGGTGGAAGGAAAGGCTACCGCCGAACTTGGCTACTTGATCGGATCCGCTGCCGGCGACGCGTCGTACGCATTTGAGTTCTTCATCTCCGAGCCGACGTCTGCGTCTTTCGAGAATCCGAGCAAGTGCACAGATTCCGTATCGATCAGCGCAGTAGAACTTCCGACGCAGACATGTGAAGTCCGGTACATCGTCGGGGTAGTTCTCACGCAAATAACCTTCCGTACGTACCGAAAGGTCGAGGGAAAGACAGAGAACGCTTTCAGTGTCGTAAAGATCGGCTCGTCCGTTTACGGCAACACGACCGACATTGACAATAAGTTCATCATCACGGTCGATGCCCTCAACGTGAGCCCGTTCTTCGTGTCAGAAGGAGGGTTCTTGAAGCGGAGACCTAGTGGAGCGACTCCAGCGGAAGCATTGCGACCGTTCATGGGACTTAAAGATGAGGTCCTAAGGGCAAAGCTTGCCCCGACCAAAGAAGCGAAAGCGATCCTGCTCCAATCATTCGATGAGGCGATGCGCTCGCCCGGTATGCAGCTAACACATGATCCAAGAATGGTACCTCCCGGATCCTGATTCGAGGGCCTCTGCCTGACAGTGCGCGCCCGCGGCACCATGAATGAAAGCGATGGTGCTAATCCCGAGGAGGCGCATCGAACAGTTGAGTTGCCGGCCATCGTAACATCGGCACCTTGCCTCGCTCCGGGCGCTTGCGACGAACCCGATCGGTTGCTGCGCGTGACTGATGTAGCCGAAAGGCTGGGGTCTGCGCGGCGACGGTTTACCGTCTGTGCGAGAGCGGGGAGCTGCCCCACGTGCGGAAAGTCAACTCGATTCGCGTCCGGTCCGAAGGCCTAGGGGCCTTCCTGTGCCGGGGACGCCGACGGGCTTAACGACCGCGACCGCCTGCCGAGCACCGACGGCGAGTCCGGATCGACCGCGACGTTCACGTGCCGGAACGTCACGCCACCAGCACCTTGTACATCGGCCGGACAGGCCACCAGTTGCCGTAACGACACCAGGACCACGTAGCGGACTCTCCGCAACTCCACCCCTGCGAGCACGTGTTGGGTGTAGGCAGTCGCCTGCGTCCGGGCAGCGGCGGCGGTGTCCGCGGTCGTCTGTTCGTCGACGACGCGCTTCCACTCCGTGAGGACGAGGAAGTCGGCGGCTTCGGCGTGTTCCCCTGTCAGGGGTTTGGAGAGAACGAGGTCAGTTGCACCCCCCGCGGCGCTGGTCTTGAAGGCGTAGATCCCGTGCCCGAGGAGGTGGACGGCGCCGAGCTTCTCGCATGCAGGCTCGTTGACCTTGAACGCCGCTTTCCAGCGAGCTCGCATCTGCGGGTCGACGACGAGGGATCGGTTGAGGTGAAGGAAGGCGCGGTCGACGAGTCGCTGGCCAGCGATCTCAGCGTCGCCGAGGCAGAAGTCTACTTCGGAGACGGTCGCCAGAACTCCAGCCATGACTTGGAGGTTTCCCAGGGCAGCCGCATCATTGGTGAGATTTAGGTGCAGGGAGTCCAGGCGGCTCAGGGTTAGCACCGCGCCCTTCGGTAGGGAATCCGCGAATCGAGTCCGGAAGCGCTGCAGGGCCTTGATTGTCTCGAGAGTTGCGGGCCCAATGATTTTCCTGACCACACTCGAGAGGTCTTGAGAGTGGACGCCGAGGGTTCCCCGCATCTCCGCCGCCGCGCGCGAAAGGCCCTCGACCCGCTCGTAGAGCAGATTCCACTCGCCCAGCCATGCCCCGCTCATCCGACGGGAGGTTCCCACGTTTGGGTAGGCACGGTCTAGTGCCACGAGGGCTGACGCAATCCCTGTGGACTATTGCTCCATGGGACACATCGTCCTCCTGATCAGGAACGGTTCATTGAACCTCGGGGCACAGGTGCGTCTTCCGTCTTGCGTACGCTTTCAGCCGGACGGGGAGTCGCTCTCCAATCGATGCCCACTCTCCACACGGATCAGCGCGCCGAAGGTTTCGGCGCGCGCGGCATCCAGATGGCGCCAGCTGAAGCTGTCACCTTCAACGCAACTAGCGCCCCGTTTTCTTGCGGGGCTCGACGAAGGCCCGTACGGTGGAAGGTATGGCGCGTCTGGGTCTCGGGCTGCTGGCGTTGGTCGCGCTCACCGCCGGCTGCATCACGCCCGCGCAGAATCGCCGCGATAGCCTGGTGCGGGTGGTCCACGAATACAACGACGGCCTGCGCTGGAAGCGCTACGACCGAGTGACCTCTCACCTGGCGACCGTCCAGGCGCAACGCTTCTTGAAGACGACCAGCGCGCTCGGCGACGACTATCAGATGGCCGACCAGGAGGTGACGGGGATCGAACCGCTGGGCGATGACGGTATGCGGGCCGCGGTCACCGTCAACTTCGCCTGGTACAACCAGCGCCGCGCGCTGCTTCAGCAGGCGGTGGTGCTGGAGGACTGGCGGTTCAGGGACGGGCGGTGGTTTTGCGACGGCCAGCGCCGCGTGCAGGGGGACGGACTTCCTCTGTTTTCGGAAGCGGATCCACCACGAACGCCTGAGGCGGAGCGGTGACCTTCGGCGGTGCCGGGGTCGTCGCTGCCGTCTTGGGCGTTGTCCTCGGGCCCCGCGACGCCAGCAAGCCCGCCAGCGCCGCGATCGATAAGACGATCACCCCGATCAGCACCCCGACCAGCACCTTGCGCGACAGCGGAAAGGTCGCCGCCGGACCCTTGGCGGGCAGCGGCTCCAGTAGATCCACCAGCACCTCCGGCCCGGGCGTCGGTCGACCGGCGGCGTTGGGTTGCGTCGGCCGTTTCGGTCTGGCGGGCGGGGTGTGAAACGAGCCGGTGTTGCGCGGCTGCTGCGCCGCCATGATCACGTCCTGGGGGACCTCGATGGTGTCGCGGATGGTCCGGCGAGACTCATCGGACAGCGGTAGGGCGCCGGTCGGGCGGTGGCGCGGACCGCTGGTTTCGTTGGCCCACGCGCGCGGATCGATGAGGTCGCTGGAACCGCTACGCTGGGCCAGCTCGTCGGCCGACACCGGATGCGCGCCCGGGTCCACGAAATCCACCGAGGTCATCTTGTTGATCTCTTCTTGCAGCAGCGTGTCCAGGATGTTCCCGGCGCGTCGCTTGCCCCCGGACTCGGCGGCCTTGTCGTCCAGGCATTGCCGCACCAGATCCGCCACGTCACGCGAGATGACCTTCAAGCCGCGCGAGTAACTGTAGTGGGCCAGGGCGTCCTGCAGATCGGTCGCGGTCTGAAAGCGGTCTTCCTTGTTCCTCGCCAGCGCCTTGCGGGTGATGTCCTCGAGTTCCTGCTCGACCTCGGGGTTCTGCGCCTTGATGGGAGGGATCTTGGCGTTGCGCACCAGCTCGACCGTCTGGTAGTCGGTCTCTCCGTAGAACAAGCGCTTTCCGGTGAGCATTTCGTACAGCAAGATGCCCACCGAGAAGATATCCGCGCGGCTGTCGACCTCTTCGCCGCGCGCGGCCTCGGGCGACAGATAGCTCATCTTGCCCTTCACCACGCCTGGATCGGTCGTCTCGATCTGACTCGAGGCCTTGGCCAGGCCGAAGTCCACGACCTTCACCTCGCCCTGCTTCGAGATCAACACGTTGGGTGGCGATACGTCCCGGTGCACGATCCCCAGCGGGCGGCCGGTCTCCGAGTTCAGCAACTCGTGGGCGTAGGACAGGCCCTTGCAGATCTCGTTGACGATGTTCAGCGAGACCGCGGTCGGCAACCGTCGCCCCAGCCGCCGACGCCATTCCATGAGCGACTTCAGATCGACGCCGTCGACATACTCCATGACGATGAAGTAGGTGTCGTCTGCGTGCCCGATGTCGAACACCTGGACGATGTTGGCGTGCTGAAGGGACAGCGACAGGCGCGCCTCGTCCAGGAACATCGCGACGAACTTCTTGTTCTGGGTCAGCGCGGGCAAGACGCGCTTGATCGCGATGTTCTTCCTGAACCCCTGCAGGGATTCCGCGACGCCTCGGAAGACTTCCGCCATGCCGCCCGAAGCCACGCGCTCGGTGATGCGATATCGGCTATCCGCCATGAGTCTTGCCGTGTAGGCGTCCGGAAACTACATCAAATGCCGTGCATCGGCAATCGCTGGGCCAAACGGGCCCGAACGGGCCAAAACCGTTGCGGCCAGGAACATCCCGATTTGCGCCGATTCGCGCCGACCCGCGAACGCAAAAACCCCGTCGAGACCGTGGTCGTCGACGGGGAAATCGCGAGAACGGAGACTCGGGCGTTGCCCTAGGTGTCTTCGATTGACGCGGGGATCTTTTCTGATTCGCCTCCACCCATCTCCGATTCCCCGATGGCGCCCCGTCCGACCTGGGCCACCGCCGCTTCCTCGCGCTCCGCCTGCTCCTTGCAGTCGATGCACAGGGTGCTGACCGGGCGGGCCATGAGGCGACGAAAGGAGATCGATTCACCGCACTCCTCGCACACGTCAATCTCGTTGGCATCCAGGCGCAGCAGCTGCTTGTTCACTTTGTTCAGAAGGAACTTCTCGCGGTCATGCAAACGCATCTCGGTCGAGAAGATCTCCTCCTCCATGGACTCGTCGATCGAATCGCGGCCGATGTTGCGCTCGTGATTCATCGAATACGAGAGCGCGTTCTGACTGGTGCGGGATAGACGGCGCTGCTCATCTTCCAAAACGCGGCGGATCTCGGCTTTTTCTTTCTGACTCAGCATTAATTAACCTCGATGGGGGAGGAGCGGACTCGATTGGAGCGCTTCGAACGGCAACCGACCAGAATGGGTCAGGACGCCTTCTTCTCTCTGACTAGCTGCGGGCGTCCTCGGGAAACAACCACATCCTGAGTGACCACGCATTCGCTGACACCGGTCAGCGACGGAATTTCGTACATCACGTCCAGCATGACCTCCTCGAGGATTGCCCGCAGCCCTCGCGCGCCCGACTTCCGGCGGGCGGCTTCCTGGGCGACACTCTGCAAGGCGTCTTCGGTGAAGCGCAGCTTGACGCCCTCCATCTCGAACAGGCGCTCGTACTGCTTGGCCAGCGCGTTCTTCGGCTTCCACAGAATCTCGACCAGCATGTCGACGTCCAGGTCGTCGGCGGCCACGATGATCGGCAGACGCCCCATGAACTCGGGGATCATGCCGAACTTGATCAGATCCTCGGTGCGCGTCATCGAGCGCAGCTCGTTCTTGGACTGCTCGGACTTCTTGATGCTGGCACCGAACCCCAGGCCCCGTTCGCCCACCCGGCGTCGGACCAGCTCCTCGATGCCGTTGAAGGCGCCGGTGCAGACGAAGAGAATGTCGGTGGTGTCGACCTGAATCAGCTCTTGCTGGGGACGGTTGCGGGCCCCATCCGGCGTGATCGAGGCCTGCTTGCCTTCCAGGATCTTCAAGAGCGCCTGCTGCACGCCCTCGCCCGACACGTCTCGGGTCACGGACGGGCCGCCGCCCTTGCGCGCGATCTTGTCGATCTCGTCGATGCAGACGATGCCTCGGCTGGCCTTCTCGGGATCGTTGCCAGCGTTGCGGTACAGCGCCTTGATCACGCTGTCCACGTCCTCGCCGACGTACCCGGCTTCGGTCAACGTGGTGGCGTCCGCCATCGCGAACGGCACGTCCAGCTTCTTGGCCAAGGTCTGGACCAGCAGGGTCTTGCCGCAGCCGGTGGGGCCCAGCAGCAGGATGTTGCCCTTCTGAATCTCGACCTCGCCCGCCTTGCCGTGCTGGCCAATCCGCTTGTAGTGGTTGAACACCGACACGGCCAGCGCCTTCTTGGCGCGATCCTGCCCGATCACGTAGCGGTTCAGCTCGTCGTAAATCTCGCGCGGGCGGGGATATTTCGGGCGCTCAGCCGCCTCTTCCTTGGCGATGATGTCGTTGCACAAGGCCACGCATTCGTCGCAGATGAAAACGCGCGGACCCGAAATGAGCTTGCGCACCTCGCGTCGCCGTTTTCCGCAGAACGAACAGTGGAAATCATCCATCAGGCTCCAGTATTACATCCGGCCTTGGGTCACGCCAAGCGCACCCGCGGAAATGTTTCGGGTAGGCCAAACCCCGGGGACGCGGGCCCGATGGCAGGGCCGCCGCAACCAGGCCTGGTAAGCAAGCTGGAATTTTTCGACTTCTTATTCGGATTCTTGGGGGTCGGCCTGTTAATGTGTCCGGAAAATGAGAGCCTTGGTGGTCACGTCGAACCCGACGACGGCCGTTTCGGAACCTGATTCTCCCGCCGCGGCTCTGAACGATCTCGGATGCGAGGTCGTGGCGGTTGGATACGACATCGATCAGCTTCCGGAAGACATCGAGCTGCAGCGTCCCTCTGTCGTGGTGGTGGACGCGGGGGCCCACCTGGAGGTGGGACGGGCGGCGATTCGCCGCGTGCGCGAGGTGGCGTCGCTGTCGGATGTGCCGGTCCTGCTTTGTGTGGAGGTCTCGCGCCTGGCGGGTCTGGATCCGGAGGCAGGCGCGGACGATTTCGTCCTGGCCCCGGTGGTGGCGCCCGAGCTCTACGCGCGCATCCGTCAGCTCGATTGGCGGATGTCATCGTTCCGCGCTGCGGGCCGCATCAAGATCGGCGATCTGGTCATCGACTCGGTCGCCGTCGAGGCTTCGTTCCGGGGCCGCGCGCTCAAGCTGCCGCGCCAGGAGTTCCAGCTGCTGAAGTTCCTGGCCGAACGTCCCGGGCGCGTGTTCACACGTGAGCAGCTGCTGTCGCGTGTGTGGGGCTATCGCTACGCCGGGGGAACCCGCACCGTGGACATCCATGTGCGGCGCCTGCGCGCCAAGCTAGGGCCGGGCAGCGCGATGATCGAGACGGTTCGCCACGTGGGTTACAAGCTGCGCGCGCCCGGCGCTGGCGTCCCGACCTGACCGTCGGCCATCGGCTTCGCGTCCACCAGCTGCATGACCAGGTCCAGGGGGCCGACCGGCACCTCGAGGCGCAGCGGCAGATGGCTGGCCTGCCGATCGAGCCACAGCCGGAAGCGCCGCCCGGTTCGTTCCGGATCCGGACTTCCGTCGTAATGAACCGGTGTGATCTCGCCTTCCAGGCGAATCCCTCCAACCGCGCCGTCGGGGACCGTGTCGTTCTGAGAGACCGTCGTGGCCTTGACACGCCACAGGGCCAGACCGTCGAGCACCTGCATGGTGTCGGTGGCACCCAGGGCCGGCGGCGCCGTCCGGAAGCGCCAGATCATCCCCAGCGGATCGGAGGTCGGCAGGCTGGACTTGAAGGCCTGCGTTTCGTCCGGCTGGCCGGGCTTGTGGCGCTGCAGATGGGTCTCGCCCTGGTCGTTGCGTTCGCCCGTGTCGACCGTTTCCTCGTCGTCGCGCTGGCCTTCTTTGCGGCGGCCGACCGTCCAGCGGCGTGATCCCAGGGCCTGGCTGTCGAAGTCGGCTTCGATCCGGCGCTGCATACCGCCCAACCCCAGCAGGGCGCCCCGCCCGACACCGCGGAGCTTGACGACCGCGGCGCCATTGCCAGCCGTCGTCAGGCCACCGGCCGAGACGCTCAGCGCGCCTATCGATCCGAACAGGCCGTACCGGATGTCGTACCGGGCGACTTCGTTGCGCGGCAGCGACGCGGGCGGCGGGGGGGCCGGCGGCTGGGAACTGACCGCCGATCCTGCGGCTGGCGCCGGCAGCGTAGCGATGTTGCCCTGGCCTTCGACCTCGAAGGGCCAGCAGGCCAAGCGCATGGCCGCAACCAGCAGGTGAAGCGCGTGCACGGGATGTTCGACGTCCCGGTCGTGCCGAAAATTTCCGTATGATGGGCAAACCATGCCTGCGCTCCCCGCCCAAAGCCCGCCCTGGATCGGAATCTCGCTGGGCGATCCCGCCGGTATTGGCCCCGAAATCGTGGTGAAGGCGCTGGCCGCGCGTCCTGACCTGCGGGTGTGTGTCTACGGTGAACCGCACGTGTTGGAGGCAACCGCGGCCCGCCTGGGCCTGCCCGCACCGGCCGGTGATCGGGTTCACCCGGTGTCCACGCCGGGCGCGCGCGAGATCGTCGTGGGCCGGCCCAGTCTGGCCTCCGCGCAGGCGCAACTGGCGTCCCTACAGACTGCCACGGATGCAGCGCTGGCCGGGCGGATCGCCGGGCTTTGCACCGCCCCGATCTCGAAGGACTGGATTGCCCGCGTCGGATTCGAGTTTCCCGGGCACACCGAGTACCTGGCCCACCGCGCGGGCGTCACGGAGTTCGCCATGATGCTGGCGGGGCCGCGCTTGCGCACGGTGCTGGCCACCACTCACGTGGCCTTACGAGACGTGCCCCGCGTGTTGACGGCTGAAGATGTGGCCCGCGCGGCGGTGCTGGCGGCGCGCGCCTTGGTGGCAGACTTCGGCATCGGTCGTCCGCGGATCGCCGTGGCGGGCCTGAACCCCCACGCGGGCGAAGGCGGTCGCTTCGGCGACGAAGAGGGCCGCATCGTGACCCCTGGCATCCGGGCCGCCCGCCGGCGGCTCGAGCAGGAGCGGAACCCCGCCGAGATCAGCGGGCCGTTTCCCCCGGATGCCGTGTTTCGCCAGGCATCGCTCGGGGCCTTCGATGCGGTGGTGGCGCTCTATCACGACCAAGGGCTGATTCCGATCAAGCTGCTGCACTTCGACGAGGGCGTGAATGTGACGCTGGGCCTGCCGTTCGTGCGGACGTCGCCCGACCACGGGACGGCCTACGACATCGCGGGGACCGGGCGTGCCAATCCCAGCAGCTTCCTGGCGGCGTTGGATTTGGCCGTGCGTTTGACCGCGCAGCGGTAGTCACTCTCCTCGGGCGCGCACGAATTGCGCGATGCAGACAAAGGCGACCGGACAAGGCCACAGCCAGCGTCACGCCATTGACGGCCCGTTAAGGCTTCAAGCGATTCGACCACACCACCGAGATACCGAGACCAGAACCGAGACAACGCTGGCAAATGTGCTACCACCCGCCAGCGATCAGCCGCCCTGTGATAAGGTACACGCGCTGTATTTGCCGCGTCCCGCTGGTGACACATCCATGAAGGCCCAGAATCTCAAGAGTCCTCCCGCCGAACCCGTCACCCGATCGATGGACAAGATCGTGGTGAAGGGCGCGCGCGAACACAACCTCAAGAACATCGACGTCGAGATCCCCCGCAACAAGCTGGTGGTCGTCACCGGCCTGTCCGGTTCCGGCAAATCATCGCTGGCGTTCGACACCATTTACGCGGAGGGTCAACGGCGTTACGTCGAGTCGCTTTCGGCGTACGCGCGTCAGTTTCTGGACCAGATGCGCAAGCCCGACATCGACTCGATCGAGGGGCTGTCGCCGGCCATCTCGATCGAACAGCAATCCGGGTCCCGCAACCCGCGTTCAACGGTCGGCACGATCACCGAGATCTACGATTACTTGCGACTGTTGTGGGCGCGGGTGGGGCAGGTCCACTGCTGGAACTGCGGGCAGGCGATCACCTCGCAGACCATCCAGCAAATGGTCGACCGCGTGCTGGCCCTGCCTTCAGGGGCGCGCTTCTCGGTGCTGGCGCCGGTGGTGCGCGACAAGAAGGGCGAGTTTTCGCAGGAGCTGGCCAAGCTTCGTCACGACGGGTTCGTTCGCGCCAACATCGACGGCGATCTGCACGAGCTGGCCGAGCCGCCGAAGCTGGACAAGAACAAGAAGCACACCATCGAGGTCTTCGTCGATCGCCTGGTGGTGAAGGACGGCATTCAGCAACGGCTGACCGATTCGATCGAGCTGGCCTCGAAGCTGACCGGCGGCATCGTGAAGATCTCGCCGCTGGAAGGCGACGACCTGACGTTCTCTGAACGTTTCGCGTGCCCGAGCTGCGGCATCAGCTATCCCGAGGTCGAGCCGCGGCTGTTCTCGTTCAACAATCCGGCCGGAGCCTGTCCCACCTGCGACGGCATCGGGGCCAAGATGTTCTTCGACCCCGAGCTGATCGTGCCCAACGAGGATCTGTCGTTGAAGGAAGGCGCGATCGAGCCCTGGGAGCGCCGCAACAGCGCCTTCTTCCAGCAGTTGCTGGAATCGGTCGCATCGCACTTCGAGATCGACCTGTACGTCCCGTGGAACAAGCTGCCCGAGCAGACGCGACGGTTGATCCTGCACGGTTCGGCCGGGCAGGAGGTGGATTTTTCGTTCGAGAAGAGCGGGCGCAAGCACACCTACAAGAAAGAATTCGAGGGCGTGCTGGCCAACCTGCAGCGCCGCTTCGACGAGTACGAGCGGCGGCGACGCGAGCAGGGACGCACCAGCGACCAGGACTTCGAAGCCATCTACGACGAATTCCATCGCTACATGGATCAGACCCAGTGCGAGGAATGCCAGGGCTCGCGCCTGCGAAAAGAAGCCCGCAACGTGCGCGTCGGGGGCAAGAACATCGTCGAGATGACGGCGCTGACCATTCGCGACGCGCACGCTTTTCTGGCGTCGTTGGTGTTGCAGCCGCGACAGAAAGAGATCGCGTCCCGCATCCTGCGCGAGGTCGGAGATCGGCTGTCGTTCCTGATCAACGTCGGGGTGGATTACCTGTCGCTGGACCGCACCGCCGTCACGCTGTCGGGCGGCGAATCTCAGCGCATCCGGCTGGCCACGCAGATCGGCAGCTCGCTGGTGGGCGTCCTTTACATCCTGGACGAACCGTCGATCGGGCTGCACCAGCGCGACAACGAACGCTTGCTGGAGACGTTGCAGCGGCTGCGCGATCTGGGCAACACAGTGATGGTGGTCGAGCACGACGAAGACACCATTCGCGCGGCCGACTACGTCATCGACATGGGACCGAAGGCCGGCGTGCATGGTGGTCGCGTGGTGGCGGCCGGTCGCCCGCAGGAGATCATGGCCCACCCGCAGTCGCTGACGGGGGCCTACCTCAGCGGGCGGAAGGTCATCGCGGTGCCCAAGCACCGGCGCTCGGCCGCGGCGCGCAATCTCACGTTGCGGAAAGCGTCGGGGCACAACCTGCGGGAGATCACCGTCGGCTTTCCGATCGGTGTGCTCACCTGCGTGACAGGCGTGTCGGGGTCAGGAAAGTCGACGCTGGTGATCGACACCTTGCTGCGCGCGTTGAACCAGAAGCTTCACGGTTCCAAGCACGCCGCCGAGCCGTTCGCGGGCATCGATGGGATCCAGCACCTGGACAAGGTGATCGACATCGATCAGGCCCCGATCGGCCGCACCCCGCGGTCGAACCCGGCGACCTACACGGGGGTGTTCACGCACATTCGCGATCTGTTCGCGAACTTGCCCGAATCCAAGGCGCGCGGTTACAAGCCGGGGCGCTATTCCTTCAACGTGAAGGGCGGTCGCTGCGAGTCTTGCCAGGGCGACGGCATCTTGCGCATCGAGATGCACTTCTTGCCCGACGTGTACGTGGAGTGCGAAGCCTGCGGGGGCCGGCGCTACAACCGCGAGACGCTGGAGGTGCTGTATCGCAATTCCAGCATCGCGGACGTGCTGGACATGACCGTGTCGCAGGCGGCCGACTTCCTGGAGAACATCCCCAAGGTCAAGCAGAAGCTGGACACGCTGAAGGAGGTGGGGCTGGGCTACATCCGTCTCGGCCAGTCGGCGACCACACTGTCGGGCGGCGAGGCGCAGCGGATCAAGCTGTCCAAGGAGCTGGCCAAGAAGGCGACCGGGCGGACCGTCTACATCCTGGACGAACCGACCACGGGGCTTCACTTCGCGGACATCGCGCAGCTGCTGCAGGTGCTGAATCGGCTGGTCGACGCGGGCAACACCGTCATCGTCATCGAGCACAACCTGGACGTCGTGAAGACCGCCGACTGGGTGATCGATCTGGGACCCGAAGGCGGGCCGGGCGGTGGTTCGGTGGTCGCGCAAGGCACCCCCGAGGACGTGGCGCGGGTGGCGGCCAGCTATACGGGGCGCTTCCTGAAGAAGGTCCTCTGACGCCTGCGCGCTGAGGTTGCCTCCGCGCAGGCCTCGGCGGGGTCAGGCACGCGCGTGGCTGGTGTCCTTGGTGGCGGTCGCGACGTCCTTGGCGGTTTCCTCTCCCGCCGCCGGGGTGGCGCTCAGGCCGTCGCCTTCCTCCTCCGTGGTCTCGTCGGCGGCAATGTCCTCGCCGCGGTAGGCGCGGAAGGCGGCTGCGACGGCCGGAATCAACGCGGCGGCCAGCGTGGTCAGCGATCGGGTGGCGGGCGACGCGGACTGTTGCGCACGCTTGGCGGCCAGTTCCAGGGCGTCCATTGTTTCGTTTAGGCGACGGCTGGTGGCCTCGACGGTTCGATGAAGTGACCTCAGGGTCAAGAACAGCTGGATGGCCAGCGGCACAACGATGCCCGCTCCGAACGCCAACAGTACAAACTTCAAGGTTTCTGCGGTCGTCATGCGGGCCTCCTGAGTGGTCGGTCCATCATAGCGTGCAATTGTAACGCCAGCGGATCGCAACCCCAGGTTCCGCGGGCGGGAGCCGGGCGCTCGCGTAAGCTGGCGGGCCATGAGCGCGCGCGGAAGCTGGGACAAGGAGAGGGAGTCCGTCTACCTCTATCGCGTGCTGGCCGAGGTCGAACCGGACGCGGCCCGGAGCGCGCTGTTCGAGCGACTGGCGCGTGAGGCCGAATCCCAGGCCGCCATCTGGGCCAAGGGCCTTCAGTCTGAATCGCCCGACGTGACGGCGGCGCCCTTCGTTCCCAGCTATCGAGCGCGGGTGGTTGCCCGCCTGGTGCGTCGCTTCGGACCCCGCCGCACGCGGGCGGTGCTGTCGGCGATGAAGGTGCGCGGCATGTCGATCTACAGCACCGCGCAGGTCGGGCATCCCATCCCGACGTCGGTGAAGGACATCGGTCGACGTCATCGTGGCACCGGCGGCGCCAACCTGCGCGCCATCGTGTTTGGTGCCAACGATGGGCTGGTCTCGAACGCCAGCCTGATCCTCGGGGTGGCGGGGGCTACCGGCGCCGACGGTCAGTCGCACGCCCTCGTGATCTCGGGGATCGCCGGCTTGCTGGCCGGGGCCTTTTCGATGGCCGCCGGCGAATACGTGTCGATGGCGTCGCAGCGGGAGATGTTCGAGCGGCAGATCGAAGCCGAGCGCGACGAGCTGGCCGAGTATCCGGAGGCCGAGGCGGCGGAGCTGTCGCTCATCTACCAGGCGCGCGGCTTGTCGCGGGACGATGCCGATCGCATCACCGCCAGCATCGTGGCCCACCCCGGATACGCGCTGGACACGCTGGCCCGTGAGGAGCTGGGCCTGGATCCGGGTGAGCTTGGCTCGCCATGGGGCGCCGCGATCGCGTCGTTCGCGTCGTTCGCGATCGGGGCCTTCGTACCGCTGGCCCCTTTCCTTCTCGCGTCCGGTCGGCCCGCGCTGTGGTTCTCGATGGCTGCCACCGCGGTCGCGCTGTTCGCGGTGGGCGCCAGCATCAGCCTGTTCACCGGACGAGAGGCCGCCCGCGGGGGCCTGCGCATGTTCTTGATCGGCGCGGCGGCGGCCGCGGCCACCTTCTGCATCGGCCGGCTCCTGGGGGTCTCGATCGGTTGAGCCTGCGCGCGGTCACCCAAAGAAGCTGGCGTGCAGGATCTCCGACAGCAGGTTGCAGCTGGCGTGAAAGGCCGTCCCTGCGGCCAGCGAACCGGTTCTGGCGCGCATCCATCCAAACGCCAGCCCGGGAAAGAACACCGCCAGCCGCTGGGGGTTGAAGTCGACCAGCAAGTGTCCCAGCGCGAACAGCACCGAGGCCACCAGCAGGGCCGTGCCCACCGGCGCGCCGAACATGCGACGCGTGGGCGGCCAGGTCGCCTCCAGCCGCTGAAGCAAGTAGCCGCGAAAGAAAACCTCCTCGGGGAGCGCCACGACCAGCACCTGGTTGGCCGCCAGCAACGCGAAGTTGGCCGGCAAATGCAGGTGACCGCCGCCGAGGCCCGCCCATCGAGGGACGGGACACAGCCGGGCCAACCCGGTGGGCAGGCCGTGAGCGGCCGGGTCGCAAACGGTGCCATAGAACGCAAAGAAGCCTGCAATGAACAAGGGAAACGTCACGGCGACTGCGATCGCGAACACCCGCGCGTTGCGCCCGATGGGATGAAGGGAGAGGCCCGCGTCGCGGAAGTCGAACGGGTCCTTGCGCAGCCGCCCCTCGACGACGGGCGCGTAGAAGAACAACACGGCGATGGCGGCCTGCAAATTGTGCTGCAAGAACGGAACGGCCTTGGCGGTCCAGAACAACCCGGCCGCCATCGCGGTCACGACGAAGAACGTGATCACCGCCGCGCGCGGCGACGGGCGGGGCGTCATTGCAGAGCCCGCCGGCATCGCAGCGCCTGCGGGCGGGGCTCCGCAGACCGCACTACCGCAACTTGCCGACGGCGGTGCCCGCGCGAGTCGCCGAGCGCCGCAAGCGATCGACGTCGTCCGCGCGCGGCAGCTCGGCACTTCGCAGCTTGGCCAGCAGGGCGTCCAGCTGTTTTTCCAGATCGGTCACGGCCTCGCGACTGGTGCGCAGCGCTTCCGACAGCCGATCGCGACGAGCCAGCGGCGCATTGGGAGGGCGCCGCAGGGTCAACCGGGATCGCAAGGGAACCTTGCGCCGGGAAGACGGGGCGACCGAGCGACGAGGAGGCCGCATATTCTCTCAAGGATCGAGCAGCCACGGATTCTGTCAACTTTCTGGAGCGCCCCGTGCCCGACGGCCAGGCGTCATCACGCGTGACGGGCCCAGCGGACTTCGTTTCTTGCGGCTGTCACGACCGTGGCTGCCCTGCTTGTGACCGTTTCGCGGAGCCGCTCCGTCCGGTTTCGTTGACAGACGCATGTCCGGCAACAGTCGTCGCCGCGCCGGATCGACGACGACGCCGTTGCCCAGCGCCGTGCGGCCCACCAGCATCGGGTACAGCATGTCGCCGCGATCGGTGAGTGTCAGGCGAATCCGTCGCTCCAGCGGGCCCAGCTGAAGCGTGGTCTCGATGACGGGACGTCGCTCGGTTCGGCCGGAGGTATCCTTCACCAGGGCCCACTCGCGCACCTGCACGCGCACCACGCTGGCCGTGCGTGCGCCGTCGACGCCGCCGGGGATCGTGATCTCCAGAACCGTTCGACGGGTGAGACCCCCGGTCTCGACGGTCTTCATCCGCGTGACGTGAAGCGCCGAGGTGCGCGCTCCGGTGTCGATCTTCGCCAGCAGGGGCGTCACACCCAGGCTGGGCAGCGACACGCGCTCGACCCAGCCGAGGCGCAGAGGAGTTTCGGCGAGCGCGCTTGGCGTTCGATGCGCGCCCACCGCCGCGATGGGTGAAGGGGTGGCCAGGCTTCGGTGACGCTCGAGGCCCCCGGAGAGACGCCCCAGCTCGAACAGCTTCGCGCCCTGACGGGTGCCGCCGCGGGTGGGGGCTTCCAGGACCAGGCTGTCGTGCGGGGCCACCAGCGTGCGCAGTCTGGCCGTCAAGGGCGGCGCCACCTGCGCCAGGGGCATGCCTTTTCCGACGACATCACCGGGCAGCACCGCTGTCTCTAGCAAGCCGCCCAAGGGCGCCAGCAACGGCGTCAGGCGGCGAAACATGGTGGCGCGTCGGGCCTTCGGCAGCGCACCCGCCGGCCAGGCTTCGACGAGCGGCAGCAGTCGTCCGATGGCGGTCATGGCTTCGTCCGTCGCATTTCCCATCGACGGAATCGAAAATTCCAGCCGCGGCAGCTCGGGGCGCCAGCCCTGGGGCAGGCGGGTGTGAACCACCACGGGAACGCCCGCTTCCTCGGCCAGGCGACGGATCCGGATGTCGTCGAGGTTGCAGCGGAGCAAGAAGGTACCGGCGCGCCCCGGATCCGGTTCACCCAGCACCAGCACCAGCGACGCATCGGCGACCACTTCGGCGAAGATCACCGCCGCGTCACGCGCCGGGCGAGGACCGGCACTGTCGCCGGGCAGCCGCCACTCCAGCGATCGCTTCACCGGCTTTCCACCCGAGGCGAAACGTCCTCCCGGCCGCAGCACGGGGACGATCACGACGCTGCCCTTGAGGGCCTCCGGCGGCAGTCGCTGCGTCAGCTGGAGGGCGACCCGGGTCGCTTGCGTCTCGAAGCCACGCGGGGCGGCCAGGATCACCACGCGGGGACCTGGCCGCAGCCCCACCGACACGAACACCGGCAACGCATCGGCCTGATGCGCCGCGGGCATCCGGCGGGGCAGGCGCAACGTTGCCACCTGCGCTTCACCAGAAGCGATTGTGGTTTCGCCGATGCGCACGGCGGGGGGCACCATGGCCACAGGTTACTTGGACGGCTTGGGCTTGGCGACCTCGGCCACGGCGGCCTGCAGGCGCGTCAAGCTTTCCTTGGGGACGTCGACCAGCCGCAAACCCAGACGCAGCTCGTGCTTCGTCACCACCTTGCCCTTGCCGGTGAGGATGGTCTTGTCGGCGGGATCGACGATGGTCAGTTCGAAGATGGTCCCCAGGGGAACGTCTTTCTCGGCGGGGACCATCAGACCGCCCGAGCGCACGTTCGCCAACGGATTGCTGGTGAAGTGATGCGCGGTCTCGGGTGCCAGCACCAGCCGAAAGGAAAGGTCCGAAAACGTCAGCAAAGGCCTGGGTGCCAGCGGCGCAGCGATCTCGTCTGCTTCCTCTTCCAGAAGGTCGGGTGAAAGGATCTCCTCCACCACGGGTATGTGGTGGGCGGTCGCGGGGCGCGAGAAATCGAACCTCAGCGTCGGTTCGCGGCCCTCGTCGGAGTTCACGGCCACGATGCGGTTGATGATGCGTTGATTCTCGGGATCGAGATCGACGAAGCGCACGCCCATGCCCTCGACGATGCCCCCGGTCACCACCCGCACCACTTCGGCCAGGCCACGCAGCAAGACGAAGCCGTCGGACAGCGAGAATTCGAACTCGATGCAGGTTCCCATCGGGGTCGGTGCCTCGGTCACGATGAACATCCCCGTGCTGCTGATGTTCATCGACTGCGTCTCGACGAAGTCCAGCACGCTCTCGTAGCGGACCCGCACCGGAATCACCGCCTTCGCCCGAACGGCGGCGCGTCGTTCTGACGGTGGCGGCTTCGGAGGCGTGTGTCCCGGGTTCGCCATGCGACAACAGATAGCCCGCGCCGGGGGCTATTCCTTGGTGGGAGGCGGAGACTCGGACTTGGGGGGCGCCACGTACTCCGGCGGATGTTCTTCGGTGCCGCCGCCGAAGAAGAACTCCTCGGCCTTTTGCAGCAGCAACTGATGGCCCTGGGCCGACCCCAGATCGATGCGGTATTCGTTGACCATCATCTTCGACTGTTCAATCCAAAGCCGCCACGCGTCCTGGGAGACGTTGTCGTAGATGCGCTTGCCGAGCTCGTTGTCGAACGGCCGATAGATTATGCCCGGCAGTTCCTGACCGAGCTTCACGCACTTCACCATCCGGGGCATCGACAGGCTCCTTTGTAACGAAAGAATCGAGAACAACCTATATAGGGCACGGGTGAAGCGCCGTCGACGCTTGGTTGGTCGAAAGGGTTGCCGGTCGGTTCAGGCCGCAGGCGGCGGGACCAGCGACCCCAGCAGGCGCGGCAGGCCATTCGCGAACGACCCCTTGGCCATGACTTGCCCGCAGCCGCGGGCGGAGGCGGCGTCCATGACGTCGAGCTTCTCGTGATCGATGAAGCCCACCGAGGGGACGCCGCTGGCGACAGGATCGGCGCCCAGGGCCGAAAGCGCGTCCAGCGCTGCCGGCAAGCGCAGATCGACGATGACCAGCTTGGTGTCGCCCGCTGCGGCGCCAGCCACCAAGGCGGCGGGATCGCGAACGGACTGCACGCTCAGCCCGAAGGACTTCGCGGTTTCGCGAATCTTCGAGGTGAAGAGCATGTCCTGCACCAAGTAGACGATATCCGCCATGCGCCGACGCCAACCAAACGTGAAAGAAGAACGTCCCGAGCACCCGGTCGGCCAGTTACCGTTGCTCCCTTCCGGGCCTGGCGGGGTTCGCCAGCGTTCCGTCGCTCGGGACGCGGATCTTCTGGCACAGACGGGCGGCATTCGCCAGCGGATATTCGGGGCAAGTCGCCGGGAGGCGCGAAGCGGGAGGAGCGCGAAGCGGCAGGAGCGCGAAGCTAGAGGAGAGAGAGGGATTCGAACCCTCGGTACGTTGCCGTACACATGATTTCCAATCATGCGCCTTCGACCACTCGGCCATCTCTCCAGGTTGTTGCCAGTCTTTTCTCCGGACCCTGAAAAGGGTTCCGGATCTCTCGCCGACGCGCTCGAGAGGAACGGGAACCCCTGCTTTTTCAGGGCCTATTCAGTTTTTCCGCAGAGGAGAGAGTGGGAGTCGAACCCACGTTGGACTTGCGCCCAAACCTGATTTCGAATCAGGCGCCTTCGGCCACTCGGCCATCTCTCCAGATAAGGCCCGAACGTTTAACACCGCGGGCGGGCGACGTCGACAGGCAACACAGGGTCGGTCCTGATCAGATGGCAGGGGCGCCTGGCCCTGACGACGGCCGAGAAAGCGCTGCGCCAGCCAGCGAATCAGTACGGAGAGGCGCCTTCCAAGCAGAAATTGAAAGTCTTGGCGGCCCCTGTGGCGCCCGGTATGAGGATCTGCAGGTTCGTGATCGAGCCTCCCGCCGCAAACGGTTTGCTCGTCGGATCCTCAACCGGCTTGTAGCAGTTCGTCCTCAAGGAGGACCAGGGAATGCTCTCCGCCAGGCTTGGCAAGCTGGCGCACCAGACGGTCGTGCCGTCGCCGATCTGAAGGCGGGATCCCGTGGGCAGGGTACCGGAGAGCTTGATCGCGACGCCGGTTCCGGTCGTCTTGACCGCCGGGGTGGTGCCACCCGCCGACGTCTGGCCGAGGTTCCAGCCCAGGAAGGCTCCGTCGGAATCAAGCGCAGGGGTGGTGCCCATCGCGCAGGCCGTCGTGCCCGTAAAGCAGGGCGTCGGACACGCGGGAGAGATGGTCGCCGCGCCTCCCGTGGTTGGGTAGACGCCGGTGAAGGCGTACCCCATCCACGAGCTGTTCATGCCGAAGCCATTCATGAACGTGATCGCCGCGGCCGCGCCCCCCGTCGTGCCGCCGCTGCCGGTCGCACCGCCGCTGCCGGTGGCGCCGCCGCTGGAACTGCTGCCGCCGCTGCCGGTGGCGCCACCGCTGCTGGAGGAACCGCCGCTGGCGCTGCCGCCGCCGCTGCCGGTCTTGCCGCCGCTGCTGGAGGAACCGCCGCTGCTGCTGCTACCGCCGCTGCTGGTCTTGCCGCCGCTGCTGGAGGAACCGCCGCTGTTGCTGCTGCCCCCCGTCGAGGAACTGCCCCCGGAGCCGTTGCCGCTTCCGCCCGATCCATTGTCGCCACCGGAACCGTCGGTCAATCCGACGGCCTCTCCACTGGCGCACGATTGAACAAGGCTGGCGGCAAACAGAGGAATCAGGCCGGCCACCAGCAGCGTCGACAACTTCTTCATGAGAAGATCCTTTTGAACCGGGAGGGGATTTCGCGGCACGCTAGCACAAAATGGAGAACGCCGAATCTGTTATCAACCTTACAGCTGTGGCGGCAGTGTCGGGAATGCAGCCGCGATCACAGACCCTCGACGGGCGCCTCGTCGCACGCGATCCGACAGCCCGCGGTCCTAGCGGGCGCGCCACGGATTGATCAGGTCGTCCGGTTGCAATTGGCCCGGTCTTAGCGCAGCTGGTTGACGCTCCGTCCGCCGGGGCGCCCTGCCAAAGGTCGGAGCCACGACCCCGTCCGGATCGGCCGCGCGCGGGCCTCGGTTCACGAAGCCCCTCTCCGCATTGATCATGGCGGTCGACGCGAACACCGGTTCCACGATCGCGTCTCGGTCCTGCCAGGCTTTCCGCCTGGGCGACGGCCGGCGGTTGGGATCGAAAGCTGCCAATCCGTCCGCGTCCAACCCCTCCGGGGGCGCCGCGACCGGATGCAGGGCGACCAAGGAAAGTCGGAGCCGCTCGAGATCGACCCAGGAATACCGGCGCCAGTCCACCGCGATTCCGTACTGAGCTTCCAGCGCGCCGGCCTTCGCCGCGCGCAGGCGCAGATCCGTGAGCTCCGCCAGCGAATAGGCCCGCCAATCCAGCACGGGCCCTCCTTGTTCACTCAAGGATCGCGCGGCATCGAAGCGCTCGCGCCAATCGATCAGCTCGGCCAGCGCTTGCTGTTGCCACACGGCGGGAACGCCGCGCGCGCCGAGTTGCATCGCCACGTCTTGTCGGCGCAGCTCGTCGAGTTCGTGGCCGCGGCGAGAGGGCTCGGACGCAGCGGGGCGTTCGCGGGAGAACGGATCAGCCCCGAACGACGGTGACGAGACCGCGATGACGCCCAACGCTCCGGCCAACGCCAGCGCTGCGATTCCGAGGTGGTGCGAACGTAACAACCCCGACACCCCTCGATCAAAGCAGGTCGGTGGGGGCGGGACAAGGCCGATCTGGTTCCCGAGACGGCGACCAGGTAGCGCGGCGTCAACCCGGGGGCAAGGGCGCGGCATCCAGCAGGCGCTCGGGGACCAGGCCCGCCTGGCCCAGCGATTCGCACAGGCGCTTCACCACTTGCAGAAACTCGCTTTCCAGCACCTCGGCGGACGGGATGGCCCTGAACAGGCGCGCGCCGGCCATCGTGCCGTGGCCGCCGGCGGCGCCCGTGGGGCCAATGATCTCGCGCATCAGGGCGCCCGCCCGCCGCTGGGTCGGCTCGGTGCGCATCGACAGGTACGCGGTGCCTTCATAACGGCCGATGCACAGCACGACCTTCGCGCGGTCGTAGGAAAGCAACAGGTCCGCGATCTCGGCGACCAGATCGGGGTAGTCCAGCTGGTCCAGGTTGACCGTCACCAGGTTGCCGAACAGCCGTGCCGAGCGCAGGGCGCGATCCAGCGCCGAGAAGTGCGCGCGCGGCACCTTGGGGTGGGTCATCTTGTAAAGCAGCGCGTGATCGACCGAAGGCACCAGCGCCAGGTAGGCCTTGCGTTCTTCCTCGGTGGCCTCGCGACCGAGATCCCGCGTCTCGGTGCGCAGCGCGAAGAAGAACGCCGTCGCGGTGGCCGGATCGATGGGCACCCGCCGCGCGCGCAGATACTGAAACACGATGGTCGAGGTGGCCCCCAGATCGGGACGGATGTCGCACCAGGGCGCGGCCAGGCTGTCGTCGCGCTGCGGGTGGTGATCGATGACCACGTCGATGCGGTGACCGACCGGGAACGAGTTGTTCCCGGTGCCGGGCTGGCTGTCGACCAGCGCGATCAGATCGTATTCGTCCGGATTCAAGCGGTCCACGGGGGTCAGCCGCAGGCCCAGCATCTCGACCATGGCGCGGTTCTGCGCGCGGCCCACGATGCCGCCGTGCGCGATGGTGGCCTCCAGTCCCAGTTGATGCCGGAACAGCAGCGCCAGCCCCATCGCGGCCGCCAGCGAATCGGGATCGGGATTGTCGTGGGTGTAGATCAGCGCCGCCGTCCGGCCGCGCAACCCGCGGAGGCGCGCGCGAATCGGGAACTTCGGCGGACGCGGCGCCGTCGACTTCGAGAGGATCGACATCATGGCGCGGGCCTGATGGCGAGGTTGTCGAAGGCGACCTCGGCCTCCCAGTCGTTGACGGCGAAGTATTCGTGTCCCGCGCCCGCCAGCGGCTGCGGATCCGTCCAGGTCAGGAACGGTTGGCCGTCGAGCTGCCAGTCGAGGCGACCGCCCTGGCGGGTGATCGAGAAATGATAGGTGCGCCCGACCTCGACCCGGCGATCGGTGCGCATGGCTTTGCGGCCGTCGTCGTGCTCGTTGTTGCGGCAGATGACGGACAGCGAGTTGCGCCAGCCGCCGAAGATGAAGACGTAGCCGGTCGACACATAGCCGCCGCGATCGGGATCGAAGGACGCGCCGTCGCCGAACAGTTCGACCTTGATGTCGCCCGCGCTGCTGTTCGACTGAACGTCCAGCTCGACCGTCACGTCGCGCGGCAAGCGCTTGCGCAGCCAGGCGGGGTGGTTGTAGGCGTTGCGCGCGATCAGCTTGCCATTGCTGACGCCATAGTGCCCCCCGGTGTCCAGCCACGCGGCGCCAAGCTCGGTGCGCTCGAACGCATCCACGAAGGCCGTCGTGAGGAGCGGGTCCTTCGCGCGACAGCCCCCGAGCGCGACCAGCGCCAGTGTCACGCCCAGCCTGGCAGTTTGCCCGCGGGCGATTGAGGACGCGGCGGCCAGAGCTTCCCGGGTCACGGACGTCCCGCCCCCATCGCCTGCGCCGCCAGTTCGTAGTAAAGGCCAAACCGAATCCCGCGATCGCTCGCGCGTACCTCGGCCACGCCCGCACGGCGCGCGATCACACGCAGCAACAGCGCGCCAGCGTGGATCACGTCGGCGCGACGGGGATCGAGGCCGACGATCCGCTCGCGTTCGGCCTGCGACGATCCGGCCAGCCGCGCGATCTGCGCGTCGAGCGTCGCCATGTCGATGCGGCTCCCATGGACCACCGCTGGATCGTAGCTGGTGAGCTCCAGCGCCATCGCCGCCAGCGAGGTCACGGTTCCCGCCACGCCGATCAGCGCCGTCACCGGCCCGGCCGCAAAGGCCGCGCTGGCTTCGTCGAGCGCGCGCGCCACCACGCTCTCGATGGCGCTCGCCTCGTCGGCCGTCGGTGGATCGTGGCGAATGAAGCGCTCGTGCAAGCGCACCGAGCCCAGCGGCAGGCTGCGACGAAACGATACCTGGCCTCGCTCGGCCAGGACCAGCTCGGTCGAACCGCCCCCGATGTCGACCACCAGCACTCGACCGGCGGCAATCTCGACGGGAAAGGATTCGGCGACCGCGCGAAAGGTCAGCGCGGCCTCTCGATCACCGTCGATGACCTGCACCGGAACGCCCAGCCGCTCCTGGGCGGGCCCGAGGAAGGCGTCCGCGTTGGGTGCCCGGCGCAGCGCCTCGGTGCCGATCGCGGTGATCACCGCGTCGTGCGTCCGGGCGATCGCCGCGTATTGGTCCAGCACCGCCAGCGTGCGCGCAATGCCCTCCGCGCCCAGGCGGCCGTCGCCGCCGATCCCACGGCCCAGCCGGGTGATCTCGGCGCCCTCCGCCAGGATTTCGGCGTCCGCCACCGGTGCGTCGACGCGCGGGCGCGCGACCAGCAGCAGGGTGGTGTTGGTCCCCACGTCAATCGTGGCGATGGCGCGGGTACTCATCCATCACCACCGTCAGTGTTTGGGGGCGGGACCCCAGGACGGCGACGACGCGCCACCCCTGGTGATCTGCACTTCGTGGCGGGTCTCGGGATTGGCCACGAACAGGCCGCCCCGGGACGACGCGTAGACCAGCAAGCGGCCATCCGGCGACCATGACGGATCCAGGTTCGAACCCTTCCCCTGCGTGATGCGCGAGACCTGCTGCGACTTCACGTCGATCGTGAACACGTCGAACACCCCACGTTCGTCACGTCCGGTGAAGGCGATGAGCGGCTTCTTCGGATCGGGGTTCCACCGCGGGGTCTGGTTGTACTTTCCTTGATATGTCACCCGGCGCGCGCCGCCGCCCGTCGCGCCCATGACGAAGATCTGCGGCGAGCCCTGACGGTTCGATACGAACGCCACCTGCGACCCATCCGGGGAGAAGGTGGGCGAGCTATCGATGGAGGGGCTGTTGGTCAGCCGGCCCTGGATCGAGCCGTCGGTGGGGCTGATCCGGTACAGCTCGGCGTTGCCCTCGTGAGACAGCGTCAGCACGATGGATCCGCCGTCCGGCGACCAGGACGCGCCGGTGTTCATGCCGGGGTGCTTCGAGACGCGCCGCGCCCGCCCGCCACCGGCCGACACGATCCAGAGATCGGGGTTGTCCTTCAAGTACGACGTGAACGCGATCTCGCCGCCCGACGGAGAATAGGCGGGAAGCAAGCAGTCGGACTGCATCTTGGTCAGCACCGCAGGGTGGCCTCCGTCCATGTCCACGCTGCCGATCTCGTGGCTGCCGCTACCGGATTGTGCGAAAGCGATGCGCGATCCGAACACGCCGCGGACTCCGGTGAAGGATTGGATGATCTCGTTGATGAACTGGTGGACCGCGTCGCGGGTGTCGTTCCCCCGGTAGCTCTTCGAGATCACCGCGGTGTCGCCGCGGGCGACCACGAACAGTCGGCCCTCGAGCTGGCCCCCCGAGGCCTTCATCTTCACGACCGCCTGCGCGCCGACCTGAGTCCATAGCGCCGACGAGAAGGCCAGACCCTCGGCCTGGAGCTGTTGCGGGAAGGAGGACGGGTCCAGCACCTGGAACAGGCCGCTGACGTCCCCGTCCTTGCTCATGGTCTCGACCGCCGTACGCGCCGATTCGCCGTCACCTTCGGCCCGTGGGACGGCCAGCCGCAGCAGTTCCACGCCCGCGCCCGAAAGGCGCAGCATCGGCAGATCTTCTTCGGTCGGCGGCTTCTGCGCGAAGGCTGGCGTGGCCAACGGCGTGAGACCGAGGAACAACCCTGCCAGGCAAGCCAGGAAGACGAGCCGTTTTCTGAGGACCATCATTTTTCGCAAGCGGCACCAATGTTCCGTTTCTTGAAGTTGGGCGGGGGAGGCGGCACCCTGCGCGTCAGCTTGGCGGCGTCCACGCAGGCGTCGTCGACCAGGGGGTTGCCGGACGACTTCAGCAGCTTCACGTCGGACAGCGTGCCGTCGTCGGCCAGGTGGAATCGAATTTCAGGGGGCGTCGCGATCTGATCGGGCGCCATCCCGGCGGGCAGGTTGTAGTTCTGGATCAACAGACCCTTGATCTCGGCCAGGTACTGATCACCGACCGCCTGATTGGACGTCCCCAGGTGCGATCCATTCAACGCGCCTTCGTCGGATTCTTCCGGCACCGCCAGCTCGGCCAGCTTGCGTGCGCGGTCGAGCGCGTTTCGCAGATCCTTCTTGATGTCCTTGTCCTCCGGCTTGGGCGCCTCCTTGGGGGCAGCCTTGGCGTTGGGATCCTCCGAGATCTTCACGGCGTCGGGCGGTGCCTTGGGACGCGGGGGCTGGGTGATGCGCGGCAACCAGAACTTGTCGCGGGGCTTCCCCAGCTTGACCATCTCGGCGACCACGAAGTCTCGCTGGACGATGAGCGGCGGCTGCTCCTCGCCGTGGGCCACGGTCACGGCCGCGAACACGGCGCCGTGAAGGGCCAGGGTGACCAGAAGGCCGACGCTATTGCCGCGCCGGCCGCGGCGGATTTCGCTGCGTTCCAATCGTCACTCCAGCGGGTCGGTGACCATCCCCAACTTGTCCACGCCAGCCTGCTTCACCGCGGCCATGATCTTCACGACGTCGCCGTACAGCAGGTCGCGGTCGGCGTGCAGATACAGCTCCTTGTCGGCGTTCAGCTTGGCATTGTTCTTCAATTGCTTCTCGACGTCGTCCCACGGAATCTGCAGCTTGCCCAGAAAAACGCGCTTGTCCTTGGTCACGGTCAGGATCAGCTTGCCTTCGTCGTCGGGGATGGTTTGGGCCTTGGCCTGGGGCAGGTTCACGTCGACGCCGGTCTGCAACATCGGCGCCGTGACCATGAAGATGATGAGCAACACCAGCATGACGTCCACCAGCGGCGTCACGTTGATCTCGGTGATGGCGCCCCCTTGCCCACCGCCCGTGCTCATCGACATGGCTAGAAGAACCTCCGGCGAACGACGTTCAGGAAGTCGCTGGAAAAGGTTTCCATCTCGGACGAGATGACGCGAATCCGGCGCGAGAAATAGTTGTAGGCCATGACGGCGGGAATGGCGGCCATCAGCCCGATGGCGGTCGCGACCAGCGCCTCGGCGATGCCGGGCGCCACCGTCGCCAGGTTCGCCGCACCCTTGGCCCCGATGTTACGGAACGAGTTCATGATGCCCCACACCGTGCCGAACAGTCCGATGAACGGACCCGCGCTGGCGGTGGTGCCCAGCAGCGGGACGCGGCTTTCCATCTCGGTGATGGCGGTCGTGCGCGCGCGCACCAGGGCGCGTTCGATGCTCTCGATGTCGCCCAGCAGGTCTTCGCTTCCGGCGGTGGGATCCGAAGTCTGTTCCTGGCGGCGCCGCTGCAGCTTGGCCAGCTCGGTGTATCCCGCGCGAAACACCTCGCTGACCGGCGACGGCTTCGAGGTTTCGGTGGCGCGCCAGATGTCGTCCAGACGCCCGGTCTTCCAGAACATCTCCTGAAAACGCATCGACCGGCTGGCCGCGTTGGACAGGTAGATCGACTTCGAGCCGATCACGAACCACGACGCCACCGACATGCCGATCAGCAGGCCCATGACACCCTTGACCACGGGCGACGCGTTGAAAATCAAGACCATGATGTCGAGGCGTTGCTCCGCGCCTCCGGCCTCGAGCAGCAGCGGTAACATCGACATGGGCTTCTTGGGCTCCTATTCGTGCAGGTGGGTCGAGAATCGACGAGGATACGGCGAAGTAACCACGACAGCGCGTCACCCTGGCAGACGACGGCGATCGCCCGTTCAACGTCTATCAGACGGAAGAGGTTTTGGACACGGGGCGCGACCAACGTCGATGGTCCTGACCGCCCCGGGCAATCACCGGGGTCTGGCCCGAATTTCGCTTTGGTGACGGAGGGGCGATTCACGGAACCAAGAATGAGACGCGACCGACAGCGCCGGCCGGCACAAGCCCCTTCCAGGGCATGCACGATTTCGCAAACCGCCTACACTACCCAGGCACCAACCGTTCGAGATAAGGAAAACACCATGAGGCAATTTCGCACACTGTGGTTCATCGGCATCATGGGACTGGCGGCGACGGCCGCCGGCTGTATCGAGACCGGGCGCAGCCCGGGACGGTACGACACCTCCCCGTCCTGCCTGGATGCCCAGTACTTCACGGTGCAATGGGGCATCGACCACGGCCCAGGGACGATCGGTCTTGGCTGTCGGGACATCGCCACCATGGCGTCCCACGTGGAATTGACCACCACCGCCTCGTATCCGGACGATGTCCTGGTCGCTGCCTACAACCTGGATTGCGACGATCGCCGGGTATGCAGCGACGGCTCGCGCTGTAACATGATGGCTGACACGGTGATCGACCTTCCGGCGGGGACCGTCGCCACCTCGGCGGCGCTGATCGGCAGCGACAATACGGTCCTATCGACCGCGGTGATCGCCCCGGTGGATTACGACCTCTACACACTGACCGCCTGTCAGTCCCTGGTCCTGCCGTTCGTTTTCACGTTGCCCATTCCGGCATCGGCGACTCAGTAGGGGTCAAGCGGATGTCTGCCGTCGCGTGCTAGCCTTCACTTCAAACGCGATGCCTGATCTCCGCCGCCGCCCCCCTCCCGCCTGGACGCAGCCCTTGCTCGATCGGCTGACGCCGACGGTTCGCAACCTGATCATCGCGGTCACGCTGGGCTACTTCTTCCTGGTGCTGGCTCCTGCCGCCAACGGCTGGGTGATCGCGCACCTGTTCCTGGGGCCGGGGCTGTTTCACGGGGAGGTGTGGCAACTGGTGACCGGGTTGTTCCTCCACGTCCGCTTCACGGCCTGGATCTTCAGCGTCATCGGGTTGTGGTGGGTGGGGGCATTCGTCGAACGCGTCAAAGGGCAGCGGTTCTTCCTGGGAGTGTTCTTTGGCGCGGGCATCGCGGCCAACGTCGTGGCCGCGCTGGCCTCGCTGGCGCTGTCGGGGGCGGCCGGCGCCGCCCGGAGCGACGGAGCGGCATTTGCGCTGACCGCCACCTTCGTGGCCTTCGCGCGCATCTACGGCGCGCGTCCCGCCCAGATCTGGGGCGCTTTCAGCATGCGCGCCGACTATTTCACCGGGATCTTGATCGGGTTTTCGCTGTTGCTGTCGCTGGTCAACCGGGACTTTGCCGGGTTCCTGGCCGAGGTGGCGGCGATCGTCGTGGCCTTGGCCGCCACCGGTCCTTTGAACGTGAGCAGCTTGTTCCCCACCACGCGGACCGGGCGGGGCAAGGCCCGCTACCGGGTGCTGGACGGCGGGAAACGCCCTCCCAACCGCCCCAACTGACCCTCGTAGCGATTGAATTCGCACCCCTTCGCGGTATGGTCCTGCTCCCCGATGGTGGGGCATACATAAGCTGGGGGAGCGAGCGGGTTTTGTAAGGGGCCCGCGCTGCTGAGAGGCCCGGCGACTCGGATCACGAGCCGTCCGGCGACCCTTTGAACCTGCACCGGGTAATTCCGGCGAAGGAAAGCGAGAAGCGATGAGCGTTATCAATGGGAAGGGACCGGCAGGTGGCCGTTCCCTCAAGACACTGACCTCGGATCCTGTCGAGGATCTCGCGCCGTTGCCCGAATTCCCCGCGTCCGAACGGGTCTATCTGGAGGATCCGGCGGCGCCCGACATCCGCGTACCCGTGCGTCGCATTCAGGTCTCGGGCGGCGAGCCGTCGCTGGACGTGTACGACACCTTTGGACCGCGCACGGTCGACCTGCACCAGGGACTGCCCAAGCTGCGCAAGCCCTGGACCGATCGCCGGGTGGCCCGCGGCGATCGGAACTTCAGCCAGATGCACTATGCCCGCCAGGGCCAGCTGACCGAAGAGATGCGCTTCGTGGCCTTGCGCGAAGGGGTCGCGCCCGAGTTCGTGCGCGACGAGGTGGCCCGCGGGCGCGCCATCATCCCGGCCAACCGCAACCATCCCGAGTCCGAGCCCATGATCATCGGGCGCAACTTCCTGGTGAAGATCAACGCCAACATCGGGAACTCGGCGGTGCGATCGTCCATCGGCGAGGAGGTGGACAAGCTGCGCTGGTCGATCAAGTGGGGCGCGGACACCGTGATGGATCTTTCGACCGGGGAGAACATCCACGGCACCCGCGAGTGGATCATCCGCAACTCGCCGGTGCCGATCGGCACGGTGCCGATCTATCAGGCGCTGGAGAAGGTCAAGGGCCGGGCCGAGGACCTGAACATCGACATGTTCCTGGAAACGCTGGTGGAACAGGCCGAGCAAGGCGTCGACTACTTCACCATTCACGCGGGCGTGCTGCTGCGCTACGTGCCGCTGACGGCGCGCCGCAAGACCGGCATTGTCTCTCGCGGCGGTTCGATCATGGCCAAGTGGTGCCTGGCGCACCACAAAGAGAATTTCCTGTACACGCACTTCGAAGACATCTGCGCCGTGATGAAGAAGTACGACGTGTCGTTCAGTCTGGGCGACGGACTGCGCCCGGGCTGCATCGCCGACGCCAATGACGACGCTCAGTTCGGCGAGCTGGCGACGCTGGGCGAGCTGACCCAGATCGCCTGGAAGCACGATGTGCAGGTGATGATCGAAGGCCCCGGGCACGTCCCCATGCACAAGATCAAAGAGAACATGGACCGCCAGCTTCAGACCTGTCACGAGGCGCCCTTCTACACGCTGGGCCCCCTGGTCACCGACGCGGCGCCGGGCTACGACCACATCACGTCGGCCATCGGGGCGGCGATGATCGGTTGGTTCGGAACCGCGATGCTGTGTTACGTGACGCCGAAGGAACACCTGGGGCTCCCCAATCGCCAGGACGTCAAGGACGGCGTCATCGCGTACAAGATCGCCGCCCACGCCGCCGATCTGGCCAAGGGGCATCCGGGCGCGCAGCTGCGCGACGACGCGCTGTCGAAGGCACGCTTCGAGTTTCGCTGGCAGGACCAGTTCAATCTGTCGTTCGATCCTGAGACGGCCGAATCGTTTCACGACGAATCGCTGCCGGCGCCCGCCGCCAAGGGCGCGCATTTTTGTTCCATGTGCGGCCCCCACTTCTGTTCGATGAAGATCACCGAGGACGTGCGGCAGTACGCCGCCGCGCAGGGCGTGGACGAAGCCAATGCCATCGCGGCGGGGCTTGCCGCCAAGGCCAGCGAGTTCAAGCAATCGGGCGAGGATCTGTACGTCGCGCCCGTCGCCAACGACCGCGAGAAGAACCCCGAGTCTGACGTGTCGGTCGGATGAAGCCTGCACGCATTGTCACCTCCGTCGTAGCCGTCGGCGCGAAGGCCGGTCGGCTGGTCTGGGCAGTCGGGCTGATCGGCGCGAGCGCGTCCTGCACCACGCCGGGCGACGATCCGGGACCGGCGCTGCCGGTCGATCCGGCGGCGTTGTACGCGCAGATGTGTGCGCGGTGCCACGGCGTCGACGGTCGCGGCGATCCCGAGATGAAGAAGACCATGGCCGTCCGGGACTTCTCGGATCCCGAGTTCCAGGCGCGCGCGACCTCGGACGAGCTGGCGCGCACCATCATGGCGGGCAAGGCGCAGATGCCCGCGTTTGGGGGACTGCTGTCGACGCCCAAGATCCAGTCTCTGTCGGGATTCGTCCGACGGTTGGGGCGGACTGCTCCCAAGGTGCCCTGACGAGGCCGCGCGGCGACCGGCCGTCGACAAGCCTCGATGTCGGTCGCTTGCGCGAATGCCCCAGGATGGACAGAATCGGCCAGTGCCTTTGCGACCGACGCGACCATCGCCAGGTTTCTCGCGGGTCGTTTTCGTTTCGGTGCTCGTGCTCGTGGCCGTTGCCGGAGCGGGAGGGGCCGCTCGCGCCGACGATGCGGCCGATGCGCGTCGGCACGCCCAGCGGGCCAGCGCCCTGGCGGCGTCCGGCAAGTGCAAGCAGGCCGTCCGTGAATTCGACAAGGCCATGGCCATCCTTCGCGACCCGGCCTTGCTGTTCAATCGCGGCGAATGTCACCGGAAGCTGGGCGACAACGAGTCGGCGCTGGAGGACTATCGGCAGTTCCTGGCGGATCTTCCCCGGGCTCCCAACCGCGCTGACGTCGAGAAGCGCATCGCCGAGCTGACGGGCCAGGCGCCCGCGGCAGACGGCGGCCGTTCTTCGGCAGCCCGCGGGCCGGTGGATGCGACCCGCGGCGCAACTCGTGGCGCACCCCGTGGCGATCAATCGGCCGCCGAAGTCCCCCCTCCGCGCGCCGTCGCGCCGCCGCGTGAGACGACGTCCGAGGCGAGGCCCTCCGCGCCCTCTCGCGAGATCGTGCTGACGCCGCATCCGGCAGGCCAGACGAACGACGCCGATGTCCCCGGGTCGGAGCTGACCATCGCGGAGAAGGCCCGGCCTCCCGCGACGTCATCCGACGCCAGCCTCATCGCGCGTCCGTGGTTCTGGGGCGCCGTCGCCGCGGTGGTGGTGGGCGTCGGTGTAGGGACGTTCATTGTGCTGAACCGGGATGGCACGACCGTGCCGTCGTCCGCCCTCGGGAACTATAGATTCTGAACATGCGGCGCTTGCCGAAACGCGTGGCTCGGTTTGGTCTGGTGCTGCTGCTGGCGGGCGCGGCGGCGGTGGCCGCCACCTGTTCGCAGTCGGATACGATCATCTTCGTCGATGTCCAGGCGACCCAGCCCCTGTCCGGGGTTGTCCGCTTGCACGCCAACCTCAAGGTGGGCGGCCAGACCAGCGACCTGAATGTTCCAGCGGTTCCAACGACGGAGATCGCGTTTCCCACCAGTTTTACCGTGCAGGTCGGCCGGTCGATTTCCGGGCGTCTCGACGTGACCCTCGATGCCTACGATGCGGTGGACGCTCTCGTCTCGACCGGAACGGCATCGCTGACGGCGTTGACGGTCGGGGGCCAAAATGTGGTCACCATCGAGCTCGCGCCCGGCGCGTTACCCGACGGCGGCGCTGACGATGGCGGCAATCCGGATGCGCCGGGAAGCGGCGGGTCCGATGGCGGCGTGGACGTGACCGCCACGGGCGGTGCCGGCGGCGCGGCCATCGGCGGAGCCGCCGGCGGTGGTCGGGGCGGCGCAGGCGGACGCGCCGGTGCCGGTGGTGCCGGGGGAAGCGCGGGCAACGCCGGTGGCGGTGGCGGCGGCGCCGGCGGAGTTGGCGGCGGCGGTCGCGGCGGTGTCAGCGGTTCCGGCGGAAGCGTCAGCACGGGGGGCGTGCCCGCGACGGGCGGCGTCACTGGCACCGGCGGCGTCACCGCTACGGGGGGCGTGACCGCTTCCGGCGGCGTGACCGGCCACGGTGGCGCGTCGGGCATGGGCGGAAAGCCCCCTGGCGGGGCCGGTGGACCTGCCAGTGGCGGAATGGACAATGGCGGGATGCCAGGCAACGGGGGCGCGGGCGGCGACACCGGGGGCGTGGGCGGCGCTGGCGGCATGGGCGGCGGGTCCTAGCGTCGCGCGGGGCCCTGGTTTCACCGCTGCGGGGAAAAACCACCCGCCACGAACCCGAAAACGGATTGTCGCGCGGACCGTTCCTGGGTCATCCTTCGCGCCATGACGATAGCCCTGCCTCTGTTTTCCGATCGGCCGCCCCAGCCGCCGCTCCTCGATCCCGCGCAGGTGCCCGGGGCGCAGTTCCTGGACTGGCGCTGGCAACTGCGCAACCGGCTATCGACCAAGGCCGAACTGGCGGCGCTGCTGCCGCTGACCCCCGACGAAGACGCGGCGATGGACGCGGCGCCCGGGCTGTTCCGGGTCGGGGTGACGCCGTATTACTTTTCGCTCATCGATCGCGCGCATCCGGCCTGTCCGGTGCGCATGCAGGTCATCCCGCGTTCGCGCGAGCTGGTGGTCGAGGACGGCGATCTGGTGGATCCGCTGGGCGAGGACGCGCATTCGCCGGCCACCGGGATCTTCCATCGTTATCCCGATCGATGCTTGTTGCTGGCCGTGGATCGGTGCGCGATCTATTGCCGGCACTGCAACCGCCGCCGCCTGGTGGGTCAGGAAGAATCACCCATCTCGCGTGACGATCTGGCGCAAGCCATCGCCTACATCCGGCGCACGCCCGCCATCCGCGACGTGTTGATCTCGGGAGGCGATCCGCTGACGCTGTCGACCGATCGTCTGGAAGAGATCGTCGCCGCGGTCCGCGCCATTCCGCACGTCGAGATCATCCGCATCGGAACGCGCGTGCCGGTGGTGCTGCCGATGCGCATCGACGATGCGCTGTGCGCCATGCTGCGCCGGTATCACCCGCTCTACATCAACACGCACTTCAATCACCCGAAAGAGCTGACGCCGCTGGCCCGTGCGGCCTGCGAGCGCCTGGCCGACGCGGGTATTCCGCTCGGCAATCAGACGGTGCTGCTGCGCGGAGTGAACTCGTCGGTGCCGGTCATCCGCCGGTTGTTCACCGAGCTGCTGAAGGTTCGGGTGCGGCCGTATTATCTGTTTCAGGGCGACGTGGCCGCTGGAACGTCCCACTTGCGCACGTCGGTCGAGACCGGCATCGAGATCATGCAGAACCTGCGGGGCTGGATCTCGGGCCTGGCCGTCCCGCACCTGGTGATCGACACGCCGGGGGGCATGGGCAAGGTCAACATCGGGCCGGACTACGTCGTCGCCAGGGGGCGGGACAAGTGGACGCTGCGCAACTTCGAAGGGAAGCTGGTCGACTACCCACAGCCGCACGATCAAGATCCGACCTGCGCGTACGACGAGGTCTATTTTCGCGACGGCGCCGCCGCCGTCTGACGTCAGGCCTCGAGGCCGGCGCTGGGACAGAACGGCGCCAGGCTGCAGTTTCCGCAATCGGGCTTGCGCGCGAAGCAGACCCGGCGTCCGTGCCAGATGATCTGGTGCGAGAAGCGAATCCAGCGCGCGTGCGGGATCACCCGCATCAGATCGTCCTCGATCTTGCCGACGTCGGTTGACCGGGTGAGCCCCAGTCGCATCGCTAGCCGCTGGACGTGGGTATCGACCACGATGCCTTCGGCCAGCTCGAAGGCGGTTCCCAGCACGACGCTGGCGGTCTTGCGGGCCACGCCGGGCAGCTTGATCAAGGCCGCCAGCGTGCGCGGCAATTCGCCCTGGTGTTCGGTCAGCAGGGCCTGGGCCGTGGCTTTCAAGTTCTTGGCCTTCTGGCGAAAGAAGCCGGTGGTGCGGATCAGCTCCTCCAGTTCGGGCAGATCGGCGGCCGCCATCGCGGTCGCGTCCGGGAAGCGACGGAACAGCGCGGGCGTGACGCGGTTGACGCGCTCGTCGGTGCACTGGGCCGACAGGATGGTGGCGCACAGCAGTTGAAACGGCGTATCGCGATCCAGCTCGCAGTCGACCTCGGGATACAGGTCCTCGAGCGCGTTCAAGATCGATTCCACGCGCAGCGGCGCGGGCGGCCACTTCCCCTTCACGGGCTTGCGGGTGGCCTTGGTGATGAGCTTGGGTTTTCTGAGCTTGGAGGGGGAAATGACGGAAACCGCGCGCGCCATGGCACTAGGGTTATAACATCCGACTGCGCGTGTCCTCCGTGGTCCCCGGCGACGCTGCGAGCAAATCCCATGGATGAAACCCCGGAACAGCTGGAGCAGATTCGCGTCGAAGCCGATGCGATTGACGTGCACCAGTACCAGCGGCGTTTCCGCGCGCTCAGGGCCATCGGAATCGGCGCGGCCGGCGCCGGGCTGGTCTGGCTGGTGCTGATCATGCTCGACAGCCGGCGCAATCCCTGCGAACGGGTGCGCGACCACCTGTGCCGTCAAGGCGGCAAGGCCGGGATCGAGTGCCGCATGTACGAGGGCATCCTCAAGGAATCGGTCGAGGACGTCAGCCCGGTCATGCGCCAGAACATCCGCGCCCAGTGTCAGAAGAAGATCGAGCGCTTGAAGGAAGAAGACGGAGTCACGGTCCACTGACGAACTTGCCAAGGGAGGTTCCCATGACGTGCGTCGCGAAGGCATACCGCCACCTGGCCTTGTGGGCCGCCCTGGCGGCCGCCGCGGGGTGTGGCGCTGGCGGCGGCGCCAGCGGCTCAGGCGGCGCGGTGGGCGCGGGCGGCGACGCCAGCAGCGGCGGCACCACCGGCACGGGCGGCAGCGACAGCGGCGGGGGCGGGGCGGTAGGCGTCGGCGGCAGCCAGACCCCGAGTGGCGGCGGTGGCGGACCCGCAAGCAGCGGTGGCGCCAGCGTGGGCGGGCGGCCGGGGACCGGGGGCATCGCGGGTCGGGGTGGCGGCCCTGGCACGGGTGGCGCCGGGGGCGCGTCGGGCGCCGGCGGTGCCGGGGGCAACGTGGCGAGCTCGGTCTGCCAGCGCTGGAAGGCCGACCGCGCCGATCTCTCCGAAGGCACGTGGACCGGAAGCATCGCCGCGTGCGACGCCGGCGACTTGACCGGGGTCGGTCGCGCCAATGCGCTCCGACAGGTGAACCTGTTTCGTTTCCTGGCCGGCCTGCCGCCGGTGACCGAGGACCCCGTCAAGAGCGCCAACTCGCAGGCGTGCGCGCTGATGCAGGACGCGAACAAGATGCTGTCGCACGAACCACCGACGACGTGGACCTGCTACAGCGCCGCGGGTGCTACGGCGGCCGGCCAGAGCAACATCGCCACCACCAAGGGTGTGCGGGCGGTGGGGCTGTACATGAACGACCACGGCAACGAGACAACCATCGGGCACCGGCGCTGGTTGCTCTCCAATTCACTGGGGCCGATCGGTCTCGGGTCCACGTCTGGCTATTCGTGCTTGATGACCATCGGCGGCACCGGCAAGGCCGGCAAGGCGTACGCGGCGTGGCCGCCTGATGGGGATGTTCCGCTGGCGGCCATCACCGTCGAGGGCTCGGTGGATCCGGTCGGGTGGTCGATCCAAAGCGACACCATCAATCTGTCGGCGGCGCAGGTCACCGTGACCGACGCCGGGACCGCACGACCGGTGACGGTGATGCAGCTTCCCGCCAACTACGGCAGCAAGTATGCGCTGAGCTTCAGTCCGATGGGCTGGTCCAGCGCGGCCGGGCATCGCTACGCCGTGGCGGTGACCGGCACGACACCCCCGATCAACTACGAGGTGAACGTCGTCGCCTGCCCGTGAGGACGACCGACGTTCACGGAAGCGCGCCGCTGAAGCCCAGGGCGGTCGCGGTGTGACCGCTGGCATCGCGCAGGGGCAACAGCGTCGGCGACCAGTTCATCGCGGTCAAGCGCGCGCTTTCCGCCGGAATGCCGTCGAGGCTGCCGGTGGTGGCGAAGGTGACGGTCAGGCCGACCAGGGCGCCGATGGTCAATCCCGCCCAGGTGTCCTTCTCGTTTCCGTGGTTGCTGGACGCCCCCAGCATGGCTCCCAGCAGCGCGCCGCCGTAACCGCCCCAGGTCGTCACCCGCACGCGCTCGAGCGAGATCTCGGTGTGGGTCGCGGTCAGGATTCCCAGACCCAGGCCGCCGAACAAACCCAGCAGGCCAGCGCTGGCGATCTGTCGATTGGTGGGGGTGCTGTACGAGGTGTAGTCCCCGTAGTTCACCGAGCTTCCCCCGAACCCGAGGGTGCCGGTGGTGGCCAGAGCCAGGCCCCAGAAGCCGGCGTCGCGTACCAGTTGCGTATCCCCGGGATCCAGATCCACCCGTCGGGTCACGGCGATGGCGATCGGCACCGACAGCAGCCCGGCGCCCGCCACCTCCCAGGCGATCCGACTCGAGCGGGCGTTGGGAGACGCGACGGTCGCCACCAACAGCACCGTGGTGGGCACATAGGACGTGATGCCGAGCGCCAGCGGCAGATCGCCGCGATCGGGATTCGCCAGGTTGAGATACCCGACCGCCCCCAGCGTGTAGGCGATTGCGCCCAGCGCCAGCGGACCGGTCACGTCAGGGGAGCTCTGGTCCTGCGCGACCGCGAACGATGTTCCGACCGACATGCCATAAAGAAAGGCCGTGATGCCGAAGTCCAGCTTCTCCCAGGTGGTCAGCCGCAAGCGTTCGCTGGTGCGGGTGGAATAGGGCTCCTGCCGCATCACCACCGGCGGCGGGGTCGTCGTTGTTGCGTCGTCGGTCGGCGCGGCGGACGACGCAGGCGCCACGGGCCGCGTCTGCGCGCGGGTCAGCACCTTCAGCGCCCGACGGGCCTCGCGGGCCTCGGTCGAGGTCGGGTAGGCCTTGATCAGCTGGCCGAACAGGGTGCGGGCGCGATTCAGGTCGCCCGCATCCAGCGCGGCATCGGCCGCCGACAGGACCCCCGCGGGCGTCTCGGCGGCAGGCACGGCTCTGAACACGGGGACGGGCGGTGCCGGTTCGCCCTGACCCAGCCCATCCGCCGCCGGTGCATCCGGGGTCGGGACGGTCTCGCTGGCGGGCGGGGGCGTGGGAAGCGGTCCCCAGCCCGCGTGAGCGTCGGGAGCCAGCAGCGGCAGCGCGATCGACAGCGCCAGTCCGAATCGGGTCGCGCGTGGCCGTAGAGAGATCGGCATGGCCCTCCATGAAGGACCAAGTTGCTCGGTCACGCAAGCGATCGGGATCGCACTTCCGCGGATTGGCACGAATCTCCGCGCTAAGCTGGGCGTCAGGTCGTCCATGTGCGGAAGGGTCACGTTAACCAAGACGGGTATTCGCGGGCTGGCGTCCGAGCTGGACGCCGAGTGGGCGCCCGAGGATGAGTCGCTGTTTCGTCCGCGCTAAACGTGGGCGCCGTCGGACGTGCACTGGATCGTCGAAGGCCGGGGCGACGCGCGCGTGTTGCTTCCGGCGGTGTGGGGTTATCCGACGGCGACGCGGTCACTGGTGAATGTGCGGGGCGAGCAGGTCGCGTCGGGAGCCGGCTTCCGCGACGCGTTTCGCGAGCGCCGCTGCGCGATCGTCACCGACGGCTTCTTCGAATGGACCAAGCAGCGCGAACCGTTCTGGTTCCATCGCGATGACGGCGGCCTGGTCTTGTTGGCCGGCTTGTACCGGGAGGGCGCCGAGCCGGACGCCCGTCGCCCGCGCTTCACCATCCTGACCACGCGACCGAATGATCTGATGAAGCCGATTCACGATCGCATGCCGGTGGTGCTGGCGAGCGACGCGCTCGACGACTGGCTGAGGGCGCCGCCGCCGCGCGCCGCCCAGCTGATCGCGCCGGCCCCCGACGATGCGTTGGTGGTCCAGCCGGTTTCGAAGCGCGTGAACTCGGTGAAGCACGACGATCCGGCGTGCCTGGCCGCACCGGAGCCGCCGCGGCAGGGGTCGCTGTTCTAGCGGCCGCGCCGCCTGACCGGTTAGAAGGGTCGCGATGGTTACGAACGACAAGCCCCGACGGGATCGCATCATCGCCGTCGACGTGATGCGCGGCCTGGTGATGATCGTGATGCTGCTGGACCACGTGCGCGACATGGTGCACATCGAGGCGCATCGCTTCTCGCCGACGGATCTGGCGCACACGCGACCGTCGCTGTTCTTCACGCGCTTCGTGACGCATTTCTGCGCCCCGGTGTTCGTGCTGCTGGCGGGGGTGGGCGCGCAGCGCCAGCTGGCGGCCGGCATGGCGCGCCCGGCGCTGTCGCGATTCTTGCTGACGCGCGGGCTGTGGCTGATCTTCCTGGAGCTGACGGCGGTGCGGCTGGGCGCATTTTTCAGTCTGGACCCGCACTTCATCGGGTTCTTCCAGGTCATCTGGGTGATCGGCGCATCGATGGTGCTGCTGGCGGCGCTGATCCACCTGCCCCCGACGGCGATCACCATCTTTGGCGTGGCCATGATCGCGCTCCACAACTTGCTGGACAGCGTGGGTCCGGCGGCGGTGGCCCCCGGGGTCGCGACGCCGCTCCCGGTGGTGCTGTGGATGTTCGTCCACCGCTTCGGCCCGATCTTCACCAGCGGCGGACGCATGGCGTATCTGGTGTATCCGCTGGTGCCGTGGGTGGGCGTGACGGCGGCGGGTTTCGGGTTGGGACGCATCTACGACTGGGAGCCAGCGCGACGGCGGCGATTCCTGTTGTGGCTGGGCGCGGGGGCAGTGGTGGCGTTCGTGGGGTTGCGGGTGGTCGGTGTCTACGGCGATCCCAGCCCGTTCGTGCGGCAGCCGACGCTGATCGGCAACGTGATGTCGTTCATCAACGTCTCGAAGTATCCACCGTCGCTCGACTACCTGTTGATCACGCTGGGACCGGCGCTGATGGGACTGGCCGGCTTGGAGAGGCTGACCCGTCCGGCGCGGACATTGAACGCGCTGGCGACGCTGGGTCGGGTTCCCCTGTTCTATTACTTGCTGCAGTGGCCGTACGCGCACCTGGCGGCGCTGGCGCTGGGGGCGGCGACGGGGCAACCGCTGGTGCATCTGTTTCTCTCGCCGCCGGATGCGTTTCGGCTGGCGCACGACTTCGGCTTCGGACTGCCGGTGGTCTATCTGGTGTGGCTGGTCGGGATCCCGATCCTGTACTGGCCGTGTCGCGCGTACGCGGAGGCCAAGCGCCATTACCGGAAATGGTGGATGAGCTACCTGTAGGTCGATGCGTCCGCGATTTTTGATCGCGGACAAAGCACGGTGATTCGCAGCGCGGTGATATCCTAGGCGCCCATGAATCGGGTATTCGGCCATCGTCGATCGGTGTACGTGATCGTGATGAGTGCTGTCGCGGCGGCGATGGTGGCGGGGTGCAAGCCGCACACGCGCGACAACCCGGACGTGTGCTTGCCCGGCGACGAAAGTCCCGACCCGTGCGCCACCGGGTTTGTGTGCGAGCACTACCGATGCGTGAGGATGGGTGGCAACGGCGGCGCGGGCGGCACGGGTGACACCACCGGAACTGGAGGCACGCTCGCCGACGGTGGCGCGGGGGGACAGTCCGCGTCGGGTGGCGGTGGCAAGGCGGGCGTCGGCGGCGCTGCTGCGGGGGGAACCACTGGCACCGGAGGTGCTGGCGGTCGCGCGGGTGCGGGGGGCAAGGCAGGTGGTGCGGGAGGTGCGCCTCCCGAGTGCAACGACACCAAATCCTGTCAGGATTCGACCAAGGTTTGCCTCAGCGGTGCTTGCGTGGAGTGCAAGACCGATAGCGAGTGCAGGGACAAGAAGCCCATCTGCTCCAGCGAGCACAAGTGCGTCCCGTGCATGGCAGCCCCCAACAATACCTGCGCCAGCCACACGGATTTTCCGGTGTGCGCCACGACCGGCGCCGCCGCCGGCGCGTGCGTGAAGTGCGACAAGCACAAGGACTGTCAGGGTAAGACGCCGCTGTGCTCCGCGGCGTTGAATGAGTGCGTCGCCTGCGACACCGATGCCTCTTGCTCGACGGCGACGAACAAGGCGCTTCCGTTCTGCATGATGACGGGAATGTCGGCAGGCGCGTGCGTCGAGTGCGGCAAGGACACCGACTGCTCCGCCGATCCCAACAAGCCGTTCTGCTCGGCGGGAACCTGCAAGGGATGCGATCCGCTCGACAAGGAAGCTTGCCGGACTCGCATGCCGGGCAAGCCCGTGTGCGCGACGGCCGGTGCGGCGGCCGGTGCTTGCGTTCAGTGCGTTATGAATCTGGAATGCGACAGCAAGACGCCCGTGTGCTCCCCCGGCAACACCTGCGGACCCTGCTCCGGCGACACGGACTGCGCCGGTCGCTACGGCCCGACCATCTGCATGACCAAGGACGGCCACTGCGCGGTCGACGCGGAGACGATCTACGTGCAGCAGTTGATGGGTTGCGTGAATGCGGCCGGCACCGCCGGTGGCACTCCGATGGCACCCTACTGCGATCTATCGATGGCACCCGCCGCCGTCAGCACCTCGCGAAATGTGGTGGTCGTGCGCGGCGCCGTGAACAACTCGGCGATGCCGTTCGGTGGCAACGCCAACGAACTGTGGATCGTGGGACAGCAATCGGCGCTCATCGGAGGGGTCAATACAGGACTTCGTTTCACGGGAGGGGTGGTGACGGTCCGGGACATCACCGTCTCAACCACCGGTGCGCTTGGAATTCAGGCCGACGCCGGCTCGACGCTTTACCTGCAGCACGTCACGGTCAAAGACAATGCGAAGGGAGGCATCCTCTTGGATGGAGCCGCCTTCGATATTCGGAACACCACGGTCAAGAACAACGGTCCCGGTGACATGATGGGAGCCTTGTGGGGAGGCATCCGCATTGCCAACCCGCCTGCGGCTCCCAAGCAATTACAGAACGTGACGGTGCAGGCAAACACGGAGGTCGGGATCTCCTGCACGGCCGCCGTCCAGGGGACGGGTGTGCTGGCGTCGGACAACACGGCTTCGCTCCAGATCACACCGACCTGCGGGTTCATGTCCTGCGGTACGGCGAACGGGACCTGCGGCGCGCAGTAGCGGACGGCGCGTTCGCTGTTTCGGTCATGCCGGACAAGCCAGAATCACACATCTACGAACCTCTGGACGACGAAACCCTCAGGGAGCTCGCGCTGGCGCGTTGGCGTCGCAACCGCGTCCAGGACCTGCCCCAAGGCGTTTCGCTGGTCCCGCACGGTCGGGCCGCTTCCATCTACCTTCGTACTGGCGATCGGTTCGTCGAACTCGATGCCGAGCTGTCGGGCAACCCGAAATTCGACATGTCTATCTACACCGAGCCCGGCATCGCCAGCTGGGTCGACATCAATACCCTGGCGGTCCATCCCACGACTCGAGAGGAAAGGCAGACAGTTCGGTCGGCCATCGAGGAGTGGCTTCGGGCGCGGCCCGCGACGGCCTGGTTCAGTTGACGAAGCCGGGCGCCCACACCCTCCGGTCCGCGGTGTCTGCGTCCGCATTGGCCACCCTGGACGTTCCGTGCGATGAACCCGACGTGAACCGAGAAAGCGCCACTGACGAATGCCCCTGAGGACGCCGACGCCGATAAGAGGCGTGATCTTCGACATGGACGGTGTGTTGCTGGACACCGAGCCGTTGTATCTGACGGCCATCGCCGAGGTAGCCGCGCGCTACGGGAAGGTCTACGACTGGTCGGTCAAGAGCCAGTGCATCGGGCGCGGCACCGTGGAGGCGGCGCAGGTGATCATCGACGCCCTGAACCTGCCGCTTGCGCCGCTCGAGCTGGTTCACGAGCGCGATCTGATCCTGGTGCCGCTGTTGAGGCAGGTCGGGCCGATGCCGCGGGCGCCGGAGTTCACGCGCGCGCTGGCAGCGAACGGAGTCCCGATGGCCGTCGCCACCAGCAGCGAATCGGCCATCCTGGGCGACAAGCTGACGCTGCACCGCGAGTGGTTCACGATCTTCCACTCGATCGTCTGCGGCGACAACCCACGCGTCGTGCGGCCCAAGCCCGCGCCCGACATTTTTCTGGTCGCCGCGGAAGACCTCGGCGTGCCCCCGGGGGCCTGCGTGGTGTTCGAGGATTCCCCTTTTGGCGTGCAGGGCGCTCTGGCGGCCGGCATGCAGGTGGTGGCCATGCCGGATCCGGCCCTGGACCGCGCCCGGTTCGCCGGCGCGCAGCGGGTCGTCAGCGGTTTCTCGGACGTCTCGGTGAATGAATTCGTGGCCACCCAACGTCCATAGTAAAGTGCGGTCTCTTAATTTTTTGGCGGAGGAGCTTCCATGCGCAAGGTGACGATATTGGCAGTGTTGGCGACCCTGGCGGCCGCAGGGTGCGGCGGCGGCGGGGGCTCGGGCGGCATCGCCAACTTCGTGGGCGACTGGGACTATTCGGCGGGCAGCATCACCCAGACCTGCCAGGGCGCAATCCCTACATCGACGAGCCTGGCGGGTTATTCGGTCTTGATCAGCCGAACGAGCAACCCAGGCGAGATCGAGTTCCTGTCAAACTTCGATGGATGTGCGCGGTATCTGACCGTCTCAGGCAACACGGCCTCGATGCGGTCGTATGACCCGCTGTGCGGCGACCGCGCTGTCGATCAAACCACTGGCGAGGCTTACACCCTCTCGATCACGCCGCTGACACAGGTCTTGACCTACCGGGGTGGAAGGGTGATGAGCGAGAGCGCCACCAATTCGCTGCGCTACCTCTACGACGACAATACCTATATCGATTGTACGTCGACGATCTCGAACGCCAGCCTCTTCTAGTCGCGTCGGCCACCGCTGGCGTTTCTTCCAGTCATGGGACCGACCAGCGCGGTCCTTCGTCTGGCCACCCGGCTCGCGGCCGTCGGGTTGGTGTCTGGCTGTGTGACGGCCGGCCAGCCTTCGCCGCACGCCGCGACACGGACGCCGGACTCCGTCGCCCCCTGGACGAAGCTCCTCTTCGACCAGCCGTCGCCCTACCAGCGGGTGCTGGTGCTCGATGAAGGCCCCCTCCGGGTCATGCGCTTCGGCGACGCCCGCGCGTCCGAGCAGAGTGCGATCGTGCGCGATCGGCCGGGCGCGCTTCCGCTGGAGTACACGCGCTACGCGCTGCTGGGCTTGGCCTACGGCGCCGCGGGCCCCGGTGGTGCCGTAGGCGCGCCGAGAAACTTGCTGATGGTGGGACTCGGGGGCGGCACGTTCACCACGGTGGTGCACCGCGCGTTGCCCGAGGTTGGGATCGACGCCGTGGAGATCGATCCGGTGGTCGTGACCGCGGCGCGGAAGTTGTTCGACCTGCGCGAGGACGCCCGTTATCGCGTTCACGTGGCTGACGCGGCGTCGTGGATGACATCCACGACGAACTCATACGACTACATCTTGCTGGATTCCTATGCGGGCGAGGGCATCCCGGAGGCATTGCGGACGGTGGCCTTCTTCCAGTCCGTCGCGCGCCGACTGGCGCCCGGCGGTGTCGTGGCGATCAACGTCGCCGAGCTGGAGGCCGAGGGCGCGGACGCCGTGCGCGCGCTGCGAGAGGTGCTGGTGGTATTCGACTGCTGGCAGGCGCCCTCCGACGGCAACCTGGTGATCTTCGCGGCGTCGGGACCGTTCGCCATCGACGGCGCGGTGTTCATGCGCTGGCTGGACAGGTGGGATGCTCGGCACGTCACGGATGTCGACCTCCGGTCGCTGATCGCGAAGCGCGACGGCGACGATTGTGCGCGCGTGCTGGGCGCCAGCGGGCGCTGGACGCAGTGAGCATCGACGGCGATCACGGGTGCGTCGTCAGCGCGACGGCGCGAATGGTGACGCTGATCGGTCCTTGGTGCGGACCTGCGCTCAGCCGGGCGTGCAGGCGATCCGTCGGAATCTGCAACACGCCATGCGCCTCCGTCAGGGGGGCGCTGATCGCCGCGGCCCCAATTTCCAGGCGCGCACCAGCGCCGGTGTCGCCTTGCCACGCCAGCGTGGCGCGCAGGTCCACGGCGGCACCCCGACCCGCGCCGTCCGGTCGAACGATCTCGGCGGTCACCTCGGTGCGGCCCGCTTCCAGCACCAGCGTCACGCCGTCGGCCAACCCACGTACGGGAGAAGGCCCGGCGGTGGCGCGTCGCCAGAAGGCGGGCTGGGCCTGGCCGTCCACGTGCCACACCGTGGCCGCCCAGCGATGGCGATCGCGCAGCGCCTGCCCGCCGTTCACGACCAGCAGCGTGGAGATGACCACCCCCCCCACCACCGCCGCGGTCAGCAACAAGCCCGGCCGCGCGTCCCGCAGGCTGCGCCGATGGACAAGCGCCGCCGCGACCGCGCCCAGGCGGGCCAGCCCGAAGCCCGCGACCGGGAACAGCAAGATCTCCGTCGTCAGACGGTAGCGCGGTTCGGCCACGAACAGGGCGTAGGTGGCCGCCAGCATCGCCGCGCACGCGATGGGGACCGCCATGGCGATCCGGCGCTCGGCGAGCGCGAAGCCCAGCCCCGCCGCCAGGCACAGCACGAAGAAGAGATAGAAGTCATCGACGACGGTCGTGATGGCTGGGCGGTGCTGACCGAACCAATCCGCCGACGCACGCGGCAACACCCCCGGACGGAAGAGCGACCAGTACAGCAACCCGCGCTCGGGCGCGAACAACCGCTCCAGCCGCAGCGCGATCATGCCCGCGGTCCACGCGGGTTCGAAGGCCATCCAACGCTTCGCCATCGTGTAAGCGATGCGATCGGTCTCGTGGTGCGGCTCGGAGAGAAAGGTCCGCCCGGTCAGCTCCTTGAACATCGAACCCAGCGAACGCGAGTAGGTGCCTTCGGTGTTGGGATAGTTGCCCATCAGCGCCGTGATGCCGCCGTGGCTGTCGGTGAAGCTGAGCGTGCCGCCCGCACGCAGGTTGCGCATCGCCCAGGGCGACAGCACCGCCAGGGTCACGCCCAACGCCAGCGCCGTCCGCAACACGATGGCGCGCCCGCCGGCGCGGCGCGCCCACCAGGTGCCCGCCGACAGCACCGTCAGCGGCAGCGCCACCGCGCGCAGATACGCCGCCAGGCCCATGGCCGCGCCGAAAGCTACGGCCGCCAGCAGCGGGCGCTTGCCTGCCCAGCCGTGCAGCAGCGTCAATGCCAGCAGCAGCAGCGCCGCGGTCGGAACGTCGGTGCCGATAACGCTGGCCAGGGTGATGCCGGCTGGCCACAGCGCGTACAAGATGGCTGTCGTCAGGGCGACCGGCGCCTGACCGGAGCGGCGCGCGCCGGCGTCGTCGCCGCGCGCACCGGCGTCGTCATCGCGCGCACCGGCGTCGTCAATCAGCCACGCCGTCAGAAAATAGATTGCGGCCGTGGCCAGCCCCCCGAACAGGGCGCCCATCAGCTTGGCCGCGACGATCTCGCCGCCGGCCGCCTGCAGCGCGGCCAGCAAGAACACCAGGCCCGGCATGTACACGAAGCCGCTATCCAGGCGTCCCCATTCCACCAGGTAATTGGCGGACTCGCGATACATCGCGAAGTCTCCGACGGGAATGGTGGGGACCGCCAGCGCCCAGCCGATTCGAAGACCGGTGGCGACCAACGTGACGGCCAGACCCATGCGAAGGCGACGGCCTTCGGGCCCGGTCATGCGGCCGCGGCGCGCAGCTCGGCCAGCTTTTGGCGCACCGCTTCGGCGTGCCCGGCGGCCTTCACCTTCGGGAAGTGGTGCGCGACGTTGCCCTGCGGATCGATGATCACGGTCGAGCGAATGACGCCCATGAACTTCCGACCGTACAGGCTCTTTTCGCCCCACGCGCCGTACTGGTCCATCACGGCGTGGTCTTCGTCGCACAGCAGCGTCAGCTTCAGCTTGAACTTGGCGATGAACTTCTGATGGCTAGCCGGCGAGTCGGGGCTGCAGCCCAGCACGGTGGCGTCCAGCTTTTCGAAGGCCTTGATCGAATCGGTGAACTCGCAGGCCTGGGTGGTGCAGCCCCCGGTGTTGTCCTTGGGATAGAAATAAAGGACCACCCAGCGCCCCTTGAAGCTGCTCAGCTTCACGGTTTCGCCATCTTGATTGGGGAGCGAGAACGCGGGGGCCTTGCGACCAACCGCCAGCGAGGTCGACATGAGGCAACTCATACCATCGGTCGCCCGACGAGAAAACCAGGGGGACAGGATTCCGAAAATCCTGGCCACGGTGGGGGCCGGTAGCTTAAATACCGCCTTCGTTCTTTCGTCGCCCCCCACCCCGAGGAGCCCCGACATGGTCCAACGACTCGCGCGCGCGACGACGGTGTCGCTTCTGTTCGGATTGATGGTCGCCTGCGCGCCGCCGTCACCGGTGATGTCTGGCAGCGGGGGCACCGCCAGCGGCTCGGGCGGCAGCAGCGGCTCGGGCGGCGCATCCAGCGGCGGTTCGACCGCGTCGGGCGGCAGTACGGGCAGCGGCGGCTCCGGCACGGGAGGCTCCGGAAGCGGCGGCGATGCGTCCTCGGGGGGAGCCACCGCCAGCGGTGGGACCACCGGTTCGGGCGGCACCGCCAGCGGCGGGGCAGCGGGCGGCACCAGCGGCTCCGCGGGCCCGGGGGGAACGGTGGGCGCGGGCGGCAAGGCCGGCGCGGGCAGCGGCGGCGCCCCGCCCGAGGCCACGATGTGCACCATCGGTCCCGCTCACAACGGCAACGGATCTTTCACCTACTACTACATCGGCCAGTGCAGCACGTGTAACAACAGCCCACGCGTGTTTGCGTGCGGCTACGAGGCCACCGAGCCCAGCGGGCCGAACTCGGATCAGGTCGTGAACATCGCGAACAAGAACTACTTCGCCGCGATTCCCGGCGTGAACCCCAGCAACTTCGACATGTCGAAGTACTGCGGCGCCTGCGCGCAGGTCTCGAACGGCAACAAGTCCGTCGTGGTGACGATCGTCGATGAATGCCCCCAGGACAGCAACCAGCCGTGCAAGAGCAACCCGAACGGCCACCTGGATCTCAGCAAGCCGGCCTTCGACGCGCTGGGCTTCGGGACGGGCAACCCCAGCGGGACCAGCTGGAAGTTCGTGCCGTGTCCGGTCACCGGCAACGTTGTGGTTCGCGTCAAGAACGGAAACTCGAACGAGCTCTTCATCGAAAACGCCGTCACCGCCATCCAGTCGGTGTCGCTGAACGGGCAGATGGCCAATCGCCAGTCGTACGGGGCGTGGCATTTCAACGCCAACATCCCGGCCGGTGCCATGTTGAACCTGACCGACATCGCGGGCCGGACGCTGACGGTCGAGGTGAAGAGCACCACCATGGGACAGAACCAGGATACGGGCGTACAGTTCCCGAAGTGCCTTTAGCGGCCGATGTTCGGGCCGGGCATGGTAGATTGCATCCCCGCGGCTGGTTTGCGTGTCTCGGGTCCGTTTCTTGCTATCGCTGCTTGGGCGCCGTCCCCCCGCTTCAACAACGAGGTCCTCGCCAATGATTGCTCTTGGTTTTGGTCGCGTCCGGTTTCGGGCCCGTAACAAATGTCCCCTGATGGTGCGCCGGTGGCGATAGCCCGACCGTTGTCGCAGCCATCGTCCGAGGCCCCGGCGCCGTTCATCGCCGCCCGCGATCCCGATCGCTTCGAGCTGAAGTACTGGGTGCCCGAATCGGTGACCCAGGCGGCGCTGGAGTATGGCAAGCCGTACCTGATCCTGGACCCCGAGATCGCGAAGCGAGGGCTGCAGCACCAGTGCAGCACGTCGCTGTATCTGGAGACCGCCGACCTGGCCTCTTTTCGAACCCATGTGGACGGGGCACCGGATCGGTTCAAGTTGCGCATCCGGGTCTATGGCGATCCGCCCGCCGGCATGGCGTTCTTCGAGATCAAGCGCAAGCTGGATTCGCGCGGGGTGAAGACGCGCGCGGCGGTGCCTCTGGAGAATGTTCAGGCGTATCTGGAGGGCAAGTACGAACGGCTGCCCGACAGCATGAAGCCATCGGCGCGGCGCAACCTGGAGAGTTTCCTTTACGCGCAGCTGTCGTCCCAAGCGCAGCCCTTCTTGTTGGTGCGCGCGTTTCGAGAATCTTACTGCTCCCTCGATCCGCGCGAAGAGGTGCGCATGACGTTCGACCGGCGCATCTCCTACCAGCCCGCGCGCGGTGCCACCTTCGACCACGATCCCAATGGCTGGATCCCGATCAACGGCGTCGAGGAACACGGTCAGCAGGGCGAGCACACCTTGATCGAGATGAAGTTCGCCAAGCTTCCACCCCTGTGGATGAAGCGGGCGATCCAGCAGCTGGGGCTGCACCGCATCAGCTTCTCGAAGTATTGCGCCGCGGTCCGGTCGCACCTGGATCAGACTTGCGAGCACGACCGAATCATGAATCTGGTGCCACGCGCCCGCTGAACGCGGTCGCCCCCGCCATGTCCTTGCACTGACGGCAGGTTCCGCCGGACAATCCTGCCTTCGTGAGCCACACCGAGTCTCTCCGTCCGCCCGCGTTCTGGCGAGCGGCCACGGTCATCGCGACAGGCATCTTCGTCGCGGGGCTGGGCTGGCCGGGATTGATCGGACGATTGCCGTTCGGGTTGTTGCTGAAGAACGAGCTGCATCTGGGGCCCGAGAAGGTGGCCGCGTTCTGGGCCGTGACGACCGCGGCCTGGTACGTGAAGCCGGCGTTCGGCTTGCTCTGCGATGCATGGCCGCTCTTCGGGACGCGACGAAGAGGCTACCTGCTGCTGGGCTCGGCAGCGGCCACCTGCGGTTGGATGGCGTTCGCGCTGGTGCCGCGCACGTTCGCGTCGCTGATGGCGGTGACGGCGGCGTTGAACCTGGCGCTGGTGGTGATCAGCGCATCGGTCGGCGGCATGCTGGTCGAGGAGGGTCAGCGGCGCGGGGCCACCGGCCGTCTCAGCGCCCTGCGCAGCGCGCTGGAGGGCATCATGTCCCTGGTGGCAGGGCCGCTGGCGGGGGTGCTGGCGGCGCGCGCCTTTGGCGTGACAGCCGCGGCGGGCGCCGCGACCTTGGCGGTCCTGATCCCCGTGACGTTGTTTCTGCAGCGCGAGCCGCGTCGGGCCGTGGCGAACCATGTCGTATGGGCCAAGGCCGCTGCCGATCTGCGCGCCATCGTGCGGTCGCGGGCGATGGTGACGACGTCGCTGCTGCTGTTTCTGGTCTATCTCTCGCCCGGGTTGCAGACGCCGTTGCTGTACTACCAGCAGGACGTCCTGAAGCTGGATCCCCAGATGATGGGATGGTTGCAGACCGCGGGCGGCGCTGGCGTGCTGGTGGGTGCCGCCCTTTACGCCTGGCTGTGTCGGCGCCTGCCACTGCGCTACACGCTTTGCGCCGGGATCGTCATCAACGCCGCCGCGGCGTTGCTCTACCTGGGGTATCGGTCGTTGACCTCGGCGCTGATCATCGATGGTACGGTGGGCGTGCTCGGGGCGATGGCGACCTTGCCGATCTACGATCTGGTCGCGCGCGCGACGCCCAAGGGCAGCGAAAGCTTCGGCTTCGCACTGATGATGAGCGTGCGCAGCCTGTCGCAATTTGGGCTTTCCGATCCGCTGGGGTCGACGTTGTACGGGCGGTTTCACCTGCGGTTCGAAACGCTGATCCTGATCAACGCCGGGTCCACGCTGGCGGTGCTGCTGTTCGTTCCCTTGCTGCCGGCGTTGTTGCTGGCGCGTCGCGAAGGCGCGCCAGCGCCGGCGCCTGAATGACCGCGGGCCTTGAATCCGCCAGCGGCTTGCTATATCTCGCGCCCATGGCCAAGAAATTCGACGCTGCGGCATCCCAGGCGCTGGTGCAGGCCGCGTTCGTCTGCGATCTGATCACCGTCCGGCAGCAGCTGGCCAACGGCGCCGATCCGGACGCGCGCGACGAGGACGGCCGACCCCCGCTGGTCTCGGCGGTGCTGGGGGGCAGCATTGGTCTGGTGGGCCTGCTGCTGGAGTCGGGCGCCGACGTGAACGCGCGCGATCCGCGCGGGTTCGCGCCCCTGCACTTCGCCGCCGAGGAGCAGCTTCCGGAGATGACGCGCCTGTTGCTGGCGAAGGGAGCCGACCCCAATCTGCAGGACGAGGATGGGACCACCCCGCTCGGCCGCGCGATCTTCTCGGAGCGGGACCAACATGAGGTGGCGCGCATCCTGGTTCAGGCCGGCGCCAAGCCGGACCTGGCGAACAAGGCGGGCGAATCGCCGCGAGAGCTGGCCACCCGACTGGGCAGCGGCGCGTTCACGGCGAACTGAGCGGTCGCCCGCCCATGCAAGTCTGGCAGTTGACCCTCGCGCCGTTGCTTCCGGCCCTGCCGGCGGTGGCACTGGTGGTCGAGGCGTTCAGAGCGCGTACGGCGCGGGGGGCCCGCGCCATCATCGTGCTGGGCGTGCTGACCATCGTCACCGGGGTCGCCATCTTCGTCGCCTGCGTCGTGCAGACGTTCCTGGTGGTCGCTGGCGCGCAGGCCGAAGACAAAGCCGCCTTGATGGCGCGGGGGTTCGCGCGGGGACAGTCCGCCGTGACGCTGGCCATCGTCGTGGGCGTGGGACTGTGCGCCCTGGGTGCGATCGCCCGGGCGCTCTACCGGGCGCCTCCCGCGGCTCGTTGAACCGTCAGTCGCGGCGCGACAGCGCGTGCGCGATGCGACGGGGCAGCTCCGCATCCCGCAGGTCATCGATGGCGCGTGGCAACGCCAGCGACCAGTTCGGCCAGCTGGTGGTGGTGCCGGGCATGTTGGGTTGTTCCAGCACGGCCAGCGCGTCGTCCAGCGTCGCCAGCAACACCCGCGAAGGGGCGCGCCCCAGCGCGTGATGGGTTTCCACGATGACGTCCTGAAGCGGGGCATCCGCCGTCAACCCGGTCAGCTCGGCCAGCTTGTTCTTGAGGAACGTCAGCCCCTCTTCATGGGGGGTCACGCCCGCCGAGCGCGCGTGATCCGCGCAGGCCCCCGTCCAGACCCCGGCGATGGTGGCCAGGTCATGGGTGGTCACCCCCGACAGCGCCAGCTCGGGAAACTTCGGCGGCGGCTCGGACTCGAAGTACAGCAGCCGGTAGGACAGCAGCTTGTGCGCGGCCAGGATCTCGCGGGTGCCGGGCAGGACCGTCCCCAGATCCTCGCCGACGATGACCGCCTTGGCGCGATGGCTCTCGATGGCGATGATGGCCAGCAGCTCGTCAATGGGATAGCGCACGTACGAGCCGCCCTTGTTGCCCAGCTTGCGGGGGATCCAGAACAACCGGAACCAGCCCATCACGTGATCGATGCGCAGACCGCCCGCGTGGCGCAGCATCGCCCGGATGGTCTCGATGAAGGGGCGATACATCGACGCCCGTAGCTTGTTGGGGATGAAGGGGGACAGGCCCCAGTCTTGTCCGTCGACGTTGAACCCGTCGGGGGGGCACCCGATGGAGATGTCACCGGCCAGTTGATCCTGCCAGCACCAGCCATCGGCGCCCGCGATGTCGAAGCCCACCGGCAGATCGTGGAACACGCGCACGTCGCGCGACGCTCCTTCGAGCTGCGTGTCCAGCAACCACTGGACCCACTCGTGAAATCGAACCCGCGCATCGTCGACGCACAGACGACGGATCGCTTCCTTGGCGGGGTGGGTGAACTCGGCCGGCCAGCTGCGCCAGTCCTTGCCGTGTCGTTCAGCCAGCGTGCAATACGCGGCGAACTCGGCCAGCGACTGGCCCTGCTCGTCGCGATAGCGATCGAAGGCAGGGTCCCCTGAGAACCGTCGCCACAAAATCTCCAGCGCTTGCGCCTTGAGCTTGAAGATGCGATCGCGATTGATGCGGCGTTCTGCGTTCAGCGCGCGCGCCTCGGCCTGCAGGCCGGCCAACTCGGCGCTGGCCTCCGCCGCGCCGGGGATCTCCTCGATGCGCAGGTACAAGGGATTACGAAAGCGGCGGGTCGACGGATAGTACGGCGACGGTTCGATGGGATGGACCGGCGCCGGCGCGCACAGGGGGTTCACCATCACCGCGCCTGCGCCCTGATCGCGCGCCCACGCGCCCAGCGTGCGTAGATCCGCCAGATCGCCGATGCCCCAGCTGTCGCGCGAGCGCGCCGAGTAAAGCTGGATGGCCCAGCCCCACGTCCGCAGGTCGTCGGGCAAGAAACAGCTGCCCGGCGAGCACAGCAAATGAATGACAGGGCCGGCGACCGGCGCCAGCTCGTGATATCCGAACGGCAGTTCCTCTGGCAGCGACTGCCCCTGCTGTAGGGTCAGCCGGGTCCCGCCTTCGAGTCGCAGCTCGCCGCCTTGCTGGAGCAAGGCGTCCAGTGCCTGCCCCGGTCGTACGACGCGGATGTCGATCTCCGGCGTTGGCGCGGGCGCTTCCGGATTCACCCCCATCGCTCGCAGTATCTCGGCGCGCGTTTCGTCGCTGGTCAGTCGTTCGTGTCCGAAGGCGTCGTGAAAGCGGTTCTCGATCCCCCAGGCGTCCGTCATCGACCCCAACCCCCACTCCCACGACGGGCCCGCTGGCGGGCGCTTCCGCTCGTGAGCTCGGCGAACAAGATTCCCCGAAACATCATCAGCCAGTGCACGCAGAGCAACATCGGTATCTGCAGGTAGATCGGCGCCCGCTGAAACAGCGCCAACACGCCCATGCCGTCATTGCGAGGCGACAGGATATTCGCCACGTTCAACACGATCTGGCCGGCGGGTCCGTGCAGCAGGCCCAGCGGCGCCATGAACAGAACAGCGAGCAACACGTTGGGGAGCAACCATTCCAGGCCGTGCTTGGAGATGAAGCGTCCGGATTCGAACAGCAGCTGAAATGACCGCGTCTCGCCCTGATACAGCAGCTCGGGAACCGGATTGAACAACACCGCCATCGCCAGGCCCGCCAGCGCGATCACGATGTCGCCGTTGGGACCGGCTGCCGGGGCGACCACCGCGGTCAGGGCGAAGTCGATGATCCAGAACGCGAAGAACACGCTGATGACGTCCCAGAAGCGCGCGCCGAAGCTGGCGCGCAGATCGGCGAGCCCGATCCGCGATGGCTTCACCGCCAGCGAGATCAGGTGGATGTAGCTGGAAAAGCACGCCGCCAGCACCAGCCCCAGCACGAAACCTCCCAGCCGGCCCAGCGGCGCGATCAGGCTGGCAGTCACCATGACGATGATGGCGTACAGCACCAGCGAGAAGGCCACCGGCCACGCACGCACCGCCCGCCGCGCGGCCAGCGCGGCGGCATCACCGTAAAGCCGAGCGACGCCGAACACTGCGGCCAATCTAACACCTCCCTCGTCGATGCGCCGGCCGTTGCAGCAAAAGCCGACGCGGCTGCCGAGATCGGCGCCCGAAATGGTAGTCTCGCGGCCACGAGAATGGCGCACGGCCGGTACACGATTGTCGGCAAGCTGGCCGACGGAGGCATGGCCGAGATCTTCCTGGCCACCCAGCACGGCGCCGAAGGTTTCGAAAAGCCCGTCGTCTTGAAGCGCGTGCTGTCGGCGTTTTCAGCCGACCCGCAATTCCGAAACATGTTCTTGGACGAGGCTCACATCTCGATGGGCCTGTCTCACGGCAACATCGTGCAAGTGCTGGACGTGGGCCTGTCGGGCGACCGCACCTTCCTGGTGCTGGAGCTGGTCGAAGGCTGGGACCTGTCGCACATCATGGAGCGTGCGCAGGCCACCGGTCCCGAGCACCCGTGGCCACCTTCGCTGGCGCTTCACGTGACCGCTCAGCTGTGCCGGGCGCTGGCCTACGCGCACTCCAAGCGCAGTCCGGACGGACGCCCGCTGGGCATCGTTCATCGCGACGTCAACCCGACCAATGTCCTGATCAGCGAGCAGGGCGAGGTGAAGCTGGCTGACTTCGGCATCGCCAAGGCCGAGCGCAAGCGCGAGCAAACCGCGGCGGGCATCATCAAGGGGAAGATCGGCTTCATGTCGCCCGAGCAAGCGTCGGGCAAGCCGCTGGACGCGCGCGCCGATCTGTTCTCGGTCGGCACGATGATGTACCTGATGCTGACCGGCCGGCGGCCGTTCGAAGCCGGCGCCGAGCTCGAGTCGTTGCTGCGCGCCCAGCGGGCCGAGTACAAGCCGCCCGAAGAGCTGAACCGGTATCTGACGCGCGAAACGACCGACATCGTGAATCGCGCCATGCGGCGCGATCCGGCCGCGCGCTACCAGACCGCCGACGAGATGTTGATCGATGTCGAGCGCGTGTTGCGCAGCCAGTACAACTCGGCCGGTCAGACCGAGCTGAAGCTGTGGCTGGCGGAGCTGGCCCGGCGGGACGGCGTGGTTCCCATGGGCCGCCGCGCGGTCGTGGGTTACAACACGGCGGCACCGGTGAAGGGCGTCGAACCGTCGAGTGATCTGAGCGCCGGAGCGTCGGTCGAACTGTCGGACGTGGGCGTGGGCGAGCCCCAGGAGACGGTGGTGTCGGCGGCGGCGATTCCGGGGGCCGCGCTGCCGACCGGCGCGCGGTTGTCGCCCGGGTTGACGCCTCCCCCGGCGCGCGTGACGCCGTTGCCCTTGCCCAGAGCCTCGGCGCGCGTGCCCGCCGTGCCCCCTCCGCTGCCCGCCGTGCCCCCTCCGCTGCCCGCACTGGCCCCGCCACCGCCCCCGGCCCCCGTGGCCCGATCGGCGTCGATCATCTTGCCCGGACGCCTGACGCGGAAGAGTCGCATCGGGGTGGGGTTCGTGCTGGGCGCGCTTTGCATGCTGGGTGCCGTGTACGGCATCAAGTGGCTGGCGGCGTGGGCGGGGCGTGAGGGCATCGTCATTCCGCACGTCATCGAAGGGCAACCCGACGCCGCGACCGCGAAGCCTGAATCTCGGTTGGCCGAGGCGCCGGGCACGGCAGGCGCGTCGGGAGGGGTTGCGCCGTCCAACGGGGTGGCGCAGGGGGAGAGCCCGAAAGCACCACCGTCCGCCGAGACGGCGCCCGGGGCCGCGCCGGTGGACGCGGAGGTCGCCGCCGCGCCGTCAGGAGTGGCCGAGCCGGCGGAGCGCGCACCGGCCGCTTCCGAGGACGAAGAAGAACTGCTGGGGCACGTGAATCCCGACGCCGCGGCGGTGATCGGCGAGGACGAAGCCGACCAGCCGCCCCCGTCGGTCTCTCACAAGGAACCGCGCAAGCCCGCGCCTACGCCCGCTGCGCATCCGCCGGCGCCGGTGCTGGTTCGCATCACGTCCAGCCCCCTGGGCGCCGTCGTGCGCACCAAGAAGCAGGTGTTGGGACGCACGCCGATCGCGATTCACTTCAACCCTGGCAACACCTACGAGTTGACCTTCGTGAAGGCGGGCTTCGTCACCACCAGCCGCATGGTGGGGGTGGCGGCCACCGGCAAGCCCCGGAGCGTCAGTGTGCCCATGAAGAAGGTCCCACCGCCTCCGCCGCGTCGTGGCCTGCTGCGGGGACGATAGCGGCGGCGCCGTGTGGAGGCCGTGTCCGAGCGATGGCCGGTCGATCAATGGCCGTGATGAATGGCTGTAACGAGCCTGTGACACGCACGAACGAAGACAGTGGGGCGTCTGTCGCCCCGTTTATTGTGCCTTTCAGTGAGGCAGCGGTACCCTAAGGGGGATGTCACTGCCGGTCGAGTTGTCGGCGGGTCTGGGGACGCTGAAGCGAGCGCATCCTCGACGGATGGGCTGGCTTGGCGCGACGGCCTTGGCCATGGGCGGCAGCAATCAGAGTCTGTTTCTCATCGGCGCGTTGATCACCGGCGAAGGTGCCATTCGCGGCCAGGGCAGCGCCGCCGTCGTGTTGTTGGCTGTCGGGCTGGTGCTGGCGTGGATGGCGTTGCCCGGATGGACCGAGCTGGTTTTGATGTGGCCCGATCGCGTGGGCGGTATCGCCGCGACGTGTGGCGAGGCTTTTCGCCCCTACGCGCCGGTTCTGGGAAACCTGACCGGCGTTTCGTACTGGTGGGGCTGGGTTCCCACGTGCGGCCTGACCGCGCTGCTGTCGGGCTCGGCGATTCATCAGTGGGCGTTGCCGTCGATTCCGGTGCCGGCGATCGCTGTCGCGATCATCGTGGTCTTCACCTGCGTGAACCTGCTGGGCGTGAACTGGGCCGGACGCCTGGCGATCCCCATCGCGACCGCGTCGGCGTTGCTGGCGTTTCTTTCGTTGCTGGCGCCGATCGTCGGCGGCCAGGTCGACTGGCGACGGGCCTTCAGCTTTCGCCTGGATACGCCGTTCCCGGGCTTGTTCGGGGGCGTGACCAGCACGATGGCGGGGTTGTACCTGGTGGGTTTCGCGGCCCCGGCGTTCGAAGCCGCCGCTTGCCACGTCGGCGAGATGCGCGATCCCGCCAAGAGCCTCCCCCGGGCCATGTATGCCAGCGCAGGCATGGCGACGATCTACTTCGTGGCGTTGCCCCTGGTGTGGTTGGGCACGCTGGGCGAGAAGGCGTTGACCGAGGACCTGGCGGTATCGCTGGGGCCCACCTTTGCGCCGTTGCTGGGCGCGCTGGGCAAGTCCGCCGCCATCTGGTTCATGATGTTCAACATGTTCCACGGCACGCTGGCGCCGCTGACGGGCGTCGCGCGCACGCTATCGCAGCTGTCAGAGGACGGCCTCTTGCCTCAGGCCTTCGCGCGACGAAACCGCGCGGATTGTCCCTGGGTCGCCATCACGGTGACGGCTGGTTCCGCCATCGTCTTTCTTTCCCTGGGAGATCCGGTGTGGTTGGTGGCGGCCGCCAACTTCACGTACCTGATCGGCATCGCGCTTCCCAGCGTGGCGGTGTGGTTGTTGCGCCGCGATCAACCCGATCGCCTCCGGCCCTACCGCGCGCCCAAAGGTACGGTGTCGCTGGGTCTGGTCGCCGCCCTGGCGTGGGGCGCGGCGACCATCCTTGGGTTCGAACAGTTTGGCCTGCCGACGGTCATCTTCGGGTTGGCCTTGGCCTACAGTGGCTCGGGACTGTACGTTTGGCGACTGTGGCGAGATCAGCGACGAGTCGGGGGTCGCCTTCCTTTACATTCGATTCACGTGAAGCTGACGGGCGCGATGTTGCTGGTGCTGATCCTGGACGCCGCCGGATACTGGCTGGCGGTGCGTAGCCTCAGTGGACAGATGTCGGCCTTCGTGACCGCGTTGCAGGATATCTTCGTCGCCGTCGCCATGCTGACCATCACCGTAGGGCTGGTACTGCCCGGCATGATCGCGCATTCGGTGGTAGAGGTCGCCAGTGCCGCCGATCGTCTGGTCAGAGGCACCGTCGCCGACTTCTCGCGCGCCATGACCGCGTTGGCCAGCGGCGATCTGGATGGCGCCCAGGCCCGGGTGGACGTGGTCCCGGTCATCGTCAATTCAAAGGACGAGATCGGGTTGCTGGCGCGTTCCTTCAATGCGTTGCAATCCGAGGTGGCGCGCGCGGCGCTCGGGCTGGAAGGGGCGCGAGAGGGACTGCGCACCGCTCGCAACGAGCTGACCAAGAGCAACGCCAGCCTCGAGCAACGGGTCACCGAGCGAACCAGCGAGCTGCAGGCGGCCCACGAGAAGCTGGTGGACGCCGCCCACCGGGCCGGCATGGCCGAGGTGGCCATCAACGTGCTTCACAACGTTGGCAACGTGCTGAACAGCGTGAACGTTTCAGCCGCGTTGGCCAGCCAGAAGGTGCGCAAGTCGCGCGTCGGCAATATTCAGAAGGTCGCTGCGATGCTGGACGAACACGCCACCGATCTGCCGGCGTTCCTGACCGCCGATACCCGAGGTCAGACGCTGCCCGCGTACCTGGGCGAGCTATCGACCCATCTGGAAGGCGAACAGCGCGACATCCTGACCGAGCTGGACTTGCTGACCCACAACATCAATCACATCAAGCGCATCGTGAACGCGCAGCAAGCCTCGAGCCGCACCAGCCGAATGTCGGAGCTGCTGGACCCGCGGGCGCTCGTCGAAGAGGGACTGCGGCTGAGCCTGGATTCGGTGGGGCTGCGCGGCGTGCGGATCGAAAAACACTATGAGCCGGTGCCGCACATCTCGGCGGACAAACACCGCGTCCTGCAGATCTTGGTGAATCTGTTCAGCAATGCCGATCGGGCCCTGGGAGCTTCTCCCGAGGGCGATCGCAGGCTGTCCGTGTTCCTGAGCTGCACCGGGAGCCCACCGGATCGGGCCTTGTTCAAGGTCGTCGACAACGGGGCCGGCATTCCGCAGGAGAACTTGCTGCGCATCTTCGAGCATGGCTTCACCACCAAGCCGGATGGCGCCGGGGGCTTCGGTCTGCACAGCGCGGCGCTGGCCGCCAACCTGATGGGAGGGCGGCTCTCGGCCGACAGCGCCGGCTGGGGCACCGGCGCTACGTTCACGCTCGAACTCCCCCTGCGCAGCGACGGCACGCGCGAGGCGGTCCCGGCGAAACCTCAAGCCTCGACGGCATCGGAGCCGGAGACACACGCATGAATTTCCCGAACCGCCGCATCCTGGTGGTGGATGACAACCCCGCCATTCACGAAGATCTACGCAAGATCCTGGCTCCGGTGGGACCATCGTCGATTCTGACGGGCCTGGAGGGCACCCTGTTTGGTGCGGCCCCCTCGTCGTTCGAGACCTGTCAGGTGGACTCGGCCTTTCAGGGCGAAGAGGGGATCGAGAAGGCGCGGGCCGCAGTGCTGAGCGGACAGCCCTACGCGCTGGCGCTGGTCGACATGCGCATGCCCCCCGGGATCGACGGTCTCAAAACCATCGACGCCATCTGGCGATGCGATCCCGAGATTCAGATTGTCATCTGCACGGCCTACTCCGATGCCAACTGGGACGATCTGTTCGCGCGCTTTGGCGCCAGCGATCGCTTGCTGTTCCTGAAGAAGCCCTTCGACACCGCCGAGGTCTGCCAGCTGGCCAGCTCGCTGATCGAAAAATGGCGATTGGCGCGCAGTGTACAGGCTCAGTTCGCGGAGCTTCGCGGACAAAGACAGGAACTGGCGCGACAGGTGGCTTTCGGGGGCGCCGTCCGCGAGGCGACCGGGGAAGGCGTGATGGTCGTCGACGAAGCGCGGAAGATCGTCGACTGCAACCGCCGCTACACCGACATCTGGCAACTGGAGCCGGTCCCGGATGGCACCCACGCGCAGGCGCTGCTGGACCAGGCAACGGATCGGGTGGCCGATCCCAACGAATTTCGCGCGCGGGTCGAGTACCTCTACGAGCATCCCGACGTGGCTTGCACCGACGAAGTGAAGTTGAAGGACGGGCGCGTGCTGGAACGCTGGTCCGGGCCGGTGCGCTCCGCCGACGGCGTGTATCTGGGGAGGGTGTGGTCGATCAAGGACGTGACCGCCCGTCGCAAGGCGGAGGCCGAACGCGCGATGTTGCTGGAGCGGCTGGCGTCGCTGGGACGGCTGGCGGCAACTGTCGGCCACGAGATCAACAATCCGCTGGCTTTCGCCCTGGGAAACGTCAACTTCCTGCAAGACAAGTTCGATCCACGGCAGGGGACGTTCCATTGCCCGCCCGCCGAGGTCTCGGAGATCCTGGACACCGTCCAGAATGGGCTGTCGCGGATCGGCGTCATCGTGCGCGATCTGCAGATCCTGTCGCGCCCCGAAGACGAGGTGTCAGCGGTGGATCTGCAAGCGCTGATCGAGCGCACGATCCAGGTCTCCATGAACGAGATCCGCCACCGGGCGCGCATCATTCGCAACTACGGCACGCTTCCGCCGGTGACCGGGAACGCGGCGCGCCTGGGTCAGGTGTTCCTGAACCTGATCGTCAACGCGGCCCAGTCCATCCCGGAAGGGCGCATCGACGAAAACGAGATCGCCGTGTCGCTGATTGGCCACGGCGACCAGGTGACCGTCGAGATTCGCGATACCGGGGCCGGCATCGCCGAGGAACACCTGGGTCGCATTTTCGAGCCCTTCTTCACCACCAAGGCCATCGGCTCGGGCACCGGGCTGGGGCTATCCATCTGCCAGGGCATCGTCGCCGCGCACGCGGGGACCATCGCGGTGCGCAGCGACCTGGGCCGCGGCACCACGTTCACCGTCACCCTCCCGACAGGCCGCCCGGCCCACACGCCGACGCCCGCGCCCACCGCGTCGACGGTCGGAAAGCCGGCGCGGGTGTTGATCATCGACGACGATCGCGACATCCTGCACACGCTGAAGCGGGCGCTCCGCGGACACAATGTTCTGACGTTCCAGAAAGCCCGCGAGGCGCTGGCGCTGCTGCAGGCTGGCGAGCGGGTGGACATCATCCTGTGCGACCTGATGATGGCCGAGTACACCGGGATGGATTTTCACGCCGATCTGGCGCGTGACCTCCCCGAGCTGGCTGCGCGCGTGATTTTCATGACCGGGGGCGCCTTCACCTTGCAGGCGCAGCAATATGTCGCCGCCATCGCCAATCCCTGCATTGCCAAGCCCTTCGATCTGGTCGCGTTGAAGAAGATGATCGCCGAACGCACGGCCTGAGGTTGAATCACATCACCCCTCCCAGCGCGCTGGGGCAACAGCCTGGTCGGTCCTGGGGCGCGCCCATCGCCTCCCAGGCCCGACCCTGAGTCCGCCTACCAGCCCTTTGTGTCAGGCTTGGCGGGCGCGGCCGGAGCGACGGCTTTGGTTGGGGCGGGCGACGGGGGCGCTTCCTTCGCGCCGGCCGCCGGGCCGTCGGCGTGCGTATGGCAGTTGTAGCAAGCGAAACCGGTCGGCGAGGCGGGCGTCCACTCGGGCAACCCCAACAAAGCGGCCATCTTTGGTTTGACCTGCGTTCCCATGAACTTCACCACCTCCGGCTTCTTCTCGGCGAGCGCCATGAAGGCGGCTCGGTCGGTGGGCCCCGGCAGCTGGGGCAGCTCCGCGTTGGGCATCTTGAACTTCTTCCCGGCGGCGTCCTTCCCGTGACAGGTCGCGCAGGTCACGTTGCTGTAGGCCTTCGGATCGAAGGCCGCGAAGACCTTCTTCATCTCGGGCAGCACGGTGGATTTCATGTACTTCTTCCGGGCGGCCAGGTTCATCTTCTCCCAGTCGATCTTGGCGACGGGCTTCTCCGCGCCTGTCGCCGACGCGGCGGCGCCGCCCGGATGGGCATTCGGGGCGGGTGCCAGCGGCGCCGGCTCGGTTGCTGCCTTGGGCGGGGCCGTCTCTGCCGCAACCGCCGCGGTGGCGAGCATGGTGGCGCCCGCCAGGACCAACATCATTCTGTTTCGCCTGTTCGTCATCGAGATCGCGCTCCTTCAAAGAGGATGGTGCAAGGAAGATTCATGGATACTGGACCGACGCTGCGTTTCAGCCGGGCTCTGGTTTTCGGTGGGCTCTGGGGGCGCGCAACGTGACCCATGACGATGCGCGCGCGGCTATCCTAAGCCCATTTACTAACGGAAGGGAGAGACGATTCGTTCCGTCTCGCGCTGGCTATCGCGCTTGCGGGTTGGGATGGGCAAGATGGGGGCATGCGCGCGCTGGCGATCTTGGGAACGGCCTCCGATGTGGGCAAGAGCTTGATCGCGACGGCGCTGGGGCGCCTGTTGTCCGATGCGGGGTTCGATCCCGTGCCGTTCAAGGCGCAGAACATGTCGCTGCAGGCGGGCGTGACCGAAGACGGCGGCGAGATGTCGCGCGCGCAGCTGTTGCAGGCGCGGGCGTGCCGCGTGACCCCACACGTCGACATGAACCCGGTGTTGCTGAAGCCCACCACCGACCGCGAGGCCGAGGTCATCGTGCTGGGTCAGGCGCGCGGGCGAACCTCGGCGCGTGCCTATTTTCAGGGCGAAAATAGTCTGGGCGCCGTGGCCGATGCCGCGCTGGATCGCCTGGCGGCGCGCCACCGCGTGGTGGTGATGGAAGGGGCGGGATCACCCGTCGAGCTGAACCTGATGGAGCGCGACTTCGTGAACCTGCGACCGGCGCGCCGGCTGAATGCCGGCATTGTCTTGGTCGCCGACATCGACCGCGGCGGGGTGTTCGCGCAGGTGAAGGGCACGCTGGACCTGCTGCCGGAGGCGGATCGCCGACGGGTGATCGGCGTGGTGGTGAATCGCTTTCGCGGCGATCCCGAGCTGTTCGCCGACGGCATCACGCGGCTGGAGCAAGTGGCCGCCAGCCCGGTGCTGGCGGTGGTGCCGTGGTTGCGCCATGGCCTGGATGAAGAGGATCGCCCCCTGTCGCTGCCCATCGACGAGCCGCCGCGTGCCGGCGCGCTGAACGTGGCGGTGGTGCTGCACCCGCACGTGGCGAACACCGACGATCTGTCTCCGTTGCTGGCCGAGCCCGATGTGGCGGCGACCTGGGTGACCCATGGACGTGCGCTGGGCGCGCGCGATCTGGTGATTCTGCCGGGCAGCAAGGCCACCGTCGCCGATCTGCAGCACCATGCTGCCAGCGGCCTGGTCCAGGCCCTGCGCGACGCGCACGCCGCCGGCACCTGGATGCTGGGCCTGTGCGCCGGCTACCAGATGCTGGGGCGCAGGTTGCTCGACCCCGAGGGCACCGAGGGAGCGCCGGGCGTGTGGCCGGGCCTGGACCTGATGAACGTCGAGACGACGTTCGCCGCGCGCAAGCACCTGTCGACCGCCGGCTTCCAGAGCACCTGGCCGACGGCCGGCCACGCGTTGACCGGCTACGAGATCCACCACGGCCGCACCGACGGCGAAGGCGCGCGGCTGGTGATCGGGGCGGGCGCCGAGGTCGGCCTGGTCACCGAACGCGCGGTCGGCTGCTATCTGCACGGCCTCCTGCGCGCGGACGGCTGGCGTCGCGACTTTCTGAACGCGGTTCGCCTGTCGCGCGGCTTGCCCGCACAACCGCTCGCCACCAGCGAATCCGTCGAGCTGCGCATCGCCCGTTTTGCTCGTCACGTCGCTGCGTCGTTTCGCCCCGGGGCGTGGCAGGCCATCCTGGATTCGTAGCTAACGCACCCGGAACGCACGCAAGGTCAAGGACGAGACCTCGACCGACAGTTCCTCGACGTCGAGGGCGCCAGGGTCCATCCGCGCATGGGCCGCCTCGGACAGCAGAATTTCCTCGGGGCCGGCGATGTCCTCGCCCAGCTTGGACGCCAGGTTCAGCTCCGACCCGAAAAGATCGCGGTCGCCGATCCGCAGCAGCGGCCCGTAGCCGATGCCGATGCTGGCGTGAAGGTCCCAGTCCTCGGGCAGGAACACGTTGGCGGCTGCCAGCTGCTCCAGAATGTTGCGCGCCGCCGCCAGCGCATCGGGAACATCTGCGAAGGTGGCGAAGACGTTGTCGGCCTCGGTCTTGACGATCCGCCCTTGGGCGGCCTCCACCACCGGCCGGACGATCTGTTGCAGGCGTCGGATCATCGCCAGGAAATGGGTGATCCCGTGACGCATCGTCAGCCGCGAGAACCCGCACATGTCCAGCACCAGCACCGCGCCCTTGGTGCCGAAGCGCTGCCAGATCTCGGCGTCGATGGCCGCCAGCGACTCAGGATGCTCGTTGCGGTCGTCCAGCAGCCGCGCCAGCTCGGCCTCGGCGCGCGCCTCGAGGTCGAGCGGATCGTCGTCGTCGAACGGCGGGGCCGCCATCTTCCCTAGGCCGGCCGTTCGAAGCGTCCGTCGATGTGGCGGGCGAAGCGACTCTGGTCGCGCGGATGGACCGGCTCGTCGCTCTCCCACGGCCAGCCGCCGAAGCGGGTGCGCTGGTAGTCGGCGAAGGCCTGGCGGATCTCGTCTTGCGTGTTCATGACGAAGGGACCGTACTGGGCCACCGGCTCGCCGATCGGGCGGCCCTGCAGCAGCAGCAACTCGGCCTCGTCTCCCCCGGCGACCAGCGACAGCGCCGAGTCACCGCGCAGCTCCAGCCCGTGATGGGCAGGGACGACGTGGCCGCCCGCGCGCAGGCCGTTGCCGCGGAAGAAATACAGCGTGCGGTTCACCCCCGCGCTGGCCGCGGGCAAGGTGAAGCGCGCCCCCGGCGCCATCTTCAAGGTCCAGATCGCCACCTCACTGCCGGGCCGCGAGGCCCACGAATGCGGCGGCGGCGCGGGCACCTTCAATCCCTGATAGTGCCCTGCCACCACGGTCAGCTCAGTGGCGCGCCCGGCGGCGTCGAGCGCCGTGTGCCGGGGGATGGTGGGGCTCCACAGCATCGAGAAATACGGGTCGACCATCTTGTCGGCCGCCGGAAGGTTCAGCCAGATCTGGAACAGCTCCAGCGGATTGGCCGCGCCCCGGTTCAGCAGCGGAAACATCTCGGCGTGCAGGATGCCCTTGCCCGCGGTCAACCACTGCACGTCGCCGCCGCCATAACGGGCGCCGGCGCCCAGCGAATCCGAGTGATCGAGCAGGCCTTGGCGCACCACCGTCACCGTCTCGAAGCCGCGGTGCGGATGCTGCGGGAACCCCGGCACCCGCGCGCCGTGATACATCCGCCAGCCGTCCTTGCCCTCGAAGTCCTGTCCCAGGTTGCGCCCGTCCAGCGGGACGGCCGGTCCCATGTGCTCGTTGCCGGCCGGGTACTGGTCGTCGTGGTGAACGCAGAACAGAAAAGGATCGGGCGTCTTCCACGGGAAACCCAGCGGGACGGTTGCCAGGATGGCGTCCGCGCCCGCGATGGCGTCGTCTTTCATGGCAACTCCTCGCTTGGGCGTCGGTGCGCAGCCGGCCGCCGTGGCGGTGGTGGCCGTCGCGCCGAGAATCTTCAGAGCGTCTCTGCGGTTCACATCGCTCACGGTGGCCTCGTTCCTGCCCTGCGGCGGCTGCATTCTAGTCCGGCGGAATCGCGAAGGCATGCCAGAAAACGCGCGCCGGCGGGGTCGGACTTGCGCCCGCAGCGCTCAGACGATGTCGCGCAGCGCCGTCAGCAGGGCATCGTTCTGCGCGGGGCTGCCGATGGTGATGCGGACGAAGGTTTGCAGCTCCGGCGTGTCCCAGAAGCGCACCAGGATCTTGCGGGCCTTGAGCGCATCCCGAATCTCCCGGGCGCGCGGGCCAACCTCCACCAGCAAGAAATTCCCGAACGCGGCCGGCCAGGTCCAGCCGAACCCGACCAGGGCCTGCTCGACGCGCGTCTTCTCGGCCAGCGTGCGCCCGACCAGGTCGGCGTGGTGCGCGCGATCCTGCAGCGCTGCGGTGCCCAGCGCCTGGGTGATGGCGTTCACGTTGTAGCTGTCCTTGACCTTGTTCATCTCGGCGATCAGCGCCGGCGCCGCGAACATCAGGCCCAGGCGGGCACCGGCCAGGCTGTAGCTCTTCGAGAACGTGCGCAGCACGACCAGGTTGGGATGGGCCGCCAGGTGGGGCAAGACGCTGGCGTCGGGATTCACGCCCAGCGCAAAGTCGACGTACGCCTCGTCCACCACCAGGATACCGTCCAGGCGTTCGGCCAGCCGGCGCAGCGCTGCAACCGGGACCAGCGTCGACGAGGGGTTGTCGGGGTTCGCGACCATGGTCAGCCGCGCGCCCGTCGTCGCCAGACCGGCCGGCAAGGTCCAGTTCGTGGTCGTGCGCTGGTACGGCACCCGCGTGATGTGTGCGCCCTGCAGGCCGGCCAGCGTGTCGTAGAGACCGTACGACGGCCAGGGGAACGCCACGCGGGAGCCGGGATCCAGGAACGTTCGGTAAAGGATGGTCAGACAATCGTCCGACCCGTTGCCGGCCAGGATCTGCTCGGGGCTCACGCCGAATCGCTCGGCGGCCACCTCGCGCAGCCGGACCGCGGTTGGATCCGGGTAAAGCCGCAGGGATTCGTCGGCGATGGCGGCCAGCACGGCCAGCACCTTGGGGGACGGCCCAATGGCGCTCTCGTTGGTGTTCAGCTTGGTGAAGCCGGGATACTGCTCGCCCGGCGTGTAGCCGTGGAGCGCCCGAATGCCGGGCCGCACATAGTGGAGGACATCGGGCCTGGGGACATTTCCCGTCGCTGCGTCGTCGTTCGCCATGGGTCTGAAGCGGCCGCCGGGGCCGTGCGGGCAGAGTAGCAGAATTCTGGGTTATGCTGACGCTTCCACCCCCCCGAACCAGGCCCGCCATGGCACGCATCCTGATCATCGACGACAACGAAACCATGCGCGAGGGCCTGGGCGCGACGGTGCGCCGCATGGGCCACGAGGCGCTGCTGGCGGCCGGAGGCGCCGAGGGCATCCAGCAGCTGAAGCGGCGCGGGGCCGACTTCGTCATCACCGATCTGAAGATGGAAGGGACCGGCGGCCTCGACGTGTTGCGGGCGGTCCAGGAAATCGATCCGGCCTGTCCGGCGATGATCGCCACCGCCTATGGCACGGTCGAGACCGCCGTCGAGGCGATGCGCCTGGGCGCGTTCGATTTCCTGCAGAAGCCGTTCGCGCCCGAGGTTGTCCGCCTGAAGATCGAGCGCGCGCTGGAGCTGCGCCGCGAGCGCCTGGGCCGTGAGCGGGCCGAGGCCGACGCCGCCGCGTTGCGGGCCGACGCGGCCGCGCGCTACAGCTTCGGCGAGATCGTCGGCGAGACGCCGTCGATGCGCGCGGTGTTCCAGACCATCGAACGGGTGGCTCCCACCGACGCGTCGGTCTACATCCATGGCGAATCCGGCACCGGCAAAGAGCTGGTGGCGCGCGCGATTCACGATCGGTCGAAGCGGGCCGCCGGGCCCTTCGTCAAGGTCAACTGCGGCGCGCTGGCCGAGACACTGCTGGAATCCGAGCTGTTCGGGCACGAGAAGGGCGCCTTCACCGGCGCCATCAAGCGCAAGCTGGGGCGCTTCGAGCTGGCCGACAAAGGAACGCTGTTCCTCGACGAGATCGGCGACGTGTCGCCTGCCGTGCAGGTGAAGCTGCTGCGCGTCCTGCAGGAGCGTCAGTTCGAACGCGTGGGCGGCGAGGATTCGGTGAGCGTCGACGTGCGGGTGGTGTCCGCCACCCACCGCGACATGAAGGCCGACGTCGCCTCCGGGCGTTTTCGCGAGGATCTGTTCTATCGCTTGCACGTTGTCCCGGTCGAGGTGCCTCCCCTGCGCGAGCGTCGCGAGGACATCCCGCGGTTGTGCAACCACTTCATCGCCAAGCTGGGCCCCCGCACCAACCCCGCCGTGCGCGGCGTCGACGATGCTGCCCTGGCGCGCTTTGCGGCCTATGCCTGGCCCGGCAATGTCCGCGAGCTGGAGAACGCCATCGAGCAGAGCCTGGTGTTCGCCGAGGGCGAGCGCATCGACGTGCGGGCGCTGCCCGCGTTCCTGAAGACCGTCACCGCCGAGAATGCGCTGGCCATGCCCACCGGAGACATGTCGTTGCCCGAGATCCTGGAGGACCTGGAGCGTCAATTGATCCAGCGCGCCTATGACAAGGCCGATGGGGTGAAGACCGAATGCGCGCGCCTGCTGGGCGTGAAGACCAGCGCGCTCTACTACAAGTTGGAAAAATATGGCATCGGCGTGATCGCCTCGCGCGGGGGGGATGCCGCCGCGGCCGCGCTGGCGCGCGAGCCAGAACCCGAGGCGATGCTGGGCGACGGGCCGCCGCCGTCGGGCCTGCCAGGAGACGACCACGGTTCGAAGCGCTGACGTCGGGTTCGGCAGGGGCGGGGCGCGCGGCCGAACGGCCGGGGCGTCAGGGTTTGCACAGATGTTCGTGGTGATGTGGCTGGCGATGGGCTGCGCCGGCCCCTCGGCGGAGATTCGAGCGGGCCGTCTGGGGGCGCAGCAGGAAGGCAAGGCCACCTACTACTCGCCCCGGCTGGCCGGCCATCGCACCGCCAACGGTGAACGCTACAATCCGGCCGCCATGACCGCGGCCCACGTGGCCCTGCCGCTGGGCACGCGGGTGCGGGTCACGCGGCTGGACGTGAACATGGAGCCGGTGGTGGTGCGGATCAACGATCGCTGCGCCGGCGCCAAGAAGATCATCGACCTGTCCGAAGCCGCCGCCCGCCGCCTGAACATGATGCGCGCCGGAATCGTGCCGGTGCGCATCGAGATCGTGGAAGAGGCTCCGCCTCGGCACTGACCGCGCGCTTTCAGGTGCGCTTGATCGACTTCACCTTCAACGTCGGGCCGGTCATGGCAAACGACAGCGCCCCCTGATCGACGCTGCCGTCCACCTCGATGCGGGCGCCGTCGACCAGCTTGGCGGCTTCGACCGCCGCGCCTTCCAGCACGTACTCGGTGCCGTCGTCGGCCACCAGCTGCCAGTGTCCACCTTCCAGATCGTTGCGGCGCGCGAGGCCCGAAAATTTTGCCATCGCGAAAGCTTACACCCCGGCTCAGTAGTCGGGGCCGGCCGCTCCGTACTTCGCGTCCACCACCAGCGGCAGCGTGTAGGGTTTCGGTCCATACAAATATCGATAGCGCGCGTAGATGGCCACCAGACGTTTGGCGTACTCACGGGTCTGGGTGAAGGCGATCAGCTCGACGAACTCGTCCATCGGAAACTTGCCGTGCTGATCGCACCACTTGGCCATGGCCTTCGGCCCCGCGTTGTACGCCCCGGCCACCAGCGGAATCTGCCCGCCGAACTTCTTGGTCAGGCCGCCGATGTACGCCGCGCCCAGCCGTACGTTGATCTCCGGATCGTAAAGCTGGTCGGCGCCGAACTCCATGTCCAAGCCTGCGGCGACCTTGGCGCTGGTGGGCGGGATCATCTGCAACAGCCCGCGCGCGTCGGCGTAACTGACGTCCCAGGGCGAGAAGCCCGATTCCTTGCGCATGACCGCGTACAGGAAGAGCTCCGGGTTCCCGGCCGCCTGCCCGTACTTCTCGATCAGCTCACGGTAGGCCCGTGGGTACGCGGCCTCCCACCACAGGCGGGCTGCGCCTTCGGGGGCCTGCCCCAGGGCGCCGCCGTTTCGGCTCTCGGCCAGCTCATACGCGCGGTGAAACGCCTTGAAGGCGGCGTACCGCGCCAAGATCACGCGCATGCCCGTGGCGTCGCCCAGCCGCTTCAGCACCGCCTTCTCGTCCTTCTGCAGCTCCCATCCAGCCTCCACCTCCAGACCCACGGCCTGGAGCTCGTCGGTGCGCGCCAGCGTCGGGTCGGCCGCCGCGCGCTTGCCAGCGTCGGCTGCGATCGGGGGGGGCCGCGGCAGCTCGATCTCGACGACCTCGCCGGCTTCGGCCAGCCGCGCGCGCGCGGCCGCGCCATAGAACAGGAACGGCCACCGTCGATTCACGTCGCGGAATCCCGCCTTCGCCTCGTCGGCCTGGCCGCCCTTGCTGGCGATGCGGGCGCGCCAGTAGGCCACGCGCGCCGAGCGTTCGTCGCTGCTCATGCCCGTCGGCGGCAATCGCGCGTACGCGTCCAGCGCCGTCTTTGCGTCGGCCAGCTCTCCCAGCAGGAAGTGGGCGAAGGCCACGCACCACGCGGCGTCGTCCGCGAAGGCGCTCGACCCGAAGTTGGCCAGCGTGGCCTTCAGCCCGGGCAGGCTTTCGCGGAAGCGCCCGCGGTTGTAGTCCAGCCACCCCGACAGGAACTGCGCCTCGGCCGCGTACTTCGAATGCGGATAGCGCGCGACGACCTGCTTGTAGCCGGCGATGGCGTCATCGTCCTTGTCGGCGCGTGACAGCGCGCGCGTGCCGTGAAACAGGGCCGACGCCGCCTTCTCGCCGGAGAGCTCGGGGGCGACCGCCAGCAACAACGCGGCGGCCTGCGGGTAGTCCCGCCGCATGTTGAACTTGGTCATGCCGATCTGAAAATCACGCTCGATCGCCTGGGGCCGCGGCAGCTCGGCCGGCAGCTTGGCCAGCTCTTCCAGCGCCAGATCCCAGTGGCGATCGTGGGTCAGCATCTCGGCGCGCTTCAGTCGATCGGCGACGGTGACGGCCGCCGGGGCCGGCTCCGCCCCCTCGGCGGGCGGTACCTCCGGCAGATGGCGGCGCGCCTCGGCGGCCAGCGGGTGGGCGGGGAATTCCCGGTAGAGCGCCAGGAACAACCGCGGCGCCTCGGGCCGATGTTGTTCCTCGGCGGCGAGCGCGATGCGGAACCGCGGCACCACTGAATCCAGCAACGCGCTGTCGTGTCCCTTGGGCAGGTGCGAGAGACTGGGCAGCAGCTTGCGGTAGGTCGCGGCGGCGGCGGCGTGCGCCCCCGTCGTCCATTCGCAATCGGCGGCGCGAAAGGCCGCCAGCGTCGTCAACCGGCTGGATTTCAGCTTGGCCAGCCGCTCGAAATCCTCGCGCGCGCGCGCAGGCGTTCCCGCGTAGAAGGCGCTCTCGGCCCGCAGATACAGCAGCCAGTCTTCGTTCAAGATGCCGCCCGCGTCGGCGCGCCCGTCGGCATCTTTCTTGGCCTTGTCGGCTTTGCTGGGCTTGTCGGGTTTGCCCGACTTACCCAGCGCGCGCGTCAGCAAGGTCTCGGCCTGCGCGTAGTCGGCGTCGTGAAAGGCTTTCACGCCCTGCGCAAAGCTGGTGGTGGGATCGGGGTGCTTGGCCTGGGCTTGTGCCAGTTCCAGAGTCAGGGCCATCACCGCCGCCGGCCAGGCCGGAAGGCGACGTCGCTGCGCACGGACGCGCGCACTCCTTCCTCGGCGCAGCGCCTTCATGGTCCTCTTTTACCAGACAGCGCACCTGCCAGAGTGCCGGCAGAGTCGGCGGAGGCCACCAAGGGGAGCACTGAGGTCGAAAATCCCTGAGCCAGCGGTCTCGAGGAACTGCACGCACTCCGGCTGAAGAGAATTGAAGGTGTGCGTTGGCGCACGGACGGCGACTCGTTCGGAGGGTTCTGGCTATCGGCCCGAACGTCCACCGTCGATACTCTTCAAATGAAGCCGCGTCGCGCTTGCGGGTTGGTGATGCTGGTCGGGTGCGCGGTGACGTTGGCTGGCAACGGCTGCGGCAACGGCGCCAAGGAGCCATTGTCCGACGCCGCGACTTCGGCCGACGCTGCGAAGTCGACAGGGGGAACCGCGGGCGGCGACGCAGCGGGCGGAGGTTTCGCGGGCAACGCCGGCAAGGGCGGCGTCGGCGCAGCGAACGGTGGTGCCGGCGGCGTCGGAACAGCGAACGGCGGTGCCGGCGGGAAGGGAGGCACCACGGGAGCGGGCGGAACCATGGGGATCGCTGGGATGGCCAATGCCGGGGGAGCGAGCGGCTCGGCGGGGGGCGGCGGCGGTACCGGCTCGCGTTGCGTTGGCACGCCGAGGGCGTCCTCTTGCGCCGCGATATCTCTCGGGAGTTGCGGGTCGGTGCCCGGTTGTGCGTATCCGACCGGCGGTCTGTGCACGGGCGTACCGTGGTCCTGCACCGCCAACACGACGTCCACGAGCTGCGCGGCGGAGACCGGGTGCGCGTGGAGCGTTGACAAGGTCTGCTCGGGCATGGTCATCGCGTGTTCCGCCACGGCGTCGTCCGCCTCATGCGTAGCCAAGGGCTGCACGTGGAGAGAGCCCACGGTCATGAAATGTTCTGGCACGCCCACGCCGTGCAGCGTCTCTGCCAGCGCGACGGAGTGTTCCTTCCTGACGGGCTGCACGTGGAACGCGCTCGCGCTCGCTTGCAGCGGCACGCGTCCGGCCTGCTCCAGCAACGTCGACGCCACCGCGTGCACCGTGGGCGGCTGCAGCGACTCGGAGGATGGAGGTTGTTCGGGCACAGCCGTCGCCTGTTCGGCCATCCCGACGAGTGCCACCTGCATGGCGGCAAATTGCTCGTGGTCGTCGTGCACGGGCACACCGCTCGGGTGCGCCAGCCGTGGAACCTCCGCGTCGTGTCTGTCGAATGGCCCAGGCTGCTCGTGGACGACGCTCGACTCCCCCTGCAGCGGGAATCCGACGCCTTGCGCTCAACTCTCCCTCGACGACTGCCCCCGGCAACCTGGCTGCACCGTCGGCACGCCCTAAAGCCAGTCATCGCCGACACTTCAGGATCCGGGTACGGCGGCGCGACCTGGCGACTCCTTGCTCGAGGACAGGATATCCGAGACGCCTCAGCGCTCGACCAGTTCGACCCTGCGGTTTCGCGCGCGCCCTGCTTCGGTTCGGTTGCTGGCCACGGGCGCCAGGGGACCCACGCCCTTTGCCTCCAAACGCTTGCCGTCGATGTGATAGCGCGAGGTCAGCGCCTTGGCCACGCTGGCGGCGCGGCTCTGCGATAGTTCGAGATTGCGGCCGGGCTGGCCAGCGTTGTCGGTGTGGCCGACGATGAACACTTTCAACGCCGGGTGGGCGTTGAGCAGCGTGGCCATCTCTTTCAACGCGGCATCGGACTCCGCCTTCAGCGTGTCTCGGTCGGTATCGAAGAACACGCCCGGTACGATGGCGCGCCCGTCATTGGTAATGTCGCGCGCCAGCGCATCGGCGCTGACGGTGACCATGCCGGCACTTAACGGCGCAGCATCGACGACCGTCAGAATCGCTCGGTTTTCAGCAGGAGCTTGGAAATACGCGTAGAGCGAAACGTAAGTGTCGCCCTCCGGGGCATGCCGCTGGGCCGCCAGATAGCGAACGGAATCGGCGCGAACATTGCCCTGAAAACCCACAGAACTCTGGAAATACAGGGGAAGGTCGAAACCGCCGCACTCCTGTTCGCCTGCGCAACTGAATAGAATCGTGAAGCCCGCCCGCTCCAGCTCGGTCTTGTAGCTGCGGTAGACCTCGTGACTCTCGTGCCCGGGCGGGATGTCGTACACGATGTTCGTCAGCTTGCCCTCGACGTTGCGGACCTGATGCTTGCTGGGCACCGACAGCAGCAGCGCGGCCTGTCCGAAATCGGTCGCCCGATAGGACCGGATCGTGGAGCCCTTGAATCGCGACACGCGTGGGTGATCGTGGCTTCCCTTGATATCCGCTGCCGGCTCGCCAGCCAAAGCCGTACCCCCAACACAGAGCCAGGAGAGCACCGCAGCGCAGAGAATCCGCAAGACGAACGGTCGCTTGGTCGTCACGAAAAATGTCGGCTGATCGGAACTTCTTGCCATGATTTTTCCGACGATATCACGATGGCTGTCCGTACCCTGCGCGTCACCCGACGCCTTCGGCCCGCTACCGACAGGACCGGCGTCAGGGCCGTCGTCGCCGCCACCAGCCAGCTCGGGGGACGCGGCGCCCTCGCGGACAGAGCGCCCAAGAAAGAAAGAAACCGATCCGCTCTCCGGCCGATGACTGGATTGCCGCGCCAACCGAACGGGCGGTCATGGTAAAAGACCGAAGGAGTCAGACATGGGAAGCGTCAACAAGGTCATTCTGGTCGGGAATCTAGGAGCGGATCCGGAACTGAAGTACACGCCCAGCAGCCGCGCCCTCTGCAACCTGCGCATCGCAACCACCGAGGTCTACAAGGACAAGGGCGGTCAGCGGCAGGAAAAGACCGAGTGGCACCGGGTGACCGTGTGGGGCGATCAGGCCGAGAACTGCTCCAAGTACCTCGCCAAGGGACGGTCGGTTTACATCGAGGGCCGCTTGCAGACGCGGTCGTACGACAAGGAAGGCCAGAAGCACTACGCCACTGACGTGGTGGCCGATCGGGTGGTCTTTCTGGGCAGTGGGGCCGGCGGCGGTGCCGGGGGCGAGGGGGGTGGCCCGCGGCGGGCGGGAGCCGGCGGCGGGGGTGGCGGTCGGAATGGGAACGACGGTCCGCCCGATGACAGCGAGCCCAGCGGTCCCCCGATCTCCGAAGACGACATTCCGTTCTGAGGAAGATCCCGCCTGGGCGTGGTAGGGACAGGGGGTGCAATCGCTCCCTGGAGGCCATCGCATGAAGTCGTTGTTTCGCGTGGCGGGCGTGCTCGCCCTCGGCCTGGGCGGGATAGGGTGCGGGTCCAACGCCCCCGCCAACCCCGGGCCAGATGCCACGTCCGATGCAATGTCCGACGGGGGGGTTGACGTAGGGCCGCCCCCACCGACCGACGCGTCCGTCGACGGAGGCAAACCTCCCGCCATGGTGGGGGCGGGAAGCGTACGGATCGTCCCCGGGCAAGTCAGCTTTCTCTCGAGCGGTGGGCCTTGCTCGAACGACTCCGATCTCAAGGCCGAAATCTGGTGCGCTATCCTGACTCCGGCCTCCGAGAACCCGGGGATGGTCGCACTTTATGCGGTGAACATCACCCGGGCGCTGGCGGGCGTACCGCTATCGTGTACGTCGCCCATCGGGGATCCGAATTGCCTGCTGCTGACGCGGGGCTTCGCCGAGGACAGCACGCACAAGGCCGGGTTTCAGGGCAGCACGCTGCTCTATTCCGACCAGACCGGCGTGAGCTATGGGTGGCGTCCGGGCATGCTGAACGGACGCCGGCTGACGTCGGGTGTCGACGACGTTCACGATTGCATCGCGGGCAAGACCGGGGACGTGGTGGCCTGCGTACACGACATTCCGACCGCCTTCATTCCGGGCACCACGATCGCCACGCAGGCGGTCTTCAGCGAGCTGGTGGCAGGCCACCTCGGTCCGGGCAGCCCACCGTTGGCGGTGGTGGACACAGTCATCTCGAGTGATCCGACCCTGGACGGCACGCGCTTCCAGATGCGGCTCCTCACGCCCCTCTCCGACACGCTGGCGTGGTCCAGTCCTCCCACGCCCGGGGCCCCGGAGGTCCTGAAGGTGCAGAAGGTCGGCGACGCCGCCTCCCAGCGGGTGGTCGCGTCCGGTGTGTCGCACTGGCTGGTGCCGCCGGACGGGTTGCACTGGATCTGGTTGAAGGATTTCGACTACGACGGCAAGCCGGCTTCGGGGACGTTACAGATCGCGCCGTTTTCTTCGGACGCCAGCGCGGCGACCACCCTGATGTCCAAGGTGTCGAACGTCTACCTGGCGGGCAGCAGCAGCCTGGCCGTGCTGCAAGCCAGCAGCCAGGGCGGCGGCGAGCTTTCGGGCATCGTCGATCCGGTCGGCAAGCCGACCGCGATCACCTCGCTCGACAGCGGCGTGATTGGCGTGATTGGCAGCAGCGCGCAGGGCCATCTGGCGTATGCCAAGACCTTCGACTTCATCTTCGGCCTGATCGACCTGCACGTGAAGAACGTGGACGGCGCAGAACAGGGCTGCCTCCTCGACTTTCGGGAGGAGGTTCCGTACGGAGCGCCGCTGACGCCCCGCTTTCTTCCCTCCGGCCGGGACATCATCTGGTCGCGGGTGATCAATCTCGACGATCCGTTCGGCACGCTGAGGGTTCAGGGCCGGATCACGCGGCTCTCGGACTGCATCACGCAGAACGTCACCAACGATATCGGCTCGATAGCGCCGCTCGGGGACGAGGGCCTCACCTTCTCGGATGCCATCGACGACGGGACCGGGACCCTGAGCATCCGTCAGATCAAGAGAGACGGGACGCTGGCGTCCGAGTCCACCGTGATCCAGACGCGCGCCACCGGTTCGCTGTCGCTGTACCCCTTCGCGCCGGTGGTGGTCTACTCGGTCAACATCGGCGATCCCGCGGATGGGCTTTACCTCCATCCCGTGGTTTTTCCCGCAAATTGATGTCGCGCGGCCGCGGTCGCGGTACGCGCTTCGACAGGCGTTGACAGAGTCGGTGCGGAAAGGCGCGACCGCATCCGGATTGGGCTACACTTGACGCGTGGGATGTTTGCGTTTCGCGATGGCAGTTTTCACGGCGCTGGTCGTGTTCCTGCCGTCCATGCGTTCGGGCTCGGACGCCCATCGCCTGTTGCAGCGCTCGGCCTCGGCGGCCGAATTCCAACCGGACGATCTTGCCGCTGCCGCTGATGCGCAACGTTCATCACTCTCGGGTGGGCAGGGACGCCCGGCGGTTGACGGACCATCGTCGCCCCCGCCGCAGGCATTTGGCTACGGCGCCCTGACGGGGTTCTATCCCAGCCATACGCCGCGCGAGCTGGTGCTCTCGTTCGACGACGGGCCCGATCTGAAGTTCACGCCCCTGGTGCTGGATGAGCTGGACAAACGCGGTCTGAAGGCGATCTTTTTTGTCACCGGGCACCGCGTGGTGGGTGATCGTCCCGAGGATTTCGCGCGCCGCGAACTGCTGCGCAAGATCGCCGCGCATGGGCACCTGGTGGCGAATCACACCATGACCCATCGCAACCTTTGCCAGGGGCCCGACGACGCGGCGATGGAGATCGATACCAACGCCGAGGTGATCGCCAGCGCGACCGGGCTTCGACCCTTGCTGTTCCGGGCCCCCTACGGCGCCCGTTGTCGTCGCCTGGAGGCCACCCTGGCGGCGCGCGAGTTGATTTCGGTGGGCTGGAACCTGGATCCGCAGGATTGGCGCAATCCGACCAGCGACGACATTCTCGGGTACCTCGAGCTCCGGCTGCGCCGCCTGGAGGGCCGCGGAATTCTCTTGCTGCACGACACGCATCCCGCGTCGGTGTTCGCGCTGGGCCCGCTGCTGGACTGGATCGCGCGCGAGAACCGGCTGGCGGTGGCCGCCGGCCAGCCCCCGATCGTGCTGCAGGACTACTCGGTCTTTCTGCCGGCTCTCCCGATCCCGCCGACGGGCATCGAGACCGTGGTGGCCAGCATTGCGCGCGGGTTGCTGCCGACCCGGCTGCTCGCCGAACGTTAGCGTGATGCTCATCCGCGACGTGCGCGCGCGCGACCTGGACGGGCTGCTGGCGATCGCGCGCCACCTGGATTCGGTCAATCTTCCTCATGATCGCCAGCGCCTGAGCGCGATCATCGCCAATTCGGAGCAATCGTTCGCCGCCCGCTGCGACGTGGCCGACCGGTGCTTCGTGTTCGTGTTGGAAGACCCCGCCAACGGCCGGCTGCTGGGCACGTCGATGATCTTCGCCCAACACGGCTCGCGGCGTTCTCCTCACGTGTTCTTCGATGTGCTCGATGAAGAACGCTACAGCCAAACGCTGGACCGCCATTTCGTTCACCGGGTCCTGCGCATCGGATACAGCTACAACGGCCTGACGGAGATCGGTGGTCTGGTCGTGCTGCCCGCGTTTCGCCGCCATCCCGCACAGCTGGGCAAGCTGCTGTTTCACGTGCGCTTCCTGTACCTGGCGCTTCATCGCAGCACCTTCCGCGACGAGATCTTGTCAGAGCTAATGCCGCCCCTGGAACCCGACGGGACCAGTCTCCTGTGGGAAGCCCTGGGCCGGCGCTTCACGGGCCTGTCGTACCAGCAGGCCGATCACCTGTCGCGCGAGAACAAAGAGTTCATCCGCGCGTTGTTCCCCGAGGAGCCCATCTACGCCACGCTGTTGCCCAAGGACGTGCAGGCCGTGATTGGCGAGGTGGGGCCCGAGACCAAGGGCGTGGAGGCAATGTTGCGGCGGGTCGGTTTTGAATACGCCCATCGGATCGATCCCTTCGATGGGGGCCCTCACTTTCAAGCTCGGGTGGACGACGTCACGCTGGTGAAAGCGGTCAGGCGCGCACGGGTGGTGGCCGCCGCGAATGCCCTCGCGGCGCCCGGCGCCACCCGCTGCCTGATCGCCGTCGAGAACGACGCCCACCTGGATCCACCCCTGCCTGCGTTTCGGGCGGTGGCGACCTCGTGTGCGCTGGCCGACGGCGCGGTGACGCTGTCCGAGGAAGCGCGCCGGTCGCTGGGGGTCGGGGACGGGGCCGAGGTGGCGGTGCTGCCGCTGGATGGCAGCCCCCCGATCGCGCCGCTTCCCGGGGTATAGTGCGCTCCGATGCCCTCCACCATCCTTGTCGTCGACGACGAAAAAAACATTCGCCGCACTGTCCGCATGGTCCTGGAAGGGGAGGGTTTCGGCGTCGAGGAGGCGTCCAGCGGCGAGGAGGCTCTGGCCCGTCTGCCTGAGGTCGGCGCCGACATCATGTTGCTGGACGTGCAGCTTCCCGGCATCTCCGGTCTGGAGATGCTGGAGCGTATGTCGGCGATCGCCGCCGCCAGCGCGGCCAGCGGGCAGGCCGGCCGGGCGTCGGACCCGGCTCCTCCGACGGTGGTGATGATCTCGGGACACGCCACGCTGGCGGACGCCGTGCGCGCGGTGAAGCTGGGGGCGTATGACCTGCTCGAGAAGCCGCTGGATCGGGAGCGGATGCTGGTCACCCTGCGCAACGCGCTCGAGCGCCGGGCGATGGTGCGCGAGGTCGCCGGTCTGCGCGCGCAGTCCGACGAGCGCCTGGAGATGGTGGGGCGCAGCCCGCCCATGCAGGCGCTGTATTCGCAGATCGTCAAGGTTGCGGCCACCCGTGCGCGGGTGTTGATCACCGGTGAATCCGGCACCGGAAAGGAATTGATCGCGCGCGCCATTCATCGCGAGAGTCCCCTGGGCAAGCACGAATTCGTGAAGGTGAACTGCGCCGCGATTCCTCCCGAGCTGATCGAGTCCGAGCTGTTCGGTCACGAACGGGGCGCCTTCACGGGCGCCACCGCGAGGAAGCGCGGACACTTCGAGGTCGCCGACGGCGGGACCATCTTCCTCGACGAGATCGGCGACATGATTCCGTCCGCGCAGGCCAAGGTGTTGCGGGTGTTGCAGTCGGGCGAATTCACGCGGGTCGGCGGCGAACAGACGCTGAAGGTCGAGGTGCGGGTGATCGCGGCGACCAACCGCGACCTGCAGGCCGACGTCGCTGCCGGAAAGTTCCGCGAAGATCTGTACTTCCGTCTGGCGGTGGTTCCCTTGCGGGCTCCGCCGCTGCGCGATCGCGCGGAAGACATTCCGCTGCTGTGCGCCGCCTTCCTCGAGGCAACCGCGCGGGAGAACGGGATGCGACCGAAGCCCATCTCCACCGAGGCGGTGTCGATGTTGGGCGCGTACCCGTGGCCCGGCAACGTTCGCGAACTACGCAACGTGATTGAACGCCTGGTGATCTTGTCGGAGGACACCATCGGCGTGGGCGATCTGCCCGAAGAGATCGTGGCCGAGGTTGAACGAAGCCGTCGTGAGCAATCGGCCGCGGGGCGGACGGCGGCCGGGGCGCTGCCGCGGATCGACCTGCCTCCCGAAGCTCGGAACTTGCCGTTGCGCGAATTTCGCGATCTGGTCGAACGGGACTACATCCTGGCGAAGCTGGATGAACACAAGTGGAACATCTCGCGCACCGCGGGGATCCTGGGCATCGAGCGGACCAACCTGCACAAGAAGATGCGCGCGCTGGGTATCGCCCGACACGATCGGGGCCTGGAACGCGACATGGACCGAGAGGGCGAGCGCGACGCGACCCCCGACGCGGCCGGCACCGACTGAGGCGCTCGATGAACGGAATCGTTCGCGTGGCGGGTTTGTTTGGGCTGACCGCCGTGGCGCTGGGCGCGTTCGGCGCCCACGCGCTGAAGGCCCGGGTGACACCGGAAGCCCTGGAGATCTACCGAACGGGTGCGCTCTACCATCTGGTGCACGCGGCCGTCCTGGTGGGCGTGGCGGGCTTGCATGAGCGCCTGCGTTCCGCACGCCTGACGGCGGCCTGTTTCGCGGTGGGCATCACGATCTTCTCGGGTAGCCTGTATTGCCTGGCCCTTTCGGGATATCGGTGGTGGGGGGCGGTCACGCCGCTGGGCGGGGTGACTTTGCTGGCCGGCTGGGGAACGCTGCTGCTGCCGCGCAAGCCTTCGCGTTGATCATCCTTCGCGCTCCACCGTGGCGCGCGGTCAGTGGATCAGCTTCCACAGGGCCACGATCACCGCCGTCGGGATGACGACGATGATGGCCACCCCGACGGCGAACTTGCGACGATCGAGGCCCCCCCGCAAGTTTTCCAGGCGCGCCAGCTCGGCGTCCGTGGCGCGCACCGTATCGGCCAGCCCATCGAACCGCTGATAGGCACCTTGAAGGTGGGGTGAGGGAAGCCGGCTGTCGATGGCCTGAGCGCCGATCCGCGCGGTGACGTTGCGCAGATCATTCTCGTTCTCTGCACGCTCGCGTTGCCGCCCGGTCAGGTTGGCCGCCACGGCCGCGCGGGCCTGCTTCCGGGCGACAGTTGCCTGATCCATCCGCGCTTGCAACGCCGACAGCGACGCGCTCAACGCGGCGGCGCGCTCTCGCAGCGATCGGTGCTGTTCATCCAGCTGCACGCGGCGCTGATCCAGCTCCCGGCGTTCCGGCGGTGATGGTGCGACGCCGGCGCTGTGCGCGGTATCGTAGCGCGACAGCGCGTCCTTCACCTCGCGACGGTCCGCCTCGTTCTTCTTCAGCGCCGCCTCGGCATCCCGGACGCTGGCGTCGGAGGTCTTCCACTCTGTCTCCACGGTCGCCTCGAGCAGCCCCAGCCGCAGATCCTCCGCCGCCTGAAATTTCTCGGTGGCCGCCAGATCGGCCAGGATGACCGCGCGGCGATTGGCCAGGCGCTGCGCCGTCCAGCGCAGCTCATCCAGGCGCGGGCTGGCGATGTTCTGGGCCAGGACGGTCTGGCCGACCTCGGTCAACGTTCCCTCGCTCAGTCGGAGGGCGTTGTCGCGTTCGGCGGTCAGCTGTCGCCGGCGTTCGTCTGCATCCAGGCGACCGCGAATGGTGCTGAAGACATAGTGGACGGCCCGCAACGCCGAAGGGATTGCGCCGGGCGCTGGCTCGGGCGTCGCTGCCGATGGTGACGATGGCCCGCCCACCGCGGGGGAATTGAGCGCCACCGTCGCTGCCAGCTCGGCCGACGTCCGACCGGGCAAGGGCGTGGGCAGGGTCGGGGCCGGGGTCGCCCGAGCCGCATCGTCGACGCCAGCCGCGGGCGGGCGCACGCGCCGCCCACATTCCGAGCAATAGGCCAGGTGCTCGGCATTGGGGTGGCGGCAGCCGGGACAGACGGTCATGGACCCTGAACTCTAGTCGAACGGCCCGCCTACACGCACGGCCTGATACCGAACTTCCAACGGCCCAGAAGTGTCTCGTACGCCGTTGCGATTCGTGGTAGCCGTTGAGCATGAACGCTGCCGCCAAAGTCAGCTGCCAGACCATCGAGAAGTCGCTGAAGAAGAGCTCGGCCTATCGGAAGATCGACGACGGGCTTTACGTCGTCAAACAGGGATCGTCGATGGTGATGATCTCCGTGCTCGACTGGAATCCTGATCGTGCCGTGGTCCGTTGCGTGGCCCAGCTGGTGAAGGGCGTGACGATGGAAGTGCCACTGGCGATGCAGCTTCTAGAGATGAACGCCATGCTGCGCTTCGGCGCCTTCGCCTACGTGCCCGTCGGCGAGGTCATCGTTTTCTCGCACACGCTCTTGGGAGGCGCCACGTTGAACGCCACTGAGTTGACCGCGACGGTGCGCGATGTGGCGATCATCGCCGACGAATACGACGATCGGATCGCGGCCCGCTATGGTGGGCAGACCATGCAAGACCTGCTGGAAGAGAGCGTGATCGAGCACCTGCGCGCGCCCGGTCCCGATCACTTCAAGCCCTGAGGAGTCCGGCTCCGCCCTTCGAGTGAACGAACAAACGGCCGGTGCCGAGGCACCGACCGTTGTTGAATGAGTCGTCGTCAGAGACCGAGGAGCGGCCGCGGTCCGGAGCAGCCTAGTTGTTGCCGCCTTCGCCGCCAAAGCCGCCGAAGCGCCCGGCGCCGCCACCCGTGCGACCACCGCCGCCGCCCATGCGACCGCCGCTACCGTTGCCGTTGTCTCCGCCGAAGCCGGGGAAGCCGCCGCCGCCGCCGTTGCGACCGCCGCCGCCGCCGTTGCGACCGCCGCCGCCGCCGTTGCGACCGCCGCCAGCCGTGCGACCGCCGTCGCCCATGCTTCCGCCGCTGCCGCCGTCGCGACCGCCGCTGCCGCCTTCGCGACCGCCACCGCCCGTGCGGCCGCCGCTGCCACCCTCTCGCCCGCCGGTCTCCCTGCCGCCCGAACCCGTGGCGCCGCCGCTGCTGCTGGCGCCGCCACTGCTGCTGGCGCCACCTGAACCCGTGGCGCCGCCGGTGCCGCTGGCACCGCCCGAGCCCTTGGCGCCGCCCGAGCCGCCGGCATCGGCGGTTGCCGCGTCGTCACCGCCGGTGCTTTCGCCCCCGCAACCGGGAACTGCAAACGTGAAAAGCGCTGCGGTGCCAAAGATGGCAATCACCCAGGACGCAAACGACTTACGCGACAAGCGGTTCATTGGGACCTCCGTTGAAAACAGAACTGCCCCGTAAGTGGGAGTCCCTCCTTCATTCCGTCAATCGATCCCACAAAAAGCAATCATTGCGATCGCAACGATTGGCTTGCGCGCGCAGAACGCGATGGGCGCGCGAACGACAGAAAATATTGACGAAGATCTACTTCCGACTCTCACTCACGGGGGCACGGCGATACCTCGCCACACGGAGCGCAGTTAAATTTGGCCGTGACGTCAGCCCGTTTCGCGTTCCGAAGCTTCTGGCACCAATATCCGGTGGACACCTGGATGCCGACGCTCGAAGTCGCTTCGAAGTTCCAGCCGTTCATGCCGGAGGAATCGAACGGAACCTCGGTGGGTCCGATCCAAAGGGACACCAGATCCGTGTGCGGAGGCTTTGATCTTAGATCGATGGTGCAGGAGGTTTTCGCGGCATCCATGACGATGGGTTGAATGGCCAGCGTCAGCGCCGCCACCGGGTCCTGAAAGCCTTCCGGAATTGGAATCAGTCCCGTCGTCGGATTCCCGCCGCGCCCGACCATATTCTTCAGACACTGGTTGGTCTGGGCTTCCTGGCCCAGCGCTGCCACGTAAAGTTTGGACTGGAACAAGCCCCTCAGCATCGAGACGGCGTCGAGCGCAGGCTGGCAGGTCTGGCTTGGATCCTCGAACGGGCAACCCGGAGGACCGTCCACGATCATGACCACGGTCGGATTGTGCGGATTGGTGCCCCATGCGTTCGGCACGGTCATCAGGGTTTGCGCGATTGGTCGCGCGTCGTTCTGCGCCAGGCATGACTGGCCAAAATCACACTGGCGAATGGCGTCATCGATGACAGGCCAGTTATTCGGCTGGGTGGGAACGGGGTTGGACCAGACGCAACAAGCGTTCGCACAGTTGGGGCCTATTCCGGGAAATTCCGCGTAGCCAAAATTCACCGCGTTCTGGTTGGGCTGTATCAGGTTGCGCAGCGCCGATTGCACCGCGCTTATCCGGGTCGTGTCGCCGATCTTCGTGCCCATCGACATCGTCCGTCCCACGATGAAGATCAGATCCGTGGTCCGGAACGTGACCATGATTTCGTCCTGCGCCGCGGAACAACCCGGTGCCGGCCGTCCTCCCGCGCCCCACGCTCCTGTGCCTCCTGCCGTTCCTCCCGCCGCTGCGGTTCCGCCCGCCGCCGCGGTTCCGCCCACGCCTGGGACGCCGCCCTGGCCCTGCCCGCCTGTGCCCGCCGGCGCCCCACCTTTCCCGACTCCGCCGCCGGCGCCGCCGGCATCGGACGTGCTGGCATCCAGAGGAACCGCGGCATCACCGGACAAAACCCAGGTTCGCGTGCAGGCACCGAACGAGAAAGTCGCCGCCAACACCAGCGAGGCGACGGCGATAGCGGCGTGACGTCGCATCGGTGCGCCTACAGGTTGCGCGGGCCGGAGGCCTTCGTGTGATCCTCCAGCAAGCGTTCTGTCTGAGACCGGAACCGCCCCGCGGGGAAGGATTGCAGATAGGCCCGCAACGCCGAGAGACCAGCCGGTCGATCCTCGCGCAACAAGCATACGGCGCGATGGAAGGTGATGGCGTCTCCAGCCTCTCGGCGGCCGCGCGCACTTTCCAGGGCGCGATCGTATTCGGCGACGGCGCTTCGGAAGTCACCGCGCTCGCGGTAAAGGTCGCCCGCCAGACCACCGATCTCGGTGCGGCGCTCGCTCTCGGGGAAGCGACGGACGAAGTCCAGCGCCTCGCCCAGCGCTCCATTCTTGTCGCCGATCGCAGCCAGGGTCTCGATGATCGAGATGTCCGTTTCGGCACGGAGCAAACCGCGCGCATGTCCCGAGCGGTACGAACGCCAGGCGACCAGCGCCTCTCGCGGTTGGTGCAAGCCGTCCCGCAAGATCCGCCCGATCTCGTATTCCGCGTTCTCGCCCGCCGCGCCTCCCCGCTGGGCCAGCATCCGGTAAAGCCCGAGCGCCTTGCGCGGCTCACCGCCGACGCGCGCCGCGCGCGCTTGCGCCACCAGCGACACGCCATCCGGTGGGCTGGGCGCCGCGATCGGCGCAAGCGCCGGGGCAACGGGGGCTGGGGCAGGGAGATCGACGGCCGGTTGGTTGGGGGTTCGCTCCGGTGCGGCCGGCAAACGATCGGGATTGTTCCCGGAATTGGAGGTGGAGCTGGCCGGGCTCACACCGCCGCCGGACAGACTGGGAGCGAGCGGCGATGCGCTGGTGGCCCCGGGCGTGTACGAAGCGCGAAGGCCCAGGCCATGAACCGCAGGAACGCCGCGCACACTGGGCGCCACACGCCTGGGCGGGGGTGAAGTCCGCTGCGCGGCGGCCGCTGCCGGCAAAGCCGGAGGCGCGGCTTGTTCCATCGGGGGGCTGGCCCACGATTCGTCCGCGCGCAGGCGGGCCAGCCGCTTGTCCGCGTCCCACACCTCGACGATGCCTTCGTCGACGCCGACCGCGGCGTCGCTTCCGTTCACGCGGACGCGAAAGCGCGTCCCGACGACGACCACGCGATAACGACTGGCGCGAACCGCGAACGTTCGACCGGGCGGCTGCGGCGCGACGCGAAAGACGACCTCACCCTTCGAAACCGTCGGGCGTTCGTTGGCGTCGAGGACCAGGGCCGAGTTGGACGTCACCGTCACCTCGGCCCCGCCACGCAGGGACAGGTGCAAGGTCTCGCCTTCGCCGGTCCGCACCGTGGCCGGTGCGACCAGCGCCGACCGCTCTTGATCGGCGCGGCGCACGGAGGTGGCGGCGGGAGCCTCTGACGGGCGGGTGGCCACGGGGCCCGGCGCCTTCGGCGGTGCATTCAACAGCATGAACGCGACCGCCGCCGCCGCACCCGCCAGCGAAGCCGCGGCGATGAACGGCCAGCGCACCCGTCGGGGCGCTTCCAGCTCGACGCGGGCCGGAACCAGATCCTGAATCTGCGCCAGCCGCGACCACACCCGACGCAGCGCCACTTCGTCGGCTTCCTTGCGGGCGGCCAACTTCAGGGCCTCGGCCAGTTCGGCCTGGGTCGCATTCTGGGGAGGCGCCAGCCACTCGGCTGGCTGGTGCCGAGGGCTTGGCGGATTGGTGCCGCCGTCCGATGGCCCGCGGGTCACGATATTCCCCCTGGGGCTTCCGGCGGACGGGGGTCCTGGCCGGGGCGGGCGCGCAAGCGCCGCTTCTCCTCGCGGTTGGCCATCTTGGTGAGATCCAGCCGCGCGTGGTGCAGCCGCGACCACACCGTATTGGTCGGGCATTCGGCGATGCGGGCGATCTCCTCGACCGGGACACCTTCCAGCTCGAACAGGACCAGCACCAGCCGCTTCTTGGGGTGCAGCTTGTCCAGCATCCGATCCAGCAACAGAGTGCGCGTCGTCTGTTCGCGCGGATCGGCGGCAGCCGCTGCCCCCTCCAGATGCAGGGTCTCCGCCAGCGCATTTCGTAGTCTGCGTTTCTGGATGAGCCTGCCGCTGGTGCGGGCGGTGATCCGATAGATCCACGTCGACAGCTGGGCCTCGCCGCGGAAGCTGCGCAAGCTGCGGTAGACCGCCAGAAACACATCCTGGCAGGCGTCCTCCCGGTCGGGATCGCGAATGCCCAGGGCTGACAGGAACCGATAGACCAGCGCCGCGTGTCGTTCGTAGAGTCCCCGCCAGGCGGCTCGGTCGCCCGCACAACACCGCGCGACCAGCTCGTTGTCCGAGACCTGGGTGGGCGCTGTCAGACGACTGATGCCGGGGGTGTGTGACAAGGGTGCCTCAGAAGGGAGTTTCGGAAGATTAGTGCCGCGAGGGGGGGCGGGTCATCGAAAAACCAATCCAATATCCAGCCCGACTGTCGAAAACCATGTCGGAGTCTTGAAGATGGCCGATTGCGGCCGGTTCGGCTCGTCCGTGACGACGTTGTATTGCAGGAAGGCCAGGCCGCCCCCGGCGTGTGGGCGGAGGTAGAGGTGGGAGCCCAACGCGACGCGATACCCAGCTTCGACCTCGGCGACCGGACTGGCGCGCAGCGAGAGGGTCTTGCTCATGGCGATCGTCGCCGAGCCGAGGTAGGTGTCGGCGCCCAGCGCCACCGTCGGTTCGAACGTTCCCGGGCCGGCCGGGATCGCCATTACCAGGCCCGCCCGCGCCCCGAACCGGCGCAGCGACGCCATCGCGCCGACCGATGTGGCGTCCTGGCCCTGCTCGATCCCCAGGCGCAACAGGGCCGCCAGTCGCACGCGCCCTTTTGTCAGGCCCAGGGTTGCCCCAGCGCCCAATTCGAAGGCCGCGGTAGTCTCAGGCGTTGCTCGCCAGGCCGAGCTGACAAAAACCGATGGGCCGACGGTGGCGACGGGCCTCGGGGGCTCGCTGGCCAGCGGGGGGGCGACCAGCACAGGTGGTGGCGGTGGCGGTGGCAGGTCGGTCTCCTCCGTCTCCAGCGGCACCGAGCTGAAGTACCGTTCGACGATGACCGCCAAGGTTTCGGCCAACGCCACGCACTCCGCCACGGGCCGTCCCCGTCCCGGCGAGGGCAGAGCCCGCCGCAATTGCACCGCTCCCTGCGCATCGACCAGTGAAAATCGAATCACCGTGCCGTCGGCGGGGACGTCCAGCTGCGCGCGCAGCAAATCGGCGCGCGACATTCCACCGCCGCGGTCGGGGACGACCAGATTCGGCAGATGCGCCTGCAGAGCCTCCGTGACCTGGCGGGCGCTGGGGCAGTTATCATCGGCTCCCGTTGGCGGAATCACGCCGATCGGCGACGCGCTGGCGCCTGCCAGGGCCACCATGCCCAGCGCCGAACCCAGAGCGAGAGCCAGCATGCGCTAACTGACCCCCGGTGTTTCGGTGACCGCCGCCACCCGGGCCGCCAGGCGGCGGATGCCTTCCTGAAAGGCGCCTTCGGGCAGGAGCAGACTGACGACCAGAAAGGTGCCGCCCTCGAGGTCGAAGAAGTACCCCGGCTGCACCAGCAGCGCGTCCCGCTCCAGCAGCGTGTGGGCCCAGGCTTCGTCGGAAATCACCGCCGGCACCCGCACGATCAGGGACCACCCCCCTTCGCTGTCGAGCACGCTCAGCGCGGACCCGGCGTCGGCGGTGGCGCGCAGAAAGCCGGCGTTGGCGGAAAGCCGCGTGTTCAACGCCGCCCGCGCCACGGGCCCCAGGCGCAGCAGCGCGGGGAGGGCCGCTTGCGCGGGCGAATTGACGGACAGGTAGGTATCGGCGATCAGCTCCAGCGCGGTCAGCGCCTCGGCGACGGCTCCCGGGGGCCCGCCCGCCGCAATCCACCCGACCTTCATTTGCGGCAGGCACGCTCCTTTGGACAGCCCCCCCAGGCTGAAGGTCAGGGCGGCGTTGGCGCGCGCCGCCAGGCAGCGGACCTGCTCGGGCGCCGGGCGGCGCACGTAGTCGCCGAAGACCTCGTCGGCGATCAGCGCCGCCCCGCACGCGGCGGCCCGTTCGTCGAGCGCGTTGGCCTCGCGTTCCGTCAGCACCGAGCCGGTGGGATGGTTGGGCGATACCACGACGATGGCACGGACGAGGCGGCCCTCGCGCCTGGCCCGGTTCAGGGCTTCGTCGACGCTGGACAGATCGACGTGCCATCGCCCCTCCGGCTGATAGCCGAGGCGATACGGAATCGGAACCACGCCTTCCAGTCGCGCGAGATAGTCGAACAGGGGATAACTCGGGGTGGGGACCAGCACCGCATCGCCCGGATCGCACAGCAGCTTGAACAGGAACGCGTACGATTCGCTGGAGCTGGCGGTGAGCAATAAATCATCCGGGGTGATCGCGACGCCTGCCGCCCGGTAGCTTTCAGCCACCGCCTCGCGCGCCTCCCGGGCTCCACGCGGCGTGGGGGCATAGATGTTCGCGCACGCGCCCGCAAGCGCGGCCGCCAGCCCCGCGGCCAGGCGGCCGTCCTCGTCCGGCAGTCCCACCGTCGTGGGATTCGATGCGGTGAGGTCGATCAGGGGCCGCTCCCCGTGCGGGTTGGCGCGCGCCCGGGCCTCGGCGCCGGCCAGGCTATTTTCGGCCGCGTTCCAGTCGAGACGGTGGGAAAACAGCCGGGCCACGGCCCCCGATGCTACCAATCCGTGGCGACATTTCTCGGATGCCCCTACAATTTCGCCCGCATGGGCCTCGACCTGCGACAGCTCCTGAAGGAGCGGCTGATCCTTCATCCGCGGCTGGCGAACCAGCCCGAGGTGCTGAATGCGACCGTCGCTGCCCGTCTGGCGGCGGAGCTGCCGCCGCTGGTGCCGTTTGGCGATGCCGAATACGTGGGGGGCGACTGGATCCTGGATTGGGACCATCGCTTGCCGTCGCGCCATGCGGTCCTGCGGCTGTCCGCCTACTACACCGAGGCACGCCGTCAGGCTGCCGAGCAGGCGCGCGAGCGGCGACTGGCCGAGATCAAACAAGACGACATCTTTCCCGAGTTCGACGTGCCCGACCTGTCCGGCATGCCCGCTGACGAGTCGTACGAGGCCGAGTTGGAGGTGGGCGCGGCGCCGGCGCGGCTGCGGCTGGTCAGCGACTGGCGGCGCGAGATCGCGCCCGAGGCCGCCGAACGCGCGGTCTCGATCGTGCGGGCGTCGGCGGCGTTTCAGGAGGTGAAGGCGCGCACCACGTCGCGGCCCCAGGGGCTGGGCGATCTGGAAGCCGCCGAGTGGGCGCCCCCTTGCGAGAGCGGTCACGCACGCTGGGGCATCGACGTGTGGTACCTGCTGACCTACAACGGCATGGTCGGCGAGGGCCGCGCGTTCCTGGTCGACGGCCGCGAGCCCCTGGTGGTGCGCGAGCGCGATTTTCAGTTCCGGTCGGGCTAGCGTCCGGATCCGTTTCCGATTGACAGAGCGCGCTTCCTCGGCACAGATCAGCGCCCTATGACTCCGCATGTCTTTCGTCGCGTCTTGTGTGCCAATCGCGGAGAGATCGCCATCCGGGTCTTCCGGGCGTGTTCCGAGCTGGGGATTCGTACCATAGCGATCTTCTCGGAGGAGGACCGGGTCCACCTGCATCGGTACAAGGCCGACGAAGCCTATCTGGTCGGCAAGGGTCTGGAGCCGGTGGCCGCCTATCTGGCCGAGGACGAGATCGTCGCGCTGGCCAAGAAGCACGGCGCCGACGCGATTCACCCGGGGTACGGCTTGCTGTCCGAGAAGGCGTCCTTCGCGCGCAAGTGCCGCGCCGCGGGCATCGTCTTCATCGGCCCATCGCCCGAGGCCATCGACGCGCTGGGGGACAAGATCGCCGCCCGCAAGATCGCCGAGAAGGCCGGCGTGGCCGTGGTGCCCGGGACGCCCGAGGCGATTCACAAGGTCGCTGATGCGCGCGCCTTCGCCGACAAGGTGGGCTATCCGGTGTTCGTCAAGGCAGCCGGTGGGGGCGGGGGCCGCGGGATGCGCGTGGTGCGGGCGGCCGACGAGCTGGAGGAATCGCTGGCGCGGGCGCAGTCCGAGGCCCGCAAGGCCTTCGGCGACGATTCGGTGTTCATTGAAAAGCTGGTGGTGCGCCCCAAGCACATCGAAGTGCAGATCCTGGGCGACGAGCACGGCAACCTGGTGCACCTGTTCGAACGCGACTGTTCGGTGCAGCGCCGCCATCAGAAGGTGGTCGAGTACGCTCCCGCCTGGTCGCTGCCTGTCGAGCTGCGCGCCCGCATCGCCGAGGACGCGCTGAAGGTGGCGCGCCAGGCCGGTTACACCAACGCCGGCACGGTCGAGTTCCTGGTGGGCGCCGACGGCGGGCACTACTTCATCGAGGTCAACCCGCGCATCCAGGTCGAGCACACGGTGACCGAGGTGATCACCGGTCGCGATCTGGTCCAGGCGCAGATCCGGGTCGCCGAGGGGTATCGGCTGTCCGACCCAGAGATCGGCATCGCCAACCAGGCCGCCATCGAGCAGCGCGGCTTCGCCATCCAGGCCCGCATCACCGCCGAGGATCCGCAGAACGACTTCTTGCCCGACACCGGCAAGATCAACGTCTACCGCCCGGCGGTGGGTCTGGGCATTCGACTGGACGACGGCTCCGGCTACGTGGGCGCACGCGTGTCGCCGTTCTACGATTCGTTGCTGGCCAAGGTGACGGCGTCGGGGCTGGACTGGCAATACGTGCGGCGAAAACTGGTCCGGGCGCTGCGCGAGTTCCGCATCCGCGGCGTGAAGACCAACATCGCCTTCCTGGAAAACGTCCTGAACCACGCGACCTTCAGGGACGGCGCGGCGCACACCACCTTCGTGGACGAGACGCCCGACCTGGTGCGCTACAAGCCGCGCAGCGATCGCGCGACGCGGATGCTGCGCTACGTGGGCAGCATGGTGGTCAACGGCCACCCGACCGTGCGCGGGAAGCCCAAGCCTTCCTCCGGCGCGCTGAACAAGGCGCCGCTGGTGCCCATCGTGCCGTCCGGCCCGCCCCCGCGCGGAACCAAGCAGATCCTCGACGAGCAGGGGCCGGACGGGATCGTGAAGTGGCTGCGCTCGGACAAACGCGTTCGGCTGATGGACACCACCTGGCGGGACGCGCACCAGTCGCTGCTGGCCACCCGCCTGCGGACGTTCGATCTGCAGCGCATCGCGCACGCGACGTCGCACCTGTGCTCGGACTTCTATTCGCTGGAGATGTGGGGCGGGGCCACCTTCGACGTGGCGTACCGCTTCTTGTCGGAGGACCCGTGGCGGCGGCTGGAGGATCTGCGCGCGCGCGTGCCCAACTTGATGTTCCAGATGCTGCTGCGCGGTGCCAACGCCGTCGGCTACACCAACTATCCCGACGACGTGGTGCGGGTGTTCACCGAGGAGGCGGCTGCCGCTGGCATCGACGTGTTCCGCATCTTCGACGCGCTCAACGACATCGACAGCATGCGGGTGGCCATGGAGGCCGCGCAGAAGTCGGGCAAGATCGTCGAGACCGCCATCTGCTACACCGGCGACGTCAGCGACCCTTCGCGGACCAAGTTCGACCTCAAGTACTACGTCAAGCTGGCCAAGGAGGTCGTCAACCGCGGGACGCACGTCCTGTGCATCAAGGACATGGCGGGCCTGCTGAAGCCGCGGGCAGCCACCATGTTGGTGCGCGCGATCCGCGAAGCGGTGGACGTGCCGATCCACCTGCACATGCACGATACGTCCGGCAACGGGATCACGTCGTACGTGGCCGCCATCGACGCCGGCGTGGACATCGTGGACGTGGCGTCGGGTTCGATGTCCGGAATGACGTCGCAGCCGTCGCTGGAAACGCTGCTGTTCGCGCTGGAAGGGTCGGCGCGCGATCCGAAGGTGTCGCCCGAAGCGCTGGAGAAGCTGTCGGTCTACTGGGACACCGTGCGCGAGTGGTACGCCCCGTTCGAGGCGGGCCTGAAGGCGCCGGCCGCGGACGTGTATCAGCACGAGATCCCGGGCGGGCAGTACTCGAACCTGCGTGCGCAGGCCGAAGGTCTGGGACTGGGCGCGCAGTCCTGGGAAGCCGTGAAGCGGTCGTACGCCGAGGTGAACCAGCTGTTCGGCGACATCCCCAAGGTCACGCCGTCGTCGAAGGTCGTCGGCGACATGGCGATCTGGATGGTGAAGCAGGGCCTGGACGCCCGCGGGGTGACCGAGAAGGCGCTCGATCTGACGTTCCCGGGCTCGGTCATCGACTATATGCGCGGGGGGCTGGGTCAGCCGCCGGGCGGCTTCCCCGAGCCGCTGCGCGCCAACATCCTGAAGGGCACCGCCCCCATCGAAGGACGCCCCGGCGAAACCTTGCCGCCGTTCGACTGGGAGGGAGGCAAGGCCGAGATGGAGCGCCTGGCGGGCGGCCCGGTGCAGCGCCGCGACGTGGTGTCGTTCGCGCTTTATCCCAAGGTCCTGCGCGAGTACATGGAGCACCGGGCCCTGCACGGGGACACGTCGGTGCTGCCGACGCCCACCTTCTTCTATGGCCTGCGCGTGGGGGAAGAGGCCTGGATCGACATCGAGGCGGGCAAGACGTTGATCGTCAAGCTGCTGTCGGTGGGCGACGTCGAGGCGGACGGCGCGCGCCTGGTCACGTTCGAATTGAACGGCCAACCCCGTTCGATCCGGGTGTTCGACGAAGCCGCCAAGGTCACCGGCCCCAAGCGCCGCAAGGCGACCCCCGGCCGCAGTGGCGAGGTGGGCGCGCCCATGCCCGGTCGGGTGATCGATCTGGTCACCAAGGTCGGCGAGAAGGTTGTCGCCGGTCAGAAGCTGCTGGTCACCGAGGCCATGAAGCTGGAGACGATCCTCAAGGCCCCCGTCGCCGGCATCGTGCGTGAGATCGTTTCGGGCGCCGGTGAAAGCGTGGAAGCCGGCGACTTGCTGGTCCTCATCGAAGAGGTGGTCGCGCCGTCCTGAGCCGGCGGGCCAAGAGATAAGGGCGAGACTGCCATGGGTCGCGGCATCACCGTCGTCGGAAGTCTGAACGCGGATCTGGTGGTCGGTGTTCGCCGCCTGCCGGCGCCGGGCGAGACCGTGGCCGGTCAGGACTTCCGCGTGTTTCCCGGCGGCAAGGGCGCGAACCAGGCCTTCGCCGCCGCTCGGCTGGCGGCGGGCGAGCTGCCGGTGAGCATGGTCGGGCGGGTCGGCAACGACGCGTATGGGGGGTGGCTGCGCCAGAACCTGGCCAGCGCCGGCGTCGACGTCGCGCACGTCGGCACGCTGGACGGACTTCCCACCGGGCTGGGGCTGATCACCGTCGACGCTGCCGGGCAGAACCAGATCGTGGTGGTGGCGGGCGCGAACGGGGCCTTCGTCCCGGCGGCCCTGAGCGAAGCGCACCACGCCGTCCACGGCGCGGCCGTGGTGTTGTTGCAGCTCGAGATTCCGCTGCCCACAGTGCAGACCGCCGCGCGCGTCGGCAAGGAAGGGGGCGCGGTGGTGATCCTGGATCCCGCGCCGGCGCGCGCCATCGCCGACATGTTGCTGCGCTCGGTGGACTACGTGACGCCGAACGAAAGCGAGCTAGGCACGCTGACAGGGGCCGCCGCTCCGGCGACCTTGCGCCGTAGCGAGGCCGTGACGCGTGCGCGGCAGCTGATCGCGCGCGGCGCGCGCAGGATCATCGTGAAGATGGGACGCCAGGGCGCATTGCTGGTGACCGACTCGATCGAGCAGCTCTTTCCCGCATTTCCGGTGGAAGCCGTCGACACCACGGCGGCCGGCGATGCGTTCAACGCCGGGTTGGCATTCGGTCTGGCGCGCGGGATGACGGAGGCCGAGGCGGTTCGCTTCGCATCGGCGACGGCCGCCCTGTGCGTGACCGGTGTGGGCGCTCAACCAAGCATGCCGTCGCGCGCCGCCGTCGAGGAATTGATAGCCCGGACGCCGCTGCACGACCGTTCGTCTGAACCCTGACTCGCCGGGTTTTACGAAACCTGACCGTTGCATTCGGAGGCCCTCAACTGGCGGATCGTCGCGGTCTTTTGCGAATGTTTCCGAAAGATGTCGGGACCGTTTCCAAGACGATAAATCCGGTTCTCAGCCGGCCAATTCTCTTTACACGGGTTCGGCGTCGCCGGTAGGGTCTGCGCCAGTCAACAACTCAGTACGACATGAAAAAGGGGGTTACGAATGCGCCTCGCTACTTGCGCCACTGCTCTTAGTCTCTTGCTCTCCGTTCCTGCTCTTGCTCAAACGCCTCCGGCTGACGCCCCACCCGCCCTGCCGCCGCCGGGCGAAGCCGCTCCGGTCGTTGCCCCGCCACCGGCTCCGCCGCCGGTCGTGGAGGTGGCACCGGTGTCCGCCCCCGCGCCGGTACCCGCCGCCGCGCCGACGCCTCCTGCCTGGAACACGGTCATGAAGGAGGAACTGCTGGTTGATTCGTACTACATGATCAACTTCAACGGCCTGAAGTCGGGCCAGAACACCCTGCTGGCTCCCAGTACGCGCATCTTCGATACGCAGTCGAACAGCTTCACCATGAACTACGCCAAGGTGGGCTTTCAGGTCGACGCCTCACCCGTGACCGTTCGCGCGGACCTGGGTTACGGCTACCTGGCGTCGATCGTTTCGGGCGCCCAGTTCGCGCCGGGTGCAGACGGTATGCCGCAGGGCCCGTTCTCGTCTTTCCTGGTTCAGCAGGCGTATGCCAGCCTGGCCATTCCCGGGACGCCCTTGACCCTGGACATGGGCCGTTTCGTGACCGGCGCCGGCGCCGAGGTCATCGAGGCCAACAAGAACTGGCTGTATTCCCGGTCGCTGGTGTTCGGCATCATTCCGTTCTTCCACACGGGCGCGCGCGCCACGTTGAAGGCGAGCGATCAGTTCAGCGCGCAGTTGACCCTGGCCAACAGCGCCAACTCCCCCCCCGATCCGGACATCAACTCTGGCAAGGTGGTAGGTCTTCAGTTGACGATTGCGCCGCTGCCGACGACCACCATCATCGCGACCGGCTACTTCGGGAAGGAAGGGCCGCAGGGAGACGCGGGACCCGAGAAGATCACGCTGGACCTGGTGGCGTCTCATAACGTCAGCGATGCGTTCGGCCTGAACCTCAATTTCGACTACATCAAGCTCGATACGATGCACGCGATCGGTGTGGCCGCCATGGCGCGGTTCGTGGCGTCCGAGCACCTGGCGCTGGCGCTTCGCGGCGAGTTCCTGTCCGACAAGGGCATTCTGCTGGGCTCGGCCTCGGCGACCGATGCCGAGACGATCTTCGAGGGCACCCTGGGCGCGGCCATCCCGTTCGCGGGCCACTTCGAGGCGCGCGTCGAGCTTCGCGGCGACTTCGCGAAGGATGCGATCTATCCAGGCGGCGACAGTGGTTTTTCGAAGAACCAGACCAGCGGCACCATCGCATTCTTGGGCTTCATGTAGGCCGGATCAGGGACCGTCTGGCGGTCCCCAGGTTGGACAGAAGCGACAGAAAAAAACACGGGGGCTTCGGCCCCCGTTTTTTTTGCCCTGAAACGCTATCCCGCCAACCCCAGGATATCGTTCAGCACGCCCGCCGCCGTGACCGCCGGGCCCGCGCCCGGGCCGGTGACGACCAGCGGATTCTCCCGGTAGCGGGCGGTGGTGAACACGATCTGGTTGTCGGTGCCCTTCAAACCTGCGAAGGGGCTCTGTCCATCGACAATCTTGAGGCCCACGGTGATGCGACTCTTGGTCACCGAGGCCACGTAGCGAAGCGCGCCGCCCTTGGCCTTGGCCGCCGCAGCGCGCGTCGCCCACGACGCGTCCAGCTCTGTCAGCCGCGTCAGGAACGCCGCCAGCGGCAGCTTCTGGTACGCCTCGGGCACCAGCGATTCGACGGCCACGTCGGCTGGCCCCCCCTCGAAGCCCAGCAGGCGCCCCAGGATCAGCGCCTTGCGTCCCACGTCGGCGCCCGACAGATCGTCGCGCGGATCGGGCTCGGTGAACCCCTTCTCCATCGCGCGTCCGAGCGCGTCCGAGAAGGCCCGTCCGCGGCCAATCTCGCTCATCAGGAAACCCAGCGTTCCGGATACGCAGCCCTCGATCTTCAGCACGCGGTCACCGGATTCGGCCAGCTTCTTGTAGGTGTCGAGGATCGGCAGGCCCGCGCCCACCGTGGCCTCGAACAGGATGCGCTGCCCGGTCTTCTGCGCCAGCGCGTGCAGCTCGTTGTGCGCCTCGCGCGACCCCGACAGCGGGCGCTTGTTGGCCATCACCACGTCCATCCCTGATTCCAGCGCGGCCTTGATCAAGGGGGTGGTCTCGTCCGCCGTGCAGTCGACCAGCACCGGCCGCGACAGGGCGTGCTTGGCCAGGGTGGCGATCGCGTCGGCGGACCGCGCGACCCGGCCCGACTTCGCGTCCGCGAAGCCGCGCCCCGATTCCTTGAGCGCCATCAGCCCGGCCACGTCGCGCGCGGACAGGCCGTCCGGTTCGAACAGGAAGCCGCTGCGATCGATGACGCCGACCACGCGCAGGGTGGCCTTCTGGGTCTTGCGGGCGCCGTTGCCGGCGCCGCGACCGCCGTTGCCGCCGGACGTCTTGGCGATCATCTCGGCCAGCACTTTCCCGATCTGACCGAAGCCCAGCAGGATCACGTCGACGTGCTGGTCGCCGGTGGCCGCGCCGCCGCCGATCTTCGCCAGCTGGAAGGTGTCGTGAATCGCGCGCTGGGCGGCCGCCGCGTCGGTGGCCGCCACCACGAAGGATATGTTCAGCTCGGACGAGCCCTGGGCGATGGCCACGATGTTCACGTTGGTGTCGGCCAGCGCCCGGAACACGCGCGCCGCGATGCCTGGGTGGCCGGCCATGCCCATGCCCACCACCGCCAGCGTCGCCAGGCCCGTGCGCGCCTCGACCGCGTCGATCTCCTCGCGGACGATCTCCTCGTGAAACTCTTCGGTCAGCCGCGCGCGCGCCCGCTTGGCAGCCGACTCGGGGACCGAGAAGCAGATCGACTGCTCCGAGGACGACTGCGAGATCAGCGACACGCTGATGCTCTCGTCGAACAGCGCCGCGAACGTGCGGGCCGCGATGCCCGGCACGCCCAGCATGCCGCTGCCGGTGACGGTGATCAGCGCCTGGCTGGGCATCGCCGACAGCGCCTTCACCGGGTACTTGTCCAGCGTGCGGCGCCCGGAGATCTCGGTGCCGGTCGCGGTCGGGTCGGCGAACGGTCTCACGAATACCGGGATGTTGCGGCCGGCCACCGGGATCAGGGCCCGGGGGTGCAGCACCTTGGCGCCAAAGTAGGCCAGCTCGGCGGCCTCGCGGATGTGTAGCTGCGGGATCACGCGGGCGTTGGGAACCACGCGGGGGTCGGCGGTCATCATGCCCGAGACGTCCTTCCACAAGAGGACCTCGCGCGCGCCCAGCGCCCGGCCCATCAGCGTGGCGGTGAGATCGGTGCCGCCACGACCCAGGGTCGCGGCCGGCCGCACCAGGCCAGGATCGTCGTCGTCGGTCGCCGGCACCGCGCCCAGGAAGCCGGGGACCACCGGGATGACGCCCTTGTCGAGCAGCGGCCGCAGCACCTTGCGCGACGACATGTCCGTCAGCATAAGGTTGGGGGACGCGCCACCGTACGGGCCATCGGTGATCACCACGTCCACCGCGTCCACGTAGCGTGACTTCTCGCCTGCCGCTTCCAGGCCCGCCGAGAACAGCAGCGCCGACAGCCGCTCGCCCCGCGCGGCGATGAAGTCGCTGGTGCGCGGGGTCAGTTCCTTCAAGACCAGCAGGCTGCTCAGCAGAGCGTCCAGCTCGTCGAACGACCGGTCGATCTCCTCGGCGGGGGTCTTGCGCGCGGTCTTGTTGGGGATGATGGCCTGCAGGATGGTGTGGTAGCGGCGCCGCAGCGACACCGACTCGGCCGCCAGGCCGATCTCCTGTCCGCTGCGCGCGCGCTTGGCCATGCCCAGCAGCGAGTCGGTCACGCCGGACGGCGCCGAGCACACCACCACCCGCGGCCCGGGCCGACCGTCCACGATCTGGATGGCGTGACGGAAGGCGGTGACGTCGGCCAGCGACGCCCCTCCGAACTTGTGGATCTCGGGCGCGAGGCGCTTGGGACCAGCGGGGGGACGAGACGTTTCACGGGCGTTGGGGGCGGCGCTTGCGCCGGGCTTCGAGACCATGCGCGGCATGCTACCAGCCAGCCCCGACAAAGACGACGGTTGACCCTCGGCACGACATCACGCGGCCGTTGCTCAGCGCACCCGATCTGGCGGCTGCATCCAGCCCCGCCATCGGGTAGATTCGGGCCCCCATGCCCAGCCGGTCCGTTTTTCGTTGTATCTCCGGATGCGAGGGGGACTACCCCCTGCACCAGGTCATCTATCGTTGCCCGAAGTGCGGCGATCTGCTCGAGGTGGCGCACGACCTCGAGCACCTGAAGTCGCGCAGCGCCGCCGCCTGGATCAAGCTGTTCGACGAGCGTTACCAGCGCACCCAGTGGCCGTACGGCTCGGGCGTGTGGGGCAAGAAGGAATGGGTTCAACCCCACATCGCCGACGAGAACGTCGTGTCGATGATGGAGGGCGGGACCAACCTGCTGTGGGCCGAGCGCTACGGCCGCGAGATGGGCCTGCCGGATCTGTGGATCAAGCAGTGCGGCGTCTCGCACACCGGTTCGTTCAAGGACCTGGGCATGACGGTGCTGGTGTCCACGGTGAAGCAGATGATCGCCGACGGGCGCCCCATCCGCGCGGTGGCCTGCGCGTCGACCGGCGACACGTCAGCGGCGCTGGCCGCCTACGGCGCAGCGGCGGGTATCAAGACCATGGTCATCTTGCCGCGCGGGAAGGTGTCCACCGCCCAGCTGGTCCAGCCGCTGGCCAACGGCGCGCACGTGCTGGCGATCGACGGTGACTTCGACGCGTGCATGGCGCTGGTGCAGCGCCTGGCGGAGGAAGAGGGCGTGTACCTGGCCAACAGCATGAACAGCCTGCGCATCGAGGGTCAGAAGACCGTCGCCATCGAGATGGTGCAGCAGTTCGACTGGGAGGTCCCCGACTGGGTGATCATCCCGGGTGGCAACCTGGGCAACGTCAGCGCGCTCGGCAAGGGCTTCCTGATGATGAAGGACCTGGGGCTGATCTCGAAGTTGCCCCGCATCGCGGTGGCGCAGGCCGAGGCCGCCAACCCGCTATATCTCAGCGCGTTGACCAACTTCGAGACCTTCAAGCCCGTCACCGCCAAGCCCACGCTGGCGTCGGCCATCCAGATCGGCAATCCCGTCAGCATCAAGAAGGCGGTGCGAACGCTGCAGCAGTTCAACGGCGTGGTGGAACAGGCGTCCGAGGCCGAGCTGGCCGATGCGTCGGCGCGCGCGGATCTGACGGGCCTGTTCAACTGCCCGCACACCGGCGTGGCGCTGGCCGCGCTGGAGAAGCTGGTGAAGCGGGGCGTGATCGAAGCGCGGCACCGGGTGGTGGTGGTCAGCACCGCCAACGGTCTAAAGTTCACCGACTTCAAAGTTCAGTACCACGAGGGCAAGCTGCGCGACGTGACCAGCCCCCGCTACGCCAACCAGCCCGTGCACCTGTCGAACGTCTACAACGACGTGCGCGACGTCGTCCGCAAGCTCCTGGCGTAGCTCCCTCGCGAGCCGGGAATCGACCCGGCGTTCAAAATCCCGCCGGATACTGGGAGCTGGTGATGAGCGGAGCGAAGAGCGTTCCGCCGTAGGGGCGATTGGCAAACGCCTTCGTGAAGGCCGCCAGGCTGGCGCCCCGCAGGGACGCGTCCTCCTTGTCGGGGCTGTCCCAGTAGCCAAGGTAGACCACGTTGTTGGCCGGATCGTCGGCCCACGCTGCCACCGCCTGGATGTAGACGCCGTCAGCGTAGTCGTCTCCCCATTCGGGCAAAGCCAGGGCCTTGCCCTGGGCCCGCGCGACCTTGGTCCACCACCACAGTGATCCCACGGCGGGGCTATTCTTGTCCCCGAAGAGAGCCTGCGAAGGGGCGTTGTACTGTGGCTGCGCGTACGCATCGATCCCGATGGCGTCGCAGTTCGCGGGGACCCGAGCATCCAGGTCGCTGCCGTGGCCCACGTTCGGGTTCCAGATGTACTTGACCCGCGCCGGCAGCTTGGCCTTGTACAGCGTGATCACGCGCTCGGCGGCCTTCTTGTAGGTGGCTGCATCGACGTTCAGGCAGCTCTCGATGAGATTGAACTCGGAATCGATGCGAATCGCATAGATGAACGGATACCAGTCGCTCGGAATCGAGTCGCGGGTCTTGGTCACCGAATCGTCCGCCACGTGATCCGCGACCTCTCCATAGTCGAGTTTGGCGTTGCAAATGTCGACGTCGAGGACGTTCGGGTACTTCACCGACGGAGGATAGATTCCGCCACCAGGAGCGTGGTCCTGGTACGAGGCGTCGTAGTCCACTTCCGGGTAGTAGCCGAGCCACGTGTGGTAAGGCCCATCGGTCTTCTTGTCGGTGTAGAAACCGAGCAGATAGTTGCGGGCCCTGGTGCCGACTGTTGCTCCACTGGATCCCCCGGCCCCCGTCGAATTGGCGACTGTGAGCGTCAGCTCGACGGGGTCGGCATTTATCCCGGGCGTCCCCGCCGGCGTGACCCATCCCCAGACAGTCCAGGTCGTGCTCTTCGATTCGAGGGCACGGGTATCAACTTGCATCGTGAACCAGCCATCGTCGGTAGGCGTGGCGCGGCCAAGAGGTGGGGTCGTATTTCCGTGAGTCGCGTCCCAGATCTCGACATTCAACAAGCCCCGCGCCCAGCCATCGACCGTGACGATGCCGCTGACGGTGCTGTGATCGAGCGGGGCGTTCACCACGATCTTGTAGAGCGGCGTGGGAACGTGAACGCCGGTGCCACCGCCCATCCCTGCCAAGCCGCTCGACGACGAACTTCCACCTGCCCCGCCGCTGGGGCCATCTCCGCCGGCCGCAGGCGAGCCGAGCCCGCTTATTCCGCCCGCCCCTCCAGCGGCTGCAGAATGTCCGGCGCCTGCCTCGATACCAAGATCGGTGATCATGCGACGGGAGGCGCAACCACTCGTCCAGCCGCCGAGGCTGACCACCAGCAGAATGACTACCCGTCGCTGAACGCTGAGCGTCTGGGCCACTCGTCTACCTCCACTGTAATCATGAGATCGGGGATCGTCCCCAGCGTACCTCCTATGACCATTGGTCCGGGATTTCAAGACTGTGAGCCGGGGGTCGGCTCCCACGTCAGGGGAGTTCTCGCCGGTGGCCTTTGCGCGGTGTCGAACGTCTACAACGATGGGCGCGGCGCCTTTCGCAAGATCCTGAGCCTGATCCCGGCTTCGACCGCCACCTTGCTTGCGCGATGCGGGTCCGCGGTCATGCTGTAGCCCCGTGGTTTCGTTTTCCGTCCTGGACCTGGCGCCCATCATCGAGGGTGGCGACGCCGCGTTGGCGCTGACCAATGCGCGCGATCTGGCTCGGCACGCCGAAGGGTGGGGCTACCGGCGCTACTGGCTGGCCGAGCATCACAACATGCCGGGCATCGCCAGCGCCGCCACCTCGGTCGCGATCGCTCACGTGGCCGCGGGGACCTCGACCATCCGGGTCGGGGCCGGGGGCATCATGCTGCCGAACCACGCGCCGCTGATCATCGCCGAGCAGTTCGGGACGCTGGACGCGCTCTTCCCCGGACGGATCGATCTGGGTCTGGGACGCGCGCCGGGCACCGACCCGCTGACGGCGCGCGCGCTGCGCCGGACATTGGCCGTTCGGGCGGGCGGCGCCGATTCTTTCCCCGACGACGTGCAAGAGCTGCTGGGGTACTTTCGCGCCGATCAATCCGGTCAACGCGTGCGCGCCTTTCCGGGGGCCGGTGCCCGCGTCGAACCTTGGATCCTCGGCTCCAGCTTGTTCGGCGCCGAGCTGGCGGGCGTGCTGGGTCTGCCTTACGCCTTCGCGTCGCACTTCGCGCCCGCGTATCTGGATCAGGCGCTGGACGTGTATCGCCGCTGCTTCCGGCCGTCGGAGCGCCTGGCGCGCCCGCACGTCATGGTCGGGGTGCAGGTCATCGCGGCCGAGAGCGACGATCAGGCTCGCCACCTGCTGACGTCGTTGCAGCAGGCGTTCGTGAACCTGCGCAGCGGTCATCCCACGCCGTTGCCTCCTCCCGTCGAGGACTTCGCTGATCGACTGACGCCGCCGCAGGCGGCCATGCTGGACGAGATCTTGGCTTGCTCCGCGGTCGGGGCGCCGGAAACGGTGCTCGAGCGCCTGGAGTCCATCGTCACGCGCACCCGCGCTGACGAGCTGATCCTCACGGCGCAGATTTACGACCACGCCGCGCGCCTGCGGTCGTTCGAGATCACGGCAGGCTTACGCAAGCGACTCGACGTTCCGGCCAGCGCCCATCGTTGATTGGGGGGTTGCGTCCGGGGCAGGGCGACTTACGTTTGGCCACAGTCCGAAAATCCCGCTGACCCGTGGCCCGCCTTCTCCGCTTCGCGGGAAAGAGCATTTGGGCGTTTTGCCTCAGGGTGCGCCACGGCCGGGACGCCAACGAAAGGCCCTCATGCGATCTCTATGTCCTCGTCCTTCTTCTCTGTTGCGACTGACCTTGGCTGTGACCGCGGCGACGTTGTCGCTGGGCGCCGGAATGGCCCGCGCCGACGTCGTGGAGGGAGGCGGAGATGTACCGCCGGTCAGCCGCGCGCCGATGGGCGAGGTGGCGGTTCGCCGCGGCGTGCAGGGTCCGGCGGGCCTGTTCACGGCGCGCATCCATTTGCTGGTCGACGCCAGCAAGGGACATTTCGGGAAGCCGACATCGCTGGCGCCCGATCTCTACTATTCCGTCACTGACACCGTGCAGATCGGACTGCTTCACACCCTTCCGATGGGCTGGCAGACCGAGCCGGGGGCGGGACTGTGTCTGACCGGCAGCGGCACCGGCCTCTGCCCCACCCCTTACAACAACGTCGGCTTCGACTTCATGTACGGGCTGCTGTTCGGCGACTTCCACCTGTCGGCGCACTCGTCGCTGTACCTGCTGCGCGCGCCGGATCCGCTTCCGGCGGGTGTGATGTGGACTTTGGGTCTGTCCGGAAAGCTGCACTTCACCGACGCGGTGGCGCTGTTCTTCGATCCGCAGATCGGCATCGCCCTCAAGGATCGGAACGTCTACAAGGAGATGCTCTTCGTTCCGCTCGAACTCCAGATGCAGGCGTCCCGAGCCGTGTCGTTGAAGATCCTGACGGGCGTCACCGGCCAGCTGTCCAATCTGGGCGACACCTACCGCGTGCCCGTCGGATTGGGGCTGGTGGGCAACCTGACCCCCAACCTCGATATCGGGTTGCGGTTCAGCTTCGACAACTTGCTGGGAAAGATCCCGCCCACCCCCGGCCTCTCGCGCGCGGACGAACGTTCGCTGGGCTTGCTGGTCTCCATCCGATCCTGAGGCGCTATTCGATGGCATCCCTCATGGCGGGCTGACGCCGGAGGGATGAACCTGAGCGCGCCTGCGCCTAGGGTCTGGCGAGGATCTGGAACGTCCGGACGTGAAACAGCAGCGCCAGCGGGACCCCGAACGTGGGGATCAAGCTCAGCGGGTAATGGGCGACGGCGCTGGTCGTGATCGGGCCTGAGAAGAGGCCCAGCGGTGGGCCGCCGTGGAGCACGCCCAGCGTGACGGCCGCGATCAGATCGGTCGTTCCGAGGATGGCCCAGAGCCAGGCGAGCATCATGCTCCGTGACCGCCGCCGCGCGACGACGGTGGCGACGAAGGGAGCGGTCAGTCCGACCGCGACGTCACCGATGCCGGCCGGAAGCGCGAAGCCACCCGGCAGGACCCCTGCGCTCCAGGCGACGAGGAAGAGGACGCCGACCACCCGAAAGACCTGCGCGCCGATCAGCGCCGCCAGATCGAGGCGCATCAGTCCACCGAACAGCGGATGGCCCAGCCGACCATCCACGGCGAAAGCGACCAGCGGCAAGACGATCGCGGCGCCGATGCCGATCGGCAGGCCGCCCGTGGTGAGCAGCTTGCCGGTCACGCCCAGCCAAACCGCCAGGAAGAACCAGGCGGCCAGCACCAGCAGCGTGCGCTGGACGTCGCCACCGGCAAATTGATGTTGTCTCACGGATGCACTGTCGTTCATGATCCAGGTCCTTTCTTCTTCTTGGCGGGCGGTCTGCCTGATGGGGGCGCCAGGCGGGCGATCAGCCGGCCCTCGGTCGGATGCAGCGCCTGCCTGGCCTGGCGTTGAGCCTGTCGCCAGGCCGGGTGGCACGCGGCGATGGCGGCCGAGCCGCGCGGGGTGATGCGCAGGCCGTCCGACGGATCGACCAGGCCGCTGGCCGCCAGCCGGGTGAGGTTGCGGCTGATCGTCGACTTTTCGAGATCCAGCCGGCGCCCGACCATAGCGGCGGTGGTCTTGCCGCTCAGCTGTATGGCGACCAGCATCCCAAGCTGCGACCCGGTCAAGCCGTGGTCGCGGAGAGCGTCGTCGTAGATCCGCGTGAGCAAGCGTTCGAGCCGTCGGACCCGCGACGCCATGCAGTCCCGAGCGATCTCGGCGGCCTGACGATCAGACGAGGACGGCATGGGTTGTATATACAACCACGTTGCCCGACGTGCCACGCCGGCTTCCGATGCGCCTGTCAGGGCACCGAGACAATCGTCAGGCGGGCGACGCGCGTCCGCAGCGTGGCGTCCAGTGTGTCCCAGTGCCGGATGTCGAGGTTGGTCCGGTCCATCTCGGTCAGAATGCGCGCACCCTCGGCATGCAGCTGATCGTGCGCGGCCAGGGTGCGTCGGATGCGTTCGGTCTCGCTGGCCCACTGTTGTTCGAGGGTGTCGAGACTCCGCCGGCGGCCCGCCAGCTCGGCGCTGCCGGGCGCGGCGGCCGCCAGCTCGTCAATCTCGCGCTCCAGCGCGGCCATGCGCATCTTCAGCGCGCCGAGCGGTCCCAGCGCGCGCGTCAGCTCCTCGGAGAGTTGCTGCAGCCGCACCAGGATCCGGCTCCGCGCCGCCAGCAGCACCGTCGCATCCAGCGGTCCGTGCAATTCGTCCTCGCTCCGGGCGCGGCCCAGAATCGAGTAGGCGCGGCGGCGGCTCGCCAGATAGTCGGCCAGGTGGTTCGCCAGCCGCGCGATCCGATCCTCGCGCTGGATCAAGAGCTGCTCCATCTCGCCGAGCATCGCCCGCGCCTCTTCGGGTGTCTGGCCCGCGGTGCCGTGCAGAAGCAGCCCTTGGTCCCAGTCCTCGCGCCGCTGGTCCAGCGCGCCCAGCTCCGCCCATTCTTCTTCGATCTGGTGCGCCAGTCCGCTCATCTCGTCAGAGAACGATTGTGACAGCGGCTCCATCGTGCCCACGAAGAACAAGTTGAGCCGTGCCTCCTCGGGCAAGCCCGAGCCGGCCAAAGCCGGCGTCAGCGTGGCCTGGAACACCGTGGTGATCCCGCTGTACGGCTTCTCGAAGCCCAGCGCACCGATCATGTGCAGCCGATGTTCGAGGTTGGACTCGGCCTCGAGCGAGCCGCGCATCGCCAGATTGGGGAAAATCGGCGCCTGCTCCCGCTTGACGAAGAAGCCGGCCCGGGCCCTGGTCAGATCGCCGACGAATTCGGCCCGCTCGCCGACCGAGCGCTTCAGCGCCGCCTCGAAGTAGGTATCCAATCCCAGCGGTTGTTCCAGCTGATTCAGCCAGCCACCGCGCACCGCCAGCTCCACCGCCCGGTCCGGTTGGCCGAGTGTCGGGTTGATCTGATCGGCAAACCCGGCCGCCGCTTCGAAGCGGTGCGCGCGCGCCGCCAGACCGACCCGCAAGTAGGGGTGCCAGTGGATGCCCAGGTCACGAAACTGCCCGTAGTAACGCAGCTCGAGGTCCTGGCCGCGCCGGACGATGGGCCCCGAGTAGGCCAGGGCCCCGGCGTCGAACAGCGCCCCCGTGGCCAGCGCCGCCAGCGCAATCGGAATGGCCGCCCGCGCGACCCGCCGCTTGGTCCGTCGCCAATCGTCGTCGGTCTGGGGAAAGAACGGATACTGCGCCAGCACGAACACCGTGATGTCGGAGAGCTCGCGCGCCGAGAACTGCGTCAGCGCCCCGCGCGCGATGTCATCCCGTCGGCCCAGCCCCTGGAACTCTTCCAGGGATCCGACCGGCCGCAGGCGCAGGTCGACCAGCGACACCGAATCGGGCGTCACCGTGTAGATGCGATTCGATCGCGCCGAATCCAGCCGGGTCATCTGCGCGACCAGCGCCGGGTAGATGGGATAGGCGATGTTGAACGGCAACAGGCTGAGCTTGTAGGTGGTGGTGTCGTTCAGTTCGCGCGGTCTGCCGACGAAGCGATCGATCTCGGACTCCAGCCGAAACACCTCGACGGTCTCGAGCAATCGGAAGAGCTCGCTGTAGCCACGGGCGGCCACGTGTTCGAACACCTCCGGCAGCGCCGCCAGGATCCGCGATAGATCGATCCGCGATTCGGTGACCCCGGCCGGCGCCGCGGGAACCGACTGCGCACCCGCGGGACGAACGGCCGTGGTAACCAGCGCGGCGGCCAGGACGCATGCCGCGCCCCGGCCGGTGGATCTGCAGCTCACCTGTTCATTTTAGGCGGGGTTTGACGGCGGGAGAAATCCCTCCGTATCCTGGTTGTCCGGCTTCTTCTCTTTTCTTGGCCACGCGACGGCCGGACTTCGGGAGCACCATTGAGACCCATTCCCACCGCGATCGGCTTGCTCGTCCTCGGTTCGGCGCTGCTTGCGTGCAGTGCCAAGTCGCCGCAGTCGCCAGGAACGGGTGGCCACGGCGGCGTCCCAGGATCGGGCGGTAGCGCAGTTGGCGGGAAGTCGGGTGCCGCCGGCAGCGCGGCCGCTGGCAGCGGGGGCATGCCCAACCCCGGCAGCGGCGGGGCGGCGATGGGCAGCAGCGGCGGGGCGGCGATGGGCAGCGGCGGGGCGGCCAACCCAGGCAGCGGCGGCGGTGGCTCGACCGCGACCGGCGGCGCGGGTGGTATCGCCGACACCGGCGGTAGAGGCGGCGTCAGCTCAGCCGACGGAGGTGTGGGCGGGCAGATCGCGTCTGGCGATCCCGGCCTGGAGCTGAACGACGTGACCATCCTGACGCCGCTGCCCGCGTCGGGCGACGCGCCGGTCTTGATGTTCGGCTCCGATCTGGCGGACGACGGAACCGCGATGCTGCCGCGGGCGCTGTTTGATCGGCTGACGACGAGGAGCGAATCGACCAGCCCAATACTGGGTCCAAACACGTACACGCGCATCCATCTGGTCGCCGTGCGTTTCGACCTGTGCGACCGTCACCTGCCGGGCGCTTGCCCCATGGATGAAGACGCGCGCATGCGGCTGGTGTTCCAGCCCACCTTCGCCGGGGCCAGTTTCCAGGACGCTGCTTTTCATGCCTTCTTCGCCATCCGCAAGGACGAGCTCGCCGGCGCTCTGGTGGCATTGCGCGCCCTTGCCAAGCTGGCGCCGCCGCAGCCGGGTCGGTTGGCGGTCAGCCCCGCGCTGGCCGCCGCCGACCACGACGCGTACGCGAAGGCTCTGCGCGCTTTCGTGAGGCGCTTTGGCGGCGAGAGTCGCCTGGTGCGGTTGACGATGCTGGCGCAGCCGGAGATCTCTGCGCAGATACGGTGGACGCTGCGCGGGCTCGAGAAGCAGGGGGCCGCGTTCGTCGACATGACCATCGTGGGGTCGACCGTCACCTCCGAAGAAGTGGTCCGGGCCGGCGACGGCTTCGACGTCATCCCCGCGACCGATTCGCCGGCCGGGCTGATGACCGCAACCTCGGCGACGGCCTTCGACGCCGCAGATCTGGCCGCCAAGCGCCAGGCCTTGGGGGCTCTGGTGGCGGTCGAGAACCCCCTGACCCACACGCCCGAAACCATCGCCTGCGTCGGCTGCCACGTCTCGACGCAACTGACGGCGCGGCTGGCGCAGCGCGCTTTGCTCGACCCTCTCGCGATCCCAGGCCGCTTCACGTCGACGTACGATCTGTCCGTGGCGGGTGGAATGTCACCGACGTCCACTTCGGTGCGGGCGCTGGGCTACCTCGGGGCGACGCCGCTCATCTCTCAGCGCGTGGTCAACGAGACGGCCCAGACCCTGACAGAGATCGCCCAGCGTTATCCCGTGCCGTGAATCAGAACTCGAAGTAGTGCTGGACCGACAGGTACCGCTCGCCGGTGTCAGGCAGGATGGCCAGCACCCGCTTGCCGGGGCCCAGCGCCTTGGCCACCTCGACGGCGACACTGACGGCCGCCCCTGACGAGATCCCGGCCAGAATGCCCTCCTCGGCGGCCAGGCGCTTCATGCCCTCGAAGGCCTGCTCGTCGGAGATCGTGCGGATCTCGTCGATCACCGAGCGATCCAGGATCTTGGGCACGAATCCGGCGCCGATGCCCTGAATCTTGTGCAAGCCCGCGGCCCCTCCGGTCAGCACCGGCGAACGCCCGGGCTCGACGGCGACGATGCGGATGCCAGGCAACTTCTCTTTCAAGGTCAGGCCCACGCCGCTGATGGTGCCGCCGGTGCCGACGCCGGCCACCAGTGCGTCCAGGCGCCCGCCGGTGGCCGTTAGAATCTCGGTGGCGGTGAGGCGGCGGTGCACGTCCGGGTTCCACTCGTTCTCGAATTGCAGCGGCACGAACGCGTGTTTGGTCTTCTTCGCCAGTTCGTGAACGCGGCGGACCGCGCCCGCCATATCCTCCTTGGCCGGCGTCAGCACCACGTCGGCGCCGAAGCGCTTCAGCATCACCATGCGCTCCAGGCTCATCGAGTCGGGCATGACGATGATGCAGCGGTACCCCTTGGCCGCGCACACCATCGCCAGGCCAATCCCAGTGTTCCCCGACGATGGCTCGATGATCACCGAGTCCTTGGTGATGAGACCCAGCTCCTCGGCCTTGGCGATCATGCTGACCGCGATGCGGTCCTTCACGCTGCCGCCCGGTGAGAAGCCCTCCAGCTTGGCGAGCAGCTCGGCGGCGTTCGGGCCCGCCATGCGGCGGATGCGCACGACCGGAGTGTTCCCGGTCAGATCGAGGACGCTGTCTGCGATTTCCTGACCGGTCTTCTTGGCAACGCTGCTCATGATCGAGGGTTCATTTTGAAAACACCAGCAGCATCCACGTCGTGCCCACGGCGATCAAGGGTGTGATGAACCACAGCGCGAAGATCCGCCAGATGGTCCGGTGGCGCGACATCTGGTAGGCGCCATCCTTGACCAGCGACACCGCCAGCACCGCGAACATGTTCACCTGGACCAGCGACTGCGGGATGCGGAAGCTGGAGGCGACGATCAGGATGGTTCCGGTCACGATGTTGACGATGGACGCCGAGAACAGGCCGATCGGGACGACCATGTTGCCGACCGTCTTGGCCGGGGACCGGAACAGCGCCGCGCCGAAGCCGAAGATCGGCGCCATCAGCAAGAAGGCCGTGCGCATGGGCAGGACCTTGGCCGCGGACAGGGGTCCGACGACGTTGGCCACGTTGTTGCCGCCGTTGGCCAGCGCGACGTAACACGAGCTGGCGACGACCAGCCACTTCAACTTCCACTCGTGCTTCAGCAGATGTTCGTAGAGGCGATAGTTCCAGCCCCGCAGCGGGTAGAAGATGCGCGTGATGCCGGCGGACAGCGCGAAGCTGGCCAGGGGGAGGGCGACCCACGCCGGGTAGATGCGCCGGAACAGCGTGTCGGTGTTGAGGTTCCCGCGGACCAGGCCCACCGCGGTGATCGAGAACACCGTCACCCAGATCGTCGACTGCGGGATCTTGAGAATATTGGCGGCCAGCAGCGCCAGCGCGGCCGAGCCGACCACCGCCAACGTGGTGAAGCGATCGAAGGTCACCGGAGGGACCAGATCGTTGCCCAGCGTCTTCGCCACGCCCTTGCCCAGCAACAGCGCGCCCAGCACCACGAACGTGCCGTACAGAAAGAACGCCGGCCGCGGTCGAATCATCTTCGACCCCAGCGCCACGCCGAACGCGGGCGCGACGCCGCTGCCACCCATGTTCAGGGCGAAGAAGCCGGACAGCACCAACAAGAGGATATCGATCGCGGGCAAGGGAGCGCGGTGGTTATAACGAGTTTCCCCCCCGCTCGCTGGGCATTCGCCCTACGCGGCACAGGCGGGCTAAACGCTGAGCTCGCCCCAATACAGCCGCGTCAGGTATTCGAAGGTCACCACGCCGTCCGCCTGGTGGCGTTCGAACAGCGACCGCAGGTCCGTGAAGAACGCGGCGTGGCGTGGGTGCTCCGGTGCCGGTACGTACGATGATGATCGGGCCCGACCGCGCAGCCCTTCCCAGTCAAACGTTTGGTGGTTCGGAAAGCTGCGGTCGTCGAATGGCCGCGGCGCGAAAAATTCTGCCACCCTGGTGGGCGGCACGGTGTCTGCGTGGTTCACCGCATTGTAGTCGACCGCTTGGGTGCGGAGCAGCCGCTCATACTCCCGCAAGAATGCCGACGCTTCGGTGAGTCGTTCGTTCCACAACAGCAACACCTGACCCCTGGGCCGAAGGATGCGCGCGAATTCCGTCCGGGCAGCGGTGAAGTCGAACCAGTGAAACGCTTGTGCGGCCAGCACGAAATCGACGCTGGCGGCCGCCAGCCCGGTCGCTTCGGCGCGGCCGTCGACGCTGTTGAACGTCGGGTATCGGCGCAGTCGAAGCTCGGCCGCTTGGCGCATGGGCCGGTTTGGCTCGACGGCGAAGACCGGGTTGCCCCGCGCCAAGAACAGCTCGGAGGAAATGCCGGTCCCTGATCCGATGTCGGCAACCACCGAGCTTTCGCGCAAACCACACTCAGCCTCCAGGACCTGAAAAATCTCGACCGGATAGGAAGGTCGATACTTCTGATAGTCGTCGACCCGGGACGAAAAGCGATCGGTGGCCGTCATCGGTCGGGATATAGCATCCGTTCGCGAGGGGCACCTTTCTCCACGGGCGCTGCCACCAACCCCCGCAACTACTGCGGCTTCTGAGCGGCGTCGGCCACCTCGACGACGGTCCTCACCGACTGGGCGATGAAGCAATTCTCGTGAGCCAGGTGATGCAGGTGCGCCAGCTCCTCGGCCGAGGGCGATCTCTCGGGCGAAAAGGCGATCACCGGGCGCAAGACGACCTTGCTGACCCACGGGACGCCGCGCTCGTTCTTCGCCATCTCGCCCACCGCTTCGTCGTTGTACGCCCGCACGGCGAACCCGAGCTTGCGGGCCTCATGGAGGAAGGTGAGCATGTGGCAGCTCGACAGCGACGCCACCAGGGCTTCCTCGGGATCGACGCCCGCGGCGTCCGAATAGGGGAGAGGAACGACCGACGGGGAAGACGACGCATCCACCACGGCGCCGCCGTCGAAGGTCCAGGTGTGCTTGCGGGTGTAGCGCCCGGCGCGCATCGTCGCGGCATCGGCGTCAGACTTCCAGGCGATCGTCGCACGGTGATTGGCCATGACCAGGTCTTAGCAACCGCAGACGCGCGTGTCAGTTCGGGCCGGCCACATGCGTCACCATGACCTTGGCGCGACGGGCTTTGGTGGCGCAAGTGATCTATTGTCCAAACCATGCGTGACGCTGCACATGCGCGCGGCCTGATCGTTGCGCTGCTCGGGGCCTTGGGCGCGGCTGCCTGCGGGGCCAGCACCCAAGGTAAGCCAGGGGATGCGGCGCTGGATGGGGTGGCGGAGACGGGTGGCGGTGCCGACAGCGGGGACGCTGCTGACGCCGCAGCGGATCTTGGCGGTGACGATCGGGATGGCGCGCCGGACAGCGCTGACGCCACGATCGACGTCGCAAGCGATCTCTCTGACGACGGATCCGCACCAGCCGATGCCGGCGCAGACGCCGACGCCGCTGTGGCCGATCTGGAGCCCGCCATCGATCTGCATGCGGACGCCGATGCCGCCGAGGTCGCAGTTCTCGACGGGGGCGGCGACGGTACGCGGGACACCAACACCACCGACGCCACCGCTGCCTGCACCGTGTGCGCCGCCTACGGCACGCCTTCTCTGGCGGGGCGAGTCACCACGTCCGCGCTGGCCAACGTCTCGGGGATGGCGGCCAGCCAGCGCAATCCGGGCGTGGTGTTCGTGCACAACGACATGAGCCGGCCCGAGTTCTTCGCGCTCAGCGAGTCCGCGGCCCTGCTGGGCACGTTTACCTTCGCGGGCCTCCCCGTGGTGGACATGGAAGACATGGCCGTCGGGCGCTGCCCGAGCGGAACCTGCGTGTACCTGGCTGACATCGGCGGCAATATTTCCAGCCGCACCAGCTACGCGATCGTGCGCCTCCCCGAGCCAATGGTCAGCCCGGGCCAGGTGGCCACCACCACCACGCTGACCGCCGAAAAGCTGACGTTTTCTTATCCGGACAGCGCCGTCCACAACGCCGAATCATTGGTGGTCGATCCCGGCTCCGACAAGATTTACGTGATCACCAAGGAGGCCTCCGGTCCCAGCACGGTCTACCGGTTGACCGGCACCTTCGGCGGCCCGGCCGTGGTTGCCGAAAAGGTCGTCACGCTGACGGTGCCCAAGACCGCCGATGGTCCCGCCACCGGTGGCAGCGCGCACCCCTGTGGCGCCGGGTTTCTGCTGCGAACGAACACGGTCCTCTACGAATTTCGCATCGCGGTGGGCGCCGTCTTCGAGAGCGCCTTCGCCGCCACGCCGACGCTGGTCCCGTTGCTGGTGGAAACGCAGGGCGAGGCGGTGACCTACCGGCCCGATGGGCGCGGCTATTTGAACACCGGCGAGGGAGCGATGCAGCCGATCAATCAGGTTGGTTGCATGTAACCAGCGCGAAGGCTCCCGTCAGCGGCAGGCATTGTTGACGCACTCGAGCGCTCCGCAGCATTCGGTGCCGTCCGTCCGCGTGCAATGGGCGCCCGCATTGCCGCAACAAACCTTCCCCAGCGAGTTGTTGCCGCAAACCAGACCACTGCAACAGCTGGCATCAGTGCAAGGGCGCCGTACGGGGAGGCAGCACTTGTTGCTGACGCATTCCAGTTCGCCGCAGCAATCTTCGCCGCCCGCAAGGGTGCAACCCGCATTGTAGTTGCCGCAACAGACCTGGCCCAACGTGGTGGTGCCGCAGGTCAGGCCGGCGCAACAACTGGAGGCCCCGGGGCAGGGGCGGGTCGCCATCATGCAAGCGGGAGGGGTCACCATGTCGGGGGGGGCCGTGTCAGTCGGACTCATGTCCGACGGTGCGTCGGCGGGGAGATCCAGGCCCGCATCCAGGGGCGCGCTGCCGCCGCCGGCTCCTGCGTCCGGGGGACTCGCACCCCCAATCCCGCCACGGCCACCGCCGCCTCCGGCGGCGCCCCCGCGACCGCCGTTGCCTCCGGTCGCGCCCCCGCGACCGCCGTTGCCACCCGCGGCTCCGGCAGTGCCGTTGCCGCCGTTGCCCTCACCGTTTCCGCCGTTGCCCCCATGGCCCCCTTGGGCGCCCGGAGTTCCGCCCGCCGCGTCCACCGGGGGCACACCTGCGTCGTAGGGGACGGCGTCAACCTGTCCCGGGCCGCAGGCGCCCCGGCGGCAGGTCTCGGCGGGCGGGCAGGCGGGCACCCCCAGACACGCCCGTGCCAGGAACACATCGACCACGCTCGGAATCCCGGCCACGAAGGCCGTGGTCAGGTTCTGACCGACCACGGGTTCGCGCAACGCCGCCAGCTGCGCCTGCACGGCGATCTCCAGCGGTTCGTTACGGTCCTGGGCGGGCAGCAACGCCACGGAGACCGGCAACGTTCCCACCGCCGTCACTGGGAACGTGAAGGTCTTCTGGCCGCGGCTGGTCCGGACCATCACGACCACCGCATCGAAATCCGTGCCGGGCGTCAGATCGCTGTCGACCCGGACCACCAGCGACGTGACATCGCCACTCTTGCCGCATCCCCCGGCGCTCAGCACCACCAGCACGGCGCCCGCCAATGCCCCGGCCACGGCGCGCATCCTGTCGATCACGGGACCCCCTGACAGGCGTTGACGCCCCCGGGACAGACGGCTCCTCCGCTTCCACCGCCAACCGAAAGTGCGACCACGCCCAGGGCCACGACCGCGGCTCCTCCCACCGCGGCCCAGAACCACCAGCGTCGCAGCAGCGGGGTTGGCTCCTCGTCGGTGGCGCTGGTCGCGGGCCTGCTGGCCAGACCCTGAACAGACACGGCGGGCTCAGCCGGCCCCTCCAGCGCGGCATGGACGGCGGGCCCGATTTTCTTCAGCTGGTAATTCTGATTGATCCGCTGACCCGCGCGCAGGACCAACGACTCTTCCACGGTCTGATAGCCCGCCAGGGCAAGTTGCAGCTGTCGCCGCCCGGGCCGCACGACGAGGGCTTCGGTCAGCGGCGTCTGGCCGCTGGGCAGTCGATCGACGCTGATGAGGGCGCCCGGCGGCGTCGTCGTCACCAGCACCGAGGCCAGCTTGCCTCGCAAGATATTTCTCTCGACGGCGGCTGCCTGCGCGATCTCGGGCGCCGCGGAGGGCACCCGCTTGAGAAACGTGTCGAACTCGGTGTACGCCTCCAGTTCGTGGCCGGGCATCGACCGGAACGCCTGTCCCAGGTTGTAACGAAGCTTGTCCCCGCCAACCAGCCGATGCGCTTCCTGGAACTTGGCCAGCGCTTCCTCGGCCTTCCCCTCGTCCAGCAGTCGATTGCCGTCGCGGGTGGCGGCCAGGGCTGCCGCTCGGGCCCCGCTCTCGTCGCTGCCTGCCGCCGCAGCGTCCGCAGGCTCTGCCGCGTCTGCTGCGGAAGCGAGCCGGGGCCAGCCGAGCAGCAAGCCAGCCAGCAGGAGGATGGTCGGTGTCGCCTTCACTGTGTTGTCACCGGGGTGTCTTGGACGTCGTCGCCGCATCGTCGGGTTCCTGTCTCAAATGTCTTCGTTGTGCGGGACCCGCGTGCGCCGATGCGACGACGAGCGGCGCACGCGCGCCGCGCCGGAATGAGGTGGGGATACCGGCGGTGCCGCCGTGGCTTCCCGGGTGGTCTTGGTGTCCTGTGGCGACGTCGTCTCCTCGATCGGAGGCGCCGCGATGGCGACCGGAGCATCGGTCGCGTCGGCGCCAGCGTCCGCAGCCGTGGCTGACAAGGGCGCGCCTGCTGGTCGGCGCGCGCCGGCCGGCGAAGGCGCCGGCAACTCCGGCGACGCCACCCTTGATGGAGCGCTGGTGGCCGCGCCTCGCTCGCGAGCGGCGCTTGACGGCGCGGTGTCGTGGTCGGCGGCCGGCCCTCGGGGGCTGACAGTCCACACCACCACCCCGACGGTCAGTGCGACCGCCGAGGCCACCCCGATGATCACCGGCCGCTCCAGCAGGCGCCGTCCGCCTTGCCGTCGGTTCGGAACGGGGCGGCTGGTGATCTCTCCGGTCGCCTTCCGCAGGGTCGTCGACAACGCCGGCAACATGGCCTGCACGCGCCCACTGGTCGCATCATCGGCGGGACCCGGTTGCGCCGGCACGGCAGCCTGGCTGAGGCGCCAGGTGGCCCCCACGTTTGCGGCCGGGACGATGGCCCCGGACCCGCCGCTGGTCGACGTCCCCACCGACGGGGCCGTTTGGGCCGGCACGGCCGCCTGGCTCAGGCGCCAGGTCGCCCCCACGGCGGCGGGTGCGCCCTCCGCATCCGATGGCGCCGGGACGGCCGCTTGGCTGAGGCGCCAGGTGGCCCCGACGTTCGCGGCCGGGGCACTGGCATCGGCTCCGCCGTCCGACACTGGAGATTCTCCGTCGCGAGACGGTGTCACTGCGGCGGCTCCCCGTTGGCCGACGGCCGCCGCCAGAGCGCCCGAGAACGCCAAGATGTCCGGGAATCGCTGGGCCGGATCTTTCGCCAGACCGGTCAACAGAGCCTGTTCCACCTCCGCGGGCAGGTTCACGCCCGACGAGGCCAGCGGCGGAGGATTGACGTGCACCACCCGATACAGAACCGCGGGCGCCGGGTCATCGCCGCCGGGATCGTCGCCGGCAAAAGCGCGGCGGGCGGTGAACATTTCGTAAGCGATGGCGGCCAGCGCGAACTGGTCGGCGCGGGCGTCGGTTTCCTTGGTGTGCCCCAGCGCCTGTTCCGGCGACATGTAATGGGGCGTCCCCATGATCACCTTGGTGTGCGTCAACGCGCTGCTGGCGTCGCGCACCTTGGAGATACCGAAGTCCAGCACGCGCACCTGGTCGCGATCGGTGCCGGCCAGCCGCTCGATGAAGATGTTGCCGGGCGACAGATCCCGATGCACCACCCCCGCCTCGTGCGTGGCCGCCAGGGCCAGCGCCACTTGCTCGACGATGTTGACCACCCGCTCGGCGGGGAGGGGACGGCCCGCCGCCAGCAGGCTGCCCAGATCGACGCCGTTCAGGAGCTCCATCACCAGGAAGGGACGTCCGTCGGGCAAGCGGTCGAAGTCGAACACCGTGACGATGTTCGGATGGCGCAGCCGCGACGTGACCTCGGCCTCGCGTTGAAAACGGGCCAGCACCTCGGCGCGCTTCCTGAAGTCGGCCAGCAGGACCTTGATGGCCAGCCGGGCTCCGGTGCGCAGATGAACCGCCTCGAACACCTCTCCCATGCCGCCCTGTCCCAGCTGGCGCACGATGCGGTAGGTGCCCGCGATCACCTCGTCCGCAGCCAAGGCCGCTGCGGCGATGTCGTGCCCTTCCTGCCCCATGGGGGTAGGTAGTCTACACTTCAGTGCGCAGCCCACACGGGCAAAGATTCGGGCGGACGGCCCGCCCGGCTTACGGGGCGACGGCGACGCTGGTCACGTCGATGAAAACCCATTGACCGTAGGCGCCCGCCGGACCTTGGAACGGCTGGACGAACGACGCCGGGGCCGCCGGCGATGCGCCAGCGAGGCTCACCGTCCGCGGTGCCGCGCACATGGTTCCCATGGTCGGGCCGCAGTTCATGATCATGCGGCAGTCATTGTCGCCGATCCGAAAGGTGATGGTCCCGCCACCAGGAACGCGAATGGTCTTGGTGTAGTCGATGGGGAAGGTGACGCCCACGACGCTGGGGTCGAGGGGCGTGATGGGAAGCGAGTTCAGGAAGTACGTGGCCGGCGCGCCGGAAATCGTCGGGGACACCTCGAGCTGATAGCTGTTGTAGGTGGCCGCTCCAGGACCCACCGGCTGCACCTGTCCGCCTCGATGGAAGAAGTCGGGGCTGCTGGTCGGCGCCGCCATTCCCTGATCGCGTGTTCCGCCTTGGTAGAGATAGCCCTCGACGATTCCCCGCACGTGGAAGGTCAGGTCGTAGACCGTGTTCGCCACGCCGCCGAGGGGAAACGCCTTGACGGTCGTGACCCCACCGGTGGTATCACAACCCGAGCTCACGCAGGTGTATCCAGTGGAGGTGGTCGCGCTGCAGGGAAGGGTCAGGAGCGCGCCGTCCAGACCGGCCACAATCGAGGCGAATTCTCCGGTTCCGTTCAGAGACACGGCGACGGAGGCACCGCCCGCAGTGATCGTGAGCATGGTGGTCACCGCGCCGGGCGTCTTGGGGGCAAAGGCGACGCTCAAGGAACAGGTGGCCCCGGGGACCAGGATCATGCCCGCACACGCGTTGGTTACCGCAGAGAACATCCCGGCGCCTGTGCCGGCAATTGCGATGGCCAGCGGGGCGCTGGCGCTTTCACCGATGTTCTTGACGACCACGACCGAGGCCATGCTGGAAGATCCGACGGTCACCGGCCCGAAAGACACCTGCTCGCGATCGACCGACAGTTTGGCCGCGCTCGTGGTCCGGCCGCCCTGACCCCCGACCCCCGGCAGGTGAGCCCCGGCGATGCCACCACCGCCCGCGGCGTTGCCATCGCCTGCGCCGTTGCCGCCGCGTCCACCAGCGGCAGAGCCTGCCGCCCCGGCCCCGTTCCCTGCGCCGCCTGCCCCGGTCGAGCCGCCGCCCCCCAACCCAGTTTGCCCGCCTGAAGCCGGCACCGAGGTCCCAGCCGCGCCACCGTCGCCCATTCCGCCGGCTCCCCCTCCGCCCCTTCCCGCCCCACCATGACCGAAGGCGCCACCGCCATTCTTCTGGTTGACCGGCGGTGCATCCCCGATACAGCCGGTGAGGGACAAGAACAGGAGCCCTGCGACGGACATCAGTCGTGCGGTCATCTGCGCCCACGTGCGGGCCCCGCCACGGACAGTGCGAACGGCGTTCGTCATCGTACGACCTCCAGAAGAACACCGACCTGGTTGGTTGCGACCTGAGGGACGACCCGAACATCGCTGGTCGACCGGGGCGCGCTCAGATACAGCGCGACGCCCGTTCCCAAGGCCGCCAGTGCAACCCCGCCGACGATGAAGGCCGTGGTTTGCGCCGAGCGCGCCTGATTGTGGAGCGAGGCGGTTGCCTCGGCGTCGCCGGCTCGAGCCGCGTCATCCCGACTGGACGCCTTGGCATGGGCGCGCAGATCGAAGACCACCGCGACTGCCAGGCCCGCCAGACCGCCGGCGCCGATACCGATGCCCACGGCGCGTCGAGTGGCGCCAGGTTCGGAAGGTTCGGAAGGCCCGGACGAGTCGGATGGTGAATCAGGCGCAGCGGCGCTTGGTGCTGGAGCCGCGGCGAATGCCGCCGGCGCTGCCGCTGCGGGCGTCGCGGTCGCTGCAACCCGCGGGGCCACGGGCACCAAGGCCGGGACTTCGACCGCCGCATTGCCCGTCTGTCGATCGACGCGTATCCGCCTGGTCCACGGGGTGCGGCCAGGCCCTATGGCCTCGATCAGATGTTCGCCTGGATCGACGGGGACGGGTTTTCCCCATTCCTGCTCTCCCAGCACACGACCGTCGCGGGTGACAGCAAATCCCGGCAGGCTGCCCTGTGGAGCGACCACGACGGTCAGCTTGACCAGCTGCGGTTCAATCGCCTTGAGACGAGCCTTGGCAAAAGCCTCGCGATCGGCCCGCCCGTCGCGACGGGCCCAGCCCAACGCTTCGTTGAACTCGGACCAGGCGGTGGCTGTCTTCCCGTCGCTTTCGTGACAGGCCGCCAGGTGCATCAACGTTCCGCCCCCCGGATCCAGTTGCTGGCTCTGGGTGAACTTGGCGCAAGCGGCGGCGTAGTTTCCGCCGGCTGCCAGCTGCTTCCCCTCGTCGAACAGCGCTTGCGCGGCCGCGGCAGGGCTGGCTTCGCCGGCCGCTGCGGCAGGGAAGTCGCAGAAGACCAAGACCGCCACGAGGGGAATGGTCCTGGGAATCGAGCGACTACATTCGGTCATTTGCGATCTCCAACATTGCGTGGTCTGCGGTCGTTTGCGACAGGCTTCTAACCTTTTGGTCCGATCGCCGCGAGAGAGAGGCCGCGCCCCGGCGGTCAGAATACGGGACTGCGACAGCAACGAATGTGCCACCGTGGGAGGCGCCGCCAGGCCTGCATTTTCGGGCGAATCTGCTCGCCTCCGTGCTTGGGCCGCGCGCGCGGCGCGCGCGCGGCGCCGACGCCGTTATTTTCGATCGCCCGGAAGAATGGGAACCGCCGGCAAGGCAGGCTGCGGCGGGGCCCGCGAGGGTCGGGACGAGACCTTCTTCTGTGGCGGGTTCGACCTCGACTTCGCCTGACCGTGGATCCCGGGGCGGCGGGGGACCGCGGCGGTATCGGGGGACGGCGGCAACATCGGTGAAGGCGACGGTGGCGGGGCCGGCACCGTAGGAGTCCCTTCGACCCTGTTCGCCGAGACGCCAGTGGGAGGCGGCGACGGAGGGGACACGGGAAGCGCGGCGGGTCGTTCGATTCGAAGCGTGGGTTCAGGTGGGGGCAGGCTTTCCCGGCCGGCTCGGGAGACCGAGATCAAGGCTGCCACGACACCGGCGCTGATCAGCGCGCCCGACGCCACGGCGACGATTCCCAACGTGCGGCGCGAGGACCGTTTTCCGTCGCGTGCTGCGCTGCTGCGCTGACTGCCGCTGCCGACGAAGCCGGTGGCGGCGCCATCATCATGAAGAAGCTGCGTGCTCGCAGGCGGGTAAAGGCGGGTATCCGCACCCGCAGGGTGTCGCGCGCCCGCACCCGCACCCGCCCCGAGCTTCAGCGCCGCAACCAGGTCGGCGATCGTGGCGTACCGGGCGGCGGGCGCCTTTTGCAGGCAGCGCAACACGACCGCCTCCAGGTCTTCGGGGATCTCCGGTCGCGCCCTCCGCGGCGACGGCGCCGGCGCGTCCTGAATCTGCATGCAGATCTGGGGAATGGTGTCGGCCACGAAAGGAAGCGCCCCGGTCACCAACTCGTAAAGGACGATGCCCAGACTCCAGATGTCCGATCGCCCGTCGACATCCCGCGAGGACAGCAGCTGTTCGGGCGACATGTAAAGCGGCGACCCCATGAGGTCCGTCGGATGAGTCATGGCGGCCTCTGCCCCGCTGACCTTCGAGATGCCGAAGTCGAGGACCTTGACCAGTGGCCGACCATCCGGCCGGTGCGAGACGAAGAGGTTGCTCGGTTTGACGTCGCGATGGACGACCCCTGCCGCATGCGCCTGGGCCAGGGCGTCGCAAGCCTGCAGGATGTAGTCGACCGCTGTCGCCGTGGGCAGGGGCCCCTCCGCAGCGATGACGTCGGCCAGGTTCATGCCCTCCACGTACTCCATGACCAGGTACGGCAGCCCGTCCTCGAGCTCGCCCACGTCGAAGACGCGGACCACGTGTTCCCCTTTGATCCTGGCCGCAGCTTTCCCTTCGCGCCGAAACCGTTCGGCGACCCCCTCCTCTTTCGCCAGCTCCGGGCGCAGGAACTTGATGGCGACGTCCTGCTCCAGCAAGAGGTGGCGGGCTGCCACGACGGTTCCCATGGCTCCCTCGCCGAGCAGCCGTTCTATCCGATACTTTCCGGCGAGAATCTCGCCGGGAAGCACGGGAGTCACGGCGTCCGTTGCGGGCATGCTGCAGGATAACCGGACCGATAAAGGTTCAAAAGGCGTGGCCGGTGCGCCTTACGGGCGGTACGAGTCAACCTCGAGCCCGTGTTTCTCGATCAGCCGCCGCAAGACATGCCGGCTTTGCAACCCCAGCTCGCGCCAGACGCGGTCCTTGGCGCCCCCGTGTCGGGCCAGGGCCGACCGAAGTTCCTCGACGGTGACGTCCTTGGGATCCCGCGCCGGACGCTCGGGCGGGGCGGTTCGCATCAACTCCCGCACGTCGTCGGTCAGGTCCAGGAAGGCGCCCCGGCTGGTGGACAGGCTGCGCCACAACAACGCTTCCAGCTCGCGGGAGTGGGTTTGATACTTGTGCAAGAGGAGCCCGCGGGCGAGCTCGGGTCCCAGGCGAGGCTCGCCGCGGCGCCCGTTCCATTGCGAAAAGAACCGCTGCCCAAGCTGAGGATCGTCCAGGGCAATGCGGCCCAGTAAGTGGCCGGCCAGAAGCGGTATGTCCTCGCGCCGGCCATCGAAGCCGGGCAGTCGCATCCGCATGGCGAAGCGGGCCAGCAGATCTTGTTTCAGCTGCTCGACCGGCCGATTGGTCGCGGCGATGAACCGGATGTCCGCCGTCCGCCGGCGCGACTCGCCCAGCCGCTGATAGTCGCCGCCGTCCATCACGCGCAGCAGATGCGCCTGGAGCTCGGCCGGAAGCTCACCGATCTCGTCGAGAAACAGCGTTGAGCCGTCCGCCTGCCCGATCAGCCCTGGCCGCTCGGGCATGCCGGCGTTCGGGTAATGGGCCACGTTGCCGAAAAGCTCGGCGTCGATGAGCCCGCCCGGGAAGGTTGCGGCGTTGCGCGCCACCAGCTTGTGCGTCGCGCGCGACGAGCTGCCGTGGATCGCCTGCGCGACCAGCTCCTTGCCAGTTCCGCTGGGGCCGGTGACAAGGACATGCGCGCTGCGTCCGCCGCAAAATGCGATCTCGGCGCGGAGCTTCCAGGCCGCGACGCTCTCGCCCACCAGTCCGTGGGCATCGGCCGCGCCAAAGGCGTGGGCCGCGCCGATGGGCACGGCCGGCATGACGAGGGGCCGGTTCACGCAAAGAAAGGAATACAGGCCCTTGATCTCGAGGACATCGCCGGAGCGAACGGTCGCGGCGTCCGTCTCGTCGCCGTCCATGCGCAGCGGCCGCCGTCCCAGCGATTCGACGAACAGACCATCGCCGCGACGCTGGATGCGCAAGTGCACGCGCGACAGAAACGGGTTCTCGACGGTGGCCGCCGGCTGGTTGATTCCCGGACGCTGGCGGACGAGCAGGGCGCGGGGCGCGGGATCGTCGCCGCTCGGTGCTCCCCGGCCAAAGACCCTGGGCCCCGGGCCATCGATCAAGAGCGTCTCTCCCAGGCGATGCGGCTCGTTCGCGGTCCAGGCGATGGTCAACGCCAGCACGTCAGGCGGGGACGCTGACTCGGAGCCGTCGCCCGCCGTTTCACCGTGGGTGACGGTTAAAGTCGTGGCTCCTCCGCGCATGGCCCGGCCAGGATAGCCCACGGACGTAGGGCCGTGCGCCGCTCTAGCAGCGGGACATCATGACAACGTCCAGCCCCCGTCGATCATCAGCGTCGTGCCGGTCACCAGGGAGGCGGCCCCGGACGCGAAGAACACCACCGCGCCGGCCACATCCGCTGGCTCGCCGATGCGTCCGAGGGGAATGCGCGCCACCACGCTCTTGCGAAAATCCTCGTCCTCCAGCCACTTCTCCGTGCCGGGGGTACGAATGAAGGTCGGCGCGACGGCGTTCACGTTGATGTTGTGCGGGGCCCACTCAAGCGCCAAGCACTTCGTGAGGTGCGCGATCGCCGCCTTGGTCATGCAATACACCGACTCGGTCGGCAGGGCGACGAACCCCGCCTGCGAGCTGAGGTTGATGATCCGGCCGTAGCGGCGCGGAATCATCGCCCGCGCGGCGGCTTGGCTGGCGAAGAACGTCCCCTTCAGGTTGACCCCCACCGTCAGATCGAAGTCGCTTTCGGTCACATCCTCGGCCCGGTTCGGGGGCCCAAGGCCCACGTTGTTGACCAGCACGTCCAGGCGTCCGCGCCAGGCCGCCGCCTTGCCGACCGCATCACGAATCTGGTCGAGATGAGTCATGTCCATCTGGAGCGGCAGGACCCGGCGACCCATCGCCAGGATCGCGGCCGCCAGCCCGCCGTCGTCCTTTTCGCGGTGCAGTCCGATCGCCACATCGGCGCCCGCGTCGGCCAAGGCCAGGGCCGCGGCGCGGCCAATCCCGCGCGCCGCCCCGGTGACCAGCGCGACCTGACCATCGAGTGAGAAATTGGGAAGCCGGCCGCTGATCCTCATGATGCGAACCTGTGTACCACCGATCGCGGAGCGCGGGAAAACGACGGTTGACCCTTGCAGCTGCGAGGGGCGCGCCCCACGGATCAGGGATGAAGGACCACAGCGAATTTCGGCATCGACAGATCACCGTCGACGGTGTGGATATCCACGCGGTGGAAGCGGGGACCCCGAGCAGCCCGCACACGCTCCTGTTTCTGCACGGCTGGCCCGAGGACGCGTCCGAATTCCAGGCTGTGCAAGCGCTGGCGGCGCGGGAGGCGCGCACGGTCGCCATCGATTTGCCGGGGATCGGAGGCTCCACGACGGCGCTTCCCTCGGGTGTGAAGAGCGCCATCGCGCCTCATGTCATCGGTGTCATCAAGACCCTGTCGCTCAAGAACGTGACGCTGGTGGGGCACGACGCGGGCGGCATGGTGGCCTATGCCTGTCTGCGCTGCTTCCCCGAGCACCTGCGCGGGGTCGCCATCCTCAGCACGGTGATCCCCGGTCTGCCGCCCTGGGACGACGTGATCCGAAACCCCCACGTGTTTCATTTCAGCTTTCACGCTGTGCCCCATTTGCCGGAGCTGCTCGTGCGGGACAGGCAAGGCCCGTACTTCGACTATTTCTTCCAGGCCATCGCGGCGCGCCCGGAAGCAATCACGCCCGCGGCCCGTCAGCGCTATGCCGCCGCCTACGCGTCGCCGGGCGCGCTGAAAGCCGGCTTCGATTGGTACCGGGCCTTTCCCAAGGACGCCGAAGAGAATCGCAACCACAAGACCAAGATAGACGTGCCGCTCTTGTACCTGCGGGGCGACAAGGAAGGCGGCGAGATGCAGAAGTACCTCGACGGCTTTCGGGCGGCGGGGATCACGCGCTTGTCAGGCGCCCTGATTCCCAGCAGCGGCCACTTCACGCCCGAGGAGCAACCCGAGGCCGTCTGGCAGGCCTTGCGGGCCTTCCTGAACGCGTAGGTCGAGGTGTGGAAACCGGCCCCGCGTGGTCGGCAACAAATCCTCTACAAGATCGAAGATTCGCGACAGTAGGGCCTAGTAGGGCTTGGGCCTGGGGCGTCTCCATCGCGGCGCGCTCCGGTAGTGCCTGGTCCTCGCGGAGGTTCTTGATGAAGGTCCAGCCCCCAGTCCGATTGACGGCCGTCATATTCTCTTTGATTTTCGCTGCTTGCACTACGGGCGGTCAGGCCAACCCCGGCACGGGCGGCACCTCGAGCAGCGGGGGGATGAGCCACTCCGGTGGGACGACCGGCAGCGGCGGCGCTCCGGGCAGCGGTGGCCAAACCGGAGCCTGTCCGGACGTGACGGCGTGCGGTGGATCGGCCTTAGGGACATGGACCGTGAAGTCGTCCTGTCTGACGGTGACGGGCTTTTTGAACCTGGGCGATTTCGGAGCGAGCTGTGCCCGCGAACCTGTCACCGGCGAGCTCACGGTGACCGGGACGGTCACCATTAACAACGCCGACCGGACCTACACGGACAAGACGGTGACCACCGGGCACGTTCAGTTCCCGCTCGAAAAGTCCTGTCTGGTCATTTCATCGACTCCGGTCACCTGCACGATGGCGGGCGGCCTCATCGCGGCGATGGGGTACTCCCAGCTCACGTGTACGCCCACGAACGACGGCGGGTGCCTGTGTTCGGGGACGGTGCAACAAACCGGCACGGCCGGGTTCATTTCCAGCGACCCCTCGACCAAGGGGAACTGGGCGGTCTCGGGAAATCAGATCAGCATGGACAACATCAACAAGTACTCGTTTTGCACCTCGGGAAACCAGATGACCTGGACGCCCCAGAGCACCAGCCCCGGGATCGCGGGCACGATCGTGTTCGAGTCCGAGAGCAGTTCCGGGAGCGGCGGCATCATTGGAAACGGGGGGGCGGTTGCCAGCGGCGGAAGCAGTGGGACCGGCGGCGGCGGAACGGGGGGGACGGCCAGCGGCGGGACGGGGGGGACCTCCGCCGGAGGCAAAGGGGGGAACGGAAAGGGTGGCGCGGCGGGAACCGCCGCCAGCGGCGGCATGACTGGATTGGGCGGGGCCAGTGGCGCGGTGGGCCCCTGTGACATCTACAAGAGTGGCGGCACCCCGTGCGTCGCCGCCCACAGCACGGTGAGAGCCATGTTCGGAGCGTATAGCGGCAAGCTCTATCAGGTCCGGAATGCGGCGGGTGCAACCAAGGACATCCTGACGTTGACCCCGGGCGGCGCCGCCGACGGACTGTCGCAGGACACGTTCTGTTCGGGGACCACCTGCGTGATCACCGTCCTCTACGACCAATCAGGCAAAGGCAACGACCTTTGGTATCAGGGCTCGACGATGGTGCCCGGGTCGACCTCGAGCGTCCCGGCCAACGCAACCAAAGAGTCGCTGACCCTCAACGGTCACAAGGTCTACTCCCTCTACATCAGCCCCAACAACAGCTATTGGGTCGACGCTTCGAAGTCCGGGATTGCGCTGGGCGCCGATCCCGAAGCGATGTACATGGTGACCAGCGGCAAGCACTGGAACAGCGGGTGCTGCTTCGACTACGGCAACAGCGAAACCGATCGGAAGGCCGACGGGGCTGGAACCATGGATACCGTCAACTTGAGCGGCTCGGGTGAATGGGGCTCTGGCGCGGGTCCCGGGCCCTGGGTGAAGGCCGATCTGGAATACGGGGTCTTCACCGACAACGTGAACAACAGCCACCAGAATCCCAACAATCCGAGCCAGACCAGCACGTACGTCACGGCCATCCTGAAGAACAACGGCAAGACGGAGTGGGCGCTGAGGGGAGGCGACGCCGCCATGGGGCCTCTGGGCACGTATTTCAAGGGCACCCTTCCCGGTGGTGGGTACAGTCCGATGAAGAAGCAGGGCGCGATTGTTCTCGGAAGCGGCGGCGACTGCTGCAAGCCGGGGGGCGGCGCCAATCTCAGCATCGGCACGTTCTACGAAGGGTGCATCGTGACGGGCTACCCGACGGATGCCACCGAGGACATGGTTCAGGCCAACATCGTCGCCGCCGGGTACGGCAAGTAGGCGACACGCGGAGGCTTTGCCACAGCGGGTTGAAGGCGCTCACAGCAACGCGAGCAGGCCGAGCGAAAGCGGCGCGCTGACAAAGAGGGACAGGAAGGCCACCCCGAGGCTCTTCTTCCAAACCTCGCGGCGGGGATGTGACGGGTCGCTCTTCGTCATTCGGACGGTCGTGATGCCGGCGACCAAGGCACTGCCGAGGGCAGTGCCAGGGCACGCGCCCACGCCGAGCGCCCAGTAAGCGCCACACCCCATGTCTCCGAACGCGCCACAACCAACATCCAGAGTCCGACCCACGAGGGCGAGCACGAACCCGAACAGGGCCGGCAAGGCGCCGATGCAGATGCCGGCGGTGACGGCCACCTTGGGCCAGCGCGGCGGTGCTTGAGTCGACAGCGACACGGAGTCCTTCATGACGGGCCGGCGCAGAAAGCGCGTGGAAATACCTACTCGCGCGGCTCGGGCGCGGCGCCGCGTGCCGCCGTGCTGACGCGATACGCGACGTTTCGCGCACGCATGAGGTCGCCGAGCGGGCGCAGGTCCTCGAGCGCGTGCCACGGATCGAAGGAGAGCGACTCGATGCGAGTGGCGAGTGCCCGTCCCGCCTCGGAGTCCGGGTCTTGCCGCGGCAACGTGAGCCGCGCCACCGTGAGGAAGGGCGCATCCGCTGCTTTCCATTCGACGGAACCGTCTTCGATGGGCGTGCGTTCGTCGTCGACGAAGAACTGCACCTGAAAGTCCCACGTGACAGAACCCGCACGCAGTCGCCCGCTCAGTTCGTCGGCGATGTAGTCGGGGCCTGTGCCCGGTGTGGCGCCCGCGTCGTCGCGGGCATGAGGGGTCAGCGCGAAGTGCACGGCGTACGTGCCGAAGCGGATGGGCGCCGCGCTGAAGTAGCGCGTCGTCGCGACCGACACCATCGGGATCTTGAAGCTCGCCAGCGTGCGCTTGAGGATCCGAAACAGGCGGCCGACCCCCACCTGGGCGGCCGCCTTGAGGAGGCCGAACGGGGGCGACGCCGCGCCGACGACCACGGAGACGAACTCGCGCGAATCGCGGAAGCCCGTCGTCGGGCTGCGGATCAGGAGGAAGTCCTGGGTGATAGCGTCCTGCATCCCCGGGATCACCTTCTTGCCTGCCACGCCGACGACCTTGACGGCGATGCCCCTCACGTCGGGCTTGCGGTCCGACTGGTACGAGGGGGATCCGTTCGACACGCGCACATACGCGCGATACTTCGCGGGCGCGGCAAACAAGGCGACGCGGGCTTCCGCAGGGAGATCCGGCAGGACCTCGAACTCGCCCTCGAGCCCCAGCTGGCCCTTGTGGTGGGCCGCGCGACCCAAGCGGCCGTCGCGGGCCGCGCGAGTCTGCAGCTCCTTGAGCGCATTGGCCAGGCGCTCGAAGCGCTCACCCTCGTCGGGCGCGACGACTTCTTTCCACGCGGTCGACGGTGCCATGGCCGGAGTCAAGCACGCCAACCGACGCGGCGCCCGTCAACTTTTCCCGTCGCGCGCCGGATTTCGCCGGGGCTACGGCGCGCAATCCGCCGCGCGTACGCAGCCCTCGAAGCAGCTGCCCAGGTAACCGATGACGTAGTCGCCTTCACAATGGGGCGTGGCGGCTTCGCACAGCGCCGGACCCGTGCAGTTCGCGCGATCGCCGTCGGCACAGCGAGAGAAATGGGCACAACAACCCGGCGAGGCGCAGCCACACGTCTGCGGATCAACGAAGACGGGGTGGCAATCGGTGCGGAGGCTGCATTCCGCCAGGGTCGTCGTTGCGGCGCAAGGGGTCGTCGCCCCGCCAGCGCCACCGCCACCGGCACCACCACCGCGGCCCGCGCCCCCACCGCCCCGCCCCGCGGTGCCACTGCCGCCGATCCCCATCCCGGCGGCGCCGCCCTGTGCTCCCCCGCTCGCGGCTCCGCCGGTCGCGTTCGAACCGCCGGCGCCTCCGCCCCCCGCGCCTCCCTTCGCCGCCCCGCCCGCGCCCGCTGTCCCCCCACCGCCGTTCATGCCGGCGTCACCGGTTCGGCCGCCGATCCCGCCGCCCATTCCGCCGCCCATTCCGCCGGGGCCACCGCCCGCGCCTCCGCCGCGACCAGAGGACCCGCACCCCCCGGCGATCGACAGCGACAGCGCACCGATCACCACAGCGATACTCGACAGTTTCATGCGCATGATCCGCATTCTCCCTCAGCGCGGCGAGCAGGATCAATTCCTCCGTAAAAGGTGACCTACAGCGCGAAGCCGAACTCGGCGGTGACCATGACCCTGCCGACGGTTGATCGCTCGCCGTAGGGGAGCGGTCCGGGATGACAAAGTATGGCGTGAGCAGCACGGACGCGAACATCCTTTCGGTGATGCCGAAACGCGGACCGAGCACCAGGGCCAGTTCGGTCATGAATGTGCCGTCGCGGAGCGTGCCGCCCAGCACCTCGCCCCCGAAGGCGAAGGCGAAGGCGGTGCGGCGGTCGCCGTCGCCGTCGATGTGGAACACGAGGCGCCCGCCGTAGAGGAGGCTGACCGGCGACCTGCCCGGTGTTCCGGCGAGCATTTCGACGCGATCTGCGTCGTCGGCACCTCGGACGTCGCATAACAGCCCGACACCCAAGCGACCACCGTCGCCGCAAGCCACGCGCGCTTCATCCCTTGGTGATGAGCAAGCGCCGCGCCGCGCGCACGGCACCTATGCGCGTGACTGAGCACACGAGAAAGGTCGAACCGGCGTGGCGTTCTCACATCACGGGGCACGGGTTGTGGGACGGTCCGCCGCCGCCCTCAACGAACGATAGCGATCGTCGGAGATCTGTCCCAGGATGCACCGATCTCGTCCCTTCATCAGGGGAAGGCTGGGTTCCTCGTAGCTGCCAAGGAGCTTCTCATGACCCACTCGACGATGGCCTGGCTCTTCCGAATGTTTGCCGCTACGTCCGTGACCTGCCTTCTGGTGGGCGGATGTGGATCCAACTCGGCGGGCGGAACAGGCGGCTCCACCGGGGTTGGGTCCGGAGGAGCCAGCGCTTCAGGTGGGAGCAGCGCATCGGGTGGGGCCAGTGCATCGGGAGGCGCCAGCGCATCGGGCGGTGTTAGCGCCTCGGGTGGTGCGACCGGCTCCGGCGGCACCAGCGCCTCGGGGGGCGCGACCGGCTCCGGCGGGAGTGCGGGAGGCGCGGCTTCGGGCGGCGCGGGCGGTGGTGCAGGCACGATCGGCGCGGGTGGGCACGCCGGTGCGAACGGTGGTGCGACGGGCGCGGGTGGCGCTGGCGGCCGCGGCGGGTCCGCGGGCAGCAGCGCGACGGGCGGTGGCGGCGGCCCTGCTGGCGCTGGTGGCCCGGCCAACGCACTGATGAACTTCTTCGTCACCAGCACTACGAGTACAACTGGCAATCTGAATGGATTGGCGGGCGCCGACATGCGATGCCAGACGTTGGCCGCTGCAGTCGGGCAAGGCGCAAAGACGTGGCACGCGTACCTGAGTGCGGCCACGCCGCCCACCAACGCGATCGATCGCATCGGACCCGGTCCCTACTACAATTCGCGGGGGACGATGATCGCCGCCGAAAAGGCAGCGTTGCACGCCCGCGCTGGCGATCCTGCCCTGTTCTTGACCGAGCAGGGCAATCGCATCAATGGCCAGTGGACGGGTTCCCCTACGCCCAATCAACACGACATCCTCACGGGTACGCAGCGGGACGGAACCCTGGCGGCAAATCTGACCTGCGGCGATTGGACAGCGACGACAGGGAATTCCCAGGTCGGGCACTCCGACGGATTCGGACCCAACCAGGGGACGACAGGAGCCCTGTCCTACTGGAACTCGGCCCACACGGGCATGTGCGCGGACACGGCGCCCGGCGGCGGCGCGGGTCGCATCTACTGCTTCGTCGCTCCGTAGGGTGATGGTCGGCGCGGTGCCCCAACCCGGTCTACGGGGCTTCACCTCGCGCAACCTGTTCAGAATGCGGCAGTTTTTCGAGACCTACCGGAGGGAGGCAATTGTGTCAGCACTGCCGACACAATTGCCCAGGATTGGTCGTCGGGGCCACCGCCTATTCACTCCGTCCTACAGCGACGTGGTAAACGTTCGGTGCGATGGCGCTCAAGGTGGTGCAGGTCTTTGATGGTACCGGACAGTCGGCGGCGATGATCGCTTTCCTCGAGCGGCGGCTCACGACGCAGCTCCGCCATGTGTCGACCAAGTTGACGGTTCGAATGGAGTCACGAGCGGCTGTCGCTAGCGACGTCAAGGGGATCGGAAGCGACGCCTATCTGGTGGCGATCCTCGGCAAGGGAGGTACAGGCCAAGCGTTGGCTTTGTGCGCGGCGCAGGCTGTTGAGGCGAGCGAACATTCGAAACAGGAACTTCGCATCGCTATCAATGCCGCGTTCTCTGGCAGAGCGGGGACGGCCGGGGTTACGTGGAAGCGCGTGTCCATCGTCCCAACGGTGCAACTATCCCCCTTTCCGGATGAAAGCAGTCAGGCCTCGAATCGCATATTTCTTTCCAATCTGTTGATTCACGAGGTTGGCCACGCGATTTCACAGCACCTTCCTCAAAAAGATCACGCGATGGGTGGCGTCATGCGCGCCACGCTGACCTCTGACGATCCGGAGCTCGGCTACCCGGCCGCCTTCGTAAAATCCGTCGGAGCTGGTTTCCGATGACGTCCGCGCTCTTTGCGTTACTCGCCTACCTCTCTTGTCAGTGCGCGTGGGTCGAGGTGATGGACTGCAGGGAGGAGCGGGCGTGTCCGGGGCCAGGCACCGATCGGCGCGCAGCGAGGCGCAGCCCTGACAGGCCTCAGATCGGCGTCGTGATCCAGGGCTACGTACGAACGTTGGTCGAACGGCGTTCTTTCGACGCAATCGGGGCGCCGAGCGCGACTCTCCCGTTGTACGTGCTCGCGCCCGTTTCTCTGAGCCCGACATTCCACGGATCCGTCGTCGCAATCCGGGATGTTTCGGACGCCGTGATGGCTGCCAGAAAGCACGGTCGAGAGGTGAACGTGATAAAGCTGAGCCAATCTCCTGCTCCGACGGGCTGGGACGGCGCTGATGGTACGTGGCTTCTCGTCGGAACGGGGACGGTTCGCGAGATCCCGACAGGGCCCAGGAATCCCAAGAATGCCGAGACGGATTGGCGGTTCGTGTCCGATGGGAACTCAGAATTTCGCGTCGTGTCTGGCAAGGATGGCGCGCTCACCTTCGAGCTTCGATCCGTCCTGGCACTCTGAGGTGACATCACGTTCGCCCCGCATTGGCGGGACGTGGACCCACCGTCGTCTGCACGAACTCTTGTGTCCAGCTGGACGCGCATGTCGCTCGAGGTAGCGATCAGCTGCCCTGCTGTCCCAGCCTCTCGGTATCACCGCCGCGATGCATGTGGAAGGTTGCCCCGAGGCCAGCCTCTCTATCCACGCTGGCGTGAATCTGGACCTGAACCGCAGCTACGAAACCGATTTCATCGAGAACGACGACGAGCGACACCAGTGGCCGATCCCCAACGTCCTAGGCGTCCACCGACGCTGACGACCGTGGCCAGTCCCGGCCACCTCGACAATTGTTGGCCGAGGGCCATACTGGTTTCCGGAAGGAGAGTGGCCCGTGTTTCTGACCTTCGTGGTCATCGGCTTGGTTGGCCTCTTCATGATGGCGCTACCGGCCTTGGGTGGGCATCACCATTGGCAAAGCCACGGTCATGGTCACGGCGGCGCAGCAGCGGGCCATGGCGACGCACCATCGGCGCATGGCCTGGACAGATCGGCGCTCGTGCCCGCGGGCCATTCGAACCTGCGGTTTCTGCCGTCGCCGCGGATGCTCTTCAGTCTGTGCGCGCTGTACGGCGCGTTCGGAAATGCGCTGGTGCACGCGGCTCACCTGTCACAGACGACGGCCGCCCTGGTCGCGATCGCCCCGGCCCTCGCCGTCGAGTGGGTCCTGGTGCGGCCGCTGTGGAACCTGCTGTTCCGATTCAAGGCGGACGCCAGCTCGCCGCTCGAGAACCTGATTTATTCCGAGGCGCGGGCGGTCAGCCCGTTCCGCAACGGCCGCGGCATGATCAGCACCGTTCGTGACGGCCGACAGGTACAGCTGACGGCCTGTCTCACGGATGATCACGCGGCGCTGCCCGTCCGGTTCGGGCAACGTCTGCGCATCGAGGACGTCGACGCCCGCCGCGAGCGGGTCGTGGTCTCCGTGGTGGCGGCAGAAGAAGCCGGCCGCCCTGCCATCTAGCAACGAAGTCAACCGAGAGAAGGAGCGTTCATCGTGGAACCGTCATTGATTCTGGTTGGGGGCGTCGTCGCGGCGGTGGTGGTCTTCACCTCCGTGCTGATCACCACGTTCTTGCGCAGCGTGGACGCCGGCGAGATCTTGCTGGCCAGCCGCGGCCGACACCTGCAGATCTACCGGGGACCCTGCAAGGCCCTCATCGTCCCGATCGTCACGCAGACCCGATTGATTCCGGCGCAGGCGATCAATGTCGACATCGAGATCACGGATCAGACCGCCGACGTCGACAGCAACGGGCGTTCCGCCCCGGTCAAGGTCACCGTGCGCGCCTCGGCCATCGTCAGCGTCGGCGAGGACGAGGCGATGGTGAACACCGCCGCCAACAAGTTCTTCTCCAAGTCCAATGACGAGCAGCTCTCGACGTTGACCGACGTGCTGTCGTCGGCCGGCCGTCGCGCCATCAACCTGCTCAAGCACGATCAGCTGTTCAGCGCCCGTTCGGGGAACGCCACCAGCCCGGGAAGCCCGGGCGAGGCGGAGGGCAACGCTCTGGTGCTGGCCCAGGCCGGGGCGAACGCGCTGGTCTTGGCGCAGCAGCGCGGAGAAGACGACGAGCTGGCGGTGATCATCAAGGACGCCTGCTCGCGCGAGCTGATGGACATCGGGCTGTCGTTCAACAGCCTGAACATCAAGGCGGTGCTCAGCGAGGTCGCCGAAGCGCGCCGCCGCGAATCGAACGCCCGCGCCAAGGCCGACGCCGACGTGGTGCAGGCGCGGGAAGAGCAGCGGGCGCGCATCGCCCAGCTGGAAGCGGCGCAGAAGATCAACGATCAGGAACGGGCCTTGAACATGCAGATCGCGTCGAACGGCGCCGCCATCGCCCGCGCCGAGGCCGAGAAGCAGGCGGCGTTCCGCCAGCAGCGCGAGGCCGAGCTGAACGCCAGCCAGATCACCCAGGCGCGCGCCGACGCCGAGCAGAACGTCATCAATCAGGAAGCCGAGGGCCGCGCACAGGCCGCGCGGATCCGCGCGGTGGCGCAGGCCGAGGCGGAGGCCATTCGCATCAAGGCGCAGGCCTTGATGGAAGCCGGTGGTGCCTACCTGGATCTGCGGCGGTTGGAGATGGCGCCCGAGCTGACCGCGCAGGTCGCAAACGCCCTTTCCAACAGCCAGTTCGTCAACTTTGGTGGTGGGGGTGCGGCCGGGGAGCATGGCGCCGTCAGCACGGGTTCGGACGACGTGCTTCGGGTCGTGCAGACGCTGATGGCCGCGCAGATCGTGACCGGTCGCAGCCTGCGCGACGGCGCCCCAATGTCGACGGCCGCCGAAGGGCGCGGCGTCGACCGAACGCCCACGCTGAACGGACCGAGTCCGGTGTTGCCGCGCCGATGAACCGCGTCCCCTAGACGCAGCCGCCCAGCATCGCGCGCTCGCGCTCGAACAAGGCCGCCACCGCGTCCATCACCAGGCGCACGCGGACGGTGTTGCGGTGATCGGGCGGGATGACCAGAAAAGCTTCGACCTGGGTGACGACCTCCGGGGTCAGGCGGACCAGGGTGGGATCGCCGTGGACCGCGAAGCACGGTAGCACCGAGATTCCGATGCCGGCGCGAAGGGCGTTCGCCACCGAGGTGACGCTCTCGCCGGTCAGCACGACGTCCTCGGGGCGGCTGTGGGCGGCCAGCCACACGGCGCCCCCCGAGCGGGCGGTGTGGCCCGCGTAGCCGACAACCGGTTGACCGCCAAGGACGCAGCCCTTCAAGTCGCGGCCCACCTTGAACCCGGTGCGCTCGACAAACGCGGGCGAGGCGTAGATCGACCAGCCCAGGTCGCCGATCTTGCGGGTGATGAGGGTAGGGCTCTTCTCGCGGAACATGCGCAACGCCACGTCGGCCTCGCGGCGCACCAGATCGATGGCGGCGCTGTTCACCACCAGCTGGACCTGGATCTTGGGATGCTCCTCGCGCAGCGGAACCAGGCCACGCATCAGAAGCTGGGTGAACGACTCGGTGCTCGACAGCCGAACCGTTCCCTCCGGGCGTTGATCCTCGCCCCCGATGCGCCGCTGGAGTTCCTCGACGGCGCCGTCGATGGTCTGGGCCACCTCGGCCGCCAGCTGACCGGCGTCGTTGAGCTGCATCCCTTCCGGCGTGCGCGTGACCAGCTGAACGCCCAGGGCAGCCTCGACCGCGCTGAGCCGGCGACTGGCGGTCGACTGTTCGACCTTCAGCACGCGGGCCGCCGCGCCGAGCGAGCCGCTCCGTCGCAACGCCAGCACGAACTTCAGATCGTCCCAATCGAGGCCCAACGGGTCGATGTTCCGCCGGGGGGGCGATTCATGCAAGGGGCCCATGCGCAGACAGCGTCTGTTCGGTCGAGCGATGAGCCGGTACTTGTGGGTCCCACGGCAATCACGCCGCCCAGTTCAAGGAGACCGCCATGAAACGCCTCGCCCTTTCCCTCGGAATCGCCACCCTGTCTCTCGTGGGCTTCGCCGCCGGCCGCGCCACCGCTGAAGGTGATGAGGGCGTCACCATCGTCATCCGGCACACCGTGGCCAACTTCGACAAATGGAAGGTTGGCTACGACGGCCACGAAAACGTCCGCAAGAAGTTCGGATGGACCTCGGCGACGGTCCTGACCGAGGCAGCCGACCCCACCCACGTCACCATCGTTGGCAAGGTGAAGAGCCTGACCCAGGCCAAGGACTTCACCAAGGTGCCGTCCCTGAAGGAGGTCATGCAGAAGGCCGGCGTCACCAGCGTTCCCGAGATCGGGTTTCTCAAGATGGTCGAGCAGAAGGCCTACTAAGCCGGCTCCGATCGCCACCGCCAAGTCACGAGGAGAAGAACGACATGAAGCTCTACATGCATCCAGTTTCCATGACCAGCCGGCCCGTGCGCCTGTTTATCGCCGAGAACCAAATCCCCTGCGAGGAACAAATCGTCGACTTGATGACCGGCGAGCACCTGCAGCCACCCTACGCCGGCATCAACCCCAACAAGCTGGTGCCGCTCCTCGAGGACGGCGACCTGCGGCTCACCGAGAGCTCGGCGATCCTGAAATACCTGGCCGAGAAGATCGAATCGCCGGCCTACCCGCGCGACCTGAAGAAGCGCGCCAAGGTCAACGAGATGATGGACTGGTTCAATACCAACTTCTATCGCGACTTTGGCTACGGGATGGCCTACCCGCAGATCTTCCCGCACCACAAGCGCGCGAGCGACGTGGTGCAAAGCGCGACGCTGACCTGGGGACAGGAGCGGGCGCGCACCTGGCTGGCGGTACTGAATGACCACTGGCTGGGGGACAAGAGGCCCTTCCTGTGCGGCGACGCGATCACCATCGCCGACTACTTCGGTGCCTGCCTGGTAACCCTGGGCGAGGTCATCCGCTGCGACTTCGAGCAATTTCCCAACGTCGCCCGCTGGCTGGACAACGTGAAGAAGCTGAAGACCTGGCCGACGGTCAACCAGGCCCTGTACGGCCTGGCCAGCGCGGTCAAGGACGTCCCGTTCGTGACCATCTGAGCGCAAAGGAAAGGAGGCCCGCCGTGATACGAGGACTGCACCACAGCGCCTACCGCTGCCGCGACTCCGAGGAGACGCGGCGGTTCTACGAAGACTTCCTGGGACTGCCGCTCAGCGCCGCCCTGGAGATCACCGAGACGAAGACCGGCCGGCCGACGGCCACGTTGCACACGTTCTATCGGATGGACGACGGGACTTTCCTGGCATTCTTCGAGGAGCCCGGGCAGCCCTTCGAGTTCAAGCGGCAAGATGACTTCGATCTGCACGTGGCCCTCGAGATCCCCTATGACCACCTGCAACCTATGCTGGAAAAGGGGAGGCGCGCGGGGGTCGAGTCGCGGGGCGTCGCCGACCACGGGTTCATTCAATCGATCTACTTCCGCGACCCCAACGGATACGTGGTCGAGTTGACGGCGCGCTTGCCCAACCACGCCGAGGCCACCGATCCCGCCCGCAACGAGGCGCGCGGGAAGCTCGCGCGCTGGCAGGCCCGCAAGGCCCGCCCGGTAGCGGCATAGGCTCGGGGTTGCCTGCAAGGAAGACGCTCTCCGCCAAACGTCGGACATGCGTTCGGCGGAACGTTCGTTCCCTGGCTGTGACGTCCGGAGTCGCGCAGCCCAGGCGTCTTGCGGGCGACTGGTCGTCGCGGCCGCCGGTATGAAACTTGAAATGAGGCTGCCTGCGGACACACGCAGGAGGGTCAGATGCAGAGCGCCGAGGTTCCCCCGTGGGATGGCAAGACCATCCCGGATGTCGAGATCTCAGTGGGTACCAACCCAGGCGTCAAAGAGGACGATAGCCGGGACGACGTCGTCGACGAGGAGATCGATCTCGAGCGTGAGAACTGGGTTGGTTCCATCGAAGAAGAGAGCCCCCCGCCTTCTGCTCGACGGCCGGCCGCGTGATGGCCTTGAAACGGTTGGGCGGCAAGCTGCTGGTGGTCCTCGTCAGCCTGGCGGTGGGTTGCGGCGTCGAGAAGCCGCAGGACGAGGGTTCAACGCCGATGGTGGTGCCGGAGTGGAGCGCGCTCAGCGCGACCTTGCTCGTTCCCCGCGGATCGGCCTGGCGCTACTCGGATCTGGGCAGCGATCTGGGCACGGCCTGGCTGGCGCCTTCCTATGACGATTCGTCCTGGAAGATGGGCGCCGCGCAACTGGGTTACGGCGACGGCGACGAGGCGACCACCATCAGCTACGGACCGAATCCCAATGCCCGCTATATCACGACCTACTTCCGGCGCACCTTCGTCGTCACCGATCCGACGCAGTATGGTCAGGTGACCTTGCAGTTGCTCCGTGACGACGGCGCGGTCGCGTACCTGAACGGCGTCGAGATCGCCCGGAGCAACATGCCGACGGGCACCGTCACGGCGGCGACGCTGGCGGTCGAGAACTCGCCTGACGAAGACAAGTTTCTCACCTTCACCGCCGGTGCGGGGCTGCTCCACGTCGGGACCAATGTCCTGCAGGTCGAGGTTCACCAGTACTCGCAATGGAGCTCCGATGTCAGCTTCGACGCGGAGCTTTCGGGGATCCCGTCCTCGACGCCTCCTTCTCCGATCCTGGTCGCGCGCGGATCGACCTGGCGCTACTGGGATCTCGGCGGCGATCAGGGGTCCGCGTGGCTGTCGTCGACCTTCAACGACGCGAGCTGGAAGACCGGGCCGGCGCAACTCGGCTATGGCGACGGCGATGAGGCCACGCTCTTGGGCTATGGACCGGATGCCAACGCCCGCTATGTCACGACCTACTTCCGGCGCAGCTTCGTCGTCACCGACCCCGCGCAATACGGGCAACTGACGCTCAAGCTGCTCCGCGACGACGGAGCGGTCGCCTACCTGAACGGCATCGAGATCGCCCGGTCGAACGTGCCGGCCGGGGCTATCACGGCGGCCACGCTGGCGCTGGCGAGCACGCCCGACGAAAGTACCTTTCTCACCTTCACCGCGGATGCCTCGGCCCGCCCGGGGCTGATTCAGCAGGGCACGAACGTCTTGCAGGTCGAGGTTCACCAGCATTCCCTGTCGAGCTCGGACCTCAGCTTCGACGCCGAGCTGTCCGGAACGCCCGCTTCGATGCCGCCGCCGCCTCCTCCACCTTCCGGCAAGCATGTCGACTCGTGGATGGCCAACTATGGGCCGTGGGACGCAAGCGGAGTGGCCCTGGCGCGCCGTCACCAGGTGGTGGTCGCGCACCCGCGGTACGGCAACCTGACGCGGGCGCTGGTGGCCAGCATCCAGGCGGGCGTCAATGCGTCCGACCCCGCCGATGACGTGAAGGTGATCTGCTACGTGTCGGTCGGCGAAGACGCGCGCAGCGGTTCCGTGACCGACCAGCAAGCCAAACAAGATCCGCGCTTCGTCGGCGACGGCACCGGTCCGCGCGTCGATCCGCGCGGTCCGAACGCCGACGGGAAGTCGCTGGCGGGCATCGACCCCCGGGGCGCGCCGTCGACGGGAGGCACCGGCTATGCGTCGTTCTACCTGGACGACGACACGACGAATTGCCAGGGGCACGGCGACGGCATTCCGGACCGGAACAAGAACTTCGGGTCGTACTTCGTCAACGCCGGCGATCCCGGTTGGTTCCCGGTCATCGACGCCATGACGTTGGACGGCGGAGAAGGCACCGCGGGAATGCGCGAGATCCTGACGACCAGCTACGGTCGGGGGTTGGGCTGCGACGGCGTCTTCCTCGACACGCTGGATACGGCGGCCCCCAACCAGTACACGTCCTGCAGCAGCTCGAATCCCAGCAAGTTCGAATGGACCGCTCCTGGGTTCTCGAATTTCGTGCGCCACCTGCGCCAGGCCTATCCCGGTGCGCTGATCATGCAGAACCGCGGACTCTTCTTCCTGGATCCGCGTCACCCGCAATACCAGTACACGACGCGCGGCGCGATCGACTTCGTGCTGTTCGAGAGCTATCGCCTGGATTCCAGCACCGCCCATCTCTACGATCCCTTCTTCTATCCGGACAATCGCTACAACGTGGGGCCCAAGCTGCTGGCGGAGGCGGGGCGCGCCGACGGCTTCCAGATCCTCTCCCTCGGTTATGCCGAGGGACCGTCCAATCAGATGTCTCACGGAGCGTTGCTGGGCCAGTCGACCGTCGGCTATTCCGATCTGATTGAAGACATCCGGGTCACCGAGCTGGTCGCGGGCTTTCGCCATTACCTGACCGACGCCAAAGTGGCCCTGGTCAACAGCTTCGTGCTGGATCACACCGATCTGTCAGATGGGTCGCCCCCGGTCTGGACCAGCAGCTACAACAACAACAATCCGGGTTATCCAACCCCGCCTTCGGAGGCCAGCGCGCGGGTCGGCGTGCGCGAACTCGTGGCCGGCTCGCGGCAGCTGACCGTCCGGTGGGATGTGGCGCTGGATACGTATCCGGTCGGCTACGCCATCTATTATCAGCCGACGCCGTTCGACTTTGCCGCCGATCCCCAGCTTCGTGGCGCGACCCGGGTCGTGGCGGCCGGGCGCATGCCCAGCAATTATCCCGGCTGGGGCGGGCCCACGGTGGTCGCCAACGAAGCGGTCCTCACGGGACTGACGGCGGGACAGCGACAATATGTGGTGGTGCGCGCCTTCGACCAATCGTCGGCGCACAACGAGGAGCAGAACCAGGTGGTGCTGTCCGCGATACCCGGCTCCTGAGCCGGCCCGTTTCAGGCGGCGGTCCGTCGCTGTCAGGCGCGGGCGTCGCTTTCGCTCGACCAACGTCGAGTATCCGTGACGACGGGCGTTCCGGCGCTATGCTGGCGCGGCATGCCGATGAAGCGTCTGACTCAGCCAGGAACGGACAGCGACCACGTTTGGGGGACGCTCGATGCGGAGATCGTGATCGTCGAGTACGGCGACTACGATTGTCCGCACACACGCGCTGCGGCCGCCATCATCAGGCAGTTGATGACCGAGCGACCGGGCCAGGTGGCGCTGGTATTCCGACACTTTCCGCTCCGACACATTCATCAGAATGCGGAAGCTCTGGCGCGGCTGATGAAGGCCATCAAGGACCCCGAGCAGTACCGTCAGGCACACGACGCGTTGATGTCGATCCGCCATATGTCGTTGCCCGCCGCCGAGGAGGCGTTGATCGCCTTGGGGCACGATCCGGCGAAGCTCGAGCAAGAGGATGCGAGCGCGGCCTCCCTGGTGCAGCGAGATGTGGAGCGCGGCCAGGCGGACGGCGTGCACTCGACGCCCTCGTTCTTCTTCAACGGCGAGCCGTGGGACGGCCACTACGACCTCGCAACCTTGCGCCAGCAGCTGGAAGCGGCGCCTCGGAGGGGGGCCTGATGTCCGAACAGCCAGTCAGCGACGTGCCCAGTCGCGAGCAATTGCTGTTTCACCTGTACGAGGCGGCAGAGCTCGAGCACAACTTGATGTGCACCTATCTGTACGCCGCCTTCAGCTTGAAATCGGGCGAAGCCGACGGCCTGAGCCCGGCGGAGGCGGTGGCGGTGTCGCGCTGGCGCAGCAGCATTTTGCAGATCGCTATCGAAGAGATGGGTCACCTCACGGCCGTCTGGAACATCAGCTCGGCCTTGGGCGGAGCGCCCGGCTTCGGGCGGGACAACTTCCCGCTCGATCCGGGCTACCTGCCCGCGGGCATCGTGGTCAAGCTGGCCCCGTTCGACGATCAAGTGCTGCAGCACTTCGTGTACCTGGAGCGGCCCGAGAGCTCGATCGAGCCGGACGGTGAGGGCTTCGTACCGGAGCTTCAGTTCACGCGGGGTTCCTCCGTCAAGCGGCTCACGCCGACGGTCACGGACTACCAGACTGTTGGTCAGTTCTACGCCGAGCTTTCCCGGGGACTCGAGGCGTTCGTGGCGCACCACGGAGAGGCGCACGCCTTTTGTGGTGACCCGGCTTTGCAGCTTTCGAGTGCGGAGGTTCCGCGGCTCGAGACCAAACCCGTGGTCTGCCTGAAGACCGCGCTGGCGGCGTTCGCCACGATCCGCGAGCAGGGCGAGGGGGCGCCCGAGCACTCCGAGACGTCGCATTTCGCGCGATTTCAGGCGATCCGCAACGAACTGCGCCAGCTCGTGTCCCAGCGTCCGCAGTTCGCGCCGGCGTTCCCGGCGGCGCACAACCCGGTGCTCAGGCGACCGCTCCGCCCGGAGGGGCGTGTCTGGATCGAGGACCCAACCGCCGCGAAGACGGTCGACCTTGCCAACGCCGCGTACGCCCTGATGTTGCGGCTCTTGGCCTACTCGTATCTGATCCCGCGCTCCAGCCCCGAGAAGGCCTTGGCCGTCGAGCTGTCATCGGGATTGATGCGCGTCATGACGCAGTTGTCGGAACGCGCGGTGCGCCTGCCGGCAGGTCCGTCGCATCCGGGCTGCCATGCCGGCGTCTCGTTCACCGCTTTGCGCGACTCGGGCGCATTCCCGCCGAGCCCCGGCGCGCGCTACGCCTTCAACGAACGTCTGACCGAGTTGGTCGAGGCAGCAGGCGGGCTCGACCAAGACGGCGACGAGCGCACGGCGCAAGCGCTCCGCCTGCTGCGCGGTCTGGCGGAGCGTGCCGAGCGCGGTTTTGCAGCCGCCAATCACGCGGTCCCGCCGCCCGCCGCGCCCGCCCTGGCGGCGGCGCCGAAGCCCATCGACGGTGCGGCACCACCGGCTGCGGTCACGGCCACTGGCATCCCGGTGCCGCGCGTGGAGGGCGGCGTCGAGTACATCGAGGGCCAGCGCCTCACGCTGGTTTATGAAGGAAAACGCTGCATCCATGCGCGGTTTTGCGTGACCGGCGCGCCGGGGGTGTTCCTGGCCAACGTCAAGGGGCCCTGGATCCAACCGGACGGCATCGAGGTAGAGCGGCTCGTCGAAATCGCGCACGCTTGCCCGTCGGGGGCCATTCGCTATCAACGCCGTGACGGGCACGCCGACGAAGCGGCGCCTCCCGTCAACTTGCTGGCGATTCGCGAGGCCGGCCCGTACGCGGTACGGGGCGACCTGAGCATCGCGGGCGCGCCGCAGTTTCGCGCGACGCTGTGCCGTTGCGGCGCCTCCAAGAACAAACCGTACTGTGATGGCAGCCACCACGAGGTGGGCTTCGCCGCGTCCGGCGAGCCGGCGACGGGCGCCGCGGACATGTTGCCGGTCCGAGATGGTCCCCTCGAGATCGAGCCGCAGCTCGACGGTCCGTTACAAGTGCGCGGTAACCTCGAGATCACGAGCGGCACCGGTCGCGTCGTCGCGCGTCTCTCGCAGGCGCGGCTCTGTCGTTGCGGTGGCAGCGCCAACAAGCCCTTCTGCGACGGTACCCACGCCCGCATCAACTTTCGCTCCTCCTGAGCTGAAGCGTCCCGCCGGAAACTGATCCGGGTCGCCCGCAGGTGCCATCCGTCTCCCTGGGCAGCGCTAGAGGCCCAACTCGCTGAGCGACGGGTGGTCGTGAGGGCGGGGACCCAGGGGCCAAAAGTACTTGCGATCGCTGTCGGCGATGACGACGTCGTTGATGCTGGCGATGCGCACGGCCATCAGACCCTCTCGGTCGAATTCCCAGTTCTCGTTGCCGTAGCTGCGAAACCAATGGCCGCTGTCGTCGTGCCATTCGTACGCGAAGCGTACGGCGATGCGGTTCTCGTGAAAGGCCCAGACCTCCTTGATCAATCGGTAATCGAGCTCCCGTTGCCATTTGCGCGTGAGAAAGGCTTGGATGGCCGGGCGCCCTCGCAGAAACTCGGCGCGGTTTCGCCATTGGCTGTCTTCCGTGTAGGCCAGCGCCACACGAGCCGGGTCTCTGCTGTTCCAGGCGTCTTCGGCCAGCCGGGCTTTTTGAGCCGCGGTTTCGGCGTTGAAGGGCGGGAGCGGAGGGCGGGACATGACAATTTCTCCTGGATGGGTGGGGATAGGGCGTTTCAAGCGCGATTCTGGTGGTCAAGGCCGCGGCGAAACCCTGGCCGGCCCTTTCACGTGCCGAGCGCCAGCTCGTTGAGGGACTGGCGGCGGGGCGCCGCGTTCTCGCCCAGGCGCCGCTCTATACCATCGGCGACGTACTCGGCGTCTGCGGCCACGCCCGAGAAGCGACCCGAGCCCCAGGTGTGTTGCCAGGGGAGTCCGACGAAGAACAGCCCGGGCACCGTGGTCACGCCGCGGTGGTGAACGGGATAGCCGCGTCCGTCGAAGAGGGGGACCTCGATCCAGCGGTAGTCGGCGCGATAGCCGGTCGACCAGATCACCGAGGTGATGCCGCTGGCGGCGAGGTCGAGCGAGAGCGACTGGTCTCCAGGCTCCCACAGCGGGACGTAGCGGGCCTCCATCGGCGCATCGATGCCGCGCTCGCTGATCATCTTGTCGATGGTGGTCTTGATGCTGTCCGCGACGGCGTCCGCCTGATCCAGGTTCTGCTTGAGGTCGGTCGCGAACTCGAGCCGGTCGCCGCGAATGTTGATCAGCCGCCCGTGGAGCTGCATGCCCTCGCGGGCGCGCAGGCGCAGGTCGATGTCGCGGCCGCCGTCGCGCCCGGTGACGTAGTGGTTCGACTTGGAGCGCACCTTCTCCTTCAACGGATGCTGATCGACCGACAGGCTGTAGTAGCCCAGGTCCTCGAGCCATTCGACGACGTCGCGGCCGCGGTAGCGGCGGGCGGTGCGCGGCGCGCTCCCCACGCACAGGTGCACGCGTCGGCCGGCGAGGTGCAGGTCCTCGGCGATCTGGCAGCCCGACTGCCCGGTCCCTACCACCAGCACTTCACCCGCTGGCAACGACTGCGGGTTTCGGTAGGCCGACGAATGGAGCTGCGTCACCCGTTCGGGCAGGCGCTCTCCGATGCGCGGGATCTCGGGGATGTGGTAGCCGCCGGTGGCGATGACCACCTGATCGGCGTGGCAGTCCCCGACGTTGCTGGACAGATCGAACCCTCCGCTGGGGTTCGCGCGCAGCTGTGTGACGCTGGCCCCCTCGATGACCGGCGGCCCGAAGAAGCGCACGTAGTCCTCGAGGTAGCGGAGGATCTCCTCCTTCACCATGAACCCTTTGGGATCGCTGCCGTTGTACGGAAATCCGGGGAGGCGGCACTGCCAGTTCGGCGTCACGAGGCAGAACGAATCCCAGCGCCGGGCCCGCCAGTCGTGGCCGATCTGATGGCGTTCCAGCACCACGTGGTCGATGCCGCGCGCGGTGAGGCAGTAGCTCATGGACAGCCCTGCTTGCCCACCCCCGATCACGACCACCTTGCGCCGGTCGCCCAGCCTCGGGGTCCCGTTGCCATTGCCCTCAGCCACGGGACACCTCCGGAGCGCTCGCGGGAAGCTCGAAACCGACGACGGTGACCGGGCCGGCGCCGTCGAAGGCGGCGGCGCGCTCTTCCAAGGCGGCCAGCTGATCCATCGCCGCCGAGCAGGCAAAGCCGAACTTCGCCCGCACCCGCTCCGAGCCGATGTTCAGCATGGTGCGGCTGCGCTCCATGAAATCGGCGACCGGGTAGCTCTGCCCGACCTCCAGGTACTCGCGCACGATCAGCGACGGCGAGTAGCAGCGCATTTCGTCGCCGTCAGGCCAACGAACCAAGAAGTGCATCTGTGGCATGGGACAGGATCCTTTCGTATGCGGAGACGTGATGCGCGGCGACGCGCGCCCAGGAATGGGCGAGGGCCGTGCGGCGGCCCCGATCCCGGCGGGCGGGCGTGGCGTTCAGCGCCGCCGAGAGGCCATCGGCGATGGCGGTTTCCGACTGCGGGTCCACGAGCGTGGCGCAGGCGGGGGTGAGAAATTCGGTGAAGGGCGGTCGGTTCGAGACGACGACGGGCCTTCCGGCCGCCAGCGCTTCCAGCGCCGCCAGGCCAAACCCCTCGTGCAGCGAGGGGAGTGCCACCACGTCGGCAAGGTGATAGAGCGCGGGCACGTCGGCCTCGGCCACCACGCCCAGCTCGTGGACGGCCACGCGCGCCTCCGCCGGCAGCGCGGCGCGGACCGCCTCGAAGCGGGCGCGGGTGGCGCCGTGATCCAGCACCGTGGCGCCTCCCAGGATCCACAGCTGAGCGTCAGGGTGCCCTTGGCGCAGGCGCGCCCACGCCCCCAGCAGGCGCACCGAATTCTTGCGTTCTTCGACGCCGCCGACGGCCAGCACCACGGGACCGCTTGCGCCCAGACGGGCGCGCCAGGCGGCGATGCGGGCCGTGTCGACGCAGCGGAAACGCTCGACGTCGACGCCGTTGCCCACGACGGGGGCCGTCACGCCGAACTGCCGGGCGACGTCCTGGCGGGCCGCCTCGCTGACGGTCAGGCATACGTCGGCCTCGTGAATGGATCGTTCCTGACAGCGCGCCAGAAAGGGATCGGCGAACCGTTCCACGTGGTGGACCGTGCGCACCAGCGTCACCGAAACGCCGCGTCGGCGCGCCGCCAGCAGCCCGCTGGCCGTCAGACAGTCCTCGGCATGGTACAGCGCGTGTGCGCCGCCGTGGGTGGTCAGGTAGCCGGCCAGCTCTTCCGTGCGCAGGCGGACCAGCTCGGCCGTCGATGGAGGTGCGGCGGTCGCGGGAATCAGGCGCAGCCGGGCCCGCAGCGGCCGGAAGAAACCGCGGCCGTCCTTGTCGAGCGCGTAGAGGGTCACGTCCCAGCCGGCGTCGTGAAGCGCGTCGGCCAGGTGAGCGGCGTGGACGACGCTGCCCCGGGGGAGCGTCGAGTAGGTGAACAGCCCGAGCGACGGCATCAGCGTGCCCCGGTCGTGAAATGACGGCGCGCGATCACGTCGGCCATGGGCCGTCCGTCCTCGGCGCGTGACAGGCGGACGTGCGTCGAGACACCGTGCGGATCGCGGTCGAGCTGATGCAACGACGCGATGAGGGCAGCGCCGAGCGGAAGGTTCTCGTAGTAGTAAACGTCGCGACGGACGGCGGACGTGGCGAGCGCCCAGTCCTGCAAATGGGAGCCGCCCAGGCCGAGGCGGCGGACGAGCTGGCGCTCGGCGGAGTCGGCGATGGTGACGTAGGAGGCGAAGTAGAGCAGGCCGGCCCCGTTGTAGTCGGCGTAGGGAGACGGTTCGTAAGGGACGCTGCCCAGGGGCTGGCCGTCGCGCGCCAGCGCCGCGCCCGCGAAGGGATCGTCGACCGGCTCCCTCCGCCTGGCCGCCCGGGCCAGCCGGGCGATGACGGGCAGGGGACCGGGTGCGGGTGTCCAGCGGCGGGCCAGAGGCGCCGCCAACGGCGCGGTGCGCAGGCCGTCCGGCTCTCGGGCCGCGAACGTCGTCAACAGCTCCAGCGTGAACCGGTGCTCGCCGTTCGCGACGACGATGCGGCCGTGGGCCGAGGAGCGGCCGCACGGCACCACCTCGACCCGACTGTCGAGCACGTCGTTCTCTCGGACGTTCGCCAGCGCGGCCTCGTAGCGCGCCCGCACCGCCACCACCGTCGGGTAAAGCCGCGCGCCCGCGTCGCCGCGGATGTCGTGGGAGGCGACCCCCAGGCGTTGCGCGATCGCTTCCCAGTGCAGCTCGCCGGCGTGCCGAAACAGCCAGTTCTCCGACAGCCCCGCCGCATCGAGGTGGGGCATGCCGACGCGGATCCGCCGCGACGTTTCGGGGAGCGCGCTGGGTGCGCCGCGATCGGTGTCGCGGGGCGCGAAGACGGGCGACGTCACCAGGGCCACGCTCATGACGGCGAACCTTCACCACCGAAACCGGTCAGCGGCGTTCGCGCGAGATCCCACATCGTCGCCCGCTCTCCCCCGCTTTGCAGCGTGACCTTGCGGCTGGCGTCGACCCGCCCCACGACGGCGGCGGTAAGGTCGCGTGCGGCGAACGCGGCGACGATCTGTTGGCTGTGCGCCGGCGGCGCCGCCAGCAGGAATCCGTAGCTGGGAAACGCCAGCAGCCAGGTGGCCCAGGGAATGCCCGTTGGCCGCGGTATGGTGTCGAGCGACAGATTGGCGCCGACGCCCGACGCTTCCGCCAGCATCACCGTGGTCCCGGCGAGGCCGCCCATGCTGATGTCCTTCGCTGCGGCCGCCAGCCCGTCCTCGGCGATCCGCGGCAACAGCGCGTAGTCGGCACGCAGCCGTTCGCCGGGCGCATCGGTGGCGGCGTTCCAGAACGCGTGACGGGGATGCATCTGGCCGCGCAGATCGACGGCGGCGATCAGCTCGTCGCCCACCTGCGCGTCGAAGCTGGTCAGCAGGCGGCGCGCCCGCCCCAGGATCGCGGCCGCCAGCGCCGGGTAGGGGCTGTGCAGGTTCGTGTGTCCTCCCACGATGGGGACGCCCAGGCGGGCGGCCGCGTCGGTCATGCCGGCGAGGATCGGCTGGGCGGCCTCGGGCCCGCCGGCGAACAGCGCATCGACGAGGGCCAGCGGCCGCCCGCCCATCGCGTACACGTCGCTCGCGTTCACCAGCACGGCGCAGAAGCCGGCGAAGCGGGGCTCGCTGGCGACGAGCTCGGGCCACATCCCCTCGGCCGCGAGCAGCAGGTAGCCATCGCCGTCGGGGATGGCGGCCGCGTCGTCGCCGATGCGGACCTCGGCCGTTCCCCACGGGCCGCCGCGCAGGCGGGGCAGATGGCGGGCCGCGGTCTGGATGTCGCGCTTGTGCTGAACGCCCAGCGCCGCGCGCAACGTCTCCGCCAGCTCAAGCAGCATCGCAGGCCTCGCGCGGCGGCGGGCTCGGGCGCACCTCGGTGGTCAGCGGGTACCGCTCCAGGTTCGCCTCCATCAAGTGGTGCGGTTGCCCCAGCAGCTCCAGCTCTCCCCGGGACTGCCAGTGCAGGCGCCGAAAGAACGTCACGTTGGGGCGCTGGACGGTGGCCCGGAAGCGCCAGGCTCCCCAGGCGCGCGCCGTGCCCACGGCCGTCTGGATCAGCCAGCGCCCCACCGCGCCGACGGTGCGAAATTCCGGCTCCACGCCCAATCGCCCCCCCCACCAGTCGCCCGTGGCTTCTTCCCAGATGCGCACCACGCCCACCACGCGTGGGGGGGAGCCCGCCTGGCTGACCAGACAGACGATGGGGATCGCGTGCTCGTCGACGGCGTCGCGATCGTGCGGCGAGAACAGCCGCTGCTCGTCGCAGAAGATGGCGCGGCGGAGGGCAAAGTAGGCTTCCCGCTCGCGGTCGGTACGCGCCACCCGGCAGGTAAACGACGGTGTCGCCATCCCGACGGGCGATAGGGGCGCTGCGGGCGTCTCGCTCATGAATTCGCCTCGTACGACGACAGTGCCGAGCAGGCACCGCACTTTCCGCAGCCGGCCTTCATCTGTGCCGCGCCCAGACCGTGCGCGCGGATCAGCCGTGCCACCTCGGTATACAGAAACCGCATCATGTTGGCAGGGGGAGGCAGGTGGTCGGCCATGGGTGTGCCGGCGAGCGGGACGAACGGCACCAGAAACGGATAGACGCCCAGCTCGACCAGGCGCGCCGCCATGTCGATCAGGCTCTGCGGCTGGTCGCCCAGGCCGGCGATCAGATAGGTGCTGACCTGCCCGCGTCCGAACACCTCGACGGCGGCTGCGAACGCCGCCAGGTAGTGCGCAATCGGCAGCTCCGCTTTTCCGGGCATCACCTTGGCGCGTACCCCGGGCTCGACCGCCTCCAGGTGCATGCCCAGCGTGTCGGCACCGGCGTCCTTCAGACGCTGAAACCAGGCGAAGTCGTCGGGCGGTTCGCACTGGACCTGAATGGGGAGCGCGGGCGTGACCGCCTTCACCGCCGCCGCGCAGGCGGCCAGGTGGGCCGCCCCGCGATCGGGCGTGGCGGGTGTGCCCGTCGTCAGCACCAGCTGCTCGACGCCATCCAGCCGCACGGCCGCCTCGGCCACCTCGGCCAGCTGGGCGGGGGACTTGCGGGCCAGGGTGCGCCCCTCCTTCAGCGACGTGCCGATGGCGCAGAACTGGCAGGCGCGCGCGCCGTCGTTGTAGCGAATACACGACTGAAGCACGGTCGAGGCGAGAACCTTGCGGGCGTGGAGCAGAGCCACCTTCGGATAGGGAATGCCGTCGGCCGTGGTGAGCGCGTAGAAGCGCGGAACTCCGGGGACCTCGACGTCGGCGACCGGCTGATCGTCGCGCAGCAGCTGTATGCGGTCAGCGAGGTTGGCTGTGTCGGCCGTGTCGGTCAGCACGCGCAGGCGGTAGGGGGAGCCCCCGACCGGCCGCATGGGGACCATCACCGTCGTCGCGCCGAACGACAGGGCCCGATGGTCGGAGGGCCCCGCTCCCCCCCGTCGTCCCCCCCCGTCGTCGCCGGTGGCGATCCCCAGCGATTGCAGCTCGGCCAGCAAGGCGCTCCGTTCCTCGGCGGGCGTGGCCATGATTCGTGTCACCGACATCTTGGTTCTCCGTTCAGGCCGCGTCCGCGGCGGTGAGACCGAGCGTCGCTGGCTCGCGGAACCGCTCGCTCACCACCTGGGCGGGCGTGCGATCGATGAGCAGGCTCAGCAGCTCGGGCCGGCTGTAGTGGCCGACGCTGTCCATCATGCGTTTGCGTTTGGTGATGAGCCCGAGATCGAGGTCGGCGTAGACGATGCCTTCCCCCTCGGTGATGGGCTTTCCGAGGAGGTTCCCCTCCGGCGAGACGATGGCGGTGAAGCAACCACCGCTGACGGCGCGCTCGAGCCCGGTCGTGCCCGCCACCTCGGTCCGTTGCTCGGGCGTCAGCCAGCCGGTGGCGTTGACGACGAAGCAGCCCGATTCGAGCGCGTGGTGACGGATCGTCACCTCGATCTGGTCGGCGAAGATCTGCCCCACCATCGAGCCCGGGAACATGGCGGCGTGGATCTCCTCGTGATCGGTCATCAGCGCGTAGCGGGCGAGCGGGTTGTAGTGCTCCCAACAAGCCAGCGCCCCGACCCGCCCCACGCGGGTGTCGACGGCGCGTAGCCCGGCGCCATCCCCCTGTCCCCACACCATGCGTTCGTGAAACGTGGGAGTGATCTTGCGGCGGCTCAGCACCAGGCTGCCATCGCCGTCGAACACCAGCTGGGCGTTGTACAGCGAGCCGTGGTCGCGCTCGTTCACGCCCAGCACGATCACCGCGCCCGTGGCCCGGGCCACGTCCGCCACCGCCTCGGTGGTCGGACCGGGTACGGTCACCGCCTCTTCGTAAAGGCGCAGGTGTTCCTTCCCCATCGTGGCCGCCGGTTGAATGAACGAGAAATAGGGGTAGTAGGGAACGACGGTCTCGGGGAACACCACCAGCTCGGCCCCTTCGCGCGCGGCGGCCTGAATGGTAGCGCAGACCTTCTCCGTCGTGCCGGCCCGGCTGCCCAGCACGGGCGACATCTGCACCGCCGCCGCGCGGACTTTTCTCGTCTCGGCCACGGTGCCCTACAGCGTCCAGGTATTGAGGATGAAGGCGTTGGCCTTGCGGTGCAGCAGCACGATGTCGAGCACATCGAGCGGGTTGATCGGCTTGATACCGGGGATCAGGGCCGCTTCGGTCTGACCGTAAAGCGCCGACAGTGCGAAGCGGCAGGCGTATACCTTGCCCCCCTCGGCCATGAAGCCGCCGATCTTCTGATTCACCACCAATGGCCGGGAAATGCCTCGTTGCCCAGCTTGGGGAAGCCCCGTTGCACACCCAGCATGACGCCCGGGCCGTACAACAAGACGCTTGTCTCGAAGCCTTTACGCATGAGACGCGTGGCCTGCAGCATGTTGACGAGACCGATCGAGCCTTCGAAAGCGACGGTATGGAAAGTCACCAGCGCCTTCTCGCCAGGTGAAGCCTTCACGTCCTCGAAGACTTTCTCTTCGGCGTCGACGAGAGATTCGCCTTCTTTGTGTGCGGGATGCGTAATGGCTGCCATCGGGTCCTCCTGTTTCAGAGCGCTCTAGCGCGGGTTGAGTTGTCGTCGCGTGTTGGTGTCAGCAAGCGGAGGGCCACCGCAGAAACCGCGCCTTTCACGGCAAAAAGCCGGTCATTGAATCCGGCAGGTTTCGACCAGGACAGGCCCTGGTTTCCGCGCCACCAAGAAGCAGCGGCGATGGGACGGCGACCACGAAGTCTCGTGATCCCGACAGCGAATTTGCGTTGCGGAAACGATCGTTCGCGTAAATTCGGGGCGTGCTGTGGTCCCAACCACGCGGCGGCGCCTCGGATCAATTCAAGGAGCTGCTGCTCGAGCTGGCGCAGGAGCGCTCACTCGACGAGCTGCTACCGCTCGTCACGCGCCGCCTGGCGGAGCACGAGGACGTGGCCCTGGCGCGGCTGTGGCTGGTCGATCGCGGCGATCAGTGCGGGGCGTGCGTCAACGCCGCGGTGTGCGCCGATCGCGCGCGCTGCCTGCATCTGGTCGCCAGCGCGGTGCGAGGGCGCGATGGGAAGCCGATGGCCAGCCCGCGGCTCGACGGTGCCTTCCGACGCATCCCGATTGGCGCGTTCAAGGTGGGCGCCGTCGCCCTGGGGGGCGTGCCGGTGCTGGTGACCGATCCGGGGAATGACCCGAAGATCCGCCACCCCGAATGGGTGCGCGCCGAGGGGATCGCGGGCTTCGCCGGGCTGCCGCTGGCCTGCCGGGGCGAGATGCTGGGCGTGCTGGGGGTGTTCGTGCGCGCGCCGATCACGCCGGCCGCCGTCGACGTGCTGCGCATCGTCGCCAACCATGCGGCGGCCGCGATCGCCACGGCGCGCGCCTTCGCGCAGGTCGAGTCGATGCGGCAGAAGCTGCTGATCGAGAACCAGCTGCTCCGCCGCAGCACCGACACCGACGCGCTCGAGCTGGTCGGCCACAGCCCCAAGCTGCGCGAGGTGCTGCACCAGATCACGTCGGTAGCGGCGACCGACGCGACGGTGCTGGTGCTGGGCGAATCGGGGACGGGCAAGGAGCTGGTGGCCCGCGCCATCCATCAGAACAGCCGGCGCGCCGCCGGCCCGTTCATCGAGATCAACTGTGCCGCCATCCCGCGCGAGCTGTCGGAGAGCGAGCTGTTCGGCCACGTGCGCGGCGCTTTCTCGGGGGCGACGCGGGATCGGGTGGGGCGGTTCGAGGCGGCGGCGGGGGGAACGCTGTTCCTCGACGAGATCGGCGAGCTGCCGTTCGAGCTGCAAGGCAAGCTGCTGCGCGTGTTGCAGGAGGGGACGTACGAGCGCGTGGGCGAGGTGCGCCTGCGCCGGTCCGACGTACGCATCGTCGCGGCGACGAACCGCCATCTGGCCACCGAGATTGAAACCGGGCGGTTCCGGCAGGATCTGTTCTACCGGTTGGCCGTGTATCCCATCACCTTGCCGCCCCTGCGCGAGCGCAAGGACGATCTGGCCCCCCTGGCGGCGCACCTGCTGGGGCGCATCTGCCGGCGCCTGGGGCGGCCACCGGTCACGTTGACGCCGGCCCAGCTGACGACGCTGGCGCGGCACGACTGGCCGGGCAACGTGCGCGAGCTGCTGAACGTGCTCGAACGCGCCGTCATCTCGGCCGACGGCGACACCGTCGTGCATCTGCCCATCGACGATGACCTCCGTCCGGTCCGGCCCTCGCGCGGGGCGCCGTTCGCTTTCACCGTGCCCGTGCCCGCGCTGGAGGGACCGCGGTTCGGGCCCTCGTCCTCGGGGGGGCCGCCGCCGGGGCCGCCGCCGATCTTGCCCGACTTCGAGATCCGTCGTAACGAGCGCGACAACCTGCGCCGGGCGCTGGAGACCTGTCACGGCAAGATCTACGGCCCCGACGGCGCGGCCGCCTTGCTGGGGATCAAACCGACCACCTTGGCGTCGCGCTTGAAGCGGCTGCACCTCGGCCCCCGCGTGCGGCACTAGCACGCCCGGGCGGGCTCCACGCGCTGGAGACTTGTGGGCCTCGCGCAGCAGCCGCGCCCGGAGCACGCGGCTCAGTTGCTCATCGGGTACCAGATCCCTTCCAGCGAAGTGAAGCAGCCGGCGGTGTCGGTGAAGGTCCCGGAGGCGTTGTTGACGCGAACGGTGCCGTCGGTGGCGATGTACAACCGGCCGCGCGATGCCGTGCACAGGTCGGCGGTCAAATACATGCTGCGTTTGGGCCGCATCTCGACGGGCAGCGTGAAGGGCTGCGCCGGCTGTCCGAAGGCCATCGCTCCTTGCAGACGAATGATCCCCTTGTCGTTCACCGCGGCGGGCACCCGCGTGTTGTACGGGGCGCCGGACCAGCCGTTCAGCAGCGGCAGCGCGCTGGCCGCGCCGGTGTTCTTCGCAAAGGTCACACCCTCCAGCGAGGTGAAACAGGTCGCGTCCGAGAAGGGACCGCCGTTCGTTTCTACCCAAGTAGTGCCGTCGGTGGTGAACTGGAGACGCCCCTTGCGACCACCGCACAGATCGACCGTCACATAGACGATCGACGACGGGCGGAGCGCCGTCGGGAGCTGAAAGACCACCCCGGCCGTGCCGCTGGAGATGGCGCCCGCCAGGTGGACGAAGCCGCCGATGTCCTTGGCGGCGGCGTTGCGCGTGGCGAAGGGGGCGTTCAGCCAAGAGTTCTGCAGCGTGAGGGCGGTGTAGCCCGACGTGGACACGGGATACGAGACACCGTCCAGGGATACCAGGCACTGGGCGTTGCTCCAGGCACCGTCTGCCGAGACCGTGGCCAGGCCGCCGGTGCTGATGTGCACGCGGCCCTTGACGGCGTTGCACAACGAAACCGGAAGATAGACCTCCGAACTGGGGCGCGCCTCGGGCGGCAGCGTGAACGCATCGATCGCCGTGGCGTTGGTCCACATCGCGCCCCTCAAGTGCACCACGCCCTGGGAGACGCTGAATCCGACGCGGTTGGTAGAGAAGGGCGCGTTCTGCCAGTAGTTGTCCAGCGTGACGGGCGTGAAATCGGACAGCACGTAGGACGCGCCCTCGAGAGAAACACACTGCGCGTCGGCGAGCGCGCCCTGGCCGAACACGGTCACCCAACCGCTGGGCATGATCTCCAGGCGCCCCTTCTTGCCGCTGCACAAGGTGACCGGGATGTAGACCGGGGCGGGAGGGGTGTACGCCCCGCCCAGGAAGATGGCGGACATGGCGGTCCCGGTGGTGCTGATGGCGCCCCGCATGCGCACGATGCCGTTCAAGATTTCGACCTCGGGCTGCCCGGCGCCGTTGCCGGCGCGGATCCAGCCGTTTTGCGTGATGAGTCCGGTGAACCCGGCGGTACCGCGCGCGTAGGTCACGCCTTCGAGGGAAGTCATGCATTGCGCGTCCGAGAGCGCGCTCTCGGCCTGAATGGTCGCGACACCCGCCGTCGTGATGGCGAGGCGCCCCACCTTGCCGTTGCACAGGCTCACCAGGGAGGAGACGGTGTTCGGGGGGAAGTACTCGGTCGGGATGACGAACGGTGCGTTGTTGGTCCCCGAGGCGATCGCTCCGCGCAAATGAACGATGCCTCCGATGTCTCGGATCCCGGGGGCTGCCGTGCCGCTCGGCGCGCCGGTCCAGCTGTTCTTGAGCGTGAGGGCCGTGTACCCCGACGAGCCGACGGCATAGCTGACGCCCTCGAGCGAGGTCAGGCACTGCGCGTCCGACCAGGCCGCCGAAGCCCGGACGGTGGTCACGCCGGTTGATTTGATGAGCAGGCTTCCCTTCGCGCCGAAGCAAAGGTCGACGGGAACGATCACGTCCGTCGCGGGACGAAATGCCGCCGGCAGCGTGAAGGGCGAGGTGTTCAGCCCCTGGGTCGTGACGCCACCCTTCATGTGGACCTTGCCCGACACCAGCGCGGCGCTGGCGTTGCGAACCAGAAGAGAGTGGGACCAGCCGGGCTGCAGCGTCAGCTCGGTGTAGCTGGGGGCGATGACTGTGTTCGCCCAGGCCAGATCGACGGGCGTGAAGCTCGATTTCTGGTGTGCAGGAAAGTCGCCGTCGTCGTGCGACTTGGTGACCGCCGCGATGACGCCACTGCTGCAGAGCAGCGGTCCCCCGGAGTCACCGCGGTCGGTGATTCCGGTCTCCCATGTCGCCACGATCTCGGTGGGGCCCGAGAAGGTGATCTTCGCCGTGGCGGATCGTTTAATGCCGTATGTGGCCGTCTTCGGGGGACCATTGTCGCCGAATCCGACGATGCTGCAGATCGTGCCCACCGCGGGCGACGCGCCGGGATTCAGCTTCAACGGGGGGACACCCTCGATGGGGTCGGCCAGGTGATAGAGGGCCAGATCCAGCGTCGGGTGCTTGATCTGTTGATCGACGGGGTGATCGACGAAGTCGTTCGAGCTGGTTCCCGTGCGGAAGGTCATGCTGGTTCCGGAGCAGTGGGCGGCGGTCACGACCCAGCTCTGCGACACCAGCGATGCGGTGCAAAGGAACTCCCCTTCGGGGCCGAAGAACCGCAGCGCGCCGACGGTGGGGAAGCCCGTCTCGACGGCGCCCCCCTGGATAGCCGAGCCCGTCTGATCCACCGCGGGATCATCCGGCATCGTCTCGTCGCCCGAGACACAACCCTGGGTCGCCAGGCCACCGGCCAGCAACAGAGTGACGGCCGCAACACGCGCGAGTCTTCTCATCGACATCGATCCTTTCGTCGGGTTTCGGGGCCGCGGCAGGCTACACGGGCGTCGCGGGTTTGGCGAGCGACCGGCTATTCGGCGAGCACGAGCCCAAGTGTTCTGGCGGTAGATTCACGCCACCGCCATGAGCGGCTTCGATCGCAGCGCGGCGCGCGCTCAGACGGGAACCATCGGGTCGAGTGGGCGCGGGTCCGACGCCTCGGCCCGGCTCTCCTCGAAGCAGGCGGCCACGCCGCGTATCTCGACGGTCAGCCAAGCCAGAGCCGGGCATTCAGTGGCGACTGCAAGGGCTTCTTGGAAAGTTGCGCAGTTGATCAGAAAGAAGCCGCCAACCATTTCCTTCGCTTCTGAGAACGGACCGTCCGTTATCTGAGGGCGACCGCCGCGCAGCTGGACGCGACTGGCGCTCGCTTGCGATCGCAACGACTCGGCCGCGATCAGCAAACCGCGTTTTTTCAGGTCCTCTGCCCAGCGCACCATGCTCGCGTAGGCTTCGCGACCTTGTACTTCCGTTCGCGCCTGCCGCTGCCCGACAGGCTCCACCATGAGCAGCATGTATGCCATGAGCGATCACCGTGGCCCAGAAGGCGGAGCTCGTCAAGCTGCGGACTCCCACCTGGTTGCGACGCTCGCAGCGGTCAAGAATGTCGAGGCTCGAGGCCTCGAGGCCGCACCGCCTCGAGGCCGCACCGTCGTCGAGGCCGCACCGAGGTTAGGGTCGAGGCCGCACCGAGGTTGATTTCACGCACCTGACGGGACGGGCCATCCAGGGTCGAGGCCGCACCGAGGTTGATTTCACGCACCTGACGGGACGGGCCATCCGATGAGCCCCCATGTCGCTCCCACGACGAATCGTCCCGGGTCGGGTCTACATGGTCACGCGCCGCTGCACCCAGCGGCAGTTCCTCCTGCGACCCGACCCCGAAACCACGAACGCTTTCATCTACTGCCTCGCGCTCGCCGCAAAGGGCGCCAACATGGGCGTGGTCGCGTTCCTCGCCCACTCCAATCACCATCACACCATCGTCGTCGATACGGATGGGCGGATGCCCGAGTTTCTCGAGCGCTTTCACAAGCTTGTCGCCAAACATCAGAACGCCCTTCGCGGGCGCTGGGAGAACTTCTGGGCCTCCGAGGCTACATCCGTCGTCGAACTCACGGATGCGGACGACATCCTGGCGAAGATGACGTACGTCCTCACAAATCCAGTGAAGGACAAGATTGTCTCGCGCGCCGATCAATGGCCGGGGGCCACCTCCCGTCGCGCCAATCTCGAAGGCGGTGAGCTCGACGCCCGAAGACCTAACCGATTCTTCCGCAAGGACGGTCAGCTGCCCGAGCGAGCGACGCTGTCCTGCGTGCGCCCGCCGGGGTTCGAACACCTCTCGGCGAGGGAGTGGCGCTCACTACTGGACGACCAGGTCCGGGAAGTCGAGGAGGCGACTGCCAAGGAATGCCGCCAGCGGGGGATTCAGGTCCTGGGTCGTGCACAGGTCCTGCGTCAGAGACCGACCGATCGGCCGCGATCGGCAGAGCCGCGGCGCCAGCTCAGCCCGCGGGTTGCCGCCGTCAACAAATGGGCGCGTATCGAAGTCCTTCAGAGAAACAAGGCCTTCATAGCCGCCTACCGCGCGGCTCGGACGCTGTGGCTTCTCGGAAAGGAGGCCATCTTTCCCGTCGGCACCTACTGGCTCGGTCGCTTCGCCGGCGTCGCGGTGAGTCCGGCCCCTGCCTGACCCATTGAACGGCTGCGCCCAGCAGATTCCGTGGGCTTCGCCCAAGGCCGACGTCCGTCCTCCTTCGCCAAAGCGGTCGAGAACGCTCTTCGCTAAATCTCCATTGCGCCCGAAATCACGGGTAAGCAGGGGGCAGAACGGTCGACCGACGTCCCCATCCACCCCACGCCGGTGGGGCCCGCGGGCGCGATGTTCACCCGAACTGACCAACGTCGGTGCGGCCCGCGGCCCCATCCGGGTCGTTGACAACAACGCCTTCGGCCCCGACTATCGCTTGCGCGGCCAACCTCGAATCGTTCCCAGGAGGACCTCATGCGCGTGCCTCACATACAATCGTCAAGCTGTTCCACGCCGCCCGTTCGGGCGGCGTCTTTCCTGGCCGCAGCGCTGATCGTCGCGGCCTGTAGCGAGATGCCTGGTGCGACCGATGAGGTAACGGAGCGGACCGGCGCATTGATCACTCCATATCCCTATACGGACGTTTCGGGGAAGCTGCAGTTTCACGTGAGGGCATGCACGCCTACCCCTTTGGCGACCGGGCTCCGGTGCGGATACTGCGCGGTCGAACCCGGCTACATCGTCATCGGGGGCGGGGCCCAGATCCTCGGCAGCCCGAGTTCCGCTCGCCTCAAGACCAGCCGTCCGGATAGCTATGGGCCGGAGATCCAGAAGGCCTGCACCGGGGACGCGCCCGCCGAAGGAGACAGCCACGACATCTGGCTCGTGCGGTCCTACAGCGCCAGCCCGACGGCGCATCAAGTGCAGGCGTATGTGGTTGGGCTGAAGGTTGCCGGAATGTCCGAGACGGAACTCCGGCCCTACATCGGGGCTCCCAACGAAAATACGACCGGGTCGGCCGCCCAGCCCACGATGGACCTCGACGCACTGCCGGGGAAGGTGTTGATAGGGGGAGGCGCCGAGTTGCTCGGGCCCGATGCGGGCGGACCGAGCGGCTACTTGACCAAGCTGAACCCGGTCGATCCAACGCTGGTCAACAGCAACGCCTTTCGCGCCACGGCGATTTTCGACGGCGGGAAGCAGGGCTACCTCAAGGTGTTCGCCATTGGAATCGACCGGTCGCTGCCCATCCCCGGTGGTAGCAGCCTGCGGGCCGGCTGGCGCTCCGTCACCTCGAGCACCGGATCGGGGTATCGGACGGCGACCATCAACGCGCCCTTCCCCTACGCGTTTGCGTCGCCTGGAGCATCGAGGCTCGTCACGCCCCCGGCGACGCGCTACCTGTCCGACATCATCTTGCCGACGGCCGCCGGGCAGGGACTGACTGTCACGACCAACGACGAGGCGGTCAACGGGTCGGGGGCGACGATCGCGTACGCCTCGGTCATGGCCGCGTTCAACTGGGAACCCTACTGGTTCAACAGCATCGCCTTCATCATCAATGGCGGTAATACGGTGTTCTCGCGACCGGCCGGCGCAGCGCCCGTCAACCTCCAGCAATCGACCGACCCGGCCACGACCGCCGCGCGTCACTGGCACCTGGAGAGCATGGGCAATGGCCGTTACCGGATTCGCAATGGCAACCCACAGCAAGGGACCGAGTGCGCCGCTCGTCTGGCGAGCGCTCCCGGCAACGTGAAGGTGCTCGCGTGCGGCACCAGCGACGACTTCCTCTACACCATCGACTTCGGCGGATTGGCCGACTCCTTCCGGCTCCGCAACGTCGCCAACGGTCGCTGCATCGACAACCTTGGTTCAGGCACGACCTCGGATCTCGTGTTCCGAACCTGTCCCGCTCCGGACGTTTATCAGGCGAGCATGGAGCTGGTCTTGTGGGCCAACAACTGGCCTCAATGAGGCGTCTCCCCGAACCCCTCACGCGCGGTCCTGCGTGCCTGGGTAGAGCAGGTTGAAGAAGACCGTGCTGGTCCCGGCGTCGCTCGTGTTTCTGTACTGTCTGATCGCTGGAGCGCTTTCGAGCACCTGGGGATGCGGAACCTCGTCGCCACGACGTGCGGGCGGCGGTGGAATCGGCGGCGGAGCCGGCGGTGGAGTCGGTGGCGGAGTCGGCGGAGCGGCCGTTGGCGACGCGGCGAACGGCGGCGCTGGTGAGGAGGGCGGCGGCGCCTCGGTCGGGGGTCACGACAGCCAAGGTGGCACGTCCGGCCAGATGGCCGGTGCCGGCGCGGAAGATGGAGGAGGTGGGGCAGCGGGAAGCCAAGGCGGCGCGGGCGGAACCGACTCGGGCAGTCAGTGCGGCGACATGATCGTTTGTACTGTCGGAAGGACCCGCTGCGTGATCAACGATCTCCAGGCGTGCGTGCTTGATCAGATGGGCTGTCCGTCCTGGATCTCGAGCCGCACCCAGCCCGCCTGGCCGTTTCCGGATTGTCCACCGAACCACTTCATCTGCACTGCGGGAATCGTGACCGGGTGCGACTGCCCCACGTCGACCACCGACGCGGCCGCGGACTCGTGCGGCCCGGGATCGAATTGACGACGGGCTTCCGGACCTGCGGGCGCGGAGAGCGCGGCGGCGGGCGGCGTAGGACTGCGGGCGCCTGGGGCACCGGGCGCCGCTCGCGATCGTTGCTAGGTTCGAACCGCCCAAGTTGTCTTGCCCGTTGATGGACGAAAATCAACCTGGGAGGGCTGTCAGTGGCTCGCGCCGCCGGCGACGTGGTACCTACGTGAGCGTGAGCCCCATGGGATTGACGCGGTCCGGACGAAACCGACGGTGGGCTTGGTTGCTGGTGGCCCTGCTGTCGTCGTGTCTCGCGCCCGTGAAGAACAACGCCGCTCCTCCGAAGACGGCGGTGGCGACGGGGAAGGTGACGGCCGCCCCCGAGCCGCCCGAGCCGGTCGACGGAGAGACGTCTCCCGACCCACGCGGCGCGATCGGTCCGTTCGACACCCACATTCAGTCGATCGCCACATCGAACGGAACCATCGCGATCTCGGTGGCGGGTGCCACATCGGTGCGGCTGTTCGATTCGCGCACGGGACAATCAACCGGAGAATTGCCCTGTCCCACCCACAACGTGGTCGGATTGAGATTCTCTCCCGACGGCAAGCATCTGGGCGCGATCAGCCCGCAACTGAATGAAGTGTACGTCTGGGACGTGGCGGCGCGAACGGCTGCCCGGACCGTCCGCTCGCCCAACAGGGCGTGGGGCGCGCTGCCTTTGCGGGGCGGCGCCAAGGTCGCGATCGCGGGCGAGCATGGTCTGCTGGTCATTGCGGCGGTGGACACTGGACAGGTGGTGCGTTCGATTCCGGTGCGCGACAAGTCGACGGTGTACGGCCTGGCTGCCTCGAAGTCGGGGAAGTGGCTGGCGGGGGTGGTGGCAGGGCGCTCGATGATCGTGATCGATCTCGAGCGCAACGATTCGATCCGCACCGCCGACGCCGACAAGAAGATGCAGTTGTTGGCCACCGAATTTTCACCCGACGACCTGTCGGTGATCGCCCGTGGCTCGTCGTTCATGGCCCCCAAAATGGTGCAGGTGGGCGCTCACCCCGAGGGCGCCGACCCCACAGCCGCCCCGTCGTACGCGTCCTGCGGCGCCGCCATCATTCCAACCGGCCTCATCGGCTACGCGATCTGTGCCGCCATCGTCGGCAACTCTGCCGCCAGCAACGACCAGGCCGCCACGAAAGCCAGCCGTCCGGACAGCGACGATCGCCCGCCCGATCGGGCCGCGGATGCTTCTTCGGACGGGCATCCCACCGTCGACATCGCGGGCCTGGCGGGTGAGTTGATGCTCTGGCCGCTCGACGAACCGCAGCCAATCGTCGTCAAGACGTTTGGTCGCACCTTCGAACAGATGGCCTGGTCGAAGGATGGAACCAAGGTGGCGTTGGTCGCCAGCGGCATCCAGGACGGCGAACTGGTGAAGCGCATCTTGGTCTACCAGCGCCGTCAGATCTCAGGTCGCTCGGGCACGCTGCCTCCGCCGGTAAACGCCGTCACCCTCGGTCGCGTCACCGATCTGTTGCTGGGCGCCATCGACACCGACCAGGCCACGCTGTTCATGGAGCGCCGTCGACCGGCAGGGTCCGCGCCCGCAACGCCCGCGCCCGTGACGGCCGCACCTTCCAAGCCGCAATACACCATCGAGCGCTGGCCCATCTCCGCGCTGCAGACCCCGGTCGACGAGAGCCCCGCGGCTGCCGCGACCGGATCACCCGCTGCGAGGTGACCCGGTCGAGAATCGAAGCGGCCCGGCGCACTTCGACGGCCCGGTGACACGATGTCGGCGGCGATCGCAGCATCACCGCGTGCGGCCGCTTGTTCTTCGTGGTTGTACTCCGCCCCCCGTTGGCGTAACACCCCCGCCTCAGCATGATCACCACCCAGAATCTTTCGGTCACGTTCGGCAGCCAGAAACTCTTCGAAGAGGTGGACGTCAAGTTCACGCCCGGCAATTGCTACGGGCTGATCGGCGCCAACGGGGCCGGCAAGTCGACGTTTCTCAAGTGCCTGGCGGGCAAGATCGAGTCGACCTCCGGCACCGTGACCATCGATCCCAGCAAGCGGCTCAGCATGCTGTCTCAGGATCACAATGCCTTCAACGAGGTGCCCGCCCTGACCGCGGTCATCATGGGCCACAAGCAGCTGCACGCGCTGATGGTAGAGAAGGACGCGCTTTACGCGAAGCCCGACTTCAGCGAGGCCGACGGCGTGCGCGCCGGTGAGCTGGAAGCCGCGTTCGCCGATCTGAACGGATGGAACGCCGAGGCCGAGGCTGCCAAGTTGCTCAGCGAGCTGGGCGTCGCCGCAGCGAAACACCTGTCCCCGATGAAGGACCTGTCAGACAACGAGAAGGTCCGGGTGCTCATGGCCCAGGCGCTGTTCGGCAATCCCGACATCCTCCTCTTGGACGAGCCGACCAACCACCTGGACGTCGATTCGATCCTGTGGCTGGAGGAGTTCTTGCTCGACTTCCCGAACACTGTGGTGGTCGTCTCCCACGACCGGCACTTCCTGGACAAGGTGTGCACGCACATTGCCGACATCGATTTCGGCAAGGTGACGCTTTACTCGGGGAACTACACCTTCTGGTACGAGACCAGCCAGATGGCGTTGGGACAGCGCTCGGCGTCGAACAAGAAGAAGGCCGACCAGATTGAAGAGCTCAAGACCTTCATCGCGCGGTTCAGCGCCAACGCCTCCAAGTCCCGGCAGGCGTCATCGCGCAAGAAGCTGCTCGACAAGATCACGCTGGATGACATCCGGCCGTCGTCGCGCAAGTACCCCTTCATCCAGTTCAAGGCGGAGCGCGCCCTCGGCAAGGAGGTCGTGACCGTGCGGGGCCTGCGCAAGGCCATCGGCGGCGAGGTGCTGTTCGACGGTCTGGATTTCTCGATCGGCCGCGGCGAGCGGGTCGCGTTCGTCGGCGACGACCGGGTGCTCTCGGCCCTGTTCGGTATTCTGGCGGGAGAAGCCAAGCCCGACGCCGGAACGGTCACCTGGGGGGCCTCGACCAAGGTCGCCTACTTCCCCAAAGACAGCGGCGCGTACTTCGCCACCGGCCACAGCGTCCTCGAATGGCTGCGCCAGTATGCGCCCGACAGCCGGGACGAGACCTTCATCCGTTCGTTCCTGGGCCGCATGCTGTTCACCGCCGACGAGGTTCACAAGAAGGTCGAAGTGCTGTCGGGGGGCGAGCGCGTGCGTTGCATGCTTTCCCGGCTGATGCTTCAGGACCCGAACACGCTGCTGCTGAACCAGCCGACGAATCATCTCGATCTCGAATCGATCACGGCGCTCAACAACGGGTTGCTGAAGAGCGAGGCTTCGATGATCTTCTCTTGCCACGACGTGCAATTTGTGGAATCGCTGGCCAACCGGGTGATCGAATTCGCCGGGAAGCGCACGTACGACCTTCGGATGACCTATGCGGAGTATCTCGTGGACCCCGAGCGCCTGGTGCGGGTGGGCCGGGCCGCGGCGTGACGCGGCGGCTGCGATAGCGCCGCGCCCGAGCGGGCAGGACCTCACTCGAGGACCAGGTCGATGTTCAGGACCACCGGGCTCAAGGTCGGGTTGGCGTTGGTGGTCGTGAATTCGACGGTGTTGACGCCGCTCTTCAGCTCGGCGACGTCCACGTCCAGCATCAGGGAGAGCGTTCCCGCGTTGGGGACGTCGGTCATCATCTTGCGTTCACTGGGGGTGAGCGCGCGGTGTCTCCAGGCGTGACCGTTGAGGCGGTAGTCCAGGGTGTAGTCGACGGGGGTAGGCGTCCCGACCGGGTGGTACGTCCAGTGCTGGACCGCAAGCCGAGCGCGCGTGATGTCGGTGACGTCGACGCCGGGAATCTCGATTTTTTGCGCGGGCCCGTCGGTATCCTTCGCGACCCGCCAGGCGACGTTGAGCTTGCCGTTCTTGGTGGGCTGGAGGGGATCCAACGCTTCATATTCGCGCCATCGGTTGGTGATGGCGGGGCCGTCGAAGCCCACGTTGTCCCAGCGCGCCGTCCACGCGTCGACGGTGCCGTTGCTGTACTTGAGCGTCGCGTGGTTGTGTGTCGTCAGGTGCACATAGCCGCGGCTGAAGGGCAGGGCGATATCCTTGGCGCCGAGGAGCACGGCCGCGCCGAACGTGACGCCGTCGCTCGACGCCGGCGTTCCGCGCACCTCCACCCGAGTCTGCGACAGCTTGACCTCGAAGTGGTTCAGCTTGCCGGCGCCCGCCGGAACGCAGATCCCCGTGTCGGTCAGCGCGAGCTCCTGATGGTAGTCGTCGTAGACGAAGAGGTGGTAGATGCCGACGTTGTCGGCACCGCAGACGTTGTTGAGATGGATCTCGACGGCATTGCGGGGGATGGAGCCGTTCTCGTAGTTCTGCTGCAGCGTGAAGGACGGCGCCGGGGCGGGATCCTCGGTGATCTCCAGGGAGACCCAACCCTGGTTTCCCACGTTGTGCCCCTCGACGTCGAACACGATGGTGCCGGTGCGGCCCGTGAAGTCGAAGGGCTGGCGGATGCGATAGGAGTTCTGTCCGTAGTTCTGCGCCGCGGTCAGCACCAGGAGGTGATTGTTGTGAACGCTGTCGGTGGCGTTGCAGATGAGCGCGTCCGCGCTGGGCAGCGCCTTGGCCGGCAGGCCGTTCCGACAGGCGGGGACCGTGGCCGCGCCGATGGCGACGGCCTCGTCGTCCGAGCTGGGGCTGCCGATGTTGCAGAAGCGGGCCGCACTCCACTTCTTCGGATCCAGCTCTCCCGCACGGGTTTTCGCGCCGGCGGGCGCGTCGAAGGTGTCGCAGAACGCGGCCTGCGCCAGCCCGCATCCGGGCGGACCGGGCGGATAGCTCGGCCGGCCGCCGCTGCCTTCGCCCGTGCCGCCGTCCGCGCCGCCCGCCGCGACGGCGCCGCCCGATGCGCCGGCAGCGGAGCCGCCGGAAGCTCCCCCGCTCCCGTCGCCGGACCCGCCCGAAGAAGAAGCGTCGCCGCCGCTGCCTGCGACGCTGGTACCCCCGCGGCCCCCGGCAGCGTCGGCCGCCGGGCCCGTGGCGTTGCTGGTCGTACAGCCGACCAGCGCGGCGAACGTCGCGACGCGCACCAGGATCGAGAAGACACCGATGGAGGGCATGGGCATGGAGTCTCTTCAGGGGATCGCGAGCAAGTCGGGGGACGGGCCGGGGCCTTCCAGGGCCATCAAGAACGAGACCAGGTCGGCCTTCTCCTGGTCGGTGAGCCCGAGCGGTTGAAGGACGCCTTGGCCAACGTAGGTGCCCTTGCCATCTCCGCCCCGATCGAAGAAGGCGACGACATCCGCCAGCGTGCGGAGAAGCCCCGAGTGCATGAAGCTGGGCCGCGAGCCCACGCAGCGCAAGGTCGGCGTGCGGAAGGCGCCCTCGTGGTCGGGGCCGATCTTGGGCGGCAGGCGACCGTCGTTGCCGTCGCTGTAAGCACCGGTGACACCCAGCGGGTCACCGGCGGCGCGGACGAGATCCAGCGCGGCCCCGCGATCGTTGCCGTTGAAGATGCCGGCGCGGGTGGTGCCGTCGGCCAACCCGACGTTGTGAAATTGCTGGTCCGAGAAATAGGGGCCGTTGTGGCACGACACGCAGCGACCCTTGCCTACGAAGACGTCGAAGCCTGCCTGTTCGCTGACGGTGAGCGCGGCGGCGTCTCCGTGCACCCAGGCATCGAAGCGGCCCGATCCGCAGTCCAGCCGCCGCTCGAAAGCCGCGATCGCCTTGCCCATGTTGATGACGATGCGGGTCACCAGGTCCTGATCGGCAGGCGTCATCGAATCGTACTCGGCTCCGTCGCCGGGTACACCGTGACAGACGTAGACCGCGTCCGGAGGCTCGAGGCGCGGGTGATCGACCGGGACTGTCAGGCGACACCCGGTGGTCGTCGCGTCGAGCGGCGGAAAGCGCGCGGCGTCGGCCAGCGGTGCCAGGGTTCCCGCCCCGAACACCGCTTCGTATTCCACCGCGTAAAGGCTGGCGATGCGCTCGGCGACGAACAGGCGCGAGCTGTTCATCTCGAGCGGGCTTTCGAGCGGACCGAACACCTGGGAGTGCAGCGTCGAATGCCGTCCCCCCCACATGATGACCTTGGCCTGCCCCACATCGAGGAGCGCCGGCGTCCGACGGTGGGTCCAGCCCGTGCCGAGGGAGATCTGCTTGAACACCGAGCGCGTATCCAGGAACCCGTGCTCGGCTTCGTGACAACCCGCGCACGAGACCTTTCCGCTGTCCCCGCGTAGACCGAGCGAATCGGGTCCACCGTCGGCGTCGAGGTCGAGCAGGGCGCCCGAGAACCCCGCATCGTGGAAGAGCCGCTGCCCGAGCGCCGCGGCCCCCGGATGGTCCGCGTAGCGGTTGCTCACGTCCGCGGGGGGGCGAGGAAGGACCTTCGGGGCCAGCTCGTCCTTGGAGGTGCCGCCGCCCGACGTGCCGTCGCCCGACGTGCCGTCGCCGTGAACTGGCGCGCAGGCCAGCGCCAGAAGCGGCAGCGCGCACCGGAGGGCCCCCACTACGGGACCTCGATCTCGAGATCGATGTTGGCGATCTGCATCGAGTTGGCGGGCACCGCGAATCCCGGATTGGAGGTGGTTCCGAACTCGACCGTGTTGTCTCCCTTGACCAGATCGGACACCGGGACGGGCACGCTGAAGCCCTGGCGCTCCCAGGTGGTCACGTACGTCGAGGGCACCGGGTAGTCGTGCCAGCCCTTACCATTCAGGCGGTACTTCAGGGTATCGCCCCGGGTCACGTAGGTCGTGTCGAAGTTGAGGCGCGCCGAGACGCCGCCGGTGGGGTCGACGTCGGTGAACTTGAGCGGCAGGGGTGTGCCGGGGCCCGCGCCAATGTCGAAGCTCACGCCGTTGGTGACACCGTAGGCAATGTGGAAGGAGTCCTTGTCCAGGCAGTTGGTGTGGACCTTCGACAGCGGGTCAGCGATCTCGTAGGCGCGCGGCACCGCCAGCTGTGGGCCATCGAACGCCACGTGCGCCCACTGGTAGGACTGGAACGTCGTCACTTCGGCCTTGTGGGCGTTGTAGTGAACGTGGCTGAGGTTGACGTATCCGCGGGTGAATCCCAGATCGATGTCGGCTTCCGCGATTTGCTTCAGCTCGGTGCTCCCGGCGTCGGAGGCCCACACCTCCACGCGGTTCTTGGCGAGCTTGAGGTGGAAGGTGTTCATCGCGTTCTGCTCGGTCTTGACGCATCGTTTGTTGCCCAGCGGTCCTGCGAAGGGATCGAACTTGTGGGTGAAGGCGTGGTCGTGCACCACCGAGATGCGCGAGACGCCGACCAGACCCGAGCCGGCCGTTCCCAGGCCGGCGGCCGACATGCCGCAGTTCAGATCGAAGACGATGGCCAGCGCTTCCTTCGACGTCACGAGCTGATCGGGATCGTGCAGGTTGGGGCCAGGGACCGGCTCGGCGGTGATCCAGGCCTCCGTCCACCACCCGTGCCCGCCCGCAGTCCGCGCGTCGGCTTGCCACTGGATGGTGCCGGTGCGGCCCTCGAAGTCGAACGGCTGTCGGATCCGGGCCGACAGATAGTTGAAATCCGTGTTGTCGTCGAAGCCTTCGGCCCAGCGGGGCTCGTTGTCCTCGTTGACGCAGAACTGGGAATCAGCGCCTCCGGGCGGCACCGTCTTCCAGACACCGCACAGGTTGAGCGGCGTCTCGGGAAACGAGAACGTGTACGCGCAGCCGAAGCCCAGGCGGGCGATGCTCCATTGCGCATCGTCGAGCGCACCCGCGCGGCCCCCCGGGGACTCCTTCGTGAAGGCGTCGCAGAAGGCGGCGTTCGGGAGGCCGCAGGCAGGATCGGGGGGCGGAAGGTCGGGCCGCGGCCCCGGGTTTCCGCCCGCGGCCATTCCGGCGGTTCCGCCGTTCCCGTTGCCGGGGGCACCGCCCCGCTCGCCATGGCTGCCGCCTTCACTCGAGCCTCCGACGTCCGCGAGCCCGCCGCTGCCTGGGTTCCGGTTGCCGGTACCGCCCGTGCCTGTCGTATCGGCGGCGCCGCGGCTGCTACAGGCCGAAGCCAGGGCAACCGTCGAGACGACCACCCATCGAGCCACACCGGCACCTCCGAGATCGCGCGCTGTACGGTTCATCGTTCAGGTCTTGCCCGCACGTTCCCGGGCCCATCACGAAATCGTCCTCCCGCGATCAGCGGCCGTATCGCACCAGCAGCGACTCGAGCCAGCCCGTGGCGAAGACGCCCTGGCAGGTCAGGGCGATGCCCAGCATCGCGCGGGAGTCGACAAGCGGGGTGGTGAGTCCAGCGCGGGCGCGCCCGAGCCCAGCCGCGCCGGCCAGGTAGACCGTGTCGCCGGAGGCCGCCATGCTTTTGACGGGTCCGAAATCCTCCTCGACCAGCTGGGCGGCTCCTCCGGCATTCGACACCTGGAACACGCGGGAGCCGGAGGCGAAGAAGACGTCCTCGGCGCCAAGGGCCAGGGCATTCGGAGCCGCCAGGCCGGAGAGCAAAATCTCCGCGTGGGTGAGATCGCCGAGGGGAGCCCGCACCAGCTCTCCGGTGGTGCCGCCCTCCGTTCCCTGATTGACCCAATAGACGTGGCGTTGGTCGACGGCGATTCCCTGCGGAGCGGCCTGGCCCGCCAGCAACGTCGGCTCGCCACCGACCTTGGGCGCCATCGCGATCTGATTCTCGCTCGTCAAGGTCACGTACACGTGGTCGCGATCGAGCGCCAGCGCCGTGAAAGTGCCCTTGGGTCGCATCACCAGCTCTGTGGGGCCGCCAGACTTCTTCACGCGGCGCACGCCCACTTCGAATTCGGTGGTGTAGACGTGGTCCTGGTCCACCGCGGCCGCCCAGATCCGATCGAGATCCGTCCGGACGTCTGTCACCGGTCCCCCACCGACGGGAACCTTGGAGAGCACCGTCGGCGTGCGCTCGAAGAAGACGAACGTGTCGTCCACCGCGATCGCCCACGAGCCCACGCGTCCGTTCCCGAGCTCCGTGACCACGCACGGTTCTGTGCGGCACACCGAGATTGCGCTTTCGGCCGTGCAGCTGCCGCCGGGGAGGGCGCCTTCATTGAAACCCACCGTGGAGGACACGTCGCACGCGGCCAGGACAGGCGACACCAGCCCGACGAAGCGCCACGTTCGGGCGCGGCCGAGCAAGCCTCGGCTCACCGGGCTTGACCGGGCGGCTCGACAGCGCCCTGTTGCAGGCTGGAAGGGAAATGCCTTCTGAAATCCTTCGCGCGCCGTTCAGCGCCGGCGTTGTCGCCCTGCAGGCGGAGGGCCTTGATCCACAGCATTTCCCGCTCCTCGGCCAGCGCGCCGTGGGGATACAGGCGGGCGTGCCGCCGCAACGTCGACAGGGCGGTTGGGGCGTCCCCCCGCTGCAGCGCGGCCGTGGCGCTTTCGAGCAACAGCCGCTCGGTGCGGAGCGAGGCGGAAGCCGTAGGCGCCGCACCGGACGAAGCCGTCGGTGCGTGACGGAGACCCGCCAGCGGCGGGGGCGCTTCGGGCGGCGTGGCCTCCGGCAGCGGCGAGGCGGGCGCGGGCACGTTCGGCACGGGCGGCGTGTCCCCTCGCGCTGGTGCCACCTGCCTCTCTGGAGCGACCGCCGGCGCGCGCGTGAGGTAGGCGTGGGTCCCCGCGCCGCCGGCCGCGCCGAGCGCCGCAGCGATCGCGGGGACCAGCAGCTTCGCCCGCAGGCTGGCGCCGGCGATCGTGCGCGTGGCTGCGGCGGCGCTCGTGCCGGCGTCGGCTGGCCCGGGACCGCCTCCGCCTCCCGACGGTACCAACAGCAGGGGCCCGAGGCGCGCCACGAGGCGATCGCGGGTGTCGGCAGCGGGCGCGTCGAGCTCGCGCTCTGCGTCCAGGAGATCGCGGAGATCCTGCGGGAGAACAGTCGGGTCTTTCATCGGATCTTGCATGGGACCCCCGTCATTCGAACGACTTTCATTCGAGTACCTTTCGGGCCTGGAGGCGGCGCATCTTGGCAGTGAAGTCCTCGCGGGCGAGGCGGAGGCGCGAATAAACGGTGCCAAGCGGAATCTCGAGGCTCACGGCGATGGTTTCGCAGGTGACGCCGTCGATCTCGTGGAGAACGAACACGGCCCGGCGATCGAGCTCGATCTCCTCCAGCGCCCGGAGCACCAGACGTCGTTTCCGCTCCCGGTCGAGAAGGGTGTCCGGAGCGTCGGTCGGGTCGACGACGTCACCGGTCATGTCTGCTACCGTTTCGCGCTGGTGCTTCCGCCGATAGTGGGACGCGATGCGGAAGCAGAATGCGAAGAGCCACGGCCGGATCGGTCGGGCCCGATCGTACTTCGGAAGCTCGCGGTGCACGGCCACGAACACCTCGTGCGCCATGTCCTCGACATCCCGCTCGGTCACGCCCAGTCGCCGCAGCGTCCGGAGCACGTACGGGGATTCGAGCTCGAACAACGTTCGAAAGTCCAAGGGGGCCGGCCTGTTTTCGCTGATTTCTTCCTCCACACGGGTGGCCTCGTTTCCCGTACTTGCCTTGAGGTCGCTCGGCCCATCACGCAAAGTTCGTGCTCACGGGAGCTTCAACTCGATTCCGGCGCCGCCAATGAATCCGACGCGCCTCGCCGCCCACGCTTCGCGGCTCACCCCGGCATCGTCCACCATCAGGTGCACGCGCGACAGCGCGACCGGCGCCTCCGCGTTCAGGGTGAAGCTCATCGCCTCCGAGGCCCTGAGCGTGAGTCCGACCCGCGCGCCGACCGTCGTATGGCGGTCGGTCACCGTCCGTGATCGGGTGACACCTTCGCCATGGGAGAACAGCGCGCCCGCGCTCACGACCGCGCAGACGTCGAACGTCCATCGGCTGCTTCCCGGGTGCAGGCAAGGCAACAGGGAGCCATAGAGAGTGTGGGCTGACACCGTGCCATAGGATTGTTCGCGCTCGCTCGGCAAGAACGCCGCCACCTCGAGACCGACCGACCAGGCCCCGCGCCGGAGGCCGCCGCCGATCCGGAGCCCCGGCGCCGGCCCCGGTTGGATTCCAACCGAGACCACGGCCCCCGCGTTCAGGAAACCAGCCCGCGCGGTCGTTTCGGCAGGGGGAAGCGGAGGGAGCGGGGGAGACGGCGACGCCGTCGCCGGTTGAGGCGAGGGTGGAGGCGGTCTGCTCAACGAGGCGGTCGCCGGCGGGGCCGGCTCCGAAGATGGTGACGGCTGCCCCGGAGCTGCCCCCGTTTTTTGGGCGAGCGCGCCCTGCGGATCGATCGCGACCGCCGCGGCGAGCGCCAGGCTCGCCGCGAGCTCGTAGCAATCCGCTGGGGCGGCGTCGAGCGTGCGGCCTCCCCGCGGGGCTCCGTGCGCCGTCAGCACCAGGCTTCCGCTGACGAGGGCGCCCTGGCGACGAAATTCCACGCGCAGCGCGAGCGCGTTCTGGTCGTTGCCCCCATCGCCGAAGGCGTCGTAGCCAAGGCGGGCCGCAACCAGCGCCCGAAACGTCGCTTCGTCCGGACAGACCTTCACCGCTGTCCCACTTCGTTGGTACCCAAGCACGACGGTCGGGTGCTCGGCTCGTGGCTCCGTGGCGCGCGCTGCCACGGACGTGCCCGTGACACCCAGCAAGACCATCCAACCTAAGCTGCGCAAGCTGTGCCGAGCTTTATCCGGCTGCCGATCCGCTGGCAAGTCAGTGCGCGGGCGTTTTGCGCGAGACCTCGGGCGGTGGTTGGCAATCTGCGGTGGTATTGAAGTCCCGGACACGAATGCTCAAGCCAGCGACTCACGTCAGGTCCATGCCCAACCTCTCTGACCTGCGCCGCTACGCCGTGGCGCGCAGCCTGTTCACACCCACCACGCTGGCGCGCGCGATCGCCAAGTTGGGCTTCGTGCAGGCCGATCCGATCCGCGCGCCAGCGCGCGCCCAGGACCTGACGCTGCGCCACCGCGTCGAAGGCTATCGCGTGGGCGATCTGGAACGCCGCTACGCGCGCCTGGGGCTGGAGGAGGACGTGTTCGTCAACTACGGCTTCCTGTCCCGCGCGCACCACGCGCTGATGCATCCGCGCACCGCGCGCACCGTGTGGACGCCGGCGCGGCAGCGTCAGGCGCAGGCCGTGCTGGAGTTCGTGCGCGCCCGCGGCAGCGCGCATCCGCGCGAGGTGGATGCGCAGTTCGCGCACGGCAAGGTCACGAACTGGTTTGGTGGCTCGTCCAACGCCAGCACGCAGCTGCTGGATGGCATGCACTACCGCGGCCTGCTGCGCGTGGTGCGGCGCGAAGGCGGCGTCCGCGTTTACGCGGCCCGCGATCCGCTCCCGCCGCCGCCCGACAGCCGGCAGGGTCAAACCCGCATGGACGCGCTGGTGGACATCCTGATCCGGAAGTACGCGCCCCTGCAAGCTCCCATGCTGAACCGGCTGGTCAGCATGCTCCGCGCCGCCGTGCCGCAGTGGGTGGGCGATCGCAAGGACGCTCAGTCCCGCGCGCGGGAGCGCCACAATCACGCGCGCGTCGACGGGACCGACTGGTACTGGCCGGTCGGCGAGAATCCGCTGGCCGCCCGGCACGAACCCAGTCCGGGCGTGCGCCTGCTGGCTCCCTTCGATCCGGTGGTGTGGGATCGGATGCGCTTCGAAGCCTTCTGGGGTTGGGCCTATCGCTTCGAAGCCTATACGCCGGCGCCCAAGCGAAAGCTGGGCTACTACGCGCTGCCGCTCTTGTGGAATGACCAGGTGATCGGTTGGGGCAACGTACAGGTCGTGGACGGCCGGCTGGATGCCCAGTTGGGCTACGTGAAGGGGGCGCCGCGTTCGGCGGCATTTCGTTCCGCGCTGGACGACGAGCTACAGCGGCTCAGCACCTTCCTGGGAGTGTGATCGCTCGGCGGTGATGCCGCCGTTGCTTCAAACCAGGCCCGGCAATGCCCCGGTGCAACAGCGGGCGTCGCCGAAGGTGGGGCTCGGGTCGCCGAACAAGTTCAGCAACGAGACCAGCAGATTGTTGTGCGGGGGATCGTCGGCGTATTGCACCCAGCGCCCCGTGCGTAGACCACCACCCGCCAGAAGAAAGGGCATGTTCTTCTTGGCGTGGGACGCCGGATGCGCGACCTCGGTCCCGAAGAACACGACTGTCTCGTCCAGCAGCGTGCGTCCACCCAGGTCGATGCTGGCGAGTTGCTGCAGCAGATACGCGTGCTGCGACGAGTACCAGGTGTAGATCTTCTCCAGCTCGACCGGTCGATAGCCGCCGTCGTTCTCGTAGTACATGTGGGTCTCGGGCAGATTGAGCCACGGCAGCGTGTACTTGGCTTCGGAATCGCACCACTGCAGGAAGCCGACGGCGGTCTTGTCGCAGGCGAAGGCCATGACGATCATGTCCATCATCAGCTTGCCGACTTTAGGGATGGCGGCATCAGTGACGAGATCCTTGATGCTTCCGCTGTCGGACGAATTCAGCCCGGAGGCGGGGTTGTAGTCGGACGTGTCCACCAGCGTCGGCGGCACACAGACGCGGTTGATCGCCGTCGTGCCGATGCGCTTCTCCAGGTCTCGAATCCGCTCGAGGTGGGCCTCGAGGCGCTGTCGATCGGCGGCGCCCAGCCGCATTGCCAGCTTGGCGTAACGCTTGTCCACCGCGTCCAGAATCGACGTTTCCCAGGCGCGTTCGGTGTTCGGGCGCGATTGGTCGTTGAACAGCGTCTTCCAGATCTCGACCGGATCGAGCCGCGGGGGAATCGGCGCGAACGGCGAAGTCGCCGCGAACTGGCAGATGTTTATCGGGGACACCTTTCCGTGTGACTTCCCCGTCCCCCAACGGACCGCCATGCTCAGGCTTCCGAACGGCTTGCCAGCGGACAACCGAGGAGCGAGCACCTGATCGATGGAAGGTCCTTTCACGAAGTTACCGGCGCCGGGCTGCACCTGGCCGGTCAGCAAAGCCTGCATTCCGCCCTGATACTGCTCGACGGGGAATTTGGATTGATCGCCCGCCATCAGGTAGAGGCCGGTGGGGATGAGCAGGCTGCTCTTCACGGGCTCGAGCGGAGCCAGAATCGGCGAGAGGGCAAACTCGGTTTCCGTGCCGGTCGGTGGCCATTTCTCGGGAACCGTTCCTCCCGGTCGATAGACGGCCAGGAACCGCTTGGGCGTGGTGCCCGGAGCGTTGGCCTGCGCGGTCTTTGGGTGTGTCATGGCTTCCAGCCAGGGGAGGCCAATCGCCACGCCGGCCGCTCCCTTGAGCATCGAACGGCGGCTGAGGTTGAGTTTGGTCATGGGCTGGTTACGGTGCGGGCCGGTAGAGAAACGCCTCGGTCTGGGTGAGGCCAATCATGAGGTCGCGGATGTTCCCCGTGGTGCGCTCGAACCCCTGTTCCAGTTGACCGCGCGAGCAGGCGTCCTCGGCGACCAGCGCACGTCCGTACGCGCTCTCCATCCACTTGCGGACATGACAGGCGCGGACGTCGCGGCTCGACGCCAGGCGTTCGATCAGCTCGATGGCGCCGTCGAAGGTCCCCGCCGCGTCGATGCCCGTGAGGGCGCCCCGCACGTCGATGACCGCACCCGAGTCGGTGTCACGCCACGTTCCGTCGGAGGCGTAGTGCTCGAAGCCCAGCCCCAGCGGATCAATCTGGGCGTGGCAGGACTGACAGGTCGACGGTGCCGTGACCCTTTGCAGCCATTGTCGCGCCGTCTCTCCGGTATTTCGGCCCGCGGCCATGTGTTGTTCGGCGGGCGGCGTCTTCGAGAGATCACCGCACAGCAGCTGCTCGAAGATCAGCGCGCCCCGTTGGCTCGGGTGGGTAAGCTTCCCGTCCGCCGTCGCTCGCGGTGCCAGCAAGCTGAGCTGGGTGAGCACGCCGCGGCGTTGCGGGGCAGGAAGGTTCGCGCGCATGAAGGTCGTACCGCTGACGCCGGGGATTCCGTAGATCTGCGCCAGGGACTCGTTCACGAACGAGAACGGTGCGGTGAGCAGGGTGTGAAGGTCACCGCCTCCCACCCAGACCACCTCGTCGACGAAGCGGGTGGTCTCTTCGCCGGCCGCCGGGCCATTTCCCCCGGGGGCAACATCGCCGAGCCGCCACAACCGCGCGTAGAAGTCGCGCGTGACGTCATGGGCGTGCGTACCCGCCAACAGGCGTCGCGCTTGCCCCTCGATCTGCGCCTTCGTCTTCAGCTGATCCTGAGCGGCGGCGGCATTCAACATCTCGTCGGGCGCCGTCGCCGACAACAGGTACGAGAGCCGCGTTGCCATCTCGAAGGGACGCGGTCGCCCCAGTCCGGGTCGACCAGGGTCCACCGCCTCGCCGAACTCGACCCGGTACAGAAACTCGGGCGACTGCATCGCCACCTCGAGGACGGCGCGGATGCCACTCGCGTAGTCGCCCCCCAGCGCGCGCCCGTTGGCGAAGACGTCGGCGAACTCGGAGGCATCATCGGGATCGAGCGGCCGGCGAAACAGCCGCGGGACCAGCGTCGCGACGAATCGTTGCGCGCAGGTGGCTTCGCTCGACGCCGCGACATCGCACTTGCCGAACGCGTCCAGGCTGGCGGTGCTCTGGGCCGTGGCGAGCGCGAAATCGTGCGCGACGCGATGGTATCCGTCGGTCAGCGCCGTGAGCGTGGCGACATCGTCCGAGACATCGCCGCCGAGCGGCAACGGATTGGTGGGTAACGAAAGGCCGAGCATGTCCCGGACCGAGTTCGCGTACTCGAAATTGGACAGGCGCCGGAGGGGCGCGGGCGGCACGCGCATGCCCACGTCGGACGCGCACGCGGCGATCGGCCCGCCGAGGTCGTCCGTGCCGCCGCCATCAGAGCCACTGTCGACGCTCGGCCCTCCGTCGAGGGTTGGGCCGCCGTCTCCCGCCGGGCCGTCCCCCACGGGCCCGCCGTCGCTGACGGGCGCGGTATCGATCGCCGTGTCGACGTCGGCATCGTGAGGGCGACCATCGGACGACCCCGCCGATCCCGAGCCGCACCCAGCGCCGGCGAGAACGGCGCCAATGAAAACGACGAGCCACTTCGAAGAATCCAACGGGGCACCTCCCTTCGCGCTGCGGGGACGTCGAGGGATCAATAGTACTCGCTCTTGCAGTCCTCTCTTCAATTTGCCGCCCTGGCCTGATGCTTGTCGGTGCACTGCGTCCTCCCGACGATCGCGTCGTCGTCCAGAGTGTCGATAGCCAGTGCCTAGAACTCGCGACAGTCGTGGGGGACCTCGGCGCGCCCAAAGCTGTAGGGACGCGCCTGCTTGATGACCAGCTGGCGCTCCGGGCCGACCAGCTTCCACTCGATGTCCATCGCGAACCAGCGGTTGGCGTGGCTGGGATCGATTCGGGCCTGGAAATGCTTGTGGATGGCGCCCAGCGCGCACATCAAAGCGGTCAGCTCGTCGGTGGACACGACCGGGTCGGCTGTCAAGCTGCTGCGGCTGGTGTAAAGGACGCGCGGCGGTCGGCCGGATTCATAGGTGCCTTGTTCGCTGGTGACGCCGGGGGCCGGGTTGGTGACGCTGGCCTCGCCGGCTTGCGCGTTGAAGTAGCTCGCGTCGCCGTAGATGGGGTCCAGGATGTTGCGGCTGATGGCGACGCCATTGGCGCGTTCGTTGGGGAAGGCTGGCTCGATGAGGACGCCCATGGCAGCCGAGGCGTGATCCACCAGCGCCTCCTCGCGCTCGTCGTAGGCCCGCGGTGTCCACAGGCTGGCCCACACCGTGCGCAGGCCATTGGCGACATCCAGATCCGGATCCGGATCGTCGACCGCCACGCTGACCGAGGTGTAAAGACCGGCGCCGGTGAACCCAGGCAAATCTTCGGTGTTGCTGCTGGACCGCAAGCGCACATGGCTGCGGCTGCCGAAGCGCGCGCGGATCTCGTTGGTCACGGCCAGCAGTAACCCGGGCTCGACGGGCGCGGCGAGGATGGCCGCCTGGACCTCGGCCAGGCCCCGCGCGCGCACCGCGGGATCGGAGGCGAACGCCGGATCAGCGGAGATCCGGGCCAGGATCGCCGCCGCGCCGCTGGCGGTGAAGTGCTCCAGCGAGTGCACCAGCGGCAACCCCATCGCCAGGTTTGGCAACGGCACGCCGCGCGGACACGTCACGCCCGCCTTGACCAGCTGGTAGAGCTCGCCGATCTGGGCGGCCTTGGCCCCCACCACCGGCAGATCTTCGAGGCTGGCGCTGCGCAGATCCACCAGGTCGCGCACGGTGGTGTCCAGACGCGGGGCGACGCGCGGGCCCTGCGGCCGCTGCTGCTCCCAGAAAGCGGCGGCCTCTTCCGGGGTTGCCTTCTGCACCGTGAACCCGGCACCGTTCACTTCGAGCCGCACCAGCTGGCCCAGCAAGGGTGCCAGCCGCGGATCGGTGTGCGCGCCCAGCAGCGCCATGTTGGGGGTGCCACGATTCTTCGACAGCACCGCGACGTGGGCCAGCGGCGTCTGGAAGGCCTCGGTGATCAGTCCGCCCACCAACGGGATGTCGTTGGGAACCTCGTCGGTGATGACCACCACGTCGCGCCCCAGCGGCGCGGTTGCCAGCTCGCTGCCCAAGACGAACCGCAGGACGCCGTAGCCGGTGGCGGCCACCAGCGGTTGAAACGTCTGCCCGCGAAACGGGGCGTTCGGATCCACGATGGGAAGCGTTCCTTCTACCGAACGGATGCGCTGTACCTGATCCGCCGCCTGCGGCCGCACGGACCAGGCGCGCCGATCGGGCACCTGGCTGGTCACCGCGAAGAACGCGCGACGCATCTGCTCGCCGGTGATGACGTCACCCACCGCGAACTCGACGGTGCCGAGGCCCCTGCCGCCCCAGCGGACCAAGGTGCCCAGCAGGAACCGCCGGTCGGTGCGGAAATACTCACGCAGCGAAAAATCGATCCAGCCCGCGTTGAATTCTGCCGCCTGGGCCGGATCGCAGCGATCCAGGGCGGGCTGGTGGTAGATGCGCTCCCGGATGAACCGGTAGTGCAAGTCCCATCGCTGCCCGCTCAGGAAGTGGACGACGTCGCCCGCGCTCATGTCGACGACGAACTTCACCGACTGACTGTCGAGTTCGGTGCCGCCCTCGGCCAGTGCGGCGAAATCCCCGTCGGTGGCAAGCTGGTGCACGCGGTCCCCGACGGCGCGGGCCGACAGGGCCACACCGGCGTCGGTGGGCTCCGGCGTTCCATCGGTGTTGAAATGAAACCGCGATCCCAGCCGTCCCGAGGCGTCGACATCGCGAACCAGCGCCGCGCCGTCGGGCCAGCGCATGAACGGAACGCGATCGAGAACCGCGCGGTCACTCTTGCGCTGCAGGGTCAGGATGCCCTCGCGTTCCGGATTGGCCGCGATGTCGGCTTCCTGGGCCGATGCGACCGGCACCAGCACGCGCGCTCCCGGGGCAAGGTTGGTAGCGGTGCCGGGCCAAGGAAGACTCGGAAGGACTGTGACACCGAACCCGTCGGGCAACGGATCTCCCGGCGTCAGCGGTTGCAGGAACAACCCGACGTCGTTCAACTCGACCGTGGCCGTCGACGTGTTCTGCACCTCGACGAAGCGGGCCGGAAACAGGGCCACCTCGGTGATCGCCAGCGGTCCCGATGGTCCAGGCGGTGCGTCTGGCCAAGGGTAGGGCGCGAACTCGACGGTCGGCGGCAGTCCCGGCGGGGGTGACGGTCCGCACTGCGCGCCGTTGGCGTGCCCCGGCGAGGCGTACGCGCAGCGCGCGAACGCGCCATTGCCGTCGGGAAAGCGGGCGTACGCCTGGTTCAAGCCCAGCGCGGGCACGTCAACCTGGTCGACCAGCGTGCCGCTGCGATCGCGCAAGACCACCACGTCGCTGCCATCAGCGGAGATCTTGAACCGCAGGTGGCGAACTCCCTGGTCGGGCTGGTCGTCGGCCCAGAACTGCACCCGCTCACCCGGCGGCAGTGTCTGCGGGGGCAAGGCTTCCAGGTGTTTGCCGTCGCCCAGGGTGAACGCCGACAGGTCGACGGGGGCGGCCCCGGTGTTCACCAGTTCGACCCAGTCCTCGGTTTCGCCGGCCTCGTCGATGCAAGTTCCGTCGTCGTCCGCCATGACCTCGTTGATGCGAAGGCCGGAGACACTGGGGGGCGGCAAGTCGGCGCCTCCGTCCCGCCCGGTGGTCGGCCCACCCGAACATGCGGCCACGGCCACAGACAGAGCCGCCAGGGCGGTGAGGTTCCAGCCCGATCTTGATCGCGTCTGAGGTCGCATGGGCGGGAGTCCCGCGTTGCAAGACGGAGGCCCGTGCCGGTCCGCGGCGGCGTGGGGGATTCGGCGCTCTACAGCCGCGGCTTCGCCTCAAAAAACTGAAGCGGTTGCTCCCGCGCGGTCCGACGGAAGGGTAACGAGACTGCTATTTACAAACGCCCACTTCTTTGCCGGCCGGAATATCGCATTTCTTGGAAATACATACGGCGTCCCGCTTGCAAACGGCACCGGCCGCCTGCGGCGCTTTGCACACATGAGGTGTCAAAGCCAAAATGCAAACTTTGCCGTCCTTACAGTCCTTGTCCGCCTGGCACTCATCCTTTGCAGCGTCTCCCGCAAAGGATATTTGCGAGACAGAAATTGATGCGGCCATTGCCATCGACAATAAGAGCTTCTTCAGCATGTTTGTCCCTCGGTGTTGGTTGTTGATGAACCGGGTCATTGTCGCCCGCGCCGATGATGCGCCTCGGGGAAAACAGCGTCAAGCAAAGGTCGTGGTGGGGCGTTGCCGAGCCGATGTTCGATGCAAGGCCAATGTCGTCCTTCGAGTGGGGTCCCGTGAGCGGTTCGTTGGTGGTCTGGACGTTGTCGCGCGCGGCCTTCCGGCAAATAGGCAAATACAGGCGGGCACACGGACCCACACGCTCGTATCCCGGACTTTCCTGACGTCACGCCCGTGATTCAGGAACTCGCGGAAAGGCGGCTTCGACCCGCCCGGTTCAACCGGGCGGCTCTATCAGCCGATGATCACCCCGACTTTCGTCATGGAGAAGAGCGTCGATACGCAGTGGCTGAGCGCACGGCAGGTGGTGCTGTTGGCCCCCGCCGCGTCCGAGATCCGGGGCCAGGTGGCGCAGGTCTTGCGGCTCCCGCGCTACGTCCTGATGGCGACCGACGACGTCGCTACCGCGGCTCGCTTCCTGGCGGAGCAGAAGGTCGAGGTGGTGGTGCTCGAGCCCGAGGCGGGCAAGACCCGCTCGCCCGCGACGCTGACCGCGTTGCGTGCAGCGGATCCCTCGGCCCAGATCCTGGTCATCGCGCCGCGCGCGACGCTGGGACCCACGCTGATGGCGCTGGAGGGGCGGAGCGGGAACGAGGAGGGCGTCGACGTGCTGGGGGCGCCCTTCAGCGCGCCCGAATTGCTGCGCGCGGTGGAGCGGGCGCGCCAGCTGCGCTACCTGCAGCGGGCCGAGGAGCGCGGGCGGCGCGCGGAGGCGCGCGTCGGAGCCGTGATGCAGGCGGCCCCCCACGCCATCGTGTCGCTCGACGGTGCGGGCATCATTCACGACTGGAACCCGGCGGCTGCAAAGATCTTCGGCTGGCGGGCCGCCGAGGCCGTCGGGCAGGGCTTTTGGGAGCTGGCGGTGGCCGAGCGTCACCGCCGGCTGGGCAACGAGCTGCCCGCCGAACGCATCGCGGGCGTGGAGATCGCCGGCAGGCGGCGGGACGGTTCCGAGTTTCCCGGGGTGATCTCGCTGTCCGCCGTGGCTGGTTTCGAGCGGCCCATGTACTGCGCCATCATCGAGGACGTCACCGAGTCGCGACGGCTGGAGGTGGAACTGCGGCACGCGCAGAAGCTGGAGGCCGTTGGCCGACTGGCGTCGGGGCTCGCGCACGAGATCAACACGCCCTGCCAGTTCATGGCGGCGAACGCCGAGTTTCTGGCAGAAGCCCTCAAGGACCTGGAAGACCTGTTCGCGGCCAACCAACGGCTGCGCGACGAGGCCGCCGCGGAGGCCCGCCTGGCCGGCGCCGTCGCGGGCGTGGACGCCGCTGCCGAGCAGGCCGATCTCGCGTTCCTGCGCGAGAACGCCCCGCGGGCCGTGGCCATCATCGCCGAGGGCGTGCAGCGCGTCTCGGGGATCGTCGCGGCCATGAAGGACTTCGCCAAGCCAGACATGCGCGACGCCGCGCCGCTGGACGTGAATGGGGCCCTCACCAGCACGCTCACCATCATCGCGCACCAGACCGGTGGCGTCGCGGACGTCCGGACCGAGTTCGGCGAGATCCCGATGATCCTCGGCCACGGCAGCGACCTGAACCAGGCGTTTCTGCAGCTGCTCCTGAATGCAGCCGACGCCATCGCCGATCGGTGCAAGGCCCACCCCGATACGGCTCGGGGCGCAATCACCGTGCGCACGCGCGCCGACGGGGACGCGGTGCTGGTGGAGATCGGCGATACCGGCACCGGCATTCCGGAGCTGATCCGCCAGCGCATCTTCGAGCCTTTCTTCACGACGCGCGAGGTGGGCCACGGCACCGGCCAGGGATTGCCCATCGCCCACGCCATCGTGGTCGAGAAGCACCGAGGCACGCTCACCTTCGAATCGGAGATGGGCGTGGGGACGACCTTCCGCGTGCGCCTGCCGGGCCTCGGCGCCGATCCGGCGTAGAGCGAGTCGACCCGCGGTTCTCCGGGCGTCCGGGCCTCCCTTCGAGGCTGCCCGTACGAATTCTGCATTTTTTCCCTAAAGGTTTATCACCATGCTTTCGATTGGTATTGTATGTTACACAAAGTTTCGTCGGTAATCCTCTTGAGTGGGCTCCTCGTGGTCTCGGCCGGCGGCTGCCAGGGGGAGAGGACGGAAGAGCCTGCCGCCTCGAGCGGTGCGCTGGTCGGTTCGAACGGCTTGTTCGCCAACGGCTTGTTCGCCAACGGCTTGTTCGCCAACGGTCTGTTCGCCAACGGCCTGTTCGCCAACGGCCTGTTCGCGAATGGCCTGGCGCTCGACGCCTCGGGCACCATGGCCGCGACGGCGGCCGATGCCGTGCGCGATCCGGCGGTGCGCCCGTTGTTCTCCTACATCGTCTCCTGCGCGCTGCCCGAGGGCCAAGCGCTCAGCCTGACGGTCGACGGCCAGCCGCTGACTTTCCCGGGCAGCGTGGGCGTGGCGCCCGAGTGGCTGACCGGCACCTGCGACGACTCCTGTCAGCGCTGGGTCACCTCCTGCGTGATCGCGCGGGTCAATCATCTGGGCGAACATGTCGAGATCTCGATGCGTGGGGTCAGCCGGGCGCTTGCCGTCGGGCCCCGCGAGGTGCAGCAGTTCAATGTGCGCGAAGCCGCCTACTTCGGGAATTTCTTCAAGCCGGTCCCGGAGGTTCACGCCTGCCTGCCGGATGGCGCCCGCGGCATCGCGCGCGTCTGCGGCCCGTCGCTCGAGGGCTGCCCGATCGAGGTGGTCGGTCGCTGCGAGGACGTCTGCGCTGGCACCGGCGCCTGGTCGAGCTTCCGCGACTGCGCCGCTGTCCCCGTCGCGCGCCCGGGCTCGAGAGACGTTCGCGACGTCTTCCCGCAGACCATCACCGTCTTTCTCAAGCCATGACCCCGTGAGCATGACGTGATAGGCGCGGCGATTGCTGGCCGCTTCGTGATCGAACGCGAAGCGGCCTCGGGAGGGATGGGGACGGTCTACCGCGCGCGCGATCTCGTCAGTGGGACCCCGGTCGCCATCAAGCTGCTGGCCGCGGCGAGCGATCGCGACGTCGAGCGCTTCACGCGCGAGGCCGACATCCTGGCCGGCCTGGATCATCCCCACATCGTCCGCTACGTCGCCCACGGCGTCGCGGCCGATCGGCGCTACCTGGCCATGGACTGGCTGGAGGGCCAGCACCTCGCGGAGCGTGTCGAGGAACGGCCCCTGGCCGTGGCGGAGGCGGTGGCGCTGCTGCGCAATGCCGCTGCCGCGCTCGGGTTGGCCCATGGCAAGGGCATCGTCCATCGCGACATCAAGCCGGAGAACCTGTTCCTGCCCGGCGGCGATGTGGCCCGCTTGAAGGTGCTGGACTTCGGGATCGCCCACCTCGGGGCGGGCGCCCGTCGGCTGACCCAGACCGGCGCCCTGATGGGGACGCCCGGCTACTTGGCGCCGGAGATCATCCGGGGAGCGCGCGAGATCGACGCCCGGGCCGACGTGTTCGCCCTGGGATGCGTGGCCTTCTTCAGCCTGGCGGGCCGGCCCGCGTTCGAGGGCGACGACATCGGCGCTACCTTCGCCAAGATCTTGGTCGGGGATGTGCCGCGCCTGGCGGATGTGGCGCCCGGCGTGCCAGCGCTGCTCTGCGAGCTCGTCGCAGAGATGATGGCGCGCGATCCCCAGGCGCGACCCAGCGACGGGGCGGCGGTGGGCGCCCGACTGGCGGCCCTGGCCGAGCTGGGCGGTGCCGCCGGGTCGGCCGTCCGTCCGCGCGCCCTGGGCATCACGCGGCGAGAGCAACGCATCGCCTGCCACGTGGTCGCGCACGCCGCGCCGGCGATCGCGGCCGAGGTCGCGCGCGCCCTTGGCCCCGTCGGGGTCGAGTTGCACGCGCTCGCGGACGGGACGCTGGTCCTGACCGCCGGCGCCGCCAAGCCGCACGATCAGGCCGGGCTGGCGGCGCGCGCGGCGCTGGCGCTGGCCGCCGCCGATCCTGCCGCTCGGGTGGCGGTATACGCGCGCGTCGGTTCGCTGTCCTCCGCGGCTTCGCTGGACCCGGTCGCGACGGCCGCCTGGCTGGGCCGTGCCGCCGCGGGGCGGATCGCGGTCGAGGACGTGGCGGCGGCGCTGCTCGACGGACCGTTCGAGATCGAGCGCGACGCGGGCGGCGCGTTCTTGCGGGCGCGGCGGCAGGCGCCCGACGCCCGCCGGCGGCTGCTGGGCAAGGAGACGCCGTTCGTGGGGCGGGCACGGGAACTCGGGCTGCTGACGAGCACGTTCACCACCGCCGTCGAGGAACAGGTCGGCTCGGCGGTGGTGGTGACCGGCCCTCCCGGCAGCGGCAAGTCCCGGCTGCGCCAGGAGCTGGTCGACTGGATTCGCGCCCGACCCGAGCCGGTCGAGGTCCTGCTGGGCGCCGGCGATCCGCTGGCCGGCGCGTCGCCGTTCGCGGTGCTGGGGCAGGCGCTGCGCAAGGGGGCCGGCATCGACGACGGCGACGGCGTCGAGGAGCGCCGGCGCAAGTTCGCGGCACGCCTCGGGCGCTCGCTGGCTGAAACAGAGCGCAGTCGGGTGGTGTGCTTTCTCGGCGAGCTGGCCGGCGTCCCGTTCTCGGAGGCGGACGAGCCGCTGTTGCGGGCGGCGCGCGGAAACCCACAGTTGATGAGCGACGGCATGCGCCGGGCGTGGGAAGACTGGCTCACCGTCGAGTGCAGCGCGCAGCCAATGCTGCTGGTCCTCGAGGACCTGCATCACGGCGATGCCGGAACGGTCGCCTTCGTGGAGCTGGCGCTGCGGCACCAGAAGGACGCGCCGTTCTTCGTGGTGGCGCTCGGGCGTCCCGAGCTCGAGACGGCGTTCCGCGATCTCTGGAAGGGCCGCGAGGTGCAGTCGATCCGCCTGGGTCCGCTGTCTCGCAAAGCCATGGAGTCCCTGGTGCGGGACGCCCTCGGTGCGTCGGTGTCCAAGGAGCGTCTGGCGGCGCTGGCGGAGCGTGCCGAGGGCAACCCCTTCGTTCTCGAGGAGCTGATCCGCGCCGCCCATGCTGGACGCACGGAAGGCCTGCCGGAGTCGGTGCTGGGAATGGTGCAGGCCCGGCTCGACGCCGAGGGCCCGGTCGCCAAGCGGGTCCTGCGTGCCGCCAGCGTCTTCGGTGATCGCTTCTCGCGCGCGGGCGTGCGGGCGCTGCTGGGTGGCGCGGAGGGCGGCGAGATCGAGAGCGGCGGCGAACTTGGCGAATGTCTGGATCGCCTGGTGACGCGCGAGATCCTTGCGCGCGCTTCGACCCCCGAGGCGGGGCGCGCCGCGGAGGTTGTCGCCGAGGAAGTCCTGAGCTTCGGCCACGGCATCGTGCGCGAGGCCGCCTATGCGACGCTGACGCCGGAGGACCGCGTGCTTGGCCATCGCCTGGCCGGGCGACACCTCGAGGCGGTGCCGTTCTGCGACCCCATGGTGGTGGCCGAGCACCTGCGGCGGGGCTGCGAGCCAGGCCGCGCGGTGCGCTGGTACGATCGGGCCGCGACGCACGCCTTGGCCGCGAACCAGCTCACGGCGGCGATCCAGCGCGCCGATCTCGGGCTGGAGGCGCTGCTCGAGGCGCAGGCGGACAGTGGCGGGGCGGGCCGGGCCGCGCAGGGCGACCGCGAGCCAAGCTCCGAGGCCGCCCTGGGCCCAAGCGGAACCGAACCCGCGACGGCGGCGGCCGGAGCGCTGTTGCTGATTCTGGCCGAGGCGCGCGTCTGGCGGGGGGAGCACCAGCGGGGCGCCGAGAGCGCACGTGCCGCGCTGGCGTCGCTGGCGCCCGGCGGGCGGCCGTGGCTGCGGGCGCTCACGCAGGTGATCATCGCCGCCGGCAAGCAGGGCAAGCCCGAAGAAGTCGAAGGGGCGGTGACCGAGGCGACCGCCGCGCCGATCGGTCCCGAAGACCGCGACGCGCTCCTCAGCTGCTTGGGCTTCGGCGCCATGTTCCTGATGTTCGGCGGTCGATTCGCCGCCGCCGAGCCGCTGCTGGCGCTGGTCGACGATCTGGCTGGCGACGGGACCGACGTGGAGCCACAAGCGCTGGCGCTCGTGCATCAGGCGCGCGCGGTGCAAGCTTCGGCCAAGGGCGATCTCGGGGCTTGCCTCGACGATCTCGAGGCGTCGCTGGCGGCGTTCGAGAAGGCGGGCGATCTGCGCAATGCTTCCACCGCGCGCGCCAATCTGGGCTTCGTCTATGCCGAACTCGGCGACGCCGCGGGCGCGGAGCGACAACTGCGGGAGGCGCTCGGCGCGGCCGAGCGCATGGGGCTCGACGATGTGGCGGCCTGCGTGCTGCACAATCTGGGGCGGGTGGTGGGCCTGGGCGGCGATCTCCCCGAGGCGGAGCGCATCGAGAGGCGGGCCATGGAGCACCTCGAGAAGCAGGGCGAGGCGCGGTTGCTCGGGTTGGCGCGCGTGTATCTGGCGGAGATCCTGACCGCGACCGGCAGGCCCGCCGAAGCGGTGAGCGAGGCGGAGCGCGCCGTCGAGGCGCTGGGCGTGGCGGCGCCCGCGCTGCAGGCGCGCGCCCTCGCGACGCTGGCCCAGGCGCGCGGCGCGGGAGGGGCCATCCCCGAGGCGCTGGCGGACGCGCGCAAGGCGCAGGCGGCGCTGGATGCCCTGGGGGGGCTGGAGGAGGGCGAGGCGGAGATCCGCCTGTGTCATGCGGAGTGCCTGGCCGCCGCGGGGGCGGCATCCGAGGCCCGCGCCGCGATCGTCGCTGCCCGGATGCGGCTCGAGGAACGTGCGGGGCGCATCGCCTCGGACGATTGGCGCCGCCGCTTCCTACACGACGTCCCCGCCAATGCGCGCACCCTGCAACTGGCCGCGACCTGGGCGGCGGCCGAGGCGCCCGATCTACTTCGCGACGTTGCGTGACACCGCCGCGGTGGGGACGGCTGAGCCTCCGTCGCCAGCAGCTCGCGCAGGGGACGCGCGTTACTGCATGCTCAAGCGGGCCGGGGTCGCGTCCGACGAGCTGAGCCACTTCTCGACGTCAGCCGTCAGTTTGGCCACCGGCGGCGCCGCTTGAGCGACCCCGCGCAGCTCCTTCAACGCCTGCTCCGCCAGGCGGCGACCCTTGGTTTGTGAGCCGGTCCGAAAGAGCGCGCGCGCCAGCTCGAAGCGGGTCTTCGCCAACAGATCCGGCTGCGGGTCGGACACCTGGCGGATCCTCAGCGCCCGCTCCAGGAGCGGGATGGCCTGCTTTGCCTGATCCAGGCCCAGGAATGCCTGCCCCAGCGTCGTCAAAGGATAGGCCAAGGCCAGATTGTCGGCGCCCCACTCTCGTTCCCAGATGCCCAGCGTGGTTTCGGACAGCGTGACCGCCTTGGCAAAATCCCGCCGCGCGTACATCAGCTCGGCATGGACGCACACCGCCGAGGCCGTGCTCGGATGCTGGGGACCCAAGGTCGCCCTGAAGATCTCGATCGCACGTTCATTCATGTCGACGCCCTCGTCGATTCGCCCCAGGTCCATCAAGACACTCGCGACATTGGAATAGGAGACGGCGACGTCGAAGTGATTCTCGCCCAGGGCCAGCACTTTGGACTTCACGGCCTGCTGTCCCGCCTCCAGCGCGTCCTGATACCGCCCCTGCTTTTCGTAAAACATGGCGCGATTGTTGGCCAGCCACCCTTTCAGTTGATCGTGGCCCGGGCCGAGCCGACGCAGGAGCGCGGCCGCGTAGTTGCTCCACCGTTCGCCGTCTCGAAATCGGCCGAGGACGTAACCCACGGTGAAGACGAGCTGAGCCGAAGCCTGGAGGGCGGCCTCGTCGTGCCGGGAGCTCTCCGCCAGCCAGATGGCGTCCTCGTACTTGGATTCCGAGGCGGCGAAGTCTCCTGCCTGAACCGCCAGCTCGGCCGTCTCGAGGGAAGCCTCGGCCATGAGGGGCTCGTACTTGGTCAGGCGCGAGGTAGCCACGATGGCTCCGATGCGGGCAGCGGCCTGCTTGACCTTGCCGGCGCCGCCCAGCGCTTTGACGTCGGCCAGCGCGACGCGTACCTCGGCGACGGCGCGGCGCACGTCGGGATCGTCGGGGGGACGCACCACGGCTTTGAGGGTGGCGATGTCCCCGCACTGCTGCACCGGGCGCAGGGACTGGACCGCCTCGGCTGACTTGGTGACCACGTCGCCGTTGGCGTCGTTGAAGACGCTCGTCAGAGAGCGGAGCTCGTTGAAGCGGTCCTGCAGGCAAATCATCCGCAAATCCAGCACCTCTGCCGACTGCTCGCCGCGCAGGTGGTTGGCCTCGCAGGCGTCGCGATGCATGTCGTTCCAGGCGGCGACGTAGCGATCGAGCCCGCTCTGGACCAGCGCGAATGCCTCGCCCGCGTAACCCTTGCCGGTCTTCATGAAGGCGCTGCGGATCGCCTGCTTGCGTGCCGAGAGGGGCGCGCCTGCCCGCTCGGGCAACTCCCACACCCCGGCCAGCTTCCTATCGGCGCCCAGGCACTTCATCTTCTGACTCTGCGACATCTGGATGAGTCCGCCCGCCAACGCCGCGATCAGGCCAGCCAGCGCGGTGGCTGCTGCGTAGCGACGGCGCCGTCGGCTGGGATCCCGCGCCAGCGCCTGCAGCAACGCCTCCATCGTCGGGTGCCGTTCGTCGCGGTCGACCCGCAGCCCGCGCAGGATGACCTTGCGCACCCAGCCGGGCGTGCGCGAGCCGGGCGGCGCCTCGCGCACGCGGCCTGCCATGACCTGGCGTGTGAGGTCGAAGAGATCCTTGCCGCTGAACGGTCGCTCTCCGTAGAGGGCCTCGTAGAGGGACACGCAGAAGGCGAACTGATCGGACTTGGCGTCGGCGACCTTGCCCTCGAGTTGCTCCGGCGCCATGTACATGGGCGTGCCCAGCATGGCGCCGGATTGCGTGAGCGATGACGCCAGCGCGGGCGGGGATTGCCCGGGAGACCGCTCCAGGTCCGTGGGCTTGCGGAGGTCGCGGGTCTGAATGGCGGCAGCGGGATCGTCGAAGGATAGATTCGTGACCTCGATAGAGGACGGTCGCGAGGACGGCGACGACGTAGGGCGCGATGCTTCCGTCGCCGCGCCGGCAGCCGGGCCAATCGGTCCTGACGGCGTGACCGCCGGAGGCGCCGGTTCTGGCTGCGCCTCGCTGCGGGCCAGCCCGAAGTCCATGACGCGCACGTGGCCGTCCCGGCCGACCATGGCGTTGTCGGGCTTGAAGTCGCGGTGAACCAACCCGCGTTTGTGGGCCGCCGCCAGGCCCCGACCGGCCTCCGCATACCGCTCGACGATCTCGCGCCAGGAACGCGTCTCCGAGTGCTGCCAGAAGCTCAGCGTGCTTCCGTCGACGAACTCCATGGCCAGGAACACGCGCTCGCCGAACGTGCCGACGTCATAGACGCCCACGACGTTGGGGTCCGACAGCTGGGCCAGCGCCTGGGCCTCGCGCAGCATGCGCGCTCGGCCCTCCGCGGCCCCGGCGCCGGTGCTCGAGCGCGGGTGCAGCACCTTGATCGCGACCTTGCGATCCAGCTCGGGGTCGTAGGCCGCATACACCTCGCCCATCCCCCCCTTGCCGAGAAGATTCAGCACCAGGTAGCGACCGATGGTCGCTCCCCTCTCCACCAGGGCGCCGTTCCCTATGTCCTCGACCATGCCATGCTGTCTGCGGCACGCGGACCGCACCGCTTTCATCGGTCGGAAAGCCAGGAATCTGAGCGCGAACTTGGACGCTGCCTGATCCTGTCGGGAAACCGCCGTGGATCACCGACAGATGGCCCATGATCGGAACCTGGGGACCGCAGTCGCTGGTGTGGGTGCGGCGTCCGATCAGACCATCCAGGCTGTGGCCCTCCGCACCGCGGGAATTTCCGACAGAGCACACCAGACGGGCACGACCGGCATCGTCTCCTCATCTGCGAAGAGGCGGTCGACCAGGAGAGACGTCGCACGCATTTCTGACGAACCATCAAAGGTCTGTGCGCAAGAATCCAGAAGGGATTACAGGATTCCGGGGCGGGTTGACCGCCCGATAGTTGCGTATTCGTTGTGTGCCCAAGCTCATGCGATCAATGACCATTGTGCTTTGGTTGTGGGCATCCACTGAGATAATTTTCGGGCATTAATTCTGTGCTTGAGCTTGCTGCGACCGGGCACATAAGGATGCGCGGCGACAATTAGCATTGCCGACGATCACCGTGGGGCTTACGTTGAGTCAACTCTTCGGCCCGTTCCTTTCGTGAGCGCTGGTCGGCGTCCGTGACGCACGGATAGCCCTATCGCAGTCGCGCCGCGCGTGTTTCGTCCGGGGACACACGTGCGCGCATCAACACCGTCGTCTTCACTCGGAACGCGCGACCCTGCCAGTTCGCGAACAGGGCCGCCCAAGCAGCGCTCCCTCCGTTCGTCACTCACCGTCAGGAAAGAGGCCAGAATGAGATCCCTCGAGGCATCCCGCAGCACCGGACTCCGTCGTCTTCGGGTATGCCACCTTGCCGGGGGCCCGCTGTTCGCTCTGCTGTGGGCAATCGCGCCCGGATGCGCCTCTCCCTCCGAGTTCGACGCGCGCACCTCGGCCGTGGTTGATTCGCCGACGCTGACAATCTCGACGGGAACGACCTCGTTCGTCGGGCCGAGCACGCCGATCGCGATCGATCCCAATCTCACGTTGACCGGGTCCCAGGCGATCAGCTCAGCCAAGATCGTGATCGTGACCGGCTACGCGTCGTCGCAGGATTCCCTGGTCTTCACAGACCAGAATGGGATCGTCGGCAGCTTCTCCGCTGGAACCGGCATTCTCACCCTGACGGGGAGTGCGACCGTTGCAGCCTACGAGGCCGCGCTGAAATCGGTGGCGTTCGCCAATTCGGCCGGGGCAACCCCGGTGGTGGGCACACGTCAGATCTCGTTTTCGCTGATTGGAGCGGGCAGCCTCTTCTACGGCGACCATTACTACGAATTCGTCACCGCCAGCACCACCTGGACAGCCGCCAGAGCCGCGGCCGCGGCGCGCACATTCTCCGGCCTGACCGGTTACCTCCTCACCGTCACCAGTGCCGGCGAAAATGCTTTCATCGCCAGCAAGCTCACCGCCACGGGCTGGATGGGCGGCAGCGACGCCGGCTCCGAGGGGACGTGGCGCTGGGTAACCGGACCGGAGGGCCTCGAGGCCGGCGGCCTCGGTCGCCATTTCAGTACGGGCGGCTCGACGGTCAGTGGAGCCTACAGCAGTTGGGCCAACGGCGAACCGAACAACTCGGGAAACGAGGACTACGCGCAATTCTACGCCGGCTCGACCGGCCAGTGGAACGATCTCCCCGACATCACGCTGCCTGGCTACGTGGCGGAATATGGAGGCTCGGCGAACGATCCGGTCATTCAAATCTCCGGCTCCAAGGATCTGGTCGTCACCGCCGGCTGCACGCTTGATTCGCAGTGTCCGACGGGGAAGTTCTGTGACCCGACCCCGAAGACCTGCAAGTCGACCCTGGCAGCAGGCGTGGCCATCCCGACCGATACCCTGCACGACGGGACGTGCTCACCTGCCAGCGCCAGCGCCGTTTGCGCGACCAGTGCGTGCAATGCGCCCCTGATGACCTGCGCCAGCACCAATGGAACGACCTGCACCTCGGCCGCGATGTGCGTGAGCAACGTCTGTGGCTCGAACGGGTCGTGCGGCGCGGTGACGGGCGCCGCGGGTTGTACGTTGACCACCGCGTCTGCGTATTGCCAGTCTGGCGTTTGTAGCTCGAGCGGGGTGTGCATCCCGGCCGCGGCGGGGAGCTGCTATGTCGACAATGACTGCAACCCAGGATTCTTTTGCCGCCGCGATCTCTACAGTTGCAAGCCGCGCCTGAACGTGGGCGTCGCGATTCCCGACGACGGCTTGCACGGCGGCCTTTGCTCGACCTCGGTGGCGATGGCCGTCTGCAACAGCAACGCGTGTAACAGCACGGCGAACACCTGCGGAAACGTGCTGGGATCGACGTGCAGCGGGCCGGCTGACTGCACCATCAATCAGTGTGGCCTGAATGGCAAATGCGGCTACGCGGACGGAACCGGGAGCTGTACGCCCGGGACGGCGTCGACGTGCCAGTCGCAGACGTGCAGCGCGGGCGAGGTCTGCATGCCGGCCGGCGGGGATCGATGCTGGATCGACGCCGATTGTTCCAACACGACCTACTGTGATCGCCTCACCTCCCAGTGCCTGACGAAGGTGGCGTCGGGCGCTCTGCTTCCCAGCGACGGCCTGCACCAAGGAACCTGCGCCGATGCCGCCGCGGTCTGCGCGTCGGGGCTTTGCAACGGCAACACCGGCACCTGCGGGGGCATGAACGGGGTCGCGTGCGGAGACCCCTCCGGTTGTGCGGTGAACACGTGTGGCAGCAACGGCCGCTGCGGTATCGCGGTCGGCGACGGCGTCTGCACGCCCCAGGAGGCAGCGGCGCTTTGCCAGTCGGGCAAGTGCAGCGTGGCGGGCGTCTGCCAACCGGCCGCCGTGGGCAGTTGCTGGGTCGACGCCGACTGCGGGGCCGGTGAGTATTGCAACGCCGACACGTTAGCGTGCGAGGCCAAGCTCGGTGCGGGCGTCGCCCTCCCCGTCGATCGGTTGCACTTCGGAGGGTGCCAGGCCGGATTTTCGGCGATCGCTTGTGCCAGCGGCGCGTGCAATCCCGTCACCAACACCTGCGCGGCCGTGGCTGGAACAGCCTGTACGTCCCCCGCGGGGTGCATCATCAACGTCTGCGCTTCGTCAGGCGCCTGCGGATATGGGCCCGGAGAAGGGGTCTGCCAGAACAACGGGATCGACCGTTGTGTCTCCGGCATTTGCAGCACTGCTGGCGTCTGTCTTTCGTCTGCCCCGGGAAGTTGCTGGGCGGACGCAGACTGCGCGACGGGTAGCTTCTGTGGCCGCTTGACCGCGAGCTGTCAGCCCCATCTTGCCGCGGGTGCACCACTGGCGATCGACGCCATTCACGACGGCCATTGCACGCCTGATGTCGCGCTCGCGATGTGCGCGACCGGCGCGTGCAATGCCGTTGTCGAGACGTGTGGCGCCGTCCTTGGCGCCACCTGCGCCGCCGCAGGCGAGTGTGCCAACAACGCCTGCGGCAGCAACCAGAGATGTGGCCTGACCACGGGCACCGGCCCGTGTACGGCGCAGAACGCGACCAAGCTGTGCCAGAGCGGAACCTGCGGCCCCGAGAGCGGCGTCTGCGTCCCGCCCGAAGTAGGCGGCTGTGGCAGCGACGCCGACTGCAGCGACAACCAGTATTGCGATGGCGCCAAGCTGACCTGCGTGCCGCGTCTCGGGGCGGGGGGAAGTCTTCCGGCCGACGGGAAGCACGCCGCCTGCGTCAACGGTCGCAACGCCGCATGCAGCACCGGGCTGTGCAACGGAACGACCAACAGTTGCGCCAACGCGAACGGGACCCCGTGCACCATGGTCCGCACCTGTGCCACCAACTTCTGCGGCAGCAACGGCAACTGCGGCCTCGACGATGGTCAACCCGGCTGCACGGTCGCGACGGCCTCGGTCTGTCAGACGGGCGTCTGCACGCCGAGCGGGGTGTGCGGCGAGCTGGGATGTGCGACGGACGCGGGGTGTCCTGCGGCGTCGGCGTTCTGTGACGCCTCGGTCGGGCTGTGCAAGGCCAAGCTGCTGGTCGGTCAGATGTTGCCGCTCGATTCATTGCACGACGGTCAATGCACGTCGTCTATCGGCGCGGTGGCTTGCACCAGCGGCGCTTGTAACGCCACGACCCGGACCTGCGCCCTGGCCAATGGGGGGACCTGCCACGCCGACGCCGAGTGCGCGATCAACACCTGCGGCTCCGACGGAATGTGTGGGCTTGCCGACGGCCAGGCCGGCTGCACGGTCGATACCGCCACCCTGTGCAGAAGCGGTCTGTGCAGTTCCATGGGCCACCGCTGCGTACCAGCGGGCGCCGGCCGCTGCGCGGTCGATACCGACTGCGCGGGCGCGACGTACTGCGCGGCGGCCAGTCTGACCTGCGTGCCGCGATTGGCAGGCGGCGTTCCCATTCCCAAGGACGGACTGCACGACGACGGATGCTTGCCCGGAAATAGCGTGACTGTTTGCGCGAGCGGTTTGTGCAATCCCGTGACCGACACCTGTGCGGGTCCGGCAGGGGCGCCCTGTATCAGGGCAGCAGAATGTGCGAACGGTGTGTGTGGCGCCAACGGCCTGTGTGGACAGATCGATGGCAAAGGGCCCTGCGATGCTGCGACGGGCGCGGGGCTGTGTCAGAGCGGGGTCTGCAACGCGAAGCTTGGGCTGTGCAAGCCGACGGCCGCAGGTCGTTGCTTGGCGGACGTCGACTGCGCCGCGGGCTCGTTCTGCGCCCCTGCCACCTTGGCCTGCACGCCCAAACTTCCCACGGGGGCGATCATTCCCAGCGATGGAGCCCACAGCGGCGTGTGCGACAACGCCACGGCCAAGATGGTGTGCGCCACCGAGCTGTGCAACACGCAAACCAACACGTGCGCCGCGTCCAACAGCGGCACCTGCGTGATCGCGTCAGCTTGTGTCAGCGGTATCTGTTCAGCGGACGGCATGTGTGGCGCGGCGGCTGGTGTCGCGTGCGTTCGCGCCAGTGACTGCCGGGCCGGGATCTGCACGGCGGGGCTCTGCATGGGCGCCTCGTCGACCACGGGCACCACCGGCGGTGGTTGTGGCTGTGGGGTGGGCGGTGAAGGGGCCGGCGGTGCATTCCTGCTGCTGGCCGTGTTGGCTGTTGGCGGCGCGACGGTTCTCAGGAAACGCCGGAGGCGCTAGCGCGGTCGCCAGGCCCTCGGCGGGGGGGCGGTTGAAAGACAGGCGCGTCACGTACGGTCCGGCTGAAGAAGGTGGACCGCACGTGATGCGCGTCCTCCGATAGACGAATCCTTGGGCCGATGCCCAGCCGGAGGCGTCAGGGCCTTTGGCGGCTCGCGCGGCCCCGGACGACCGGCTTCCCGGTTGTGCGAATCGGTCTGCTGGCTGAAACGACCGGTGAACGGGTCGAACCCGACGCCGATCCCCTTGTCGTTTCCCGCGGCGAACTGCGACCGTCTCGCCCGCGGTGGGCCTTGCCCCCACCAGCCTTGAGGCGAGCGTCAGCCGCGAGCCGAAGGTTCCTTCATCAGGCTCCCTTCCCTGACGGCGTCGAGCGCCCTGGGAGACCGCCGCCGCGCCGGCAAGAAGAGTTGTGTGTCGGGGGGGATTGCGGCTCCCACACCTGCTGATAAAGTGGGTCGTTTCTGTACCGCTCGGAGACGAATCGCGAAACATGCAGGAAACACGTCCGGAAACATTCCCAAGGAAGCACGACCACATGACTCGGAATCACGAAGCGCCGCCATCCCAAGGTCTGTATGACTCCAGGTACGAGCACGACGCGTGCGGTGTCGGCTTCGTCGTCGATATCAAGGGGCGCAAGTCGAAGCAGATTGTTCAGGATGCCCTGCAAGTTCTGCTGAACCTCCAGCACCGCGGTGCCTGCGGTTCCGAGACGAACACCGGCGACGGCGCCGGTATCCTGATGCAGATTCCGCATCGCTTCCTCGTCGACGCGTGCGCCCAGCTCACCCCCAAGATCAAGCTGCCGGCGGCCGGGCAGTACGGTGTGGGCCTGGTCTTCTTGCCCACCGATGCGGCCAGTCAGGACGCCTGCGAGAAGATGTTCGAGGCGGTCGCCCGCGCCGAGGGCCAGACTTTCCTCGGGTGGCGGACCGTACCCACCGACAATCGCAGCCTGGGGCCCACCGCGCGGTCGTCGCAGCCGCTGATCAAGCAGGTCTTCATCGGCCGCAGCGCCGACTTGGTCGACGACCTGGCCTTCGAGCGCAAGCTGTACGTCATCCGCCGGCTGGTCCGCCATCAGGTGCGTCAGTCGTACCTGCCCGGGCGCAACCAGTTCTACGTCACGGGCCTGTCGGCCCGAACCATCATCTACAAGGGGATGTTGAACTGCGATCAGCTGCGCGAGTTCTATCCCGACCTGGCCGACGATCGGGTCGAGTCCGCGCTGGCGATGGTGCACTCCCGCTTCTCGACCAACACCTTCCCCAGCTGGCAGCGGGCCCATCCTTACCGCCTGATCGCTCACAACGGCGAGATCAACACCTTGCGCGGCAACGTGAACTGGATGCACGCGCGCGAAAGCATGTTCGCGTCGAAGTTGTTCGGCGACGATCTGAAGAAGTGCCTGCCGGTCATCGATACCACCGGCTCGGACTCGGCCATGTTCGACAACGCGCTGGAGCTGCTGTACCTGTCGGGCCGATCGCTGCCCCACGCGGTGATGATGATGGTGCCCGAGCCGTGGTCCAACCACGAGTCGATGAGCCAGGCCAAGCGCGACTTCTATGAATTCCACGGCTGCCTGATGGAGCCTTGGGACGGTCCGGCCGCCGTGGCCTTCACCGACGGCATCCGGATCGGCGCGGTGCTGGACCGCAACGGCCTTCGCCCCTCCCGCTACTGGGTCACCAAGGACGGTCTGGTGGTGCTGGCGTCCGAGGTGGGCGTGCTGGACATTGCGCCCGAGCGCATCGCCGAGAAGGGCCGCCTGCAGCCGGGCCGCATGTTCCTGGTCGATACCGCCGAGGGACGCATCGTCCCCGACGAGGAGATCAAGGACCAGATCGCCGCCGCGGCGCCCTACGGCCAGTACTTGAAGGACTTCATGGTCAACGTGACCAACCTGCCGAAGCCGCCGGTGGTCATCGAACCCGATCACGAGACGGTGCTGCGCCGTCAGGAGGCCTTTGGCTATACCAGCGAGGATCTGAAGATGCTGGTGGCCCCGATGGCCGCAGAGGGCGTCGAGCCGACCGGCTCGATGGGCAACGACGCGCCGCTGGCGGTGCTCTCGAATCGCCCGCAGCTGCTGTTCAATTATTTCAAGCAGCTCTTCGCGCAGGTCACCAACCCGCCCATCGACGCCATCCGCGAGGAGATCGTCATGGCGGTCGACACGTCGATCGGTCCCGAGGGCAACTTGCTGGAACCGACGCCGGCCTCGGCGCGCCAGATCGGGCTGTCCAGCCCGGTGCTGCGCAACGAGGAGCTGGAGAAGCTGCGACACCTGGACGGCAATGGGCATTCGCACGGGTTTCACGCCACCACGATCCCGATGCTGTTTCCCATCAAGGACGGCGGCGACGGTCTGCGCACGGCCATCCAGGAGATGCGCGAAGCCTGCAGCGCCGCCATCGCCGACGGTCGCGACATCATCATCCTCTCGGATCGCGGACACAATGCCGAGCTGGCGCCCATCCCGGCGCTGCTGGCGGTGGCGGCCGTGCAGCACCATCTGCTGCGCGAGGGAACCCGCACGCGGGTGGGTCTGGTGCTGGAGACCGGCGAGCCGCGCGAGGTACACCACTTCGCCCTGCTGCTGGGCTACGGCGCGTCCGCGATGAACCCGTACCTGGCGTTCGAAAGCCTGCACGACATGATCCGCCAGGGGTTGCTGGCCGGCGACGCCGAGAAGGCCGAGCAGAAGTACGTCAAGGCCGTGAGCAAGGGCATCGTCAAAGTGATCTCGAAGATGGGGATCTCCACCATCCAGAGCTATCACGGCGCCCAGGTGTTCGAAGCCATCGGGCTGGCGCAGCCGCTCATCGACGAGTATTTCACGTGGACGGCCTCGCGCATCGGCGGCATCGGTCTGGAGGAAATCGCCGAGGAGGTGCGCCAGCGCCACGCGCGCGCGTTTCCGGAGCGGCCCTTGCCGGTCGACACGCTGGAACCGGGTGGAAACTACAAGTACCGCCGGGACGGCGAGTATCACCTGTTCAACCCCGAGAGCATCCACAAGCTGCAGTACGCCTGTCGAACCGGCAACTACAGCGTGTTCAAGGAGTACGCGAAGCTGATCGACGATCAGGCCGAACACCTGACCACGCTGCGCGGTCTGATGGAGCTGCAGCACGTCCGCCCACCCGTGCCGATCGAAGAGGTCGAGTCGGTCGACGAGATCGTCAAGCGGTTCAAGACCGGCGCGATGTCGTACGGCTCGATCAGCCGCGAGGCGCACGAGACGCTGGCGATCGGCATGAACCGAGTGGGCGGCAAGAGCAACACCGGCGAGGGTGGCGAGGATCCCGCGCGCTATGTCCCCGACGCCAACGGTGACTCGCGCAACAGCGCCATCAAGCAAGTCGCGTCGGGTCGGTTCGGTGTGACCAGCCAGTACCTGACCAACGCCACCGAGATCCAGATCAAGATGGCCCAGGGAGCGAAGCCCGGAGAGGGCGGTCAGCTTCCAGGCAGCAAGGTGTATCCGTGGGTGGCCAAGGTTCGCCACGCCACGCCGGGGGTGGGCCTGATCTCGCCGCCGCCTCACCACGACATCTATTCGATCGAGGATCTGGCGCAGCTGATCCACGACCTGAAGAATTCGAACACCGATGCGCGCATCAGCGTGAAGCTGGTGGCCGAGGTGGGCGTGGGCACCATCGCGGCGGGCGTCGCCAAGGCCCACGCCGACGTGGTGTTGATCAGCGGCCACGACGGCGGCACGGGCGCGTCGCCATTGACCAGCATCAAGCACGCCGGCATCCCGTGGGAGCTGGGGTTGGCCGAGGCGCACCAGGTGCTGGTGCTGAACGATCTGCGCAGCCGCATCCGCGTCGAGACCGACGGTCAGCTGAAGACCGGCCGCGACGTGGTGGTGGCGACGCTGCTGGGCGCCGAGGAGTACGGCTTCTCGACCGCACCGCTGGTGACCATCGGCTGCATCATGATGCGGGTCTGCCACCTGAATACCTGTCCGGTGGGCGTGGCCACGCAGGATCCCAAGCTGCGCAAGAAGTTCACCGGCGATCCTCAGTCGGTCGTGAACTTCATGCGTTTCGTCGCGCAGGAGGTCCGGGAGTACATGGCGACCTTGGGCTTCCGCACCATCAACGAGATGGTCGGTCACAGCGAGGTGCTGGGGATGAACAAGGCCATCGACCACTGGAAGACCGGCGGCATCGATCTCTCCAAGGTGCTGGTGCAGCCGGACATGCCGGCCACCGTCGGACGGTATCAGACCGTCGTGCAGGACCACGGGCTGGACATGGCGCTCGACAACACGACCCTGCTGGAGCTGGCCAAGCCGGCCATCGAGCGCGGCGAAAAGGTCGAGGCCACCATCGCCGTTCGCAACACCAACCGCGTGGTCGGGACCATCACCGGCAGCGCGATCACGCGCCGTCACGGACCGGCGGGGCTGCCCGAGGACACCATCAAGTTCACGTTCCAAGGCTCGGCGGGACAGAGCTTCGGCGCCTTCGTTCCGAAGGGGATGACCCTGCTGCTGGAGGGTGACTCGAACGACTACGTCGGCAAGGGCCTGTCGGGCGGCAAGCTGGCGGTGTTCCCGCCGCGGTCGGCGACCTTCGTGGCCGAGGACAACGTCATCATCGGCAACGTAGCGCTGTACGGCGCCACCGACGGTGAGGGATTTTTCCGCGGTCGAGCCGGCGAACGCTTCTGCGTTCGCAATAGTGGCGCCCACGCGGTCGTGGAAGGCGTGGGCGACCACGGCTGCGAGTACATGACCGGTGGTCGGGTGGTGATCCTGGGCCCCACCGGGCGCAACTTTGCGGCCGGCATGTCGGGGGGCGTGGCCTACGTGCTGGACGAAGCGGGTGACTTCGCCAAGCGCTGCAACAAGGAGATGGTGTCGCTGAGCAAGCTCGATGACGAGGCCGAGATCGCCGAGGTGAAGCGGTTGATCGGTCGCCACCTCCAGTACACCGGTTCGAAGCGCGCCGAGGAGATCCTGGGGGCGTGGGCCTCGTGGCTTCCCTACTTCGTACGCGTGATGCCCAACGACTACCGCCGGATGGTCGAGGCGCAGAAGGAGATGCGGCAGGCCGGGATGTCGCCCGAGGAAGCCGAGATGGCGGCCTTCGAAAAGAACGCGAAGGACGTCGCGCGTCTGGGCGGAAAATAGCGACAAAGCCGACCAGCCACGGAAACCCTGTAACGAATCGACGATACGGACGGAAGGACCTCTCGGAACGATCATGGGCAAGACCACAGGATTCATGGAGTATCAGCGGGTGTTGCCAGCGTTGCGCGCACCGGCGCTGCGCATCGCCGACTGGAACGAATTTCACGAGCACATGGCCGACAGCGCGCTCAAGGAGCAGGGCGCGCGCTGCATGGACTGCGGCGTTCCGTTCTGTCACACCGGGGCCATCATGGCCGGGGGAGCCAGCGGCTGTCCGGTCCACAACCTGATCCCCGAGTGGAACGATCTGGTCTATCGCGGCCAATGGCAAGAGGCGCTGGCGCGGCTCCACAAGACCAACAACTTCCCCGAGTTCACCGGGCGGGTCTGCCCCGCCCCCTGCGAGGGCTCGTGCGTGCTGGGGATCAGCGAGCCGGCGGTCACGATCAAGAACATCGAATGCGCCATCATCGACAAGGCCTTCGAAGAGGGCTGGGTCGTCGCGCAACCGCCCGTGAAGCGCACCGGCAAGAAGGTGGCGGTGGTGGGGTCGGGACCGGCGGGGCTGGCGTGCGCCGCGCAGTTGAATCAGGCTGGACACACCGTGACGGTGTTCGAACGGGATGACCGCATCGGCGGCCTGTTGATGTACGGCATTCCCCAGATGAAGCTGGAGAAGACCATCGTCGAGCGTCGGGTGAAGCTGCTGGCGCAGGAGGGCGTGAACTTCCAGGTCAACACCTGGGTGGGCGGCAAAGACTTCCCCACCGCGCGCCTGCAGACCGAGTTCGACGCGACCGTGTTGTGTGGCGGCGCCACCAAGGCGCGCGACCTACCCATCGAGGGGCGGAACCTGAAGGGAATCCACCTGGCGATGGACTTCCTCTTGCAGAACACCAAGAGCCTGCTGGATAGCAACCACGCCGACGGCCGCTACATCAACGCCAAGGGCAAGCACGTGGTCGTGATTGGCGGCGGCGACACCGGCACCGACTGCGTCGGGACCTCGCTGCGCCACGGCTGCAAGAGCCTGGTGCAGTTCGAGATTTTGGCGCGCCCGCCCGACGAGCGCGCGGCGGACAACCCTTGGCCGCAGTGGCCGCGCATCTATCGCATGGACTACGGCCAGGAAGAGGCGGCGGCGATCTATGGCGCCGATCCGCGTCGGTACTCGGTGGTGACCAAGCGCTTCATCGACGACGGCGCCGGCAACGTGAAGGAACTGCACACCATCAACGTCGAGTGGAAGACCGAGAACGGTCGACCTGCGATGCGCGAGGTGCCGGGCACCGAAAAGGTGTGGCCGGCCGACCTGGTGTTCCTGGCGATGGGGTTCGTCGGCCCGGAGAAGCCCGGTCTGTTGACCGAGCTCGGCGTGGCGCTGGATGCGCGCGGGAACGTGCAGACCAACGTCGAGAAACAAACGTCGGTGCCGAAGGTGTTCGCGGCCGGCGACATGGCGCGCGGCCAGTCCTTGATCGTCTGGGCCATCGCCGAAGGCCGCGACGCGGCCCGCGGCGTCGACCGGTTCCTGATGGGCGACACGCTGCTGCCGTAGCGCGGCGGTCGCCAGGAACTGGGGAGTCGTCGGCTCGATCGCCGGCGCGCTGTCCAGCGGCTATCTGGGGCGCTGGCTCGGGTGGAGGTCGCCGCTACGAATCGGCGATCTCAAGGTCCCCCCTGCGCCCGCAGACGGAACGCAGGGCTACGGGTCAGGGAAAGAATCACGTCCTTGAGGGAGTGTTCGCGCGCCGTTGTGGCGAGCTCGTCGGCCACGGGCCGATCGGTCTCGGCGACGTCACGCTGAAGCGCGTAGCTGACCAGGCGCTTCGCGTAGCAGCGCTGGACCTCAGGACTGTCCGCGAGGATCGCCATGAGCGCTTTGGCGTCGGCGAACGTCCGGACGCCGCCGGCAAAGGAGTAGGTCGCTTTGGTATCGACCGGAGTGCCGTTGTCGCGGTCCCGCGCCCTTCCCAGACCATCGAATCCTTCGAACGCGAAGCCCAGGGGATCGATCGAGGCCGTGTGACAATCGCCGCAGCCGGCGGTGAGCTCCTCGATGCGCCGGCGATTGGTCTGTCCGGCCGTGAGCGCGGCGACCGCGGGTGGCGGCGTTGCGTGACCCTCGAGGGAGATGCACAGGGCGTCTTGGCTCAAGGCGACGCCGCGGGCAATGGGATCCGATTCGCCGTCGGGTGCGCCGTTCAACATCAGGAAGGGAACTTGCGTGAAATACCCGGCCCGAGACGCGTCCGACGTCCGTTCTTCGATTCCCGCGGGCGGTGGATCCAATCCGTAAAGCGGCGCGAGGCTGGGACCGGCGAAGAAACGCGTCGACGTGAAGACTGCACCCAGGGGCTCACCGCGGGTGAAGATGGCGTCGAAGAACCGGGAAGACGATTCCGCCAGCTCGGAGCGCAGCGATTCGGACGCTCTGGTCGGGGCCAGCGCATCGTACTGGCCGAGGTGATAGAGCTGGCCGTGGAAGTCGCGCATCATTGCGGCGGCGGCCGGCCGTTCCAGCATCACCCGCGCGGTGCTCTCGACGCCGGCGGCGGTGTCGAGCGCGCCGGTCGCCGCGGCGTCGAGCAGCTCGTCGCTGGGCGTGGTCCCGAGCAGCCAGAAGGACAGCTTGGCGGCGACCTCGTAGCCGCTGAGCGCCGCTCCGGCGGGACCCAGCTCGGAGCGGTAGAGGAACTTTGGCGACGCCAACATCGCCCGGATGACCATCCCGGCTCCGTTCGCGAAACCAGCGCCGTAAAGGGTCTCCCCGGCCGCAAAGATGCGCTGATAGCTTTGTTCCTCGTCGACAGTGAGGGGACGCCGGAAGGCCCGCCGCCCGAGCGCTCGCACGAAGCCCGCGGCATCCGTGCCGCCATAAAGGCGCGCCAGCGCGTCGGGAGTTCCCGTCGCGCGCGCCGCCACCGCTTCGGACGCTGCCTCGAAACCAACCTGGGCCTCGGCGTTAACGAACAGAAGCTTCTCGTTGTTGGCAAAGTCCGTCGCGTCCGGGGCGGACGTCCCGATCACCGGCAGCGCGGCAGGCGCATCGAGGCGCAAGATGTCGGTGACCGCCTGTTGCCACTGTTCCCGCGTCAGACGCTGCATGCGGGTATAGATGGGAGAACCGTCGAGACTTGCGCCCGCGCCACCGGCGGACGCGCCGCCGCCGCCAGCGGGGGTGCCGCTTCCGGCATTGCCGCCCAGGCCGGCCGAAGGACCCCCGGCTCCGCCTCCTTCGTGACCGGCGCCGCCATCAAACCACGGAACAACCCAGCCGCCTTGGCCGCCGCTGCCGGCCCGGGAAGAGGCATGGCGTCCACACGACAGATGCCACGTCGCCAGCAGCATCAACCCGACGGTCCCTCTCCATGCGGTCCACTGCATGCGGATGGACTATATCAGGAACCCAGGGTGCGCCGTTGGTCAAGGTCGTGCGTCCCTGACGCAGCGAATCGGTCGCAAATCTCGATCGTCACCGCACTGTGCGTCGCCGGGGCGATTAGAGCCGCCCAGGACGCCCGCCACCGACGGAGCCCATCGCAAAGAATCGTTGCGGCTCGCCATACCCGCGCCTATCTTTTCGCGCGCCGATGGAGACCGCCTCGCCCGTGACGACCGCCGGTGTGCCACCCGCGCGGTTCACGCAGTACCAGATCTTCGTGATTGCGGTCCTGGCGTTCCTGCAGTTCACGATCGTCCTGGATTTCATGATCCTGTCGCCGCTGGGGGCGATCTTGTTGCAAGAGCTCGGCATCTCGACCAAGCGCTTCGGACTGGTGGTTTCGATCTACGCGTTCGCGGCGGGCGGCTCGGGCCTGATGGCGGCCGGGTTCGCCGACAAGTTCGATCGCAAGAAGCTGCTGTTGTTCTTCTATTGCGGCTTCATCCTGGGGACGTTCCTGTGCGGGATCGCCAACTCATTTCATTTTCTGCTGGTGGCCCGCCTGGTCACCGGACTGTTCGGGGGCGTGGTGGGCTCCGTCGCCTTCGCGATCATCACCGACCTGTTTCCATTTCAGACGCGGGGCCGGGTCATGGGGGCGGTCCAGACGGCGTTTGCAGCCAGCCAGGTCCTGGGCCTGCCGATCGGACTGGCGCTGGCGACGCGCTTCACCTGGCATGCCCCGTTCCTGATGATCGTCGGGCTGGGCGTCGCGGCAGGACTGGTGATTTTTACGCAGATGCGGCCCATCGACGCCCACCTGAAGGTTCAGAGCGATCGCAGTCCGTTCGCTCATCTGCTGCACACCGCGACACGCCCGCGTTACCTGATCGGGTTCTCGGCGACGATGTTGCTGGCGACGGGCGGCTTCATGTTGATGCCGTTCGGCAGCGCGTTCAGCGTGAACAACCTGGGCGTTCCCCTCACCAAGTTGCCGCTGGTTTACGTCGTCACGGGGGTGGTCTCGATCATCGCCGGACCCCTGATGGGTCGGCTCAGCGACGCGGTCGGGAAGTATCTGACCTTCAGCGCCGCCACCATCGTTTGCATGGGCGTGGTCATCTATTTCACCCACCTGGGGATCATTCCCCTGTGGCACATGATCGTCGTCAACGCAGTCCTGTTCGTTTGTGTCACGGGCCGGATGATCTCGGCCAGCGCGTTGGCCTCGGGCGTGCCCGCCATGGCCGATCGTGGGGCGTACATGGCGATCAACGCGTCGGTGCAACAGATCTCGGGGGGGATAGCGTCCACCATCGCCGGAGTGATCGTGGTCCAGGCCCCGTCGGGAAAACTGGAACGCTACGACCTGCTGGGCTGGGTGGTGGTGGCGGCGATGGCGGTGACGCTTTTGTTGATGTTCAACGTGCACCGGATCGTGCGCGAAAAGGTCTGACGCCGGCGCGGCGCCCCATGGATCACCACTTGCGGTAGCCCAGGAACTTGCCGTGCATGGTCACCTTCACACGATCGCCCTTGGGATCTGGCACCCGCTCCACGTACATCTCGAAGTCGACGGCGCTCATGATGCCGTCGCCGCATTTCTCGTGAATCAGCTCCTTCAGCGTCGTTCCGTACACGTGCAGGATCTCCTGAAAGCGGTAGATCAAAGGGTCGGTGGGGACCGCGTCCCCCAGGCTACCTTTTGACGGTGGAACTTGCAGGCACGCAATTTCCTGCGCGTCGAGATCCAGCAGGCGCCCGACCGCGGCCGCTTCGTCCGCGCCCATGGCCTGTTGGCCCAGCAACGCTGACGTGGTCCAGACTTCACTGCGCCCGCAGGTCTCGGCGAGCAGGCGCCAGGTGAGGCCCTTGGCCAGTCGGGTCACCACGATCTTTTCGGTCAGCTCAGCTCGATTCATGCATCCGACGCTAGCGCGATCGTGGTAGCCGACGGGTTTCCGGTCGGCCGGCGACCGGTAAATCCTGTCCGTCGAAGGTGTTTACCTCGATTTGACGTTCGCGAAATCGGCCGGACGCCGGCGGCCCCCAAGCTTCCAGGCCATGACAACTGAGAAGAAGCGGCTGGTGCAGGAGACCTTCGCGCAGGTCGTGCCCATCGCCGACCAGGCCGCGGCACTGTTCTATGGCCGCCTGTTCGAACTGGATCCCTCCCTGCGTCCGCTGTTCAAGGGCGACCTGGCTCAGCAAGGCAAGAAGCTGATGCAAACCATCGGGTACTGCGTGGGTAAGCTGGACACGTTGGACGAGATCGTGCCGGCGGTGAAGGACCTGGGACGCAAGCACGCCGGCTATGGCGTGGCGGAAAGCTCGTTTCAGACCGTGGGGGCGGCATTGCTATGGACCTTGGACAAGGGACTGGGTCCGGTCTTCACGCCGGACGTCAAAGCGGCGTGGACGGAGGTCTACGGGATCCTGTCGGCGACGATGATCGAAGGCCTGCGATCGACGAAAGCGGCCTGAGGCCGATTTACGGGGGCCGCGGCACCGCCCGTCGCGCGGTCATGGCCACGCGCAGGATCAGGCTGATGAAGGCCGCGCCGGCGATGAATTGCAGCGTCCTGACGTCGCCCCACGGACGTGCAAGCGTGGCGTGAATGAACGGAACACTGAAGCCCAGATAGGTGAGCACGTAGTAAACGCCCACCGCCGAACCGCGTGCCTGCACGGGCACGCGCGCGGCGACCTCGGCCAGACCGCTGGTCATCACCAGTCCGTACCCGACGCCCAACAGCGGGGCGACGAGGAAGGCCAGGGCTGGCGATGGCAGGGCGACCACGCGCGCCGCCAGAAGGACTCCCAGCGCGCCGACGGCCAGCCCCAGCCAATCGGCCCGACGCCCGATGCGCTTGACGGTGGGCTGCACCGCCACGCCGGCAGCCAGCGTCACCAGGATCAGCGATCCCGAGTAGAGGGCGGGGCGCGAGACGAAGGGGCGCATCAGTCCCGGAACCACCGCCAGGGTCACCGCCGCAAAGCCAAAGGCCCAGGGCGCGACCGGGCACAGCGCGACCAGCACGGAGAAATCGCGCGGGTGCAACCGAACCCGCGGCGTGGCTGCCGCGTGCGTCGCCCCGGCCGTTTCGGGGACCGCGCGCGTGCCGAACAGAGCCGCGGTCATGACGACCATGTGCAACAGGTAAGGCAACACCATCGGCGCGGGCGCGAACTCGGCCAGCACGCCCGCCACCAGCGGTCCCAGCCCGAAGCCTGCCGACAGGGCCAGCGTCGCGCGGCGGGCTCCGGTTCCGACGGGGGACAGCTCCTGCAACCAGACGCTGCCGGGGCTCATCGCCGAGCCCATGCCCAGGCCATACAGCAGCCGTCCGGTCATCAGCCCGGCAAAACTCGGGGCGCCGAACGCCACCACCCCGCTGGCCACCAGCGCCACCACACCGGCCGGTATCACCAGCGCTCGCCGGCCCCGCTTGTCCGAGGCGCGCCCCGACAGGATCAGCCCGGGAACAAGTCCCACCGCGTACGCACCGAACAAGATCCCCAGGGCCGCCGGCGACAGCCCCAGATCCCTGCGATAGACCACCAGCAGCGTCGAGAACTGATTCGCGCCCCATCCCGCTGCGAAGAGGAGAAACGCGACCCGACGGTGCATCGGCGATCAGTACCGGACGTCGACCAGATTCTTCTTGCGCAGGTCGGCCAGGTAATTCTTGGTCTGCTTGTCCATTTCCTTCTGGCGGAGCTGCATACGGATGTCGTCCTCGACCTCGGTCAAGGGCTTGGCGGCGACGGCCTTGCGCTCCACCAGCTTGATGACGTGAAAGCCGCGATCGGCGCGCACCGGGCCGGCCACCTCGCCCACCTTCATCGAGAACACCAGCTCTTCGATCGCCTTCGGCAGCATGTCCTTGCCGAAGGTCCCCAGATCGCCGCCGTCCTTGCGGGTGGCGGCGTCGTCGGAGTTTTCGCGCGCCAGCTTGGCGAAGTCTTCGGTGGCTGCGCGTTCGACCAGCTTGCGTCCCAGCGCCTGCTTCTCGGCGACCACGCCCGCGTCAGCGCCGTCGGGAATTGCGAGGAAGATGTGGCTGGCCCGGACCTCGGCGTTGGCGCCGCCCGACTTGTAGTGACGGTTGTAGTACGACTTGACGTCCTCGTCGGTGATGGTGACCTTCGATCCGACGGCGATGTTGATGACCCGAAATCGCAGCAGCTGGCGCTGGAGATCTTTGCGATAGGTGGCCATCGACATCGACTGAGCCCGCAGCGCATCGTCCAGTTGTTTGTCGTCGATGTTGTTCTGCTTCTTGATCTCGGCGATCGATGCGTCCACCTGCTCGGGCGTCACGGTCAGTCGCAGCTCGGTCGCCTGGTCGTTGATCAGCTGATCGTCGATCAAACGATCCAGCACTTCGCGGCGCAGGGAGCTGGCGCGCGCGGCACGCTTGGTCGGATCGGTGATGCGTCCCAGTTCGGTCAGCAGCGGAGCGGCCTTCTCCTCGACCTCGCTGGCCAGGATCACGTTGGCGCCCACGACGGCCGCCACTTTCTCCACGACCCGCGCGTGCGCCACACCGCCGGTCAGGGACGTCAGCGCCGCCACGGCAACCAGGCCCGTGCGCAGGCCAGCGCGCAAGCACCAGCGCTTCATGGCGCCTTGGGGGCGGCGTGGGCCGCGGCAGGAGGAGGGGGGACCGGGCCGGGCACCGGCACGCCCGCGGGGGCGACCGGAGGGATCTGCCCGCCTGGTTGGGGAGGCATTCCCGGATGCGGCAATCCGCCTGGCACGCCGGGACCGCCCGGGACCATGCCCGTCTCCACCGTGACCTTGGCCAGGGTGGCCTCGTCGATGGTGACCGTGTACTTCTTGCGCAAGTCGGCCACGAACTCATCCATCGACTTCGTGCGCAGGTCGCGGAACAGGCGTTGCTGGATCTGCCGCTTGACCTCGGGCAGCGGCTTCGAGAACCCCGGAACCTTGGCCATCAACCGCAGCACCACGAAGCCGTTCTCGGTGCTGATTGGTGCCGAGATCTCACCCACTTCCTTCATGGCGAAGGCCGCTTCCACCACGGGCTTGGGCACCGTCAGGCTGTTGCGGTCGAACACCGCCAGGTCACCGCCGCGCGACTTCGAGTCCGCGTCCTCGGAGTACTTGGTGACCAGATCGCGGAAGGCCTTGGGATCGATCTTGCTCGCGGCATTGGCTTCACGCACCACCTTGTCGGCCTTGGCCTTCTCCTTGACGACGATCTGGCTGACGTGAACCTGCTCGGGGCGGTTGAAGTCTTCCGGATGCTCCTTGTAGTACTTCTCTACGTCGGCGTCGGGGACGTCCTCGACCTTCAGCTTGGATTCGAAGTCCTTGCGCAGGAACTTCGAGATCATCTGCTGCTTCATCACGCGCACGACCTCGGGGTCCTTCTCGTAACCGCGGCGGGCGGCCTCCTTGGCCATCACCTCGATGCGGATCAGGCTGTCGAGAAATTCCTTCCGCTTCTCGGGCGACGTGTAGCGCGCGCGCACGAAGGGGGCCTGCTTGTTGATGCCGTCCTGCACGTCCCCCAGCGTGATGACCGAGTCGTCCACGCGCGCGACAACCTTGCCCAGCTCGCCCTCTTGCGCCGGGTTGGCCGACGTCACGGACGCGCTCTTGTTCCCCTTGCACGCGGCACCGCCCGTCGCGATGGTCAAAATCATCGTAAGTAGGACGGGACGACGCCGGGAACGGGTTGCCCGGGGGGGCCAGACGGTTTTCATGGCGCAGACCTTTGCACGGGCCCGGCCAGGGTGCAACGGAGGAGCTTGCCGGGACGCGGGGCGCTCGAATAGCCTCTTCCGATGACTTATCGCAGAGGGTTCAGGTTCCAGTTGCGCGGCGGGGGCATCTTGCTGGCGGCGCTGTTGGTCGCGGGCTGTTTCGCCTCGCGGCCGGTGGCAACGCCGGCCGACATTGACCGGCTGGGCACGCGGCACTACCCCGATCGTGCCGGCGACGAGGTGACCGCAGGCGCCGTGACCGCGCTCAAGGTCCTCGGTTACGCGGTGATCACGACCAATCCCCGGATTCGGACGTCTCCCAGGGACGTGGCGACCACCGCCACAGGAACCACCAGCACCGCCCAGACCTATACCGAGGCCGTCGCCTGGGATATCGACGTCCAGGCCGACGGCGCCGGGTCGGTGCTGCACGCGGTGCCCCGCGCCACGGTGAACGGGCAGCCGATGGAGCAGGTCTACCTGTCCTGGGCCGAGGCCAACTACGCCGAGTTGATGAAAGAGATCGACGCCAGCCTGCCTGCGAAGAAGTAACGCCGACGGGCAGCGCTCAGGGCTGAAGGTCCATGACGCCGCGGCCGGTTTTCATGTCGACCGGCAGCGAGACGTGTTCGTGCGTGATCAACCAGCGTTGATTCGACCGCCGGCAGACATTGCTCGTGCGCACCCAGTATCCGACCTGGCGGCCGTCCTTCAGGGTTCCGCTGGTTCGGATCAGCATGTGCGCGGCGGCCACGTCCCCGCTCGCGACGATGTCCAGATCGCGGAGCTCCTGGCCGATGGCGCTCTTCCAGCGACCGAACCAATCCAGGAACCTGGCCCGCAGCGCAGCCGATCCGCTGTATCGGAGGGGCGGCACCAGATCGAAATAGACGATGTCGGAAGCATAGAGGGACATCACCCGATCGATGTCCCTGGCCCGGAAGGCCTCCGACCGACCGTCGAACAACGCTTTGACCTCGGACTCGGTCGCCCCCATGGCGTCCTCCTCCCCACCGAGCATGGCCACGCCGCTGGCACCTGCCAGCGGGGCGGCGGCCCTCAGAAGCTGCCGTCGAGAAGGGTGAAGCGTCATGGTCCGAGCTTTCGGCGGCGGGCCAGCTCGGCGGCAGAGGGCTCCGACTTGCCGCCGACGGCGCCGGTCTTCACCTCGCCATCGCGCACATAGGTCGCCGCGATCAGGCCACCCGGCGAGACAGCGCTGTGGGTCAGCTTGAACACCCGGGGCTGGCTGGTGGCGTCGAACAGTCGCTTGCCCTTGCCCAGCAGCAACGGAAACGCGAACGTGCGAATCTCGTCCACCAGATCGGCAGCCAGCAAGGCGTGCACGAGATCGGTGCTGCCCTGGGTGACGAGCGCCGGGCCCTGCTCTTGTTTGAGCCTGGCGACGTCCTTGGTGGCGTCGCGGAGCGCGACCGAGTTCTTCCAGGTGAGTTCAACGCCGTTGCGCGTCGCCACGTACTTTCTGACCCGGCTGAAGGTCTTGGCAATGTCGCCGTACGGCCCGCCTTCGGCGTAGGGCCAGTACGCCGCGAAGATGTCGTAGGTGAACCGGCCCAGCAACAAATCGAACGGCTCGGCGAACAACTTTCCGATTTCCTGGCCGAACACCGGGTCCTCCGCGAACGGGGCGACCCAGCCGCCGAACTTGAAGCCGCCGGTGGGGTCTTCCTCGGGCAACCCCGGCGCTTGCATCACACCGTCCATCGAAACCTGCCCGCAGACGATCACTTTTCGCATGGCTCGCCTCCCGCTTCAGGGTAGGCACGCGATGTCAATACGCCAAGGGGCACGCATTTTCCAAGCGAGGTCAATCGACGTCGATGTCGAAATGCAGCACGTCTTCGCGCGTGCCAAGCGAGGTGTAAAGCTGGATGGCGGGGTCGTCGACCAGATCGGCCTGGACGTAGATGACGTAGGCGCCAAGGTCGGCCGCGATGCGCTTGAGCTGAAGAATCAGGTCGCGGGCGATGCCCAAGCGGCGGTGGCTGGCCGCGACCGCCAGGTCGTAGATGTAGATCTCGCTGCGTTCGCGCTCGAATTTTTCCAGAACATAGGCGACCAGGCCGCCGACGATGGCGCCGTCCACCTCGGCGCCGAGCGCGATCACGGTCGGCTTGGACAGCAGCCGCTGCAGATAGGCGTCGCTGGGAGGAGCGTCCTGGTAAGCGCGAGGGTCTTCGAACGCGTCGGCGAAAACCTTCATCAACTCGCGAAACTGCGCGAGGTCGTTCGACCGGAGCTGCTTGCACGAATGGGCCATGGCGGGATCAATTTACAGGGCAATGCCGCGAAGGTGGGTAGGGACCCAGGTGGGATCCTGACGCGAGTGTTGCCAATTATCATGATAAACAGCCTGACAACGGTCAGGCGGTGCCTGACACCAGCTTCTAACAGGGTCGGCGGCGACTTTTTCAAGGAGTCCCCCGATGCCACGTCTCAAGCCATCACCGACCACCGACAACAGCGAGGAGGCGCGCGCCTTCCTGCAGACCCGGTTGGCGTTGTTCTGGAAGGTGTTGTTCTTCTTCACGCTGGTGGGCGGTCTGCTTGGTCTTGCCGGGGGCGGGATGGTGAAGCCCGGTCCCGACACCGTGATCACCTTCGCCGCGATGGGCTTGTCGGGCGCCCTCTGGTGGTTGTGCCGGCGCGGGAAGCGGTCGATCGGGTTCTGTCGGATCGTGGATGGCGGCGGCCTGATGATCGTTGCGATCGTCGGGACTTTCCTGACCCGCTTCATCCTGGTCGGCTTCGTCCGCGAGCATTCGGTGGTGACTGCCGAAGGCTCCGTCATGGCCGATGCCTACCTGGTCATGATCGATCTGTTCCCCGCGGCGATGTACCTGGCGATCCGGGCGGCCCTGATCCCGTCGTCTCCTCGTCGCACGATCATTGTCACTACCCTGGTCGGGGTTCCGAAGATCGTGCTGTCCAGCCTGTTGGTACCAGCCGTCGGTGGCGGGCTCGCCTGGCGGGCGGCCAGCTCGGGCGCCTTTCCGTGGCTGCCGACCTCAGCGGTCATGGAGTGGACCATCGCGATCATCACTTGCACCGTCATCTCGCGGGTCATCTATGGTCTGCGCGCCGAGGTCCGCGAGGCGCGGCGATTCGGGCAATACGTGCTGGAACGGAAGATCGGCGAAGGGGCGATGGGGGTCGTCTATCGGGCCACCCACGCCATGCTCCGGCGGCCGGCGGCCATCAAGCTGTTGCTCAAGGACCGCGCCAGCGAGGCCGATCTGGTGCGCTTCGAGCGCGAAGTGCAGCTCACCAGCCGGCTGGTGCACCCGAACACGATCTCGATCTTCGACTACGGGCGGACGGCCGAGGGCGTCTTCTATTACGTCATGGAGTACCTGGATGGCCTGGATCTTCAGAGCCTCGTCGATCAATACGGTCCGGTCGACCCCGCGCGCGCCATCCACATCCTTGCGCAGGTCAGTGGCGCGCTGGCCGAAGCGCACGCGCTGGGCCTCATCCACCGGGACATCAAGCCCGCCAACATCGTCCTCACCGAGCGACCCGATGAGCCGGATGTCGTCAAGGTGGTCGACTTCGGTCTGGTGAAGCGGTTCGGTGGGAACGTCTCCGAGTCGGCGGCTGGTGACGCCATCATCGGCACGCCGCTCTACATGGCGCCGGAGGCCATCTCCCAACCCGACACCGTCGACGGACGCTCCGATCTTTACGCGGTAGGCGCTGTCGCCTATTTCCTGCTCACGGGCCAGCACGTGTTCGAAGCTGCTTCCGTTCTGGAGGTTTGCAGCAAGCACATGCTGGAGGCGCCGATGCCCCCTTCGCAGAGGCTGGGACGGGCAATTCCGGCGGATCTGGAGGCTCTGGTGCTGGCGTGTCTGGCGAAGAATCGCGACCATCGTCCCAAGTCGGCCAGGGCTTTGCGAGCGTCCCTCCTGGCCTGCGCGGACGCAGCGGACGACGATTTGTCGGCGGCGCGGGCCTGGTGGCAGGTTCGCCGCGTGTCCGGGAAGGCTCGCCCGAGTTCGGCGGACGAGGCTGGCTCGCGTCCGGCCACGATGGCGATCGATCTCGACGGCCGCAGCACCGTGGCCTTGAACGCCGCGGGCTGAGGACCAGAGGACGAGGCGTCAGCGGAGGGGAAGGAGTGCGGCCAGGGCCAGCGCGGCGAGATACAGGCCCACGCCAAACACCGTGTGGGTCACCAGGCTCTTCAGGCTGTTGAAGAGCGGCTTCGGCGTCTTGGAGGAGGCGATCCCGGCCCCCAACGCCGGCTGCAAGATCAGCAGCGGCGCCGTGACCGTCACGATCCCGATGAAAAGTGCGGGAAGCAGCGATGGCGAGCGGGCCCACTTCAGGCCAAACGTCGACAGGAGAAGCGCCGCGAAGGTGATGCCCAGCGCATAGTGCGCGCCCCAGCCGAGCAGCAGCTCCCCTCGAACCGGCGTCGCGTTGGCGATGCTCGCGTGCATCCACCGCCCGCGCGGCAGGTTCCCGAGCCACCGTCCCAGGAAGGCGAGGTTCAGGGACGGTATCCCCAACGCATGGAGGAGGCGTCCCCAGGCGTCCATCACCAGCGTCGCGCCAACGCCGATCAGCAGCGTACGCAGGACGAATTCGAGCGGTTCGCTCATGGGACCCGAGCCTCAGAAGCTGCCAAAGATCAGGCCGGAGCGCACGAGCAAGCTGCTCATGTCGCGGCTGGAAGGGCCGTCGCCGCTGCCAGCGACGGCGAACCGGTACCCGACGCCGCTGGAAAGGCGGACGTGCTTGGCGATGTTGAGCTCGATGGTCGCGGCCGGTTCGAACACCAGGAATTCCTTGGTCGCGCACGCGCCGGCGTCGGCGCTGCCGACCGCGCAGAAGCGGCCGTCGCCGATGGTCGTCTCCAGCGTTCCGTGGACCAGCTGGTCCGAGCGCCAGAGGTACTGCAACAGGAGGCCGCCGTAGCTTCCGCAGTTTTGCACCTGGTCGTTCTCCACCTTGGTCGTGGAATTGACCAAGGCCTGGGCCGTCACTCCGATTGCGAAGCGCTTGTTCAGGTAGATGCCGCCGCGCAACCCCGGGGTGTAGTTGAGCCGATCCCCGAAGATCGTGGTGCCAACGGTCGGGGCCAGGAACCAGCCGCTGATCCTGGTCCCGCCCGACGAGACGCCGGCGGTCAAGGTCTCCGGCTCGGCCTGTGACGCGGTAGAGGATGGTGCAGCGATTGCCGCCGGCGTTTGCGCCAATGCCGCTGCGCTGATCAAGAGGGAGAGGGCGACGCTGATGGTTGCAAGCTTCATGATGCGGATCCTTGGTTGGTGTGAATCGGTCGCGACCTGTCTCAGCACGGCGCATGCCACCAACGCTTGTGCCCGGCCGGCGGATCCACGCTGTTTCCGACGCGAGCGTCCGGGACAACTGTCGCGTTGCGGGCGGACACCTGTCGGTCTTCTGTCCAGCGCCTGCGTGTGACGCCCATCCGGGCGGCATCTGAGGTCTATGCTCGCGTCAGCGTCAGCCGCGCCCGACTGGCCGCCAGCGCGGCGGCCGGGGTTTCCGCGTCGGGCAGCCAGACGCTGACCGCCATCCCGCCACCGTCTCGGCGCGCGAGCCCCAGCCGGCCCTGGTGCAGGTCGACGATCTCGCGGGAGAGCGCCAGGCCCAGGCCGCTGCCGGTGGGCTTGGTCGTGAAGAACGGGACAAACACGTTCTGCATGACCTCATCGGAAACCCCGGGCCCGCGATCCAGCACCGAGATCCGGCAGCCGCCTTCCGCCGCGGCTTCCACGACCACCTTGACTTCGCTCTCGGCCCCGCCGACCTCATAGGCATTCTTGATGAGGTTGATCAGCACCTGCTGGATCTGCCCGCGGTCGAAGAAGCCGGGCCGGGTGGGCGCCTCCCCGATCTGGAGCTCCGGCCAGAAGGCGCGCAGGCCGTCGAAGAAGGGGCCCCAGGCAATCGAGACCGGCTTGGGTGTGGGGATCTTGGCCAGCTTGGCGTAGCCGTCGAGAAACCCTTGCAGGTGCAGCGTCCGCTCTTGAATCGTATCGAACATGCTCGGCAGCTTCGGAAGGTGCTCCGGTCGTTGCAGGATCATCCTGGCGGAACTCACCAGGGACGCGATGGGGCCGAGCGAGTTGTTGATCTCGTGGCTGATGATGCGAATCACCTTCTTCAGGCTCACGACCTCGTGACGGTTGATTTCCTGGGTGACGCTCCTGACCGCGATCAACGTCTGGCCGGCCTCGAGGTGACGTCGCGACAGGTGAAAGGTTTCGCGCCCGGAGGACCCGTCCACGCTGAAGAGTTCGTCCCCATCCGACAGCAGAGCCTGGCGTAGGGAGGCCGGCGCCCGTTCGATCATCGACAAGAAGTTCTGTCCCTCGACGGCCAGCCCCTCGAAGAAGAGTTCGCGCGCCGAGCGGTTGGTGAAGATGATGCTCCCGGCTTCGCCGAACAGGACCATGGCCACGGGCGTGGTCTCGACTACCGTCCGGAGCACGGCCTCACGTTGGTCACCCGCGCTGCGCTGCTCGCCGAGTTGAGTGGAGAGCGCCGCGGCTCGTCTGATGGCCAGGCCTCGCGCACGCCACGCCCAGACGCCGAACCCCAGCGCGCTCGCGCTGACCGCGCTCCCGAGCACCACCAGGAGAGTCGAAAGGTTCGCCAAGACCGCACGGTATCCGATCGATGGACCCAGTACCAACGCCGCGTCGCCGGCGCGCGCCGCCGACGGACGGCTGCCGGCAATTGTCCGGCGGACACCTGTACGAGCGCTCCGGACGGGGCCGCGAACGCCGCGGGTCGGGTCGGCACGACGGCTGCACAGGGCCGGCTCGCCTTTCGGCAGCAGACAACAAGGAGCCCGCCATGATCTCTCGCCTTCGAACTTCACTTCGCACCGCCTTGGCCATGACGGCCACGGTGTCCGCCATGGTGCTCGGCCACCCGGCCTACGGGCAGGACGCCGCTGCCCCGCCAACGGCGACCTCTGCCGCGAGCGCGCTCACGCCCCCCAAGCTGGTGACCTTCGTCGACGCGACCTATCCCGCGGCGGCCAAGGCGGCCCATCTGGAGGCGCGCGTCGAGCTGGAATTGACCGTCGCCGCGACCGGGAAAATCACCGAAGCGCGCGTGGTCGAGCCGGTGGGCAACGGCTTCGACCAGGCCGCCGTCGAGGCTGCCCGCAAGTTCGTCTTCCAGCCGGCCCGCCGTGGAGATCACGCCATCCCGGCGCGCATCAAGTACAGCTACGTGTTCGAGCTGGTCGCCGAGGCGGCCCCGGCGCCGACGACGGGAGAGCTGGAGGGGCGCGTGCTGGCCCGGGGCCGGGACGAGGTCCTCCCGGGGGTGGTCGTCACCCTGGTTTCCGAGGACGGGCAGACCACGCGCACCGCGGTCAGCGACGCCGCGGGCGCGTTCCATTTCGAACGCCTTTCGCCCGGAGCGTTTCACCTCAGCCTGGCGGCGGCCGAGCGCGCGCCGCTGGCCTCGGACGAGATTGTCACCGCGGGCGACCTCACGTCGGTGACCTACCGGCTGGACGCCAAGACCAGCGCGCGGGCCGGTGAGCCGGCGCCGTTGGAGTTCAGCGCCACGGCCACCGTCGAGGCGCCCCCGCGCGAGGTCACCAAGCGCAGCCTCACCGGAGAGGAGCTGCTGCGGGTGGCAGGCACGCGTGGCGATCCCTTGAGGGCCATCGAATACATGCCGGGCGTGGGCCGCTCGCCCCAGGCCGACTTCGTCATCATCCGCGGCTCGTCGCCCGCCGACTCCGAGGTGCAGTTCGAGGGCGCCCCGGTGTATCGCCTGTACCACTTCGGCGGCCTGACCAGCTTCGTGCAGCCGCGGTTGCTCGACAAGATCGACCTTTACCCGGGGAACTTCTCGGCCCGCTTCGGACGAAAGATGGGCGGCATCATCGACGTCGGCGTGCGGGATCCCAAGACCGACGGCCTGCACGGCATGGTCGACGTCAACATCATCGACAGCTCGTTCCTGTTCGAAGGGCCGCTGACCCAGAACTGGTCGTTCGCGTTGGCGGCCAAGCGCAGTTACATCGATCTCTTCATCGACAAGCTCGTCCCCAAGGAGGAGGCGCAGTTCACGGCGGCGCCCGTGTACTGGGACTACCAGGCGATGGTGGCATACAAGCCCGGCAGCAACGATCGGTTTCGCGCCATGGTTTATGGCTCGTACGACGATCTGAAGTTGATCCTGGCCCACCCCGCCGACAGCGATCCCGCCCTGCGAGGGGGCGTCAGCTCGAACAGTGTGTTTCACCGGGCCCAGATCACCTGGCAGCACAAATACAACGTCGCGGTCGAGCACGAGATCAACGCGTCCACCGGGCCGTTCTCCTACGCCCAGAACGTGGGTCCGGCCCTGTCATTCCGAGTTCCTGGCTACGAAGGTTTCCTCCGTTCCGAATGGCGCGCCCGGGTGACGGACCAGCTGCGCGTGATGGGCGGGCTCGATGTGACCTACAACTGGTTTCGGGCCACCTACGAAGGTCCCCGCGTCACCCAGCTCGACGGCGATCCCGACACCTTCGGGCCGCTGACGGGCCGGCAGAACGTTCAGCTGGAGAACACCTTCGGCTTCTTTCGCCCGGCCGCCTATCTGGAGGCGATCTGGCAGGCCACCCAACGGATGACGCTGGTTCCGGGCGCGCGCGTCGACTACCTGGGGGACGTTCAGCAGACCACGTTCGATCCGCGGTTGACCGGCCGGTACGTGCTGACGCCGACCACGACGCTGAAGGGCGGCGTCGGGTTGTTCTCCCAGGGTCCCAGCGGCGCCGAGAGCTTGCCGGTGCTCGGCAATCCCCATCTGCGTCCGTCGCGGGCGCAGCACTACAGCGCCGGGATCGAGCAGGAGGTCGGTGGCCGACTGAAGCTCACCGCCGAGGGCTTCTACAAACGCCTCAGCGCGCTTCCGGTCAACAGCCCCGTGCCGGGCGAGAACCTGAACAACGACGGGGTTGGTCGGATCTACGGGGGCGAGGGCTCGGCCAGGCTGCGGCCGACCGCCAAGTCGAGCGGCTTTGTCTCGTACACGCTGTCACGCAGCGAGCGCAACGATCACGGCACCGAGTGGCGGCGGTTCAACTGGGATCAGACGCACATTCTCACCGTCGCGGGGGCCTACCGTCTGGGCCGCGGCTGGGATCTCTCGGGGACGTTCCGCTACGTGACCGGCAACCCCATGACCCCGGTGGTGGGCAGCATCTACAACGCCCGGATCGACACCTACAAGCCGATCTACGGCGCCGTCAACAGCGATCGCAGCAACGCTTTTCATCGCGCGGACCTGCGCGTCGAGAAGACCTGGCGCGTGCGCGGGGGCAGCCTGGCCGCGTACCTGGATGTGCAGAACGCCTACAACCGGCCCAACGAAGAGGGGCGCGCCTACAACTACAACTTCACGCAATCGGGGGTCATCTCCGGGTTGCCGATTCTTCCCAGCCTCGGCGTCCGCGGCGAGATCTGAGCACCCATGCACCCCAACACCACGAGGATCACCATGACCAACACAACGCGACTCGGACTGGCCTGCGGATTCCTCTTCGGGCTATTCGCGAGCGGATGCGGCCCGGAGTTCGATCCCGCCTCGCTCATCGAAACCACGCGGGTGGTCGGCGCGCGCGTCGAGGTCGAGGGCGCCCCGGAGCGGGCCACGCCCAGGCCGGGCGAAACCGCCAACGTGAGGTGGCTCATCACCTCGCCCGAGGTCACGCCGCCGCTTCACTGGACCTTGGCGGTCTGCGCGTCGGGTCCGTCGTCGCTGGGCTGCGAGCGTGCGCCGCTGGCGTTGTTCGAAGGAACTGACGTCGTCCCGCGGATCGCCATCCTCGTCCCCGGCCTGGAGGCGCTCAGCGAGGCCCGCAGCCTGATCGTTTACGGACAGATTTGCGCCGGCGCCGATTCCACGCCCACCTTCGACCCGCAGCACGGTATTCCTGGCTGCAGCAAAGGAGGAGGCACCACGGTGTCGACCAGCATCCCGCTGCAATGGGGTGACGAGGCCAACCACAACCCCGTCGCCGATCGGGACTTCACGTTCGATGGCCAGCCGTGGCCCGCGCTGGCTTCGGGCGCCGATCCTTGCGGAGCGGGAATCCGGGTCGCGGCGGGGACCGCGGACCACCTCGTCGGCAACCTGACCGCCGGCACCGATCGGGAGACCTACACCGCGATGCTGGGCGATCCGCCCGTGGCGACGGCGGTGCGGGAGAGCCTCCAGATCTCGCAGTTCACGACCGCGGGCAAGCTGAAGAGCCAGTTCTCGTTCGTCGAGGACCCGGAGGTCGTTGCGGCGACCACCGTCGACGTGACGTGGGAAGCGCCCAAGGTCGCCGAGGTCCCGGCGGCCGAGCAGGCGGTGACGTTCACGTTCGTCACCCGCGACAACCGCGGGGGCGTCGACTGGACAACGCGCGCGGTCTGCGTCACCCGTTAGGCGCGCGATGCGCAGGACGCCCACGAGAGGTGGTACTGTGCGCTTCGGTCACCCGTTGCGCCAGAAGTCATCCCCGATCCCCAAGAACACGAAAAACAGCGGAAGCGGCGAAGACAGCGAAAGCAACGAGGAAGGCCGCGCGTTCCTCCAGACCCGGGTGGCGCTGTTCTGGAAGGTGATCTTCTTCATCACCCTGGTCAGCTCGGTGCTGGGTGCCGCGGGCGCCATCGCGAAGCCAGGCGTCGATCTGGTGCTCACCTTGGCGTCGACCGTGCAGGCGGGAGTCTTCTGGCAGTTGGGTCGGCGCGGGAAACGGTCCATCCGCCTCTCTCAGGCGATGGAGGGCGGCGGTCTGCTGATCAACCTGGCGATCGGTGCCGTCCTGTCACGCTACCTGCTGGCAGGGTTTGTCCGCGACCATTCGATTGTGACCGCCGAGGGCGCCCTGATGGCGGACGCCTTCTTGACGATGGTGCCGCTGGGCGGAATGGCCATGATGGTCGCCATCCGCGCCGCGCTGATCCCCTCGCTTCCTCGCCGCACCGTCATCGTCACTCTCATGGTGGGTGTTCCGATGATCGCCGTGACCGCGTTGGTCGTGCCGACGGTGGGTGGCGGGCTCGCCTGGCGCGCGCTCGACTCTCCCGCCTTCCCCTGGCTGCCGGGCACCACCTCGATGATGTGGAGCTTCACCATCGTCACCTGTGCCGTCATCTCGCGGGTGACCTATGGTCTGCGCGCGGAGGTGCGAGACGCCCGTCGCTTCGGTCAGTACGTGCTGGAACGGAAGATCGGTGAAGGCGCGATGGGCGTGGTCTACCGGGCCACGCACGCCATGCTCCGTCGGCCCGCCGCCATCAAGCTGCTGCTCAAGGATCGGGCGAGCGAGCTGGACCTGGCGCGCTTCGAACGCGAGGTGCAGATCACCAGCCGTCTGGTCCACCCCAACACGATCTCGATCTTCGACTACGGACGCACGTCCGAGGGCGTCTTCTACTACGTCATGGAGTACCTGGATGGCCTGGACCTCCAGCGCCTGGTCGAGCAATACGGGCCCGTCGAGCCGGCCCGCGCCATTCACATCCTGGCGCAAGTCAGCGGCGCGCTGGCCGAGGCCCACACCCTCGGGCTCATCCACCGGGATATCAAGCCCGCCAACATCGTCCTGACCGAGCGCCCCGACGAGCCGGATGTCGTCAAGGTGGTGGACTTCGGCCTGGTGAAAACGTTCGGTCAGAAGATGACCGAGTCGGCGGCCTGCAACAACATCACGGGCACGCCGCAGTACATGGCGCCCGAGGCCATCTCGCAACCCGACACCGTCGACGGACGCGCGGATCTCTATGGGCTGGGTGCCGTCGCCTACTTCCTGCTCACGGGACAGCCTGTGTTCCAGGCGGCGTCCGCTCTGGAGATCTGCAGCAAGCACATGCTGGAGGCACCGATGCCACCGTCGCAGAAGCTGGGCAAGGCGCTTCCCGCGGATCTCGAGGCGCTGGTGCTCGCGTGCCTCGCCAAGGATCGCAGGGATCGTCCCGCGTCGGCGGCGCACCTTCGCGCCAGCCTGCTGACCTGCGCCGACGCCGACCGCAACCATCTGCCGGCCGCTCGCACCTGGTGGCGCGCGCGCCGCGCGGCCGAGCCGGACGAACCACCCTCCGTCGACGTTGGCGTTTCCCCCACGGCCACCATGGCGATCGAGCTGGCCGGCCGGAGCCTGCGATGAAGGTTCTCATCGTCGACGATCAGGCGGCGGTCCGCTCGTCCCTTCACATCCTGTTCGATCTGCACGGGCTGGAAGCGCTGACCGCGGCCAGTCCCGACGAGGCGCTGGATCTGGTGGCCAGCGAGGATGTCGGGGTCGTCATCCAGGACATGAACTTCACCCAGCACGCCACGTCGGGCGAGTCGGGCGTGGCGCTGTTCCGCGCGCTGCGGAAGCTGGACGCCGATCTGCCCGTCGTCCTGCTCACGGCCTGGGGCTCGTTCGAGGTCGCGGTTCAGCTGGTCAAGGAGGGCGCCAGCGACTACATGGAGAAGCCCTGGGACGAAGACAAGCTGGTCCGGATCGTCGGCAAGCTGCTCCAGTTGCGCGGCGTACAACAGGAGAACGTTCGCTTTCGCGCCCAGAGCGCGCGCATGCGCCGAACCCTGGCGGCGCGCTACGACCTGTGCGGCCTGATCTACGCGAGCGCCCAGTTGCACAACGTCGTCAGTCTGGCGGCCTCGGTCGCGGCGTCCGATGTGCCGATCTTGATCACCGGCCCGAATGGTGCGGGCAAGGAGAAGCTGGCCGAGATCATTCAAGCCAACTCGCGCCGGAAGGACCGGGCTTTCATCAAGGTCAACGTGGGTGCGTTGCCGGAAAACCTGCTGGAGGCCGAGTTGTTCGGTGCGGAAGCGGGGGCCTTCACGGGGGCCGCCAAGCTGCGCATCGGCCGCTTCGAGGCCGCCGCCGACGGGACGCTGTTTCTGGACGAGATCGGCAACCTTTCGCCGGCCGGTCAGGCCAAGCTGCTCCGCGTGCTGCAGACCGGCGAGTTCGAGCGGCTGGGCTCGAGCGTCACGCGAAAGGTGGACGTCCGGATCGTGAGCGCGACCAACGTCGACTTGCCGCGCGCCATCGCCGCCGGCGCCTTCCGGGAAGACCTGTTCTTCCGGCTCAACGTGATCGAGTTGCACGTTCCCCCCGTCGCCGATCGCCCGGACGACCTCCTGCCTCTCGCCGAGTCCTTTCTGGCGACTTTGCCCGGGCCCGAGGGCGTCGCGATCCCCAGCCTGGGCCAGGCCGCTCGCGATGCTCTGCTTCAGCACGACTGGCCGGGGAATGTCCGCGAGCTTCAGAATCGCATCCAGCGCGCGATGCTGGTCTGCACCGGCGGGGTGATCACGCCGGAGCACCTCGGCTTGGGCGCGCCCCCCGTCCGGGCAGAGCCCTCGCGCGCCGGGCCTCGGCCTGCGGCAACCGCGCCCGCGGCGGCCCATCCGGACCGGGCGCTGGTCGAAGAGGCGCTCCTGAGATCGGGCGGAATCGTGTCCAAGGCCGCGGCGGAGCTGGGCATCACCCGACAGGCCTTCTATCGGCGCATGGATCAGGCCGGCGTCGTCCTCGAACGGCGCCTCAAGACCTGACCGGCGAGGGAAGACCGACCGGTGGCTTGCCGTTCGCTTCACGTCCTTCGGTTCAGTCGCGCGCCATCTCCACCATCTCCTGAAAGGTCCACATGTCCTCCTGGACCACGGTGATGGTCTGCTTGCCGTCGCGGGCCACCTTGCGCGATTCCGTGCGCATGAAGCAGCCCGCCTGGCCGTACTTCACCAGGTGAGGCGTCTTCCTGATGAAAGTGGCGGCGTCATGTTTGGTCTCGAACACCTTGGCGGAGCGGGCGCCGTCGCGCCCCACCCACCACAGGTGAAATTGCGTGCTGTGAAGGGGATTGTTGCTCATCGGTCCTCGTTTCGGCGCCCCATCCGCTGTCGACATTCTGCCAGGTAGTGCGTCCAGATCTCGTTCGGTTCCCAAAATACGCGCGCGTGGAGGTCAGCCTGTTCCGCTGACCACACCTTCCGCCATTGATGATCCAGTGCGACGAACATCGAGACCCGCCAGTTCATCGCGCAATGCACGAAGACCTTCCGTCCTGCACAGGCGGTCATCACTTGCGTGAAGCGTTCCAGGTCCGAGAATTGCGGGGCGTCGAACTTCACGGGGATGTGGTGGTAGTCCATGCCCAGGCTGGCCACCAAACCGGCCTCGTCGGGAAGACAATATCTGGGATCCAGCAGGCCCAGGTTCACGACCACCTGATACCCGGCCTCCGCGATCTCGCGGACCTGCGCTTCCGTGGGCTGTCCCGCTGTTCCCAGCAAATCTCCCACGGGTAGGAAGTTCTTGATGTCCTCAACGGGCATGTTTGTCTCCGGGGCGGGCTGTGCGCGGGCCACCAACATCGACTCTACGATCACGAAGGGCGCCGTTCGAGTATGGTGGGGCGCGGATCGCTCGTTCCCGCTCGTGAGGACCCCCCAATGAAGATGACGACGCTGGCGTTTGCCGCTCTGATAATGATTTCCGCGTCCGCGCAGGAGCCCTCCCGCTCCGGCTCCCAGGACCATGGGGACCATGGGCGGTCAGGGACAGATTGTAAGGGGGACATATGCAAGCACCTTCCAGGACGGGTCGGGTGGCGAGCTACGGGTTTGAGTTCGCCGCAATCGGCACAATGATCGCAGCCCTGATCGTTACAGGCTGTGGCAGTGGAGGCGGACACGACAACAAAGGTGTTGGCGGCGCGGCGGGTCCGGATGCCGTCGACGCTGCCATTGCGGAGACGGGCACCGAGGGCGGCGCGATGGACCTTCCAACCGACGTCGTCACATATTTCAGCGTCGGTGTCGAGGTGACGGGGCCGACCGGGCGCGACAAGAACAAGCTGGCGCAGGTGATCTCGGCCGAGGTGACCGCCAGCGGCGCCATCTCGGGTGAATCGATCTTCCTGCTGGACAACTTCCCAAGGGCCCCTACATACGACTACGGCAGTTTGCTGCCGGACGGTCAGCTCCTGCTAGCCCGGTTCCAGTACGGGACGACGAAGGAGTCTGGGCACCTCGAGTTCAAGATCGACCTGCACAACGGCACCAACGGTCCGGATGGCGTGATCGGATCGGGTAGCGGCGGCGGGGATATCAAGCCGGGCGCCACCATCGACGTCATCGTGGTGGTCACACCCAGCGCGTTCGCGGACTAGCCGAAGGTGATCGAACGTCTGAAGGCGGTCGCGCGAACGGATGTATGTTTGCCGCAGCCCGTAGTGGCAGAGATCGCGTTTGGGGCAGCGGGTGGGGTGGGGAAGGGGAAACCCAAACTAGCCGCGGGCCAGCGCGATCGCCCACGCGCCCGCCACTGCGCCGAAGGCCGCGAGGGCCAGCAGGCCGTTGGCGAGCCAGGTCGCGATCTTCCTGGGTCGGTTCGCGTGCGCGTCTGTGGCCGGGCGATCCACGCAGCCGGCAGCCACCCCCAGCAGCGTGCCCATGCCCAGTCCGAACGCGTGGGCGAACACGTCCGCGCGCGCGCCCATGCCCAGCATGGCCAGCAACGCCAACCCAGCCCCCGCCGCCACCCAGGCGCGACGGCGCACGAAGCCGCCCCCGCGCCAGCGGCGCACCACCTGTAGTCCGACCACCAGCCCCAACGCGGCGAAGGTCGCGGTCGATGCGCCCACCGAAAAATGTTCGCGCTCGCCGAACCAGGCGGTCAGCAGGTTGGCGGCGGTTCCCGCCAGCAAGATCAACATGGCGGCCACGCCCCCGCCCAGCCAGCGCCCGGCCGCGCCCATGAAGATCAACGACGCAAGGATGTTGCCGAGCAGGTGCATGACGTCGGCGTGCAGGGTCATGGCGGTCACCGCGCGCCACCATTCGCCGGCCCGGAGCTTCTGGGCATTGGCGACGCCCGCGGCGAACCAGCGTGAGCCGGCGTCGCTTTCCCAGTAGCCGGTCTTGAACACGAACGCCGCCAGCCCGAGGCCCACCACGATGCCCAGCGCGTTCGACCCCCGGTCGGGGGCCGCGGGGGTGGGGCGGGCCGCTGCCCGAGATTCCATTTCATAGGTCGCAAGCGCCCTATCGGCGCGGGCCACGTCGGCGGTTGCGACACCCAGGGCAAAGCCTCCCTCGACGGTGTGCGCCACCCGGTGCGGAATGCCCACCGCCGCCAGGACCAACGCCCATTCCTCCAGACGTTCGCGACTGGTTGCCGTTCGAATGTTGGTGCCCTGAGCCAGGGCAGCGAGCTCGTCGTCTTCTCGGGCGGCGTCGGACTGTTCCACTGCAAGGGAGGATAGTCCGGCACCTGCCCTCGCGCCCGTGGCGTCGTCAGGTCGGTGTCTGGTGGACGCCGGTCTTCCCCGAACGCCCCGTTGGATCGGGATGCGCGAACTGTGTTTTAATGGACGCCCATGCGTGTGCGTTTGCTGACTGTGGGGGTGCTTGTACTGGGGTTTGCAGCCAATGTGTCGGGCGGCAGCGGTCCCCCCGTCTCCGTCGACCCGGCGCCGCCGCCCATCACCATGGCGGCGCTTCACAACCTGGTTTCTCCCGCCGTGGTCGCGTTGCTGGTTTCGGGGGGGCCGGCCCCGGCGCATGTGGTGCCCGGCGTTCTGACCACCGCGTCCGGGTTCGTGCTGACCAGCCGTTCGGCAGTGGCCGAGGCCGTCGACGGCCGCGCGATGTTGACGATGTTGCGCGCTGGCCCGGGCGGCCGCCTCGGCACGCGCGAGCTGGCCGGGGCGACGCCGGTTCGGTTCGTGGCCGTGTCGCCCGAGCTGGATCTGGCGCTGGTCGAGGCGATGCCGGCCACATCGGTGTTCTTTCCCCACGTCCCCATCGCCCGTCGATCGGCTTCGGCCGGTGCCACTGTGCTGGGCGTGGCCCACGTGGAGAAGCGCGGGTTGTGGACCACCGCGACCACGGCCCTGGGGCCCGAGGCCCCCGGCCCAGGCAAGGCCCGTTGGCTGCGTGAGCTGCCGGCCGATGGCGCCGCGCTTCCGCTCGGGACGCCGCTGTTCGACGCCGTGGGACGGGTGGTGGCCCTCGTCGCCAGCCCGTCGGGCGGGGGACCGCGGGCCGTCGACGCCGACGGTCTCTTGCGGTTCATGCTGGAAGCGAACGCGCCCGCGCTGCGCTTCGCGGGCGTGCCGCCCTTCCGTCGCCCGGGGCCGGGGGAAACGCGCGGTCCGGCCGCCGTCGTTGGCAGCCCCAGGGGCGAGACGAAGGGCGCAAAAAAGGACGCGGCCAAGGAAGCCCCCCGCCGCGAAGAGGCCTTGATGGAGGGCCTGGCGCGCGTGAAGCGCCGCGGACTTTCGGCGCCCGGCGTTTCCAGCAACGGTAACCCGTCCGAGAGCGCTCCGGGCTCGGCGACGGCCAGCAAAGGGGAGGCCCCGCCTCCCGACGCGAGTCCTCCCAGATTCGGCGGCATCGGCAATGCCCTGGTCATCACCGCCGCCGAGCTGGACAAGCGGTTGGTTCCTGCCGCCGCGGTCACCGTCGACGTTCGCGATGTGCCCGAGCGCGGCCCACGAAGCGCAGCCGTGACCATCATCGAGCTCGGCGACTATCATGCGCCCGAGACACGCGAGGCCGAGGCCACTTTGAAGGCGCTGGCCGAAGGCCCTGACGCCAAGGTGCGCTGGCTCTGGAAGGACGCCGATCGCGGCGAAGGCCAGGACTATCAGTTGCCCGCGCGCGCGGCGCACGCGGCCGGTGAACAGGACGAGTTCTGGGCCATGCACGACATCTTGATGAAGGCGCCGATGCCCATCTCGATGAAGGATGTTCGTCGCATCGCAAGCGCGTTTCAGCTGGAGTTGCCCGCCTTCGACGCCGCCTACGCCAGCGAAGGGTTGGTGGGCGCCCTGGATCTGGATGCGGCGCAGGCGGCGCGGCTGCCGGCCCTGGCTACGCCGGCGTTCATCGTCAACGGTCGACTGGTCGACGGCGGTTCGGTAACGGGGTCGGTGTTGCGCGCCGCCGTCGAGGAAGAGGTCTTGATCGCCGAGGCCAAGCGGACCAATCAAGCCCCGGCGGTGATCGAAGCCCTGATGGCCGGTCGCGTCCGCGGCATCGCCGCCGGCAAACCGGTGGCGGGGGCGACGTTCGACGCGACGAAGCTGGCGCGCACGGTGACGGCGGCGTTGGCGCGACAGTCCGGTCCGAAGCACTGACCGCCTACAGCCCAGCTGCTCGACCACGCTGTCAGAGCAGCCTGAGCAACCCGACGATTCCCAGGCCCAGCGCGAACAATGACTCCCCAGCGATGAGGCCGCCTCCCACCAGCGAAGCGGTGCTCATGTCCTCGGGCAACCCGTCTTCCGGCGCCGGCGCCGCGGCGTCGGACGGGGGGGCGGCCTTGCCCTTGGCAAGGTTGATGGCCTCGCTGATGAGTCCGCCCCCGGCGAACCAAAGCGACGCGGGCAGGTCGACGAAACCTCCGAACGACGAAGCATAGGGGCTGGGCAGAATCAGAGCGTCCATCAGCCAGCCGAAGCAGGCGCCCGCCTTGCCGCGGGCGACGAACGCGCGGTAGCGCGCCGACCGACGCACCAGCCGGCGCGCCACCTCGATGCTGAAACCCAGTCCCAGTCCCAGCCCCAGCGCCACCGCCTTGTACGTCGGCAGGTGACCGAGATCGCGGATGGAGCCCACCAGCTTGAACGTCATCGCCGACTGCCAGCCGCCGGCTTGCGCTTCGGGGTGCGCGAATCCATCGATCGCCAGCGCCGGGTACGCGCGCATGAACAGCCGCGCCAGCACCACGCACAGAACAGCGCCCATCCCGACCCCGATCACTTGATAACGGAACTGCATCAGCCGGTTGGTTCCCAGCCGCCAGCCCGTCGAGCGGTCCTGCTGCATGTCGACCCCGATCCCGCACGACAGCAGCAGCACGCTGGACGCGATCAGGCCGGCCACCGGGCTGCGCAGCCCCAGCGCCGACATCAACAGCACCGAGATCACGAACGCGCTGGAAATGGGATTCGAATCGGTGATGCCGTTCGAGATGCCGTTGATGCAGACGAACACCACCGACAATCCGATGGCGAAGACGATCCAGCCGACGGGCTGGCCCAGCAGCCGGTGCGCCACCACGGTCAGCGCCAGCGCCCACACGCCACACCAGATCAGCAGGGTCTTCGTCGATAGCTGTCCCCCGCGGGGATCAGCGGCGAGGGTCGGCCCGCCCGTGCCCCGCGCGCGGATGCGCCGGACGGCATCGATCCCCACCAGCGTCAGATCGACCACGGCCGCGCCCAGGATCATCGCCAGCGCCACCAGGAAGCCCAGCTTGCGGAAAGGATCCCGCGGCCCCAGCCAGCCGTGCGCGCGCAAGGTGGGCACCAGCGCCACGCCGATCACGCCGGTCAGCGCGGCCGACACGGTGTTGCGCGATCCGATCACCATGCCCGCGCCAATGGTCGACCCGGACAGGCGCGTCGCACCGATGGCCGCGACCCATTCGGTCAGCGCCGCCAGACCCGCGCCCAGCGCCGTGCCGCCGCCCAGCTTGCCAATCGATCGTCGCAACAGCCGGCGGTCGGTCAGCGCGCGCAGGATGTTGGCCACCGCGTGCCCGGATGGATATTCCAGCTGCAGCCGATCGACCAGCAGCGGCGTGTACAGCATGCCCACCCCGACGCCGAACATCCCCACGCACACGAAGAACGCCACCAGCTTCCACGTCTCGGGCATCGGCATGCCCAGCCACACCATCGCTTGGACCACCACGCACATGCCCGACAGCGTCGCCACCGACGCGGCCAGCGTCTGCATGTAGTTGGCGCCCTGCTTGCCTTCGGCGCCGTAGCCGTAGGTCACGGCGCTGCCCAGAATCCCCGCCAGCACCTGACCGCCCACGAAGAAGCCCAGGCTGAAGTTCATGTAGGCCGCGGTGACGCCACCCAGCGGGCCCAGGATCAAGATCGCCACCGCGATCAACAGAGCGTGATAACCGGCTGAACCGGGGCGCGGTAACCACGTCCGACGCGGAGCGGGTTCCATCGCGGTCGAGGGTAGTAGCCTCGGGCCAGGACCGCAATTGTTGTAGCCTGGGGGCCATGGCCAACACCCTTCATGTGCTGCAGGTCCAGATTCACGTCAAACCCGATGCCATCGACGCGTTCCGCGCGGCGACGCTGGCCAACGCCAGTGGCAGCGTCAAGGAGCCGGGCGTGCTTCGGTTCGATGTCTTCCAGGACAAGGACGATCCCGCGCGGTTCTCCCTGGTCGAGGTCTACAAGAACGTCGAGGCCCACGCCGCGCACCGCGAGACGGTGCACTACAAGGCGTGGCGTCTGGCGGTCGACGATCTGATGGCCGAGGAGCGCATCGCGCGCAAGTTCGTGAACGCTTTCCCGGGGGACGACGGCTGGTGACGTTCGACTTCGCGAGCGCGGGGCGGGTGGCCTTCGGGGCGGGCGCGGTCGCACAGGTGGCTCCGGCCGTGGCCGCGCTGGGGGTGAAGTCGGTGCTGCTGGTGATCGGCCGCGATCCGTCTCGGACGGCAGGATTGTTGCGCTCCCTCTCCGCGCAAGGCTTGGCGGTCACGCTGTTCCCAGTCACCGACGAACCAACGGTCGAGCTGGCGCGCGCCGGTGTGCGGGCTGCGGCGGGCGCCGGTGCGGTGATCGCGTGCGGTGGCGGCAGCGTGCTGGACGCTGGCAAGGCCATCGCGGCCCTGGTGACCAATGGCGGTGATGCGCTGGACTACCTGGAGGTCGTGGGCGCGGGGCGCGCGCTGTCCCGCCCGTCCTTGCCGTTCATCGCGATCCCCACCACGGCCGGCACGGGCTCCGAGGTCACGCGCAATGCCGTGCTGGCGGTGCCCGAGGCGCGCGTGAAAGCCAGCTTGCGCAGTCCGTTCATGTTACCAATGCTGGCCGTGGTGGATCCCGACCTGCTGGCGGGGCTTCCGCGCGCGGTGATCGCCGCCAGTGGCCTGGATGCGTTGTCGCAGGTGATCGAGCCGTTTCTGTCGGTGCGCGCCAACCCGATCTCGGACGCGCTGGCGCGCGACGGGATCCGCCGCTCGGCGGGTGCGCTCCGGCGCGCGTATCAACATGGTCTGGCGGACGACGCTGCCGCGCGGGCCGAGCTGGCGCTGGCCAGCCTGTGCGGCGGTCTGTGCCTGGCCAACGCGGGCCTGGGCGCCGTGCACGGCTTCGCGGCCCCGGCCGGCGGCATGTTCGGCGCGCCCCACGGTGCCGTGTGCGCGGCGCTGTTGCCGCACGTCCTCGACGTGAACCGTCGCGCGCTGGCGGCCCGCGCGCCCGCGCACCCGGCCCTTGCGCGCCTCCGCGAGCTGGCGACCTTGCTGATGCCGGAGGCGCCTGCGGACGTGACAGCCGAGGACGGGATCGCCTTCATCGCCGAGCTGTGCCGCGCGCTGGACGTCCCAGGCCTGGGCCGCTACGGCCTGACCCCCGCCGAGATCCCGGCGCTGGTCGACAAGGCCAAGGTCGCCAGCAGCATGCGCGGCAACCCGCTCCCGCTCACCGACGCCGAGCTGACCGAGATCGCCCAGCGCGCGCTCTAGTTTCTCAGGGCTTCGGCTCGGGGTCGCGCACCTCGACCACTTCGATGCGTCGGTTCTTCTGCCGGTTCTCGGCGCTGTCGTTGGGGACCGCCGGGCGTTCGTCGCCGTAACCCATGGTTGTGATGCGATCGCCGGCGATGCCCTTCGAGATCAGATAGGCGCGACAAGCCTGCGCCCGATCGGCGGACAGCGTCTTGTTGGCCTTGGCCTTCCCGACGTTGTCGGTGTGCCCGGAGATCTCGACCCGCGCCTTCTTCTTGTACTTCAGGAACTCGTAGACGATGTCCAGCCGGTCGAACGACTCGGGCCGGATGGTGGCCTTGGCGGTATCGAAGTTCACGCCCGTCAGCACGAAGGGCGGCGGCGGCGGCAGGCGCTTGAACCGCAGCGTCAGCTTGACCTTCTGCTTGGGCTCGTCGGTCACCGTCACGGTGGCCGCCACGTCCTTGCGGCCCAGCGCCAGATACGTCACGTCGTACTTCTTCCCGACCGGCACCAGCACCTCGGCGTAGCCCTCGGCGTCGGTCTCTTCGGTGAAGTACTTCGTGCCTTCGGGCGATGTCATGCAGATCACCACGCCCTTGACCGGACCCTTTTCCTTCTCGATCACGAAGAACTTCATCACGGCTTCGGTTCTGGTCGGCTCCAGCTTCGACGCCGAGGTCCCATGGGCGTTCTTGGCCGCGCCGGTGGCTTGGGAATCGTGGAGTTCGAAGTTGTTGGCGTCCGGACTGGCCAGCGCCATCACCGCCACCGCGATCGTCGCAATTGGATGCATGGGGAAGATTGTCGGTCGGCGCGGCGTCCTTGGCTACTGAAACGCGCCCGGCCCGTCGGAATCAGCGCGGGGCTGAAGGTCAGGTTTGCACGGGCCGGCCCGGATGATCGGCCCGGTAGCGCTGCTTCCCCAGTTGCACGGCCCGCCGGAGATAGTCGCCCAGCGCGACGAGTCCGATGGCACAGGACGCGATCGCCATCGGATAGGCCAGCGGACTGTGAAACATCAGCGCGACGATGGCCAGAAACTGTGCCACGGTGGCCGCCTTGCCCGGGACGCTGGCCCGGAAGTCGTACCGGAGCCAGCGGCGAAGCGACGGAATCGCCAGGTAGAACAGCGACAACGGAAGCTGCGCCAACTCGCGCGTCAGCGTCAATGCCACCCAGGTCAGGGGGGGGCGAGACTGCAACCAGATAGTCCCCAGCACGGTGGCAACGAACACCTTGTCGCAGATGGGATCCAGCCACGATCCCGTGCCCGCCGGTGTCACGTCGAGCTTGCCGCCGGAGCGTCGCGCCTCAGCCCGGCGCGCGAACCAGCCGTCGAGCGCATCGCTGGCTCCTGCCAGCGCCAGCACAAGCAGGGACACCCAAGGCTGCCCGTGCGTGCGCACGAAGGTCCACGCGAACAATGCCCCCAGCGGCAAGCGCGAGAGACTGAGCAGGTTGGCGACGGTGAGAAAAGACTCGCGGGGAGGCATTACGGCCCGGGGCCCGACAGCGGGCGACCCGTTGAATCTAGCCCCTAGAGAGATCATTTCTCGCAAATATGTCCAACCCGAATGGCTGGCCGCTATCGAATTGGTGGAAAACGAAGGTGCCCGCCGCCGCGTCCTTGACGGAAGGGTTGCGTCCGTTCAAGGAAGTATCCATGTCCCCACGGCCGTCCGACCCAACGAAAGCTCAGGAATCACCCGACAAGGTCGAGGTGGTCGGGGGTCGGCGCGATCGTCTGGTGCGCGGCGTGGTGGGCGAAGGGGCCGCCCGCGTGGTGGCGGTGGTGGCGACCGACCTGGTTCGTGAGGCCGTCCGCCGTCATGCCGCTGTGGGTGCTGGCGCCGTGGCCATGGGGCGCGCCGCGGTGGCAGGCTTGCTGCTTGCGACTCTGACCAAGGATGACGAACGGGTGACGGTGCAGATCCTGGGTGACGGGCCGTTGGGTGCGGTCACGGTGGACGCTTCGTCGGGCGGAACCGCCCGGGTGTTCGTCGGGCATCCTCGCGCGACACTGCTGCCGCCCACCCCGTCGGGCGCTCGGCCTTCCGTCGGTCAGGCGGTGGGCCGAGCGGGGCTGGTGAATGTCTTGCGCGATCTCGGGCCCGGGCAAGACTTCAGCGGGCAGACGGCGCTGGTCGACGGTGAAGTCGATACCGACATCGAAGATTATCTGATGCGCAGTGAACAGATCGAGAGCGCGCTGGCCTGCGAGACCTGGCTGGACGGCGCGGGCCAGGTGCGCGCGGCGGTGGGGGTGCTGGTGCAGGCCTTGCCCAATGGAGAGGGCGCGTCCCTGGTGGCGCGCGCGCGGACCCGCCTGCGGGGGGGCGCGCTGGGTGCGCTGTTCGCACATCCCACCGCCGACGAGGTCGATCCCGAACTGTTGATGATCACCGCCCTGGCGGAGGACGTGCCGACGCTGCGGGTGTTGAGTGAAAACGGCGTGCGCTTCCACTGCCCCTGCTCCCGGGCGCGCGCGGCCTCCACGCTGGCACTGCTGGGCGACGAGGATCTCCTGGCCTTGATCCAGGAGGAAGGGCAAGCCGACGTGACGTGCGAGTTCTGTCGCGAGCGTTACGCGTTCACGGACGCATCGCTGGAAGAGATCCGCCACGGCGTGCGTCGCCACGCTCCCTTGCCCAGCTGACGCCCTCGCTTGGGTCGCAACGCTCAGCCGAACTGCACGGCGCTGGCGCGCGCGCCCATCATGTCGAAGTGAAAGGGAACGGTCCCCACCTCGTCGTGAGCGGCGCCTGACACCACGTGCAGCGGCAACAGATGCTCCTCTCGCGGATGGCACTCGCGTGCGGCCGGAGCCTCCGCCCACCGGACCAGCCGATCCTCCCGTTCTTGCGGCGCGGCCACGGCGGTCTCGGCCAGCCACGCGTCGAAGCGTCGGCTGGGTTCGATCGCGCGCGGGCTGCCGAAGCCGCGCATGTTGTGATAGCTGCTGCCGCTGCCGATCAGCAACACGCCCTCGTCTCGCAGCGGCGCCAGCGCCTTGCCCAAGGCGAGGTGTTGCCCGGGATCCAGCCCCTGCAGCAACGAAACTTGCAGTGTCGGAATATCGGCGTTCGGGACGGCCAGCATCATGGGCACGAACGTGCCGTGGTCGAAGCCGCGCGCAGGATCCAGCGCGGTGTCGAAGCCGGCGGCGTCCAGCAGCGCGCGCGCTTGCTCGGCCAGCGCGGGCGCGCCCGGCGCGGGCCATTCCAACGCGTAGGCATTGTCCGGGAAGCCGAAATAGTCGTACAGCATCGGCGGGCGCGCGCCGTTCATCAGCGTGACCGCCTTCTCTTCCCAGTGCGCCGAGACCACCAGCAGCGCCTTGGGACGCTCCGGCAGGGCGCCGATCATCGATCGCAGGTAGCCATCCAGCGGCGCCCACATTTCCTTGGGCCCCAGGTCGACGAAAGGCCACGGGCCACCGCCGTGAGGAATGTAGATCGCAGGGAAACGCTTGCGCATGACCGGACTCTAGCTCGCTTTCCGCGCGTCGCAGGGCCGGCGAAAGACCGCCGTCATGGCCCAGGACGAGGCGCCGTCCGATGTAATTTTTCCTCGGCGGCTTCGCGGGAAGCCAGCTCGGTCGCGGCCGCTTGCCGTCGTTCCTCGGCCGCATCCCGCGCTTGCTTGGCGGAAGCCAGCTCGGTCTCGGCCGTGGTCACCCGTTGGTCGGCCGCAGCGTGATCCCGTTCGGCGCGCTCGAGCTTCCGTCGCGCCTGGGTGGTTTCACGCTGGGCCTCGCGAAGGGCGGCGTTGTGGCGAGCCACGGATTGCTTGCGCTCGCGCTCCGCCTCGGCGGCGGCGCGGGCGGCTTCTGCTTTGCGACCAGCGTCCGTCTTGTCGCTGGGCGCAGCGGACTTCGTGTGTCCCGTAGGGGCGGCTTGGGGGGGCGCTGGTCTGGGCGGCGGCTCCGCGTCGTCGGCGACGGCGTCTCCGAAGCCGCCGAAGCCCGGCGCCGCGACATCGCGGAGCAGGCGTCCTTGCGACAGGGCCTCGCGCTCAGGCCCCGGGATGGCGCCCCAGCGGAAGTTGTTCGTCACCCGGTCCAGCACGTCGGCGCCCGTCCCCCCCAGCTTCGCGCCGACAGCCTGAGCCTGCGCGGTCAGTTGTTCGACGATCCGACGCTGGGCCGCGACCGCGGCCGCGAAGTCCTTCGAACCAGGCAGCTTGCGCTGGGCGGCAGACACCACGTCCGTGGCCGCCAAAAGCTCGCGCACGAGGGCCGGCGCGTGCCGGACGGTCTGATTCGTCAGCCACGCCGACAACGTCGGTTTGGCCAACGCACCAAATCGTCGTGCGTCGGCCGCGGCTCCTTCCCGTTTCAGCTCGTCAGCCAGACGTTTGCGACTGGCCACGAACTCGTCGAGCGGCGACGCGTACAACGCGTCCACCCGCGCTTCGAACGGGGTCACTCCATCGGTCGCCATGACCTTCCGGCACTGTAGGGAGGCGTCGAGGCGACGTCAAACGGGCCTTCCGCGAACCGGGCAAAGGTCTTATATCCGAGTGTCAACTTGCCCGCTGGCTTTCGGCTTGCGGACAGCCCCGTCGAAACAAAGGAGCTCACCATGATCGCAAAGAACACAATCTGCCTCTGGTTCGACAAGGACGCAGAGGAGGCGGCGCGGTTTTACGCCAAGACCTTTCCCAACAGCGAGGTCGGCGCGGTCCACAAAGCGCCGGGTGACTATCCGAACGGCAAGGAAGGCGACGTGTTGACGGTCGACTTCACGGTGCTGGGCATCCCCTGTCTGGGTCTCAACGGTGGCCCGGAGGTCAAGCACAGTGAGGGCTTCTCTTTCCAGATCGCCACCGACAACCAGGAAGAGACCGACCGCTACTGGAACGCCATCGTCAAGAATGGCGGCCAAGAAAGCGCGTGCGGTTGGTGTAAGGACCGCTGGGGCCTGTCCTGGCAAATCACCCCGCGGATCCTCACCGAGGCCCTGTCAGCGGGGGGCGCGGAGGCCAAGCGGGCCTTCGCGGCGATGATGAATATGCGCAAGATCGATGTCGCGGCCATCGCAGCGGCCCGTCGCGGGTAGCGTTCGATCGGCTGATCTCGTACCTACCAGGCTGTATGAAAGCCAAGGTCCTACCAATATTCGCGCTGCCGAGGTAAGCAAGGTCACGATTCAGATCTGAGGTTGGGTAGTTCTTGTTACTATCGCCCGCATGTTGGTTGTCCGCGGTCGGCGTTCTCTGGCGACGATTTTCGGAATCTTCCTTCTGCCTGCTCTGTTGACGGATTGCACGCTGGCCGTTGACGCCGACCGCGTCCAATGTCGCACGAACGATGATTGCACCTCGCGCGGAGGCGCCTTCACCAACGCGAATTGCGTCGATTCCTTGTGCGAGGCCAATCCTGCGTGGGCGTGCCTGTCGACGCCCGCCGCTCCTTCGCCACAGACGCCTCCCTATCGCATCGCGGTCAGCATCCGCGATCTGGTCTCAGCGGCGCCCGTCCCAGGCGCGCAGGTCAACCTGTGCCGGAAACTGGACGTCGATTGCGCGACGCCGGTCAGCACCGCGGTCAGTGACTCCGACGGCGGCGTGACGTTCTCCGTGAGCACGGCCGCCTTCGCCGGATACCTGGCGGTTCAGGCCGTCGGCACGGTGCCGGCTCTGTATTTCTTCAACCCGGATATCGATCGCGACCAGGCCGTTTCGATCTCGGTCGCCGCCCCCGCCGCGTACGTGGGGCTGTTGCTGCAGCTCGAACGCCAGCCCAGCCCGGGTCACGGCAATGTCGTCATCTCGGCGCTAGATTGTACGGGCGCACCGGCGGCGGGCGTCAGCTATTCCACCCTCGACGGAGACGACATGACGTCGCCGTTCTACACGTTGAAGGGGCTGCCCACCCTGACGGCCAAGGCCACCGACGCGGTGGGGTATGGCGGCTTGATCAATGTTCCGGCCGGCACGGCCACCGTCATGACCACCCTCGCCAGCCCACCCGCCGACCTCGGCATGATCAGTTTGCTGGTCCGGGAAGGGGCCATCACCTACGCGCGGGTCGTGCCGAGTGCAAAGTGACTCGAAGCTCAAAGTAGTTCCCGCTCTCGCGGAGAAGCTCGGCGGCTACGAGATCGTCGCCAGCCTGGGGCAGGGCGGGATGGCAGAGGTTTTCCTGGCGGTCCGCCGGGGCCCTTACGCGTCGAACAAGCTGCTGGTCATCAAGAAGCTCAAGTCCGATGCGGGCGGCGATCAGCAAGTGGTCGACATGTTCGTCGACGAGGCACGCATCGCGATGCGCCTGAGTCATCCCAACGTCGTCAGCACCTTCGACTTCGTGGCCCAGGCGAACGAGTTTTACCTCACGATGGAGTTTCTCGACGGTCAGTCGCTGCTGCAGATGATTCGGGCGCTCGGCCGCGACAAGATGCCCCTCGAGTTGCAGGTCTGGATCCTGACCCAGGTGTTGGCAGGGCTCGGGTACGCGCACGAGCTTCGCGACTTCGACGGAACGCCCATGGAGATCGTCCACCGCGACGTCACCCCGTCGAACGTGATCCTCACCTACAGCGGCGGCGTCAAGCTGGTCGACTTCGGGATCGCCAAGGTCGTCGGCGCCGTCGCGGTCACCCAGAGCGGTACCATGAAGGGCAAGCTCGGGTACGTGTCACCCGAACAGTGCCTGGGGAAGCCGACCACCCCGCGCAGCGATCTGTTTTCGGTGGGCGTCATGCTGTGGGAAGCGATGGCGCGCAAGCGCCGAACCGTGGGAGAGACCCCGGCCGCTGTGTATCAGGCCCGCATCACCGGCAGCGAGTTGGCAATCGAGGATGTCTGGCCGCAGGCCCCGCCTGACCTTGCGAAGATCGTCCGGCGGGCGCTGGCGACTGCCCCCGAGAACCGATACGAGACCGCACACGAGTTCCAGCGCGACCTCGAGAGATACTTGCGCGGAACGGCCCCCGGGGGCTTCGGCACACGAGCGCTCGCGGACTTCATGACCCGCCACTTCGCGGAGGCAAAGGACGCCCTGCACCGGACGATCGAGTCGCGGGTCGCGGGGACGTCGCGAGGCTTGACGACCAGCGGACCCCTGGCTTCCGACAGACCCCCCACGCCGGACAGGGCGTCGTGGAAGGGCTCGGCGCCGGGGTTCGCGAGCGGACTGCGGCCCGCTCCGCCGGTGATGGCGATGGGACGAGGATCCGGACCTCCGCCGAGGCGTAAGGTCGTCTTGGCCCTGGCCATCGTTGCGGTCGCGGGCGTGGTGACAGCGCTCGCCATCAAGGGCGGCCCGCCGAGCCCAGCAGACCTGCCCAGGACCGCTACTGGCCAGCCGAACACACTCTCCGCGGGGATCGCTCCGCCGCTGTCGCCGCATCCGCCCGCGGTCGTTCCCCTGGGCGTGACGCCGATGCCACCCTCGCCGGACGCCCACGGACGCGCCGAGGTACGCACCGCCGTCAATCCCCGCGCAGCAAAGGCGCAAGTTACCCTCGACGGTGAACCCTTGACCGGTGCCCCCGTTGACCGTCGGCCCAAGCGCAAGGGGCCCACCCGACCGGGCGCCCCGGCGGAGGTCGACGCGAGCGCGGGCGCCCCGCCCCTGCCGGTGCGCGCGGACGACCCCATGCCGCTCGCCAAGTCAAAAGCAACCCCTGTGAAGATCGATCCGACCGACCTCGAGGAGGGCCCTGGAATGGACCTGCATCGCCGTCGGACGCCCGCCGCCGCCGTCCGACACATCGACGAAAAGGACCCCTACACGCCATGACGTTCCCCTTCGGAATCGGGAAGGCCGCCTTGGCCGCCGCTACACTGGCGTTGTTGATTGTTCATCCGACGGCCGCGGCAGCCGAGGCTGACAACACCGTCGAAGAAGCCAAGCAGCACTTCAAGCGCGGCGTTTCGTTCTACAAGGACGGCGATCTCGACGCCGCGCTCGCCGAGTTCAACAAGGCCTACGAGACGCGCCCGGACTATCGGATCCTTTACAACATCGGACAGGTGCAGGCCGAGCGGCACGACAACGCGGCGGCGGTGAAGGTGTTGCGCCAATACTTGAAGGAAGGCGAGCCGGGCGAGATCGCCGACGATCGTCGTGGGGAGGTGGCGCATACCCTGCGCGACCTGTCCAAGCGCGTGGGATCGGTGACCGTCACGGCGAATGTGACGGACGCCGAGGTGGTGATCGACGGCGTTTCGGTGGGTGCGATACCGCTTGGTGAACCCCTGGCCGTGAACGCCGGTATTCGCGAGTTCACGGTTCGGAAGGGTGGACGGACCGCGCCGCCCCGTCGAGTGACGGTGGCGGGCGGGGACGCGTTGCAGCTCGAGTTTCGCCTGAAACCCGAGGTTCGCGAGGAAGGTGCACCCATCGCCGAGACGTCGGCCCGTCCGCGTCGAACCCGCGTGTGGGTCGCCTACGGCGCAGCCGTCGCGCTCGGAGTGGGTGCCGCAACGTTTGGCCTGCTCGCCCGCCGCGCAGACAAAGATCTCGACGCCGACCTCGGTCAGTTCCCCGGCGACCGCGCGCAGGTCGATGACGACCGCTCGCGGCTCAAGACCTGGGCTGCAATGACGGATGGGTTCGCGGGAGCCGCCCTCATCGCCGCCGGGATCGGAACTTACTTCCTGCTCGCGGGGCCGTCCGTCAGTGATTCGGAAGGGCCGCCCAGACGATCCGCCCAGATCTCCTTGTTGCCGTCCGGCGCGTCGGTGTCGTTCTCCGACTCGTTCTAGGCCGCCTCAAAGGCGACCATGGGCGCCGCGATGTGCCGGAGAGGAGACTTGAACTCCTAAACCCTTGCGAGTGGCGGATTTTGAATCCGCTGCGTATACCATTTCGCCACTCCGGCGGTCTTGCTGCGAAAACGAACGATGGATTCTCTCCACCGTCGAGCGCAAGTCAACACCAGGGTTCGGGAAGCGGCGCTTTTCCGCCGCCCCGAACGCCTTCGTGTCGCCTACTGGTCCGCGGCCTGGCAGCCGACGATCTCGGCGACCCAGGCCGGATCCCCGTTGCCCCAGTTGCCGCCGCTCTGCCAGCGGGTCTGGAAGCCCTCCACCTTTTGCACCAGATGCAGGCGGCAGTGCGCGACGAAACGTTTCAGCTTCTCGCGCGGTTGCCCCTGCGGCGGTTCGTTCTTGTACCGCAGCGCCACCGACTCCTGCTCCCACATCCCGGGGATGAGGTACATCTGTCGATCGGTCGTGAAGTAGGGCATCAGCTTCTGGGCCGAGGCCGGAGGCTCCGGCCAGGTCTTCCCCGGCGCAGGAAATTCGCAGCGATATTTGCCCACGACCTTTTCCATCGCGCAGGCCAGATCGTCACGGTCGGCCGTGATCAGCGTGATGGGCGCGTCGACGGGCTTGCCGGGCGCGCTGACGTTGCCGCGCCAGTCCCAGAGCTGCCAGGCCACGACGGCTCCCACCACGATCAGGACCCAGCGCAGCTTGCTCTTGGCCTTGGGCTCCTCGGGCCCGGAGGCCGATGCGGCTTCCGCGTCGGTCGCGGCCGCGGTTTCAGTCGCGGCGGCGTCGGGGGTCGGGGGGAGTTCACCGCCAGCTGGGGATGAAGAGTCGGACATTCAGGGCCTCCTCGGAGATGGGTAGCTCGCCCCACACGGGGGCGTAGAAGAACGAAACCTCGGCGATCAGGATGATAGCCACAAAAGTGGCCAATCGTCTGCGGGTGTAAAGCCGATCGACCAGACCCGCCAGCAGCACCAATGCGAAGGTATACGACGGCAGGTAATGATAGAGGTAGGCGTCCCGCAGGCTGGGAATCCAGAACGCCAGCGGGGCCGTCCAAGCGGCCAGAACCCACAACAGCGGGACGGCGCGATCCTGAACCGCCACCACATCGGCCAGCAGCCCGGCCGGCTTGTCCCCGGGCGGCCGCGCGTCGGGCTGGCCTTGCACCCGCCGCCATAACCGACGGGGGCCGAGCTGAACCAGCACCCAGATGATCGCCACCACGGCCAGCGTGCTGGCCCACCACAGCAAGGGGTTGCCCAGCGTCACCAGCACATGGAAAGCACGGTCGCCTGCATCGAAATCGCGCCGCAGCGCCAGCGGACGCAGCGGCAGGAACCACGTGAACCAGTGGGAGCTCCACGGGTGAACCACGGTGTACGACAGGTGATGGCGTGCCAGCTTCAGGTTCTCGGCGATCACCGCCCGCACCGTGCCGGAGCCCCCCGTGAAGACCAGGGCGAACGCGCTTTGCGCATAGAACACGAACGCCGAGACAAGCAGCAGGACGGGAGTCCACAGCCGCAAGCCCGGCCTCGCCACGCAGACCAGCGCGGCCACCGCCACGAAGGTCACCCCGTTCAACTTGAACGAGGCCGCGCAGCCCACCAGGACAGCCGCCACCAGGACCTGCCAAGGCTTCTCGGCGACCATGATGGTCGACACGCCCGCCAGCGCGAACGCCACGATCATGCCGTCCAGCAGCGCCGCGCGTGAATAGGCGATGAAGAAGCCGTCGGCCGCCACGAACGCGGCCGCCAGCAGTGCGGCCCGGGTGCTCTTGAAGGTGATGCGCGTGGCCCAGGCGATGAGGCCGATGTTCACAAACCCGAAGATCAACGGCGCCAAACGCCAGGCGAACGAGGAATCCCCCAGCAGCGCCATGACGCCCGCGATGATCAGCTTGCCGAACGGTGGGTGGTCGTCGGTCGCATAGTGGTGCCCCACGTAGCTGCGTGCCACGTCGACGTAGTGGTGCTCGTCCCACTTCATTCCGGCCGGGACGCCCAGGTGATTCACGCGCAGGTAAATTCCGAGCACCAGCATGGCCAGCAGCGCCACGGCCAGCGGGGCGTCTGCCTTGATGGCACTGACGGCGGCTCGGAGCCAGGTCGCGCTGCGCTTCATCTTGTCGTCGGGTCGCGGGGGAAACGGGGCCCATCCGGGGCCCGAAAACGGGGCCTATCGTGGCCGAGACCCGCGCGCTTGTCGAGACCGGAGCGCGCCGGGCCTCATTCGACCGCCCTACGGTTTGCAGGCGGACCTGCCGATGCCCATCTCCAGCGCAAAACATGGGATCACGCATGCTTGTTCGTGCCACGGTGCTCGGGGGGATGCTGGCGTTGGGCATGGCGATCGCCGGCCCGGCGCGTGCCCAATCGCTGCGCCCCCACATCCTGTTCATCTTCGACACCTCAGGGTCGATGGGACAGAACGCCGCCGGATCGAACGTCGGCGAGAACACCAACATCTGTCCCAGCGGTAGCGGCAGCAAGCTGTACGGACTGAAGAGCGCGCTGCGTGCGGCGCTGGCCCAGGTGGGTGCCGACGAGGCGAACTTTGGCCTGATGTCGTTCCCGCAGGTGGTGGTCAGCAATCCCTCCCCTTCCAACTGGTGTGGTGGATCGTCGTGGGGGCACTACAACCCGACGTCCGCGGTGAGCAACGTCACCATCGCGGGGCGCACGTCGAGCGGCAACCACTCGGCCACCAGCTACCCCAGCGGTTGCCTGATGACCACCAACACCACCCAGTCGACCAGCGGGTCCTGGTTCGACATGGGCGTGGGTCAGGTCCTGCGGGTGGGCCTGACCACTGCGGCCGCCGGCGTAACCCCGACCGCCTCCCAGTACGATCCCGTCGACGGCAACATCACCTCGATCTACAAGTGGATCGACAACGTCGAGCTGCCGATCACCGGGGCCACCGTCACCGATCCTGAACTGCACGCCAGCGGCTCGACGCCGCTGGGCCGGTCGCTGTTTTACGGCCGGATGTACTACGACAACGACGTGAAGCCCGCCGATCCACGCGCATCCTGTCGACAGAACGTCGTCATCCTGGTGACCGACGGCGGCGAGACCTGCGACGAGGTGACCGCGCCCGACACCAGCTACAGCCTGACCGCGTGCTCGGGCGGGGCCGCGTACAACCCCTTTCATCCGGTGGCGCAAGCCTGCCAGCTGTTTCGGCAATCCAGCGTGAAGACCTACGTCATCACCGACAGCGGCGTGTCGTCCAACGAGCTGGCCGCCAACAATCGGATCGCCGTCGCGGGCGGAACCACCGCGGCCATCACTGTGTCGCTGGCCGATCCGAACGCCGCCAAGGCCGCGATTGTCGGCATCATCGCGCAGACCGTACCGCCGGCCGAGATCTGCAACGGCAAGGACGACAACTGCAACGGCAAGATCGACGAGGGCGTGTCCAACCAGTGTCCGCTGGACGTGACGACGCTGAAGCATTGCGCGGTCGAGAGCCCCAACTGCAAGGACGACAACTGCAACGGGATGATCGACGAAGGTTTCCCGTTGAACGCCTGCGGACAGGGGGCCGGCTGCCCCGTTCCCGCCGAGGTGTGCGACGGTATCGATAACGACTGCGACGGTGACGTCGATGAGGGCTTCAACGTCGGCGTCGCCTGTGACAACGGACTGTCAGGGTCCTGCCGGCGGCTGGGCTTGACGGAGTGTGCCCCCAGCAAGAACGCGGTCACGTGCAACCTGGGCAACGCGCCCATCGCGCATGAGCAGTGCAACGGACTCGACGACGACTGCAACGGCATCATCGACGACGGCCTGGGCCCCACCGAGGGCATCGGCATCGATTGCGGCGTGCAAGGTCAGGGCTGTCAGAAGGGCATCACGGTCTGCAGGGATGGCAAGCCCGTCTGCGACTCGACGGCCGCGCCGCAGCCCGAGACGTGCAACGGGAAGGATGACGACTGCAACGGCATCGTCGACGACGGCATTTTCCCGGGGGTCGGCGACGCGTGCATCTGCGATGGGCTGGATCCCGCCAAGGCCGGCGTCGGCGTATGCCGTGCGGGTCAGCTGTCGTGCAAGGGTTCCGACGGGCTGAAGTGCGACGGCTGCGTCCTGCCGCAACCCGAGATCTGCGACGGCAAGGACAACGACTGTGACGGCACCAGCGACGTCTCGGCGATGTGTCCCGGCGGGTTCGGCTGCCAGGACGGGAGCTGCAGCTTGCTCTGCAAGGGGGGCGAGTTCGCCTGCCCCCCGGGCTACGATTGCAAGGATACCTACTGCGTCCCCAACCGGTGCCGGAACGTGACCTGCCCCCTGACCGAGCGCTGCGACACCAACACCGGGCGCTGCGTGGATCTTTGCTTCAAGGTCACCTGCGATAGCGGGCAGGTGTGCATGGGCGGCAAGTGCCTGGATTGCTCGAACAGCGCTCTGCTGGCTTGCCCGGCTGACCAGGTCTGCGCCGGCCGCACGTGCATCTCCGATACCTGCGCCGGGGTCTCTTGCTCGAGCAACCAATACTGCTCCAACGGCAAGTGCGTCTCGCTGACCTGTGGCGGATGCAGCGCCGGCACCAGCTGCGTCGCCGGAAGCTGCCAGACCGACCTATGCGGCGACGTCGCGTGCGGAGCGAAAGACTATTGTGACCCGGCCACGGGAGCTTGCCGGCCGAACTTGTGCGCGACCAAGGCGTGTGGCGACTGCGCCCGCGCGACCGGCGAATGCCTGTCCCACCCGTGCGCGAACGTTCATTGCCCCACCTGCTACGCATGCGTCCTCACACCTGACGGGGTGGCTTCCTGCCAGCAGCATGGGGAATGCGCGGCCACCCTCACCCTGTTCAGCGGCAACACGGGGGGCGGCTGCCAGTGCGGTGCGGTGCCCGGCGTCCCTGGCCCCGGGGGACTGGCTGCGCTGCTGATCCTGGCGGCGCTGTGCGCGCGCCGCCGTCGGCGCTAGTCCCCGCCGTCCAAATGTCGCCTGGTCCGACGACGATGCATGCCGGACGCTGCTGGTCGTTCGCCTGACGATGCCTCGGGCACTTTCGCACTGACAGGGGCGCGCTTATGATACGCGCGTGACTTCAACTGCACCCTCTCGGCTCCGCGGCGTTGGAATCGTCGCGTTGGTACTCGTGTTCGCGTCCCTCGGTGCCCGGCCCGCGCTGGCCGCAGACGCGGATTCGCCCCCGCCGGCGGCCGACAAGCCCGCTGACGCTGCTGCGACCCCGGTGCCACAGGTCCAGGTCGACGATGAAGGCCCGTCGACCCGCGTCGCCAAGAAGGTTCATCACGGCTTCCGCGTGGCGCCCGTCGTCTCGGAGGTCGAGGAGAAGCCGTTCTGGAAGAGCTGGGTGTTCTGGAGCGTGACCGGCGTGCTGGTGGCCGGCACCGTGGGAGCGTTCGTCTATTCGTATTCGGGGAACCGAGGCTCGGCCGGGCCCTGTCCCGCGGGCATCCAGATCTCGCTGGGCTGCTTCGGCGCGGGGCGGATGTGATGAAGAGCAACCTACGGGTGAAGATGTTGCGGAAGGCTGGTGCGCCCCTGGCGCTGCTGCTGGCGGGGCTGTTTCCCCTTGGCTGCTCGAAGACGGTGACCTACAGCTACGTCGACGTCAGCGTCCAGGTGGATCCGTCGTCGGTGACGACCAAGGACCTGGCCGCGAAGGTGGATTCTTGCGAGGTCCAGGTCAGCGGCGCCGAGAGCGTCGAAGGCGTGGTCATTCCTTGCGGCCCCAAGGCCAAGGTCGGCTATGACCTGGGCACCTTCGAGTGGACCACGACGCTCGAGAAGGGACAGCTGCTGTTCACCGTGACGTTGTTCGCGCTGAACCGCGAGGTGTACGGCACGGGCACCAGCGCTCCGGTTGAGGTCGTCGCCGGGAAGCGCGTGAATGGGTCGGTGGTGGTCGTCGTCATCCCCTCGACCATGCCCGGAACCGGCGGCGCCGGTGGCGGGGCGGGCGGCGCGGGCGGCGCGGGCGGTGCGGGCGGTGCGGGTGGTGGCGTCGGGGGTGCGGGAGGAGCGCCGGGCGG